>JAESFR010000012.1_pt1 | contig 547521 bp, 531 predicted proteins | sample 9266191 | NCBI WGS metagenome assembly JAESFR01 (sample SAMN14503063, study PRJNA617104) | algae metagenome | isolation source: Pleurocapsa minor HA4230-MV1 and co-occurring heterotrophs from cement on... | place: USA: Nuuanu Pali Lookout, Hawaii | collected 2009-07-20 | reverse complement strand
TATTGGTACGCTTGATATTACCTGTCAGTTTACGCAAGGCCTGTGACATCAAGCGGGCCTGCAAGCCCATGTGGCTGTCACCCATTTCGCCTTCGATTTCGGCGCGCGGGGTCAAGGCAGCCACCGAGTCGACCACCACGATATCCACTGAACCGGAACGCACCAGCATGTCGGCGATTTCCAGCGCCTGCTCGCCGGTATCAGGTTGCGAGATCAGCAGGTCAGGCACATTCACACCCAGTTTGGCCGCGTATTGCGGGTCCAGCGCATGCTCAGCATCAATAAAGGCGGCAACACCGCCAAGCTTCTGCATTTCGGCGATCACGGACAAGGTCAGCGTGGTTTTACCTGAAGATTCAGGACCGTAAATTTCAACAATACGTCCACGTGGTAAACCACCGACGCCGAGTGCAATGTCCAGGCCTAGTGAGCCTGTCGATACAATCTGTAAATCTTCACCGATATCAGCATCGCCCATGCGCATAATGGAGCCTTTGCCAAATTGTTTTTCAATCTGGGAAAGTGCGGCGGCGAGTGCTTTGCTTTTATTGTCATCCATGCTGTTGCCTTTTGTGTGTGAGGGAAAAGCGTTTTTCATTTAAACGCTATATAATCAGATAAATAACTGCTAATTATTTCATAAATCGACCATCAGTGATATGGCATTCGAACGATTTAATAGTGGGAATTGTCAACCGTATTAAGGCCTAGTCGTTTGAGTATTCAGGAAGCATTGATAGTTTTCCGTGAGAGGAGCCTTTATGAGAATCGCCAAATATATTTTAGGGATTGCGTTGAGCGGGTTTGCTGCACTATCCGCGCAGGCTGACACCAATTGGTCAGTCGGTGTCGGGATCGGTAATCCTTACTATGCACCGCCGCCCGTTTATTATGCGCCACCACCGGTGTATTACGCCCCACCGCCGGTAGTGATTTACCGCCACCCGCACAGTGCTTATTACGGTGCGCCGGCAGTTGGTTATGCGCCACCAGCGCCAGGCTTCATCCAGTTTGGTTATGGCAACGGCGGTTACCGCAGTTTTGACAGAGGCCCAAGAGGCCCGCGTGGCGGCTGGGGACGTGGCCATGACCATGGTCACCACCATCATCACTAAACCATACCACTAATTTAAGCAGTTTCTTTAATCAGCCTCAGCAAGCCTGCCAGTGAATAACTGGCAGCTTGCTGACGGATTTCTGCCCTATCCCCTTCAAAATAACGCGTTTCTACCAGCAGTTTTTTTTGTAGCAGTTTTCCTGGCAGCGATTTCTGTGATTGCTCTTTGCCAGAGTCTATCGCCCAGCCGAAACAAACCATTCCCACCGGTTTTTGTGCAGAGCCACCCCCCGGACCGGCGATACCAGTCACGGACGCGCTGATTTGCGCAAGACTATGCTGCAATGCGCCACTAGCCATCGTTTCTGCCACCGGCTCGCTTACCGCGCCATGCATATTAATCAATGCTTCAGGCACACCCAGCATATCGACTTTTGCCTGGTTGCTGTAGGTGACAAAGCCCCGGTCAAACCAGCCTGAGCTACCGGCGATAGCGGTTATTGCCTGGGCAACCATGCCACCGGTGCACGATTCTGCCAATGCCAGTTGCCAGCCTTGCGCTTGCAAGGCCTGCCCCACTGCCAGGCTTAATGCCTCCAGGCCTGGCTCATTGAGGCTAAGATCACGCTGACTCAATCTGTCCTGACTCAATGCTTCATCGTTTTGCATCACACCCACCCTTGAACCAGTTGCAAAACGATGATGGCCATCACAGCTGCCAATCCGTCGTCCAGCATGACACCCAGCCCGCCTTTGACGCGCCGGTCTGCCCAACCTATAGGAAACGGCTTCCAGATATCAAACAGTCGGAACAAGGCAAATGCTGCCACACCCCATCCCCAGGTAGCTGGCACTGTCATCAGTACCGCGGCCATGGCAACGATCTCATCCCAGACGATTGCGCCATGATCGTTCACACCTAGCGCACGGCCAGTGAACGCAGTGCACCAGACGCCGAACAAAAACATCAGCCCTATCGCCAGCCACTGTTGCCAATGTGGAAGAGGCATGAGCAACCAGAACAATGGGAAACCCAGCACCGTTCCTGCTGTACCGGGTGCTTTCGGCAACAGGCCGGAGCCTAAACCCAGGCTGAGAAAATGCAAGGGATGCGAAACCAGCAGCGTCAGGTCAGGCTCGGTAGCTTGATAGGGGGAATCAGCCAAAATGCAGGTACCCTTTCTGTGACAATTCAATCTGCGCTTCGCCATTAAGCACGGTCAGCCCTGGCTCTGCCGTGATGCTGCCTATAAGTGTCAACGGTACCTGGATTTTGTTTGCCAACTTGATGACCTCACTACGCTGCTCAGCAGGCACCGTGAAACATAATTCGTAATCATCGCCACCAGCAAGCACTGCCTGCTGCAGCGCAGGCTCGGCAATAACTGCGATTGATTGCGGCTTGGGTAACAACGCCCAGTCCAGCTGAGCACCCTTACCCGAAGCTTTGAGGATATGGTTCAAGTCTGCCAGCAGCCCATCTGAAATATCAAGGACTGCATGTGCGAGTTCACGCAAGCCCAGCCCCAGGGTCACCCGCGGCTGCGGCTGATGCATGGCAGGGCCGAAATTGGCGATGTCTTCTGCATGCAAATCCAGTTTTCCCATGCGGTTTTGCAGCCATAATGCAGCCTCCCCTATCACACCACTGACCCATATATCATCCCCGGCCCTGGCGCCAGCACGCGTCAACGCTTTTCCCACCGGCACTTCACCAAGAATATTAATGGCGATATTCAATGGTCCACGGGTGGTATCACCGCCTATCAGCGTTACACCATAGCGATCGGCACAGGCAAATAAGCCTTGGCTGAATGCGCTTAACCAGGTTTCATTTATTTCCGGCAATGCAATCGATAACGTTGCCCACCTGGGGTCTGCTCCCATTGCCGCCATATCACTGACATTGACGGCCATGGCTTTCCAGCCTATGCAATAAGGGTCGGCATCGGCAAAAAAATGCGTACCGGAAACCGACATGTCGGCGGATATGGCAAGCTGGAATCCCGGAGTTACGCTGATCAATGCGGCATCATCGCCCACGCCTAAATCTGGCTGGCTCAGATTCACCAGCGCGGGACGCGTGAAATATTTAGCGATGATATCAAATTCAGCCATGCCGCTTTTTCCACCAATTCAATAGCAGACTGACGATGATCCAGGCCAGGATGATGCCCACCAGATCCGCGAGCCAGTCATACACACTGGGTTGCCGCGTCGTGGTCAGTACGCCCTGCAATACTTCCATCACCGCACCGAACACAGTCAGTCCAAGCGCGATCAAAAACCTGCGTGACGGAAACGCCATCAGCCCCCAGAAAGTCACCCCGCCAAACGCAATCACATGCTGTATTTTGTCTTTGTATAATGAAAATTCTTTGGCCGGCGGCATTTCCATCAATAACAAATAAGTCAGTATGGCGAAACACACGCTGAAAATCAGCGTAGCAATCTTTTTGTAAGGCATCATTTATTCTTTGTGACGTTGAGCAGATTTGGGCCGGAAAGATTTAACTATACTTTCGGCAGTTTCAAGATACGGCATGGGCTGCGCCGGCGTTGACAATAAATCCAGGCAATAAGGCACAGCAGCAAAAATGCCAGGCACCAGCACATCGCCATCAGTATCCTTTAATCCTTCCAGTGTTTCCTGTATGGATTTTGGCTGCCCGGGCAAATTAATGATCAGGCATTGCTTACGAACCACCGCTACCTGGCGCGACAAGATGGCAGTGGGTACAAAACGCAGGCTAATCTGGCGCATCTGTTCGCCAAAGCCGGGCATTTCCCGGTCAGCGATCGCCAGTGTAGCTTCTGGTGTGACATCCCTGAGCGCAGGCCCCGTGCCGCCGGTAGTGAGTATCAAATGGCAATGCTCATCATCAACCAGTCGCCTCAGTGTGTCTGAAATAATGGCTTGTTCATCTGCGATCAACCGCGTGACCGTTTCAAACGGAGAAATCAGGGTTTTTTCAAGCCATGAAGATAGTGAAGGAATACCTTTATCTTCATAAACACCCTGCGATGCGCGATCACTGATGGATACCAGCCCTATGCGCGTGAATTGTTCTTGCATAAACGAGGTCTACAATATTGGTCTGTGATGATGTGGTCTGTGTTAATGTACGGCACATCATAACATTTCCCGGCATCTGTAAGATTACAAAAGTAGCATTGTTCATGGAGAATCGGATGAAAGCTTTAGGTAAACCAATGCATATTTCACTACAAGCAGAAAAGCCATGCACTTCATGGCTGCAATGGCTGCTGATGGTGATTCTGGTGATATTTGTACAACAGGCAGCAGCTGAAGAAAACCCGTACACCACCCACTACCAGGCGCAGAACCAGGGTAATCTGCATTCACAGCAATCCAGTCCCGAACCACAGTTGTTCAGTGGCAAACGCCGTGAAGATGACAATATCATGATGCTGGAAAACGGCTACGACCTGATGGGCTTCAGCGAGTTTGAAGCTGGGGACATCGCCCCTGCCCAAGCCATTGATCATGGGCGGAATATCAAGGCGGATACTATCCTGGTCTACGTTAAGAAAGCCGGCAACGCCAACGCTGCCTCCAAAATGGAAGTCATCAAGGAAGCTATCAAAAAAGGGCAATCACTGACTGAAAAAGATGTGGCGGTTGACCCTGGCAAATATCGCTACTATGCCAGCTACTGGGCTAAATTGCCGCCACCGGTACTGGGTGTGCACGTCATCAAACTGTTGGCGCGTAAATCCGGTCAGGACTCATCTAAAGATGAGCAACCAGTAGCCCAGGAAGGCGTGCGTGTGATTGCCGTGATCAATGGTTCTGCCGCTGAACAGGGTGGCGTACTGCGCGGTGACCAGCTATTAACGATCAACCAGGAAAAAGTGAATGATGCCGCAACATTGTCCAGCCTGGTCAGACGTTTCAAAGGCAATACGGTCACCATCAAGATCGAGCGCCAATCTGAACCCATGTCATTACAAGTGAACCTTTAACACTGGCAACCCTCTCCACACTGTCACCATCATTAAAATAACCGAAAGTGTTTTACATGTTTCAAGCGACGTTTGACCGCCAGGCAGCCGAGGAAGCCGCAGGCCAGATTGATGATATCGGGTTTCTGCGGGCATTGCTCGAAGATATCCGCCCGCGCCAGTCTAACGATACAGAAAGCGCCAGCAAATCGATACAGGCATTGTGCTTCCTGTTGCAGCAACACCCGCAATATGCCCTCGCTTTACGTAACAGCATGCTACGCCTGCTGAATGAGAAAAGTGTCATTTCCCTGTATTCGGAACACGGCATCCAGTCAGACCTCGGTTTTTTTACCGAGATCTATCGCCGTTTTTCTCACACATTGCTGCCCGAAGTACCAGACCCCAAATACCTGAAAGATGTATTCGGCCAGGTATTCCACCATAATAGCGATGCCAATTGGGTGACAGCGGTACCCAATGGCGTCTGGCGTGATTTCATGCATACGCTGGCATTAGGTGAAGGCAATAAAACATTGCAGGAAAACTGCATCCAGGAGTTAAAAGATGCGTTGCAAGTGCTGTCATACCGGCTATCCGCTTCCGGACTAGATCCCGAACTGATCTTGCAACATGAAGACCTGGAGAACAACAACTCTCCTTTCATCACCCAGAATATCGAGATACAGAAATTCCTGGCACTGACTGTCATCAGCGCTGATGATATCCAGCATATCTACGAAGTACTGAAGCGTTGCCGGCATCTGAATGACGAGATCCGTAAAACCAATGCCAAAACCGGGACCAGCATATCGCTGACTGCCCTGATGCAGAGAATGCAGCAGCAAATACAGCGTATGGAGCTGCTGGTCGATATCCTGCACGGGCTATTGCTCAACCATGATGTCAGCGATGCAATCACCAAACTGTTCAAACAGTTGGTCTATGCAGAATGCAAAAAGAACAACCTGTCGGAATACTGGCGCCAGAACACCGAACTGCTGGCACTGCGCGTCACAGAAAACGCCAGCCATACCGGCGAGCATTACATCGCACAGAACCGTCACGAGTATTTCAAGCTGATGGGTTCTGCCATGGGCGCAGGCGTGATCATCGCGTTCATGGCCATGTTTAAGATCATCATTGCCAGCTACCACTTTGCGCCGCTGGCCGAGGCGATTTTTTTCAGCCTGAATTACGGGTTGGGCTTCGTCCTGATCCACCTGCTGCATTTCACGGTCGCAACGAAACAGCCGGCCATGACCGCCGCCACCATCGCCGCCACCATTGAGGATGATGGCCACGATAGAAAAAAAGTGAATAACCTGGTCAATATCGTGGCGCAAACAACCAGCAGCCAGACGATTGCCATCCTGGGCAACGTGATCATGGTGATCCCGATGGCGATGCTGATCGACTGGCTGGTAGTGCAATACAGTGGCCATCATTTTATAGGTGAGGCCAAAGCAAATATCCTGCTGGATTCCAACAACCCGCTGATCAGCCTCAGCGCCCTCTATGCAGCGGTTGCAGGGGTATGTCTCTTCTTGTCAGGTCTGATTGCCGGCTACCACGACAACCTGGCAGCCTACAACCGTATTCCCGAACGTATCGGCCATCTACCATGGTTAAGGCGTTTACTGGGTAAAGAACGCCTGTTGCGGATTTCTGAGTATATACGCCATAACCTGGGTGCGCTCGCAGGAAACTTCTATTTCGGCTGCCTGCTGGGGTTTGCTTCCGGGCTGGGCGTGATGCTGGGACTGCCGCTGGATATCCGCCATGTCACTTTTGTGGCAGCTTTCACCGGCTATGCATTCTCTGCCCTGGATTTCCAGATCACTTATTACATGCTGGCCACTGCCGCACTTGGTATTCTGGTGGTAGCCACTATCAACTTACTGACCAGTTTTGGCCTGGCCATTTTTGTTGCCATGAAATCACGGCAAGTGCGCTACCGGCATTGGAAAGCGTTTGGGCTGGAGTTGATCAGCTCGCTTTACAGGCAGCCAGGTAAATTCCTGTTACCACCTAACAAAACAAAGTCTTTAGATTAAATGTCTTTAATCTAAAGAAGACCTTGAAGATTGACTTTTTGGTAGCCAGGAAAAACTGGTTAAAAAGTGGCTTTGCTAAGTTTGGGGTGTAGCAGTTTTCTCAATGACAAAGAGAAGAATCCCATCTTCTTTCTTGAAAGAAACCAGCTTTGCCGGATGATTGCCAATCAGGTTACGGATATTCTGCTCACTGGCTGGTGCCGTGGTTTTCACCAGCATCACTTGCCCTGGTGCTAAAGCATCCAAGGCTTCCTTGGTTTTCAACATAGGCACCGGGCTTTCAAGTCCGGTTAAATCCAGTTCCAAATCAATATTGTTATGCACAACGCCCTCCTGTGGCCAACTCTTATACATTTGAGTTAGCCTATACTTTTGTGTTTTGATTAATTGCCATGTTTGATTGATCGTATAGACCAACCAACTTTAGTTGAACTTTCCGAAGGCTGAGGACAACCGTTGAATCTTTTTTTGCTCAGCCATTTAAATACAACCGTCAGGGCGTAGCGAATAAAACATCATTCCTCCGGTTCGTCCAGCTCATCCGGCGCAGTTGTCGTGCCTTCTGCCAATTCACGGATCATTTTGAACAGTTCACGGCTACTTTTCGGCGGCTTGTTCGCGGCCAGCTCTTTTTGTGCGTTGCGGATCAATGTGCGCATCTGCTGACCATCGGTGCGAGGGTACTCGGCCAGGAATGCCTCGAATGCTTTCGGGTCATCCAGCAAGCGGGTACGCCAGCGTTCCATCTGGTGAAAGCGCGCATTTTCTTCGTGGTGCTTGCCTTCCCACTTCTGCAACTGCTCCACAATCGGCGCCAGGTCTATGTCTCGCATCAAACGGCCTATGTATTGCAACTGGCGGCGTATAGCGCCATTGGCTGTGATGCGCTTTGCCTCGGCAATCGCATCCTGCAAGGCCTCATCCAGCTGTAATTTCTTTAATTTGTCCTTGGGCAATTCCACCAGTTGACGGCCGATTTCCTGTGCGGCATCGGCTTGTGCTTTCAGTTTGGTTTTACTGGGTAGGGACTCATCAAGCGGTTCTGCGGTCATGGTAAAAGCAATCTCTGCCAAATCACGGTATGATAACAGCTTTAACTGCCAAGCCATAAAACAAGCACTCATAGCATGCAACTGGATCAACTCAAACAAATCTCGCTCGACATTATTCAATTGGCCAAGCAGTCCGGAGCCAGCAGTGCTGAAGCAGAAGTGAGTTTTGGCACCGGCCAGAATGTGTCGGTCCGCCAGGGCGAAACTGAAAACATTGAATACAACCGTGACAAAGGCTGTTCAGTCACCGTTTACTTCGGCCAGAGTAAAGGCTATGCCAGCACCTCTGATTTAAGCGCACAGGCCCTCAAGGATACCGTAGAGGCCGCATGCAATATCGCGAAATATACCGCACAGGACCCATTTTGCGGCCTGGCTGAAGCGTCGTTGATGGCTACCGTGTTTCCTGACCTGTCATTGCATCATCCCTGGTCTGTAGACGTAGACCAGGCACTGGCGCTGGCTATGCGCTGCGAAGCGGCAGCACTGGCGGTTGATCCGCGTATCAGCAACAGTGAAGGTGCCAGCATTTACAGCCAGAGCGGCGCGTTTGCCTATGCCAACAGCCATGGCTTTGTCGGCGGCTACCCAAGCTCACGCCACAGCATCAGTTGCTCTGTCATTGCAGAATCCAATAACCAGATGCAGCGTGATTATTGGTACACCAGCGCACGTGACTCACTGGATCTGGCTACGCCGGAACAGGTAGGCCATATCGCCGGTTCACGTACCGTGAAAAGACTGGATGCCCGCCCGATCAAAACCGGTCAATATCCTGTGCTTTTCGAGGCACCATTGGCGAGTGGCCTGATAGGGACACTGATCAGCGCGATTTCCGGCGGCAACCTGTACAGAAAATCATCATTCCTGCTGGATAGCCTGGGGCAGACGATCGCCAGCCCGCTCTTGCATATCCATGAAGACCCGTTCATTCTCAAAGGCGCAGGCAGTAGCGCCTTTGATAACGAGGGTGTCGCCTGCCAGTCACGTACATTGGTTGAAAATGGCGTATTACAAGGCTATCTGCTGGGCAGTTACTCCGCCAAAAAGCTGGGCATGCAATCGACCGGGAATGCCGGTGGCGCGCATAATATCCTGGTCCGCTCAACCGGCCATTCACTGGAGCAATTACTGCAAACACTGGGCACCGGCTTGTTTGTGACCGAACTGCTGGGGCATGGCATGAATATGATTACCGGTGATTATTCACGGGGCGCTGCAGGTTACTGGGTTGAAAACGGGGTCATCACCCACCCGGTGGAAGAGATCACCATTGCGAGCAATATGAAAGATATGCTGAAAGGTATTATTGCTATCGGCAATGATGTTATTCCGCATAGCTCCAAACTTACAGGCTCTATACTGATAGACCGTATGACAATAGCTTCCGGGGAATAAACAACGCCGGAGAGTGGAGCAAGCAATAAAAAAGGCTTTGCGTACTGCAAAGCCTTTTTTATTGTGCTGCTTCGGGTTTACTGACTGACACCCTGGAAAACTGAAAAATTATTTTGCCGGTGACTCCAGTGTCAGCAAGGTATCATCAATACCGGCGACTACTTCTGTTGCATCATTATCCGCTGCCGCTGGTTGCTCTTCAGCAGGTTGCTGGCTGACTTGTTCCAGCATAGGCGGCAATGCCTCTTCCTGCACCGGTGTTATGGCTGGCGTATCGGTTACATCAGCAGCGATATCAGGCGTTGTTGATGGCTCGGCAGTTACCGCGATTTCTTCAGCCGCAGGCTGCTGGGCTTCTGCAGCTTGAACCTCTGTCGCTACAGCCTCTGTACGCTGCTCTTCGATCGGTGCTGCAGATTGCAATACCACTGTTTCAGGCATTGCCGGTGCTTCATTGGAAGCACCATTCGCAGCCGGCTCATCATCGTCAGGCTCAAACTCATCCTGCAACAGTTCTTGCGGCACCAGACCATCCTGTACCAGGCTGGCACGGCGTTGCAGGTAAGCGTCGCGCATGAATGCGTATGGATCGATGGAAGCATCGTCCACCAGGTCTTTGGCATCCAGCAGTTGGGTGCGCTTGTCCAGGAACTGCACCAACCGTACCTGGTTGTGTGCACGGATCTGGCCGGTGTTGTGCAGGTAAGTGATCGGATCAGAAGTCACAGTATCAAATGCCAGGCCACCGGCATCACGTACTGTGCTAGGCCCAAGGATAGGCAATACCAGGTAAGGACCAGAGCCCACACCCCAGTAACCCAATGTCTGGCCGAAGTCTTCGGTATGCTTCGGAATATTGTCTTTGCTGGCAACATCGATGAAACCTGCGATACCGAATGTGGTATTGATGACAAAACGGCCAGCATCGCTGAACGCCTGTGCAAACTTCAGTTGCAGCAAGTCATTCACTACAGTGGTCAGGGTACCCAGGTTACTGAAGAAGTTGCTGATGCCGTTACGCACCGGTGTAGGTGCGACAGCTTTGTATGCCTTGGCTACTGGCTTGATGGCATATCTGTCGGCGACATCATTGAATTTGTATATCCCCCGGTTGACGCCTTCGAGAGGATCTTTATTGGTGGTTGCACACCCGGAGAGGCCACTCAGCACGGCAATCAATAAAACGGCTCTTAGTTTTTTCATATTAGTCATTATATTTAGATCAAGCGCATTGATACAAATGCCTCATTAATTTAGTTTTTACATGCAAGTATTACCTCACATGCTCCCTGCACTCACTTTATCGGCGCTCGCAGCAGAAATTTAAGGCCGCTGCGTGATTACGATCTACAACGAAATCCTTACTACCACCTTACCAACCGCAGAGTAAAACGAGTTTATTCTACATCAAATGTCATTTTTGCTTCATATTATTTTTGTATAGCAGTAGTGCCTTTTCCCGTTGCAATGCGTGATCCACGACCGGCATCGGGTAATCCACATCAGGCAAGCTTTCCAATTTGTCTTTCCTTTTCCTGCTTTCCACCATCGGCGCATGAATGCGCTTGTCATCCAGTGCTGAGAGTTCAGGCACATACTTGCGGATAAACTTGCCTTGCGCATCAAACTTCTCCGACTGCGACTGCGGATTGAATATCCTGAAATACGGCTGCGCATCACATCCGGTTGAAGCCGCCCACTGCCAGCCGCCGTTATTGGCGGCAAAATCAAAATCAATTAATTTCTCTGCGAAATACTGTTCGCCCCAGCGCCAGTCAATCAACAGGTCCTTGACCAGGAAACTCGCCACCACCATACGCAAGCGGTTATGCATGTAACCGGTCTGGTTCAATTGCCGCATGGCTGCATCCACTATCGGGAAACCGGTGCGCCCTTCACTCCAGGCTGCAAACCATTGCTTATTGTTTGCGAAAGGCAGCTGGTCGTACTCCAGCCGGTAAGCACGCCTTTCCAGCTGCAAATCCGGCCGGTGATAACAAACCTGAAAGTAGAAGTCGCGCCAGATCAGTTCACTCAGCCAGGTAGCCGCCCCTTCATTGCCTGCCAGTGATAATTGCCAGGCTGCATGTGCCAGCTGGCGAATGGAGATGGTGCCAAAGCGCAAATGTACCGACAAATAAGAGACACCTTTGATGGCCGGATAGTTGCGTGCATCGTGATAATCTTCTATGCGCTGTAAAAAGTCATCAAACAACTGTTGCGCGCCGGTTATACCTGTCGGCAAGCGCATCGTTTTTAAGTTTGTGCGGGAGCAGCCCAAACTTTCCAGCGACGGCATACTTTCGGCCTTCACACTGGCCAACGACTTTAGGTAGCGTTGTACCGGATAGGCCTTTAAGTAAAACGGATTCAGCTTGGCCAGGTGCGCACGTTTATAAGGCGTGAACACACCATAAGGCTTGCCGGTCTGGGTCAGGATCTCATCCTGCTCAAACAGCACCTGGTCTTTAAATAAGTGCAGGGTCTGGTCTTTGCGCAGCAACGATTGTGCAACCTGTTCATCCCGTGCGGTGGCCAGCGGCTCGTAGTCGCGGTTGGCATATACGGCTGCAACCTCGAGCTGTTGTGCCAGTGCGGGGATTTCTTCGATGGCGCGTCCATGCCTGACGATCAGGTCACCGCCTTGCTCCTGCAACGCCTGCTTGAGCTCGCTGGCACTTTGCCAGATAAATTCGACACGCCGGTCTTGTTTATCGGTTAATGCATTGAGGATATCGGTATCAAACACAAACACCACATACACTTGGTCGTGTCGTTTGAGTGCGTGATACAGGGCGGCGTGATCATCAATGCGCAGGTCGCGGCGCAACCAGACCAAAGCTTTAGACATGGATTATTCCCGGTGATAAGGATGACCACTTAGGACCGTGTGGGCGCGATAGAGTTGCTCGGCCAGCATCACGCGCACCATACCGTGCGGCATGGTTAATTTGGACAGGCTGAACAGCCACTGCGCCTGGGACTTGAGTTGAGCATGCAGGCCATCTGCACCACCGATCACCAGCGACACGTCACGCCCCATCTCCTGCCATTGCTGCACTTTTTCCGCCAGCTGCAGGGTGGTGACTGCCTGGCCGCGTTCGTCCAGCGCTACCAGGTAATCCTTGCCGGCGATTTCCAGGATACGTTTGGCTTCGGCCTCCTGCACCACTTCGCTGTTTTTTCCGGCAGCACGTTTATCTGGCTTGATTTCGATGATGCGGGTTTCCAGCTCGCGCGGCATACGCTTCAGGTATTCGGCACAGGCAGAATCAACCCAGCCGGGCATTTTATGTCCCACTGAGATGATGTTGAGTTTCATTAGCTAAAGTTAAGCGGCGGAAGCAGCGCGTCGCGATTGCGACTCGCTCCATAATTGCTCAAGGTTATAGTAGGCGCGTGTGGCTGGTACCATGACATGCACGACGATCTCGCCCAGGTCAACCAGCACCCATTCGCCATCTTTTTCACCTTCAACGCCACGCAGGTCAGCGCCTTTTTCTTTCAGTTTTTCGCGCACATTATCGGCAATCGCCTTGCATTGCCGTGTGGAATTACCACTCGCCACTATCATGTAACTGGTCAGCGTAGTCATCTGGCGCACATCCATTACCGTGATATCAAACGCTTTGATATCTTCCAGCGCGTCGACAACGGCCGCTTTCATATCTTCCAAAGGCAAAATCTTATCTGTAGGTTGCATAGGGGTCATTCAATGAATTCAGGCAGCTTGGGCCGGGATATGATCTTTTTGTTCAACGATACGGTTTTGCGTATCGACATAGATCAATTGTGGATGGTAGCTGGCTAATTCAGCTTCGGTGTATTGGGAATAACAGGCGATGATGATCAGGTCATCAGGATCCGCCTTGTGTGCAGCTGCACCATTGACCGAAATGACACCGGAGTGACGCTCTGCACGAATCGCATAAGTGGTGAATCGCTCACCATTATTGATGTTGTAAATCTGGATCTGCTCATATTCACGGATATTGGCAGCTTCCAGCAAGGCTTCATCGATCGCGCAACTACCCTCATAGTGTAGCTCGCTGTGCGTGACCCGCACCCGATGCAACTTTGATTTCAACATGGTTCTTTGCATTAAATCCCTTAATCAAATCCCGCCAGCGCGGAAAAGGTCGTAATTATAAAGTTATCAATAGCTTAGCGCAAAATAAATTTCATAAAAACGCTGGCTTTTCCTACAGGCTGACTTCGCAATTATCAATCAGCCGTGTTTTCCCCAGTTTGGCCGCCACCAGTACCACTAGTTCCGCCTCGTTAGCGTCAGGCGCACTCAGATCTTTTTGTGCACGGATCTCTACATAATCTACCTGCCAGCCCTGTTGTTTCAACGCAGAAACGCTTTCCTCACATAGTGCAGCGTAATCCCGCCTGCCAGTTTGCAGGGCAGAACGCAGTTGTTGTAATTGTGCATACAGCTGTGCCGCCTGACTTTTCTGTTCGGTAGTCAAATAGCCATTACGTGAACTCATGGCCAGCCCGGATGCCTCCCGCCTGGTATCACCACCGACAATTTCGATATCAAAATTGAGCTGCCTGACCAAAGTGCGTATCACCATCAACTGCTGGTAATCTTTTTTACCAAACACGGCAACGTGCGGCTTGACCATATGGAACAGCTTGGTCACAACCGTGGCAACCCCGGCAAAATGACCAGGACGGCTGGCACCGCATAATATATCTGCCAGCGGCGGCGGTTGCACAATCACTTGCTGGCGTAAATCCTGCCCGTCAAAATCCGGGTACATTTCTTCAACGGCTGGCGCAAACACCACATCCGTGCCTACGGCGCGCAACTGGTCACAGTCGGCCTGCAAAGTGCGTGGATAGGTGCCGAAATCCTCATTGGCGCCGAATTGCAACGGGTTGACAAAAACACTGACCACCACGATATCAGCAAGGCTTTTAGCCTGGCTGACCAGCTGGCAGTGACCGGCGTGCAGATTACCCATGGTAGGCACAAAGCCGATACGCCTGCCGGCACAGCTATCAAGGAAAGCACGCAATTCGCGCAAAGTATGAAACAACTGCATGTAAGTACTTTTACCCTCTTCATCAGCGCTTAAGATCGCAGCAATATAACACAGCCTGGTTTCTTCATAGATCGTTGTTTCTGAGTCAAACCAGGCAACATCCCGCAGGCCAGATAATTGACAAGCACGCAAGGCAACGCCTATAGTCGGTTATGCAATGTCGCTGTGAATAACAAATAAAGGAGTGAGAAGTTATGAGTGTGGTATCCGAATTCAAACAATTTGCGCTTAAAGGTAACGTGATGGATCTGGCAGTGGGTGTCATCATCGGTGGTGCATTCGGCAAAATCGTCGATTCTTTGGTCAACGATATCATCATGCCGGTGATAGGCAGGATCTTCGGCGGCTTCGATTTCAGCAATATCTACATTCCACTGAATGGCCAATCCCCTGACCTTGCTTTGGTAGAAGCCAAAAAACTGGGTGCAGTACTGGCGTACGGTAACTTCATCACCATCGTGCTCAACTTCATCATCCTGGCTTTTATCATATTCCAGATGGTCAAATTCATGAACAGCCTGAAGGAAGCTGCACCGCCTCCTCCACCAGCGGCTACACCGGAAGACATTGTGCTGCTACGTGAAATTCGTGACAGCCTGAAGAAATAATCTTTAAAGAATAATCAAAGACAAAGGGCGCCACGAGCGCCCTTTATTTATCCAGCCATTACTGGCACCACCCCTGCTTACAGGGCTGGCGGCGCCTCAGATGGCCTTTCAGGTGGCTGAATTTCATAGGTCTGGCCGGAGGAAGTATCCGAACCATCGTTGTTAAGGAAGACGATCACGCTCACCTGGTCATCAATCAGGTCCAGTTCGGTGGTCGGGTAATACGCGCCCTGCGGATCTTTATTGATGTTGTGATAGTGCCAGATAGAGGCCACTACGCGGCCACTGTCTTTCAGTTTCACATCTTCGGCCCGGTCAGGCTCACCCAGCAAAGCAATGATCTCTGCCCGTTTGAGTTTGCCCACCGTGTCTACGAAACCCTGTTCGTCTTGCGGAAATTTTGCGGCCTGGGTGTTTTCGATCGTATTACCGGCCCAAGCAGGATTGATCAACGAGAGTAGCACCAGCGTCAGCAACAATTTAAACCAGGAATGTGTTTTCATTTTAACGCTCCTTTTCAGATACTCAGGCAATTAAAACAATGATTGGTTCGCACTAAGGATTGGTACGTATATGGGTTGCCAGCAGCAGCGCAACGTCCAGAAAACTCCAGGATTGCTACACAGATTCTATCGGGTAAACCTCTTCCGGCAACTGTTCTACCATCAGCACATGGACGCGACGGCTGTCCGCATGCACCACTGTCACACTCAGGTTACCGATACGGATATGCTCACCACGCTTGGGCAAATGCCCGAAATGATTAACGACCAGGCCGCCTACCGTAGAAAACTCCTCATCACTGAAGTCGGTACCTATCGCTTCATTCAGTTCGCCGATTTCGGTGAGGGCCTTGACGCGGTATTTGCCGGCATCCTGCAAGATGATATTGCCCTCGCCTTCGTCATCATCGTATTCGTCTTCGATATCACCGACGATCTGCTCCAGCACATCTTCAATAGTGACCATGCCGGCGACACCACCATATTCATCCACCACGATGGCGATGTGGTTACGGTTGCTGCGAAACTCTTTAAGTAGCACGTTCAGGCGTTTGGATTCCGGAATAAACACCGCCGGGCGCAGCATATCGCGTAGCTCGAAGGACTGGTTGGCGTAATAACGTAACAAATCCTTGGCCAGCAGAATGCCGATCACATCATTTTTATTATCTTCAATAACGGGGAAACGGGAGTGGGCTGTTTCAATGACAAACGGGAGAAAAGTATCGGCAGGTTGTGCAATGTCTATGACATCCATCTGCGAACGCGGGATCATGACGTCCCTGACTTGCATTTCGCTGACCTGCAGGACACCCTCAATCATGGCGAGGGAATCGCCATCCATCAGGTGGTTTTCATAAGCCCCATGCAGCAACTCTACCAGTTGCTCGCGATCTTCCGGCTCGCGCAGAAGAAAATGACTTAATCGTTCTAATAAAGAGGGTTTATGGGATAACTTTTCCGGCTCAGAAGCCATTACGTACTGCTGAAAACAGCATCCTATGTAAAGAGATGATTTAAGCATACATGAAAAAGCATGAATATGTCACCTCCGTGCAGGGCCCTATCATTTGCTTATGCCAGATTTAAGGTGGTTGTTGGCACTTTTCAGCACAAATCTGCTAAATTAGCTGGCTATGTTCAATCGCTTTTTTCTCCTGCTGGCAGCGCTGCGCGCATCGCTTGTTTTCAAGATTGTTGCCGGATTAGTTATTTTCTATTTCTTGTTCGCCTGGCTGGCCATTAATCCCCTCGCTAAATGGCTGTTGCCTAAAGTCGCCGAAACGCAACTGGCAAGTAAAGCCACCGTTGAAAAGGTCACTTTTGATCCATTCCGCCTGTTAGCGACGATTGAGCATCTATCCCTGACTGAAAAAAGTGGCGCACCGTTAGCGTCTTTTGACAAGCTGGTGGTTGATATGGAATCCAGTGGCCTGTTTAGCTGGGCCTGGAAAATGAAACATATCGAGCTAACCGCACCTCAAGTTAACGTCCACATCTCAAAAAACGGGAAACTTAACTGGGCAGACCTGCTTGCCAAGCTGAATGAAGATCCGTCTCCGCCGGAAAAAAACCTGCCGCGTGTGATCATTGAAAATATCGATATCCGCAAAGGCGACATTGAATATCTGGATAACCAGCATGCCACATCGCTGCAGGCCTCTTTAAAACCGCTGGATTTTGAACTGGACGGTTTCTCCACTTTGCCCAAAGACCGCGGCGATTACCTGATTGCAGCCAAACTGCCTTACCAGGGCGGCACTTTGAAATGGAAAGGCAACTTTGGCGTCAATCCGCTGGCGTCACAAGGCTCGCTGGCAGTAGAGGGCCTGAAAATTGCCAAGGTTGTGCAATGGGTGAATACACAGGCATGGCCATTTCAACCAGATGCAGGCATCTTTTCCAGCCAGTTAAATTATGACTTTTCCCTGCCTGACCAGCACCCTAAACTGTTAGTATCCAATGCGGCATTTGCCATTGATGCACTGGCTGGAAAACTGGCGCAAGGTGATCGGTTAACGTTGAACCAGATCAAGTTGCTGATCAAGCAATTCGCATTTGCACAGCCATCGAGCACTACGATTACGACGCAAGACATTACCGTTAATCTGGATCAACTCAAGTTACAAAAACCACAGGCACAATTCACGCTGGCTTCAGCCACTGCCGCTTTACCCGCACTTGAATTTACCGATAAGGACCATGCGCAGGTCACTTTCGAAAACCTGAATTTGCAATTCGCCCAACTGCTATTACAGTATCAGCAAAAAAACCTGTTCCATTTGCCTGCCTTATCTGTTGAGCAAGTGAGCCTGGATCTGGCCGACCGCAAAGCCGCTATCGGCAAAATATTGCTTGCAGATGGCAAGCTATCCGCCACACATCAAGCTAACGGCATGCTGGATTGGCAGCAGGCATTAGCTACCGCCGTGATCCAAGCCGAAGAAAAAGTGTCTGAAAATCAGGAGAAATCCAAAGCTACGCAAAAACCAGATGCGCCTTTTCAGTTTGCCATTGGCGAAGTTGCGCTGGAACATTGGCAACTCGCTTACCTTGACCAGCAATTTGCCAGACCTTTAGAAGCCAATATCGCCGACTTTAACCTGCATCTGGCTCTAAGTCAGCAATCAGAAGCGCAGCAGACAGACTTACAGATTAAACAAATCAAGGCTGAAGCCAGGCAGCTCAGCGTGCAATCGGAGAAAAAACCAGTCGCGCAATTGGCTAGTCTTGCGCTGACGGATGGGTCCGTCGCACTGGGCCAGCAAAAAATCAATCTGGGTGCACTTCAATTCACCGGGCTTAAAACCAGCGTGATCAGGCAAGCTGACCAGCATTTAAACTGGCAGGCGTTACTTGCTCCGGCAACCAACAAAAATACCAGTGTCACGTCTACCCAGGTAGGCAGCACGTCGGCGTCAACCATACCGGAGGGAACCAAGTCTGCCTCGTCAAAAAAATCTGCCTGGACATTCGGCTTAAAACGTTTCGCCTTGCAGCACGCCGATATTCACATTGAAGACCAGACCACTTCTACACCCGTGATACTGGATGTGGCAGATGGCAACGTTGAGATCGCTGACCTGAGCCAGCAGATGACGCGTGCGTTACCGGTGAAAGCTGCATTCAAGGTTAAACAGGGTGGGCGGTTCAGCGCCCAGGGGAAATTATCTCCTTCGCCCCTTAAAACTGACTTGCAATTATCACTGGTCGATTTATCACTCAAACCATTTGCCCCCTATATCCAGCAAGTCGCCATACTCAACCTGCAAGATGGTAGCGCCAGTGTTCAGGGTAAACTCCAGCAAAGCAGTACCGGTGCCACCACTTTCGATGGTGGGTTCAATGTCAAAAACTGGCTATTACTTGAAGAATCCAGCCAGCAACCTTTTTTACGCTGGGATTCATTGCAGGGTGATGGGCTTGCGCTTTCACTCGCCCCAAATCGTCTGCAAATAAACACACTGACACTGAATAGTGCGCAAACAAAATTCATTATTTACCCTGACCGCAGCCTGAATATCTCCAAGGTCATGCGCAATTCTCCGGCTGCAACCAGCCAAGCGCCCGCCAAACCAGCAGACACTAAACCAACAGGCAACGATCAATCCGCGACAGTGGCCGATACCAAGCAAGCTAAAGCAAATAGCGATTCGCCGGACTTCCCTGTCAGCGTGGATACTGTGCGCATCAACGGCGCCAAGCTTGAATTCGCTGACTTATCACTCCCACAACCGTTCGGCACCAACATCCATTCACTAGGTGGTGTGATCAACGGTATTTCCACCAACCCTGCTGCCACTGCTCAAGTCGAACTGGATGGCAAGGTTGATGAATATGGTTCTGCACGCATCCATGGATCGTTGAAGCCTTTCAAAGCAACTGAATTTACCGATATCAAACTGGCGTTTAACAATCTCGATATGAACCGGCTGACACCCTACTCCGGCAAATTCGCGGGAAGAAAAATCGAATCCGGCAAACTGTCTGTAGACCTAGAGTACAAGATCAAACAGCGCCAGCTGACCGGCGAGAACAAGTTTGTGCTCAAGAAACTGACTTTAGGTGAAAAAGTGGATAGCAAGGATGCGGCTGACCTGCCACTCGATCTTGCCATCGCCATCCTGGAAGACAGTGATGGCGTGATTGACCTTGATTTACCGATCAGCGGCAGCCTGGATGATCCTAAATTTAGTTATGGCAGCATCATGTGGAAAGCCTTTACCAATGTGCTGACTAAAATAGTGACCGCTCCATTCAGCGCACTGGGCAAACTGTTTGGCAGTAGCGAAAAGCTGGAAGCCATTATGTTTGAAGCAGGCAAATCTGCTATCTCGCCTCCGGAACTGGAAAAGCTGCACGCAGTCAGCAAAGCCCTGGAAAAACGCCAGCAACTGAAATTAGGGATTATTGCCGGCTATGACACGGCACCGGATACCCATGCCATCCAGGAAATGACGCTGCGGAAACAGGTCGCGGAAGAGATGGGCACACGTCTTGAAGCAGGGCAATCGGCCGGGCCGATAGACCTGAACAACCCTAAAGTACAATCCGCCATCAAAGCCTTGCATGACAAGCTGACTAATAAAGGCCTGCTCAAGCGACTGGCAGCCAAGCTGGAAAAAACACCGGCGGGTTTTTATGAGCAGGCGCAGGAAGCCCTGACCACCAGCATCCTGGTGAACGATAGTGACTTGCAAGCACTGGCTAAGTCACGTGCGGATGCCATTCAGAAGGTATTGAATGAGAAGGGAATACCTCTGGAAAGAGTGACGGCGGCCACCCCCGCCTCTGTGAAAGCAGACCGCGACCAGGTGCCCAGCAAACTGACGCTGGATGCAATTAAACATTAATTGCCAGTTCAGACAAATACAGGAGTATGGCTCTCTTAAAACAGCTTTTATGTCACATCACCAGGGTAGTCAGCAATTGCTGGAAAAACCTTAGTACCGGTGACAGCAGAATGCCCAATATGCCGGTGAATAACAGGGCGATCAGGATCAGGAATCCGTAACGTTCTATCCGTGAAAATGCGATCGCCGCTTTCATAGGCAGCAGGCTGACTGCGATTCTTCCGCCATCCAGCGGCGGTAACGGAAACAAATTCAGCACCAGCAATACCAGGTTGATCTGAATACCGGCGATACTCATCTGTGTCATAAAATCCTGCGCCGCCAGCGGAAACAATTCAATGCGGGCAAGCACCAGCCCCCAGCATAAAGCCATGATGAAATTAGAAGCCGGCCCTGCCAGCGCCACCCACAACATATCTTTTTTAGGGCGGCGCAAATTGGCGAAATTGACCGGTACCGGTTTGGCCCAGCCAAACAACACGCCACCCAGCAGGATGCTTAACGCAGGCAAAAATATAGTGCCTATGGGATCAATATGTTTAAAGGGATTCAGTGTGATCCGGCCCATACGCTCGGCTGTCAGGTCACCAAAATATTTGGCCACATAACCATGGGCGGCTTCATGCACGGTGATCGCAAACAAGATAGGCAGTGCATAGGCTGCGATTTTTTGTACAACGGTTAATTCCATCTGTTTCAGATTCCATTCAATGCGGGCTGAAGAATAAACAACACTAAGGCCACGGCGCAACCCCGGCACGTACCAGTTCGGGCGGGTCCTGTGTCAGATCCAGCACCGTCGTTGCGCCCACATGCACAATATCACTGTCGATCACCGCATCGACCTGGTGTTCCAGCTGCTCGCGGATCTCCCAGGCCACCGACATGGGGACATCCTCGCCAGGCAGCTGCAATGTCATACTCAGCAACGGCATATGCATGGCTTCAAGCAATGCCTGCACCACAATATGTTTGGGCACGCGCAGGCCTATCGTGCTGCGTTTGGGATGCTGCAACCGGCGCGGGACTTCACGGCTGGCCTCCAGCAAGAAGGTATAAGCGCCAGGTGTCAGCGCTTTCAGTAAGCGGAACTGGCTGTTATTGACCTTGGCATAGGTACCGATCTCGGCCAGGTCACGGCAGATCAGGGTGAACGGATGTTCATCATCCACGCCGCGCAAGCGGCGGATACTGGTTTGTGCATCCTTGAATTCCATTGAGCACACCAGTGCATAACTGGAATCGGTCGGGCAGGCGATCACGCCGCCCTGCTGCAATAACTGCACAGCCTGCTGTATCAGCCTGGCTTGCGGATTCTCCGCATGAATAACGAAATACTGTGCCATAGTGGACTATAGTGGACTACTGTAACTGGCTGGCTTCGGGCCAATCCTGCCATACCGGCACGCAACCTGGAGGCAGGTCAGGCAAGCGCCCCATTTCCATATGCGATAACCCTGGACCGTGATAGTCCGAGCCTTGCGAGGCTTTCAGGTCAAAGCGGTGCGCCAGCTTGGCGAATTGCGCGTATTGCGGTGGCTGATGGCTTCCGGTGACCACTTCCACCGCGATGCCGCCCTGGTCGCGGAATTCATTCAACAGCAAATGCATGTTGACGAAGCCTAGGTCATAGCGCCCGGGATGCGCCAGCACGGCGACACCACCGCTGTCTTTAATCAGGGTCAATGCATCTTCCAGGCTCATCCATTCATAATTCACATAACCAGGTTTGCCTTTGACCATATATTTCTTGAAGACGGCTTTCATGTTCTTGGCATGTCCGTGCTTGATCAGGAACTGGGCAAAATGGCTGCGGGTCATCACGCTATTGCCTGAAAACTCCCTGGCGCCTTCGTAAGCATCCGCAATCCCGGCCTTGGCCAATCCTTCCGCGATCTGCCTGGCGCGGGCATCACGGCCTTCACGCACTTTGGCAAACGCTTCCAGCAGAGGCGGGTACTCCGGGTTCACCCGTAAGCCAACAATGTGCAGGGTGCGCTTTTTCCAGGTCACCGAGATCTCGACGCCATTAATAAACTGTATGCCATGCTGCTCTGCTGCTGCCCGCGCCCTCGCCAGGCCGGCTACTTCGTCATGGTCGGTAAGCGCAAGCACGCGTACGCCTTTGCTGGCGGCATGTGCCACCAGGTCTTCAGGAGAAAGCAAACCATCCGACATGGTGGAGTGGCAATGTAAATCGATGGGTACTGTCATGATTGCTGATAATGGCGATTCGGTGATTGCAAGTAAACTTCGCCTGATCCGGCCTGATCTAGTTCAAGGGCCTTCTCTGGAAACGAACTTTACATTTCGACAGAAATCATAGCAAAATAGTGCCCTCACAGATAGCAGGAATTCAGTCGCACTGAAACCACATGCAAGTCATTATCGATTTATTGCCCGTCATCCTCTTTTTCATCGCCTATAAAAAAGCAGGTATTTTTGTTGCCACCTCTGTTGCCATCATCAGTACATTGGTCCTGATGCTGATCGTCTGGCTCAAGCGCGGCAAGGTCGACAAGATGCTGATGATCAATGGCGCGGTGATCACCGTGCTGGGTGGCATCACCTTATTACTGCACGACAAGACCTATATCATGTGGAAGCCCACGGTGATTTACTGGATAGGGGCATGTGCGTTATTACTGAGCCGCTATGCCTTCAGGAAGAATCTGATCGCCGGTATGCTGGGCAAGATCATCGCGCCTCCAGCCAATATCTGGGACAAACTGAATCTGTGCTGGGTACTGTTCCTGGTGGGGCTGGGCAGCTTGAATCTGTACGTGGCTTTCCACTATACAGAGGAAGACTGGGTCAATTTCAAACTGTTTGGCACCACCAGTCTGATGTTCGTATTCATTATCTCGCAGGTATTCGTCCTGAAAGATTACTGGATAGAGCATACGCCATCTGCGTGACTGAATGGCGACCTGCCGGACAACACTGACGGACTTACCCTATGCTATATATGATTTATGCTCAGGATACTGCCAACAGCCTGCCCTTGCGCCTGCAGCACAGGCCCGCACACCTGGAACGGCTGCAACAGCTGCAGACTGAAGGCCGGTTGATACTGGCAGGCCCATTGCCTGCCATCGACAATATAGATCCTGGCGAAGCCGGTTACAGCGGCAGCCTGATCATCGCGGAATTTGACTCGTTACAGGCCGCCAGGGAATGGGCGAACAACGATCCGTTCAAGCAGGCTGGCGTCTATGGCAATATTTCCGTGAACCCTTTCCGCAAGACGTTGCCATAAATGCTTCACAATGAAATCACGCAGCGCCTGCAAGCACTCGAGCCCGAGCAACTCGACATCGAAGACGACAGTGCTTTGCATATAGGACACGCAGGAAACACGGGCGGCGGGCACTTCACCATCACGGTGAAAAGCTCGCTATTTTCAGGAAAATCACAGATAATGCGCCATCGCATGGTATATCAATGCTTGCAGGACCTGATGCCTCATCGCATACATGCGCTCAGTATCAACGCGTTATCCACTGATGAGTCATCGAATTGAAACAATTCTGTTTTTTAATATTGCACCATTTCGTTTTTTAAGGATATTGCATGAAATTTTTGAAAATGATGTTGGCGATTGCATGCTTCAGCGCGTTGCCACATGTTTATGCGGCAGATGCCGACGCTATTGCGACTGTCAATGGCAAGCCAATCAAGAAAACCTGGGTTGATTTCATCCTGCGTGATGCTGAGGCGCGTACCGGCCAGAAAGCAAACGATGGCATGAAAGCAGCTGTTGTTAACGAACTGGTTGGCTCTGAACTGGCTTACCAGGAAGCACAGAAAGCAGGCATCGATAAACAGCCTGACTTCGTCGCGAGCGAAGAGCTGGCCCGCCGTAAATTGCTGGTGAATGCTTTCCTGGCTGATTTCATCAGAAAAAACCCAGTGACTGAAGCCGAGAAAAAAGAAGGCTACGAGCAGTACAAAAAAGAACTGGGCGACAAGGAATATAACGCTCGCCACATCCTGGTGAAAACAGATACAGAAGCCAAAGCCATCATTGCCGACCTGAAGAAAGGCACTGATTTTGCCAAGGTTGCCAAGGAAAAATCCCTGGATCCAGGTTCCAAGGAAAAAGGCGGCGACCTGGGCTGGTTCTCCCCGGCCGGTATGGTTAAACCATTTGCAGACGCATTACTGAGCCTGAAAAAAGGCGAGACAACGCCTGAGCCTATCCAGTCACAGTTCGGCTGGCACGTGATCAAACTGGTGGATACCCGCGCACTGCAAGTGCCACCGTATGACAAAGTGAAAGAAGGCATCGAGCGTACCATTCAGCAACGCAAGCTGGAAAAATACATGTTGGGCCTGAAAGACAAAGCCAAGATCGAAGTCACTGGCGTTGACAAAAAAACACCTTGATTGACTGAATATCAAAGCGCTCAACGTTTAATAAAAAGCCAGCACTTGCTGGCTTTTTAACTTTCCTGATAAGCGTATTCAACCTGCATAGCCTGCATTTAAGTTTTCCTTAGCCTGGGTTTCTGCGATAAAATCAAGAATTGTTCTCATTTGCAGCTTTCCAGCATCCATGCAACTCAATGCACTCAAACCCGGTGAATCCGCGATCATCGCTGGCATACAGGCAGAACAGGCCTTGACGCAACGCCTGAATGCGCTGGGCTTCCGCCCAGGCAAACAGGTGCAAGTCGTGCGCCAGGCTGCATTCAACGGGCCGTTACATATCCGCATCGGCTCTACCGATGTCGTGATCCGCCTGCAAGATGCACAGGCCATTCATTTGGCTGCCCTATTACTTCCTGATACAGAATCCCCTACCGCATGAAACGTGTCGCTTTACTTGGCATGCCCAATACGGGCAAATCCACGCTGTTCAATCGCCTGAGCGGGGCTTCAGCCCGCGTCGGCAACTGGCCTGGCATGACGGTAGACCTGCTGAGCGCGAGGATTCTGCTCGGCGGCCATATCGCCGAACTGATAGACCTGCCAGGCTTGTATGACCTGCACGGTTTTTCGGATGATGAGGAGGTGGTCAGGCATTTCCTGAGTAATCATGCGGTAGACCTTGCCCTGATCATCCTCAACAGCGCACAGATCGACAGGCAGCTGTCACTGGCCTTACAACTGCGTGCACTGGGTTTGCCGACCATATTGCTATTGAATATGGAAGATGAAGCCAAGCGTGCCGGTATCACCATAGATACCAGCGTCATGAGCCAAGAACTGGGCATGCCGGTGCTGACAATCAGCGCCAAATACGGCAACGGTTGCCCGGAAGCATTGCAGCTGGCGGCAAAGACACTGGATAAAAAAATACTGCCCATCGATCCGCAACAGATTAAAACGCAACTGCAAGCGGATAACGCCATCGACCAGGAGATGCAGCGCATCATAGACCGTTCGGTGCAGATGCCCTTACAGCTGAATACCACAACGACGGATCGAATCGACCGCATTCTGTTGCACCCCTGGTTGGGATTACCCTTGTTCTTCCTGGCTATCTTTTTACTTTTCCAGTTCATCTTCACCATAGGCGCCCCATTACAGGAAGCCACTGCCTGGCTATTTGACACCACACGCAGTGAACTGCTGGATCCGCTACTGGCTTCACTGCCGGCATGGCTGAACGGCTTACTGCTGGATGGCCTTTACACAGGCCTCAGTACCGTGGCCGCTTTTGTACCTATCATTGTCCTGTTCTTCCTGGTCATGAGCATGGTTGAGGATAGCGGCTATTTATCCCGCGCCGCTTTCCTGATGGACACCCTGATGGCAAAAATGGGGCTGGACGGGCGCGGGTTCGTGATGGTACTGATGGGTTTTGGCTGTAACGTACCGGCGCTGATGGGTACGCGGGTGATGCGTAGCCGCCCCATGCGCTTGCTGACCATGCTGACGATCCCGCTGTCATTGTGCTCGGCACGCTTGCAGGTATTCCTGTTCATCATTGCCATACTGTTCCCGCCGTCACAGGCGGCACTGGCGCTGTTCTCACTGTACATGGTCAGCTTTGTCACTATTTTCATGACTGCTATCCTGTTCAAACAGAAGTTTGCCAGCAGTGAGCCGTTTGTTCTTGAATTACCGCCTTACCGCTTCCCTACCCCTAACCAGATCTGGATGCGTGGCTGGCAGGAGGTCAAACATTTCCTGTACCGCGCCACCAAATTCATTGTCATCGGCGTGTTAATGGTATGGCTGCTGACCCACTTGCCGACCAGTGCGGTACCCGCCAGTTCTGAAACCTGGGCGGGCAGCATAGGCCGTTTCTTTGCCCCTGTGCTTGACCCTATCGGCATTGATAACCACCTGGCGATCGCGCTGATCTTTGGTTTTGTCGCCAAAGAGATCGTGGTCGGCTCACTGGCCGTGATCTATGGTTTGCAAGGCGATGCCCTCAGTCACCAGATCGCCGCCAATATCGACTGGGTGCAAGGCATGAGTTTTATGCTGTTTACGCTGATTTACACGCCTTGCCTGTCCACCATCGCCACCCTGAGGTCGGAAAGCAAAAGCCGGGGATTCATGTGGCTGTCGCTGGGCTGGTCGCTAGGCCTGGCGTGGCTGATCAGTTTCGCTTTCTACCAGAGTGCACGTGCCCTGGGTTATTAGCGGCCAACACCAGGCGGGTTGAAATCAAGCATGGATACCATGGCATTGCAGTCGCCGAAACCTTAGGAAAGGCCAGCAAAGGCTATCATGCTTAATTCGGCGCCGTCGTGATCAGGATCATGAACAGCCGCCTGCGGGTTGCTGTTTTTTATTACGCCGTTCGTTTTGCCGCTGCGGGACTGTCGGCTTTCTGTTAAAATAGCGGTTTGAATTTTCACTGAAAAATCCAATCGCCTCATGTCCAGTCAAGCGCAATTTTTAAGCCTGCGCGGCAGTGCCGCCCTCTCCCAGTTCCGTCTCGATAAACTCTACAGCACACTCAAAGCCAGCGCCCCTAACATCGCGCATATCTCTACCGAGTTCGTGCATTTCGCTTTCAGCGAAATCGCATTAAGTCCGGCTGAACAGGATACCCTGCAGCAGATTTTAACTTACGGTCCTAAAACACAAGCGGAGACCGCTGCCGGCGAATTACTGCTGGTGATCCCGCGCATAGGTACCATTTCACCATGGGCTTCCCGCGCCACCGATATCGCCCATAACTGTGGCCTGAATTTACTGCGCCTTGAACGCGGCATCGCTTATTTCGTCACCACCCGCGATCGCCAGCCACTGAATGATGGCGAAAAACAGGCTTTGCGTGCTGCGATACAGGACCGCATGACTGAAACCGTGGTCTACAGCGTGGCTGACGCCGAGAGGCTTTATCACCATGCGGACCCGAAACCTTTGTCCAGCATCGATATCCTGGCCGGTGGTAGAACTGCGCTTGAAACCGCCAACAATGAGATGGGCCTGGCGCTTTCCCCTGACGAAGTGGACTACCTGCTGGAAAACTACCGCAAGATGGGCCGCAACCCGACCGATGTCGAACTGATGATGTTTGCGCAGGCCAATTCAGAGCACTGCCGCCACAAGATATTCAATGCAGACTGGGTGATCGACGGTGTGCAGCAAGAGCTGTCACTGTTCAACATGATCCGCAACACGCACAAGTTGAATCCGGGCAACACTGTGGTGGCCTATTCGGATAACAGCTCTATTGTGCAGGGCCAGAAAACCAGGCGTTTCTACCCGTCAGCCGACCAGCGTTACCAGTTTGTTGAAGATGACATGCACTACCTGATGAAGGTAGAAACGCATAACCACCCGACCGCGATCTCCCCATTCGCCGGTGCCGCGACCGGTGCCGGCGGCGAGATCCGTGATGAAGGTGCAACCGGGATAGGCTCCAAACCTAAGGCAGGCTTGACCGGCTTTTCTGTTTCCAACCTTAACCTGCCTGACTTCAAGCAAGCCTGGGAAACCGATTACGGCAAACCTGGCCGCATCGCCAGCCCGCTACAAATCATGATAGACGGCCCGCTCGGTGGCGCCGCCTATAACAATGAATTTGGCCGCCCGAATATCGCCGGCTATTTCCGTACCTTTGAACTGGAAACCAGCGATGCCGAAGGCCAGCCTGAAGTGCGTGGTTACCACAAACCCATCATGCTGGCTGGCGGTGTCGGTAATATCTCAGACAGCCACAGCCACAAGCACAGCATCCCGGCGGGAGCGGCGCTGATCCAGCTTGGCGGTCCGGCCATGCTTATCGGCCTCGGCGGCGGCGCGGCTTCCAGTATGGATACAGGTGCCAATACCGAAAACCTGGACTTTGATTCTGTACAGCGTGGCAACCCTGAGTTACAACGCCGTGCGCAGGAAGTGATAGACCGTTGCTGGCAATTGGGTGACAAAAACCCTATTGTCAGCATTCATGACGTCGGTGCCGGCGGTATCTCCAATGCTTTCCCTGAACTGGTCAATGACGCCAAAGTCGGCGCTATCTTCCAGTTACGTGATGTGCATAATGAAGAACCCGGCATGGCGCCACGCGAATTATGGAGTAACGAAGCGCAGGAACGTTATGTGCTGGCAGTGACGCAGGAACAACTGCCATTGTTCGAAGAAATCTGTGCCCGCGAACGCTGCCCGTTCGCAGTAGTGGGCATTGCGACTGCCGACCGCCACCTGACGGTGGAAGACAGCCATTTTGACAACAAACCGGTGGATATGGATCTATCCGTGCTGCTGGGCAAACCGCCAAAAATGTTGCGCGACGTGAAATCGGTCAAAAAATCACTGCGTGCATTTGATACCAGCAAGATCGATCTGCAGGAAGCGGCAGCCCGTGTTCTGCGCCTGCCTGGCGTAGCCGACAAAACCTTCCTGATCACCATTGGTGACCGCACCGTGACTGGCCTGATTGCCCGTGACCAGATGGTGGGTCCATGGCAGGTACCGGTCAGCAACGTAGCCGTGACCTGTGCCGGCTATGAAACCAATATCGGTGAAGCATTCGCCATCGGTGAAAAAGCGCCACTGGCCTTGCTGGATGCGCCTGCTTCCGGCCGTATGGCGATAGGCGAAGCGATCACCAATATTGCCGCCGCTGCCATTACCGAGATCGGCAACCTCAAGCTGTCTGCCAACTGGATGGCACCAGCCGGCCACCCGGGTGAAGATGCAGCCCTGTACGAAACGGTGAAAACTGTAGGCATGGAATTATGCCCGGCCCTGGGTATCAGCATCCCGGTAGGTAAAGATTCCATGAGCATGAAAACGGTGTGGAATGATGATGGCCAGAATAAAGCCGTGACTTCCCCTATCTCGCTGGTGATCTCCGCATTTGCCAATACGCCGGATGTGCGCAAGACACTGACACCGCAACTGCGTACCGATCTTGGCGACAGCGAACTGATCCTCATCGATCTCGGCAATGGCAAGAACCGTATGGGCGGCTCGGCCTTGGCGCAAGTCTACAGCCAGCTGGGTGATACGGTGCCGGATGTGGATCAACCTTCACAACTGAAAGCGTTCTTCGCTGCCATCCAGCAACTGAATAATGACGGCAAATTGCTGGCTTACCACGACCGCTCTGATGGCGGCCTGTTTGTCACACTGAGCGAAATGGCGTTTGCCGGCCACTGCGGCCTTCACGTTGATCTGGGCGATCTGGCCGGTGATAGTGCCAGCGTATTGTTTAACGAAGAGTTAGGTGCAGTGCTGCAAGTGCGTGCATCTGAAGCAGACGCCATCACCGCTGAGCTGCAACAATCGCTGGGCAATGCAGTACACCGTATCGGCAAGGTGAATAACGGCCATGATATCGTGATCATGCATGGCACCAACCGTTACCAGGTACCCCGCATTGACTTGCACCGCATGTGGTCAGAAACCACTTTCCGTATGCAAAGCCTGCGTGATAACCCGGTCTGTGCACAACAGGAATACGACAGGCATCTGAACGCCGATGATCTGGGCCTGCACACGCATTTGACGTTCGACCTGAACGACGATATCGCTGCACCGTATATCAATAGCGGCAAGCGCCCGAACATGGCGATCCTGCGTGAGCAAGGCGTGAACGGCCAGACCGAGATGGCGGCGGCATTTGACCGCGCCGGGTTCAATAGCGTTGATGTGCATATGAGTGACGTCATCAGTGGCCGTGTGTCGCTGAAAGATTTTGCCGGCCTAGTGGCTTGCGGTGGCTTCTCATACGGAGATGTACTGGGTGCTGGCGAAGGCTGGGCCAAATCCATCCTGTTCAACAACCGTGCGCGTGACGAGTTCAGCAGTTTCTTCAGCCGTGGCGATACGTTTGCGCTGGGCGTATGTAACGGTTGCCAGATGATGAGCAACCTGCACAGCATCATCCCGGGTGCCGAGCAATGGCCGCATTTTGTACGCAATAAATCAGAGCAGTTCGAAGCGCGCGTTTCCCTGGTGGAAATCCTGAGCTCGCCTTCCATGTTCTTCGATGGCATGGCAGGCAGCCGCATGCCTATCGCCGTGGCACATGGTGAAGGATTTACGGAATTTACTGATGCCAACGCTGTCACAGATGTGCTAAAACAGCAGCTGGCAACCGTACGTTTTATCGATCATGCGTCAACGCCAACGGAAGTGTACCCGTTTAACCCGAACGGTTCTGCCCTGGGGTTGACCGGTTTCACTACACCGGACGGCCGTTTCAGCATCATGATGCCGCACCCGGAGCGAGTATTCAGGACGGTACAGCACTCCTGGCATCCTGATGACTGGCAGGAAGACGGCCCATGGATGCGCATGTTCCGCAACGCGCGCAAATTTGTGGGTTAAGTCACTCTTGTTGCTCAGTACTTAAAGCAGGATAGGTTTTAAAGCAGGTTGTTAATTTTAAAAAATGAAAATCAGGTGTTTGGAGAAATTATGAAATCAATTAAATGTTTAATGGCTTTACTCGCATTGTCCTTTTCACTGCAGGCTTTTGCGCTTTCAGATGAAGAATACATGGAGTTTACCGAAGCGCTTACCGGCGGTAATGTCAAAGTCGTCAAGAAATACGTAGAAGCCGACCCAAGCCTGGTCAACCAGAAGTTTTTCGCCTGGGAACCTTTGCAGATGGCAGCTTCCAAAGGCCGTATGGACGTGGTGAAATACCTGCTCTCCAAAGGTGCAGACAAGGATTATGTGCACCCGGCCAGCCAAAACACTGCCTTCCACATGGCAGCATTCATAGGCGATACAGACCTGATGAAATACCTGGCGGCACAAGGTGTGGATGTGAACAAGAAATTGAAAGGCGATGTGTCATTGATCCGTTACTTCAGGGAAGAGAACAACCCGAAAATGGTGGAATTGCTGACGCAACTGGGTACTAAAGACGACGGCTGTAAAGAAGAAAAATGTTTTTAATCGTTAACCATTAACGAGACACAAAAACGGTCATGTGATGCATGGCCGTTTTTTTTGGAACCGGCCCCAGCACGGCTATCATTGCAGATTTCAAATGATGTAGTGTTTGATTAAGCACTGCTGCAAATGTAACCGGAGTCACGCACACGGCAGGTTAAGGCTAGAATAATATGGGTGAATCACAATAATTAAACCACCATCCCGGGGGAATAATGAAACGTTTGCACATCAGTTTTACATTGCTTGTGTGTTGCCAGTGGCCACTATCGCTGTGCGCGCAGGAAAATTTTTCGCAGGCGACCACGACTTTGGCAGCCTCCTGTGCCGCCTGCCATGGCCCGCACGGCAACAGCATGGGTGGCACACCGGCGTTGGCAGGTTTGAATAAAGATTATTTTATTCAGCGCATGCAGGGCTTCAAGAGCGGTGCCATCCCTGCCACGGTGATGCACCAGCATGCGAGGGGCCTGACTGATGAAGAAATCAGCACTCTCGCCAGTTACTTTTCTGCCCAGCAGCGCCGTACACCGGTGACTGCGCCAATGCAATCCTTTCGGGGAGCGCAATAATGTCTGATAAAAACCTTTCAACACCATATATGCAATCCCGCAGGCGATTTGTGCGCTCTGTGGTTTATGGCGGCCTTGCTTTTTATGGCATGCCCGCTTTCGCCCGTGCCAGCCGCCCGCCGCTTGGGCATGTCGTGGTAGTAGGTGCCGGATTCGCCGGCTTGACCGCCGCCAAATACCTGCGCGACTGGAGCACTGGCAATATCAAGGTCACCATCATTGAGCCCAACCCCCAATTCATTTCCTGCCCGCAAAGCAATCTGGTACTCGGCGGCAGCCGCACGCTGGATGACCTGAGCTTTTCTTATGAACTGTCCAGCAAACAGCATGACTTGCAGTGGATACAGGACTCCGTCACTGCGATTGACCAGGCTGCAAAACAAATCACGCTCTCGCGCGGCAGCCTGCGTTATGACCGTTTGATCCTGGCGCCGGGGGTGGATTTCGATTACAGCCGGATCCCGGGTATGACCACCCCGGTTGCCGATATTCCGCATGCGTGGAAAGCAGGCAAGCAGACACTGCAATTACGCCAGCAACTGGAAAGCATGCCAGACGGCGGTGTGTTCGTGATGACTATCCCCAAAGGGCCTTACCGCTGCCCGCCAGGCCCTTATGAGCGCGCCTGCCAGGTCGCACATTACTTCAAGCAACATAAACCGCGCAGCAAGGTGATCATCCTGGATGCAAACGCAGATATCACTTCCAAAAAGGGATTATTCCTGCAGAGTTTCCAAGGCGCGTACCAGGGCATCATCGATTACCACAACAATAGCGAGATCCTGCAACTGGACACCGCCAGCAAAACCATCAAAACAGATTTTGAGACCGTGCAGGCTTCGGTATTGAATGTGATCCCGCCGCAGCTGGCCGGCAAAGTAGCGCAAACCGCCGGGCTGGCCAATGTCGACCAGCACTGGTGCGAAGTGGATTTTGTCACTTATGCCTCCACATTGAATGCTGACATACATGTGATTGGCGACAGCATCTCGGCAGGCTTGCCCAAATCTGCGCATATGGCGACCTCGCATGCCAAAGTGTGCGCTGCCGCCATCATAGCCTTGCAGTCCGGTGATCCGCCAAACCCGCTACCGGTATTTGCCAACACTTGCTATAGTTTTGTCGATGACAGACAGGCTATGCACGTCGCCAATGTCTACCGCTATGATCCAGCCAAGAAATCCATGGTCTCCGCTGAAGGTGGTGGCGTTTCCACCAAAGCCAGCATAGCGGAAGGTGACTATGCACAAGCTTGGGCGCAGAATATCTGGGCAGATACCCTGACCTGATGGCAATCCATATGTACAAACTTGCAGGCAATGCATTATCACCAGCTTTAGCGATAGGCTTGCTGGTCTTGTTTAGTGCCATTCAACCGAATGAGGTTTTGGCTGAGTCCGTCACGGGGCAGAAACCAGCGGCGAAATCTGATGCGCAAGCAGATCCGCAGACCGCGATGGCGTTGTCCAGGTTAAAGGTCGCTGATGGACTCAGAATAGAACGTTTTGCGGATGTCAGCAAATGGGGTTCGCCACGCATGCTGGCGCTGGATAAACAGGGACGCTTGCTCGCAACCCTGCCTGACCAGGGCCGTGTGATCCGCATCAGCCAGCAAGGCGAAGTAGAGGTGATCGCACAGGGACTGAATTCTCCGCATGGCATCGCCCTGCTGGGAGAAGACCTGCTGGTAGGCGAGCAAACCGGTGTGGTCAAGTTAGCCAAACAGGGAGATGGCTGGGGCAAGATGCAAGCCTTTATCCGCAACCTGCCAGGTGGCGGCCATAGCTTCAAAACGGTGAAAGTGTCACCGGATGGCTTTATCTATGTGAATGTAGGATCGAGCTGTAATGTATGTGTGGAAGACAATCCCCTGCGCGCCACCCTGCTCCGTTTTACCGCCGATGGCCGTGCGGCGGGTGCGTTGCAGACATTAGGCCGGCATGCGCCCGGATCCATCTGGGCAACCGGCTTGCGCAATACCCAGGGCTTTGCCTGGCACCCTGATACCGGCGCACTGTTTGCCACCAACAATGGCGCAGATAACCGCAGCGCAACCAAAAATGGCCTTGTTAATGACGACCTGCCGCCAGAACATTCCAACCTGATCGAAGCAGGTAAACATTACGGCTGGCCCTATTGCTGGGCTGACCCAGCCAATCCCGCCAGATTATTCCAGGACCCCAACTTCACCGGCGAAGCGGATATCTGCAGGCATGCACAACCTCCCGCACTCACCTTACCGGCACACAGCACGCCGATAGGATTGGCGTTTTTGCAAAGCAGCCGCCTGCCGGAAAGTATGCGCCAGGATGCGGTGGTCGCATTGCACGGCTCATGGAATCGCCGGCAGGCCAGCGGTTACGCGCTGTTGCGTGTAAAATTCAGGAACCATCAGCCGGTCGCTACCGTCCCACTGGTGGAAGGCTGGTTGCAGGATAACCAGTCATGGGGAAGACCGGTGGATGTGATCATCGGGGCTGACGGCTGGTTATATGTCACTGATGACCAGACCGGCTGGATATACCGTATCCGCAGCTAACAATTGCGCCTATCAGCCCCATATATAATTCAATAAGCGCAGAAGTAAACCGGCGCAAAAATAACCAGCGCAAAAAAACCAGCAATAGATCGCTGATATTTACAGGAGCAATCATGAAACGGATCCTAATTTCTATAGCCAGTGTGGCCTGTGCCGGCTGGATGGCAGCGGGCTATGCGGCTAACTCCCCAGCCAACCCTGCCCTGGTGATCCAGGTGCCGGATACTTTTTACGAGCATCCGGTACGCTTGTTGAACCCTTACGCAAATTACTGGCATAACCGGGGTGAAGCGGCCGACAGAGTAAGCCTGCAGACTTTCCAGGCCAGGCAATACAGCGCGACCAGTTGTAAAGCTGATGCCAAAGGCCAGGCACTGGTAGTGATTGAGCCTAACCTGTTCTACAACCCGCAAATGGGTATATTCCACACCGAGATCACTGCCAAGGTATATACCCAGCCTGCTGCAGACAGCGCACTTGGCAAGCCGCTGGTGACTGCCAAAGGTCAGGGCGAATCCCGCGGATGGATTACCTATAATGTTGAAAACTTTGCCAGGAAGTCTTACCAGCAGGCATTCGACCAGGTCATCCAGCAACTACAGAAAAACCCGGTTTTCCAGCAGTCCGTAGCTCAGGGTTCAGTGCAGAACTTTGAAGCTTTATGCACCAGTATCAATACCATTACACAACCAAAAATATTCTTTTAATAAATAGAATCTTCAGGAGGAATTTATGTTGCCTGGTTATCGTCGTCGCCTTATCTCCAGCGTTGTCGCAACAGCGCTTTTCGCTTTGAGCAGCCTCAGTCACGCACATGGCATAGAGCCGGTCAGTGGCTTACTTACGCCAGAGTCAGTGATCCAGGCTGCGGATGGCAAACTGTATATTTCCGAGATCAATGAATTTGGCAAGGATGGCGATGGCCAGATCCGTGTCATTGACCACGGTAAATCCAGCGTACTTGTGCAAGGCCTGGATGACCCTAAAGGTTTGGCTATTATCGGCAATGACTTGTTCATCGCCGATAAAAACAGAATCTGGCGTGTGGCGCTCAACCAGTCGCCAGCCAAAGCTGAGGTGCATATTGCTGCGAATGAGTTTCCACAGGTGCCGCAGTTTCTGAATGACCTGGCTGCAGATGCCAACGGTAATCTGTATGTCAGCGATAGTGGCGATATCATGGGTTCAGGCAAAGGTGGCATCATTTATAAAATCACTCCGCAACGCAAATTAACCCTGCTGCTCGATGGCAAGGCAGATGCACGCGTGCTGGCACCCAATGGTTTGCTAGCCGACGCCAAAGGCGAACATTTACTGATCGTGGATTTTACGTCTGGTGTGCTGTATGACTACAACTTGCCTGGCAAACGCCTGCAAGAGGTCGCCAGCGGCTTTGGTGGCGGCGATGGTATCGTTAAGCAGGCCAACGGCACGGTATATGTCAGTGACTGGAAAGCCGGTAAAGTATACCGGGTAGAAGGTAACAAGGCGGTGCTTGTCAAAGAAGGTTATCAATCCGCAGCAGATATCGCACTCAGCCAGGATGACCACCACCTGCTGGTGCCGGATATGAAAGCCGGCACGCTGGACGTGATTCAATTACGTTAGTATCCGGTTGATGGAGCTGATTGCTTAACTAATGAATCCATTTTTCGGCTCCATTTTGTGAACCCATTTTGAATCTCTGATTGAATGTCGCCAGACATTTTGACTTCCTGACGCCCACTTCACCAAATCGCGCGCAAAAAAAACCACGCTTGCGCGTGGTGAAGTGAGAGGATACACACGAAACCGCTCGTTGTCTCAGCTGCACCGCAGGGAAGTCGGTGCGCCTTGGCAGGTCACAGTTACTTGCTTTGCGCAGTTTTTTTGTCAACCTCCTTTTGGGGGTTGACCACTGGCTGCGCACCAGCGTGTTTGGCAGACCTGAGATGTTTATTCATCTCGACTTGTTCCTGAGGAGTGGGGTTGGTTCTCGCAATACAGGTGAGAGATAGCAACAACCCCAGCAACACGATAGACATCTTACGCATCATCGCTCCTTCATCCGTTGCACTGGCATACCGCCAACAGTGCGTTTTACATTTTATTCATCGCACGGTACTGTGTACTCCGTGTCGTCACCATTGCACAATACGCCGCTCGCCTTACAGCCAACTTACAAACAAGAAAGACAATTAATTTGGAGTACACTGCACGCATTAATATTGATTGGCTGAAACGATGCGCTTATTGATTGTGGAAGATGACCTGGTCATTGCCAACGGCCTGGTACGTGTACTGACGCAGGCTGAATATGCGGTGGATCATGTAGCGGATGGCAAGCAGGCGATACGCGCTATCCAGGATGGTGTGTATGATCTGGTCATTCTTGACCTCGGGCTGCCGACCATGGATGGCACACAAGTACTTTCGCATTTGCGCCAGCAATCCAACCCGGTGGCGGTGCTGATCCTGACCGCACGCGAAGACGTTGCCACCCGTGTGCAGGCACTTGACTTGGGCGCGGATGACTTCCTGACCAAACCTTTCCACCTCGAAGAACTGGAAGCACGCGTGCGGGCACTGATACGCCGCAGCAAACTAGGTAATAATCTGCCGCTGCAATGCGGTAACCTTAAACTGGATGTGCCGAACAAACTGGCCAGCATCAATGACATGCCGATCACTCTCTCGGCGCGCGAACTGCACCTGCTGGAAACCCTGATGATGCGCATGGGCAAGATCATTGCCAAAGAGCAGATCATGGAATCGCTGTGTAACTGGGATGAGTCACTCGGTGATAATGCGATTGAAGTGTATATCCACCGCCTGCGTAAAAAAATCGAACCTAGTGGTGCCCATATCCGCACTGTACGTGGACTGGGTTATATGCTGGAAGCCGAACATACCAGTCTATGATGGCACCGCCACGCTCGCTTAAAAACCAGCTGCGTTTGTGGCTGCTGCTCACCATGCTGGTTGTATTGAGCATATCCGCGGCCATCTCATACTCGCGCGCCTTGCACTACGCGACCCAGGCTTATGACCAGGCACTGCTGCGCACTGTGCTGGCGCTTTCCGACGAAGTGATCGTCGATGAGCATAACCAGGTGAAGATCGAACTGCCCGAAATCGCCAGTCATCTGCTGAGCTACAATGAAGGCGATCATATCTATATCCGCATCACCGCGCCTGATGGCAAACTGGTATTTGGCGAGGCCCACCTGCCACTGCCTACCCATCCGGTGATCGGTAACCAGGAGATCTATTACAACAGCACCTATAAGGGCGAGCCTATCCGTGTGGTTACTTTTGCGTTGCCGGTCAGCCCCGATGCCAATGCACGCAATATCCTGATCAGCATGGCAGAAACAACCGCAAAACGGGATGCCATGGTGGCAGAAATGGTAGAGGAGATGTTACTGCCGCAGGTGTTGATGATGATCCTGGCGGCGATCGTCATCGAATTAGGCATTTTTTTTGCGCTCAAGCCCATGCAGGATCTGAAAGATGCACTGCATGAGCGCTCTCACCGCGACCTGAGCCCGCTGGATACTGACGCCACCCCGTTAGAGCTGCAGCCTCTGGTGCAAGCGATGAATGCCTTGCTCAGCCGTGTCAAAGCCGGCTTACAGCAACAGCAGCAATTCATAGCCGATGCCTCGCACCAGTTGCGCACCCCGATCGCTGGCCTGCAGGCACAGGCTGAACTGGCCCTGCGCAGAGACCCGCCTGAATCGGTGAAGGAGCCGCTCAACTTCATCCTGCGTAGCACTACCCGGCTTTCCCACCTGATACTGCGCCTGCTCAGCATGGCCAGGACGGATGCGGCAACCACACAACTGAAATTCCAGCCGGTATCGCTGACCGATATCATTTATGAAGAATGCGCACGCTGGATAGGCCCGGCCAATGACAAGGGGCTGGAGATCGAGGTATTGATAGAAACACAGCAGGCTCATGTATGGGGCGATGCCCTGATGCTTTCGGAAATGCTGAACAACCTGCTGGAAAATGCCATTCTGTATACCCCTGAACAAGGTTTGATCCAGATCCGGCTCTGGCAGGGCGGAAAGCATGTTTTCCTGCAGGTCACAGACAGCGGCATCGGCATCCCCGCCGACCAGAATGCGCTGATATTTGAACGTTTTCACCGGCTGAATCCCAACCAGGGCAATGGTTGTGGCCTGGGCCTGGCCATTGTCGCCGAAGTTGCCGAACAACATAACGCCACTATCAGTGTCAGCACCGGCCTGGAGCACGCGGTGACACACGACACCGGCAGCCAATTCACGGTAAAATTCGAGTGTTATGACGCCCTGCCTGAGAACACTCGCCCTGCAAGCACTCACACTTAGTGACCCGCAACTGAAATGCACGCAGGTGCATAGCCTGTGGCAAGACTTGTGTGCAGACAAAACAGCATTAAACCCGTCAGTACAACTGATGAGTCAAGCCGCTATACCCGGCCGTCCGGCGCGCCCTGCACTGGTCGCGCCCAAACTGCTTAAACGCCGTGCCATGAATACAGTCGAAGGGCGCGCCGCCCTGATCCACGCGCTGGCGCATATCGAATTCAATGCAGTCAATCTGGCACTGGATGCTGTCTGGCGCTTTGCCGATATGCCGGAGCAGTATTACCGTGACTGGCTACAAGTCGCCAAAGAGGAGGCTTACCATTTCACGCTGCTGCAAGATCACCTGCTTGGTTCAGGATTCACATACGGTGATTTTGATGGCCATAACAGCTTGTGGGAAATGGTAGAGAAAACGCAATCTGATGTACTGGCCCGCATGGCGCTGGTTCCGCGCACACTGGAAGCCCGTGGCCTGGATGCCAGCCCGCCATTGAAACAAAAACTCGCACAAGCCGGCGACCATGCCGCTGCGGCTATCCTGGATATCATTCTGCGCGATGAGATCGGCCATGTCGCGATCGGCAACCACTGGTATCACTGGTTGTGCGGGCAACGCGGGCTGGACCCGCTAAGTACATTCGAGCAGCTTTGCATGACCTTCAAGGCACCCCAATTAAAGCCGCCTTTCAATATGGAAGCCAGGAAGCAAGCCGGTTTCACTGATCAGGAACTCGCTTACCTGAACGGAGAGTTTTTCTGATCAGGTTCCGCTTAAAACTGTAGCGTTTCCGAATCCCGGAGCAATCCTATTGCTAGCCTGGATGGTTATCACCAGTGCGGCAATCACTTACGCCGGCAGAGTTGCAGGCCGCACTGGAGAAGATCGGATTGCTGCTGGCTCGCCAGGTTAACGCGTTATTGTTCACAGCAGCCATTGCGTGAGCGCGCCTACCAATCCGCTTAGCACGATCACCAGCGCCACATTCACGCGGTATTTAAGCACCGCGACCAGCGCAATGATACTGAGTACCACAGAAAACCAGTCCACGCCGTTATCAAGACCTTGCGGCCAGTAGATATGCCAGGCAAAGAACAGCGCCAGGTTGAAAATAACGCCTACCACGGCGGCGGTGACACCACTCAGCGGCGCGGTGAATCTGAGGTCACCGTGCGTGGTTTCAATCAATGGGCCACCCAGGAAAATAAATATCAGGCTGGGTAGAAAAGTGAAAAAAGTCACTATACTGGCGGCTACCGAACCGGATAAGCCGGCATAGCCTGACCCCAAAACCTCAGTATTCCAGCCGCTTACATAAGCAACGAATGTCACCACCATGATCAAGGGGCCGGGCGTGGTTTCTCCCAGCGCCAGCGCATCTATCATCTGTCCGGCCGTCAGCCACTGGTAATGCTCGACCGCTCCCTGATATACATACGGTAGCACTGCATAGGCGCCGCCAAAAGTGAGCAGTGCTGCCTTGGTAAAAAACCAGCCCATCTGGGTGAACGCACCTTGCCAGCCGTACAAGCCGACCAGTACCAGCATGGCGGCAGCCCACAGGCCCAGCCCCCAGGATATGACATACAGCAAACGCTGCCCGTTGAAAATGGCATGGGCTGGCGTCGGTGTGCTGTCATCGATCAATGCTGGGCTATGCATGTTGTGTTGAATGGCATGCCCTGCCCCACCCTGGAAATACGCCGGCAGGTAATGACCACCGGCAACGCCGGCCAGTGCTGCCAGCAGCACAATCAGCGGGAATGGCAGTTTGAAGAAGAAAATCCCGGTAAAAGCGAGGACAGCGATGGCCCATAGCAAAGGATTTTTCAGGGTTTTGCTGCCTATGCGGTAAGCAGCGAAGAACACGATGGCAATCACCGCCGGTTTGATACCATGAAAGATGCCGGCCACTGTGGGCACGGAACCGTAGGCCATGTATACCCAGGCCAAACCGACCAGCATGAAAAAAGAAGGCAGGAAGAACAGGATGCCGGCGATCAGGCCGCCAAGGGTGCGGTGCATCAACCAGCCGATATAGGTCGCCAATTGCTGCGCCTCAGGGCCAGGCAATATCATGCAGTAGTTCAACGCATGCAAAAAACGGCTTTCGGAGATCCAGCGCTTTTGCTCCACCAGGTCATGATGCATGATGGCGATCTGCCCGGCAGGCCCGCCGATACTGATAAATCCCAACTTCAGCCAGTACAGGCTGGCTTCAGTTAACGAGACAGGCTGAGGGAGTGGACCGGGTCCTGCAGTTGCGCTCATGATGCCGCCTTTTCAGTGTTATATGCCCTGCATGATAAAGGGCTTTTGTGACGACTACATGGTTAACAGGTTCGCCACTCCATCCAGGCCGACGATGTTCAGTGCATATCTTGCCTGCTGCTGAACCACAGGCTTGGCGTGATAGGCTACTCCTACTTCTGCGGCAGACATCATCTTCAGGTCATTGGCGCCGTCGCCGATCGCAATCGTCTGTTTGGCCGTCAAGCCAAGCTGATCACGCAGCTTCACCAGTTCATCCGCCTTGCGTTGCGCGTCGACAATATCACCCAGCACTTGCCCGGTCAGCTTGCCATCAACGACTTCCAGGGTATTCGAAACTGCATAATCCAGTCCCAGCGTACGTTGTACATGATTGGCAAACACGGTGAAACCGCCAGATACCACCATGGTTTTAATGCCGTTTTCTTTACAAATGTCTATCCAGTGCCGGACACCGGGATTAAAACGCAATCTTTCATCGATCACCTGTTGCAGCGCTGTTTCCGGCAGGCCTTTCAGCAAGGCGACACGCTTGCGCAAACTGGCAGAAAAATCCAGCTCGCCACGCATGGCCGCTTCGGTGATCTCGGCCACCTGCGGCTTGATGTTCATCATGTCAGCGATTTCATCTATGCATTCGATCGAAATCAGGGTGGAATCCATGTCCATCACACACAGGCCGAATTTTGCCAGCCGGTGCGCATCCTCCACCAGCGCATAATCGATTTGCTGGCTGGCACAGAACGCTTTCACGTCCACATACTCACCTTCGGCCACAGGCAGGTAATAAGCATGTTCGGCTACCTGTACGAACTGGTTATAGCCACCCACCAGGCCATGAATATGTGTGAGATGTGCCATGCTGATAGCAGGCCCCTGAACCACTAAACGCATGATGAATTCAACTCGAATGTAAAGGCTGGATTATACCAGCGTCAGCCGCAATGCCTGATTTGTATTATTCACAGCATATTTCTGTTTTAGGATTTGCGCCGCCGATGGTATGCTTGCCAAAAATTTGAAAATTCAGTACTCAACATCTTACCTGGGGAAAGTATGAAACAAGAGTCTCAAACACTACCGTGGCTGAACCTGCCTAACCTGCCATTACCGCTTAAATCCCTGTTTGTGGGTTACCTGCTGGTGATAGGCGTCGGCCTGTGCATGGCCGGCCTGCAAATCATGCTGACGCATGGCATGGCTGACGGCAAATTCGGCTTATCGGTGAATGACATCGTCTACAGCTACTATGGTGACCGTAGCGGCACCAAGCTGGCAAGCAAACTGAATGGTTCCATGTCAGACAAGGCGCCGCTGGAAGTACGCCAGGACATCATCAAGTGGGCGCAGCTGGGTGCACCGCAAGACCAGTGGGAATCACATTACAAACAGGTGTTCGCCCAGCACTGTGTCATGTGCCACAGCAATATCCCCGGCATTCCTGACTTTACCAAGTATGAAGAGGTGAAAGCGCGGGCCGAAGTCAACGAAGGCGCGACCATCAGTGGCCTGACCAGGGTGTCTCATATCCACTTGTTCGGTATCAGCTTCATCTTCTTCTTTATCGGCCTGATTTTCAGCTTTGCGGTGAATGTACCTAAAACCGCCAAAGTGATCGCTATCGGCTTTCCGTTCGCCTTTTTGATCGTGGACGTGATGTCATGGTGGCTGACCAAGTGGTCACCACATTTTGCCTGGCTGACCATTATCGGCGGCCTTGGCTACAGCCTGGCTTCGACCTACATGTGGTTTATCAGCATGTATCAGATGCTGGTCATGTCGCGCAATGGCAAAGTCTATGGCAATGCATGGGCTGAAGACTTGTAATCTCTAGTGCAGTCCGCAAATAAAAACCGTACGCAAGTACGGTTTTTTTGTTTGTAGCCTAGCTTTGAGTGGGCATTTGCGCGAAAATGTCAGCTTAATCATAAAAACAGTTTATTTTCATGAATCTGCACGAATATCAGGCCAAACATTTACTGCAAAAGTATGGTTTGGTCACTCCCGCCGGCCTGGTTGTCCAATCCGAAGAAGCCGCTGCAGCTGCCACTAAAGAACTTGGCGGAGAAGCCTGGGTGGTGAAAGCCCAGGTACATGCCGGTGGCCGCGGCAAGGCCGGTGGCGTCAAAGTTGTGAAATCTGCCCTGGAAGCACAAACCGTGGCAGGCAGCCTGCTGGGTAAACACCTGGTCACTTACCAGAATGCGCCTGATGGCCAGCCTGTGCACCAGGTGCTGGTAGAACAGACGCTGCCTATCGCCCGCGAGTTATATCTTTCCATGCTGGTAGACCGTGCGCTGGAACGTGTAGTCATGGTCGCCTCCAGCGCGGGCGGCATGGATATTGAAGAGATTGCGGCAACCCAGCCAGACAAGATCCTGCAGGAGATCTGTGACCCTTTGAACGGACTGGTGGATTACCAGGCGCGTAACCTGGCGTTTGGCCTGGGCTTGAGCGGCGACCAGATCGCGGCTTTCACCAAGCTCGCCAAAGGCCTGTACAAACTGTTCAAGGATAACGATTTATCCTTGCTGGAAATCAACCCGCTGATAGTCACCACAGAAGGAAAACTGGTGGCACTCGATTGCAAGATGACTGTGGACGATAACGCACTCTACCGCCAGAAACCGTTTGCGGAGATCCGTGACTGGTCGCAGGACGACGCCAAGGAAGCCGAGGCCCATCACAGCGGCCTGAATTACATCGCCCTGAACGGCAATATCGGCTGTATGGTGAATGGCGCCGGCCTTGCGATGGCGACTATGGACCTGATCAAGCTCCATGGCGGCATGCCGGCTAACTTCCTCGATGTGGGCGGTGGTGCCACAGCGGAAACCGTGACCAAGGCGTTCAAGATCATCCTGGCTGACCAGAATGTGAAAGCTATCCTGGTGAATATTTTTGGCGGCATCATGCGGTGCGACATTATTGCCACCGGCATTATCACGGCCGTCAAAGAAGTCGGCATGACTATTCCTGTAGTCGTGCGACTGGAAGGTACCAATGTGGAACTGGGTAAACAAATGTTGCGCGAGAGCGGCCTGAACATCATCTCGGCAGAAGGCCTGACTGATGGTGCCAAACAGGCGGTTAAAGCAGTACAGGCAACAGCAAACCCAGTAAGCGAAGGTGTGTAGTCATGGCAATTCTAGTCGATAAAAATACAAAAGTATTGTGCCAGGGCTTCACCGGTAAACAGGGCACATTCCATTCCGAACAGGCGCTGGCTTACGGCACCCAGATGGTCGGTGGCGTGACGCCGGGCAAAGGCGGCCAGCAGCATTTGAACCTGCCGGTATTCAATACCATGCGCGAAGCCGTAAAAGAAACGCAGGCCAACGCCAGCGTGATCTATGTACCACCACCCTTCGCTGCCGACTCCATCCTCGAAGCGGCCGATGCCGGTATAGAACTGATCGTCTGTATCACTGAAGGCATTCCGGTGCTGGATATGCTGAATGTGAAAGCAGCCTTGCTTGCAAACGGCACCAAACTGATCGGCCCCAACTGCCCGGGTGTGATCACGCCGGATGAGTGCAAGATCGGCATCATGCCTGGCAGCATCCATAAACGCGGCAAAGTCGGTGTGGTTTCCCGTTCCGGCACATTGACTTACGAAGCAGTACACCAGACCTCTGCGCTGGGATTAGGTCAGACTACCTGTGTCGGCATTGGTGGTGACCCGATCAAGGGCCTGAACTTTATTGATTGCCTGGCACTCTTCCAGAATGACCCGGAAACCGAGGCCATTATCATGGTAGGTGAGATTGGCGGTAGCGATGAAGAAGCCACAGCTGACTTCATCAAACACCATGTCACCAAACCGGTAGCGGCCTATATCGCCGGCTTGACTGCGCCTAAAGGCAAACGCATGGGCCACGCCGGTGCGATCATCTCCGGCGGCTCCGGCCGTGCCGAAGACAAGATAGCGGCACTGGAAGCCGCAGGCTGTGTAGTCGCTGATTCGCCTGCAGGACTGGGTGAAGCGGTGCTGGCCGCCATTCAGCGTGCTGCAAAATAAATCAACAGGAGATAGCATGAAGCGCATTCACCGCACAACAACCTGGCCCGGCTTGCTGCTGTGCGGTGCTGCCCTGTTGCTGGGGCTGACGTCTGCCGAAGCCGCCAGCAAACATAAAAAAAAGGCCAGCCCGGAAGCAGCGGCTACTGAAAACACGTCTGCTGAAAGTGGTTCGGATATCTCCTATCTGCTGATCGCATCATCCAAAGGTGACATCGCGACGGTGAAAGCATTGCTGAAAAGTGGTGCCAACCCTAACGTGACCGACCCGGAAAAGATCACGCCTTTGATGTATGCCGCCCGCAAGGACCAGGCCGAAGTCATACGCATCCTGGTAGATAGCGGCGCCAACATCAATGCCAAAGACCAGGGTGGCTGGACTGCACTGATGTTTGCCGCCAAGAAAAACAACCTCACCGCTGTTAAAGCGCTGCTGGATAAAGGCGCTGACGTTAAAGTACGCGACCCTGACGGGTGGAGTGCGCTAGGCCTGGCGGCGACTTCCGGTTACAGCGAAGTGGTCGGGCTGATCATCGCCAAAGGATTTGACCCGAATGTGCGCGCCAGTGATGGTAAAACCGTACTGATGTATGCTGCCAAAAGTGGTGATGTGCCTACCATCACAAAAATCCTGGAGAACGGCGCGGATGCTAACCTCAAGGACAAACTGGGTACTACCGCATTGATGATCGCGGCGCGGGAAGGATTCACGCCTGCCGTAGTCTACCTGGTAGAGCACGGTGCGAAAATCAATGAGGAAGACGAACACGAATGGACTGCGCTGACCTGGGCGGTGAAAAAAGACCAGAAAGAAGTCGCCAAAGCCCTGCTCGAACACAAGGCGGATATCGATCACCAGGATAGTGAAGGCACGCCGTTGCTACATCTGGCGGTCAGCAACAACTCCCCTGACATGGCAGAGCTATTAATCAAACACGGAGCAGATGTCAAAACGCGTGACCAGTACGGCCTGACCGCCTATGTCTATGCGCTGAAAGGCATGAACCCGGCCATGGTCGAACTGATCAAAGCAGCGGGCGGTAAATATTAGTGACTGCTGCATGAAACTCGCCATTGCACAAATGAACAGCATGGTAGGCGCCATGCAACAAAATGCCGAACGCATCCTGGAATCAGCCAAACAGGCGCATGCGGCTGGTGCCCGCCTGCTGTTGACCCCCGAGCTATCGCTGTGCGGCTACCCTCCCGAAGACCTGCTGTTCAGGCAGGATTTTTACGCAGCCAATCAACAGGCATTACACTGGCTGGAACAGCAGTTACCAGCCGACATGGCAGTGGTGATAGGCCACCCGCAGGAAGTCGCCGGCAAACGCTACAACGCTGCCTCTGTGATCCATTCCGGCCGCATCCAGGCGACTTACCATAAACACAATTTGCCCAATTACAACGTGTTTGATGAAGAGCGTTATTTTGAAGCAGGTGATTTACCGGTGGTGTTCGAATGGCATGGTACACGCTATGGCATTGTCATCTGCGCCGACATCTGGGAGCCGGGCCCGGCTCTGCAGGCCTTGCAGGCCGATGCCCAAGTACTATTGGTGATCAATGCCTCGCCCTACCATATGCAAAAGCAGCTGACCCGTTATCAGGTGTTGCGTGACCGCATACAGGAATCCGGCCTGGCGATCATCTATGCCAATATGGTCGGCGGGCAGGATGAACTGGTGTTCGATGGCGGCTCATTCGCCATGAACAGCCATGGTGAGCTGATGCAGGAGATGTCCATGTTTGAGGATGGCACCGGCTATGTCACGCTGGAACAAAATCAGCCCTTACCCGCCACTATCACCCAACATTTACCAGTAGAAGCCAGTGTCTACCGGGCCTTGCAGCTTGGCCTGAAGGATTACGTGAACAAGAACCGCTTCCCTGGCGTGGTCCTGGGTTTATCCGGTGGTATCGATTCGGCATTGACACTGGCGATTGCGGTGGATGCCCTGGGCAAAGAACGTGTCAAAGCGGTGATGATGCCATCAGAATTCACAGCGGGTATCAGCGTGGAAGATGCTGCCGAAATGGCCAGGCTGCTGGATGTCGAATATAGCGTATTGCCGATCAAACCTTTGTTCAATGGCTTTTGCGAAACGCTGGCGGAAGAATTCACAGGGAAATCTTTCGATACCACTGAAGAGAACCTGCAGGCGCGTATCCGCGGCATGCTGCTGATGGCGATCAGTAATAAATTCGGCAGCCTGGTGATCACCACCGGCAACAAATCGGAGACTGCGGTCGGTTACAGTACGCTATATGGTGATATGGCGGGCGGATTCGCCCTGATCAAGGATGTACCTAAAACACTGGTTTACAGGCTAGCACAGTACCGCAACAGCCTCAGCCAGGTGATCCCGGAAAGAATCATCACCCGCCCGCCCAGCGCTGAATTGCGTGCCGACCAGACCGACCAGGATAGCCTGCCCCCTTATGAGGTGCTGGATGCCATCATGGAAGCCTATGTCGAGAAAGACCTGAGCCTGGAAGCCATCATCAACAAAGGCTTTACCCCGGCAGATGTGCAGCGCGTCACGAGGCTGATAGACCGTAATGAATACAAACGCAGGCAGGCAGCGGTGGGCGTACGCATCACCGAACGTGGTTTTGGCAAAGACCGGCGCTACCCTATCACCTGTAACCTGACTTTTTAAAAGTTTGCACTTCAGTATACTGATCACAAGAATTTAAGCGCTGCCACCCTGAATACTCCGCTCACTGCGGTATTTGAATAAAAAGCAGCGCTTGCGTAGAATTACGCAAAGAGTTAACCACGGAGCACATATGAAAAAACTTGAAGCCGTCATTAAACCATTCAAACTCGATGAAGTGCGCGAGGCCTTGTCAGCCATAGGTGTCAACGGGCTCACCGTGACCGAAGTAAAAGGCTTTGGCCGCCAGAAAGGCCATACCGAGCTCTATCGCGGCGCCGAGTATGTAGTAGATTTCCTGCCGAAAATCAAAGTGGAAGTCGTACTCGCTGAAAATATGCTGGACAATGCGATCGAAGCCATCATCAAGGCAGCGCATACCGGCAAGATAGGTGATGGCAAGATTTTCGTGACCTCTGTTGAACAGGTTATCCGTATCCGGACCGGTGAAACGGGCGAAGCTGCCATATAGCCTCGGGCGACTATTTCATTATCCATACAATGGCAGCTAAACAGTTGCCATTTTTTATATTCCCAGGGAAAACCAATGAGTTTTACCATTATTAAAACCATTGTACTGCTCAGTATTTCCAACCTGTTCATGCTGTTTGCCTGGTATGGGCACCTCAAAAACCTGAGCAGTAAACCCTGGATCATCGCTGCGCTGATCAGCTGGGGCATCGCCCTGATCGAATATCTGTTCCAGGTACCTGCCAACAGGATAGGATTCACAGTCTTGAACCTGGCCCAGCTCAAGATCCTGCAGGAAGTGATCACGCTGGTGATCTTTGTGCCATTTGCTCTGTTCTACATGCAACAGCCCTTGAAATGGGATTACCTGTGGGCAGGCTTTTGCATCCTCGGTGCGGTGTATTTTATTTTCCGCACCTGACAGCTCAGGCTTCCGCGTCTTTCATTTCCGGTTGACCCTATCGGGCTATTTCCTTGAATAGTCCGCATCATTATGATTGCCACATTAACAAATCAGATCAACAACGTTAATCAGGGAGACATACGATGAAAAAATTTCTTGCCGCAGCTTTGATGTTAGCCAGTACTTCAGTGTTCGCTACTACCACTACATTCAGTGGCTATGACCAGCCAGGTACAAGCCTTTCAAAAACAACCAAGATAAGCATTTCCTACCTGGACGGTAATTTTGACCTGTCAGGTGTGCTGGATCCTAGCTTCAGACTGATTCACGAAAACAACTCAGGCTTCTACAACGGCATGACACTGATCAGCGATGCAGATGACACATTCCAGTACTCACCTATCATCCTGCCTTTGCACGATTTTGACCTGACCAGATACACATTCAGCTTCTCAAACCTGGCAGCCGGCACCTATACATTGCAATTCAACCTGATTGCAGGTGGCCACTACAACGGTAGCTACACGATCTCACCTGTGACTATTCCGGTACCGGAACCAGAAACCTATGGCATGATGCTGGTGGGCCTGGGCCTGATGGGTACTATTGCATTGCGTCGCCAGAAAAACCGTTAATTCCTTAACGGCGCTTAAACAAAAAAGCCTCATTTAATGAGGCTTTTTTGTTTTCCAATTACATAAACAGGGATTTTGATTAGGTAACGAGAGCTATTCCTGCCGAGCAAAAATCTCGCGTACAGCCTCCAGATCAGCCTTTGTATCCACTCCGCTGGCCGGCGCATGCTCAGTCACTGTGACCGCTATCTGGTAACCATGATAGATCACGCGCAATTGCTCCAGGCTCTCGATCTTTTCCAGCGCAGTCACCGGCAAACTGGCGTATCGCTTGAGAAAACCGACACGGTAGGCATAAATACCAATGTGTCTGTGCGCTGTTAATTGATTGCGATATTCAGCATCACGCGGATACGGGATAGGCGCACGACTGAAATACACGGCCTGACCTTGCGCGTTCATCACCACTTTGACGATATTGGGGTTTTCAAAAGCGGCCATGTCATGAATCGGGTGGCAAGCCGTCGCCATCACTGCCTGGGTATCTTTGGCCAGGGCATGCGCGACTTCATCGATCAGATCAGGATCTATCAGCGGTTCGTCGCCTTGCACATTGACCACTATCGTTTCATCAGGCCAACCCATTGCTTGCACAACTTCGGCGATCCTGTCAGTGCCGGAAGGATGGTCTTCACGGGTCATGACACAAGCGAATCCATGCTGTTCAGCGGCTTGCATGATGGGAGCATGGTCTGTCGCGATCACCACCTCACCGGCTTGGCTGCTGCCGGCCCGGATAGCCACCTGGATCACCATAGGCTTGCCGGCAATATCCAGCAAAGGTTTACCCGGCAGCCGGCTACTGGCGAAGCGAGCAGGAATCACCACTTTGAACATATGCCACCCTACTCCGTATACTCTTGTTCTTCCAGGCGGCGCGCTTCATCTTCCAGCATCACCGGAATGCCATCACGGACCGGGTAGGCCAGCCGCGCGGACTTGGAGATCAGCTCCTGCTTTTGTTTGTCGTAAACCAGTGGCCCTTTGGTGACCGGGCAGACCAGGATTTCCAGTAACTTTGGATTCATTTCATTTTCCTTCGCGTTGTTTCAGCAGGCCTACCACGCAGCCCGCCAGTGTTTGCTGATGCCCGACAGGTAACACTTCGGCACTCACCGTTAAAAACCAGGCATCGCGTAAAGCCAGATGCCTGCATTTTACGGCATCTTTCTCGGTCATCAGAATGGTTTTGCCGCTGGCATCCCGAAAATCCTGTTCGGTATACGCATAATGATCAGCAAACACCCGGGTTTCGAACACCAGCCCCATGGCAGACAGGGAGTCAAAGAACCTGTGTGGATGCCCGATTCCGGCAATGGCCAGTAAAGGCTGCTGGTTTAGCGTTTGCAGGGTTGTCTGGCTGGAGAAATCAGACACGGCAGTCCACTGTCCTGCGTGTAAGCATTGCTTAAAACAGGGTTGTTTGACCGGGGCAGATGGTAACTGACCGGTTTCAACGATCACATCCACCTGCTGCAGGCGCGATAGCGGCTCACGCAGCGGCCCGGCAGGCAGCAAACGGCCATTGCCAAGGCCATATGGTCGCTGCACTACGGCGATCTCGATATCGCGTTGCAAGGCATAATGCTGCAAGCCATCGTCACAGAGCAAAACATCAGTGACCGGATATGCCTGTAACAAGGCACGGCCACTTTCGGCACGTAACGGATGTACCCATACCGGGCAGGCGCACCGTTGCGCAATCAATACCGGCTCATCGCCAACTTGTATCGGGTCACTATCTGGTGCGACTTCGCCGGTTTGCTGGCCGCCATAACCACGGCTCAGAACGCCGGGATGATAACCGGCAGCACGCAACTGCTCAGCCAGGTAAACCACCAGTGGCGTTTTGCCTACACCGCCCACCGAGATATTACCTACAACGATGACAGGCACCGGTAACCTGGTGCTGGAGAATACGCCATACCGGTACAGTGCGCGGCGCAGTGCTGCCACTAGTGCGAACAGCCATGACAACGGTAACAGCAGGCATTGTGCCGCGCCGCGAGATTGCCACTGCCGTTCAAACCATGCGCGTAACATCAATCGTCTTGAAACTCTTTGTGATACAGCTTGTTGTAGTAACCGTTGAGTGCCAGCAATTCTTTATGTGAACCGGTCTCGATGATTTTACCGTGATCCATCACAAAAATACGGTCAGCATTTTCAACGGTACTCAGCCGGTGAGCAATGACTATAGTGGTCCGGTTCTGCATCAGGCTATCCAGCGCGTTCTGCACATGTAACTCGGATTCACTATCCAGCGCAGAGGTCGCTTCATCCAGCAATAAGATAGGTGCATTCTTGAGGATGGCGCGGGCAATCGCGATCCGCTGCCGCTGCCCGCCGGACAAGCGTACGCCACGATCGCCAATTTCGCTTTGCAGCCCCATTGGCATATGCTGGATAAACTCCCAGGCATTGGCAGCCCTGGCGGCGGCGATCACCTCTTCCTCACTGGCATTGCGCAAGGCACCATAAGCGATGTTATTGAAAATGGTATCGTTGAATAACACGATATCCTGGCTCACCAGCGAAAACTGCGCGCGCAGGCTGTCCAGCTGGTAATCACGCACATTCACACCATCCAGCGAGATAACGCCTTCCTGTACTTCATAAAAACGAGGCAACAGATTCACCAGCGTGGTCTTGCCGCTGCCGGAGCGGCCTACCAGGGCGACTTTTTCTCCGGCGCGCACTTCAAAGCTCAGCTGGTTCAATGCGTTTTTCCTGGCCTGCGGATAGCGGACAGTCACATCCTGGAAACGCAACTCGCCGCGCGCATGTGCCAGGCGGTAATTGCCGCTCTCATGTTCATTATCCAGGTCCATCAACTCAAACACGCTTTGCGCTGCTGCCAGCCCTACCTGTACGTCCTCATTGGCGGCAGTGATATGTTTGATAGGCGCGATCAGCATCAGCAAGGCGCCGATAAAGGCAGCAAACTCCCCTACCGTGAATTGGCCCAGTGCGTAATACACGACCAGTCCCAGCGCCAGGGCGGACAGGATTTCAATGACAAAACTGTTCAGGCCGGAGATTCTGGCCGTGCGCAATTCCAGCGTGCGGTTTTTGGCGACCACATTGGCAAAGCGCTCGTTCTCAAACGCCTGCGCGCCAAAAATCTTGACGATACGCTGGGCTGAGATAGCCTCCTCTGCCGTCTTAGTGATTTCACCGACAGCTTCCTGCACCTTTTTGGCATTGGCACGCAATTTGGGCGTGGACCTGGACAGATACATACCCATAATAGGCGCCACTGCGGCGAAGACCAGCGTCAGTTTCCAGTCCAGATAAATCATATAAGCGACCAGGCCAATGACCGTTAGCACATCTCTCAGTACGTTCAATAGCGAACGGGTAACCACATTTGAAAGTCGCTCAATGTCGTAAGTGAGTTTGGAAACCAGCAAGCCGTTGGAATTGGCATCAAAGAAACTCACCGGTAGCATCAGCAGTTTGGAAAACACCTGGTTGCGTAAGATCTCCACCACGCGCCTGGCCACAATGCGCAGACTATAAGAAGAAAAGAATCCCGCCAGCGCGCGCACCGCCATCAGGGCAAACAGCATCAGCGGCAAAGTCAGCATATCGTTGACAGATTCTTTAACGAATCCGTCATCGGTGATTTTTTTAATCAATGCCAGGAAAGCGGTATTACTGGCAGACAGGATCGCAGTCGCCACCATGGATACCAGGAAATGAAATTTATACTGCCAGGCATAGCCAATCAGACGGCTGTACAGCAACCGGGGATTGATGATTTTTACCTGTTCAGCTCTCTGTTTGCGGGCCATGCCACTTCTCGGGGAAACAATTAAGGGAATCGGGATAGCAGTTTACGCGCGTGCATTGCAATTTTGCACAACCGTCATATCCTGGTTGAATAGTGCTTGTATGGCAGTCAATGATAGCTCGCACCCTTTCAATCATTGAGGCAGGCTTTCTAAACAAACAGCCCGCCAAAATTGACGGGCCTGTTTACAGCTATCCGAAGCAAGCAGCACACAACACATGCATTCAACTGACCTAGTTTGAATTTACCTGGGTCGCAAAAGTGATATGGGTGTAATTCGCCATGCGCGAGGCTTCCATGATATTGATGACTGACTGATGGGTCGCCTTCGCATCTGCGTTGATAATAATGGTCGGTTCCTTGCCGGCCGGGCCATCCGCCGCAGCCTGGGTCAGCGCAGTCGATAGCTCAGACACCACCGCACCATTCGCTTCCTTGCCGTTGACCAGGTATTTGCCATTGGCATCCACTTCAACGGTGATTGTCAGTGGTTTTTCCTGTGGCGCACTGGCATCGGCTGTCGGTAAGTTGATCTGCAGTTCGCTGGTACGTGAGAAAGTAGCGCTGACGATCAAAAAGATAATAATGACCAGCAACACATCGATCAGGGGAATAAAGTTGATCTCCAGCTCTTCGTCGCGGACACCACGCTTGAAATTCATAATTTGCTTTCTTAATCTATCAGCCAGTGACTTAACAATCAGCGGTCGCCGTGAATAATTTCCACCAGTTTGATCGCCTGCTGTTCCATATCCACCAGGAAACCATCCACTTTGCTGCGGAAGTAGCGATAAGCAATCATGGAAGGCACCGCCACCACGATACCGGCAGCCGTGTTGTACAAGGCTACAGAAATACCGCGTGCAAACTGGGCCACATCATGGCCGCTGTTGGTGAATGAGCCGAACAGTTCCACCATACCGATAACGGTACCCAGCAAACCAAGCAACGGCGCTACGGTGGCGATGGTTCCCAGCGTTGGCAGGTACTGCTCCAGCTTGTGCGCTACGGCACGGCCGGTTTCTTCAATCGCTTCCTTGGTCACTTCACGAGAGTGACTGGCATTCGCCAAAGCACTGGCAAACACTTTTCCCAGCAGGGAGTGTGCCTCCAGGCGGCTTAAAGTCTCACGCGTCACGCCACCTTGTTTGAGCCAGTTCTGTACTTCGGGCAATAATTGTTCAGGAGTAACGACCGACGCGCGCAAGGCCCAGAACCTTTCGACGATAATTGCCAACGCAATCACGGAAGCAATCACCAGAGGCCAGATTGGCCAACCGGCCGCTAAAATGATTTCCCACACAGCAAACACTCCTGTTGTTTTTAAACTTCCGCTACTTTAGCGTTAACCAGCCTTGAGGGCAAGTTTTGTCCGGTATCTGCGCCGTTACATTTCCCAGTAATGCGGCTCGATTTTCCGCCAGCGCCGCACCTCGGGTGCAGACCCGCTGGTAAAGTCGATCAGGATGGCGCCATCCAGATCTGACCTTAGTATCTGCGTACCTTGCGACTGGTAGCGCGACAGCACTTCAGCCTTGGGATGACCGAAGCGGTTGAGATAGCCGGCAGTGGCGATGGCAATTTCAGGCCGGACAGCCGTGACAAAGCCAATGGTGGAAGAAGTCTTGCTGCCGTGATGCGGCATCGTGATGACCGTTGATGCCAGTTGACCGGCAGCGGACTCCAGCAGTCTGCGTTCGGCCTCTCTTTCAATGTCACCGGTCAGCAACAGGCTGCCATGGGCCGATGTCACCTTGATCACGCAGCTTTTATCGTTATCTTTTAAATGGACATCAGCTAGCTTTGCCGGTGAGAGCACCTGGAATGTCAACTTATCCCACTGCCAGTGCTGTCCCTGGTAACAGGGATAGCGTGAGAAACTGGACACATGTGGCAGCGTCTGCAATTGCCGGAAAAAATCCGCTTCCGGCGTCAGTGAACTGAGCAGGCTGCCAACCGTAACGCCTGCCAGTACTGAAGCCATGCCGCCGGAATGATCATTGTCATCGTGCGAAATAATGACTTTATCGAGATGGCGTATACCCAAGTGGCGCAGATAAGGCAGCACGATGCGCTGACCGGCATCACTTTCTTCGTTGTAAGCCGGCCCGGCGTCATAAAGCATGTTGTGGTGGGCTGTCTGCACCAGCACACTGAGTCCCTGCCCGACATCCAGCACTGTTACCCGCATCTGGCCGGGTTGCAGCTCCGGCCGGGCGGGCAGGAATAACGGCAACCACAGTATCAACCCCGCCTGGCGCAAGGGCCAGCCTCGGGGTAACAACCAGACCAGCATGCCAGCCATCGCCAGCAGCCATGCCCACAGTGGCGGTGTCGGAAAATAACAGACTGCCCCCGGCAATTGCCGCAACCATTGCAAGCCATGTGCACACCATTCCCATAGCGTGGCAGCCAGCTGTAGCAAAAAGTCCAGTGGCAGGATAGCACCGGCGATGGCAAGCGGCACGATCGCCAGGCTGACCAGCGGAATGGCAAAGCCATTCGCCAGAGGCGAAATCAGTGAAAGCTGGTTGAACATTAAAATGAGCACCGGAACAAATGCCAGCGTGATCACCCATTGTGACTGCCATGCACTTTGCCACCAGCGTGCCGGACGCAATCGCCCGCCCAGCGCAAAAGCCAGTATAGCCACTGCACCAAACGACAACCAGAAGCCCGGCGCCATCACCGCCCAGGGGTCCAGCACCAGAACGACCCAGACCGCGACGCTCAGTACCCACGAAAACGGCAATCGTTGCTTTAAGCTCAGCATGAGCAGAATGGTCAACAACATCAACAATGTGCGTTCGGTTGGGATAGAAAAACCGGCCAGGGCTGAATAGGCAACCGCCACTACTGCACCACCAACCCCGGCCGCCAACCTCGACGGTATCCGCAATGCCAGTCGGGGACGCAATCGCCAGATCCAGCCAGTCAGCAAATAGCCCAAAGAAGCCAGCATAGTGATATGCAAGCCAGAGATAGACACCAGGTGATTGATGCCGGTATCCACAAACAACTGCCAGTCAGCCCTGGCGATCCGGCTGTCGTCGCCGATCACCAGTGCTCTTAGTACAGCACTTTGCGGTGTGCTTCCCAGCACGTGTTCTATACGCTGCCCGACCGTCTCGCGCCAGTATGCGATCAATGCGGCTGGTTGCCAGACCAATGTTTTTAATCTGTGCATGCGGGCTTTGCTGACAATGGAACCACCAGCACCGATCTGGTTGGACAGGCTCCAGGCGGCATAATCAAATCCATGCGGGTTTCTGGTCGCATGTGGCCGCTTTAGCCGCACACTCCACTGCCAACGCTCGCCAGCATGTAGCTGCGGCAACACTGAAGACGCTTTCGCTGACTCGCCACGGTAGGATTGATTGTAAAGATGGAGCCGTACCCTGGCTGGCATAGGGCAATCCGCCTGAAAACTACGCTCAACAGCAAAATCCATATGCTGGCCGCGGGCATCGCGCTCAGGTACGCTGACAATCACACCCTGTACGGCGATAACCTGTTGTTCACAAGCCGCAGGAAATTGTGTTTGTAATCGATGCCAGGCACGCAGTTGCGCCCAGGCAAAGCCGAGCGCAGCCACCAGTACGACTACCCACAGTTTGCGAAAAATGGATGGAGAACATCGAACACCGGCGTGTTCCGGAAGTTTGCAGGCTAGCCAGCTGGCGCCTGATACCAGCAGCCAGCCCAGCCATATTGCCACAGACCATAAGCGCGGTTGCTGCTGGAATAGCCATATACCAAACAACAACCCGACTGTGGCGCCCGGCAGCATGATGTGATTTACACCGGGGAAAGTACCTGTTCGGGAAGCTGTTCTATCGTTTGCAATACACCGTCCTGCAAACGGTATTGCTTGTGCATGCGTGCTGCCAGCGATAAATCATGCGTGACTACCACCAATGCAGTCCCGCGTTCCACCTGTATCTTCAGTAGCAGGTCGAATACCTGCTCTGCGGTTTGCCGGTCCAGGTTACCGGTAGGTTCATCAGCCAGCACACAACGTGGTTCGGTCACCAGTGCGCGCGCCAGTGCCGCCCGCTGCCGCTCGCCGCCGGATAATTCACCCGGCGTATGCTGCAGACGATGCGCAAGGCCAACCAGCGACAGATAATATTCTGCCTGCGCCAATGCCTCGCTACGCGGCACACGGCGGATGAACAACGGCATGGCCACATTTTCCAGCGCACTGAATTCCGGCAGCAGATGGTGAAACTGGTATACAAAACCCAGGTACTGGTTACGCATGGCGCTTTTTCCGACTTCAGAAAGGCTGGTCAAGGGTTTACCCAGCCATTGCACCTCGCCCTGGGTAGGTGTATCCAGGCCGCCCAACAGGTGCAGCAAGGTACTTTTTCCGCTGCCGGAGGCGCCGACGATCGCAATATGCTCACCGGCCGCCAGTGACAGATCCACGCCGGTCAGCACCGATGTGCCCAGGCCCTGGTAGGTTTTGGCCAGACCCTGGCATTGCAAAATCAAATTACTCATAACGCAATGCCTCCGCAGGATTCATTTTGGACGCGCGTCCGCTTGGGTACAGGGTCGCGATCAAACTCAGGAAAACAGACAGGCCGACAATCGTCACCACGTCCGACCACATCAGCTTGGAAGGCAGGTCACTGATGTAGTAAACATCTTTGGATAGAAACTGCACGTTAAAAGTATGCTCTATCCATGGCACCACTGTTTCAATATTCAACGCCAGCAGTATGCCCAGCAGTGCGCCGGAAACGGTGCCTATGATGCCTATCATGGCGCCCTGCACGACGAACATGCGCCGGATCGCCTGCGGCGTCGCGCCCATGGTACGCAGGATGGCGATATCCGCCCGTTTGTCTGTCACCGCCATCACCAGTGTGGATACGATATTGAATGCCGCCACCGCGACGATCAGCGCCAGGATGATAAACATCACCCGCTTTTCCAGCTGGATCGCCTTAAAGAAATTGGCGTGCTGCTGTGTCCAGTCGGTAATGTAATAATTGGGCCCCAGTGCCTGCATCAGCTCACGGCTGACGCGGTCTGCCGCAAACAGGTCGGCAAGCTTCAGGCGCAATCCGGAGACCTGGTCTCCCAGGCGGTACAACTTGACTGCGTCATCCATATGGATCAATGCCAGCCCGGCATCGTACTCGTACATGCCGACCTGGAAAACGCCTGTCACAGTGAATTGCTTGATACGCGGCACCAGGCCGGCCGGAGTCACCTGCCCTTGTGGCGCCATCAACACTACTTTTTCGCCTATGCGCACGCCTAACGCCTGCGCCAGGTCAGCACCCAGCACGATATTGAATTTACCGGCCTGCAGGTCCTGCAATCTGCCGATCTTCATCTGGGTGGATAAATCTGAGACCTCTGCCTCTTTCGCGGGTAATACACCGCGTATCAGCACGCCCTGCACCGCCTGGTCACGGGTCAGCATGCCTTGCGCCATCACATATGGTGCCATGCCTTGCACCGGGCTGGAGAACGTCTTGGCGGGAATGGACTGGATCTGTTGCTGCACATGCGGCCAGTCGGACAGGCCGGCATCGAAACTGCGCACCTCGATATGCGATGCCACGCCCAGGATACGTTTGCGCAGTTCATCCTGGAAGCCGTTCATGACTGACAGCACAACAATCAGGGCCATCACGCCTAAAGCGATGCCTACCATGCTGGTCAGTGAAATAAACGAAATAAAATGATTGTTACGTTTGGCTCGTGTATACCGCCAGCCTATCCACAATTCATAAGGTAGCCGTTGGGCCAGCGCGTGTTTGAACGCGACAAAAGAAACATTATTCATGCACGCATGTTAACAGGTTTAAAGCGTAATTTGATGAGGGAACGACAGCGATAACAAGACAAAATTCACTGGTAAATGACAAAAATAGTGTGTGCGATTAATTGTCAGCCGAGTCTTACGTATAAATACATAATCCACCGACTTATCTGTTTATCGATTGTCGATACTATGGTCACAGGTCGATGACCAATACGAAATCCAAAAACTAAGGAGATTTGCATCATGAATAAAGATATTTTCGAAGGTAACTGGAAACAGATTAAAGGCAAAGTACAAGAGCAATGGGGCAAATTGACCAATGACGACCTCGACGTGATCGAAGGCAAACGCGAACAAGTGGTCGGCAAGATCCAGGAGCGTTATGGCATCTCTAAAGATGAAGCTGAAAAACAAATCAGCACCTGGGAAAACAACAACCGCCATTAATGCGTGATGGTTCCCCAAAAGGACAAGCCTTGCTTGTCCTTTTTATGCTGTTTAATGCTTTATACCGAGCTTACCCTGAGTTTTTCCTAGTGCCCGTCTACTAGGTCAGTGTTACACTAGCAATATACTGAAAATGCAGGATTTTTATTAATAAATCATATAGTTGCGATTTGCACAGCACGCGATAGACAGGTATCCGGCATAAACCGGATCGATACTGCGAAATTCGCCATACAAGATGGCTCAGGTCAAACATGACTCAGGGTCAATCAAACTCGCAATCATTCACCGCAAAAATGGAAAATCATTTGATACAACAACTATTAAAGGCGTGGCAGGCCATGGCGTTGCAAGGCCCATGGTATCAGGATGCTTTTTTAGTGTTTATGTGCATGATTACCGTTGTCATGCTGTTCTTCACCGGCACGGTGCTTGGCTTGTTTCTGCAATCAATGTGGGGTATTTTTATTACGCACAGGCGACCAGCGGAAACAGAGAGTTAATGATGGCAGCTTAATTCAGACTGGCAATCAAAGCCTGCCTGATCGCTTCAAGTTCAGCCGTAACATCCTCAGCATAATCCTCATACTGGTGCCCGCCGGTTCTGCCATACCAGTATTTGCTGTTCCAGGTATCACCTTCCACCTTGTGCAACACAGCATGTATCCAGTTAGCCGTGGCATCACTGTAATCCTGCGCGATATTGTGCGCAGCATCCCAGTCACCAGCCTGCGCCAGTTCCACGGCCTGCAGCAGATGCGTCTGGTTAGACATGCTCCGGATACTCTATGCTGCCCTTCTGGATGAATTCGATTTTATAACCGTCCGGGTCTTCGATGAACGCGATGATGATAGTGCCATGCTTCATGGGCCCTGCTTCGCGTATCACTTTTCCACCTTTGGCTTTTACCAGCTCACAGGCCTGGTAGGCATCATCCACTTCGATCGCCATATGCCCGTAGGCAGCACCCATGTCGTAGCTGGTTTTTCCGTAGTTGTAGGTGAGTTCCAGCACGGTGTTTTGATATTCATTGCCATAGCCGACAAATGCCAGCGTGAACTCGCCATCAGGATAATCCTGGGTACGGATTAATTTCATGCCCAGCACGCCTGTGTAGAAATCGATAGACCGTTGCAAATCACCAACGCGCAACATGGTATGTAAAATTCGCATCATTTCCCCTTTATTATTTAAGGACCCCCTGATGAAGCCCATCTTCGTTGCCATACGTCGTTGCTCATCAAAAATGTCTCCTTATATATCACACGTATACCGCGTCAACATTTTTCAATCGCGCCTGGTCTGGCTTAGAATCTACACTTGATCAGCGCTTCCTGAACTGATCACAACATACATACCTACACACTGGTAATGCGCAGGTATTTGTCCATTAACTGCTCCCTGGTCTCACGGCGGTCAGGGTCCAGCGGTATGCAACTGATGGGGCATACCTGCTGGCATTGTGGTTCATCAAAATGTCCTACACACTCGGTGCACAGGTCCGGATTGATCTCATAAATCTCTTCGCCTTGCGAAATGGCTTCATTCGGGCACACAGGCTCGCACACATCGCAATTAATACATTCGTCGGTAATAAATAAAGACATTTCTTAAACCGTTAGCTTTTGCTTGATGGCAGTTTCAACGCCGGGTGACACGAACTGGTTTACATCCCCACCCAGGCGGGCAACCTCACGTACCAGGCTGGAGGAAATGAACATGAATTCTTCAGCAGGGGTCATAAACAGGGTTTCCAGCCTGGGATATAACTTGCGGTTCATGCCTGCCAGCTGGAACTCATATTCGAAATCACTGGCGGCACGCAAGCCGCGTATCACTATCTGCGCACCCTGCGCCTGCACGAACTGCATCAATAACCCGTCAAAGCCGACCACGCGGATATTCTCCCCGGAAAATACCGACTGTGCCAATGCCACCCGTTCCTGCAGGCTGAACAGGGTTTGTTTGCTGGTACTGCCGGCTACGGCCACAATGACCTGGTCGAACAGGTTGGCCGCCCGGCGCACGATATCTTCGTGGCCCATGGTGATCGGGTCGAAAGTGCCCGGATACACTGCAATTCTGGTTTTGCTCATTCCTATCCCGAAAATGTTTACCTGATACCTGCCACTTTATTGAGCTAAGCCTGGCCTGGATCTGGCTGCTGGTTCGCCGGTTGCAGCAAGTGAAAAAACACCTGCCCGGCTTTGCCGGATTTTATCACCTGCCAGTCCGCACCAGATTTTAACGCATATTCAGCCTCGACATACAGCCAGCCCTCTTCAGCCAGATGCCCTGCCAATTGCGGCAACAATTTATCAAGCCATTGCTTGTTGTAAGGCGGGTCGCAGAAAATAACGTCATACTGCTGTTTATTGCTGGCCAGAAACTGCAATGCATCGGCCTGGCGGATATCGGCTTTGCTGGCATCCAGCAAACGCTGATTCTGTACCAAAGCCTGGTACGGGCCTTTGGCCAGTTCCAGCATGGTCACCTGCCTGGCATTGCGTGACAGGGCTTCAAAGCCAAGCGCGCCGGTTCCGGCAAATAAATCCAGGCAGTCTCTTCCTGTCATATCCTGCCCCAGCCAGTTGAATACCGTCTGCCGCACCCGGTCAGGTGTAGGACGCAGCCCCTCCGCATCCGGAAATTTAAGTAACCGGCTGCGCCAAACACCAGCATTAAGACGAACTTGATTCATGAATATTGCTCAATTCATTAGCGAACAGCCGCTATTATAAAGGCATACACGCAGTCACAGAATGGCACTGCCAACGTACAAAATGGTTCGTGCTATCATTCAATCAAATCAATAAAGGAAACAACATGGAATTTTTATTTGGGTTTGGTTTGCTAGGCAGCCTGATCGGGCTGGCACTGACGTTATTCTGGGTCTGGATGCTGGTGGACTGCCTGGCCGACCAGAAAGAAGACAAACTGGTGTGGTTCCTGGTGATTTTCTTCCTGAATCTGGTAGGTGCTGTTTTATATTATTTCCTGGCGCGTAAAAAGCGTAAGGGTGCAATCATTTAATGAATAGCAATGTTTAAATAAAAGCCGGCTACTGCCGGCTTTTATTTTGCCCTGGACGCTGCAGCGTATTTATTCTGCGCCAACAATCACCGTTGCAAAACGCTCAGGGTGCAGGCGGCGTTTAAAGGCATCATTCACCTGTTGCACAGTGACTTGCGCGACATGCTCATTAAATGTATCCAGGTAATCCAGGGGCAATTTATAAAACCCGATCACATTCAAGTATTCCAGGATCTTGCTATTGCTGTCTATGCGTAACGGGAAGCCGCCGATCAGGTTATCCTTGGCCGCCTGCAATTCTTTTTCAGTGACGCCTTTGTCTACGAATTGCTGCACGGTCTGTCTGACCAGCTTCAAGCCTTCTTCAGCCTGCTCTTTCTTGGTTTGCAGGCCGATCTGGAAAGGGCCTAATTCAGCCATGGGCAGGAAATAGCTGTACACGCTGTAAGCCAGCCCGCGCTTTTCGCGCACTTCTTCAGTCAGCCGCGAGACAAAGCCGCCGCCGCCTAAAATATAGTTACCGACATATAAGGGGAAGAAATCAGGATCGCCACGCTTGTTACCTGGCTGCCCGAGCAGGATATGCGCCTGCAACGCAGGATGCGGTAACTTTTTCACGCTTTCTGTTTTTAGAGACTGCACAGGTGGAATGGCAGCTACTGCAGGCCCTTGCGGTAAGCCGGCACTCAGGCGCTCTGCGATCTGTTTTGCCTGCGGCAAAGTGAGGTCGCCCATCAATGCGATCACTGCCGACCTGGCTGTGTAATGCGCCTGGTAAAACTCGCGCAATTGCGACACGGTCAGCGATTGCACGGTACCGATTTCACCGCTTTGGTCCAGGCTGTACGGATGCATGCCATACAAAGACCGCATAAATGCTTTCTGTGCGATGCTGTCAGGCTCGGTCTCGGCTTCCTGCAAGCCAGCCACGATGCGCGCCTGCTCACGTTTTAATACCGCCTCCGGGAAATCCGGTTTGTGCAATACAAAACTGAAAGCCTCTAGTGCACTGTCCTGTTCACTGGTCAGGGTACGCAATTTGAACCCGGCACGGTCAGCATCAAAATTGCCGCCCAGCACGGCACCGACATCCGCAAAGCGGTTGGTCAGAGTCTCTTCATCCAGCCCACCAGCCACCAGTGCCATCATGTGGTGCGTGACTCCGGCAGCCCCTGAGGTCTCGGCGGAATCATGCGCGCTGCCGGCAGGAAAATTAACGCTGACATCCATCATCGGCAAGGCATGGTTTTCAACAAAATAGACTTCGCTGCCCTGGGATGTGGTCCAGTGCTGGATATTCAGTCCGGCCAGCACATTGATGGCATGACCCTGAAGCAACACTGCCAGTAGCGTGATTTTTAAATACGTTAAAGCTTTCATTATCTTTCCTACAAATACGTGTTAGCGGGGTTCCCGTGACACGGACTTCATTGAATCACCATTAATGCTGGTGTGGACGCCCGGCTGGCTTGGCATTCGGGTCTATCGGTTGCGGATCCAGTGTGACCAGTGTCATCTGGTCCGGGAGCAGGTATTTCTTCGCTACGGCCTGTACCTGTTCGGAAGTCACCGCCTGTACCCGCGCCGCATTTTTCTCCAGCAGGCTCAATGGATAACCCATGGTTTCCAGCTGGCCGATCTGCATCGCCTGGTAAAACATCGAATCCCGTTTATAGACATCTGCAGCGATCACGGCGGCCTTCACCCTGTGCAACTCGGCGGCAGTAACGCCCTTGTTTTTCACTTCGTCGATCAGCTCCCAGATGGCTTTTTGCAGGGTTTCCAGCGCCACGCCTTCACTGGGCGAAGCAGCGATTTCAAACGTAGACTCCTGCCCCCGGTTGGTACCGTCGTAGCCGCTATCGATATCCAGCGCAATCGCCTGCTCGCGCACCAGTTTCTGGTTAAGCCGCGAAGCATCGTTGCCACTTAAAATACTGGATAGCACTTCAAGCGCATAGGGCTCCCAATCCTGTTCATTGTAAGCAGGCCCGTTTTTCATGGCCGGCGCATGGAAACCCATCATGAAATAAGGTAATTTCGCAGGAGCTTTTACAATGGCGCGGCGCTCGCCGAGCTGGGCGGGTTCTACTTGCGGCTTGCGCACCGGTAACGGCTTGGCTTTCAACTTGCCAAACGTATCTTGTGCCAGCTTGAACACTTTTTGCGCCTTGACATCGCCCACCACGACCACCGTCACATTATTCGGGGTATACCAGGTGTTATACCATTCACGCGCATCCTGCGCCGTCATGTTGTCGAGATCATTCATAAAACCAACCACCGGACGACCATACGGATGTGCGCGGTAGACTGAAGACTCAAACTGCTCATTGACGCGCGATTGCGGTTTGTCTTCAGTACGCCAGCGGCGCTCTTCTTTCACCACTTCGATCTCCTTGGCAAATTCCGCATCGGTGATCTGCAGATTGGCCATGCGGTCCGCTTCCAGCTTGAATGACAATGGCAATTTTGATTTTTCCAGCTGCTGGAAATAACAAGTGTAATCCTTGCTGGTAAAGGCATTCTCCTTACCGCCGGCTGCTGCAACCTGCCGGGAGAACTGCCCTGCCGGGACGCTTTTCGTGCCTTTGAACATCATATGTTCCAATACATGCGCGACGCCGGTCTTGCCATTCACTTCATCCAACGAACCGGCACGGTACCAGACTTGAGAAACGACTACCGGCGCCCGGTGGTCTTCCTGCACAATGACTTTAAGGCCATTTTTGAGAGTGGTTTGAACTACTTCAGCTGCCTGCGCACTGCAGGCACTTAACAGCGCAGCCAGCATTAACAGCCGGTGACGCTTGGGAAAACTTTTTTTCATGGATGAAATCACTATAGGAACAGGTTTTTAAAAACAGTGGTGTGACCGGATGCTTATCTACTAAGTTCGTATACTGATATGTGATTATGCACATCAATGCACGCGCCATAGACATCAGAACGCCTTTGCCGTGGCGGTAAACCGCGATTCGGCATAAAATAACCATATTACCGAGTTTTAAGCTGCCATGTTCAATCCCTTTGCCAAAAAAACCGAGCCTTCTGCCCCAGCCCCCGAAGAAACCTCCAGCCTGAGCTGGACCCAACGCCTCAAAAATGGCCTGGCGAAAACCCGCCAGCAACTGGGCGGGCAATTGAGTGCCCTGTTTGGCGGTGGCAAGATAAATGAAGAGATTTATGAGGAACTGGAAACTATCCTTCTGACCTCTGACGTCGGCATCAACGCTACGCAGCACCTGCTGGAACAACTGCGCGCACGCGTAAAACGTCAGGATTTGCAAGACACCATTGCGCTGAAACAGGCCCTCAAAGAAACTCTGCACGACCTGCTTGCACCCTTGCAGGCACCGCTGGATGTGACACCCCACAAACCGTATGTGATGATGATGGTTGGCGTCAATGGTGCCGGCAAAACCACCACCATAGGCAAACTGGCAAAATACCTGCAAGCACAAGGCCACAGCGTGTTGATTGCGGCCGGTGATACCTTCCGTGCTGCTGCGCGTGAGCAATTACAAGTGTGGGGCGAGCGAAACGACGTACATGTGATTGCCTCAGAAAGTGGCGACCCTGCTGCGGTGATTTATGATGCGGTCAACTCGGCCATTGCCAGGAAAATCGATGTCGTGATCGCCGATACTGCAGGCCGTCTGCCGACACAATTGCACCTGATGGACGAGATCAAGAAAGTACAACGCGTGATCGACAAGGCTTTGCCCGGCGCGCCGCATGAGATCCTGCTGGTGCTGGATGCCAACACCGGCCAGAACGCCGTCAACCAGCTCAAAGCGTTTAACGATGCATTAGGTGTGACCGGGCTGGCACTAACCAAACTAGATGGCACTGCCAAAGGTGGTGTGATTGCAGCGATCGCGCATTTGAGCCAGCAATCAGCGCATAGCACTCCGGTGCGCTTTATCGGTGTCGGCGAAAGTATTGACGATTTGCGCCCGTTTAACGCCAATGACTTTATTGATGCCCTGATTGATGATTAGCTGAGTCCTTAAAACCATCTTATTTAAACCATGATCTCATTCAATAATGTCAGCATGCGCTACCCGAATAGCGCACACCTGTTCCGCCAGGTCAGTTTCAATATTGAAAAAGGCGATTTTGTCTTGATCACCGGCCAGTCCGGTGCCGGCAAAAGCACCTTGCTCAAGCTGATGGCAGGCATTGAAGCGCCGTCTGGTGGCCATATCCTGATCAATGAGCAAGATATCAGCACGCTACACCAGAATGCCATTCCGTACTTGCGCCGCCGTTTCGGCCTGGTGTTCCAGGACCATAAACTGCTGTATGACCGCAACAGTTTCGAGAATGTGGCATTGCCGCTCAGTATCCAGGGCATCACCGGTGAAGAAGCGGCCCGCCGCGTGCGCGCCGCTTTGGATAAAGTGGGATTACTCAACAAAGAAAAAGCCATGCCGATCACCTTGTCAGGCGGCGAACAACAACGCCTGGCGATTGCGCGCGCAGTGGTCAGCCGCCCTTCCATCGTCATCGCAGACGAACCTACCGGCGGGCTTGACCGCGTCGCTTCGCTGGAAATCATGCAGTTGCTGAAAGCGTTTAATGATGTAGGCGTTACGGTTGTCATTGCCATGCATGATGTCGCACAAGTGAGCACGATTGCTTACAGAACCTTGCATATCGATCAGCAAACAATTACTGCAATACCAGCCCAGGCTGCCATCTTGTGAGACCGACCGCATGAAAAACTGGCTGAATCAACACACGCTCGCCATACAACTGGTCCTGCAACGGCTGAAAATACACTGGCTGAATACCCTGACCATCTGTATGGTCATTGGCATCACCGTCACCCTACCGGGTTTGCTGTTTGTGGGCCTGGATAACCTGCAGGATATGTCACGCTCCATCAAGCAGGATGCACAAATGAGCGCATTCCTTAAACCGGCACTGAACGGCAACGTGATTCAACGCCTGATCAATGACGTGCAGGAATTACCTCAGGTAAAAGAAGTCCGTTACGTGCCTAAAGAGGAAGCTATCAAGCAACTCGGGGAGCAGTTCCTGCAAAAAGACCTGCTGGCTGACCTGCCACAGAATCCGTTACCGGATGCATTGTTCATCACGCTGACGGATACACAGGCCAATACCGCCAAACCGGTGCAGGAAATGCTGCAGGGGCGTGAAGAGGTAGAAGAACTGGTGATAGACAGCGTCTGGATCGAACGACTGAATTCCATGCTGGTACTGGGCAAGCGTATTGCGCTGATCTTCGCCACCCTGCTGGGTATCGCCATGATCACGGTGATCAGCAACACGGTGCGCATGCAAGTGCTGACGCATGAAGCCGAGATCGAAGTGAGCCGTCTGATCGGCGCCACCCACAGCTTTATCCGCCGTCCGTTTTTGTATATGGGTAGTATTTATGGGCTTGGTGGCGGTTTGATTGCAGTTGGCTTGTTGTTTGCGATTGTGTGGAATCTTAAACAGCCGGTGCAATTGCTGGCTAATAATTACCAGAGTAATTTCCAGTTGGTGTTTCATCTGGTGAATATTGGTGGGTTGATTTTATTGGCATCAACATTGATTGGCTGGATAGCGGCGTTTATTGCGTTGACGCAGAAGCGTTGAACTGCCTTTCTCGTAGACCATTCTTTCGTATGAAGGTAGAGGCTTTGCATAGATTGCCTTTGTGCGTGAGACTGCTGGATTTTGCGAAAGTTGATGCGCCTGCAACGTTAGATACATTGCCAGTCGTCATTCCGGCGGAGGCCGGAATCCATGCAAGGTTAATGTTACGCTTGGTAACGAGTCAGCGATTGTGCGTCACATTTTCTTGAGGTTTTCATTCGGTAATTCTTTAAATATTTACTATTTTATTTCGCCCCTCGGCGAGTTACTTTTCTTTGCTTGCACAAAGAAAATGTAACCAAAAGAAATGCACCCTAGCTTCCGCTTGTTTCCTGCGTTGCTCGCCAAAACAAGCGGTCACGAAACTCGACCTAGCAGCTTATAAAAAGCATAAGCTGCTGCGGGACTCAAACAAACGCTCCCTTATTCCTTGTTTTGACTGCGCTACTCGGCGCGTCAGATAGGGGCCCGTTTAAAACCACCACGTTGAAATAGTGCTAATACACTGAACACGGCGGGCGCTGAGTAAGTTTTTAACTTCAAAGACCAAACTCAAATTCTATTAAATCTAATTCTTTTGTTTTTTTCCGCGGTTGTGCGTGATGCAGTGCAAAGAATTACACTCAAATTGAAAGCGTGTGTTTTTAATGGGCCCCTATCTGACGCGCCGAGTAGCGCAGTCAGCGTGGGAGCTTTCGGCCAGCGTCTGTTCGAGTTCCGCGGTGGCTTGCGTTCTTTGCAAGCCGCTAGGGCGAGTTTCGTTGGCCGCCCACGTTGATGAGCAACGCAGTGGAAAAGCGGAAGCTAGGGTGCCCTTTCTTTTGGTTACTTATTCTTTGGGCAAGCAAAGAAAAGTAACTCGCCGAGGGGCGAAAAGGTAAAGTTAAACTCCGGGAGAATTACAGAATAAAAACTTCAAGAAAACGTGACACATGTTCGTTAACTCGTGACCAAGCTAAATTTTCACCTCGCCTGGATTCCGGCCTTCTCCGGAATGACGTTAAGATTGAATCCACTTTTTGCATTTAGAAAAAGCTGTTATCTTCTGCGCCAAAACCGCTATAACATCCAATTACTGCGAAACGTAATTAGGCCCACTGCCACCCTCCGGCGGTACCCAAGTAATATTCTGCGTAGGATCCTTAATATCGCAAGTCTTACAATGAATGCAGTTTTGCGCATTGATCTGCAACACCTGCTCACCTTCCTGCTCAATAAACTCATAAACCCCCGCCGGGCAATACCGCTGCTCCGGCCCGGCATACTTGGGCAGATTAACCCGCTCAGGAATATCCTTCACCGTCAATTTCAAATGGCACGGTTGGTTGTCATCATGCCCGATATTGCACAGGCTGACAGAACTGAGTTTATCAAAAGTCAGCACGCCATCCGGCTTGGCATATTCACGCTGGCGGCTTTGTGCGGCTTCGTTCAGGGTGGAATGGTCAGCATCGGTGTGCTTCAGGGTCCACGGCATGGTGAGTCCGAAACCTGACAGCCACATTTCCATGCCACCCAGCATGGTACCTACCCAGGTGCCCCAGCGGGACAGATAAGGCTTCACATTGCGCACCGCAGATAAATCCTGCCATATCCAAGATGCACGCAGCTTTTGCGGATAACTGCTTAATATTTCCGGCGCGCCTTGCTGGATAGCATCAAACACTGACTCAGCCGCCAGCATGCCGGATTTCATTGCATAGTGGCTGCCTTTGATCTTGGGCACATTGACCATGCCGGCACTGCAACCCAGCAATGCGCCGCCCGGGAATGCCAGTTCTGGCATAGACTGGATGCCACCCTCAGAAATGGCGCGCGCGCCGTAACTGATTCGTTGGCCACCTGCCAGCAACGCTTTCAATTTAGGATGGGTTTTGTAAGTCTGGAAAATATCAAACAATGACAGATATGGATTGCTGTAATCCAGGTGCACCACATAACCGACTGACACCAGGTTTTCGCCGTGATGGTAGATAAATCCACCGCCGCCGGTGTCGGCTTCCAGCGGCCAGCCCAGGGTATGCTCGATCAGGCCTTTCTGGTGGTTTTCAGGTGTGACGCGCCAGATCTCCTTGAACCCCAGACCATACTTGGCCGGACTGGAAGTTGTGCGCAAGCCATATCTGGCTTCCAATTGCTTGGTCATTGAGCCGCGTGTGCCTTCAGCCACCAGGGTATATTTGGCGCGGATTTCGATACCGGGCGTGTAATTGCCGGTAGGATTACCTTGTTTATCGAGGCCCATGTCGCCGGTGATCACGCCAACCATGCGACCGGCTTCATCATAGCTTGGCGTTTGCGCAGAGAACCCGGTATAGATTTCGACACCCAGTTCTTCGGCCTGACCAGCCAGCCAGCGGCAGACTTCACCCAGGCTGACGATGTAATTGCCATGGTTGCGCATCAATGGCGGCAATGTCCATTCGGGAATGTTCCAGTCTTTTTCATCGCCCAGTACAACGAATGTGTCTTTCTCAACAGGCGTATTCAATGGTGCGCCTAGTGCTTGCCAGTCAGGCAATAATTCCTGCAAGGCTATTGGATCCAGCACCGCACCGGAGAAGATATGGCTGCCGACTTCGGCGCCTTTTTCCAGCACGCATACGCTCAGTTCTTGCCCTTTTTCCAGAGCCAATTGCTTGAGACGGATGGCTGCGGACAATCCGGCAGGCCCAGCGCCTACAATCAGCACATCATATTCCATTACATCTCTTTCCATACTTTCTCCTACAATCAGACGCCAGCACTCAGGCAATAGCGGGGATATCGATCAGGTCACTACGCGCCGCACCCTGAGTGAACGCCTGGCAAAACGCCAGGAACTGGCGGATGCCGCCGGTCTGGTACTTTTGCCTGTGCCATAAAAAATAAAAATTCCGGTGAAACTGCAAACTGTGGTTCTCAATAGGCACAAGGCTACCGCGACGGAATGCATCTTTCAGTGCCAGCCTGGAGATGCAGCCTATGCCAAGGCCGGACTCCACCGCGCGCTTGATCGCCTCGGTGTGCTCCAGTTCCAGCGTGATATTCAGTTTGGAATAATCCTGGCTAAATGCACGGTCAAATGTCTCGCGCGTACCCGAGCCTTTTTCGCGCACTATCCACGGCTGCAACAATAAATCAGATTTGTATACGGTTTTACCCGCCTGCGCCATTTTCGCCAGCGGATGGCTAGGCGCTGCAAAAATCACCAGTTCATCGGCAATCCATGGCGCTACGGCAATATCCGGGTGGTTACATTCGCCCTCTATCATACCCAAATCCAGTGTATGATTCGCAATTTGCTCAACGATGGTGCGGGTATTCTGCACTTGCAGCTGGATATGGCTTTGCGGATATTGCTGCAGAAATTTCGCAACCAGCAATGTGACCAGGTAGTTACCAACTGTCAGCGTGGCGCCAATCTTAAGGTTGCCATAGCCTTGTTGCCCTTGCAGCATACGTTCTATTTCACGGGCGCGGTCCAGCAACTCGACTGCTTTAGGCAGCAATTGCTGACCGGATTCATTGATACGCAAGCTCTTGCCTACGCGGTCAAATAACTGGATCTCGAATTGCTTTTCCAGCTCAATGAGTGCGGTACTGGCGGCGGACTGGGACAAGGCCAATTGCTCGCAGGCGCGCGACACACTGCCAGCGCGGCTGACGGCCACAAATATCTCCAGTTGCCTAAGCGTGTATTTCATTGAAAGTAAAAGGTTTACGCGGGATTTGATACACGCCAGAATCAATCTATAAAATAGATATATATTATTATAATAATCAATTTAATAAATATTACAAGCTAGCTTAAAATGCTCGGTTACAAGTTAAACCGTCTGTAAAGCAAACGTTTTATTCAAGCATTATTTTTTATGAAAGCACTGACTTTATGAAAGCACTGGTAGCGATCAAACGGGTCGTTGATTATAACATTCAAGTCCGCGTGAAAGCCGATGGTTCCAATGTGGATATCGATGGCGTGAAAATGGGCATCAACCCTTTTGACGAGAACGCCATTGAAGAAGCTATCCGCCTGAAGGAAAAAGGCGTGGTCACAGAGATCATCGCAGTGACTATTGGTGGCGCGGCTAACCAGGATGTCCTGCGCCATGCCCTGGCGATGGGTGCAGACCGTGCCATGCTGGTGGAAACACAGGAAACCCTGCATTCACTGGGCGTGGCCAAAGTATTGAAAGCGGTCGTCGAGCGCGAACAGCCCAATCTTATATTGCTGGGTAAGCAGGCGATTGATGACGATGCCGGCCAAACCGGCCAGATGCTGGCTGCTTTACTTAAATTGCCGCAAGCCACTTATGCTTCGCAAATCACTATTGAAGGTAACCAGGCGACAGTAGTCCGCGAAATTGATGGCGGTACAGAAACATTGCAGGTGAATCTGCCTGCCGTCATCACTGCCGACTTGCGTCTGAACGAACCGCGTTACGTCAAATTACCTAACCTGATGATGGCCAGAAAGAAACCGCTGGAAAACGTGCCGCTGGAGTCCCTGAACGTCGCTCTCTCCCATACTGTGCAACAGCTTAAAGTAGCTGCGCCACCTTCACGCCCTGCCGGTGTGATGGTGAAAGATGTGAATGAGTTATTGAGCAAATTGCGTACGCATGAGGGGCTACTGCCATGAGAACATTAGTGATTGCCGAACATGACGGCCAACATTTAAACGAACAAGTCGCCCGTGCCGTGACTGCTGCCCAGCACTGGCAGCAACCGGTCGATGTACTGATCGCTGCGGCGCAAACCGATGCGTTAGCCGCGCAAGCCGCTGCCTTACAGGGTGTGAGCAACGTATTGGTGGCGCATGACGCTGCCCTGCAACATCCAACGGCTGAACATCTGGCTGAGATTATTGTGCCATTGGCAGCGGATTACACCGTGGTATTGGCCGCACACAGCGCCTTCAGCAAAAACGTGTTGCCGCGTGTAGCTGCATTGCTGGACGTGAACATGCTTTCCGATGTGCAGGAAATCGCCGATAACAACACCTATGTACGCGGTATTTATGCCGGCAACGTGTTGGCAACCGTTAAAAATCAGGATGCCAAGCAAGTATTGACTGTTCGCGGTAGCAAATTTGCGATTGCAGCCACTGGCGCCGCCGCTGAGATTAAAACGGTAGCGACGCCGGCTGCGCCGCAAGGCAGCCGCTGGGTTTCAGAAGCATTCAATAAATCCGAGCGCCCTGCCCTGACCGCTGCCAAAGTAGTCGTATCCGGTGGCCGCGCCCTGGGTAGTGCACAAACCTTCAATGAGGTTTTAGTACCTTTGGCCGATAAATTACATGCAGCTATCGGTGCCAGCCGCGCTGCTGTTGATGCCGGTTATGCCCCAAATGACCTGCAAGTAGGCCAGACCGGTGTCGTGGTTGCGCCTGATTTGTATATTGCCGTCGGCATTTCTGGTGCGATCCAGCATGCTTATGGCATGAAAGACAGCAAGGTAGTCGTGGCGATCAACCAAGACCCGGAAGCACAGATATTCAAGATCGCTGACTACGGATTAGTCGCTGATCTGTTTGAAGTCGTCCCGGAACTGGCAGCTGCGCTATAATAGCTATTTAGAATAAATCCTTTAAATTCATAAGCCTTTGCCAAGGCGCGAGCAAAAGATAAAACATGAGTAATAAAAAATATTCCACCGAAACGATTTTGAGCGTTCACCACTGGAACGACACACTGTTTAGTTTTAAGGCCACTCGCGACCCAGGGTTGCGTTTTGAAAACGGCCAGTTTGTGATGATTGGTATGGAAGTAGATGGCCTGCCACTGACGCGCGCGTACAGTATCGCCAGCCCTAACTACGAAGAGCATCTGGAATTTTTCAGCATTAAAGTGCCAAACGGCCCGCTGACTTCACGCCTGCAGCACTTGAAAGTGGGCGACCCGCTACTGGTAAGCCGCAAACCGACAGGTACGCTGGTTACTCATGATCTGAAACCGGGCAAAAACCTGTACTTCTTCTCTACCGGTACCGGCCTGGCGCCATTCATGAGCCTGATCCAGGATATCGAAGTGTATGACCGCTTTGAAAAAGTCATCCTGATTCACGGGGTACGTTATGTGAATGAACTGGCTTATGAAGAATTCATCACCAAGGATTTACCGAATAACGAATTCTTCGGCGAAGAAGTGAAGAACAAACTGATTTACTACCCGACAGTGACACGTGAGCCATTCAGGAACCAGGGCCGCCTGACTGATCTGGTTGAAAGTGGCAAACTGTTCGAAGACATTGGCTTGCCGCCACTGAACCCGGAAACTGACCGCGCCATGATCTGCGGTAGCCCGGCGATGCTGGTGGATACTGCCGCGATGCTGGATAAACGTGGCTTCAAAGTTTCACCACGTATCGGCGAGTTGGGTGATTACGTGATTGAGAAGGCTTTCGTAGAAAAATAAGCCTTAAAACACCAAGAACCTACACAGCATTATGATCGCAGTGTGCAGATATCCAGTATGAACAAGGTATCTGACACTGCGATTTCTTTTGGGCCAGCCGACATTGCGGACCTGCCCGCATTGAGCGCCCTGCTCACCCTGCTGTTTTCACAGGAACATGAATTCACACCGGATATACAGGCGCAACAACAAGGCCTCTCCAGTATTCTTCAACAACCTGATACCGGTCGCATTCTGGTCGCCCGCTGTCATGACGAAGTCATTGCCATGGTGAGCTTACTATTCACCGTTTCCACCGCCCTCGGCGGCCGTGTTGCCTTACTGGAGGATATGGTCGTGAAGCCATCACATCGAGGCCAGGGTACAGGCTCGCAATTGCTGACCTATGCTTTGGCGTTTGCGCGTACACAGCAGGCACTAAGAATTACTTTGCTCACTGATCACGACAATACTGCCGCCCGGCACTTTTACCAACAACACGGCTTTCAGCAATCCAGCATGCAGGCGTGGCGATTGATACTTTAGGATTCACGGAATCAGCGCCGGGCGTCTTTCATGCCAATAGCCACCACAATCGCCAGCACAAAAACGACAGAGAGTAGCAAAAACCCCTGCGCATAGGCCTGGTAAGTGCCTGCAGCACTTGCTCCACACATCTCTTGCCGCCACTCCAGGAAAACCGCCATCATAGTCACGCCGACCACGCCGCCTAACTGCCTGGCGTAACTGACGACCACTGAAGACTGGCCCAAATGTTGTGGCTCCATCTCATGCAAGGTAGCAAGATTGAGCGCCGGTAGAATCATGCCCAGGCCGATACGGCCTACCACGGTTGCCGCGACGATCTCCCAGTATTGCACCGTGTCGGCAGCCACAACAAACACTAAAAAAGAGGCACCGAATATAGACAAGCCCGCCAGCGTGATGCGCCTGGGAGAAAGTTTATCCGCCATTTGTCCGGCAAAAGGAATCGTCAGCACCAGCGCGATACCTGAAGGCAGCAGCAACAATCCGGCGTCAGTGGCACTGTAAGACATGGCCGTTTGTAAAAATACCGGGATTAAATAAGTGGACGCAAACAAACCGAAACCATAGGCAAAAGCGACGAAAGTACCACGGCTGAATGTGGGTTTTGAAAAGAGGTGTAACTGGATAATGGCATGCGGCAAACTGTGCGCATGCCGGATATAGCAAATCATGGAAACCACCAATAGAATGGCGTACCCTAATGTCCACGACGCTATCAGGCCGCTATGATGCACGCTGGAAACAAATTCGATTAAACCAATGGAAGCCGCCGACAGCCAGCCAAGGCCAGACCAGTCAAATGGCGGCACTTCCTTTTTACGTGGTGCGGGCAGCCAGATACGGGCAGCAAACAGGGCCAGCAATGCAAACGGAACACCTAACAGAAAAATGGCTTGCCAGCCAAACTCATCCAGCATCCAGCCGCTGATAGAAGGCGCGATCGCTGGTGTAAAGGCGATGCCGACAATCAGTATGCCGGATGCGCGACCCTGGATATTGGGCGGAAATAATCGCATTAGCGCCATGATTCCTAGCGGCTGCAATACGCCTGCCGCCACACCCTGCACCAGTCGCGCAACTACAACATGCACAAACGTCTGCGCATAGAACCCGGCGACGCTGGCGGCGATCAACAGCCATAGCGCGGCCATGAATACGCGGCGCAAACCAAAGCGTTCCAGCAGCCAGGCAGCCGGCAACATGGCGATGGTCATCGCGGCCAGAAAAGCAGTCATCGCCCATTGCACATGATCCTGCCCCAGGTGAAACGTCCTTGTCAGCGCCGGCACCGCCACATTGAAACTTGAGGTGCATAACACCCCGGCGATAGTACCCAGGCCGAGGATGAACAGCACCATCCATTTATAACGTTCACCGTAATGCTGGTTTAAAGCCTGATAAGAATGTACCCGTTTAAATAACCGCAAGTTTTTGCCTGTTCTTTTTATTCAAAATAACCGTCATATGCAGCCTGTGCATACTCGCCTGGTTAATTTGACATAGCAAAGCGTCAATAAGTTGAGTGATTATGCCGATACAAACTTACTTTTAGAAAGCGCTTTTGATCACGCCGCCATCCACACGTAAAGCTGCGCCGGTAGTGGCGGATGACAATGGGCTGGCGATATAAGTCACGAGACTGGCTACTTCCTCAGTAGTTGCAAAGCGCTTGATCAGTGAAGTCGGCCTTACATTCTCAAAGAACTCCTGCTCAAATGCCTCCTGCGTCTTGTTTTCTGCCTGGGCCAGCGCTTCAACAAAATCACCGACGCCTCGCGACTTTGTAGGTCCTGGCAATATACTGTTAACGGTGATCTGGGTACCCGCCAGCGATTCAGCAAGGCCGCGCGCCACAGCAATTTGCGCAGATTTAGTCATCCCGTAGTGGATCATTTCCGGTGGGATCTGCACGCCACTTTCGCTGGAAATAAACACGATTCGCCCCCAGTTTCTCTGCTTCATCCCTGGTAAATACAACCTTGCCAAGCGCACGCCGCTGAGCACATTCACATCAAAAAACCGCTGCCAGTCTGCATCAGGGATATCTTCAAAATTCTTCGGTTCGAAAATCCCCAGGTTATTCACCAGCACATCTATATCCGGATGCGCTGCTAACAATTTTTCTGCAATATCCGCCAGAGTTAAATCTCCGGCAAACCCAGCTACCACTTTGCCGGTAGCTTTCTGGACTTCTGCAATCGCCTGCTGAACCGATGCTTCAGAACGGCCATTGATAATGACCTGCGCACCTTCCCTTGCCAGCGATGTAGCTATCGCCAGACCAATACCGGCAGTAGAACCGGATACCAATGCTTTTTTACCTGCCAGTTGTAAGTCCATATACGCGCCTTTTTTTAATTGAATCAGGTTCCAGTGTAAATGGGTTTCATCCTTGTGCGTGCTTACCAGGCAAAAAATGCATAATTGCTGATATCTCTTTATTGAGGGATGGTCCCCGGCGCTGGTTCCAGTCATAACAAGAGTGCTCAATGCCTCTCGGTATTTGGCATCAGATAATACCGAATACTCACTAATGATAGCAGATGGTGATGGCGTGTTGAACGCAGCTTAAAGTCCGGGATGATGCATATGCGCTGCTGTAGAATCCAACAGCATCAACGATTTGGTATACGCAGGCTTGGCCTCATATTAGTTGCCTGTTCAAAACGCATGTAATGATAAAAGGCAAAATAAAAGCCGGTATTAAACGCTGGCTTTTATAAGGCATTATAAAAAATTATAAATCGTGGCAAGACTTGCAGGTGCGCGCTAGCACGGTAGCCTTTTGGCCGGCATGCTCAAAGTCACCGGCATCGACTAAGAATTTAATTTCCTTGGTCAGTTCATGGCTTTTTTGTGCCAGCCCTAATTGCTCGTCGGAATCCCCTTTCAGGGTGTAATACGACTCCACCTTGGAGAACATACCTATTAATCTCAGCACGTCATCATTGCTGGCTGTTTTGTTATTCAGCGCCAGGTGATTAGTCAGGCTTTTGCTGGTATCTTCAACTTCATGCATGAAGTCTTCGTCAACCTCAAAGTCGCCTGCTTCTGCACTCCATGTGGCGGTCATCATGACCGCAAGCATCATGACTACCCGTAATCGCATTATGCCAACAACTCGTCCACCACACGGCCATAAACCACCGTCGGTCTTTCCGAACGCCCATTGTTCAGATAAGTCACTTTGAGATGGTCCAGCCCTAGCAAATGCAGCACGGTGGCATGCAGATCATAAGTATCTACCGCATCGTCCTTGTTCGTTACTTTCAGGCCGATGGCATCGGTTTCACCGTAAGCTGAACCGGCTTTCACACCACCACCGGCTATCCATTGTGTGTAACCGAAAGCATTATGATCCCTGCCGGTGCCGCTCTCGCTCCAGGGCGAACGGCCAAACTCTGAAGCCCACACCACCAATGTGCTCTCAAGCAAACCGCGGGATTCGAGGTCAGCCAGCAAGCCAGCTACAGGCTTATCCACCATACGGGACATTAAACCATGGTTACCTTCCAGGTCATGGTGCGCATCCCAGTCATCAGAAGAACCTTCCGGCCTGTTGTCCGGCGCGGCCGATACTACCTGCACAAACCGCACGCCTCTTTCCACCAGGCGGCGCGCGCGCAGTAATGTGGCGCCATAGCCTTCACTGGTGCTGTCATCCAGGCCATACAAGGCTTTGGTGGCGGCTGTCTCCCCTTTGAGATCAACGGCTTCAGGCGCGGTGAGTTGCATACGTTCCGCCAGTTCATATGACCGCAAACGTGCCTGCAACTCGGTATCATGGGTATGGCCGGTGCCCCGCAAGCGGTCAAGATTGTTGAGCAGATCCAGTGAGTTACGCTGCTGAGACACTGAGCGTAATTCAGGACGGTCAAGGTACACAATCGGGGAATCACCGGGACGGAAAGCAGTGCCCTGGTACACAGCGGGCAGGAAGCCTGAACTCCAGTTGACGGCACCGGCATCCGGTTCGCGCATACCGTTGTACAACACGACATATGAAGGCAGGTCACGATTGGCTGATCCAAGCGCATAGTTGACCCATGCGCCCAAGGATGGGCGGCCAGGATTCAAATCCCCGGTATTCAGTTTAAGGATGGAGATATCGTGGGTGGCGCCAACAGTGACACTGGAGTGGATAAATGCCATCTTGTCAGCCTGCTTCGCCATACTTGGCAACAGGTCAGAAAACCAGGCGCCACTCTCGCCATGCTGTTTCCATTGACGGCTGTTCGCCGCATAAAGCTTCCCTACACCGCCCTGGGTAAACGTTTTAAGCCCTTTGAGGAAAGAGGCTGGCACATCTTGCCCGGCCAGCCGGATCAGCTCAGGCTTATAGTCAAATAAATCCAGTGACGAAGGCGCCCCCTTCATATGCAGCCAGATCACGGATTTCACCTTACCGGCGAAGTGGGTAGGTTTGGGCGCCAGTGGATCGACCAGGTCGGATGCCATGGCCGTGCCAATGAAGCCAACACCTGGAATAAACCCGGCCGCAGCGGCTGCGCCGCCCAGACCTAAACCGGCATTAATCAAAAATTTCCTGCGACTGTCATTCATTCTTTTTCCCCAAATTTTAAAACGTTAATCCTAGAAATCAGCTCTAAACTTAGAAGCGGTATACAAACTCGTTGGTGTTCACCAGGCTATGCACCATATCGACGAATGCAGCCGTACGTACCGGATCAAGATGGCTGGTGTCCGCCACCCCGATAGGCACGGCAACAGCAAAGCGCCCATCTTTGGCCTGCGTTTTGATAATTTCTTCCTGTTTATTCAGGAAAGCCTGCAATGAGGCACGTTCCTGGTTGCTGGGCAAACGCGAGAAGATCACCTGGTACAGTCTGTCCAGCTGTGCTTTTTCATTACTGCCTGCTTCATTGATCACGCGGCCAGCCAGTGACTGTGACCAGTTGACCACCAGCGGGCTGTTGAACAAAGTCAATGCCTGTAACGGTGTGGTAGTCACATCACGTTTGTGATGCGCTTTCGAAGGATCCGCAGGATCGAAATTCTGCAACATCGGGTAAGGCAGGCTACGTTTGCTGTAGATATAAATCGAACGGCGGTTCCAGTCTGCTTTGGCTTTAGAAACCGGCCACAGGCGGTTGCCGTTTTCATCGACCGGCCCTTCCTCGCCTACTGCCACTGGTGACAACACGGATGGGCCGCCTACCTCTTCGTTCAGCGCACCAGCCACATACAGCAGGGAATCCCGGATCACCTCCGCTTCCAGGCGTTTTCGTGGGTAAGTCGCCAGCAGTTTGTTTTCCGGATCCACTTTGACAGCGTCAGGACGTTCCGCCGAGGACTGGCGGTAGACACTGGATAGCAGGATCTGGCGATGCAGTTTCTTGATGCTCCAGCCTTGTTCTGTGAAATTGACTGCCAGCCAATCCAGCAACTCCGGATGTGTAGGTTTCTCGCCGGCTCGACCAAAATTCTCTGCCGTGGAAATAATGCCGCGATCGAAGTACTGGGCCCAGACACGGTTTACATAGACACGTGCAGTGAGCGGATTTTCCGGGCTAGCCAGCCAGTTAGCGAGGGCAGTCCTGCGGCCGGAAGAAGTCTCCGTAGGTTTGATATCCAGCGCGGCATTGCCCCACAGTTTTGGCAGGCCGGGTTGTACCTGCTCGGTGGGTCGCTCATGAACTCCACCGAACCTGACAAAGGTCGGCGGGATATCAGTAGCGCTCAACTCTGCCGCCGTAGTGTAATTCGACGAACCACTGGCAGGTTTCAAGTCATCCAGCTTGCGCAGTTCTTTTTGCAGGCGCTGGTATTCATCCCAGGCGGCGACTTTCTCCGGCGTGTGGTCAGGGTGCTCTTTGGTTTCTGCTACCAGCTTCAGGTAAGCGGTGCCGCCATTCACGCCAGACACTGCCTGCCAGCGGAAGTTGATCCATTTATCCAGCCCGTTTTGTTCCTTCTCAGGTTTTTGCAAAGCAGCCAGCGTGTCTGTGATGTAACGTGATTTCTGGTACTGGATGCTGGCATCCTTGTAGGGCTCCAGCACTTTGCGCTGCGCATCACGGATATGTTTGGTAGCCGCCTGGTATTTAACAAACTGCTCGATATACTTCTGGTCCCATACATTTTCTGACCCTTTGACCAGCTCTTTCTTGGTATCAAATACAGTATTGGAGAACACAGACTGGAACTGGAAATACTCTTTCTGGCTGATCTTGTCCTGCTTGTGGTTGTGGCAACGCGCACACGCCATCGTAGTGGCAAGGAAAGTCTCGCTCACATTGTCGGCAATATCAGTTTCAATCTGGTACTTGCGCTGTATCATGTCGCGCGAGTTGCTGTTATCCGGGTATCCCGCCAGGTAACCAGTGGCAATTTTCGCTTCCTGGCTGTCAGGCCATAACTCATCGCCAGCGATCTGTTCCTTGATAAAGCGGTCGAAAGGCTTGTCCTGGTTAAAAGCCGTGATCACATAATCGCGATAGCGCCAGTTATTAGGGCGCGCCGCGTCATTTTCAAAACCTGAACTATCTGCATACCGTGCCAGATCCAGCCATCGGCGCGCCTGGCGCTCACCGAACCTGGAGGATGCCAATAAACGGTCAACCAGTTTTTCATAGGCATCGGGTGAGCGGTCTGCGGCAAAGACTTTCACCTCTTCTGGCGTCGGTGGCAATCCCCAGGCATCCAGCGTTGCACGCCGGATAAAGGTGACGCGATCAACTTCTGCCGCTGGTTTCAGATGCTTGTTTTCCAGTTGTGCCAGCACGAAATTATCGATAGGCGTACGCACCCAGCCTTTTTGTGACACCACCGGCACGGCAGGTTTTTGCACGGCCTCATAAGGCGACCAGCGCTTCTCCGGGGCTGGATTTCCATCCTCAGCCATCAACGGCGCAGCGAATAAAGCGGACAGTAAAGCCAGGGTCTGTAAGTTCTTCATTGTTTTTATTCCATCAGGTAATTGCATCAAATTTTTTGAGATACCGCGCCGCATTCTCTACAACCAGTCGCTACCAACGGCTAAAAGGATTTAGCAAACGCCATACCAAATGGAAAAAATCATTCGATTTCCAGACTAAACCAAATAAAAACAATGAGATATGTAAAAAATCCTAAAGCGAAAAAATGACTTAACAATAGAAAATTTGTTTTAAATAAAGCAGCGGTGTGTTGCTTACTCAACAGATGATGGAAGCTGGTAAGGAAAGAAGGCGTAAAAAAACACCCTCATTTTTGAGGGTGTTTTCAAATGTGAGAGGTAATGCAGGCGGGAAAGATACTGGGGTCAGCAGTCGCAATACTCTTTAATTCTGATCCCGGTCAAGAAGCTAGAACTTAACTTTGGAAGCTACTAATGAAGCAGCTGCCGTCCTGGTTTCCACTCCAAGTTTCTGGAACACATGTTCAAGATGTTTATTGATGGTGCGCGGGCTGGTGCCGAGGATCTCGCCGACATCCTTATTGGTTTTGCCTTTGACCGTCCAGTACAGTACTTCTGACTCACGCTTGGTCAGCTGGAATACTTTTCCCAGTGATTCAATTTGCAACTCGTCCGAGTGTTCGCGTAGCACGATGACCCATTGCTCTTCACTGGTGTTGGCGACGGTCAGGCTGAGCCGCGCATTGCCGTGATTGACGCTGAGGGTTTGCATGGTCGTGCCGCTGGAATGCTGCTGTATACAGTTCTCCAGCCATTGGTAGATCATAGGCGGCAGGGTCTGCACGGTGCTATAGGCTTCTTTTGCCACCCATTCGGCAAAGTACTGTTCCAGGTAATGCTTGGCTAACGGCGTTTGCCATACCAGCCGTTTGTCGGCGGGGAGGATGGCAATCGTCGCCTGGCCAAACGCATCCAGTGCCGAAGTGGCCTGGTGCATTTTGGTGGCGTTCTGCACATGCGCCTTCACGCGCGCCAGTACTTCAGCCGGGCGTACCGGTTTGGTGACGTAGTCCACGCCGCCGGCATCAAAAGCCATGGTCACATGCTCGATCTCCGTGAGGCCGGTCATGAATATCACCGGGATATGCTGGGTTTCGGCAGTGGCCTTGATGCGCCTGCAGGTGGCAAACCCGTCCAGGCCTGGCATCATCGCATCCATCAATATCACTTGCGGCTGCATCAGGTGCGCTACCTGCAAGGCCATCTCGCCGGAGTTAGCGACATAGACCTGGTAGCCGGACTCATCCAGGGCATCGTGCAGATAGGCCAGGTTCTCCGGTACATCATCCACAATCAACACGGTAAAGGTCGGACTGGTCATTTTGCTTCCTCAATCAAGCGTTGCAGTGTAGCAAAATCAAAGCGCTCCATGGCTTCCTGCAAGGCGTTAATCAATGTTTGGTGGTGTGAATATTCTTTGCTTAGCGTAGTCAGCACTTCGCGTGCACCTTTCACATAACCTACCCTGGCGAATTGCAGCAGGTTTTCCAGCAGTGCTGACGGAATAGCCTTGGCATCCAGCGGTGGTTCAGTGACCACAGATTCCGCTACTGACAGCGCCTGCCGGTCCAGGGTGCTATCTACATAGCGCCAGGTCAGGTCCAGCTGGTTACCAAGCCAGTCCAGCATTTCATCCAGGTTGACCGGTTTGACGAAGAAATCCTTTGCCGGGATCTTGGCCTGGTTATCCAGGTTCCTGTCATAGGCGTTGGCAGACACGATCGCGATAGGGATCTGCGACTGGTGCACCTGGCGGATGATATAGGCCGCCTCCCAGCCATCCATCACCGGCATCGCCAGGTCCATGAGGATCAGGTCTGCATTCAGCGCCTGGTACTGGTTGACACAGGCCTGGCCGTTGGCGGCCTCATGGATGATAAAACCAAGCGGTTGCAATGTATCCCGCAACAGTTCCCGGTCGGCTTCTTCATTATCGACCACCAGTATGGTTTTCGGCGCACCTTCATAACCGGTGCGCTGCCGCACCGCCTGTTTGGATAAATGAGCCGTCTCACGGATCTGCGGCAAGAACAGCCGGATGTCAAAGCGGGTGCCATGCCCGACGATGCTATCGAAATGGATCTCACCGCCCATCAGCTGGGTCAACAGCTTGCTGATGGTCAGCCCCAGGCCGGTTCCGCCTATGCCGACCACATTAGCCGCACTACCCCGCTCAAAGGGCTCAAAGATCTTTTCCACTTCGTTCGGTGCAATGCCGGGACCGGTATCCTGGATCTCGATCTGCGCGATCTCACGTGCGTAACTGATGCGGAAAGTCACACTGCCTTTGGTGGTGAACTTCACCGCATTGCCAAGGATATTCACCAGGATCTGCATCAGCCGCTTGTGGTCCGCGCGTACATATTCCGGCAGGCTACCGTTTTGTTGAAAATGGAAAGTCAGCCCTTTGTTCTGCGCCTGGATCTCAAACATGCTGACGATATGGTTAATGAATTCAGGGAAATGCAGTGGCTTCACGTCAAAGGCCATTTTGCCGCTTTCAATACGTGCGATATCCAGCGTGCTTTCGATCAGTGACAGCAGATGCTCTCCCCCGCGACTGATGGTTCTGATCGCCTGCTTGCGGTGCTCGGGGATGCTCGCGTCGTTGGTCAGTAACTGCGCATAACCAAGAATACTGTTCAACGGCGTACGTAACTCATGGCTGATACCGGTGATATACCGGCTCTTGGCCTGGTTGGCCTCTTCCGCCAATCTGCGCGCCTTCTGCAACTGCCAGTCGGTTTTTTTGTGCGATTCGATCTCTTCCAGCAACAAGCCGGTCTGGCGGTTGGATTCCTCCTGCGCCACGCGACGGCTGGCTGAGGTCAGCACCAGCCACCAGGCGACTATACCGCCGAGGAACAACAGCGCGACGAATATCTTCAGGTAGCCGAGGCGGAAGCGGTGCATCAGTTCCGGCGAATCCAGGCCTATGGTCAGCGAGTCATGCAAATAGATCAAACCGATAGTCGCGCCGAACAGCAACATGGCGATCAGCATCAGTAACAGGAAATGCGCGACGCCGCCATTCAGGTGCGGCCATAACTTTTGCGGCAGTATTTTCCTGTTTAAGGCTTCCCACTGTGCACTCAGCCGCGCCTGCGGTTTACAGGCATCGTTACACCTGGCATCCAGGCAGCAGCACAGTGAACAGATCGCGCCGCCATAAGCCGGGCAATGCGCCATATCGCTGACTTCGTACTCGCGTTCGCAGATCACGCATTGCTTGGTGGCAGAAGGTTGCAGGTACATGGGCCGTTGCCTGGCCAGGTAGTATTTGCCTTTGGTATACCAGGCGATCAATGGCGAGAACAGCAGCGCGGTGAATAACGAAATAAAGGTAGAGAATGATTGCGCCACCACGCCCAGGATGCCGGTATACGCCGCGATAGACACCGCCGAGGCAATGAACATCGCGCCTACCCCTACCGGATTGATGTCATACAGATAGGCACGCCTGAACTCTATGCCTTTCGGGCTCAACCCAAGCGGCTTGTTGATCACCAGGTCAGCCACCACCGCGGCGATCCAGGCGATCGCGATATTGGCATACAAGCCCAGAATCTCTTCCAGTGCCTGGAACACATTCAGTTCCATCAGCACGATTGCAATCATCACATTGAAAGCTACCCAGACGATACGGCCAGGATGGCTATGGGTCAGGCGGGCGAAAAAGTTCGACCAGGCCAGAGAACCGGCATAAGCGTTGGTCATATTGACCTTGATCTGCGACACACAGACAAACAGTGCCGTGATCGCCAGCGAGATCTCGTGGTTGCTGAACACATGATCGAACCCCACCAGGTACATATGCGTAGGGTTGACCGCAGAACTCACCGGCATCTCCCGGCTGAACACCAGGTAAGCCAGCAAAGCGCCCGCCAGCATTTTCAGCATCCCCAACAGCACCCAGCCCGGTCCGGCCAGCAATACGCCCAGGTTCCAGCGCCAGTAATTCTCCTTGGTACGCGCCGGCATAAAACGCAGAAAGTCCACCTGCTCACCCACTTGCGGAATCAGGGCCACACCGACCGCCGTCGCCGCGCCGAACATCAGCCAGTTGAAATGCCCGCCATTGGCGGATATGCCGGCGAAATCACTCAGGCGGTGCAATACATCCGGGTCTGCACGCAGGATGGCGAAGAACGGCAGGAACATCAATGCAATCCAGATCGGCTGCGTGATCATCTGGATACGGCTGATAAGTGTGACACCATGAGTCACCAGCGGAATCACGATCAACGCACTGACCAGGTAACCCAGATACAGCGGCAAATGGAAATACAGTTCCAGCGCGTAACCCATGATCGCCGCTTCCAGCGAAAACAGGATAAAGGTGAACGACGCGTAAATAAACGACGATATGGTCGAGCCGATATAGCCAAAGCCGGCGCCACGGGTCAGCAAGTCCATATCCAGCCCATACTTGGCGGCGTAATAGCTGATCGGCAGGCCAGTCAGGAAGATGATCGCACCGACGGCAAGGATGGCCCACAGTGCATTGGGGAAACCGTAATTGATGGTGATGGTGCCGCCGATCGCTTCCAGCACCAGAAACGAAATCGCACCAAGTGCGGTATTCGAGACACGCAGAATCGACCATTTGCGAAACGCGCGCGGCGTGTAGCGCAACGCGTAATCCTCAATCGTCTCGTTCGCCACCCAATTGTTGTAGTCGCGGCGGATTTTGACGATACGTTGTATCGGTTCGGCAGTAATTTCGTTAGCTAATCCGGGAGACGGCGTAGACAATCAATAACCCTTTAATGATGACAGGCTTTAATAACAAGCCAGCGGCAATGTGCCCCAGACCAAACAACCAAAGACCAGAACTTTCCCCACGCTATATTAAGGTCTGCAGGCAAATCAATCATTACGTTAATTGACGTAGCGATGAAACGCAAGAAACATGACAGGCCTTTACATGAAAAAAGCGGATCGTGAGGATCCGCTTTTAACTGATCACCAGGGAATCCAGTTACGCGATCAGCCAGTAAGCACCTAAGCCCATCATGATTCCGCCCAGCAATTGAGTGATGGCTTTCAACCAGGGTTGTTGCTGGCGTCCGAGCATCCAGCCCAGCCCGTGCAACGTTGCAGTAGCGAGCACCATGCCTGCCAGAGAACTCCAGCTTTGCCCCAGCTCGACACCATGTACATAACCATGTGCCGCCGCGACTAAGGCCACCAGACTGAACTGTGCCCATTTGGATAAATCAACGCGTGCAATCAGCAAAACGCCCATCACCAGCACACTGGCAGCCACCAGAACTTCCGCCAGAGACATAGGCAGCCATACCATCGCCAACGCTGAAAATACCGCCATGACACTGACGAACAATACTGGTAATTGCCAGCCCTGCTGTGCCTGGCGACGTGCGGCCCAGATACCCAGGGATAGCATCACCAGCAGATGATCCCAACCGGTCATCGGATGCAAAAACCCGGTCGCAAACCCTGCCTGCAGATCATGACCTGGATGCGCGTATGCGGCGCCAGACAACATGCTAGCTGCGATACCTAAAAGAATACTTTTTTTCATTAAACTTTCTCCATTTTATCTTGGCGTGATTTAAGGTTTAAACCCGCTTTTTTGTTTTGCACTTTTATAGAATTAATATTCACTATTCACCTGGCCTGGATACCGGCCTACGCCGGTATGACGGTGGCAGAATAAATGCGTGAACAGGATAAAGTGCTAGGCGCCCGGAACACAGAAACCGGAGTGTACATGTAGTACATGAGGATTTCGCGTACCGCGCAACGCTGCAATTTCCCGCGCAGCCATTTATTAAAGCATGAGGCCTTGTTTTTCAATGAATGCGACAATCTCTTCAAGCCCCTGATTCGTCTTCAGGTTAGTGAACACAAAAGGCCGCTGCCCGCGCATACGTTTGGCATCCTGGTCCATTACTTCCAGCGAAGCCCCGACCATAGGTGCCAGATCGATCTTGTTGATCACTAACAAGTCAGATTTGGTAATACCAGGACCGCCTTTACGCGGGATCTTTTCGCCCGCCGCCACATCGATCACGTAAATAGTGAGATCAGATAACTCAGGACTGAAGGTCGCAGCCAGGTTATCGCCACCACTTTCCACAAATACGATATCCAGTGTCTGGAAGCGCTTGCTCAACTGGTCCACCGCTTCCAGGTTCATCGACGCATCTTCGCGGATGGCGGTATGAGGGCAGCCACCGGTTTCCACACCGATAATGCGCTCCGGCGACAATGCTTCGTTACGTGTCAAAAACTCGGCATCTTCCTTGGTGTAAATATCATTGGTGACGACGGCGATGTTGTACACCTCACGTAAACGCTGACATAAGGCCAGCGTCAATGCCGTTTTGCCGGAACCCACCGGGCCACCGATGCCAACGCGCAAAGGTTCTTTGTATTCGCTCACCGCCGGGGTAGGCGTCTCAAATTGCGTATGTATTTTCATCATTTATTACCTTTTACTTTACTAACTTCAATCCGCATCTGCATCGCAACCTCCTACGCAGGGTTCAGGTCTACTCCCCATCTGACGCGCCGAGTAGCACAGTCAACGTGGGAGTTGTCGGCCAGCGTCTGTTCGAGTTCCGCAACAAGCCACGAAGTGTGTGGCTTGTCAGGGCGAGTTACGTTGGACGCCTACGTTGATGAGCAACGCAGGAAATAAGCGGAAGCTGGGTGCCTTTTCTTTTGGTTACTTATTCTTTGGGCAAGCAAAGAAAAGTAACTCGCCGTAAGGGCGAAAAGGAACTCACATCCTCACCCTATTATTCTTTCAAATAACCCCATAAGACGCAGAAGGCCAAAAAATAACCTATGACCTGAATAACCGACTATATTGCGTCTCATGTTGGCAACCAGCAATGCTGAGCAAAGGGTTGAAATTACTTAATCCATCATCAGGCAAATGCATGGCGGCCTCAATCACTTGAGGCAGTTGCTCGCCCAGGGCAAGCAAGATGGTTTGCCCGGCGACTTGCCCGAGCGGTACTGCTTTCATCGCTGCGCTGGCCTGGTTTTCCAGCCAGCCCCAACTATAGCCATGCAGCATCTGTTCGGGCGGAATCTGCCAGTGGTGGGCAACCGCAGCATACACAGTGGGAAAACCTGGCGATTCCAGCGTGTTCACTTGCGCCACCAGTTCGGGTGACATGGGTTTAAGGTCATTCAATAAACGGCGCAGGGAATAACCCATTTGCCTGGTCTCGGCCCAGCCTTCGGCTGTATCCCGCCCGGCACGGTAAAACATATCCCATTCCTGCACCGCAACCATGTCTTGCGTTTGCCAGGCCTGGTATAAACGGTAAAGCACGGGCAGCTCAAATCGTGCCTGGTAAACTTGCAAACTGTCACCTATCCAGGCTTGAGCGCTAGTGACATCCGTCACTTCCCCGCTCTCAATGGCCCATTCCAGCCCTTGCGAATAACAATAGGCACCGACCGGCAGCAGCGGGCTGGCGAGTTGCAGCAACCGGCTTAGCGCCAGTGCGTTAGCCATGCGCGCGACCGCCTTTAGGACGTAATGATTGCAAGGTATCATCGTCATGCCCATGACGATGACCGCCGCCATAGGCGCCGGCTTCCGGCTCAAACGGCGCTTCGACTTCGCTTACCTGCATGCCCAGGCCTAGCAGCATATCCCTCAGCACATAATCCTGCTCCAGCCGCAGCCAGCCATCGCCTATCTGCAACGGTACATGGCGGTTACCCAGATGGTATGCCGCACACATCAGATCTCGCGGCGTTGGCGCAATCACGTTGTAGACCGGCTCCTGCGCCGCCACGATTTGCACGACCAGCCCATCTTCGGATTTGAGCAAGTCGCCGCCGCGCAAAATGATGCCGCGCGTTAAAAACAAGCCTGCTTCTTTGCCGGAAGCCAGTGTGACACGCAAACGGCTTTTTTGCCGCAGGTCAAAAGGCAGTTCCAGGGTGTCATCGATATGGCCGCTGACGGTGATGCGTTCGGTTAAATGAATCATGATTAAAACAGGAAATAACGTTGCGCCATCGGTAACACCTCCGACGGCTCACACACTAACGGCATGCCATCGGCCAGTACCTCGTAAGTTTCAGGATCCACATTGATCTCCGGCATCCAGGTATTGTGCACCATGTCAGACTTCTTCACATCCCGCGTACCTTTGACAGCGACCAGCGGTTTTTGCAGGCCTAATTCTTTAAGCTCAGGGTTATCCAATCCGGCTTGAGAAACAAAGGTCACGGCTGTTTTTAATCCACCGGCATAAGCACCAAACATCGGCCTGTAATGTACCGGTTGTGGTGTGGGAATAGACGCATTCGGGTCGCCCATGGCCGCAGCTGCAATCATGCCGCCTTTAATGATGGTAAATGGTTTTACGCCAAAAAATGCGGGTTTCCACACCACCAGGTCAGCCAGTTTGCCGACTTCAACAGAGCCCACCACATGCGACACGCCATGCGTGATCGCCGGGTTGATGGTGTATTTGGCGATATATCGTTTGATACGGAAATTGTCATTGCCGGGACTGTCTTCAGTCAATGGCCCACGCTGGATTTTCATTTTATGTGCGGTTTGCCAGGTGCGGATGATCACTTCACCGACCCGGCCCATGGCCTGCGAGTCAGACGACATCATGGAGAATGCACCCAGGTCATGGAAGATATCTTCGGCAGCAATGGTTTCGCGGCGGATACGGCTTTCGGCAAACGCGATATCTTCGGCAATCGCCGGATCCAGGTGATGGCAGACCATCAGCATATCCAGGTGTTCGTCTATGGTATTGACGGTGAATGGCCGCGTCGGGTTGGTGGAAGATGGCAGCACATTAGGGTAACCGGCAGCCTTGATAATATCCGGCGCATGTCCGCCACCCGCCCCTTCGGTATGGAAGGTATGGATAGTGCGACCTTTGAACGCGCCTATGGTGGTTTCCACAAAGCCTGATTCGTTCAAGGTATCCGAGTGGATCGCCACCTGCACATCCATCTCATCCGCCACTGTCAGGCAGTTATCAATCGCTGCCAGCGTGGTACCCCAGTCTTCATGCAGCTTAAGGCCGATCACCCCTGCACGGACTTGCTCCCTCAGGGGCTCCGGCAGACTGGCATTGCCTTTGCCCAGAAAACCCAGGTTCATAGGGAAAGCATCCGCTGCCTGTAACATGCGGTGGATATGCCATGGCCCCGGCGTACAGGTGGTGGCAAACGTGCCCGTTGCTGGCCCGGTACCGCCACCTATCATGGTGGTGACACCAGACATCAAAGCTTCTTCAATCTGTTGCGGACAGATAAAGTGGATATGGGTATCGATGCCGCCGGCAGTGATGATCATGCCCTCACCGGCGATCACTTCAGTGCCTGCACCGATCGCAATCGTCACACCAGGCTGGATATCCGGATTACCCGCTTTACCGATGGCGGAAATATAACCGCCCTTGATACCGATATCGGCTTTGACGATGCCCCAGTGATCGATGATCAACGCATTGGTGATCACGGTATCAGCAACTTCTGCCGCCAGGCCTTGCCCTTGCCCCATACCATCGCGGATCACCTTACCGCCACCAAACTTCACTTCTTCACCATAGATAGTAAAATCTTTTTCCACCTCTACCCATAGCTCGGTATCTGCCAGCCGCACTTTATCGCCAACTGTCGGGCCAAACATTTCGGCATAAGCGCGCTTATCCATCTTGACTGTCATTGTTTTTCCTTATGCTTGCCGTTACTCATGCTTTGCCATTATTTCAACGCGCCCATGACTTTAGCGGCAAAACCGTACACTTCACGCTTGCCCACCAGGCTGACCAGTTGCACGGTACGCGTCTGGCCTGGCTCAAAACGCACAGCAGTACCTGCTGCGATATTCAGGCGGTAGCCGTAAGCCAGCTGGCGTTCAAATGACAAAGCCTCGTTAGTCTCATAAAAATGGTAATGCGAACCGACCTGGATCGGCCTGTCGCCTTTGTTGGCGACATCCAGCGTGACAGTTTCACGCTCTGTGTTTAATTCGATGTCGCCTGCTGCGACCTGCATTTCGCCGGGAATCATTTATATGCTCCTGTGAACCTAAAAACACGCATTCTTTTAATCGTTAGCTTTAATTCGCAGGCTTGATGTTGCAAGCGTAGAGGGCAAGGCGCGCATCCGCAGACAGTACAATAAGTACGGCAAGGATAAGCAACACCGCCATCTGCGCTTGCAACATCGAGCCCTTATGGAATTGGGTGGTGGACGGTGACTAGCTTGGTCCCGTCGGGAAACGTCGCCTCCACCTGTATATCCGGAATCATCTCCGGCACGCCTTCCATCACTTCATCACGGGCCAGCAACGTGGTGCCATAACTCATCAGCTCGGCGACAGTTTTGCCATCGCGCGCGCCTTCCATGATGGCCGCTGAAATGAAAGCCACTGATTCAGGGTAATTCAGTTTTAACCCGCGTGCCTTGCGACGCTCAGCCAGCAAAGCTGCGGTGAATATCAATAACTTGTCTTTTTCTCTTGGGGTTAATTCCATAGACTCGATTCTCTGACTATATTTTTGCTATCAGGTATTCCAGATACGCGGCCTGACCGCGTCTTTTTGATAATACCATGGCCGCAACAGCTGCCAGCATTGCTCGAAATATTGCCTGGCTTGCTGGGAAGCATTGCCGACATAGCGTATGCACAGTACTTCCGGCAACGCCGTGATACCGATGTTGGCATCCGCAACCACGATCTCGCGGCAGGCCTGCAATACTTCTGCCGGCACAGCGCCCGCACAGACCAGGAAAGTGCCAAACACTGCGGCATTCCCTAAACCAACACGGCTGCTTTTCACCAGATCATCCGCTTGCATGCGTGCCCGTTCGTTCCAGATCAACTGGCGATTGCGCGTGATGCGCTGATTCAACTGGTACAAACCGCGCTGCCAGACTTCCCGCTGCGCTTGCCGCCCCAGGCAGACAATATCCCAAGCCGCCAAAGTCGCATCAGCGGCCAAATGGATATCTGCACTGAACCCTACCTCGGCCGCATCAAACAGGATGTTTTCCTGTGGAAACCATTCCAGCCCGCTGCCAGCAGCAAGCTGGAAATGCAAGCTTTGCGTCGCCTTGGTGCCATTGGCTTTGTACCACTTGCCGGCACCCGGCGTGGTGAGCAAAGCACGCGCGCCTGCATCTATATTGACGTTTAACTGCAATTGATCGCCACCAGCGACCCCACCGGGAGGATGTACGACAATCGCATGACAAATACCTTCACCTTCAGGGTGCAGGCTTTTCTGTACTACCAGCGGGCCTTGATGTAACCGATGCGCCAGGTAAGAACGGGCATCGCGCTTTGCGAAACCGAGCTCCAGTTTGGCTTGCCAATGTTTTACTGCAACACTTTGCGGTGGCGATGTGATCGCATGCTTTAAATCATCCATAACGGCATCATGCCACAGCTAATCAAGATTTTTTAATTCTTGCCACAGAGGACACAGAGAGCACAGAGATTTCAAACCCCAACATTCGTTGAATTAAGCTTTTCTCTGTGAACTCTGTGTCCTCTGTGGCTAAAAAAGCAGTTAAACGGACAGATAACTTTTCACTTTTGCTGCATCGACATTGTCGCGGGTATCTTCATGAATAAAGCGGCCTTTATCAATCACAATGATGCGGTCAGCTACTTCCATGGTGAAACTCAGCACCTGTTCAGACACGATAATGGTGATCTCCCGCATTTTGCGGATCTCGTTCAGCACCTTGGCGATATCCTTGATGATGGAAGGCTGAATGCCTTCGGTAGGCTCATCCAGCAATAACACTTTCGGGTTGGTCACCAGCGCACGTGCAATTGCAAGTTGCTGTTGCTGGCCACCGGACAGGTTACCGCCCTTGCGCTTGCGCATTTCGTGCAGCACCGGGAACAAGGCAAAAATATCATCCGGGATTTCGCCACTGGAAGACTTCTCCAAACCGGTCTCGATATTCTCCTGCACCGTCATATTCGGGAAAATCCAGCGGCCTTGCGGCACATACGCCAGCCCCTTCATGACCCTATCATGCGTAGCGGAGCCTTGCAGATCCACACCATCTACAGTCGCTTTGGTCGCCTTGCTCGGCAGAATACCCATCAGGGATTTGAACAAGGTGGTTTTACCCATGCCGTTGCGGCCCATGATGGCCAGGGTTTCATTCTTTTTAGCAGTGAAATTCAAGCCATGAATCACTTCACTCTGGCCATAACTCACCTGCAGATTCTCAATTTCAAACATGCTGTGCTCCTTCAATGGCCCAATTCAATTAATGACCTAAATAAACTTCAATGACTTTTTCATCGGCCTGCACCTTTTCCATCGGCCCTTCGGCGAGGATCTTGCCCTGGTGCAACACCGTGACCTTGTGCGCGATCTTCTTGACGAACTCCATGTCGTGCTCGATCACGATCACGGAGCGGTTCTGGCAGATGCGGTTCAGCAATTCAGCCGTCTGATCGCGCTCTTTAGCACTCATGCCGGCAACCGGCTCATCCAGCATCAGCAACTCCGGCTCCTGCATTAGCAGCATGCCGATTTCCAGCCACTGCTTCTGGCCGTGGCTCAACAATGCAGATTCCATATCCAGGAACTCGGTCAGCATGATGTCTTCAGCCACCTTGCGGACACGGTCTTCCACTTCCTTGGTGCGCTTGAAGGTCAGGCTGCCAAACACACCACGCCCTTTCGGGTATGACACTTCCAGGTTCTGGTATACCGACAGGTTTTCATAGATAGACGGGTTCTGGAACTTGCGCCCTACCCCCGAGCGCACGATTTCGTGTTCTGACAGTTTGGTCAGCTCGGTATTGTTGAACTTGATAGACCCGGCGGTGGATTTGGTCTTGCCGCAGATCAGGTCAAGCACCGTGGTCTTGCCAGCGCCGTTTGGGCCTACCAATACGCGCAGCTCGTTTTTGTCGATATACATGGTGAGGCTATCCACCGCTTTAAAGCCATCGAAGGAGACGGTCAAATCTTCTACAGCCAAGACGAAGTCTGTATTACTCATGCTTCTGCTCCTCTCATTTTGTTACTGTCGATCGCAGGCGTAGTGTCTGCTTTCTTGCGTGTCGCTTTTTTTGCGGCCACCCCGGTAGAGTCAGTGGCCATGGTGGTTTCAGGGGTTATCTCGGTAAGTACTGCTTGTGCTTCACCCTCTGCAATACTTACCTCAGGCTTTTTTACCGGCTCGGCTTTGTCTTTGAACCAGCCGTATTTGGTCGCATATTTATCCCAGATACCGGCCAGGCCGCTTGGGAAGAACATCACCACCGAGATAAACAGGCCACCCATCAGGAACAACCACATTTCAGGATAGGTTTCCGAGAATACGGTTTTACCGTAATTCACCAGCAAGGTACCGTAGACCGCACCGATCAGGGATGCACGACCACCAACAGCACAGAAGATCACCATTTCGATAGAAGGCACGATACCGACGAAGGAAGGCGACATAAAACCAACCTGCAGGGTAAACATCGCGCCGCCGACTGCTGACATCATGGCCGCCAGGCAGAAGATGAATATCTTGAAATTGGAGACGTCGTAACCGGAGAAACGCACGCGCTCTTCTTTATCTCGCATCGCCAGCAGCAACATGCCGAACTTGCTGCTCATGATGTACCTGGACAGGAAGATGGCACCGAACAACAGCAGCCCATTGACGAAGTACAGGATGTATTTGGCAGAGTCGGTACGGATATCCCAGCCCAGCATGGTGCGCAAGTCTGTCATGCCGTTCACACCACCGGTATAGCCTTGCTGACCGACGATCAGGATACTCAGGATCAAGGCGATCGCCTGGGTGATGATGGAAAAGTACACACCACCGACGCGGCGTTTGAACATGGCGTAACCGATGATGTAGGCGAACAATGCCGGGATGGTCAGCACCGCGAAGATGGTGAAAGGCAGGCTCTTGAACGGCTCCCAGAACCATGGCAAGGCGGTGAGCTGGTTCCAGTCCATAAAGTCAGGAATGCCTGGCGTGGACTGGATCTTGGTACTCAGCGGATCAGAGGCTTCCAGCTTGAGGAACATGGCCATGGCATAACCGCCGAGGCCGAAGAAGATACCCTGGCCTAAACTCAAGATACCGCCATGTCCCCACAGCATCACCAATCCCACTGCCACGAAAGCGTAAGTCAGGTATTTACCGATCAGGTTAAGGCGGAAGATATCCACGCCCAGTGGCAACACAACGAAGATGATAGCAGCCAGCACAGCCAGGCCTATCACTCCTTCCTTACCCCCCAATAAAGGGCTGGCTTTCATTTTTTCCCATAATGTCATCAAGATTTCTCCTCTGTTGATGCGTCAATTTTATTGCGGCAGGGTTAAACACTTAATACGTCTTCTTACTTATAGAACTTTTACTCAATGGCTGTGCGGGCCATCACTGCGTTGCGCGGTGCTCGTAATCCTCATGTACTTTGTGTACATTGCGGCTTCTGCGCGCCGTGCGCCTTGTGCTGACGCCCGCTCGCTCATTGATTAAATGTCCTATACCCCTTATTACTTACGCAGTTTGGAGGCAAACAGCCCTTCCGGTTTCATCATCAGGATGGTGACGATGACAAGCAAGGTGGATACCTTACCCATGGAGCTGGTCATAAAGAATTGCAGTACGGATTGCGCCTGGGCGATACCGAATGCGGAGGCGATCGTACCTACGATGCTGGCTGCACCACCGAACACCACCACCATGAAGCTGTCTACGATGTACAAGGTACCTGTGGTCGGGCCAGTGGAAGCAATCGTGGTGAACGCTGCACCAGCGATGCCGGCAATGCCGCAACCCAATGCAAAAGTAACACGGTCAACTTTGGCGGTATTGATACCTACAGCGCCAGCCATGGTGCGGTTCTGCACGGTGGCACGTACACGCAGGCCCCAGCGGGATTTGTACATGAACATATACACACCGAAGGTCACCAGCGCAGCCAGAACCATGACGAATACGCCATTGATAGGGATATCAATATCCGGTGTCGGGTTGAAAGAACCCAGCATCCATTCCGGTAATTCGGCACTCACTTCTTTGGCACCAAATGATGAACGGAAGATCTGCTGCATGACCAGGCTTAGCCCCCAGGTCGCCAGCAGTGTATCCAGCGGCCGCTTGTAGAGATGCCGGATCATAATGAATTCAATAAAGTAGCCAACGGCGAATGCCAGTACGAAGGCAATCGCAATGGCAAACACGAAGTAGTAATTCGTGAAGCCGTAACTGGCTGCCACTTTTGAAATAAGTACGGTTGTGTATGCGCCTATGGTCATAAACTCGCCATGCGCCATGTTAATCACACCCATCTGCCCGAAAATAATCGCGAGACCAAGTGCCATCAGCAGCAACACTGTAAACATGCTCAGGCCGGAAAAGCCCTGCATCACCACAATATTGCCTATATCTGCCATCGAATAACCAAACATATCGGTCTCCTTTAAAACTTCTCTAAGAATTTGTATTGCTACTTAACATTTATTACTTGCGCCAAACGGTAGCCGGCAAAACCGGCTACCGCTCAGGCATTTAAGACCAGACTAGTTTATTGGTAGCCTTTTGGAAATGGATCAGGCTTGATGTAGCCAGAGGTGTAAACCACTTTAGCCTGGCCATCTTTACCCCACTGACCGATACGCAGTTTGGTAGTCAGGTGATGGTTAGCCTCTACAGTCACAGGGCCTTCTGGAGCATCTTTGAACTCGTAGCCAGGCAATGCTGCCTGAACCTTGTCTACATCGAAGCTGCCAGCGCGTTCAACCGCTGCTTTGTACAACCATGGGCCCAGGTAAGCGGCTTGTGTTACGTCGCCGATCACAGCATCTTTACCCCAGCGTTTTTTGAATGCTTCAACAAACTTCTTGTTTGCATCATTGTCTTGCGACTGGAAGTATTTCATTGCTGAGTAGAAGCCAGCCAGGTTCTCACCACCGATACCCAATACTTCATCTTCGGTTACTGAGATGGTCAGCATGGTTTGTTTGCTTGAGTTCAAGCCGGCTGCGTTCAATTGCTTGAACCAGGCAACGTTACTACCACCCACCACCGCTGCGTAGATCACGTCAGGTTTTTTCAGTTTGATCTTGTTGATCACAGAACCGAATTGCGTGTCACCCAGGGCGATGTACTCTTCGCCTACCACTTTGCCCCCCAGATGCTGTTCGATATGCTTACGGGCAATTTTCATGGAAGTACGTGGCCAGATGTAGTCAGAGCCAATCAGGTAAAAAGTTTTCGCTTTTTTCTCTTTGGCGATCCAGTCCAGACCTGCCAGGATCTGTTGTGTCGCTTCCTGGCCTGTGTAGAACACGTTTTTGGATTGCTCAAGACCTTCATAGAAAGTCGGGTAGAACAGCAAGCCGTTGTCTTTTTCAAACACTGGTAGCGCCGCTTTACGGGAAGCAGATGTCCAGCAGCCCATTACAGAAGCCACTTTGTCTTTTTCCAGCAACTTCTTCGCTTTTTCAGCAAAGGTTGGCCAGTCAGAAGCACCATCTTCCTGCACTACTTCGATCTTGCGACCCAGGATGCCGCCCATGGCGTTGATCTGCTCGATCGCCAGTTTTTCAGCCTGGATAGAGCCGGTTTCACTGATCGCCATAGTGCCGGTGGCGGAGTGCAGGATACCGACTTTCACCGTAGTGTCAGTCACTGCCAGGCCTGTGGTATTCACTTTGGCGGTTGGGTAATCTGCCGCAAACGCGTGCCCGGTAACGAGACCCGCTGCCATCATCGCGCCCAACATTGCGCCTTTGATAAAACCCCTTCTGTTCAAGGTACTCATTACTTCTCTCCTTTGAAAAATCAATTAACTACAAAAATCAAATCGAATTAAACCGTGCTTAAGTACTGCATTCATTACCGATGAGGACCGGCCTACCCCTGCAAATCAGGTTAATGTCCTATCATCCAGGGCCTGGCCGTTTTCTTGGTTTGCATTTGCATCGGAAGTTTGCCGGTCTCCTCGTTCACCTTGGTGGTGGTCTTGCAGGTATGTGAACCTGTGCAACCGCAACTGGAGCGACGGGCATTGCGAGGCTCGTGCCTGGATTTCTCGTTACGTTCATGCGCGGAGCGTTGCAGCTTGTCCATGATGGCCAGCTTGGGCACCGACAGGATGCGCGGGCTTTCGGCACCGCAGCAATCACAATCAGCCGGCAAACTGGATTCACTCATTTTGCGTAGCGCGGTGAACACGCCACAACTGTCACATTCATATTCGTAAAGAGGCATCTGTACCCTTTCCTTGCAAACTTGTTTCTAAACCTGGCTATTTGAAAAAGTGGCTTAAGTACTTGGCGCCACGTTGATGCCAGGTGGCACTTCGATCTTCGGTCCGTCGGCATTCGGGCGAATGTCGAATTCAAAGATCTCGGTCGGGATCCACAATGTCGCGCAGGCGTTAGGGATATCGACGATGCCGCTGATATGCCCCTCTACTGGCGCAGTGCCGAGGATCGCCACCGCCTGTTCACCGCTGTAACCGAATTTCTTCAGGTATTCGATCGCGTTCAGGCAAGCCTGGCGGTAAGCCACATGCACATCCAGGTAATGCTGTTTGCCTGCTTCATCTACCGAGATACCTTCAAAAATCACGTAATCACGGTAGGTCGGTGTGATCGGGCTAGGCTGGAAGATCGGGTTCTTGATACCGTATTTCTTCACGCCGTCCTTGATCAGGCTGACCTTGATATCCAGGTAACCGGCCATTTCAATCGCGCCGCAGAAAGTGATCTCGCCGTCGCCCTGTGAGAAGTGCAGGTCACCCATGGAGAGGCCACCGTCTTTCACGTAGACCGGAAAGTACACTTTGGAGCCTTTGGTCAGGTTCTTGATATCGCAGTTACCACCGTGGTCACGTGGCGGCACGGTACGTGCACCTTCCAGCGCGGCCTGCTTGGCGGCATCACCGGTCAGCTTGCCCATCACGGCAGACTGTGGCTCCGGCGGCAGTGCCAGCGCCGGCACACGGTCGGGATCAGTGGCGATCAGCGCCGCTTCACGTTCGTTCCAGGTTTCCAGCAATTCACGTGATGGCAGGCAGCCGATCAAACCCGGGTGCATGATGCCGGCGTAACGTACTTTCGGCACATGGCGGGAAGTGGTGTATACACCGTGGAAATCCCAGATCGACTTGCTGGCTTTAGGGAAATGGTCAGTCAGGAAACCGCCGCCATTTTCCTTTGCAAACAGGCCGTTGAAGCCCCATTGCTGGTCGTCAAAGGTGCCGACATCCAGAATCTCTACCACCATCAGGTCACCCGGTTCAGCACCTTCAACACCGATAGGGCCGCTCAGGTAATGCACCTGGGTCAGGTCCACGTCACGGATATCGTTGGCACTGTCGTTGTTACCGATCTGGCCACCGGTCCAGTCCATACATTCGACGCGGAACTCATCGCCAGGCTTGACCATGGCGATCATCGGCAAGTCAGGATGCCAACGGTTATGAATCTGACCGTCTTGTTCCCAGGGCTTTTTATCCAAATCCAACTTCACTATTGTTTTCATTACACTCATCTCCTTTGTGAGAAAGGCTTATAAGGGTTGCTTAAAATTGCATCTGCAATGCAAGTTTGAAAAAGTTATCGCTTGAGGTGGTCGGCGTGTCTGTTTTGCCAACAGTCGCTGTGATCACAGAGTTGTACGGAGCAATCACGTAGTTGGCACCGACTTCAAAACGCTTGGTATCTGCACCGGTACGTGTGTTGACACTGCCAGCCGTAGTCAGGCCATCCGCATCAAATTTCTGGTAGCGGACGATAGGCATGATCTTGCCCCAGCCGATAGGGTCATTGAACAGGTATCCAAGACCAGCAGAGTAGGCTTTACCTTGTTCAGCCAGAAAGACATTGTCTGTATCGTAGTAGTAGTAGGCTGCTTCGGCAGAGAATGTGCCTGGGCCCACGTCTTTTTTCTCAAGTAAAAAGTCAACGCTGTAGGATGTGTAATCACCTATTGCGCCAGTCAAACCTACGGCACCGTCTTTCTTCACGCGCCCTGCTACACCAATCGAAAGGATATCTTTGGCACCAAAGTAATTACCTGTACCGTAATAGCCAGGCTCAGCATCCCAGAAGTTGTATTGCACACGACCGGCATACATCAGTTTGTCTTTTACTGCAGGTGATTCACCTTGTGCACCTACGCCGCTGAAACGGAAAGTTTTATCGCCTTCGAATGCACCGAAAGAAACAGCCAGGTGATCTTCCAGAAAGCTGGTGACAATCGCTACACCTTCATCACGGCCAATGACACCGCCGTTCCAGCCGTAGCGTGAAGCAATGTTTGCCCAATAGCCGCCGCCCATGGAGTAGTAAGGGCCTGCCATATTGGCGCGGTCACTTGGAGACAGGAAACGACCTGCCCAAATAGCGACTTCAGGGGTCAGTTGGAATTGCACGTTGGCGTCAATCACTTCAATATTGCTGCCTACATCGCTACCCCCACCCGTTTTCTCGGTGTTCAACATCCCCTTGATGTATTTATTGAATGAGCCGGACAAATACAAACGCGCACTGTCCAATGTAAAGTCATTGGAGCGGCTGCTTCCATTGTTGGACGCATCTTCAACAGAGTTGTAACTGGTGATAAAACCGAAGCCGGCACTGATATACTTGTCTTCACCAAAACTGATGGTGGCACCCGCATTCGCCAATTGCGCACCCAGGCCACAAGCCATTGCCACCGCCGCATGCAAGGCACATTTTTTAATGTTCATCATTTAAAACTCCCTTTCTCGTTAACTTAAAAAATCACAGTCGATCAAAACTTGTGCTCAGATTAACGAGAGGGAGGTGCAGGACAAATACGTCAATTTGCGTAGTGATGCTTACCGGCAAACACCGCTAGACTGCGCATAACAAATGGATAACGGGGCTAGCAATGCGTCTTTTAACTTACCTGGTTTTAACTACCTTAATCGCCGGTTGTGGCGAGGTTTCATACAAGCGGGGAGGCTCACAACAGGATATAGACAGGGCTCACCAGGCCTGCCGCGGCAGCGGTGACCAGCTGGCGAAATGCCTTGAAGAACATGGCTGGCAAAAACCCAAAACAGACACGATGGATCCGCTGTTCGCGACGATTGAAACCAGGGATAACCATCAGGAAACCATCAGCAAGCCGAGTGCTTTTATTGAAGTCGCTCCGGATAAACAGGAAAAACCCGCAGCACCAGTTGTTGCGAAAACCCCACAGAGCAGCAAAGGAGCTAAAATCACGCAAGCAGAAGTAGCAACAGCCACGGCCCCGGCGACTGTTGAGACAGAAGATAAAACAGAAAAAACTGCTACCCACTCTACGGTGAATGACGGGCCGGATGTGGAATATGTAATTAACTCATGGTGGAAAATGGGTGCATTTCCCGACAAACTTAAACAGGACCAAGTCTCCTGCGAGAAAAAACTGGGGCCTGAATATTTACCTGATTACAAATCCCAGACCTTCAAGCGTGCATTTGTAGTTTGTATGCACGATCTGGGGTGGATGGCGATACGAAACATCAAATAAACATGCCCTCGAAAACATTTGGCTCGTGTAGATGAATCTAACAGCGATTTGTCTGCATCTTTATATCCCGCTTAGATTTATCCCGAACTATTCAGGATAAATTCCTATCATAGTGTCAGCTGATTCTTACATGGCTATCAGATTAATGAGACTACTTTCCCTAAAGATGCGTTTTTAGAATCCGATCATTGCATTGCTTCAGTGCTGTGATTACAAAAGCACGTAATTGGAAAAGAGGGTATAAACTATGATTAAAAATTTAGCGATGGGTGCATTACTTTTAACAGGCTCGGTGACTGCTTTTGCAGGCACGGTAGCCGTCACCGTTGGCCAGCCAGGCTTTTACGGACAGATCGTACTGGGCGACCCCTACCCTGCACCACAGGTCATTTATCCGCAGCCGGTGATCATCCAGCCACCACCAGTTGCAGTGGTACAGCCTCCCATGTATTTGCGGGTACCTCCTGGTCATATGAAACAGTGGGCAAGATACTGTGGCGGCTACGGCGCCTGTGGCAGGCAGGTATATTTCGTGCAGGATTCCTGGTACCAGAACGTATACGCACCGCGTTATGTTTCTTATGAACATGACCATGGTGGTTACAGAGGTGGCAGGGATGACCACCACCATGAGCACTTTGACCACAAAGGCCGCGGTCCTAAGCATGGCGACCGTGGTCCCGGAAATGGCAAAGGGCGCGGTAATGGAAATGGTAAAGGTCGGGACTAACGTTACCTCAGGATAGGTGCTTGATAGCTACAAGTATCTATTAAGCACCTATCCTGGCTTACTTTCAACCATCTTAAATCGGTGCCATCCAGACTAGATTCCTGTTGATCTTCTCGAAGTATTACCTGACTTCGCTCCTCCTCCCTTGATCATGATTTCCAGATGGCTCTTTTAAGTCACATCTGTAACCTGTGAATCAAAGGCTCAGCAAAAAAAATTTAATGCCGAACTAATCAGCCGCGAAAGTAAATTCAGTCTCCCAATGAAGCGGAAAACCTATTAACAGATTGCCAGCTGTTATTCCTATTGCTCAGAATGCATGTGAACGAATCGACTGTAAGCAATCAAATACCTTAAATGCAGAATATCGAACAAAAAACCAAACCCCGGCTATCCGTACTTGATCTTTCACCGATTGCCGAAGGCAGTGATGCCGCGCAATCATTCAAGCACTCGTTAGACCTGGCCCAGCATGCAGAAAAATGGGGCTTTCACCGTTACTGGCTAGCCGAGCATCACGGCATGCCCGGCATCGCCAGCGCTGCGACTTCGGTACTGATCGCACATGTCGCCGGCGGCACCCGCACTATACGTGTGGGTGCCGGTGGCATCATGCTGCCCAATCATTCACCACTAGTGATTGCCGAGCAATTCGGCACGCTGGCGTCCCTGTTTCCGGACCGTATCGATCTCGGTGTCGGGCGTGCGCCGGGCTCGGACCAGCTGACTGCGCGTGCTTTGCGCCGCAATCTTGATTCGGATGCAGATGCCTTCCCACAGGACGTGATGGAGTTGCTGGATTATTTTTCTGCAGAACCCAAACGCCCGGTCAAAGCGGTGCCGGGGAGCGGATTAAATATACCGGTATGGATTCTTGGCTCGAGCCTGTTTGGCGCACAACTGGCTGCTGCACTGGGACTACCCTTTGCCTTTGCCTCGCATTTTGCCCCGGCTTTTCTGTTGCAGGCGATTGAAATATACAGGGATACCTTTAAGCCCTCGCAATATCTGGATAAGCCTTACTTGATGCTGGGGTTCAATATATTTGCGGCGGAAACAGAGCAAGAAGCAATGCTCCTGGCCTCTTCGGCACAACAGTCATTCATTAATTTACGCAGTGGACGCCCGACCAAATTACCGCCCCCTGTCGCCAACCTCTGGGATCAGATAGGCGGTGCAGAAAGGGCCATCCTGAACCAGGTGTTATCCTGCTCGGCAATAGGCACCGGTCAACAGGTGCTGGATGCCCTGCTGACTTTTATCGCCAGAACCCAGGCGGATGAGCTGATGATCACCTCGCAGATTTTCAATCACCAGGCGCGCCTGAGGTCATATGAAATCACTGCCGGTGTTTACAACACCGTTGGTCATTGAAGCCGGTTCATTCATAACTTTCCGTAATTCTTACAGCGCAATCAGCCATCTCCTGATAAGTCTTTTCAGCCCGGCCATTTATGATGAAAGTTCAAATGAAGAAGAACATCAAGGAGATGAAATGGCGAATACTTCCCCAAAAAACTTTGTAGAAGAAATCATTGATAATGCGCTTACCCCTGATACTGGTAATGAAAACGCACTGTCACAGGAGCACAACGTGAATATCAACCAGATCTTTCCCGAAATGCCGGTGGTCTGTTCACAGGGCGGCCAGTTCGCAACAGTGGATCACCTGGAAGGCACTGATTGCATCAAGTTGAATAAAGACGAACAAGGCCAGCACCACTATATTCCTACCCGCTGGGTGACCAGTACCGAAAACGGAGTGGTGGTCGTTGACCGCCCGGGTGAAGAAGCAATGAAAGAATGGTCAGTCACCCCTATTCACTCATCGTGACTTTCTGCTCTGTGATAAGCAGTACTCTCAAAAGACTCAAGCAAACCTTGGGTCTTTTTGTTTAATTAAGCTTATTTATTCAACTCTGCTTTCCCGACAATAAAGAACAAAAGCCCCCTATACTTGAAATGAGTGCGAGATAAGAACCTAAGCTCAGATCATAAAAGAGGGGAAAGAATGGAACTAGAGAACGTTGAATATGTGGGCTTTTGGGCACGCACATTTGCCACTATCATTGACACCATTGTGTTGCTGGTGGTGGCTTTTCCTGTGGTCTGGATACTCGTCGATACCGGAATCAGCCAGCAGTATGCGGAGCTAGGGCCTCTAGGTAACCTGATGGGTCAACTAGCCGTTCCCGCGATAGTGATACTGCTGTGGATGAAAACAGGAGCAACGCCTGGAAAAATGCTGATTTCCGCCAAAGTGGTTGATGCGGAAACCGGCAACAATCTCACCGGCTGGCAATCTGTAGGTCGCTACCTGGCGTATTTCGTGGCCTATATACCGTTGTTTCTGGGCGTGATTTGGGTAGGGTTTGACAGGCACAAACAGGGCTGGCATGACAAACTGGCTGGCACTGTTGTAATTCGCAGTTATTAGGAATTGCAATACTTTGGAAAGTTCAGCCGACTAAACAATTGATAAAGCTACTGACTTGAGCCCACACAATAACTCTTCAGATAAGTTAGCAAGCTTCATAGTGCTAATCATAAGTTTGGTATGTTTCAGTGCCGGGCTCTACGGCTACTATGAGAAGAAAAACTTTGTATATGAAATCCCCGAGTTTAAAGATCTCACAATCTCGGAAGGCGAAATACATTTTAAACCTCAATGGAAATCCTCTGGTGGGGAATTATTTCTTAGGAGCGAAAACTTTAAAACACAAGTCATCACCACCTGCAACCAACCTTTTGCAGGCTTACGCGATTGCGGTTCCCATTATTACTTAGATACCAATAAAACATTGAGAGAATTGACAAAAAACAAGCATGGTAAAGTTTGGTGGTATTCAGATGCTGATATAAAAAACAGAGACAGTTTTCCGTTTGGGAGGCTGTATCAACTGGAGGTAGATGGAGAAATATTTTATAGCTATGAAGAAAGAAAGGCTTTCTATCTTCATCGATTTCAAAACTCAGAGTTTAACTTCGGTCCAACGCTTGTTTTGATGATATTCATACTACCCGCCTTATTTAATCTTTACAAAGAGCGCTCGAAGTCTAAAAATCCCACATTACCCACCTCCGTTTTAATACCCATAAGCCTGAGGAACCGCGTCGCGTTATGGATATTCATGATGCTTTTAATGCTAATTTTCTTCGCTTAAGAAAACATTATTCCAGATGCTTGAAACGCCAAGCAATCCCATGCAATGAGAAGCTGATCCGCTGAACTTTTTTTGAGACTAGCACTCTCATACTTTGAGTGCTAAAATTAGTTTAAACCTGTTGGTTAAACAAGGAGTTCTATCATTAACGCTTTGACTATACCTGTTGTTTCATCCGCGGACAGCCTGGATAAATACCTGCAAACCATTAAGCAGTTCCCGATCCTGACGCCTGAAGAAGAATACAGCTACGCCACTAACCTGAAAAAAAGTGGTGACCTGGAATCTGCACGTGCGCTGATCGTTTCGCACCTGCGTCTGGTCGCGAGTATCGCGCGCGGTTACAGCGGCTATGGATTGCCGCAAGCTGACCTGATCCAGGAAGGTAATATCGGGCTGATGAAAGCGGTTAAACGTTTTGACCCTGAGCGCGGTGTGCGCCTGGTCTCGTTTGCCATGCACTGGATCAAGGCCGAGATTCATGAATACATTGTGCGTAACTGGCGCCTGGTAAAAACCGCGACCACCAAGGCACAACGCAAGTTGTTCTTTAACCTGCGCAGCATGAAGCAGGGTTTTGAAACGCTGAGTCCGGATGACGTGCAACGTATCGCCACCGAGCTGAAAGTCAAACCTGAAGAAGTCACCGAAATGGAATACCGTTTGAACGGCCAGGAAATTTCGCTGGATGCACAGGTGGATGACGATGGTGAAGAAGTCTACAGCCCGATCGCTTATCTGGAAGACGAGGGTCCTGAACCTTCAGTGCTGCTGGAAACATTGCAAACCGAGCATTTGCAGACTGAAGGCCTGAGCATGGCCCTGCAACAGCTGGATGAACGTAGCCGCCGTGTGTTACAGGCACGCTGGTTGACTGAAGGCGATGCCTCTACCCTGCATGACCTGGCTGCCGAATTCAACGTGTCTGCCGAACGTATCCGCCAGATCGAACAGAAAGCGATGCAGAAGATCAAGACTTACATGCTGGAAAGCAAATAATAAAAAAGGGTGCTCAGGCACCCTTTTTTATTTCTATCTCTTTAACCAATAAACTTTTTTTCATTTGCTGCATTGCTACCTGCGATTCACTAAGCAGCCTGCACAATCACCTCTTCATGTTGCAACGCCTGCTGGGCTTTGGCATTCAGTCTTTCCAGTTCGGCCAGTTGCTGACGTATGGCTAATTCCACCTGTTCGAGGTCAGCGATGCGCTCTTCCAGCGTATCCGTAGCCTGGTAGATTCGCTTGATACTTTCCACTCGACGTTTAAGCTGTACATGGTGCTCGCGCATCTGGCTTTCCATAGGGGCGATGACTGCTTTCAGCCAGCTTTCCGCATCACGGTTGGCGGCTTCATATTCCAGGATCACATGGCTGGCCAGCGTTTCAAAGAATTTGCTGGTCAGGGTGAATTTCTCATGTGCGATCATGTTGAACGTCGTATTGAACTGGTCGCGGTAGATGGTTTCCAGCTTATTGAGCGCCTTCAGGTAACGTGAAGTCGAAAACGGCGGCGGTGTTTTCTGCAGCAGGCCATGTTCCTTGGAGAATTTTTCATACATGGCTTCCATCATCTTCTTGATTTCGAGCACATGCATGTCCGCTTCCATCATGCGGCGTTTCAGGTCACTGAAAAAATCATCCATCGCCTGGCGCATGGTTTTGGTGAAGGCCGCTTTCATCATATTGTCACGCGTTTCACGCACTTTGTTTTTCAGTGCAGGCATGCCCAGATGATGGAACAGCTGGTTGGATTGCACCGAGAATACGCTGCGCAGGGCCTGGTAACGCTGCAACCCTACTTCAAAATTGACTTTATCCTGCTTGACCTTGCGCATCATCTGCGCGATCACATCTTCGTTCTTGCCCTGCAGGCATCGTAACTCTTCGGTTTGGTCGATGACACTTTGCAAACGCGTTTCCAACACGCTGCGGGTCTGTGAAACCATATCTTCAATTTCGCTGTGGATGCTTTCGCGCACGATCTCCTGTTTGGCCGGGATCAGTTCATCAGACAGGTTTTTTTCAAGTTGCAGCAAGCGGCTTTTCTGCAATAACTGGTGGTCGCCGGTGACTTTGGCCAGCAGCCCCTTTTGTGCCGAGGTCGGCAGAATCTGTTCACGCGCAAGACCCAGCAGCTCGGCAGTCGCCTGTAACTGCCTGTATAGCTCGGCCTGGATTTCATCATCCGTTTTCAGCGGATCCCACAGACCGTCGATCTTGTTCAGCACGGCCATACGGCCTTTTTGTTTCCAGCGTGCACCACTGATATAACGCCGCCAGACTTCCATTTCCGACTTGGTCACGCCGGTATCGGCACCCAGGATAAACAATACCGCATGCGCGTTCGGCAACATGCTCATAGTCAATTCAGGCTCGGCACCGATGGCATTCAGCCCTGGCGTATCCAGGATCACCAGGCCCTGTTTGAGCAAGGCGTGCGGGAAATTGATCACCGCATAACGCCAGCAAGGGATCTCCATCAAGCCATCCTGGCCTATCAGCATCAGGTCATCAGGATGGTCGGGGTGGTATAAACCCAGGGTCTGCGCTTCTTCGCGCGTGACGCGGCGGGTGCGGCTGACCTCTTTGAATGCTTCCACCATGCTTTCACGTGAATGGGCGTCAAACTCGATCACGGACCAGGCCTGCGGCATGCGCCTGTATTCACTGATGGATATCTGGTTGGCGCTACTTTCTATCGGCAATAGCGACAGGCTGACCGGTTTACCCAGGTCATAGCGCAACTCGGTTGGACACATGGTTGTGCGGCCAGCACCGGAAGGTAATAAACGGTGGCCATAATCTGAAAAGAAAATGGCATTGATCAGTTCGGACTTGCCACGGGAGAACTCCGCCACAAATGCGACCGTCAGTTTATCTTCGCGCAAGCGGTTTAGTTGTTGCTGTATACGCTCTTCCAGCTGCACATCGCTGAGCTGCTTATCGACCAACCAGCGCCGATACTCCCCCAATACATCAGCAATCGTCTCACGCCAGCGCGTATACAAATCAAATTGTTGTGCCAGTCTGTTATTTTCCATAGGACCTGCTTAGACCTGCTTAATCGTTATCCGGTAACCTACTTAGGATCGCCTGTTTTTCGCTAATCTATCATGATTTTATAAAAGTTCAAATAAATCATGTAGGTATAGCTATTAATTCATAAATAAAATGAATTATCAACCATAAGATTAGACATATACGCACTTATGCGTAGGTGGTTGTCATCTGCTATCATTCGCATAGTCATATAACGGTCTTAAACACGACTTTCTTCAATGCCATGAGCGGTCTTCAACCAGATTCCCCGGTCCCTACCCTGATCCAGTTACATCAGGGCTCGCGTTTACTTGAAATTCATTTCGATAACGACACCGAATGCATGCTTTCATGCGAGTTTTTGCGGGTGTATTCCCCTTCTGCCGAAGTGCGCGGCCATGGTGCCGGCCAGGAAGTACTGCAAACCGGCAAAGAACTTGTCAACATCAGCGGAATCGAACCGGTGGGCAGATATGCCATTAAACTGATCTTTGATGATGGTCATGATACCGGCCTGTATTCATGGGATTATTTGTATTACCTGGCCCAGCACTATGAAAGCCTGTGGCAGGACTACATCACCAAGCTGACCATCGCCGGCCACACCCGTAAGGAAATCTAAATATGCAAGACAACACTGAGCAGGATAAAACCACCCACTTTGGATTTGAAACTATCGCCGAAGAAGATAAGCAGAAGAAAGTCGGCGAGGTTTTCCATTCGGTCGCGCAAAAATACAACATCATGAATGATGTGATGTCTGCCGGCCTGCACCGCTTGTGGAAGCGCTTTGCAGTGGATGTCAGTGGCGTCGGCCAAGGCGACAAGGTGCTGGATATCGCCGGCGGCAGTGGCGACTTGTCCAGCCTGTTTGCAAAAAAAGTCGGTACGCAATCGGCGCATAACCCGGGCCAGGTGGTGTTGACCGATATCAATGCGTCCATGCTCAGCGTGGGGCGTGACCGCATGATAGATGCCGGCCTGACCATTCCGGCGGCGCAATGCAATGCCGAGACACTGCCGTTTGCAGACGAGACTTTTAACTGTGTCATCGTCGCATTTGGTTTGCGCAACATGACACACAAAGACACCGCCTTGCGTGAAATGCAGCGCGTGCTTAAACCGGGTGGCCGCTTGCTGGTGCTGGAATTCTCCAAAGTCTGGCAGCCACTTGAAAAACTTTACGATACTTATTCTTTCAAATTGCTGCCGAAACTGGGTAAATGGATCGCCAATGATGAACCCAGCTACCGTTACCTGGCTGAAAGCATCCGCATGCACCCCGACCAGGAAACCCTGAAGCAGATGATGCATGATGCCGGCTTTGCCAAAGTGGATTATTACAACCTGACCGCAGGCGTGGTCGCCTTGCACAAAGGCATCAAGCTCTAATCGTATGTTTAAACCATTGATTCAATTTGTGCTGCAGCACCTGATGCAGCAAAACAGCTGGACTGCGCCTTTGCTACAGCCTTATGCCAACCAGGCCATACGCATGGACTTCAAGGTAGCCCAGGTCACCCTGACTATCCTGCAAAACGGCGAGTTGGTGGTTGCTGCCGACTCAGCCAGTCCAGATGCCACCATCCATTTGCCTCCCAGCCTGGTCATGCGCCTGTTACGCAAAGACCCGCTCGCCTCCGGCCTGATCAAGATCGATGGTGACGTGGGCCTGGGTATCGAAGTCGGCAAAATATTTTCCGCTATCCGCTGGGATGTGGAAGACGATCTGAGCAAAATAGTCGGCGATGTCGCTGCCTACCAGGTGGTGCAAGTCGGCCAGGAAAAATTCAGGCAACTGCAGGCCAATGCAAAAAACCTGGGAGAGATGCTGGTGGAATACTGGCAGGAAGAACAACCATTGATGGCCAAAAAATCCAGTATAGAAAGCTTCAACCAGTCAGTAGACCGCTTACGAGAAGATACTGACCGCCTGCAATCCCGTGTCGACAAATTACTGGCGGCTTTATCCTCTTCAGAAAGCCGTTAAACATGCATTGGTTCCGCCTCTTCCATATCATCGGCGTGTTCATCTGGTATCGCCTGGACATTTTTTTCGTTCGTGAAGAAACATCCAACTGGCTGCCGCGCCTGCTCAACCTGCTGTTCTTCTGGCGCCATGCGCCGCATCAACGCGCGATCAGGCTGAGGCTGGCGCTGGAAACACTGGGACCAATCTTTGTTAAATTCGGCCAGATGCTTTCCACCCGCCGTGACCTGCTGCCGCCGGATGTGGCAGACGAACTGACCAAACTGCAAGACCGGGTACCGCCGTTTGCATTTGGCCAGGTACGAGCGATCCTGATCGAAGCATTCGATGCGCCACTGGAAAGCACCTATGCCGAGTTTGACCCGGTGCCGGTCGCCAGCGCATCTGTCGCACAAGTGCACTTTGCCACCTTGCACAGCGGTGAACAGGTGGCCGTTAAAGTGCTGCGTCCCGGCATTGCAGCCATTATCCACCGCGACATCGCCCTGCTGCGTACGCTGGCCTGGTGGGTGAAAAAACTCTCCAGCGAAGGTCGGCGTCTGAAACCTGAAGAAATGGTCGATGAGTTCGCCCGTCACACCGAGCATGAACTGGACCTGACGCTGGAAGCCGCACAATGCTCGCAACTGGGACGTAACTTCAGTGACAAACGCCTGCTGGTACCTGCTGTGTATTGGGATTATTCACGCAAACAGGTGATGACCATGCAGCGCATGTTCGGCACGCCTGTGCGTGATACCTACACCTTGCAGGCTGCCGGCATCAACCTCACGCAGCTCGCCCACGAGGGCGTGGAGATATTCTTCACGCAGGTATTCCGTGACGGCTTCTTCCATGCCGACATGCATCCCGGCAATATCCAGGTAGTGACAGAAGGGCCGGACAAAGGCAAATTCATTGCGCTGGATTTCGGCATCATGGGCAGCCTGACGCCGACAGACCAATATTACCTGGCACGCAATTTCCTTGCATTCTTCAACCGCGACTACCGCGATGTGGCTGTTGCGCATATCGAGTCCGGCTGGGTACCTGCGGATACCAATGTCGAAGCACTGGAAACCGCTATCCGCGCCATCTGTGAACCTATCTTTGAGAAGCCGCTGAAGGATATCTCGTTTGGCCGTACCCTGCTCAGCCTGTTCCAGATGTCACGCCGGTTTGGCGTCATCATTCAGCCACAACTGATCATGCTGCAAAAAACGCTGCTGAATATTGAAGGCATGGGGCGCGAACTGGACCCGAATATCGATTTGTGGCACAGCGCCAAGCCTTTCCTCAAGCGCTGGATGAGTGAACAGATCGGTTGGCGCAGGCTGTTCAAATCGGCCAAACGCGAATTACCCTACGTGCTGGCGCATGCGGCTGAAATACCGCGGCTTTTCGAGCAATACCTGCGTAACCAGTCCGAGTTCGAGAAACAGCAAAACCACCTGAATGCCATGCTGGTCACGCAGAACAGACAGGCCATGTGGCAGAAGTGGTTTATAGCCGCCATCGTCGTGCTGGTATTGTTGCAACTGGCCAGCCTGTTCTTTCTGTTCGTGCAATGACCGGCAAGCCATACTTAATAAGCCAGAAAGCCTGAATTTTCAGGCTTTTTTATTTTCCCGAACAAAAGAAAACCTATCATTTACAGGTTTTGTTTTAAAATCTGCCTTTTGTAACGGCCTTAAAAGGATACGGATAGTGCTGCTCTGGTTTGTGATAGCGTATTTACTGGTTTCCATAGGCATTGGCCTGGTGGCTGCCAGAAACGTACACAGTACCAAAGACTATGCCGTCGCCGGCCGTCACTTACCGCTGCCGGTGGTGATGGCTACCGTGTTCGCCACATGGTTTGGGGCTGAAGCGGTGTTTGGCGTTTCTGCGACATTCGTGCGCGAGGGCCTGACCGGTGTCGCGGCTGACCCGTTTGGCTCCAGCATGTGCCTGATCATCGCCGGTATCTTCTTTTCCAGCCGCCTCTATAAACTGAATATCCTGACCCTGGGTGATTTTTACCGCATGCGTTACAACCGTACGGTTGAGATCCTGACCACGGTCGCGATCGTGGTCTCCTACATGGGCTGGGTAGCCGCGCAGATCAAGGCGCTGGGGCTGATCTTCAACCTGATCAGCGATGGCTATATCCCTGAGCAGACCGGCATGATCCTCGGTACGGTCATTGTGCTGACCTACACCACACTGGGTGGCATGCTGTCGGTGGCTATCCTGGACTTCGTGCAGATGATCGTAGTCATTGGCGGCCTGATCTATATCGCCAGCATCGTGTCCGGCCAGACCGGCGGCGTTGCCCCGGTTATTGAACATGCACGCAATGCCGGCAAACTGCATTTCTTCCCGCAAACCGCCAACTGGAGTGTATGGCTGACTTTCCTCGGCGGCTGGCTCACCATGATGCTGGGCTCTATCCCGCAGCAGGATGTTTTCCAGCGTATCACGTCCGCCAAAACGGCGAATATCGCGCTATGGGGTTCCATCCTGGGTGCCAGCATTTATTTCTGCTTCACCTTTGTACCCATGTTTATCGCCTATGCGGCGACCCTGATAGACCCGGCAACCTTCGGTGCGCTGGTTGAAACCGATTCACAGCGCGTATTGCCTACCCTGGTGCTGACACATACACCATTGCTGGCGCAGGCGATTTTTTTCGGCGCTGTGCTGTCTGCCATCATGAGCTGCTCTTCTGCCACCCTGCTGGCGCCATCAGTGACTTTTGCCGAGAACGTGATCAAGGGCTTTGTCCCGAATATGAACGACCATGCCTACCTGCGTATCATGCGGCTGTGCCTGGTCGGTTTTGCAGCCATGGTACTGTTCTATGCGCTGAATTCCGAGCTATCCATTTTCGGAATGGTGGAAAGTGCCTACAAGATCACGCTGGCCGGTGCTTTTGTCCCGCTGTTTTTTGGGGCTTTCTGGAAACGTGCCAGCAGCCAGGGGGCATTGGCTGCCATTATTTTTGGCATAGGCAGCTGGATACTGGTGGAAGTGATGGTCGGTGAAGCAAGCCCGGTACCGGCGCAATTGCTTGGCCTGCTGATCAGTGCGGTTGCGATGGTAGCAGGCTCACTGCTACCGCAGAAATTCGGTGGGTCACCGCAACCACCGCATGGCTATTTGCATGAGCATGCTTCACGCAGCCACGTTAAATAAGCCTTTTCAATGAGATTAAAAACTTTCATTGATATAAAATAATCCAATCAGCGAACTGTATTTTACGAACTGCAGTTTAAAGTCGTGATTGTTCCAGCAAACAAACGAGGCTGGCATTCCTGATAATGCCGGAATAGTTTCAGCAATATGTCAGCAAGCATCTTATGGTAGTCAACAAACGGTTTTACATCATTATCCTAAGCGTCATCGTACTGACGGGGTTTCTTGCGACCAGCCTGATTGGTTACTTTGTGGCGAAAGACTCGCTGACCGAACGCCTGGAGCAGGAAATGTTGCCGCTCACCAGTGACAATATCTATTCCGAAATCCAGCGCGACCTGCTGCAACCGCTGCTGATCTCTTCGCTGATGGCTAACGATGTATTCGTGTTCGACTGGGTGAATAGCGGCGAAAAAGACGCCAGCAAAATGACCAGCTACCTGGCGCAGATCCAGAAAAAATATAACACCATCACTGCGTTCTTCATCTCCGAGAAATCCAGGCTTTACTACCACCCTACCGGCGTTCTGAAAAAAGTGTCAGAAGCCAACGAGGATGAAAGCTGGTATTTCACAGCCAAGAATTCCCGGCAACCCTATGTCATCAACATAGACCGCGATACCGCCGACCTGCGCCGCTTAAGCATTTTTGTTAACTACCGCATTGAAGATAAATCCGGCCATTTCATCGGCATCATAGGCGTAGGCCTGTCATTGCAGTCTGTGGTCGAGCTGATAGAGAACTACCAGAAACGCTATGGCCGCGAGATTTACTTTGTGAACCGCCAGGGCGAAGTCATGCTGCGCAGCAGCAAATACCAGTCCGAGCTGCATACCCAGAATAAAGCGGCACTGGAAAAGGCTTTTGTCAAAATCCTCACTTCACCCAGCGCTTCTACTTCGTTCAAGGCCGGCAACGGCAGCACGCTGTACCTGAACAGCCGGCTGGTGCCAGAGTTCGACTGGCATTTGATCGTCGAGCAGATCAATGACCCCAGCTCTGAAAAGATTGAAACCGCATTCATCATCAACATGGCGGTGGCCGTGGTCATCAGCATCATCGTCCTGCTGCTGGCGCATGTGGCGGTACGTGGCTACCATGAAAGACTGGAAGCGATGGCGACGCAGGACAAGCTGACCGGTGCCACCAGCCGCCAGGTGTTCGAGTTTTACTTCAGGCAGGCGGTAGCACGCAGCAAACGCCGTGACGAGTCCCTGTCGCTGGTGCTGCTCGATATAGACCTGTTCAAGCAGATCAACGATAACTATGGTCACCAGGCGGGGGACCTGGTGCTGACGCGGATCGCGCAGTTAATTAAATCGCATGTGCGGGAAGAGGATATCGTTTGCCGCTGGGGCGGTGAAGAGTTTCTGCTGTTACTGGCCGGTTGCGACCTGGAACGCGCCAGGGGGATCACAGAGATTATCCGTTCAGCGGTGGCCGGACTGCAGTTCCACTTCAATAACCAGGTGGTCAGGGTCACCATCAGTGCCGGCCTGGCCGAAATGCAGCAGAGCGAGGCGTTCGCAGACGTGGTGGAACGGGCTGACCACCATCTTTATGAAGCCAAGCATGCCGGGCGCAATTGCATCAAGCCTGACAGTTCAGATGACGATACAGGCTTGCTACAGGCAGGTTGAACCGAGTAAAGCTTAACTGTGTAAAGGCAGAGCCTGAGCTAAGTAAAATCAGGCAAATGTACGCGGCTGGCAGGTCGCGCAGAAAAAAGTAGAACGCTGGCCCAGGCGTATGCTGAGTATCGGCTGGCCGCAGACGCGGCACGGCTGGCCGGTGCGGCCATAGACATAATAGGTCTGCTGGAAATAACCCGGATTGCCATCCGCCCCAAAAAAATCCCTTAAACTGCTACCGCCGGCTTCCAGCGCTGCGCGCAGTGTGGCCTTGATCTCGGTCACCAGCAACTGGCATTGTGCTTGCGTCAGGCTCCTGGCGGGTGTTTCGGGGTGGATGCGCGCCCTGAACAGGGATTCGCTGGCATAGATATTCCCGACACCGACCACGATGTGTGCATCCATCACCGTAACCTTGATCGCTGCATTACGGGTGCGCAGCTGCCGGTATAAATAATCGCCATCAAAGGTGTCATCGAGGGGTTCTGGACCAAGGCTGCTGAGCAAGGCATGTTGCGATGGCTCCTGGTCCAGCCATAACACCGCACCGAAACGGCGCGGGTCACGCAAGCGGATCACCCGCCCGTCGTCAAACGCTATATCGAGGTGGTCATGTTTCTCATGCGGGAAATAACGTTCTAGCAGGCATAAGCGCCCGGACATGCCCAAATGCAGCAATAATACGCCATGGCGCACAGGCTCGCCGGCTTCGTTAGTGTCGCCGACTTCGATCAGGATATATTTGGCGCGACGTGTCAGCTGTAATACGCGCCGGCCTTGCAGGTGTTGCGGCAGATCAACGGGTACCGGCCAGCGCAAACCATGGTGGCGGATGGTGACTTCGCGTATCTTCGCGCCCTGCACTGGCAGCAGGCCCAGGCGCGTGACTTCAACCTCTGGTAACTCAGGCATGGCTTGATACGGGCATGGTTATTTGCTTTTCGGCGCCTGGATATTCACCGGCGGGTTCACCATATTGAAACCGACGTCATTCGGGAAATGGTAGATAATGCCTTCATCCGGCCGTGCCAGCAGGTATTCCGGGGATTCCTGGATCTTATCGAAATGGATTTTCCTGCCATCGCGCAGCACCACTTCGAAAGAAGGGTAGTTCTGCTTGCGGTCTGGTGTATATACCTCTACAGAAGTCGCCTGTGCCTGTTTCCAGCTGAAATCCAGCCACTCGTTCAATTCATTCTGCGTAGGCTTGGCCCTGGGATCGTTCACCGCCCATTTGCCATCGGTTGCCAGCTGGAGTTTCAGGGCATTCTCTTCCCACTGCTCCAGGTGCGCCAGGTCAAGACCCGCCAGCTGTTTGCGCTCGGCTGGGGACAATGGCGTTTTATCTATCATTTCGATAGGCTGGGTAGCCGCCGCTTCGCTGTATTGCCCGGGCAGCAAAAACACATTACCGGCATAGCCTACATACTGCTCTTCTGTGACCGGGTTATGCGTGCCAAAAGTAAATACGTGCTCGCCCTGCCTGCCGGTTAACGTCACTCTCAACTCGGGCTGATCCAGCCCGTATTTGGCGGCGTCCTGCAGCGGCAATTTCGTCGTACTGCTAGCCGCAATAATGGATAAGGCACGCTGTACAGACATCTGGTCGGCGCGGGCAGCATACGGCTTGCGCATCATCCAGTAGCCATCCTGGCGCTCGAACACGGTAGGCGCCTTGGCCGGGAACTCGACCCGTAGTGAATCGCTATCGGCCATCTTCAGCGTGGATACATCAAATTTGGCACTGACCGCTTTTTCTTCCGGTTTGAGGTGCAGGAACACTGCGATACCGACCACCACCGCCAGCAGCAACAGGTTCAGAATCCATCTTTTCTTCATTGCAAGCAACTCCGTCCGCAATACGACTTTAACAATTCAAACTTAAGCTTTGCGGCGTTTCCACCACAGGAAAAAGCCTGCGACAAACAGCCCGACCGGGATAAAGTACTGGAAGGCATGGAACACTATCCAGGCGATCAGCCGCCCTTCATCGGTGGCCGGGATATTGACGTTGATATCCTTCAGCGGCATTGGCTGTATCGTGATCAGCCTGTCGTCACCTGCCAGCCAGTTGATGATATTGATGCCCAGGTCCAGGTTTCCGCCATTGGTGATAAAGGTGTTCGCCAGGAAGTTGGCATTACCGACCACCACCACGCGCTGGCCTTTTTTGCCATATTCGCGCTCAAGGGCTACGCCGATATTGATAGGGCCGGCCTTGTCCTTACCCTGATCGAAACGTACTTTCAGGTCTTGTGCTCCCGCCGGGATCACATCTGACTCCAGCCAGCCGTTAGGCGCCACATCAATCAGGCGCCCTACTTTCCAGCCCAGGTCATCAGAAGCCTGGCCATCGACCTCATGCGCTTCAGGGTATACAGTGCGTAGCATGAAATTACGTGTAATGGGATGATCACCGTACTGGCTGGCAAAAGCCATTTTCGGGTCGGCGCCATACTGTTCGGCAGCACGGTCAACCACTATGCCGGGGGATACCTTGATACCCAGATAGTCTGCCACTTCCTGCAAACCATGCAGTTTATTGTCATCCAGCAGCCACAGCACATTGCCGCCGGCTTCGATATAAGCCTTGATCTTTTTCGCTTCAACCGCGCTGACATCCACCTGTGGAGCAGCGATCACCAGCATGGAGCCGTTCGCCGGCACCGCCTGAGCAATCGTCAGGTCCGGGTTGGAGAACTTGAAACCCTTGCTCTCCAGTTGCTTGCCGAATTCACCCAGGTCGTGGTTCTTCATGCCTTGCAGCAGGCGCTCGCCGTGACCATCCAGGTACATCACCGGCTGGTTATTGGTGCGGGACAGGCGTACCAGCAGATTGGTCATTTCCTGCTCGGCAAACGGCGGTGTGATGTGCTCGCTGCGCTTGTTGTATTCAACAATGGTTTCACCATCCACCTTGACGCCGGCTTCCTGCGCCAGTTTTGGTTCTTCGGATGGATTGACGAAATTGATGAATACGTTTTTCTTTTCGCGCTGGTAGCGTGCCACGAAATCCTGCATGCCTTTGCGGAAAGTATCACCATTATTGGCATCGTCATTGGTGGCATAGACGGTGATATTGATATCGCCATCCATCTGCTTGAGCACGTTGACGCTGCCCTGTGTCAGGATATTACGGTTGGCCTGGGTGATATCCTTGGCCCAGCGGTACTGGCTGGAAAGGTAACCCAGCATCAGGATCAGGGCCAGGAACACCAGCACAAACATCCAGTTTTGTGCCAGTAATTGCAATCTCAACTTACGGTTAATTTTCATAATGCTTTCAAACTCAAAAACAGTTGGCGTTTAACCGCGCAGACGATCGGCATCCAGACGACGGATGGTCAGGGTCAGAAATGTGATGATGAACAGCCCGAAATAAGCCAGGTCAGCCGTATCGATCAGGCCACCGGCAAAAGACTGGAAGTGGCGCATCAGCGACAGCTTGAGCAAGGTGCTGGTAGGGTCACCGGCAAAAAAACGGTCCAGGATCATCAGCACGAACAGCGCAATGAAACTCAGGATACCGGCGATGATAGGCTGCGATGTCAGCGAAGAAAAATACAGGCCCAGGGCGGCAAAACTGGATACCAGCAGCAACAGGCCGAGTGAATTGGAGAAGATATAGCCGAAGTCGATATCCGCCCAGATGTTCAATGTGCTCAGCATCACGGCTATGTACACCACCAGTATGCTTAAAAACACCACCAGGCCGAGGAATTTACCGATCACGATCTCGCTGATGGAAAGCGGCGCACTGAACAGGAACGGCATGGTCTGGCTGCGGCGCTCTTCAGAGATCAGGCGCATGGACAGCAGCGGCACGGCAAACAGCATGATGAATGAGGCCAATCCGTATACGGTCTGGCCGACGAACTGTGTCACGCCTATGCGTTCGGCCGGACGGATAGAGCCGGACATCACTTCAAAATAATTGTTTACGCCGTTCAGGTAATAAGCACCAAACGAAAATGTCAGCAACGCCAGGATGATCCAGCCCATAGGCGAGGCGAACATACTTTTCAGTTCTTTTCTTGCAATATTCAACATAGAGGTCTTTCAGGGTCAGCTTACGCCGCTTTAGGGATTTCCTGCGAAGCAGATTCTTGGTAGGTCAGCTGGACAAACACATCTTCCAGGCTGGTCTGGTCTGGGGCGATATGGTACAACCCCCAGCCATGCTGCACCGCTGCCTGTACGATGGCTTCGTGCGGCTGGCTGCCTTCCTGGAAACGGATACGCCACAAGCCGTCAGCCGGTTCAACCTCGGCCACGCCATAAATGGCGGTCAATTGAGCAATGTCCGGTGTCTGGCGCAAACCAACCAGCAGTTTGTTACCGATACGCTGCTGTTTCAGCACATCGATGCCGCCGTTGAATACCAGTTTTCCCTTGTCGATGATCTGTACATGGTCACATACCATCTCCACTTCCGGCAGGATATGGGTAGACACGATCACGCTGTGTGCCTGGCCGATCTCCTTGATCAGGGCACGGATATCGCGGATCTGGATAGGGTCCAGACCTACGGTAGGCTCATCCAGGATCACCACCATAGGGTTATGGATGATCGCCTGCGCGATGCCTACACGCTGCTGGTAACCGTTAGACAGGTTTTCAATCAGACGCTTGCTCATATGCGTCAGGCCACAGCGCTCCTTGGCATGCTCCACGGCTTTTTTGATATGTTTACCGGACACATTGTGCAGGCGCGCTGCGATGGTCAGGTATTCGTCTACCGTGAATTCCTTATATAAAGGACGCATTTCCGGTAAATAGCCGATCAGCGCCTTGGCTTCCTTGGGGTTTTCGATCATGTCGATACCACAGATCCTGACACTGCCGGCGCTTGGCGCAAGGTTGCCGGTCAGCATTTTCATGGTGGTGGATTTACCTGCACCGTTCGGGCCGAGAAAGCCCAGCACCTGCCCCTGCTGCAGGCTGAAAGTCACGTCGCTCACGGCGGCGCGGCCACCATAAAGACGGGTCAACTCGATTGCTTCTACTGTCAAATTTGCCATAATTCTTCCACACACTTGCTATCCGGAACCACTGCCGCTCACCCGGACCAACCGTTCCGGCAAACCAAATTCCTAGACAAAGTTTTCACCAAAAAGTTATAGTGATACCCATGGCGTTTTAACTGCCTCAAAAGACCGATTATAGACGCCACTTACAATTCAGTTACAAATCGCACATTATGGATGAACTTGCAGCAACTGTCACGGACTAAACTAAAATTCAGCACTCACTTTTGCCCACGCCGACACCGTCACTGCAGCCTCCAATACCAGACTTATAAAACAGGAATCCAGTATGCCCCAAACCAGCCGTTTCACGCTTAAACCCACATTATTGCGCCGCCCTGCGCTGGCGCTGTGGCTTGCATTAATGGCTGCACCGGCCTGGTCTGCCAGCAATACGGCGACGATCAAGACACCGACTGCCGAGTTCGTGTATAAATACCTGCTGGGGGAAGTAGCAGCCCAGCGCGGCGAGTTCGTACTGGCCAGCCAGCTGTTCCTGGATCTGGCCAAACAAACCCGTGACCCGCTACTGGCCGAACGTGCCACCCAAGCGGCCACTATTGCCCGCGCCCCGCAACTGGCCCTGCCTTCTGCCGAACTGTGGTCTGAACTGGTGCCGGATTCTATCCCTGCAGCACAAACCGCCAGCCAGTTGCTGATCGCCAACGGTGAACTGAAAAAAGCCATTCCGCAGATCCAGAAAGTGCTGGCTGATGAGCGTATACGCCCGAATGCGTTCATGGAGCTGAACAGCCTGATGATGCGCGTGACCGACAAAAACAGCGTGCTCGAGGCCATCCAGGAACTGGCCAAGCCTTATCCAAAACTGCCGGAAGCCCATTTTGCCATCTCACAGGCAGCCTATTTTGCGCACAATGAAGCGCTGATGGAAAAAGAGCTGAAAGAGGCTTCCAAACTGCGCCCGGGCTGGGAAGCACCGGCCCAGATACGCGGCCAGATGCTGACCGAGAAAGACCCGCAAAAAGGTATCGCCTATTACCGCGACTTCCTGAATTCGCATCCTGACGCTGACCAGGTCAGGCTGGCACTGGCACGCCTGCTGCTGATCCAGAAAAACACCACCGATGCCAAGGTGGAATTCACCAAACTGGTGGAAAAACACCAGAACAACCCGGAAATGAATGTGATCGTCGGGCTGCTGGCGCTGGATGCCAAAGAATATGAGTTTGCCGACCGCTACCTGCAGCATGCGCTGGATGTAGGCTTCAAAGAACCCAACCGCATCTATTTCAACCTGGGCCGCTCTGCAGCGGAACAACGCGATGACACGCGTGCCCTGCAATGGTTTGACAAGATCGGCGATGGCGAACAGTTCCTGGCCGGCAGGCTGGCAGCTGCAGCCATTATTGCCCGGCGCGACGGCATAGATGCCGCCATCACCATGCTGGATAACGTCAACGGGCTTACCCCGGAACAGCAAACACTGGTGATCCAGAACCAGGCATTGTTGCTGAGCCAGGCCAAACGCACCGAAGAAGCCTATGCCCTGCTTGAAAAAGGAGTGCAGAAATACCCTGAAAGCCCCGAGCTTTTATATGACTACGCATTGAACGCCGAGCGCGTGGGTAAATTCCAGGTGATGGAAGATACGCTGAACAAAGTCATCCGCATGAAACCGGATTTCGCCGCTGCTTATAACGCGCTGGGCTATTCATATGCAGACCGCAACATCAAGCTGGTCGAAGCCAAGAGCCTGATTGAGACAGCGACCAAGCTGTCACCGGAAGACCATTACATCATGGACAGCCTGGGCTGGGTCTACTACCGCCTGGGCGACATGGGCAACGCCACCGAGCAATTACGCCGTGCTTATGCCATCCAGCAGGACCCCGAAATCGCTGCCCACCTGGCCGAGGTACTCTGGAAGCAGGGCAAGAAGGACGAAGCCAAACAAATCCTCGACCAGGCCCTGTCTGCCAACCCGGATAACGAAGTGCTGGCCTCCACTGCACAGAAATTAAAATCCGCACTGTAATGCTGATGCCCTCCCTGTCGACTCCCCTGTCCTGGGGCAGGCTGGCTGCCACCTGCTTGCTAGCGTTTACGCTGGCAGCTTGCAGCACGCTGCCAAAGCCGCCGGTCACCACTACCGCCAGCGCTAGTTCACAGCAACGCATACAGCGGCTGGCTGCCGTCCGGCAGTTCTCGCTGGAAGCCAAACTGGCGGTGCAATATAACGGCAAAGGCTATACCGCCAGGCTGGAATGGCAGCATGAAGGCCAGGAAGACCATATGCGCATCTTCAGCCCGCTTGGGCAGCAGGTGGCGCTGATACACCGTACTGCACAATCAGTGACCCTGACTGACCAGGGTGGCAAGCAGCACCATGCCGCCGACGTGGCCAGCCTGACCGAGAGACTGCTAGGCTGGCGACTGCCACTGACCGGGCTAAGCCAGTGGATATTGGGCATCCCCCATAATGCCAGCCCTTACCAGGCCAGCTTTCTCGCCAGTGGTGAACCTGCCACGCTGACGCAGGATGACTGGCGCATAGAATATGAGGATTACCAGCCGACGGCGCTGAATGGCGCTACCGAGCAATTGCCGTATACCACCCGCTTGCAGCAACAAGATGTCAGGCTGAAACTGGTGATCCAGCACTGGTAACATCACGCTATCAATACGCCACCCAATTGAGCACATAGCCAGATTGCCAGCAGTACCGCAGTAGTGCTGGCTTTGCGCAAATCGCTACGTTTTTCACTAAAGATTCACCCCCAGCTGTCGATAATGGCACTATGAGCCGTTATCTGTTTTCACTGAATCATTACCGTTTCTGGCTGGCGTCCAGCCTGCTGGTACTTGCCTGCCTGCCGCCTGTTGATTGCCAGGCGGCGCAATGGCTGTCGATCAAGAAAACAGATGCCAACCAGCTGATGGTGGATAAACTGTCGCTGGTGGAAGAAAAACCCTATGTCAAAGCCTGGGTGAAAGTCGATTACCGCAACCCGCAGAAAAACGTGGAGTCGGTAGACCGTGTCTATAACCACGCCAAAGCACTGTGGTATTTTGATTGCACCAAACGCAAAGCCGCCACCATACAGGTGTTCCAGTACGACCAGGATGAACTGGTGTACTCAGCCGGCACCACCATCAAGCAGGCTGACTTTATCGAGCCGCTGCCGGATTCCGAAGTGGAGATCACGCAGCAATATGCCTGCAAGTGGCAAGCCAAGGAAAAACAGCGCGCAGAAGCGATCGCCAACCGCGCTGCCAACCCGATCAAGCCGGCAGTAGCCAGCGACAAGGATAAACCGGCAGCGCCTAACAGTGTCGCCGAACCCGCTGCGGGGCCAGCTACAGAGGCCGGCAACACCGAGCAAGGCAAGGCGGTTGCCAAACCTTCCGCCGAAAAAACTGCACCTTCCAAAGAAGCTATGGCCAAAGAAGCTGCGGCCAAAGAAACACCGGCTAAAGATGCAGCCAGAAAAGCCGAGCCCGCTTCTGCGAAAGAAACAGCAGCGAAGGAAGCACCTGTAAAAGAAGCATCCGCCAAAGACAAGGATAAATCCGCGAAACAGGACAAGGATGACAAATCCTGGGCCTATAGCGGTGCACGTGGCCCTGAAAAATGGGGTAGCCTGAACCCGGACTTCGCCGTGTGTAATGCCGGTAGCCAGCAGTCGCCTATCAATGTGGATAACACGATCACCGCTGCGCTCAAACCGATCAAACGCTTGCAGAAATTCCCGCTCAAGAACATCGCGCTCAAAGAACATAGCCTGGTCCTGGATGCCGGCAGCGGCAATATGATGGTGCTGGACCAGAAGCCGTACCAGTTGAAATATATCAGTGTGCATGCCCCATCCGAGCACCAGATCAAACAGAAATCCTATGCGGCAGAACTGCAGATGGTACATGAGGATAAAGCCGGGCATCGCGTGATCATCGCGGTGATGCTGGAAGAAGGCGCGACCAACCCCACGCTGGAAAAACTGCTGGGCAGCATTCCGAAAGAAAAAGGACAGAGCAAATCTTTGGCGATCCGCGTCACCCCGGCAGAACTGATGCCGACAAAACCGGCTTACTACCGCTATACCGGCTCATTGACCGCCCCACCCTGCACCGAAGGCGTACAGTGGATCATCATGAAAGAAGCGCTGAAGATCTCCAAGGCGCAACTGACCAGCCTGCAGCAGGCGATAGGCGAACCTAACCTGCGTCCGTTACAGGATAGCCAGGGCCGCATGATCCTGGAGTAAGGCTGGGGTTCGAAGCAGGGCCATGCTGAAGGAAACTCATCGCTGTGAAGAAAGATATTCCCCAAGGCAAGTCCATCAGCCTGGAATAAACCCCGGCGATCTGCATCTGCGCTTAGTCCGGGCACATGCATTACAATACGCGTATGGATTCCTCGCTATATTTCGCCCCGTGCAAACTCAACCTGTTTTTACATATCACCGGCCGCCGTGCTGATGGCTACCATGCCTTGCAAAGCATTTTCCTGTTGCTGGACCATGGTGATGACTTGCATATCAGCGTGCGGGCTGACGGGCAGATAGTGCACCAGAACCCGTTGCCAGGGGTAACGCCGGAAAAAGACCTGACCCTGCGCGCCGCACGTGCCTTGCAAGCTGCCAGCGGTTGCCAGTTAGGCGCGGATATCCACTGCAACAAACGCACGCCTATGGGTGGAGGCCTGGGCGGAGGCAGTTCCGATGCCGCTACTACCCTGCTCGCTCTGAACCAGTTATGGCAACTGGATTACTCACGCGAGCAGCTGATGCAGATAGGCTTAACGCTGGGTGCCGATGTGCCGGTATTTATCTTTGGCCAAACCGCCTGGGCGGAAGGTGTTGGCGAACAACTTTCCGCAGTCACCCTACCGGCTGAAATGCAGGAAAAATACTATGTGGTGATCACCCCTCAAATTCAGGTCCCAACGGCTGAAATATTTGCACATCAAGCATTGACAAGAGATTCAAAACCATTGAGAATAGCGGACTTTTCAAACGGCGCTAATTCCAGCGCGTTCTGGCAGCAAACCAGGAACGATATGGAAGCTGTCGTTTGTGCACTCTACCCTGAAGTTAACAATACGTTGGCCTGGTTGAAACAATACGGCGATGCTCGTATGAGTGGCTCCGGCGCTTCAGTATTTGTTGCGGTAGACAGCGCAGAAAAAGCAGATGAATTGATTGCAAACAGACCAGAAAACACTTCTGGTTTTTGGGCAAAAGGGTTAAAATACCATCCGCTTTTCAGCTCGGCGAAAGATTAGATCGCCAGCAGTGAAAGTGATAGTAAGAAAAGTTTTTTGGGGAGTCGCCAAGCTGGTTAAGGCACCGGATTTTGATTCCGGCATGCGAAGGTTCGAATCCTTCCTCCTCAGCCAAATATAAAGCGTGTAGATTTAACAATTTACACGCTTATTTTTTTGTAGATTTCTGCCTTGGCAGAATTCGGGTTTTAAGACATCGTTTTCGCTGAAAAGGGTACAACGTTGAGTAACGCCAACATGATGGTTTTTACCGGCAATGCCAATCCGGTACTGGCACAGGAAGTCGCCACGCATTTGGGCATTGAATTAGGGCGCGCCGATGTTGGCCGGTTTTCAGATGGCGAAATCATGCTTGAGCTGCTGGAGAACGTACGCGGCCGTGATGTATTCGTACTGCAATCCACCAGCTACCCGACCAATGACAGTCTGATGGAAGTCATGGTGATGGTAGATGCGTTGCGCCGTTCATCCGCTGGCCGCATCACCGCAGCCATCCCTTACCTGGGCTATTCACGCCAGGACAGGCGTCCGCGTTCAGCCCGGGTGGCGATCACTGCCAAAGTGGTAGCCAACATGCTGACCAGCGTAGGTGTGAACCGTCTGTTGACGATGGACCTGCACTCAGATCAGATTCAGGGGTTCTTTGATATCCCGGTGGATAACATCTATGCAACGCCGATCTTGCTGGATGACCTGGTCAAACAGGGTCACGAAAACCTGGTGGTGGTATCACCTGATGTAGGTGGCGTGGTGCGTGCGCGTGCCGCTGCCAAGCAACTGAATGCCGACCTGGCGATCATCGACAAACGCCGTCCGAAAGCGAATGTCGCCAAGGTCATGAATATTATCGGTGAAGTGGAAGGCCGCACCTGCGTCATCATGGATGACATGGTGGATACGGCGAATACGCTGTGCGAAGCTGCGGCAGCGCTGAAAAACCAGGGCGCGCTTAAAGTAGTGGCTTATGCTACCCACCCGGTGTTATCCGGTGGTGCCGGCGAGCGCATCCTGGGCTCCGAACTGGATGAGCTGGTCGTCACCAACACGATTGCGCTGAATGACAATGCAAAGGCCTGCCCCAAGATCCGCCAGCTGAGCGCGGCAACCTTGCTGGCAGAAACCATCAAGCGCATCAGCCAGGAAGAATCAGTTTCTTCCCTGTTTATGGACTAAAAGTTTATAAACAATTAAATAGCATGGACTAAAGGTTCATAAACAATTAAATAGCATGGACTGAGTTCATAAACCATAAATAGTATGACCTAAAAGTTCTTAGCTGATAATTTAGCTTGGAATACAGAACAAGTTTTACACCACCAGCTGGTCGCGGCGGGTGGATTTTAGTGCAGTACCACCAGTTTTCCATGGTGTTTTTAGGAGTTTTCAAATGAGTATCGAAATCAAAGCCGTCAAACGTGACGTTAAAGGTACGGGTGCGAGCCGCCGTCTACGTCGCGCTGGCAACGTTCCTGGTGTAGTGTATGGTGGTGACAAGCCTGCTGTTTCAGTAGAGTTCGACCACAAAGAGCTGTTCCTGCAATTCCGCCACGAAGCATTCCATGCTTCTATCCTGAGCCTGAGCCTGGATGGCAAAACAGAAAGCGTATTGCTGCGTGACTACCAACTGCACCCTGTGCGCAACACCATCCAGCACATCGACTTCCAGCGTGTGTCTGCCTCAGAGAAGATCCACGTTAAAGTGCCTTTCCACTTCGTCAATGAAGATGTGGCGCCTGGCGTAAAACTGGGTGGCGGTAACATCTCCCACATCCAGACCGAAGCTGACGTAAGCTGCCTGGCAAAAGACCTGCCAGAGTTTATCGAGATCGACCTGGGCAACCTGGAAACAGGCCATTCCGTACACTTGTCCGAAGTGAAGCTGCCAAAAGGCGTTGAGTTCGTACAACTGGCACACGGTGATGACGCCGCGATCGCGACTATCCTGAAACCACGTGGTGGTGAAGAAGCAGTCGAAGCCGCTGAAGGTGAAACACCGGCAGCTGAATAATCATCGGCTTAGCCGGCGATTTAACGCTAAAATAACGCGCACAACTTTGTGCGCGTTTTTTTATATCCATTTTTTCAACGCTTTTTTATTAAGTGCTTATTTACAAGCGGCAGATGCATCGCTGCGCATTTCAAAGATCAAATGATGAGCGGGATTAAATTAATTGTAGGATTGGGCAACCCGGGTGATAAATACACAATGACCCGGCACAATGCAGGTTTCTGGCTGGTCGATCTACTGGCACAGCAATCAGGCAGCCGTTTATCAGCTGAAGCCAAGCTGTTCGGCATCGCCGGCAAATGGTCGCCTCACAGTGACAAATGGCTGCTGAAACCGACCATGTTCATGAACGCCAGCGGCAAAGCCGTTGCCGCGGTCGCCAATTATTACAAGATCCAGCCGGCCGAGATCCTGGTGGTGCATGATGAGCTGGATCTGCCGCCAGGCCAGGCCAAGCTGAAATTCGGTGGCGGGCATGGCGGCCACAATGGCCTGCGCGATATCCATGCCGCATTGAACACCCCTGAATACTGGCGTTTGCGCATAGGCATAGGCCATCCCGGCAACAAGGCCGAAGTGGTCAACTTTGTCTTGAAAGCCGCCGGGAAAGACGAGCAGCAGGCGATTGATGACAGCATCATCAAGGCGACCACGGTGACTGACCTGCTGGCGCAAGGCCAGTTTGAGAAAGCCATGCTGCAACTGCATAGCAAATAGCAAACTAATTGACTATTGCGCCACCGGGTGCTGCTGCCACTGGTGCGCCCAGGCGACAAAGTCATCAGGCCGCAACGGGCGCGAGAAATAAAAGCCCTGGCCGTAATCGCACCCCATATCCCGCAATATCTCCAGCTGGCGCTGGCTTTCAATGCCCTCTGCCACCACCTGCATCCCCAGACTATGCGCCATCATGATGATGGCGCGGCACAAGGCTTCATCCTCACTGGAAGTTTCCAGTTCGCGCACGAACGCACGGTCTATCTTGACGTAATCGATAGGGAATTTCTTCAGGTAGGACAATGAAGAGTACCCGGTGCCAAAATCATCCAGTGCCACCTGCACCCCCGCCTGCTGGTACAGCGCGAGGCGTTCACTGACCTGGGTATTGGCATCCAGCAACAACCGCTCGGTGATCTCGACCACCACCATATTGCGCTCATCGCTGCCATCCAGCACATGCTTTAACCAATCCTGGTGCTTTCTGTGCTCGGCAGCAAACTGCACCGGCGACTTGTTGATCGCAACCTGGAAATCGGCATGCAGGCTTTGCCGCCAGGCCCGGCACTGCTCAATCGCCGTCCTGAATACCCATTCGCCTATAGGCACGATCAGCAAGGTATCTTCCGCGATACTGATGAATTCCATGGGCGGGATGACGCCCCTCACCGGATGCTGCCAGCGTATCAGCGCCTCTGCCTTCAGCACGGCATTGGTTTGCAGGTTGACCACCGGCTGGTATTCCAGGAAAAACTGCTGGCCTTGAATCGCCATATGCAAGTCATGCGATAACAGCATGCGGTTCTCGGCATGTTCCTGCATGCGCGGCGTAAAGTAGGTGAAGCAGTTACCACCCTTCTGCTTGGAGGCATACATGGCCTGGTCAACCCGCTTCATCAGGTCTTCCTTATTGCTGGCATCATCCGGGTAAATCGCGATCCCCAGGCTGCCGGCGACATAGGCATGGGTGTTTTCCAGCTTGAATGGCGTAGACAGGCTATCAATGACTTTCTGGGCGATATCCTCCACATAACCGGCATGTGCATCGCTGAGCATCAGCACGAACTCGTCGCCACCCAGCCGCGCCACCAGGCCATTCTCATCTATGCATTGTGTCAGGCGCTGGCCGGCCTGTTGCAACAAGCGGTCACCCTGGTCATGCCCTTGTGAATCATTCACTTCCTTAAACCGGTCGAGGTCGAGGAAAATGATCGCCACTTTATTGTTCTTGATCAGCCGCAATTGCTGGTCCAGGCGGTCAAAAAACATGCGGCGGTTAGGCAAACCGGTCAGCGTATCCACATTGGCGTATTGCCAGATCGCCTCTTCAGACTGCTTGATCTTGCTGATATCGGCCAGGGTACCGAGCACGCGCAGTGACCTGCCCTCCTCGTCGCGCTTGAACACCATGCCACGGTCATACACCCACTTCCAGCTGCCATCCTTGCAGGCCATGCGGTATTCCATCTCATAGTGGTCACGTTCGCCATCCAGCACCTGTTGCAGCATGGCCATCGCCGCCGGGTAATCGTCTTCATGGATACGCTTGTGCCAGCTAGCCGGCTGGTGATCGAACTCGTCCGGCAAAAATCCCAGCATGCTTTTCCAGCGGTCAGAATAGACAATGCGCGATTCGGGCACATACCAGTCCCACAGGCCATCGCCGGTGCTTTCCAGCGCCAGCATCCAGCGCTGCTCGCTGGTATTGAATTCCTGGTTGAATTTCTCCAGTGCCTGCTGGGTCTGGATACGCATCACAGCAAAGTAAGCGATGCCCCCCAGCAACATACTGAGGAAAATCCCCAGGATACCGATGCGGTTGGCCTGGCCGTAATCGATAGTCGCTTCAAACGCCGGGGTAGAACGCGCCCGCAGACTCCACTCCTGCCCATTGATGCTCAGCACATGCGACATGCCGTAGATCGCCTTCATCGCATGCAATTGCGATTCGTCATCGCTATGGTACAAAGGCGTCTGGCCCTTGCCTTGCACCTGGTCGAACACATCAAAATGCAAATGCCGCTGCTCAGTCTGGTGCAGCGCTTCGCTTAAAAAAGCCGCCACATCAAAACGTAAGAACACCCAGCCATTCAGCATGCGCCTGCGGTCATGCGCGGGGATATCCGTCAGTTTGCCGCGATACACCGGCGCATACAGCACATAATGTTTTTGCAGCGGCAAAATGTCATCTATCATCGAATGGGTCGCCATCACCAGCCGCCCGCCATCCCCCGCTGTCAGTAAGGCAGATTTTATCGCCGCATGACCGAAAGCATTCTTGAACAGCACTTCACGGTTGGTATCGTTGCGCGGCTCGACGTAGATGATAGGGGCGAATTCCTCCCCTTTGAATGCATTGCCATGCTGCTGCAGCAGAAGCTGGATAGGCATTTCCAGGTCCCTGAAAGTATCAGGCTGCTGCAGGTTGATATATTTGATAAAGCCGATGGCGCTCAGGCTGGCATCGCCGGGACGCTGGATAAAGTCATTGACATAGAGTTTGAATTCATCGGCAGAGACATGCTCCGAAGAGGTATAAAGCTGTTCAACGCCTTTTAATATCTGGCGGTAGGCTTCTATCCTGTGCTGGATATCTTCCCCGGCATTGACCACGGATTGCTTGAACTGTATCTCCTGCAATGCTTCTGCATGGTGACGCTCGCTGATCCACAGCAAAAGTGTGGTCAGCACCGCTCCCGAAAATATCACCCCGGCAATCCAGCGCGACATTAGGAGTTGCCGCAACGGTGCCATATCTATTAGAAACATTTCTCATCCTTATCCAGGAAGATGCATGACAGCTTTATTATGCCCCCACCGTCATGCGAAGTATATTTATAATCCTGCCACTTTCCCGCCCGGCGGTCACGCAAATGCAAGATACTTTTGTTGTATTTCTTTACTAACGGTAAAATATCACTTTTATTCAATGCCAGCCGCAAAAAACACGCGCGGCAGCACACACTGAAAGCCATTCCACTATGAAATGCGGTATCGTCGGCCTGCCAAACGTAGGCAAATCCACCCTGTTCAATGCGATCACCAAAGCCGGTATCGCCGCAGAAAACTACCCCTTCTGTACCATTGAGCCCAACGTCGGCATTGTTGAAGTGCCGGATACGCGTCTGCAACCCCTGATAGACCTGGTCAAACCGCAAAAGGTGCAGCCAGCGATCGTGGAGTTCGTCGATATCGCCGGCCTGGTGGCGGGCGCTTCCAAAGGTGAAGGCCTGGGTAACAAATTCCTGGCCAATATCCGCGAGACCGACGCCATCGCCCATGTCGTGCGCTGTTTTGAAGACGGCAACGTCATCCACGTTGCCGGCAAGGTAGACCCGCTGGCGGATATTGAAGTGATCAATACCGAACTGGCACTGGCTGATATGGAAACAGTGGAAAAGACCATACAGCGCGAAGGCAAAAAAGCCAAAAGTGGCGACAAGGAAGCCATCGCGCTGATCAAGGTGCTCGACAAAGTACTGCCAGCCCTTAACGAAGCCAAAGCCGTACGCACCATAGGCCTGGATGCAGATGAACTCGCATTGCTGAAACCGCTGTGTCTGATCACGGTAAAGCCAGTGATGTACATCACCAACGTGGTCGAGAACGGTTTTGAAAACAACCCGCACCTGGACAAAGTACTGGCCCTGGCAAAAACTGAACATGCGCCAGTGGTGACCATCTGCGCCAAGATCGAAGGCGAAATCTCCGAACTGGACGAAGAAGACAAACTGCTGTTCCTGGAAGAACTGGGCCAGGAAGAGCCCGGCCTCAACCGCGTGATCCGCGCTGCGTATGATTTGCTGGGCCTGCAAACCTACTTCACCGCCGGCGTACAGGAAGTACGTGCCTGGACCGTGAAAAAAGGCGCTACCGCCCCGCAAGCCGCTGGCGTCATCCACACCGACTTTGAACGCGGCTTTATCCGTGCCGAAGTGATCGCCTACAACGACTACGTGCAATACAAAGGTGAAAAAGGCTCACAGGAAGCCGGAAAGATGCGCCTGGAAGGCAAGGAATACATCGTACAGGACGGCGATGTCATGCACTTCAGGTTTAATGTCTAACACCTGCGGTTCAACGTTTTGATTAGCTGAAATTACTGCGAAACACTATAAACGATTGTTGTCGTCCCTAGACACAACTGCTATAATCGCGGTCTTTCAAATGGTGATGTAGCTCAGCTGGTTAGAGCACAGGATTCATAATCCTGGGGTCGAGGGTTCAAGTCCCTCTTTCACCACCAATACCTAAGCGGCTTCCAGGAATGGAAGCCGTTTTCTTTTTGGGCCATGGCCCATTGATAGCCCATATTTAGCCAATCTAATTTTCTCTAAAATTTCTTACGACCCTAAGAGCGTTATAGAATTGGAATACCTAACTTATCAAAGAAAGCTCGATTACGCTCTTTTGCTGCCTTTACAAGCTGATTAAAACTTATTACCTCGATATAAGCTTTGTAATTAGGGTTGTATCCGAAAAATCCCATACCATCAGCAGTCATGGTTAAACTAAAGTTTTTGCAGCGCTTTATCATCGTTGAAGTCAGGTCGCAAACAATATAGCAATATGCGGGTATATCATGATTTCTAGGAATGAGAAGGCCGGATTTTGTTTTTGCTTGGCCATCCCGAATTCTTTCTACATAACTAAGCGCCTGATCTATCGGATCTTTGTCTTCTCCTTCACGCATGTCGTTGCGCATTGGGCGTTTAATTTCGACAACGGTAATAGCAGCAAGTGGGAAGCTGGTTTGATTACTAACAAGAAGCGTGTTGTCGAATACCCTCATGCTGAGTAAATCTGGCTCTTTTGTGGACTCATTACCAGTAATTGGCATCGCATTCAGTGTTTTGTCTGAAGCCAAATAGTTATGAAATGCTAAGCGCTCATCAATCAGCCAAAGGTTGCAAGAGTCCAGAAAAACCTCACTCGAATCTTTTCGCATAGGCATAATCAGCTCATGAATCATATCTTCCCGAGCGTATTTACCGTTTTCTAATCTCTCGATGGATTTCTGTAGCAGGTCAATAATCACTTTGCGATGTGATACGTAATTGGCAAGGTCAGATTTTTTAAGATCTTCTGCTTTGCGCAGATACTGGCTCAACCGCTGTTTATATTCCTCTACATGCTCCTCAATCTGAGGCTGCATGATGTCATGGCCCTCGCTCACCAACTGTCGCTCAACCTCATACCACTGAGCATGCAGGTGTAATTCTAGTTCTTTGTCGGACTTTTCTGGGTCAATAATGAGCAAATCTTCCGCGACATAGTTGGCAATTGGGCGATAGCGCGGTGCATGATTGTTAATAAAATTATCGACACGTTTGCGACCTGCTGAAACATTTTCTGCCAGCACATCTTGTAGATATTCTGTACTGCGCTCTAACACAGCATCGCGAATATCTTTAAAGCTGACTTCATTGAGCATGTTCTCACTATCTTCAGCAATATCAAAGGAGGTGCGTTCACTTCGCACGTGTTCGCTGAGGTAATCGGAAGCCACATAGCAGGTGTAGGTGAACTCACCGGAAGAGTCTGAAATTTTTCCGTACAGGCCAAGGAGCTTCCCTTGAATAGACTCTTCTTTTACGAGCCGGTTATCCGCGCAGAGAGCAAGTTGGTGCTTTTTATTTACGGATGCACGAAATTTAATGTGGGTCAGGTCGAAGGAATATTCACGAATTGTAATTTTCTCGTAGAAAGCACTTGCATGCATGTGCTGATCATAGAGTGTATCTAGGTCAATGCTTTCTCCAGAATCTTCAACAAATATTTTTGGAACATCCTCACTTCTAACAAAATACCAGAGTATATGCTCCAGTAGCTGATTGGCTACGGATTCGCATTTTGTGGGCGCATGCTTACGGAAGTTTTCATCATAACCAACAAGCTTAATTCTGGTTCCTGTGTGCTGTTCGGTAGGCGTCACAATCTGTTCACCATGGACGCCCATTTTATCGTTAAAGCGGAATACGCGCTTTTTAAGCTCTCCATCAACATCTAGAAAATGGCTTTCCACTTCAACCAGATCAAATACCTTCAGCCACATCAGTCTGCCAACACCTCGACAACCTTTGTCAATTTTGTGGTCGGTGTCGAGAGTTTCAAATGACTTAAAGTTGGCTTCATCAAATCCACAACCATTATCACTAATGGTGAAGCCTATGATAGGTGGTAGAGCTTTAGCGTCTAGATCCAGGCTGCCCTGGGTAGCTCGATTGATATGAAGAAAAATCTTGCCATTAACGGAATTTCCTTTTTCTTCAATGGAATGTATAGAGTTTACCACGGCCTCAAATGCCGTCATTAAGCCGTGACTCTTGGGTAAAGAGGTATTTCGTAAGCGGCCTTTGAGATTAGTCTGTAAACTCATATTCCCTCTTTAGATCGCACCTTTGAAGGCTGAATCAAGAATGGATGCTTTAAGACTTTGAAGGCTGTTTACTTTACTTCTCAGTGTATCTAGCAACTTCTGGTTAGATTGATATTTCTCATCTAAACCATTGGCAATTATTTTCTGTTCGTCCACATTAGGAAGTGGCAACATAAACTTACCTAGACTTTTAGCCGACAAGTTTGGTTGCGCAGCGCCATTGTTATAGTAAGAGATATATTTTTGACAGAGACTACTTTTCAAATATTTATAAACGTATTCTTCTGATACGCAATCTTTTGGCCTGATAATTACCAGTGAAGAAGCAATTACGCCTTCATCAATATCTTTCGAAATAGCAACTTTTCCTAATGAGCCTCTTAGGCAAAATAAAATGTCTCCAATTTTTATTCGGCCGCTTTTTAACAAGTCATAATGTTTAGGTGGGATGTAATTAAGCCCTTTATGGTCAATATATCTTTCCCCAAGATTTCCGGCGCTAACAACAGGAATGCCTTCTGCTACGAATGCTGATTTAGATGGATAGTTTTTACCTCTGTCTCCGTTTTCGAAAGTACAGATATCGGAAAGATAAACCCAACCATCTTTATCAGCTAAAGACTCGATATCAGTATCTGAAGGAAAAATAATATTCAGCTCACTGGCGTAAAACGCATCTGCAAGCGTAATGCTTTCCTGTAAATGCTCGATAGCACTGTCGATAAGAGGGAGCAATCTATCAAGTTTTTCGACGATGCGTTTTTGATCTATTTCCCCACAAACAGGAACGCTAACACTTTTTAAAGCCTTTAACGGTACTCGATGTCGACCAGTAGCACCTTCCATTTTATCTATCAGAAAGCGGCGAACAGAGGGTGAACGAAAGAAGTGCAATAAATACTTTGGTTCAACGCTATCTAATGCATGAATTGGAAAAACTTCAGTTGTAGCGAAGCCGCCATCAACACTGTCGATTAAGGCTGTTTTGTTGTTCTCTGTACAAGGTGTGATTTTGGCTAAAAGTACCGCATTACGTTGGAATTTTGTGTATCCTTTTTTTACTTCATCAAAGTTTCGTAATTCGTAGTTGCTCTTTTGGCCCGTTTCTTGGTCAATCTCTGTCATTCCAATAAATGGGACATTCCCTTCAGTATCTGGAGTTGGCGAAAAACCTCTATCGGCTCCGATCTGCGCAACTTTATCAATGGTGCGCCACTGCCACCCATCCGGCAATTGATATAAAACCTGCTCCATGCTTATAGCTTCTCCAACAGGTTTTCAATTTCATCCAACAACCCAGAGACCAGTTTTTCTTTGGTACGAATCTGCCTAAGAATATCTATTGGCTTTAGATGTTCGGTATCTTTTTGTCTGGCTGGGTTTTTGGCGGATAAATCATAGTCTTCAGCCAGTTTGCTGGCCGACACTGTCCACGAACGATCGGTAGTTTCGCGGCTGTGGTAAAGCTCGACAAATTCTTTTAGGTGCTCATCGGTAATCGGTTTGTTTTTGGTTAGCTTTTGCTCAGGTTCACATTCGTAGTACCACACATCGCTTGTACCACCACTACGTTCGAAAAAAAGCACATTGGTTTTAACACCGGAATAGGGTAAAAACACGCCAGAAGGCAGGCTTAAAATGGTGTGCAAGTTAAAGTTTGCCAACAATTCTTGTTTAACCTGTTTAAAGGCGCTATTAGTTTGGAACAGTACGCCTTCTGGCACTACGACTGCTGCTTTGCCACCGCTTTTCAGAGTTTTCATAAAATGTTGTAAAAACAGTAATTCAGTTGCATTACTCTGGATGGGGAAGTTTTGCTGAATTTGCGACTTCTCTTTCCCACCAAATGGGGGGTTAGCCATAATAATGTCGTAACGGTCTTTTTCCTGAATATCCCGAATATTTTGGGTGAGGGTATTGCCTCTGAACAGGTTGGGTGATTCGATGCCATGCAAAATCATGTTCATCATGCCCATCACGTAAGCCAGTGACGTTTTTTCATATCCCCAGTACGCACCAGCACGCTGAAAATCGTACTCTTCGCTGGTTAATTCCCTCCCTGTTCTTTTTTTGAAAGGTTTGGGTTTGTTGTACTCGAATGCCTCGACTAAGAACCCACAAGAACCCGCTGCTGCGTCATAAATCTTTTCAAGTGGTTGCGGGTTTATCGCTTTAACCATCGCCCGGACAACAGGGCGCGGAGTATAGAATTCTCCGGCGTAACCGCCAGCATCCCCCATGTTTTGGAGTAAACCTTCGTATACCTGTGACAACTCAAACATGTCGTCATCGGATTGAAAATTGAGAGTATCGACAATGTTTAAAACCTCGCGCAATGTGTGGCCGGAAGCGACTTTGTTGTCCAAGTACTGAAAGATAGCGCCAATTTTGTAGATGAAGGATTTGGGATCTGCGCCCCTTGCGGCTGCGTTAGCAAAGCTTTTCAGGTATGGGAATAGCAGTTTATTTACGTAATCTGTGAGGTCATCCCCAGTCTTTGCCCGAGCCAAGTCCAATTTACCATCACTTGTTTTAGGGCAGGCCCAGCTTACCCAGCGATGCTCGTCATCTAATACAGGGTTATAGTCCTTGCCGGACAATACCGCTTCATCTTCTTTTTCAGACTCATAATCATCTAAAAACTTTAGGAATAGCACCCACGAAGTTTGCTCGGTGTAGTGCATAGCACCACTAATGCCATCGTCACGGCGCAGAATGTCGGTAATGCGGTCAATTTTCTTTTGCAGTGACATATTTAGATTTTTCCGATAATAAAATCGTACATATTAGTGACGTCTTCGCTAATTTCTGCGGGCGGGATCAGGTTGATATAGGCTTGGAGTTTTTTCATGCAAAGCCCTTTTTCATGTTCCTCACCTGTGAGGTTATTAATAAGATTGCGCGTGGCGGCTTTGACAATATCCGATGACAGTTTTCTAATTCCCTCGTTATCGCCACCATCGTTGACTCTCAAATGAAACCGTGCAGCTAAGAGATCGCTATTAACAGTATCTATTTGGTTGTGATGCGATAATGCAGTGAAACTTAGTAGGTAGTGCTTAACTTCACGCCTTTTCCAAGCTAACAAAAAGGTATCTACACGATACCCCCCCACCCATTTAATGGAGCTAACAAGCTCGCCGCAAGCGCGACCCGCCAACTGCACGCCATTGGGCTTCCAACTTGGGTTGGCCTCATCTCTATCACATATCAAAAAGATCTTTCTTGTAAAAATCTGACTTTCTGACGAGCCTAGAGTTTTAACCCAGCTCACCTTGACTTCGCCCAGTTTGTCCTCGTCAGAGGTATAGCTTGAAGGCTTTTTCAACGGACTCAAGGATGCGAGTCTAGAGACATCATGCCCCTTTCTTTCTGCCAATTTAACAAAAATTGTCCAATCATTCTCATCATCTAATATGGCAATATTTGGTAGCTTGCCACACACCTCGAATTCCACCGATTTCGCGCGCGACAGTACAGTCAGGCGATTGATCAACTGCTTGATTTTGTTGTTTTCGCTGATCTTGCCTTTTTCAACAACATGCAGGTGTTCGATACGATTTTCTTTAGCCGAAATAGAGTCGAGTAAGTGTGTGGTGGTGATGGCGTGGCCTTTAATGCTGTGTAGAAGAACCCAAAGCCTTTCGACATTTTTGTAGTGAAGATGCGAGTCTGCCTCATCAAATAAAAATAAAGTATCCTCAGAGTCGAATAGGTCAATTAACGCAAATAAGAATAGAAGCTGGTATTCGCCATCGCTAAGCTGGTCCAGTTCGATATTGTTGTTGAATACGAGTTTGCAACGTGACTTATCGATAAAGTAGTTGTTATCGGCGGCCTGAGTGAAAAAGGCCACCTCAGGGTCCCATGTGGTCGCTATAGTTTGGGCGTTGGTCTCGCCAGCTTGGGCTTCATCATCACCGGCTTGAAGTTGTCTAGGGTAGTCGAAAGAAACTCGAATTAAGCCGTTTGCAGTGAGATCAATGATTCGCATTCGCAGAGGCTCTTCAAACTCATAATCACGCGATATCAGGTTGGTAACAAAACTTTCCAGTGAACGAAAATATGGTGTTGCACGCAGCGTGTCGGCTTGACCTCGCTCTTCGCGTTTGAGTGCATCTTGCACACGAGTAATGTAGTTTTTATCTACTTTAAAGGCGCACTTGAAAGTTGTGCTCAGATCGTCTTTATCTGGCTGCGACTCATTGACATATTTCTGTTCCACTAAGAAAGACCTGACCTTACCATTGCGTTTAATGGCTGTGGCTAAAAAAATAAGCAGCTTTGACCAGGACTTGTCGAAATAGAAGCAGTCAAGATTAAGGCCGCGACCGGCTTGCCTTTCTCTTTTCAAATATGCGCTGAATTTTTCTGAGTAATTCTCATTTTGTCCAGATGAGAAGCATACGACCTTAAGATTTTCATGGTCTCGCCCAGCTAATCGTTGTTGAAACACCGACTGCAAAATACTGGATTTACCTGAGCCATTCTCGCCGATAAGCGTTGCGACCTTATCAATCGTTAAGGTCTGTACGTGTTGATGTAATGGGTTGGGGGCTAAGTTCAGTTCCATGGGTTAGCTCACGTGGTATAGCTGGTATTGTAGTTGTTTGAAGGCAACGAGCAATTGCGCAGGTTTACCACCAAAGGCCATGGAGGCATCTTTGGTGGTGCCGAGGCCAGATAGCTCGATCAGTGCGGGTAAGCGCTCACGCGCCAGTTCTGTAACGCCCGTTTGCTCGTAGCGATTCAAGACAAAATGCAGGAATTGCTTGGCTTTTTCCTGTTTGAAGTGATTGAAGAATGTACTGTTGGCTCGCACTGCTTGTGCTCTGAATTTTCGAGTAGCCATAGGTTGTTCGAACGCCAAAAACGCAAGCAGATCGAACATATCGCAGTCATCGGCTTCGAACATCCGGCGTAGGGTCGAGAGCTGCTCTTTATCAAAGCCCGCCTGTACCAGTTTGGCCAAGAGTTGTTCACGATGGTCTGGGTCTGACCAGATATCCCGAAGCTCATCAACGCTTGTGAACAGGCCTGGCAGTTGTTGAATTAACCGCTCAACAAACTCTTGGATAGTGAGAGGCTTACCGTTTTCGTCGATATAACGGGTCTCAATATCGATGACCTTGAGCTCACGGTTCTTGCCAAGTTTTACTTTTAACCTCGGCCGCGGCGCACCAGGCTCTGGTTCAGGCCCGTTGCCGCTTTCGGGCGGCTCAGGTGTGTATGGAAGCTGGGGCGGTTTTCGTGATCCGCCTAGCTCAGGAGGTTCAGGCTCTCCATCCCACTCTTCGTCATAAAAGTTGTTGGTTGCACCCCGAAAATCCAGGATGGTAAAGTAGTCTTTACCATCAAATACTCGGGTACCGCGACCCACAATCTGTTTGAACTCCACCATCGTGCCGATGGTTCGATCTAGTACAACATTGCGGACATTACGGGCATCGACACCAGTAGTGAGCATTTGTGATGAGGTAATAATAGTTGGGATATCTTTGTCGTTGTCCTGAAATTTTTCCAACAGCTCGCGACCAACCTTACCTTCGTCACTGGTAACTCGCACACAATAATGAGGGTCTTTAACGGTTTTGTATTTGTTGATCATATCGCGCATAGTCAGCGCGTGATTCTGGTTCTCACAGAAGACGATGGTTTTTTCCAGAGGGTTAATGTTCTGTAATATGGCTTTGGCTACTAGCTCCGTGCGGTCATCAACAACGATTTTGCGGTCATAGTCTTCGACCTGATATAAGTCTTGAACAGATTCGCCTTCGACGATCACATCGTCTTTGGTGAGCACTAATTCATCGAGATTGGTTCTAATTCGCTTAACTCGGTAAGGCGTTAAGAAACCATCATTGATACCCTCTTTCAGCGAATATACATAGGCAGGCGGACCAAAGTATTCATATGTATCTACATTATCTGTGCGTTTTGGTGTTGCTGTTAAACCTAAATGCACAGCGCTACTAAAATGATCGAGAATGGCTCGCCAAGATCCTAATTCATTTGCAGCACCTCGGTGACATTCATCAATTAATATTAGATCAAAGAAATCACTGGGATAGGCTTTGTAATACCCATCTATATTTTCCCGCTCTGCAATTGCTTGATAGATAGCAAAAAATAGATGGGCGTTAGTGGGCACCACGCCATTGCGTTTGCGAACCTCTTCTCCACTGATTTTGATCAAATCTTTTTCGTAGGGATTAAAAGTGTTAATTGCCTGATCGGCCAAAATATTACGATCGGCCAGAAAAAGAATGCGCGGTCTGCGTGAACCAAGGTTGTCGAGACTCCAACGAGCCTGGAATAATTTATGAACGATTTGAAATGCGATAAAGGTTTTACCGGTGCCAGTGGCCAGAGTTAGTAGGATTCTAGACTTACCTCCTCCGATTGCATCCGTAGCAGCATAGACTGCTAGCTCCTGGTAATAGCGTGGTTGTATTGCTCCTTCAAGATGGAATGGGATATTTCTTAGCTTTTGACTTAAATCAGTTACCTCATCAGCATAGCGTTTCTCAAGCTCATCAGGTGTAGGATAAAACTCAATGTAATTTCCTTTGCCTGTTCGCAAGTCGAACTCGTATGTTTGCTTACCATTACTGGAGTAGACAAAACGGACACGGAGCTTATTTGCATATTCAATCGCTTGTTGCAGGCCTTTTGTTGGATGCTCGGACTCTTTTTTTGCTTCGATTACTGCTAAATGGCGATTCTCTTTATGCAGCAGGTAGTCCACAAAACAACGTTGCCCTCGAATCCCTCCAGACAATTTTCGACCGTCTGTAAAGAAATGCTCCCGAATGATGTTACCAGGCTGCCAATAAGCTGCGGTTAGTGCTGGATCTATGTAGTTTGCTCTTGTATCAGCTTCAGATGACATTATGAGTCTCATCTTCAATGTACTCGAAAATATCTTGGACATTACAATTCAGAAATGTACATAGCTTGTTAATTGTATCCAATTCGACTCTGGTAGCAGTCTCTTCATATAGCAAGGTAATAGCATTTCTATGCACCCCTATAGACCTAGCAATATCAGCTACTCTTAATTTCTTTTCTCCCATAATTCGGGACAAGTGGCATTTAATCACATCACACCTCAAATAATTTCACTCTAAATGAAATAAATTGTTGCTAAATGAATATTTTTCACTTAGAATTGCATTTAGAATGAAATTTATACATTAAAGACGATATTTTTTCATTCTACCTTAATCAACTAAGTGAAGGAATGTTTATGGCTCAAACTTTTTTAACTACTCATCAACTCGCAGAACGTATCCAATATGATGCTCGTACTATTCGTGAACAATTAAAAGATAGCGTGCTCATTGAAGGAGTGCATTATGTGCGTCCATTTGGGCGTAGAAAAATTCTATACATTTGGGAGCGTATTGAGAAAGATATTCTCAGCGCAAGTAAGTTAGCTTTTGCCATCCCGATGGCAAATGGTGGTATTTGCCATGGCTAGTATTCGACAACTCAACGGAAAGTTATTTTTTGACTTTAGATATAGAGGTCAGCGATGCAGAGAATACACGGCTGCATTAGACAATAAAATCAGTCGAAGCAAAATGGAAAGTATTCTCAAGAAAATTGAGGAAGACATTGCTGCGGACAGATTCGACTATCGCCGCTACTTTCCCGCCAGCAAGAATGCAGAAAAATTCGACGCCTCTAATGGAGCGCCCTCCACTTTCAAACCTTCCTCGCCTACCTTCGCTTCGACTCGAAGCGTTAGTACAACGCCTTACCTGTCTGAGTTTGTAGAGCAGTGGTTTAACGAATTCTCGGTTGAGTGGCGGCGTACTTATATCAGTACAGTCAGGCAGATCATTGATTCACGGTTGATACCGCAGTTTGGAAACATCAGGGTCAGCGACATTCATCGTGAGGATATCCTCAGTTTCCGTTCATCTCTCGCTAAAGAACCAGGACGTAAACAGGACTCAAAGTTATCACCACGCAGAATCAATGCAATTGTTCTGGTGCTGACGCAAGTACTCAACGAAGCCGCCGACCGCTACAACTTTAACACACCGGCTGATCGCATCAAACCATTGAAGCTGAAGAAGGCACATGTCATGCCTTTCAGTCTCGATGAGGTGAACAGCATCATTTCGAATTGTCGTGCTGACTTTAAGGATTACTTTACTGTACGTTTTTTCTCGGGCATGAGAACTGGTGAAGCTGACGGTTTGAAGTGGAAGTATGTCGATTTCGATAAACGTCTCATTCATATCCGGGAGACATTTACCGCAGGCGAAGAGGACTATACCAAAAATGACTCCAGTCAACGGGACATTCAGATGTCTCAGCCGGTATTTGAAGCCCTTAAAAGACAGTTTGAGGCGACGGGCAAGCTATCCAAATTTGTATTCTGCAATCGGGATGGTAATCCTCTGGATTTACATAACTTCTGCAAGCGTGTTTGGTATCCGTTACTCAGGCATCTGAGTTTAGAGACTCGTACACCCTATCAGATGCGTCATACCGCAGCTACACTCTGGCTGGCTGCAGGCGAAGCTCCTGAGTGGATTGCACGTCAGCTTGGCCATACCAATACTGAAATGCTGTTTACCGTGTATAGCCGGTTCGTACCCAACTTAACCCGCCAGGACGGCAGTGCTTTTGAAAGGCTCTTAAAACAAAACGGGTTAATCGTCACACCAGACAATCAAAATAAGGAGGCAGCATGAAATTCTTGAAGGCAATCGAAAATAGCCAGTTGATGGCGACATGCAGTATCTACAACCTGTTCAGAATCCAGCATATCTCCTTTGAGAAAAACCCTGACGCTACTTACATCTACAAGGCAACGCTCTACCGAGATTTCCGTACGCTACGAGTGACTTGGTTATCTAAACACGAGCGTAAGGATATTGGCTATGGCGTATTGGTTCGTGCTGATTGGCTGACTAAGAAAGTCTTCCTGGAAGGTACCAATATCATTAAAACAGTGAGTTCTGTAGGCATGCTGCTAGAGGGTGAAGGTCTGGACACGACGTTGATTCCAGCCTGGATGCAAGATGGCTTTGCTGTGGGAGCTTTGTTGAGAACAATCTCAAGCCTGCCTGTTGAATATAACCGGCTGATTAATCAAGTGCTGACTAACCACTACACGCTCTATCATTTTCTCAAAACACCTTGGTCATTGAGTGGTGAGTTCAAAACATTGGGAGGCAATCTTGAAAGAACGCTTCTGCAGTTGGACTTTCTGGAATCGGATCGGGTTGCTCAGCGATTGATGCGCCCTAAAGAACAGCTGATGGCTGCAGTCATCTTGTTGGGCATTGGTCACTATAATCAGTTTGATTATGACACCCGCACTCATTGCTACAAGAAACGCTCAACCAAGGGTAAGCATGATCCAAGACAGGTAGCGATTGATTTGATCAATGAAGCCAGAAAACCGCTCAATATGAAAGACCTGCTCACGTTTGATCGACTGATCAGTGTGATCATGCATCTGGATTTTGAGTATTGATGCTATTCAGGCGAGCCTGGCTTAAGCCAGGCTAGGTTCGTCTGCTATCAGGTCCGGCAATTCACATTTCAGTATCTCTGCTAGCCGGCAAAGGATAGATACCGATGGGTTCGCAATCGCCCTCTCCAACTGGCTGACGTATGTCCTATCCACCCCAGCCAACAATGCCAGTTTCTCTTGTGAAATATTCAAGGCCTTTCTACGCGCAGTGATATTGCGCGCCATATTGGCTTGAATGTTTTCCAGCATTGAGGACATGCCTCAATTCTTTTACGAATGAGATTAACAGTCCACGGAATATAATCTACAATACTTAACAATCGAATAAGGATAACTATGCTAACCAAACTTGTATTGATTGTTTTAGTTTCGCTATGCATCAGCAGTTGCAGGACCGTTTACAACCCAGATGAGGCTGCGCATCAGAACCTGATTCAACAGTACCACTCCCTCTACAAAAACACTATTGGGCAAATCATGGATGCAGAGGCAGTGAAGAAGTGGATGACGTTTGATTCCGAGTTTGGTGATACCAAAATTGAAGGCGTGCATGAATATCGCCGCCTTTGGTGTTCATCCCTGCCAGTGGCGGAAATGAAAAGACGTACCTTCAATATCGCTACTGACTATTGCTATGAGCTAGGCGGCACCATGCATGACAGATGGTGCCGCTCAAAAGAAGACAAACCGCTGTTCTTTATGACTGCAGGTGACTTTAGTTTCTTTGGTCCATCCACGATAGAGCAATACTGTCATCCGAACCGTATCGTCTCGTTGGTTGTTTCTACCTCTGAGGGTGCAAAACCTGAGGACTGGAATAAGAGAGCGATGAATACCTATCACTACACAAGCCTGGTAGCTGTAAAGGAGCAAGGACAACTAGCGAAAGATAACGCAGTACGTGAATTATTCAGAAAAACGCATGAAGCTGAAGCTAATGCGACTTTGATTCTAGCCAGAGGTGTTGGACGTAGGGTTTGTAAAAATGCTGGCCAATGGACTTACTCGGGCATTGTGAACAAGATCGAAGACCAAACGATTCAAGTATCTGTAGAAAACAAAACGGTTGGCAGAGTCAGGGACAGATTCTTCACCCCATTCATGGCGGTTGATGCCGCCAACAAATGGTTTGCGTGTGATAAGGCTGACGATCTGAATCTACATAAGTGACGTTCAACAAATAATTTACAAAGCCTGATTTATCTATAGGGAGAGCAAGCATGAAGTATTTGTATCTTTTAGTACTATTCTTATCCAATACCGCGAACGCCAACTCATACAGCTTGGTGGATTACGGCAGTTACACACTTGATCAAAATTCTGGGCTGGAGTGGTTGGATACCAGCTTTACTAAAGGTAAATCTTATAACCAGGTCTTTGATTTAATTGGGAAGGGTCAAACTTTATCAGGCTGGCGCTATGCGAGCTACGATGAATTTAAGCAAATATTCACTAGTCGAGGATACAGCTTCGAAGGTACATCAAAATTGACAGCTTCTACACCAACAGTAGATGATGACTTGTTTTTCATTACTTTGATTGATGCTCTGGGTGCTACGGATACAAGCTCAACCAGAAAAGACCTATTGGGACTCACATCAGAAGACTATAAAAATAATAATGAAGACTCCCAATATTTTGGATTTATCAGAAGCACCTATAACACAAGCAATATAACCAGCTTTGCAAACTTTAGCCGTTACGAAGATTCAGCTTCTGCAACTACCCTGGCATCTTTTCTGGTGAGAACAGCTATGCCGGTACCAGAGCCTGAATCGGTAGTCATGATGCTGCTGGGCTTAATCTATATCTCGCGTAGGGTTAGCCAAAACAATTTCAAATAATCTTGAAATGAGTTAAATCATGGAAGATGAGATAGAACCCGCTTATCCACCAGACGATGGATTGCCCACCCCGGAACAAATGTCTGCGATATCTCGACTGGTTTCACAAGAGATTAAGTTAAAACTGCTATCTAGTTTGTTTGAAGAAACCACAGACAATCAAACTGATGAAACAAGAGAAAATAAACTTAGTGAGTTGATGACTGCGGTTACTGAAGAAAATAAGCATGAGCGCATCGATTTTGGTAAACCAGTTGGCAGAGAGCTACTTTAGCAGCATCAATACTCTCAGGAGATCATAATGAGCTTTAAGATTCAAATTAGCGTTGAGACACCTGAGGAGCTTGCACAGAGTTTATCAAAGATGGGTAGAGATTTGGATGAGGGGAAATTTCCTGAAGGGCCTCAACAGTTAACCTATCTGAGTTGGGAGCATATGTTATCGATTTTTACTCCAGAAGGTAAAGCCATCATGGAGGATTTTAGACGAAAAGAAGAAGAAGGCGTTGACGCTATTGGATGTGACTTCATTGGAATGCTGAGTGAAAGTACTAACACTCATGCTACTGTAGATGAAATAAATGAGGCAATCTCTCAGGGATGGTCTAAATCGGGTAATGATGAAAACATCGACTCTGAAAACACAGTTCGAAAAGAGTCGCTTCAAAAACAAGATGCGTCACCAAGCACGATAAAAGTTTCGGAATTGAATGTTTTTGATCCTGCCGATTATATTAACGATGCTGAAGATGTAATGCTTTATTTAAAGGATACCCTTGCGGAAAATGACCCTGTCGCTTTAGCAGATGCTTTAAAGGTGATATTGAGATCCGATGGTATAAATAAGTTGATTGGAATTAGTAAGCCCGGCTCAAAAGCTAAAAAAAGTGCCGACACCAAGTGAGATACTTGCTCAATGTGATTTGAGTGCAGCCCCCCCACCCTGATTCAGCCATCTTTGAAATATGCAAGCCAGAAAATGATTCAATCTTGATGGCACTGAGCGGTGGTTCACGCTAGAACCACCGCATTTAAATCATCATGCTGAAGAATTCAACATGTCACTAAATACTGAACATCAAAATGCACATCTGACCGCACCAAAATCAATAGATACGTTTTACATGCCCACAACCACCTAATAATGTAAAGCTTGGGTTATTGTGTGTTAATGAATGATTTATTGACTAACCAATCATATCCTTACAGGGCGGCATTATGGAAGAAGTCATCTACTTCAGTCATCTTGGCGTCAGCGTTAGTCATACTGACTTCATAATAAACGGCCAATACATAACTATTCAAAGCGTGAATACAGTTCGATATAAAAGGTTAAAACCAAAGCTTGGAATGGCCCGAATTTGCCTTTTTGGCGGTCTAGCATTAGCCTTTGGTAGCGGAGCGTTGCCTTTACTCGGTCTGTTTGCGATGCTTTTTGGCGGTGTATTTTGGTTTTTAACCGTTCCTGTATATGTAGTAGTTGTGCATACTAAAGTTGGAGAAGTACAAGCTCTTATTTCTGAAAGTTTTTCAGATATCGAAAATGTACTTACGGTTTTGAATGTGGCTATCACTCAAAGAGTCACTTTTACATGATCGTTAGCAAGCATTCAGCTTTCTGGACTATCCATCAAATTTATGATTCAAGCTTACAGAGCACTCAAAGTGTTGGTTTGTTTTAGCTTATCAATCACCTCAAATAGCGCACTGGTGTCCTGAACTTCACTTTGAAGGATCCGCAGACTTAGATCTCTGAACACATCTTTGATTTTCCATTCAACCTCATTGATTGTACTAAATAGCTCTAGGTTGATATGCCCATCTAGTTTCATCTGATCCCACATTCCATGCTCAATAGAATCTGTAAGTCCAGATGCATAAATTGTCTGGCAAATACGTCTTAGCCTATAAATTATGTAAGTTGATATATTTTTTAGTTTAGCATCGTTGAATGATAGTGTTTTAAGTGATTCGATGCATCTTTCAAGATTATTCAAATGTACTAAAAGTTGATCAAGTATTGGATTTACAGTTTCTCCACGATTGTTTTGATTTCTAGATTTCAGCAAGTCAATTAGGGCATTGAGTTGAACAGAAGGTAAGTCATGATGTGCAAGCTTAAGTACAGTTATCAAATGAGTTATATCATTGTTCTTTCTCACCATTCCAGAAAAAGCTTCAGCTACAATCAAAACCTTACCTACTTTACTCAAGTTTTCAGCATACGAGTGGTTAGGGTAACCAGAGCCATCGTTTCTTTCATGATGCTCTAATATAGCAAGAGACACGAATTCAGAGTAGCCCATATGTTGCCGTACAACGGAACTACCGATAATAGGATGCGTCATAATGCTGCGCCAATTTTCTACAGACAATGTTGTGGTTGCGGGGATTGAACAATAGAGCTCTCCAACATCATGAAGTAAACTGGCTATCGTTAAGTTATATAATTGATCTTCTTCAAAATTCAATTTTTTAGCGATCAATCTAGCAATCAGTGTCATTAATAACGTGTGATCAAGCGCCTCATCATGATTATTTTTGAGCACTGTGAGCAGTAGTGCTGCTAATGGGGCTATTTCCAAATCCTTTAATGCATTCATTTCGATTTGGATGTCGGTGTCAAATGAGGCTAAGAATTTATCCTTTTTTATAAGCTTTTCAGCCTCAAAGTAGATGTCCTCTTCAGTTAATGAATCATCAGAAGATATGGATGTTTCTAAGGGCTTCTTAAGAATTCTATTGGTAATTTTGTCTTTGATGTCGGCTGTAACCTTATAGCCTTTACCAAGTAATTTATTACCAGATTGATCATATACATCTTCCGATAGGTAAAAGTTGGCCCCCTCAGAAGCTGAAATGATATTTTCTAAGATATTTTGTGTTGCATTGTTATCTGTCGCGCTCATTTTTGTTAAGCAGTTACGAGTAATCATTATTTATAGCTTACTTTAAATGTTACTGGATGTGCTCAGAATAATTTTTGATTTGCATCAAGTGAGTTTAAATTTCTTTTGATTGGCGGTATCTGTGCCCGATCTTGTCCATTACCTGACTGGCATTAACGACGAGATGGTAAAGAATGCACCGACGTTTGCAGAAGTCGCTGCAATCTTATATCAGCATTTAGAAGGTTTACCGTTAGCAGCTCACAACGTACGGTTTGACTATGGTTTCCTCAAAGCTGAATATCAACGCATAGAAGCCACACTTATGCTAAAAACGCTTTGCACAGTAAAGCTTTCGCGCAGAATGTTTCCAGATCATAAGGGCCACGGTTTAGATGCCATTATGCATCGTCATGGCTTGACCACAAATGCACGTCACAGGGCAATGGGTGATGTGGTTCTTGTGCTTGATTATTTGGAGGTTGCACAATTAGCACTAGGTACTGAGAAAGTCATTGAAGAAATCAGATACTTAATAAAAGGCCCAAGCTTACCTACTGGAATTGATGCAGACTTGGTAAATGGAATACCCGATAGTCCAGGTGTTTACCTGTTTTTTGGTGAAACTGATCTTCCAATCTACATAGGCAAAAGTGTAAAACTGCGATCCAGAGTATTAAATCACTTTAGTAGTGACCATGCTTCTGCCAAGGAAATGAAGATTGCACAGGAAGTGAAGCATATCGAATGGATTGAAACCGCTGGCGAATTAGGCGCATTACTTCTTGAGTCTAAGTTGATTAAAGACCGTCAACCCATCTATAACAGAATGCTCAGACGGAATCGGAAGTTGCAATCCATTAAGCTTGCTGAAACTTTGAATCAATCTCCATGGATTTCATTATTGTCAGCGGATGAATTTGATCCAACCCAATTTGGTTTTCTATATGGGATGTTCAGGACAAAGCGAGCAGCTACAGAAGCGATCAGGCAAATGGCTATTGAGCACCGCCTTTGTCCAAGACTGTTGGGTTTAGAAACTGGTCAAGGTGCATGTTTTTCCTATCAGTTGAAAAAATGTTCGGGAGTGTGTGCTGGCAAAGAAACACCTGAGATTCATTACTTACGCCTTAAACAAGCGTTGATCGGCATGAGGCTAGAATCATGGCCATACGAAGGCCGGATTGGTATACGTGAAATCGATAAAGTGTCGGGTAGGACTCAAATACAGGTATTTGAACAATGGTGTCATTTAACGACTGTGGAAGATGACATTCAAATGGATGAGGCAAGGCAAAGCAGATATGAATTTATCTTTGACCTCGACACCTATAAGTTACTGAACAAAGCTCTCAAGAAATCCGTAGACATTATTAAGTTTTAGTGGAGATTGAAAGCAAATCAACACTCAAGAGAGTCAGCAGTTTTCAATTACAAAAGCACTTCACAGACCAATGTCAGTCAGATACTGTGTTGTCATCAATCAATGTTATTTGTGCACCACTCAAAGCACCAGCATTCGTAACTTCCAAAACGACTTCAGGGTCAACTTTGTCTGTATTTAAAGTAAACCCTAGGCCTGCCTGTGCAATTCTGAGTAATTCTTCAGCGGTTTTATTATCAAAGCTCATAGTGCATGTCCTTCTGTGAATAATCGGAATACTTACAGCACTGGATTCCCAAGAGCAGTAGGAAAGGAGAGTTGCGAGTAGCCTAATGTCTTAGCATGAAGAGAGTAGGAACTAACGGAATCACCCATTTAACAACCATACTCGCATTTATATTAAATAGCTATCATTCGCAGGCAAAAAAATCCCTCATATTTAGTATGAGGGAGAGATCACTTCTTAAAGAGATAAAACAGGGAGGAATTTGTTTGTTATGCTTAGGAGGATAAAAGTTCATTTTCAAGTTGGCTCATGATTAGCTCTACTCCGCCTGGACAAATCCCAATTCCCACGCCAAGCCAACATAATGACCAACGATCTCAGTCGGGATTACCGTCGTATCAGCCAGCCCCTGATTGCATGGCTATGGCTGAAGGCGTACGACTATGGGCAGGGTTTGGAGCTGCGAGTGGGTGAGTTTTCATGGAGCGCTATCTGATTAATTCTTTACTTGGAATATCACCTGAATATTCATCAATTGAGTATTCAATACCATTGGCACTATAGGCAAACAACTCACCGTTTTCTCCAATGTAAACATCCGAATAACTATCAACCCCGTGCTCGACCTGCCGACTATATTAACGACGCTGATGGTGTGATGTTTTTTTAAAAGATACGCTAGCGGAAAAATGACCCTCTTTTAGCGGAAGCTTTAAAGGTGATATCGTCCGATGGTATAAATAAGTTGTTTGGAACAAACGCGCCTGAGTTGCAAGCAAACAATGTGTCAAAACTAAGGGAATGATTGGTCAATGTGATTTGATGGCTTATCGATACCTTTAGCAGTCGACTTTGAGAAAGCAAAAGCACCCACATATCCTATGACGATAAAAACAACTATTTGTAGTTTTATTGATCAATTAATTTGCTTAGTCCTAGTTATTATTAATGCAAAGGACGGTAATTATAGTCTTTATGTCGAACCATCTAAATTAACATGTTTCAGATTCGATGTTGAGTCGTCATCAGTTGGAATTGTATGAGTGACGTTAAAGAATCAACCAAAATCAATAATTTAAGTGTGCTTCTAGCAGTAATTGTTGGCAGTGTGGTTTTTGCCTTGTTACACACTTTATGCAAATTTCAAAAAGATGAGTATTTTTACAAAGAACAGCAGGCAGCTCTAGATTACGGCGATGTATTAACTGCCGCAGTCGATCGTGAACTCAATTCTTTGCTCTTCGTTTCAAATGGTCTAGCAAGTTACCTAACCGTCTATCAAAACGAATTAGATCCGCAAAAAGTCAACGGAATCCTTGAGGATCTTTGGAAAAGAACTAAAAACGTTCGCAATTTAGGTATAGCTGTCGGTTACCGATTGTCCTATATATATCCCGTTGTTGGAAACGAGAAAATCGTTGGGTTAGATTTCCGTACGGTTGCACCGCAGTATCAAAAAGTCCAAACAGCAATCGATCTACGACAAGGCTTGTTAGATGGTCCAATAAACCTAGTTCAGGGCGGTACAGGTATTGTTTATAGATATCCCATCTTCATTGACAACCAATACTGGGGAATTCTCAGTACCGTCATTAATACTCAACCATTTCTCAAAGATGCTTTCAAAAACAAATACAACGAAATCTACGATTTCGCCATAAGAACAGAAGATAAAAATGTTTTCTACGGTAAGGCCGAGCTATTCACCCATAAAAAGGCTGTTTTCGTTACAAGCGATATCCCAAATGGAAAATGGGAATGGGTCGTCGAAAAAAGAGATTTAACGCGCCCGGGATATTTTTATGTCATGGATGTACTCAAAATATTGTTATCTCTCTTGGCAGCATGGGGTGTCTACCATTATGCACATGAGCGGTATAGCCTTAAAAAAGAAGCGCTTATCGATAGTCTGACCAATCTGCCTAATCGCCGTTATTTTGACAGGAAACTTGATCAAGCCGCCTTTGATGTCGAACAAAGAGGTGAAATGTTGTGCGTGATGATCATTGACCTGGATCATTTCAAGTCAATCAACGACACGCATGGACATTCATTCGGTGATTTAGCCTTGATTACCGTGGCCAAGCTGATTCAATCTAAAATCCGAGGAAGTGATACTCTTAGCCGAGTTGGCGGAGATGAGTTCGTGTTACTACTACCTCATTTAAAGACTGCTCACGATGCAGAAGTAATTGCTTCCAAAATCCTTAAGGCGGTTGAGGATCCCCAGTTGATTTTCGGGAGTCTTATAAAATTGAGTTTGAGTATTGGATTAGCGATTACTCAACCTGGCAACTCTCTTAATACTAGACGTATATTGAAACAGGCAGATGAGGCTCTTTACGAAGCCAAAGGCGAAGGTAGAGGCAGATATAAAATCTTCAAGACTTAGGTATTGAATCATTTATCACTTGATTGAACCACTATTGCTACCAGTTTAAATCAGCGTACAACCCATCATTCCTACGGCTATGATCATTGCTAATGTGCAGCTCCAGCCCGTGAACTTCATTACTGGACTGATTTGAAGATCACCAACAATTTCTTTATTATTATCCATCAATATCATCAGTACCATGATCGGTATCGATAAGACTCCATTGATAACTGCGCTCCAAAACAGAGCTTTTATCGGATCAATAGGTGTCATACAAAGTACAACTCCTAACAAAATAGAGATTCCAATAATCGTATAGAAACGCTTTGCCTTACCAGGTGCAAGCTCCAGACTAGAATCCCAGTCAAACGCGCCGGCAATAGCATATGCTCCAGATCCGGCCAAAACCGGGATGGACAATAATCCCGTTTCAATAATCCCTCAACTGAATAATAAAAACGCAAACTCACCTGCGATAGGCTTGAGAGCATTGGCAGCATCGGCTGAAGTTTCAATATTTGTTGTTCCATGTGCATTAAGGGTGACAGCTGCAGTGAGTATGATGCAAAAAGCCACGAAATTGGATATACCCATACCTATCGCTGTATCCAATTTGATCCTTGCAAAGCTTTGAGTAATTTGATCTGGAGCTTGAGTTAGAGGTTTAATCTCCGGGTGCTGCTTCATCTCTTCGACTTCCTGGGAGGCTTGCCAAAAGAAGAGGTATGGACTGATTGTAGTGCCAAAAATAGCGACAATGGTAGTGATGTACGATTTATCCCAATGGATATCTGGAGAAATAACTTTTTGAAGCAAATCAGACGGTAGATGGACAAGGAAAAGGGTCGCTACATATGCGAGTAAAGCCATGGTCAGCCATTTTAGAATCCTTACATACTTCTTGTACGGAATGAGTATCTGCAGAAGAAGTGAAAAAATACCAAATGCAATGGCATAGAACAGCCCGTTACCTCCGATTATGAGTGTCAATGCATCACCCATGGCTGCCAGGTTTGCACCAATGTTGATAATATTAGCAATCAACAAAAGTCCGATCATAGAAAACAAAATGGGCTTGGAATAATGAATTCTCATATTTCCCGCAAGACCATGTCCACTTCCACGCCCAATGATTGCACTGATGGTTTGAATTGCGAACATCAACGGAAACGTGAAAATGATTGACCAGATCGTGTTTAAGCCGAATTGTGCTCCAGCTTGTGAGTAAGTAGCAATGCCGCTGGGATCATCATCAGCAGCTCCCGTAATCAAACCGGGGCCAAGTTTTGTTAGGAAAGATTTGAGCATGTAGGGATAACCTCAATTGGCTGAGCAAATCCTACTGGAATCAATTTTCCCTTGATAGTCTGAGTTGTCCTACAAGAACTGCCAAACAATTTTTAAGTACATGTATCTTTGAAATGCTCAATCTTAATGCAAACTTTCATCGTATAAGAGCTTATCTAGATTACAAACTAAGGTAAGTACTGTATCTTAGATTTGTATCCGCGTTTATTACATCTACAGTCATGAATGCAATCAGAGTTCAATGTTGATCTGATTGCCCTTTGAGGATGTGTCTCCCCGGCGCATCCTTTTTTTTTGACTGCGGATTTGGAAAGATGCATAGACAAATGCAGTATTTGCAGTTCAAAATCATAATTCGTCAAAGGGATCATCATATGAAAAGTGTTCTGATTTTTCCAACTGACGAAGTTCGTGATTGGGTGACAATTGAAAGACGTCTGAGAGTTGATCTGAAGCGGGCAAATGCATCTACAGTTGCTCAAGAAGAGATTATTGGTGTAATGAAAGTTTATTGGCAGACCCTCAATCAATCAGGTCTGTACATCAAATCACCAAACTATACAGAACATAATCTGAGTAATGGAGACTTCCAAGAGTCGATGGTCAAAATTAAAGAACTCAATGAACAGATCTATGCTCAACAACAAACTATTAAAAGGAAGTCATTCCTTGAAAGGTTGATGCAGGAGATTGATATTTCTAAGGAACAAGGAAAATTTTATTGAATTAGGGCAGATCACCCCAAGCCTTTTAATACTCATTTCCAGAACAACTACGGCAATTCTAACCAAATTTTCTGTAGACTTTGTTCAAACACATTCGGATTTTGCAAGCTTCACGGATATAGCTACCTGCTTTGATTTAGGTTCAAATAAAGTAACTGCCTGGGCTTGGAAAGATATGAGATGTTGCTTTGCTCACTGAGTCCAATTACTTTCTGGTTCTCATTGCTCGGGCGATATCCGCTACAGTATAAGGTTTATTAAGGAAGGGGAACTCATCGATGCTTCCGTGCTCTTTCTTCAAAGCTGGAAGAGCATGCCCCGAAGTGAGAATAATTTGGAGAGTTGGATTTGATTCCCGTAATTTTCGAGCGAGCTCCAAACCGTTCATGCCACTCATGGACACATCTGTGAATACTAGGCTTACTTTAGTACCGCTTCGTAAAATCTCTAAAGCTTCTTCTCCGCTCGAAGCTTCAAATACCTCGAAACCTAGCATGTTGAAAATCTGAGATGCAGCCCAAAGGACATCTTTCTCGTCATCTACGACTAATACCGCGTCGCAGCTTTCATCGACCGCATCTGCTAAAGCAACCTCATCATTGAGTGCGGGAAACAACATGCTTACGGAGGTGCCTAAATTCACTTCACTTTTAATACGTACACTACCTCCGGATTGTTTCATAAAGCCAAATACCTGACTCAAACCTAAACCTGAGCCCTTTCCAATCTCTTTGGTGGTATAAAATGGTTCAAGAACGTGTTCGAGATGTTCCTTGGGAATTCCGGTACCGCTATCTGTAATGTTTACCTCTACATAGTTGCCTTCAGGCAAATCCTCAATTTCATTTTTCCCTAGAACACGCCTCCTGGAAATGATCCTGATTTGCCCTCCTTCTGGCATAGCATCTCTAGCATTAACCACAAGATTCAGAAGTCCAGTTTCGAAGCTTGTACCATCAACAAGAACGGGTAATGTGGTTTCTGAAAATTCCATGGTGAGCTGAATGTTAGAACCTATGGCGCGTTTCAACATCAACTCGAAGCTTTGTATGAGTTGATTTACATCATGCGGTATAGACTTCAAGGGCTGCTGGCGTGCGAAACTCAACAGTTGCTGAGTAAGCTTTGCTCCACGGGAGACTGCAAGCTTCATGGTCTCGACAAGTTTGAATTGCTTTGAGTCCAGTTTAGAGTGAGCAAAAATTTCTAGTCCGTTGGAAATTACAGATAACAAATTATTAAAATCATGCGCCACTCCACCAGTAAGGTTGCCAATCGCATCCATCTTTTGTGCCTGGAGTAATGCAGCATTTGCTTTCGAAAGATTTTCTTCAGCGATTTTCTTCTCAGTAATATCCCTTGTGATTTTGGCGAAGCCAATTAATTCACCGGCATTATCATGAATTGCATCTATTATGATGTGTGCAAGGAATAGTGTCCCGTCTTTACGAACACGCCAACCTTCGTATTCTGAACGTCCTTCCTTTTTCGCAATTTCAAGTGACCGTTCATGAACACCAGCTGCCTGGTCTTCCGGGGTCATAAATCTCGAAAAATGTGTGCCGATTACCTCCTCAGCGAGATACCCTTTAATACGCTGAGCTCCAGAGTTCCAATTCGTCACTATACCTTCAGGTGAGAGCATATATATTGCATAGTCAGTGACACCTTCAACCAAGTAACGGAATCTACGCTCACTTTCAATCAATTTCTCTCTGGAACGTTTACGCTCAGTAATATCCCGAGTGATTTTAGCGAAACCTATCAATTCGTGAGCATCGTTATAGATTGCATCTATAACGATATTGGCCCAAAAGCCCGATCCATCTTTGCGGATTCTCCAACCCTCAGTCTCGAAACGACCATTTACTGCAGTCTGCTCTAGAATGCTCTCAGGAACTCCGGAGTCCCGGTCTTCCTGGGACATAAACATTGAAAAATGCTCACCAATGACTTCTTCTGCTAGATAGCCTTTGAACCTTTGAGCCCCTTCATTCCAGCTAACAATGTGTCCGTCTGGATTAAGGAGGTAGATTGCATAGTCACTGATCGAGGTAACCAAGATTTCGAAACGCTTATCAGAGTTGATGAGCGCTTCATAATTCTTCTTAGGAAGAATGACAGATTCCTCATTTGGCATAAGTGAATTCTTCATGAGGTTTAAATTTGAATAATCGAAGCTCTGAGTGAGCCATCCATATGGATTAGAAACATATTTTTGCTTAAATGCTTTTCGTATGCAAGATTAAACATTGCAAAAATAACCTAATAAAAAATGTTAGGTATTCAATTAGAAAACTAACTAACCAAAATAATGAGGCTAGTTAAATGGTCCTCGATTAGATTTGCCTACAAACTAATCAGATATAAATTGATGTTTCAAAGGTTTATATACTCATAAAGTCCATATTTCAATAATAACAATATAAGGACTAGCTATGCGTGCATTGACTTATCACGGCAGTAAAGATGTTCGGGTGGAAACTGTTCCTGATCCCATCATACAACAATCCGATGACGTTATTTTAATGGTAACGGCCACAGCAATTTGCGGTTCAGATCTTCATTTATACCGGGGAAAAATTCCAGCAGTTAAGGATGGAGATATTTTGGGTCATGAGTTCATGGGAGTTGTCGAAGAAGTTGGTCCGTCTGTAACTAATGTAAAAAAAGGGGATCGTGTAATTATCCCGTTTGTGATTGCATGTGGCAGTTGTTTCTTCTGTGAGCAAAACCTTTATTCCGCTTGTGAAACTACAAACCCGGACCGAGGAGGCTCCTTAAATAAAAAAAGCGCTCATCCACCAGCAGCCTTGTTTGGTTATAGTCATATGTACGGCGGAGTTCCGGGCGGCCAGGCTGAATTTGTACGCGTACCTAAGGGTAACGTGGGACCTTTCAAGGTTCCTGGTTCACTTGAAGATGAGCAGGTGCTATTTCTGACCGATATTTTACCTACGGGCTATCAGGCGGTACTCAATGCTGGCGTAAAACAAGGTTCGAGTGTGGCTATTTTTGGAGCCGGACCAGTGGGCCTAATGGCAGCCGCCTGTGCGCGCATGTTGGGTGCAGAAAAGATATTCATGATTGATCATCATCAATATAGATTAGATTTTGCTTCCCAAGTCTATGGAACAATAGGCATCAACTTTGATGAAGTGGATGATCCAGCAGAATTGATCATCCAACAAACAAACTACAGAGGAGTTGATGCAAGTATCGATGCAGTAGGTTTCGAAGCAAAAGGTAGTGCTGTCGAAACGGCATTAACTACCTTGAAGATTGAAACAAGCAGTGGAGAAGTTTTAAGACAAAGTATCGCGGCAACGCGAAGAGGCGGCGTAATCAGTGTTCCTGGAGTATATTCGGGCTTTATTCATGGGTTTCTGTTTGGTGATGCTTTTGATAAAGGCCTGAGCTTCAAGATGGGTCAGACGCATGTACATGCATACCTGCCAGAACTCTTGAATTTCATTGAAGAGGGAAAGTTGACTCCTGCAGATATCATTACTCATAGAATGAATCTAGAAGAAGCTGCAAGGGGTTATGAAATTTTCAATAACAAGGAGGAGGATTGCCGAAAAGTCATTCTAACTCCTGGAGGACTCACCTCTTCCGAGTTCGGATTATTGTAATCTTATGCCCGGCAAAACTTAGCCGGGCAAATGTATTTATAAAAACTTATGAACAGATTTGTTTTTTGATTTTCTAGTGCTCTTATTAGGTAAATCCAGAGCATACATGCTAATTAAACTAGGTGAGTTACCTTCGCACAGCTGATAATGTACAAGGTAATTCTTTCCCACTTGAATAAACTGACTAGCACTCCTTATGTCATCAATATTGAATACAACCGTGTCAGGAATATTGGTTGATACAGTCGTACTTGTTTCATTCCATTTGATGTTCAGGGATTGAACTGAAATACCGCTGTCGCTCTGGCTTAAACTTTGTATTGATCCTAGAACGACATGTTGTGAACAATCAGGCATAACTTCATCCATACTGGATAAACCTATGACGTTCGTTTTGACTGAGTTTTTACTTAGCGTGGAATGAGGCGAGGAACATATCACTTTTGCATTATCACTAGATGCATTTGCTAGAAATGTATATGTTAATAATATCGTGAGAAGTATTCCTCTACAAATACCCGGCTTTGTTGATTGAAAAATTTTCATGGTTTTTCCCTTCGGATTTTCTATTAGTTACCAAGGCAAAATTATTTATTTAGGTTTGTGAAAATTTGACCTAAGATAATCAAATCATAAGTATAAAATTTGAAGATTTGAATACAAAAACGAATTATTTATAAAATAAATTCTGGTATTGGTAACGCTGTTGTAAAGATCAAAATTAGTTTGTACCTATGTGGAGTTGATTGGAATGAAGGGAGAAATACCATGCACTGGCTTCCTCACATCAATAAAATTTGTAACGATTGCGAACTCACCTGGTTTTCAGAAGAGGAATCTCTCATATCTCCTTGCCCAAAGTGCGGTAGCTTCAACGTAAGTAATGAACATGTCAGCCATCTTGAAACATTCATCGCCTGGGTTTTTGCATTTTTGGTTATTGCCTTGGTTGTCATCTCAATCATTGGGATTGAAACCCCGTTAGGCATTGGATCAGTAACAAATAAGCCAATCACTCATATCCAATCTATGGAATCCCCAAATTTCAAGCTAATTGAAATTGCCCTTTCATCATAATCTTGTGGGGGAAAAAATCGTTTTATTTTCATTGCAGGTCTTTTCTTACAATAACTTCAGATTTATCCCCCTTTTTGGATAGTTGGTCATCTTCTACATTTGCCTTTCAATAAATGTGGAGAAAAAAATGACTAAATTAAATCGCATCATTATCTGTGCAAGCGTGCTAAGTACATTGAGTGCCAGTTCCTTGGTGAATGCAGCCGATGTTTCTATGTCCGATAAACGTTTTTTGAAACATGCTGCTGAAGCCGGTAATTATGAAGTTGAGGGCAGTAAATTGGCATTGAAAAAATCCAAAGATGCTGAGATTCAAAAATTTGCAAAGATGATGACGGAAGATCACTCGCAAGCTGCTCTGAAGCTTAAAGACCTTGCAACGCATAGAAAAGTGGAGTTACCTAAAGAACCTAGCCTGGTACAACAGGCTAAGATCAAATATCTCGAAACCCGAGATGGCGTAAAATTCGATAAAAGCTATTCTTACCATATTGGTGTCGCTGCACACGAACAAGCTGTGGAGCTATTTCAGGATGCTTCAGAAGATGCGGACGACCCAGATATCAAAAAATATGCTTCTGAAACCTTACCAATTCTGAAAAAGCATTTGGAAGAAGCTAAAAAGATAGATGCCCGTGTGAATAAGGATGACTAATTAAAAAAAGGCCGGATACGAAGTTTCCGGCTTTTTTTCTTCATGCGCAGAGAGGGGTACATGAAAAAAATTCGCATTTGTTTTTTTATTTTTGTCACTAATTTCTCAGCCTTTTGCTTAACCTCATGTGAGCGCCCACCAGAAAAAGAAATTTCTTCAGATAACAAAATCGATGTGGAAATGCGGCCATTCGAAACGACAGCTTCAGAAATAGCTTGGGAATATTCAAACGATGCTATGACTGCTGACGAGAAATTCAAAGATAAGACATTCAATTTAACAGGAGTAATTGTTGGTGTTAGTAAAAATTCTACTAACGAACCCTATGTGACTCTGAAAGGAGGTCTCAATCCTAAAAAAGAGCCTCAATTCGCCTTTATTGTGAAAGACAGGGAAAAGGCTTCCGGATTAATCACTGGACAGTCTGTCAAGTTGCAATGTAAAGGACTTGGGGTTTTGGACGGTGCTCCAGCAGCAGGTGCATGCAAACTGCTAGAATAAACAAAAGCCCAACATTTGGTTGAATGTTGGGCTTAATCATCGAGCTCTCGGAGAAGAATTTGATGTTATCTAAATATATGCTGTTCAATTTCGCTTTAACTATATGGGAATCGAGATTTGGTGTGAGGCTAGCTCATAGCATTAATGTTCGGGAAAAAGCAATGATGAATGGGCACCTATACCTGCTTGAACTCCATCGGCCACAGCAAGAGCTACGTTCCCAGCTGCCCGTGCTGCATCCCCACATGCGTAGATGCCAGGTACGCTAGTTTCCTTAGACATTGGCTCAACTTGTATAAACGTACCTAAAGGTCTAGTTTCAAAAACACATCCCGCTTGTTCAGCCAAATCGCTAGCCATCTGAGTATAAGATAGCGAAAATAGTCCATTCATTTTTGTCGTAGACCCGTCCTCCAGCTCTACATCTGCATGACCGCTGATGCGACGGATACGCCTCTCATCAATTGTAACCCTTCGCTCATTAAGTGATTTACGTTGGATTTCATCCATCACGAAACTTTGGTTGGTGAACAAAGTAATAGCGCCCCAGTCAGGTAACATTAGCGCATGATGCATTGATAGTTCACCGCTTGCTATGACACCAATTTCACCAGCATCTAATTCATAGCCATGACAATACGGACAGTGAAAGATGCTTTTGCCCCATCGCTCCTGGAGGCCTTCGACTTCAGGTTATATATCTACGACACCAGTCGCAAGAATAATGCGCTTGCCGCGTACGAGTTTCGTGGTTGTTTGAATTGAAAATTCGCCATCCTCGCTTTGAATATTTAACGCCTTCTCAGATAGCCAGGAGACATTTGTATAGCGTAATAATTGGACTTTGCCATCCGCGACAATTTCTTCTGCCAATCGGCCATCTTGACCCAAAAAGCTAATAACTCTTTTGCTTGCTTCTTCAATTGGCCAATGTCTGGCCGAGGGGGAATGCGTTTCATAGACACCTCCGTGCATTTAATGCCGAAGACCCGCAACGTCGGCTGCACAAAAGGCGTGAAAAGATAGATTCATCAAGTGGGTTCAACCCTTCCTGCGGGTCCAGGAGCGTCTTGTAAGCAAATACATTATACATACTTGGTCTACAACCGCATAGTCCGAGAGGGATCACGTTTAGTATCCCTCGTAGTAAGTCAACTCCTACGCCCTAATAAGCTCATTCCGATTTATATAATTGTGTAAGCAGGATTAAATTTCCAACGCAATTAAACTAATTAAATTCAATTAAAATCTTAAAGGACGCCTTAATGAAAAAAATTTTATATGCATTTCCTTTGTTGCAATTGCGATATTCCTTGCAATTACAGGCAACGAAACAGTTAGTGCAAGATTGTGGGCCTATGAAACACGTCAGGCGCCGAATCAGAGTCAGAGCAGCACTAAATCAATGAGACAGAGATGCGCAGATCTCATGCGCTCATGCTACCTTTCCTCAAATGAAGACAGCCTGCATTTAGCATCTTGAATCGGATTCCAGATTCCCCTTGGAATCTGTTGTCAGAGCTGATGAAGCAAAACACTGTGATTAATCACGGATTCGCGAATAAGCTGCAAAGCGACTAAATAAAATATAAGCCACAAATGAAATTTTTTATCCTCATTTTAGCTGGATTAGCAACCCTAGGCCCATTTACTACTGATACATATTTTCCATTTTTCCCAGATAGAAAATGATTTTAATGTATCTCAAGTTGTCGCACAGCAAAGTTTGAGCGTATACCTGCTAACCTTTACTACCATGATGCTGTTTCATGGAGCCTTTTCAGATAGTTGGGGCCGAAGGCCTGTGATATTGGCTTCGCTGATAGGCTTCGCATTTACCAGTTTCGGATGTGCATTAGCTCACGATTTCAATCTATTACTCATATGTCGCGCTGGGCAAGGGTTTTTTGTAGGCGTAGGGACAGTTGTTGGGCAAGCGATTATTCGAGATAGATTCGATGGAATTCAAGCTCAAAAGCTTATTGCCCAGGTGACAATGTTATTTGGTTTAGCACCTGCAATCGCACCTTAAGTTGGGGGCTGGTTACATGAGTACTTCCCATGGCAATCAGCATTTGTATTTCTTGGATTGCTGGGAATTTCATTGCTGATTCTTTGTTATATCAAATTACCAGAGAGTTTACCTAAGTCGACACATATCAAGTTTGAGCCAGGCACATTGATTAGTAATTACTTAGCGGCTATTTCCAACAAAAGGTTTATTCCTTTAACTGGATGCATTGGATTTGGCTTCGGCGGGTTTTTAGTTTACGTAGCTGGAGCACCAGATTTTGTATTCAAAGTGATGCATTTATCCAGCTTGCAATTCGGATGGCTCTTTATTCCAATTGTGATCGAATTAACCATTGGGTCTGCTACTGCAACGAAATTGATTGGGAAAATCTCAACTTCGGACATGATTAATTTAAGTTTCATCATCATGGGAACTGCAGCCATTGCGAACGTGATTTACTGTGAATATTACTCACCAGCTAATTCTTGGATCACCATTCCACTGATTTTGTATACTTTTGGCTTAGTTTGTTATTGCCTGGTGTGATGACACTCGCATTGGACTTGATATCTGTACTTGTAATTCCACTCGTTTTAGGAAGTACAAGGCATTATGCACTAGCGATGTTACTGATGTATTGTTTGAATTTATGCTGTTGGCTAACTTATAAAAATCAGAGGACAAGTAATAGGAGATTAACAAAGTAAAAAATATAGAAATAACTTTTTAACTGATTCGTAAATATAGAATTGAAGATCGCTACAAAATGTCTTAAAACCCACTAAGTTGATCGGATTATTTTACTAGTTTGAATTTATCCAACACAATTCTTAAATTCTCAGTTGTACCCGACTTTTCCATTAGCTGATAGCTAGTAACTTCCAAAATCTTATAAGCTCCTGTGAAATCTTTCATGTTTAGCAGTCTTTCTGCATCATTGAAGGCTTGTAAGGTCTGATCATACATATCCGTTGATCGCATTTGCTGACTAGCTGAGTTGACTACAATTCTTGCATAATCAAATGCACCTCCCGCATCTTCTGCAATGTCTCCATTCATTGCTTGGGTCACAATTCCTAACAAATAGTCGAATATGCTTTCAACCTCAGCCACGTTTTTGATTTTTTTGGTCATTTGAAATGCCTTAAATTCGATTTATCAACCTCAGCGATAAATCACAGGAGAACTTTTATCTTCATCAGTCACTTTTGAGTTTTATTGAGCTAATTCATTTTGCGTAAGTTTTATTGCTTATGAAACGCTCAAGGACCTATCTTTCATTTCAACTCTTGCAATAAAATTGTGATTCGTTATCATATACTTAGCATAATTTAGTTTTGATCAAATTAGGTTTCATTAAGCTACACGTCCATGGAGACATTCCCAAAAGGGGTTTCCATTAATAATTATTAGTCCCTCCTCACAAGGTTAAGGGTCAGTCATGAATAATTTTAAATATTACAATCGAAATGGCGTGAGGGTTAGCGCTTTCGAACTGATCATTCACGAAAATTCTTACCCTCTCGAAAGCATTGTCGCGTACAAATCAGTTGATTCGAATACGCTTCCCAGGCTTGGGATACTCTTTATGCTCATTGGTGCCTTACTTATAATCGACGAAGGTGATCTATTCATTATTGGTGGCATACTATTCTTCATTGGGCTTCTTACTCGGTTCAGCATGGATCCCGCGTATAGCTTGGTTCTCACGACCTCATACAGTGAAAAACCGGTTCTGACCACCACTTCTCTCAGAGATATCGAATTATTAATAGAAGCTTTAAATCATGCAACTCAAGATAACAAAAAGAGAATTAAGGACTTAGGTTCAATTTTGGAACCTCCAATCCAGAGAGTATCTGGGACGTAACTTTTAGAATTGAAAGTTGTCTTTGCAAATAGCTATAATAAGAGTGAAGTCGCTTTTGTCAGGACCGATACAGTTAAGCTTTGAATCTTTATCTTAGCTGAAAGAAAATCACCTGCATTGGCTCAAAATACTATAACAGTACATTGCAATTGGAATAAGAAAAATACAATGAAGAAAATTCTACTTGTAGATGACCACCGCATCGTCCGCGATGGATTGCGTAATCTGATAGAACTGGAATCCGACTTGCAAGTGAGTGGTGAAGCCAGCTCAGGTGCCGAAGCTTTACAGCTAATCCGCGAAAACAAATTTGATGCCATGGTGCTAGATATCTCGATGCCGGATAAAAATGGTGTTGACACTTTGAACGAGCTAGCACAAATATCTCCCAACCTGCCAGTATTGGTGTTAAGTGGTTACTCCGAAGATCAATATGCGCTCAACCTGATGAGAAATGGTTGTAAAGGCTATCTCTCGAAAAATGCTGACTCAGAAGAGATCATACTGGCCATTCGCACAGTGGCCTCCGGCAAGCGTTACATTTCCGCAGAATTGGCGGAATTGATGACTAACGAATTAAGCCATCCATCAGAAAAACAATTGCATGAGATGCTTTCAGCTCGTGAATTCCAGGTATTTGTGAAACTAGCTGTTGGCGAAACGCCCACATCTATTGCGGAAGCCTTATCTATAAGTATTAAAACTGTCAGCACCTATCGCACTCGAATCTTGGAAAAAATGACAATGAAATCCAATGCCGACCTGACATATTATGCAATCAGAAATGGACTTATTCATAGTCAATAGTCAAAAGTCAAAATTAACTATTCAATAAAAGACTTGTAATCATGGGCCTGGAAAAGCTTGCAGAACTAAAAGGAAGACTCTCAGTAGAATCTAAATTTGACCCATCAAATGCAAAAAATAAAACATACAAACACACACATTCCGTTGTTCCTGTGGTTTTGACAATCAGCCGACTGCAAAAACTATTCCCCATAGCATTCCCTAAGAACCCGACGCCAAAAGTCCCATTAAAAGTGGGAATTCTTTCCGATCTTGAGGCTAGAGCTGAAGAAATTGGGTTATCAAAAGATGAGCTTCGTTTAGCAATCAAAACGTGGTGCAAAAGTCCTAGATATTGGTCAGTTGTAAAAGTGGGAGCAGTTCGGTACGACCTAGACGGGAACAATGCTGGAGAGGTTGAACCGAATGGCGCTGGTCAGGCACTTGCAATGGCAAGTAAATATAAAAAAGCGAAACAATCAGTCACTTGATTATTGAAGAAAATTGACTGCCCATCCGCCCACTTGCTAATGCATTTGGTTCCGAATACAAAATTATTGTGTTTCCCAAGTCCCGCAGATATGCGGGTTTTTTTTCATCCTCTGAACTCAATCCTATTAAATCATGGCCATCAACAAGTCAAACCAGCATTCTGGTTATTGCCCAATATAGTACTCAAATTCACTCCCTTGATTTTTATTTACATTTTGTTTATTTACTCTGAGTTAAGTACTAGAATGTCTTTCTGAACTCTATTTTCCAATAACGCATAGCATCACATTAAATCCAATTTCGTGCATTTTTGTTTTTCTGAAACTGAAATTCAAGAAGCACATGAAGTTAAATCCGGCTAAAAGAGGGGGTAGCTGAAATGCCCGACATCGATTCAGCATTATTGAATGATCCCGCTTTATATAAAGCATTGATTGAAGCCTCTACAGATGGGTTTGTTATCATCAATGAAAAACAACGCATCATTTTGATGAATTCTGAGTCACTCAAAATATTCGGATACAGTGAAGCAGAGGTGCTAAATCAAAATCTAGAAATGCTATTACCCGAACGATTTAGAACAGGCCATTCGGATTTGGTAAGGTCTTTCGGAAGCGGCCTGCATCCACCCACTCGCATCATGGGATCCCTAGGTGCTGTTTATGCCCTGCGTAAGGATGGCACAGAATTTCCCGTCGAGGCCTCTATTTCCAAAATGGTTGTACAAGGTCAGGTCCTGTATGCTGCGATACTGAGGGATATCTCCATCCGCCTAGATTACGAAAAAAAGATTTTAGGCCTTACACGGTTACATGCTGTTCAAAGTGGAGTTAATAACTCAATCCTTCGTATAAGGGATCTTGATGAGCTATACAAAGAAGTTTGTCGGATAGTATTTGAATTGGGTAAATTTCCAGTCGTGTGGATTGGATTGATCAATTCTGACGAAACTGGGGTAACCACTTCAACATGTCTTGGCCTTGAAGATGAGTTTTTACCATTGCGCCTTCTAACTTCAGCAAATGGAATACAGGGGTCCTCAGTCTTATCAGAACTTATCTCAAAAAGACAACCCATCATTATTGAAGATTTGGAAGCAATCCCGATTTCATCGAATGAAGCTGGTCACTCTGCTCTCTCATTAGGGCTTAATTCGTTCATGGCCATGCCCCTTCTAGCTGAAGGTGAATTACGGGGTATATTTACAGTATTTGCGTCTCAAAAAAATTATTTCAGTGAAGAAGAGGCCTCACTTCTAACTGAAGTTGCAGGGGATATTTCCTTTGCCATGCTTTACTCTCAAACTCATTCTCAGGTTCGGTTTTTATCCAATTACGATGCTTTAACAGGACTAGCCAACCGAGCAGTGTTCCTTGATAGACTCGACCAATATATAAGTAATCACAGTCAAACCGGATCAAAAGTGGCTCTATTATTGATGAATATTGATCGGTTCAAATTCATTAACGATATCTATGGTCGGCAAGCAGGCGATGATTTATTGATTCAGATTGCAGATCGGTTTGAACGTAGCCAAGATGATAAACAGTTGCGACATGCCCGATTAGGAGGAGATGTCTTTGCAATAGTCATACCTGAAATGCAAGATGCAAATGAGGTTGCGCAAAGAATTGAAGCAAAGTTTGAGCGTTACTTTTCAACACCTTTCCAGATAAAAGATTCAGAGCTCATGATATCAGCCAAGTTTGGTGTTGCAATGTATCCAGATGATGGACAGAGTGCTGAAATACTTCTACATAATGCCGAAGCCGCACTAAAAAAAACGCGTATCCAAAAAGGCCAATACCTGTTTTACACCGAACACATGAATAATCAGGTGGCAGAACAATTGAAGATGGAGAACAAATTAAGGCGAGCTATTAATAGAGAAGAATTTGTAATGTATTACCAAGCCAAAGTGATGATTGATTCCAGAAAGATTATTGGTGCAGAGGCTTTAATCCGCTGGAATGATCCCGAAGTAGGTTTGGTACCCCCAGGAAAATTCATTCCGGTTTTGGAAGAGACGGGCTTAATGCTTGAGCTTTGTGACTGGGTCTTACACCGAGCGATGCATGATTGCAACGAGTGGGACAAAAAAGGTTTCCAACTGCCAATACTCTCTATAAATATCTCCGACAGGCAATTAAGACAGCCTCATTTCGTAGAAGCCATAGGTGAAGCGATTTCAAAAAATCGCAGTTCCACTGCCATCGAATTAGAAATCACTGAAGGTATGTTAATGGAAAATATCGAGAGCAATATCATCAAACTAATAGCTGTCAAAGATATGGGGGTAAAAATATCATTGGATGATTTTGGAACTGGTTATTCCTCATTGGCATATCTAGCAAGGCTTCCGATTGATACCCTCAAAATTGATCGGAGTTTTATCTCTTCAATGCTTGAGGATTCAAATTCAATGTCCCTCGTTTCAACGATCATCAGTCTTTGTCAGTCATTGCAACTCCATGTTATTGCAGAAGGCGTTGAAGTTGAAGAGCAGGCTAAGATATTACGTTTGCTTCGATGTCCCCAAATGCAGGGCTATCTTTTCAGTAAGCCTATACCATTTGAGGATTTTACTGAACTAATGGAGTCATAGTGGAACTGGGAATAAATAGATTCTGACAATGAGACCAGAATTCCACTCATGCAAAATTTTTTTGTAATTATGTAATCTTTGTTCATTGTTAAATCCGGCAGAGCATACGCTGGTTAAGGGTGGTTCCTGAGGGAGCCATTTTTATTGGTCCAGGAATTCGTGACCCTGTGAATAAATATGAAAAATTAATCTTCGTTCGTGAAAACTAATTTTTAACTTTGGTGGGGGCAACAAAAGTGAGCGCTATCTTTTTGTCGGCAAGTGTTCCTCATGATAATCGAGGGACATATCATGAAACTGCAGACCCCGATCTAATCAAAACTGCAGTAAAGGATTTTGTGAATTTAGCTTCAAGAAATTACCAAATTGTATGCGGATGCGATCCCACGCTTACTCATACCATTGTGAACATATTCGAAAGCTCTCAGATTGATCCAACATCAGTCACTCTTTATCAAAGTGAATTTTTTGAAGAATGCTATCCAGAAGAAAACCTATATTTCAAAAATTTGATAATGACTGAGGCAGTTCCTGGAAATCGAAATGGAAGCCTCCTTCATATGCGAAGGGAAATGCTTTCTCGTAATGATTTGGTTGCCGCCGTGTTCATAGGTGGAATGGATGCAGTCGAAACAGAATATCAAATATTTAGGCATTTCCATCCAAGCGCAAAGATCTTACCGATCTTGTCACCTGGAGGAGGTTCTCTCAATTTAGCGCTAGATCATGGCTACAGTACAACTGAAGAACTTGGAAACACAGATTTCAAAAGAATCTTTGAACGCTTTTTAGCAGAAATCTGATATGAAGAACGGAGACATGGTTTCCGATCCGAACAGTGCTCAAACTGAATTCATGATGGTATCCGAAGTGTAGTCAAGCTTTGGATACTTTGGGGATGTGTGCGAATACATCTCCTTTTTTTTAGAGAGATTCTAGAATCATGTCATCCCTATCCTACATTGAATTGGGATTGTTACGGATATATGACTTAAATATTAAGGAATTAAATGTGCATGCAGTAATTATTGAATTTTCTTCACGGATTACAAATTAGAGAGGCTTCAAAATGAAAAAAATACTATTGGCATTAGCTTTATCTGCATTTGCTATCACGCTTTTCGCTGCAGACACAGATAATCAAACGGATGGTGCAGAACTAGGCACTAATGAAACTCCCCAGGCGCAAGATCAAAGCAAAAATAGTAATAAATCAACAACCTCTAACAAACGTATTAATAAACATAAACGAACTAACGCAAAATCGAAACATAATCATTCAAAAGCTGGTAGCAGCGAGGAAAACCCGCTGCAACCCACAGAGTCTGAGCCAGCACCGGGCGCTTCGACAAAATAATAAAAAAGGGATTGCATTTCGCAATCCCTTTTTCGTTGTATCCTATAGCTAGCTAGTTGACGACATCAATGCGGGAAAGTGCTGAAGAAACCCGCTACAAAACCTGCGAAGCCCACTCCAAAAATAACCAATATGATTATGGCGGGAATTGCGGCAATTGACCATTTGACCATGAAAGTGACCATGGACCAAAAGGGCATTTTTATATCTACCACCGTTACTTGCTTGGCTTCATATTCGCTCATCTCACCTTCTCCCTGTTCGTTAGCCTGTTAAAGATCCATATCCATATTTTCATATTTATCCGTTTTACCCAACTAAAAACGTTTGGAATGATTGAGCGTAATTCAAAATGTTGTTTTCTTATGTGAATAGTTGATTTTCAAAAAAATTTGCAAGGCTATCAAGCTTAGAATTTATCTTGCTAAGTACCTGAAAAAAGCATAAATTCAAGGCACTTTCAAAGAGGTAATCGCATGGATAATTTTACATTAGCAGGCACTCAGTTTACCGAGCATTTTCACGTCTGTGCTTTCTTCAATAGCAAAGCTGAAGAATATGATGTTCTGCTTCCATTTTATGCAGAAGCACATGGTCAAGGTGAGAAAACATTGCATTTGGTCAATCCAAATAATGTTGAAAAACATAAGTCAAAATTAATTGAATATGGTATTAATGTTAGAGACCTTGAGCTATCAAGACAGATAGAAGTCCTTACTTGGGCTGACTCTTACATTGAGAAGGATGGTCAATTCAAAAGAGAAAATATGATCTCTAAACTGTCTAAAGTCCGAAATGCGGCAATTGAGGATGGCTTTCCGAGGTTACGAGTGATGGGTGATATGGACTGGGTATTTCATGAGGATATGGACTTCCGGAGCATCTTATCTTATGAGGCAGAGGTGAATGAGTACTTAACTCAAAACAAGCAGCCTGCAGTATGCGTATACGATATTTCCAAACTTTCAGGTGCTATGATGATGGATCTTCTAAGAACGCATCCACTAACACTAATCAATGGTGTCGTACAAGAAAATCCGTTCTACACCCCTGCCGCTGAACTGTTACAAGAGTTGAATTCCCGCTCTGCGAAATACTCCTGATGGAAGACGGTAAGCCAAGCCATTTGAAATTAGTTAATTCCTCGGCCGATTCAAACGCCGACGAACTAACGTTGCAACTTTCGGAAACATTACGAAACCTGATGGGTTTGCTTGCCTTGCCAGGTCTCTGGATAGGCCGAAGTGGCCAAGCTATATTGAAGCTCACTGTAGAAGCTATCGAGCGCACACTTCCTATAAAGCTTATCTATTCCGAGGTTCAACTTGAACCAAATACTACTTATAACTCAATTCTGTGGAACCAAAAGTTTGAAGATGGAAATCAATTGAATCCTTGGGAAGACGATGTAAATGGAATTCGTTATCTTCACATGCAGCATGGAACCCCTTATGAGCTTATTTTCAAAGGTGAAAAGCTCAATTTGATCAAGTTAAAACTAGGATATGGTTCAATTTCAGGAAATATTTGGTTGGGATCCAAAAAACAAGATTTTCCAACTCTCAATGATCTCGCATTTATCAGAGCAGCCCTCACGCTTGCTGGCACTGGCATTGTGACCGCCAAGGCGCAACATGATGCTGAAAAAGCAAATCGCGTCAAAGATGAATTTATGGCCATCCTTGGTCATGAATTAAGAAATCCTTTGGCTCCCATAATGATGTCACTGGACGTTTTGAAGATTAAGAACGACGGTGAGTTGCCTAAAGAGCTACAGACAATTGACCGTCAATCCAAACATCTCGCCCAATTGGTCGATGATTTATTAGACATTTCACGAATTACTACCGGGAAAATTGTTTTAAAAAACGATCTGGTGACTATCAGCGAGGTAATCAAAAGTGCTGTAGAAAACTGCGCGCCATTATTGAATGAAAAACAGCATCATTTAACCCAGAACCTGTTAATTGAAAGCGAGCCCTGCATACAAGGTGATGCATATAGACTGATACAGATATTCACCAATCTACTCAATAATGCTGCTAAGTTTATGAGTCATCGGGGACAAATACACATTGATTCCCATATCTCCGGCCACATGATTGAGGTATCTATTCAGGATCAGGGTCCAGGTATACCAGCAGATTTAATGCCGAATTTATTTACAATGTTCGAGCAGGGTAAACAGACGTTGGAGCGCTCCAAAGGCGGTCTGGGAATAGGCCTGGCCGTAGTCAGAAATTTGGTGGAGTTACATCGTGGCCGAGTTCAAGTGGAGAGCATTGAAGGCCAAGGAGCAAAATTCTCGGTATTGTTACCACTGGCTGTCTCAGTGACGTCCTTGGAATCACAACCAGTCAAAGAGGAATTTGCATCTTCATCGAAAAAGATACTTCTAGTCGATGACAATGTTGACGGCCTAAGTACGCTTGCAGAATATTTAGAGTTGAGTAGCTATGTCGTGAGAACAGCAACCCATCCTAATGATGCCTTAATATTAATCCGGGATTTTGAGCCAGATATTGCAATTCTCGATATTGGTTTGCCCGGTATGACGGGATATGAATTGGCGACTTTAATCAAACAGCAAATTTCGAAAGCCACCTTTTTGATTGCTCTGACAGGTTATGGACAGGAAAAGGATATTTTGAAATCCAAAAAAGCTGGATTTGATATACATCTCACAAAACCTATATCTTTAGATAAATTGGAAGATGCATTAGCTGAGTTGGACAGCCTAGCCTGAATCGTTAAAAAAAAGCCACCGCAAAGATGGCTTAGTGAAAATGGAAAAACCACATCATCGGGATGACAATGTTATTTGATTATACCTCCAACTGAAGAAAAAGTTCTTTTGGTATTAGGTTGCAAAGTAATATGAATATTACTAACTTTGCGTCTTTTCTGAAAAGGTTACAGACGCGGCTTATCCACAGTAAAAAGCGCAGTTTCAAAGTTAAAAAACTTTGATAAATGTCAAAGAAACGAAAGACCTCAACGGCAGAAAATATTGAAGTTACAATTATTCTAGGAGGGGTCTGAGTATATGCAACTAGGTCTTGTAATCTATGCCACACAGTTAGAAAAGCTTTCTGCTTTCTATACAGAAGTGTTCGATTTAGCTGTAATTGAAAGTGAGGAATTTTTTTATATTCTATCCAATGGTATTACTGAGATAGTCCTTTTGGAGACCGAATTTTCAAAGCAATTGGATATCACCGAACATAGATTCGCTACAGCAATTAAACCTACATTCTTCATCGACACTCCTTTGAAAGAAATTACGAGTCGTGTATTAAAACACGGCGGTCATATGTTTCCAGCAAAAAAATGGGAGTTCGGGGGACGTACCGTGTGTGATGGATGCGACCCCGACGGAAACATTTTCCAATGCAGAATTGCTCACGATTGATTAGTATTAAACTGAAAATTTGTAAAAAACGCTTTCCACTACCGCAAAGAAAATCACTGCTCCCACGTCAAGCCAACATAACGACCAACGATCTCAACCGGAATCAACATCATATCAACTAGTCTCAATTGCTTATCTATGGCTGGAGAGCAGTTGTAATTGGCAAAATTGGGACTTCAAGGTGGATAAATTCCCTAGAAAAATGAATTAGTTGAGATTTGAAGACCTGACAAAACTGCCGCTACGGTAAATGATGATGAAGCGCAATTGATACTTGAATTTAATAGATTGATGCTGCAACACACAAAAATGTAATTGGTTATGTGGATGGATTGCCAGCATGAATATCAGCCAAACATTTCCGAACGGTTAATTTGGTTTTAGTCTCTTTTAATCAATGGTTTCAAAATAATTCGAATTGAAATGACCCTCCTGAAAAAACTGTAAGCTGGAGAAGCAACTATCTCAAGAGGCGGGAGCAGATAAGGCCAACTTTGATAGATCTTATTCGTGGGGTTGGAACATGGTGAGCATAATGCCGCAGTGATCAGTCTCCTGAAGGTTGCAGATGCAGTCCATATAAAAGTGATTTAATGATTTCAGACTTGTGACTGAACCTCATTTTCAATCAAAAAAATGGTACGACTGAAAACTTCGTTATTAGTAAAAACCAAGCTATCTTTGAAACAGAAGGTCTAATTAAAGCTTGACTTGATTGATAATTGCACCAACAACTATACTGTAGTTGATGGCAAAATACTTCAATCACGTTAAGTTTTCACAAAAATGAATTTGATTGAAGACACTCGTATTGAACTCTACAAAATCAACTACAATCGAGTAAACTTCCCATGTACTTACGTAAGTAAAAAATAGAATAATAAATTAATTACTTAAGATTGATTGCTGTAAGTATTCATTGGACGAAACTTTCATATGAGCATCCTTAATATCGCATCTATTGTTCTTATCGGCTTATTAATTTACTGGGTATTTTTCAGTAAGTAGTTTTGTGGAATCAATTTTAATTTTTATGAAACTAGACAAGAATGATGCTGTTGTAGTGATTAAGCCTCCTTTCATATGGTTAATGTCGATTTAGAATTTTCAAAGCTTCGCTAAAATGTCATTACATTACTCCCCCTAGTAATGCTCTCTTTTTAGCCACCTAAGACGTGGCTTTTTCTTTTGAATCCGTTTACAAATAGTATAATTTTCATACAGCAAACTCAGAATGGCTTTAATTGAATGGATATTTTGTTAAATTTATGATTTTGCGCAATATGAAATTAAGCAATGGGTTTTAAATGAAGGCTTGCAGAATTAAAGGCATTGTAAGCAGTAAAGTTTATGCAGAAAAATATACAGACATTTATCTATGTGATTTCTGTTTTCTAGCTGATGCAAAACGAGGTGATGACGCTCAGGTATTAAGTTTTGAGGAATACACCTCGGAGGAAAGCATAAGTTGTGATGCGTGCTTTGTGTCTCTGGAAACAGAAAGAAGAAGCAAAGTACCGAAAATAATTACGAAATAGATTCAGAAGTTTGGGTTCAGCAGATAGTCACCTCCCCTATTAAACTGTGTTACTATAACTTTGCCCTTTCGGCTTGAGAGGGCTGTTGTGAAAATACATATTTGAGCCATCTACAAGGTGGCTCTTTTTTTAATATCAGCAATCTCTGGAAATCCTAGATATTGTTGATAAATGCTCAAAATCAAATATTGGTTTATCAAACCGATATATGGAGTGAAAACACAATGAAACTCTCTGAAAAGATCACAGCTAATCGCTCAGCTATTATTCAAATAGTTGAATCAAACAATACATTATTTCCACGCGTTATTGCTGATGACTTGGGTTTTGATCTTGGCGAAATGCATCTAGATATCGTGGTGGATCGCACCGCTGAATACACACCAGGTGATCTCGGTGAAATACAGCATCAACTTGAAAAATTGCTGGGTGTTTCGGTTGATGTAATAACGCCTAATTTACTGAGTGATGAATACCGTGAAAATATTCTGGCGACTGCAATACCCATTTAATTCTCATTCAGGAAATTTTCCCGATTCGATCAGGAATAATGAGTTTTCTTTGACTGTAAAGTACTAGTGGAATATAGTCGAATTGCTTTATTCCTTTCCCGAGGAAATCTGATGACTAAAGCCCGGCATTCCTCCCCCGAATGTTGGGCTTTCTCTTTATCTATTGCCAATTGCCCGGCAATGAAATTCCTATTCACCAGCCAACCCAACATAACGGACATTGATCTCAAGCGGGATTGCTTAATGCCCTTTATTAACACGCTAGAATCCTGAAATGCGTCCATATCTTTACTGGTCCTCACCGTCAGTACCATAGTGATGTCTATTGACGAAGTTATTCCATCCCGGAATGTGATCCAGAATAAGTGTGACAAAAATGAGGCAGGCGGTCAGGCAGGAGAGCAAATACATCCCAAATGCACTCGCCATTCCAACAGCAGCGGTTGCCCACAATGTCGCAGCAGTTGTCAGCCCTTGAACACGACCTCGTATCAGCAAAATGACTCCCGCCCCGATGAAGCCCATGCCGGAAACGACTTGCGCAGCAATGCGAGTGTCGCCACCCGGTATATGAGTGGAGACGATGCAGAAAGTACAAGAACCCACTGCAACTGCCATGTAGGTTCGAACGCCTGCATCTCGATCATGATTTTCGCGTTCCCATCCGATAATGCCACCAAGCACGGCAGCCAACAAAATGCGTAAGGTCAACCATAGTTCAGTATTCCAGTCCATTATCTTACCTCCGTTGCCATAGGCAGCTATTGTGCCTGCAATTGTCGCGCTGTGGTGGCTATGCGGCACTAAATCAAGTAGAGGCTTTCACTCAACTAAGCCAAGGGTGACTGGCCCTCAACATCAATCAGCTCAATCTGAACTCACCTTCTGCCGCTGTATTCTTAATTTCTAAAAGTTCGTCAGGATCAACGTTGTCTGTGTTTGGGGTGAATCCCAAGCCACTCCAGACCGGACATCTCCTAACTCCCACACCAAGCCAACATAACGGCCAACGATCGCAGTCGGGATTACCATCGTATCAGCCAGACCCTGATTGATTAGCTATGGCTCAGGACGTGCGACTATGGGCAGGATTTGAGGTGCATGTGAGTTAGTTTTGGAGTTGAAGCTGAGTTGCAACTAAGCGACCTGACGAATTCGACGCTGCCCACTCAGCCATATAGCGCATCGAAGGGCGACGCGTGGTCAGGTGCGTCGGATGAAATTAATATTTACTTTTACTTTTAGAGTCTTGGGGCAAGGCAATACCGACTTGAACAGATTAATTAATTCAATATCAGATAGACTCACTCACACCAATCACCAAACCAATTTCTTTGTAGACTCTTACTTCTAACCTGAAGTCATGAGCCTTTTGGCTATTTTGAATCTCCACTTAGCCAATTAGCACCTATTGCAAACCGCCCCGCTAACCCACAGTGCACATGCGCTTAGATTGAAGTCTGAAATAGAGAAGAAATCGACATTGAATACTATCGTTTTGATAGCTCAGAATATTGAACACGCGATGAGCGCTTACGCCACCAGATAATCACTCCTGTGATGCTAAGCATCGCTACAACCAACCCCATAGCAGAGATCAGAATTCGACCAGGCAGCTCTAGAATACGACCGGAGTGCAATGAGAATTGTGCTTGTACAAAAATATCAGCTACAGTACCTTTCCACGGCTGACGATCGCCTAAATAATGCCCATCCTGCCCATCGTAATATAAACGCTTAAAACCTACACCACTTGCGCCATGCCCGTCTTCAGGATAATAAAACTGAACAGCGTAGATTCCAAATCTTTGATTGTAGAAGGCACTACCTACCGGTTCAATCCAACCACGAATCTTCGCTTCTGATTGTGCAGTTGCCAAATTATTCTCAAATTGGGATTTAGGTACTATAGGCTTATGTAAAGGTGCTATTGAACGTTGATCAAATGGAGAAAGGGTCACTTTTGTAAAAGTAGACATTACTGGATAAAACACCTCTCTATGTCCAAAGACTAAACCCTCGGTGTAAATCGAAGTTGAGCTTTGCAGCACCTCCACGCCAACGTATCTTCCAAGCAGGCATCCAACGTTGCCACCATGATTTATTAATAGAAGTTGAAAAATCAACTGGGTTTAGATCGCTGCTGTAGTCACCTTTCATTTTAGTGGTTACTACTCTGCGTTTAGTTGGTAATGTGAGATAGAAACCCACGAAACTATCCAAGGTCCACAGAATAGCAATGATACCCAACAACCAAATTCCCTAATGATCTGTGCCCAACATCTCTGGAAAGTGAAGGGAGTAATGAAGCTTATAAAGAAATGAGACGAAATTTTCTTGTGTAACTGGCCATACAGCTCCCCCCTCACGTTTGCCAAGTTCTTTGCCTGTAACTGGATCAATAAATATTTGATTAAGTCCTGGTTCAAATAAACGATTAGTAGCCGGATTTAATTTAGGACTCAAAATAAATGCAAGTGAATCCCCATGCTCGATACCTATTGGTAAATAGGTGACGCGGACTTCAGAGTATTTAGCTTCAATCTGTTTTGCAATATTTAAAGAAGACAACTGCTGGCCAGTGCTATGCACTTTTGTCAGATGTGGATTTAACAAATCATCAAGCTCATGATCCCACGAGATGACTGCGCCTGTCAGCCCGCTAAAAACCAAAAATGTTGCAATTAACAGGCCGACATATCGATGAAGCAATGTAAAAATAAGGCGCATTGTTATAACTTAGAAGTTAAGAGTTGCCGAAACACGCCACGTTCTTGGTTCTGCCACAACAAACAGATTACGACCACCTGACATCCAGTACTCTTCATCCGTGACATTATTGATCCATGTACGTAGGACAATGGTTTTGTCATTGATTTTAGTAAGGTATCGCGCACCAATATCCAAACGATTCCATGATGGTACTCTCTGAGTATTGGCAAGATCGATATAACTATCACCTGTGTGAATGAATCGGCCTGTAAAGGTCAGTCCTGGAACAGCACTTACATCAACTTCTGCCCCAAGGTTTACATTCCATTCAGCCACCCCTAAAGCACGCTTGTCATCCGTCAGTCCCAAACGTGTTTTGGTTTATTTCGCATCGATGTATGCAACCCGATATTTATTACACTTAAATTCAAAAATTAACATCTACTATCAATCCAAAAAGATTACCTCCCACTCACCATAAAAACAAAAAAGACTCAAGGCGTTAACCTTGAGTCTCTCTATAAATGGTGGCCCCTCTGTGAGTTGAACACAGCATCAATGGATTATGAGTCCGTCGCTCTAGAAACCCAATGACAAATTTTCTTTGAAGCCAGACCACTGCGAGTCTATTTCGCTGAAAGTTTTTTCATAATCAATATGAGCAATACGCAATGCTTTCTTACTTGTTCTGATTTCGTCACTGAGTAACCCCTCAAATTCAAATGCAGCTTTAAGCAAATAAGTCATCTGAATAAGAGTGTCGTTACTCGAACCCTCTTCACAAGACACTTCAATCAATCCATTTTTTGACACCACCTTGTCTGTGGCTTGTAAAGCATCAGGCGTATATATTTGAAAAAAACCACTTCCCAGGTTTTTTCTCACAACGCATTGATTGTATTTAATCTTCTTATCTGAGAAAACGTGAGTAGGATTCTTTCTATTACCTTCAAAGCTCACTGATGCTCCTGGGTAATCAAAAAGGGATACCGGCATACGCTCTAGATGCATTGCTTCACGAGCGACCTTCTCATCCTCCACATCTTGCATGTCGCGATCAAACTCTTCTTTACTTACTTTTTGCTCACTCAGTTTTCGGGCAAGTCGCTTGCCAGACTGAATGGATGAAAGGGCTATTTTTTCTGCCGCTTGGATTTTCTCGATTAGCTCCTTTCTTGCGCTTTCCTCAATCCCATTACCTGCAATCAATGATCCCTGAGATGCAGGCTTGAGAGCAAGTGCTATGGAAAACCCACTTTCGTTTTGAATTACGAGAGGAATAAGAACCCCTAATTTACTAGGTGTCAAATGTTCGAGAATGCGCCGGTATTTATTCAAATACTTAATAATATCCTCTAGTGGAAAAATCTTCTGTGAAACTTCTGTCACCGCCGTTTCAATAAAAATGACGTAGTCAGCATTTGGATTAAAGCTCATTTTTAGCACCTATAATTGTTAAAGATTTTGTCAGTAAGATCAGATTAATTTCTTGTTGCACTAGTGATAAATTTCTTGGTCTCTTTGTCATGGACAGACCTTTCATCCAAAATGAGAGCTCGCATAAAATTGACTTGGAGAACGCTTGCTCAGGCAACTTCGAGAAGGGTTTTTGTCTCAATGCTTTACGATTTTCGACTAGAGTGTTTGTGTTGATTGAAATGAATATCTCCACCCCTCCAAGATTAAACAAGTTGGCTTGCTCTTCGAAGAAACTCAATTGGGCAATGTTGCTTATGTAAATAGTTTCGCAGAGATTTACCGGCAACAGCTGCAACAGCATCATTGCCTGGGGCTGATAAATTGGAAATGTCCTGAATAAATTTGCACGATCTTTAAAGTCATTCTGAAAAAAGGTATTACGAAAATTTCGTAGGTTTTCTGCGGAAAAAGACTTGAAGAATGACCCTCCAGAGATGGATATCCCTTGATCTAGCAATTGCTTTGTTTGGGAGTCAACTCGGGACTCCACTAATGCGTCCTCACTCTTGGCGCCTATACAAAGGTGGAAGACGTATTGGCAAGCGTCTGCGAAACAACTGACAGAGCTAGTTAGACTAACTGGTTCAGCGCTTTTGAAAGGCTGCACATAGTCTCGACAATCCTTGATACGGCTATGGAAATCGGGATTCTGCATACACAGTCCCATCAAAAGATCAAAACTTGGCTGGTTAGTTGGTAAGTTACCTGGAAAGGTGCATCCCAATCGTTGCTTTAGCTCGATGATCGGGGCTTGAATACGAATGCTGACTTTATGAGCACTCCAGAATGCTCTGCGTAGCTGATCGTATTCACACCCATAATTTTCATGGGTGGTAAGCGGATAACCATGTCCACTTAAAACAGATATTTTTGCAAGTGCAGTTCTATCAGCTAAAGCTCTATCCCCTGACTTATTTGCACTTAAAGCCACATCTCGGGTAATGTTGAACTGACGAAAACTATGTAACTTTATTCGATAGCCAGTAGCCTCATATAAAGCGTTGCGAATAACAATCAAAATCTCATCTGCTCTTTGAAGATTCAAACCATCCTCATGAGCAAATAAATAAGACTCTGGTGTTCTTGAATTGGACTTAATGTCATATAGTTTCTTGAGCATACTGAGTGTGTCGAACTCATCATCATCAATCACTAAAACACGATTTGCATTGATTGACTTCACAGTTCCGATTGCCTCACTCGTGACGACAACGTGACATATCAAGCCGAAATAAACGTCTATTATGCGAAGCGCTCTTACCTCGGAAGGACGTAATGTTTTTTGCGACATTAAGCCTAGAAAGACTAAAGACTCAAGACGCAGTGCCTCACTTAATGATTGATCCTGCTGGATTAAATTGTAAGCTTTTGCAATCTCCGCAACTGATGGATAGTCGGCGGGCACTAGTACCGGACAGGAAAGCTTTTTTTGATTTCGCTTGATCTTAGTGTTTGACTCTACGAAATCTAGAAAATGATTTACGGCCGTTATTTCTGGAGAGTTTTCCGATGGTCTAATCTCCTCAGATTCTTTCCACTCATCAACAACCTGTACCCAATCAACTGTAGCTAACTGCTCGAAGTTATCAATTTCATAGGCAAAGATATCTACGAATGGTTTTATCGCTGAGTAATATCGACTAATCGTTGATGGACCTAGGTCCAGATCTGGATCACACAAATACCTGACATATTTCGCGAGAATTAACACCGCCATATCTTCAATTTCATTTTCCAGAAATTGATCCATGCAGTCGGCAAGCCGCTTGACTCGAGTAGTTCTTGCTCCAGCATTCTTGCTGGTATCAGTTGCTTGACCTATAGCAATTAGAATAAGTCGGTCATCAAAATGGATAATCTTATTTGAGACACCCTCTTGAACAACTGGAATCTCAGGCCAGTTAAAATGATGACGTGCTAGAGTTTGTGGCCTTGAACATCTCGCACTAAATTTACCACCAGCCCATAAACCAAGCATCGCAGGTGCATGGAAAATATAGTGCGCCTGGACAATTTCGATTAGCTTAAGTGTGGTTTTATCTAACGACGGGCATCGAGTATCTTTTGGCAGATTGATCGCGATAAAAATCGTTGCATAGCTTACCCATAACCGTCGATAGCCCAAATCTGGCGTGACAGTATCGACGAAGAAACGACCATCGATCACATGTATAGTCCCAGCATCTAGCAATATGCGTGCAACTTCTCGAAGCTCTGCCTCACATGCAACGCCATCAACTAATATCAATGCATGATACAAGTCCTCAATCTTGAGTGGGCCGTTGGCATTTCGCCAATCCTTTAGGTGCTTTTCTACTCCAGATAGATTCTGAATAAAACGAACATTGAATGGGCACTGAGGTGCCAACTGATCTTGGGGTTTATATTCGGCAGCCAGAGTAGCTTTGCCCTTCCTATTGAAAGTATTAACGTCATCAGACTTATGAGCGCGTGGCTTAAATCTTATTCGATCAGCATCTACAAACTGATCCAGCTCCCTATCTAAGCACTCTCGTGCAGTTTTTATGACACTGCTTAGCTTCACCAAGCTGGCTAGACTAATTTGTTCCTGCCCAAAGGCGGCGTGTCCCTCAATCATCATGGTGATGCAACTGTCAGCACCATGTTTCTTAAGCACAAAATCTAGATAATCTCTTCCACAGTTTGCAGGTAATTTGTGCTCGTCAAAAAGGTGCTGAATATGCCTGGTACCAAGCCAAGTAACTTTCTTTGCATCTATTCTGAAAAATAGCGGGTAAGGAGCTTCTGGAGACGACCGTAGAACTGAATTCACAGTCACCGAAAGAGGACGATTCATGCCGGAAAGCCTGTTACTCAAACTCTCGAGCCAATTTAAATACAGATCCAGATAATCAGACACTAATGTCGCCAATGGGACTATCCTTCCCCACTGATAGTCATTGACTCTTTTATCCGATATCAAACAAATCTTAGTTGCAGTATCAATGGTGTGAGCAAAAAAACCATACTCATCAGCTGAACGATGTCCACTGCAAGTAGCAACAAGACAAGCCATGCTCTCAGCCAATTCATTGTGAAAAGAACATAAGTTATCGAACCTGACGTTAGTTGCTAGTTTCGCGAAAATAGCATCTACACGCTTGGTCAGATGATTGACTAAATCTTCTACGTTTTTGGTATCGATATCATTGGGCGCAGCGACGTCATCAAGCTTAGGCAGAATGAAAGGTTTGAAACCAAGCTTCTCATAAACTTCAGTGAGTATCGCCGCCAGCTTTGAGCCCTTGATGACGGTGTAATTAAAGTTGCTAGTTACGCCAAGATTAAAATCAATGCCAATAGCCGACGCGTATGTTTCATCATCTATGAGCGTTGCAATATATCTCCCAAAGCTTTCCGACAGCCTGGTTAAAGTAGGCCTATGTGAAGTAAGGGATTTAGCCCTGAGATATTGACGACAACTCTTTGCCAAAGCATCACAACCTCCAAATAGTTCAGCCAGATTTTGCGCATCTGGACTTTCAAGATGTAACTCTTTTAGAAACTCTCCCAACTCTAGAGGAAGTGGGATCCTGATATGACTGGTTGATGTGATGTCATGATTTTTTATTTTTGTGATTCGGTTTAAATCCCATACGAAGCAGTTTCGTTCCAAATCTAACCAAGATGAATATATGTCACTGCATTGAAATCCAATCAGGTGAAAAATCTTGGGGGTACTACTGAGAAAGAATGTGAGTAAACAAGCTCCTGCACTACGCCTCCCCATTCCAGAGTTTAGATCTTGTATGAGTGTTGGAATAATTACTTCCAACTCATATGGCTTTAAATATTTGAATGGCTCTATGATGCCTGCCTTCTCACGAAACCCCTGATACTGTTGGACATACTTCTTAAAACTTATATGATCCCATGACTTAGTAGGCTCTTCAGCTGCCTCAGCTAAGTCACCTTCATTTTCATCATCCGAAGAACCTGCATCGACCTCCACCTGTTGGGGGACATGGCTATAAACGGGTAAATCTATCTGAACTGCGGTTCTAATTACTTCATTTAGACTCAACCCGTCAGTTGCCAAATACTTTTTCAACGTATTTAAGAATGGCTCTATTTCAGAGTTTTCATCTACTGCGTAATCCAAGAGTTGATCCAGAGATTGATCAATAAGGCTTTGGTAACCAGGCCTTCCATTAATTAAATTCGTTATATGTGCTTGTAGATCTATACTCAAGCCAGGAGATTTACACAACGAAAAATAGACACATACACCTCTGAGCGCCCTTACTTTCTGTTGATCTTGCAATGAGTAGTCTTGGTTAAACTTCCTCACCATCATGCGCACTTCATTGATATTCAATGACCAAGCCTGACCTCGATCAATCTCTGCACTCGTGCCAGTAATATTTTCTATTGCTTTATAGAGATCGATAAAAAGTTGAATCGATTCATTAACGTGGAAAACATCTTTATTGAGCTGTCTTAAATCAATGGCCAACTCTTTTATCACAGTCAAAATGCCAATAAGTGAATCAGGTATACGGAACGTATCTTTGACTCTTCGCAACAACCTTGCTTGTGGTTCAGTAAGTTTGCCTATCACAGCTGTGACTGTTTTTTGCGCGCGCGATTCTCCCTCGTCCGATTCTGACGATAAATTGATGGTGGTTTGATCCGATAAATAGTCCATGTTTTCTCCGTTCTAAATGAGAAATACAAAAAAAGCCGAATTGAGATTCGGCTAATAAGTCGATAAATTTTGGATAGAAATTCGCGTACAGAAGAAAGCACGTGCTAAAAAGCACATGCTTTTCACTTGCTACAAGCGAAGAAGCAAAGGTTATATAAGCTCTGGAATCAGGATGAATTCACTCAAAAGTGATGGGCAAAATTATCCTGGGGGTTTGCTAAAACAAATTTAGCACTTTGATATCTGCTGAAAGCAAATTTGGTATGGAGAGAGAAATTCTATCTAAATAGACTTCTTCCATGATTTTAAGTTGAAGTATCAACTGTATTGATACATGCCATCTAGGAGTCATGTATCTACTTATCAGCAGCGTAAAGATTTATATCTAGGCACACAGATAAGTTGAATCAATGTTATTCTTGAAATTAGAAAAATGCAATTGGTGTGCTGTATGTTTTTTAATTTAATTTTTGGGCTGAATATTTACTTCAGAAAAATTAAGGATTAAAACGAATTAAAACACCATTGTTCAGATCAATGCTCGATTTGGTCCTAGTGTCATTAAGTTAAATTTTTAGTTGGTGCTTTTGGTTATTAAAAATTCAATATTCAAAAATTACAACCAACGATACGGTTTTAAATGTTGAAAAAAGTGCAACAAAAAGTTACTTATAATTCATGCAGTTACAAGGATTTTAAAATTAGAGCTACATTTAACAACTATTGATTACAGTCTAAAACAACCTCAATCATCGGTTTCATAATCCTGGGTTCAAGTCCCTCTTTCACCACCAAAATTTAAAACGGCTTCCAGAAATGGGAGCCGTTTTTCTTTGTGTGCTGTGTTTTAACGAATATCCATCTTGGTTGTGACAGCAACGTAAAAAGCTTTGCCAGTGCCCAAGAGCTTTATTAAAATAAGCTATTGAATCAAAATAAATTTATTTTAATTAAGTGCAGGCATGGAAATCAACAATAGTTTTGAATTAGAGTTCATTGCCTGTTTTTCCATGCATCTGGAAAATTTCTACAGTGCAGAACACCATCCTAAAGACACTAAACAAAGAGACCGTTATTCCCAATTGATCGCATTCATCAAAGAGTCGCCGTTTGAAGCCGCCCTGGAAAAATACCGGCAGATAGCACTCGCAGATACCGACATCAGCCTGTTCGACGAATCCACCATCAAAATGGCGCAAAGGCTGGCAAGGATAGACCTGGATCTGCCGCTAGTGCTTGATCAATAAAGTTTCATCCAAAGCAGGTTCATCATTAAGTTAATCGCCAATCTAGCCATTTCAGAAGACCTTGAAGCCATCTTTAAGTATGTCATTTCTGTGCGCACGCTTTGTGAGCTGACTGCCAAAACCGGTAGTCTGGACCAACGGTTCACGCCCTCACCTACCGCCATAGAAGGCATGCTTGGTCATATGGCAGTGGCTTTCCGGCGTGAGCATTACTATCAGACCGAGATCACGCTGACCGGGGAATACCAGAATATCTTTGTGCGTGGCCGGGCGGATGGCTATGACCCTGAACTCAACCAGCTGGAAGAGGTGAAAACCTATAAAGGGCATCTGGACCGCATGCCCGAAAACCACCGGTTACTGCACTGGGCGCAGGCTAAGGTGTATGCACATTTGATGTGTTTGGAGAAAGAGCTGCCATCTATCAATGTTGCCCTGGTGTATTACAACGTGACTTCCAAGGAGGAAACGCTGCTGGTTGAAGAATACACGGCAGCGTCTTTGCAGGCATTCTTTGAGTCACTGTGCAGCAAATTGCAGGTTTGGGCCGAGCAGGAACTGGCGCACAGGGCCAGCAGGAATCATGCATTATCCAGACTAAGCTTCCCCTATCCAGAATTCAGGACCGGGCAGAGAGTGCTGGCAGAATCCGTGTATAAATCGGCGATGAAACAACGCGACCAGTTGATTCAGGCAACCACCGGCATCGGCAAAACCCTGGGCACCATCTTTCCGTTATTGAGGGCGATGCCTGAAGGCAAGCTGGATAAAGTCTTCTTTCTCACTGCCAAATCATCAGGGCGCGAGCTGGGTTTGAATGCCGTCAGAACCATCCAGAAAAGTAATGCTGACTTAGCTATACGCACACTGGAGCTCACCTCGCGCGAGAAGTCATGCGAGCATCCGGACAAATCCTGCCATGGTGAATCATGCCCGTTGGCAAATGGTTTTTATGACCGCTTGCCTAAAGCCCGGGATGAAGCACTGAAACAAGGCATGATGGATAAAGCCACGCTCCGAAAGGTCGCCCTTAAACATCAGGTATGCCCCTATTACCTGTCGCAAGACCTGGCTAACTGGAGCGATGTGGTGGTGGGTGATTACAACTACTATTTCGATTTATATGCCTTGCTGTATGCCGGCACTGTGCTCAATGAATGGAAGGTCAGTGTGCTGGTCGATGAAGCGCACAACATGGTTGAGCGCGCCCGCAAGATGTATAGCGCGGAATTGAATTATGGCGCGTTCAACGAGATGCTGGCGCAGGCGCCAAAGTCATTGAAAGGTGTGCTGGAAAAACTGAATGTGAGCTGGGCGGTATTGAACCGTAGCCAGACAGTACGTTATGAAGTGTATCCGTATATCCCGGAAGAGTTTGAAGAGTTATTGCAGCGCGTGATCTCAAAGATCACTGACTATCTTGCTGAATACCCTACCTTTAACGATGCCAAAGTGCTTAACTTCTACTTTGATGCTCTGCAATTTGCCACCCTGGCTGAATCGTTCGGCGACCATTCGCTATTCGATATCACCAAAACTGAAACCAGCGTAGGCCTGTTTCAGCAAGACGCCACGCTATGCATACGCAATGTCATTCCTGCCAAGTTTTTAAGCACACGTTTCCAGGCAGCCAACTCAAGTACCTTGTTTTCAGCCACCTTAAGCCCCTCCTCATTCTTCAATGACATGCTGGGCCTGCCGGAAAACACCAGTTTTCTCGATGTGGAATCCCCTTTTGATGCCAGGCAATTAAAGGTGAAGGTAGCCAGGCATATCTCCACCCGGTACAAAGAGCGGCACTCTTCGCATGAGCCTATCGTGCATCTGGTTGCCAAGCAGTTTCTTGAGCGGCCAGGCAACTACATCTTGTTTTTGAGCAGCTTTGATTACCTGGGCGATGTGCAGTCATTGTTCAATAGCTTATATCCCGATATCCCCACGCGCTCCCAGGCGAGGATCATGTCAGAAAGGGATAAACAGCAATTCGTGAATGACTTCACCCTCACTTCTGAAGGTATCGCCTTTGCGGTATTAGGCGGCTCATTCGGTGAAGCGATCGATCTGACCGGTGACAGATTGATAGGCGCATTTATCGCCACCTTGGGCTTGCCGCAGATCAATGATGTGAACGAGCAGATGCGCCTCAGAATGGAAAAGATATTCGGCTTGGGCTATGAATACACCTACCTCTATCCCGGTTTGCAAAAAGTCGTTCAGGCAGCCGGCAGAGTGATACGCACCACCAGTGATATCGGTGTGATCCATCTGATGGATGACCGCTACAATCAATCCAGGATCAAGAAACTATTGCCCAAGTGGTGGCCGTCACCAGATCATTGACTGGCTGAAAAATGAACATTTTCAAACGCATAGCATCATAAAGGTTTATATAAATTCAATTTGATAAACTCAACCTTTGAGAATGAAGCTGTCGGCAAAAATAAAATCAAAACGCTTGGAGATCATCAAAATCGTTGAGAAAAATCACGCTTTATTCCCTCGCATCCTTCTCAACGATCTGCACGGTTATGATCTTGATGAAACATATCTGGAAATCGTGGTCGACCGCACTTATGAGTTCATGCCGGAAGATATAGGCAAGATTCAATACCAGCTGGAACAGCTGCTGGACGTCGCGATATACGCGTTCACCCCTAACCAGTTACCAGATTCCCACCGCGAAAAACTATTAGCCAGTGCAACAGTGATCTGATTTACTGCCTTTAATCGTATTGTGGAGTCAGCAAATCAAGATTAACTATTCAGATGAAAATCCCGCTTGGAAGTCAGTCATGTATGGATACCAATTAGTTTGAGAACTATCCTACATCCGAATCAGAATAATCACACTCGTTATTAGCCATCCCATTTTCTAAACTGGTCGCTCAAATAAAAATCATTTTTGGAGAAGACCATGACTACAGTAACCGGTTTATTTAGAGATCAAGAGAGTGCAGAACGTGCTTACCTTTCTGCCACTGAAGCGGGCTATGGCGCGAATGAGATCAACGTCATCATGTCCGAAGAAACGCGCGAGCGCTATTACGGCAAACACGCTACCTTAGAAACAGAAGTTGGCAGCAAAGCGGCTGAAGGCGCGGCTATCGGCGGCGCGTTGGGTGCCACTGCAGGTGCGATTGCCGCCGCTGTCGCAGCAGTGGGTACCGCGATTGTTGTACCAGGCCTAGGCCTGGTGATTGCCGGCCCGTTAGCGGCAGGGATTGCCGGCGCTGGTGCTGGCGGCGTAACCGCCGGTCTGGTCGGCGCACTGATCGGTTGGGGTATCCCGGAAGATACCCTGAAGCAGTATGAAGCAGACGTGAAAGATGGCGGGATTCTGATCGGTGTGAAATCAAGAAGTGACGAAGATACCCGCCGCTTCCAAACCGCCTGGGGCAGCCCGGAACTCAATCCTGTTTAAGCTTTTTAAAAAACCACCTTCGGGTGGTTTTTTATTTATCACCCTGCTTAAACATAACTCGTTAATATTTATCTATAGTTGCATTATTTCTATATTTATGGAAATATAGAATGCATGGATACTAAATTAGCAGTCACCCAACTCTCAGCCATCGCTCAAGAGGCACGTTTAGAGATATTCCGCTTACTAGTTCAGGCAGGCTCTGAAGGATTGCCAGCGGGAAACATCGGCGAACAACTCAAGATTCCAGCGAGCACCTTGTCGTTTCACCTCAAGGAGTTAAGCCATGCCGGATTGATCAGCGCCAAGCAGGTCAGCCGCTTCATTTATTACTCAGCCAACTATGATTCGATGAATGCCTTGCTGGCTTACCTCACCGAGAATTGCTGTGCGGGCCAAGCTGAGTGCTGCCCCGACCTCAATTGCCAACCTGAAAAGGAAAATAACGCATGAAACGTATGCACCTGCATGTAGCCGTCGATAACGTTCAGCAAAGCGTTCAGTTTTACTCAGCGCTCTTTGGTGCTCTACCGACAATTGAAAAGCCTGATTATGCCAAGTGGATGCTGGAAAGCCCGCATGTCAACTTTGCCATTAGCTCCCGCGGTGCAAGAGCCGGTTTAGACCATATCGGCATCCAGGTGGAAACTGAAGAAGAGTTGAATGAAATCAAGGAAAGGCTAGAGCAGGCGGAGATGTCATTGCTGACGCAAGAAGGTACAACATGTTGCTACGCCAAGTCAGATAAGCATTGGGTGCAGGATCCTTCCGGCATAGCTTGGGAGAGTTACAGGACGCTGGAGAGTGCGCCTACTTTTAACAATGCTAAGACACCTGAGAACGCGTGCTGCACTCCAGTGATGCAATCCATACAAATCACACCAAGAAAGGATAAAGCAAATCATGGCTGCTGCTAATCCATCCGCAATCAGCAGCTTTGAGCGTCATCTGACGTGGTGGGTGCTAGGCTGCATTCTGGTGGGGATAGGGTTAGGCCAGGCTTTTCCTGATTTCTTCCAGGCCGTCGGCGGCCTCAAGGTCGCCGAAGTCAACCTGCCGGTGGCTGTATTGATCTGGCTAATGATCATCCCCATGCTGCTAAAGATCGACTTCAGCACCATGAGAGAAGTCTTGCAGCACAGCAAAGGCATAGGTGTCACCCTGCTTATTAACTGGGTCATCAAGCCTTTTTCAATGGCCATATTAGCCTGGGTGTTCATACGTCACCTGTTTAGTGACTTATTACCCGCAGACCAGATCGATAGCTACATCGCAGGGCTGATCCTGTTAGCGGCTGCCCCGTGCACGGCAATGGTATTTGTCTGGAGCCAGTTGTGCCATGGCGAACCCAGGTTCACGCTGTCACAGGTCGCACTCAACGACACCATTATGCTATTTGCCTTTGCACCATTGGTAGCACTGCTGCTAGGTCTTTCCAGCATTACTGTGCCATGGGAGACGCTGTTTATGTCCGTGTTGACGTTCATCATTGTGCCAGTCGTGATCAGCCAGGTACTACGCAAGGTCATGCTGGCTAAAAGCCATGCCGAATTTGAAGCCTTGCTCAAACGTATCCAGCCTATCTCCCTGTCCGCATTACTTGCCACGCTGGCCTTACTATTCGGCTTCCAGGGTCTGCAGATATTAAAGCAGCCGTTCATCATCGGATTGCTTGCCATCCCTATCATTATCCAGGTGTACTTCAATTCCATGCTGGCTTACTGGCTGAATAAAAAGCTCAAGGTGGCCCACTGTGTCGCCGCGCCATCTGCATTGATCGGGGCTTCCAATTTCTTTGAGCTGGCGGTAGCCACCGCAATCGCACTCTTCGGCTTTAACTCAGGTGCCGCTTTGGCCACCGTAGTCGGTGTGCTGGTCGAAGTCCCTGTCATGTTATCTGTCGTGTCCATCGTCAACCGTAGCCGCACCTGGTACGAAACTACCTGATGTTAGAAAGCATTCAATGAATATCCTGTTTCTATGCACTGGCAACTCATGCCGTTCGATTCTTGCAGAAGCCACGTTTAACGCATTAGCGCCAGCAGGCATGAAAGCCATGAGCGCAGGCAGCCAGCCTACTGGTGAAGTGCATCCACGTTCACTGGCATTGCTTAAGCGTGAAGGCATAGCAACAGAAGGCTATTACAGCAAGTCTTGGGATAACCTGCCCGCAACACCAGAGATCGTGATCACCGTCTGTAGCAATGCAGCCGGAGAGACCTGCCCGGCTTATTTAGGCAATGCACTAAGGGCACATTGGGGTGTAGATGATCCAGCCAAAGCGACTGGAACCGAAGCTGAAATAGATACCGCATTCTTAAAAGCATATTCCACGCTGCGTAAACGCATTGAGGCGCTATTAAAGTTAAATCCTGAGCACCTGTCAGATGCAAACAAGCTTCAAAATGAATTGCAACGCATAGGCGAAAGCGTAATTTAGTTGCTCCATTATGTTTATCTGGCCAACTTCCGATGAATCTTAATGGGTAGCCATAGTCGTATGGGTACCATTAAAAATCATAGGAAAAAAGGATATGCACGTAAGCTTTGAAGTCGCACAAGAAATCATAGAAAAAGCAGTTGAGAAATCCAAAGAGATCGGCGTCAAAATGTGTATCGCCGTACTGGATTCTGGCGGCAACCTGAAAAGCTTCACAAGAATGGATGATGCCTGGGTAGGCAGTATCGATATTGCCATCAAAAAAGCGAAAACCGCCTGTTACTTCGCCATGCCATCTGGCGAAATCGGTAAACTTTCAGTGCCTGGCTCGCCTTTATACGGCATCGAGCACTCCAATGATGGCTTGATCACTTTCCCTGGTGGCTTACCGATTGTAGATGAAGAAGGCATGTTGATTGGCGCGATCGGCGTGAGTGGTGATACGGTTGAAAATGATCATTTGGTGGCACAAGCGGGTGTGAATGTCGCTGGTGTCTGTGATGTGCCTAAGCATCCTTGGCGGACTTAATTGCATATCGTAAAAGTGATTAAATTAAACTTACTCAGCAAGTTTAGTGCACAAAATTCATAATTTTGAGGCGAGAATTTAAATTCTTTTCCACCTTGACACAAAAAGGCTTCCAAAGATTGGAAGCCTTTTTCGTTTATACTAACTTACAAACATTAGTTCTTGAGCTAACAAAAATCCCATCTGATAACCTATAAGAAAATGTCGGCTACAGACTTACTAACATTCCCAATTGATGTAGACGCAGTCTTGTCCCACATGCGACAAGATCTTAAAGACGATTGGTTTTTTGATCCTTTCAACTACTTAGATCTTTTTAAAGACAGAGATTCTTTGATTGACGTCATTAATGAATCTCTTCATACAGGGCATGGGCATTATGAAACGGGTTCAAGGCAAGTTTATGATGTGCCTAAAGCCTCGCTCGGTTTGCGTTATTCCTTAGAAGTAGATTTTTATGATCGATTCTTATATCAAGCTATTTGTAGCTTTCTAATTCCTTATTTCGATCCCTTACTATCCAATAGAGTTTTTAGTCATCGTTATAATAAATTTAGAAGCAAAGAAAAAGATCTTTTCAAAAGTAGAATCGATTTATGGCAAACATTCGAAGGCTTCTCTAGATTAGGGTTGGAGGATGGAAAGACACTACTTGTCACAGACTTGATTAATTATTTTGAATATATTTCGATCGAATCAATTGAGAGTTCTTTTTTAAAACTCCTTGCAAGAGTGCATGCCACTGGTGCGGAAAAAACAAGAATTAGAAGTGCGATTTTTACACTGACCAAATTGCTTGAGAAATGGTGCTTTAACAATAGATTCGGCTTACCACAGAACCGCGATCCTTCATCGTTCATCGCAAACATCGTTCTATCCGAATTAGATCAGAACATGATCAATAAAGGTTATGACTACTTAAGATATGTCGATGACATAAGAATTGTTTGTGAAACGCCATACTCTGCAAAGCAAGCTCTGAATGACTTAATAGGCGAGTTACGAAAACTTGGTCTAAATATAAACTCAAAAAAAACCATAATTCTCGATGCATCCTCAACCGCAGAAGACAAGTTAAAAGTTTTTCCTGGATACGATGATCTCACTTCGGCCGTTGACAGTATGTGGCGCTCAAGAAGTAAAAAATTAATAACAAGATCAATTCAATATCTAACTGAATTGCTCATAAGAGAAGTCGAGACCCAGAATACACAAAGTAGGACATTTAGATTTTGTATAAATCGTTTTAAAAGTTTAATTGCTACTGATATTTTTGATTTAAAAAGCGTTTTTGCTACGCAAATTGCTAACAGTTTAATATCAAACTTAGAAGCTCAACCGGTATCCACAGATCAGTTTTGCAAATTGCTATCAACTCTCAATTTGGAAAATGATCAGCTTAAGTCTATTGAAAATTTCTTATTAGACGAAAACAAGGCAATCTTTGAATGGCAAAATTATCACTTATGGATTTTGTGCGCAAAGTTAAGTTATGCGTCAGATGACCTAATTCAAAAAGCGCTAAACATTATTGAACATAAAATAAAATCGGCTGAAGTTCCAGCCTGCTTTATATATCTAGCTTGCGTTGCTAAAACAAATGAGTTGGTAAAGTTTATCCCCTCTTATACAAAAGACTGGCCATATCAGCACAAAAGACTTTATCTTATAGCGATGCAAGCAACCGATGGCAGAACACTATCTCCATTACGCTCGCAAATTGACTACCGTGTTTCAAACACAATACAAAGACTTCGCGGGAATGCATTACTTAAAGACAAATACTTTATTGAAGAGCAACATTCTGAATATTCAGACATTTACGATGAATTAAATCCGTATGACTGAAGCTCAAGACAGCCCTGTTTTGTTATACCAAAAAGACTTTACGGGTCTTGGTGGTGATCAATTGTACATCCTTCAGAAGGGTGAGCTGAAATTAACTACAGCAAATGCGTTGCTTGAGATTCCTCAACCAATAATTACCCATGATTATTGGTTGATAGCACCATTTATTTTTACTGAAACAAATAAGCTCCCTAAAAACATTATTGATTTATGTGAAGTAAATCAACTTCTAACTGGCAAAAAGAAAACTGAAGTAGATAAGAAAATAAATGGAATCAATCAATTAATGAAACCTTTCTTTGAAAACCAAGAATGCTTAAAAAAATATCATGAAATTTTTTATAGGCGAATTGAATTTGATCTCGAAACGTATCAAATATTTGCTATAAAACTTATTCAGCTCTGGGATTCAAAACTAATTGAATTAGATGGAAAGGGTGAATCAAAAAGATTTTTTGAAACAGAACTTCCAGTTTTCAACATTCTTACTGAGGTAGCATGCAAGGGAATAAAAATTGATCGTGAAATACTAAAGAATTACAAAACGGAAATTGATAAAAGTTACTTACGAAAATTAAAAGAATTTGGAGTCAAACATAGCCTTCTTTTTGAGTTGCCTGGTGAAAAACAGGTAGAAGAAATTCTTGAGACACAGGGCTATGATGTTAATGAGCTTGGTATTGATTACATACTTGAGTATCTCCCAACACAAAGTGATTTTGGCAGAGACTACTTGGAACTAAAAAAAGTTAGACTTTCCAAATCAATACTTTCCCAAATACCAAGTAAAAATGAAAGAGTATTTCCTATTCTAGAAAGTCAAAACTCTACGACATCCAGGATTTATTATAAAAATCCTACATTACAGAACTTAGCAAAACAGTATAGAAATATAATTGTTGCGGATACTGATAAAACACTAGTATACGTCGACTACGATCAATTCGAAGTTGGCATCATGGCCGCACTTTCTAGTGATCAAGAATTGATCAATGTTTATAACAACGATGATGTATACGCTGAATTATCAACAAGAATTTTCGGAGACATAACTCGACGTTCATTCGCTAAAGGCCTTTTTCTTGCATATACATATGGTATGAACATACAGAAAATAATAAGAGCCATCACTACCGCGGGAGGCAATGAAGAAGCAGCGAGAGATTTTTATGGGAAATTTGTAACCTTTGAAGAATGGAAAGCAAAGATTGAATCTGAATATTTAAACGCTGGACAAGTAGGTACAATTTGTGGAAATTTTCTATACAGAAACACCTCAACCGATCCTCTTAGTACCAAAGAAAAAAGATCATGCGTCAATCATATTGTTCAAGGAACGGGATCATATATTTTCAAACAAGTAATAATTAAGATAAGTGCGATTCGAGAAATTGAGATATTAGTACCTATGCAAGACGCTTTATTATTGCAAACAAATGGTATTGATCACGCAATAATTCTAGAAGTATTCAGGTCAACAATGACTGAACTTCTAGAAAATAAAATCAACGCAAAAGCTTCTATTTCCAATTTTTGTGGTTAAGCTTAACTTTCAATAAACCTAGGCAAACCTCCAACTTCAGTTTGAAAATCCAAAAAGTAACCTCTTAAAGTAAATTTGACAGGTTACAAATTTCATGCAATCATTCACTTCAATGTAACCTTTTAAATTAATTATTAAAGGTTACTTAATTAAATAACGAAAGGAATGAACATGAAGAATCATTTGTTATCAGGTTTATTTTTAACCCTATCTACTTTCACTTTTGGCTTAACAGAAGTTGCGCAAGCGGCAGAGCAGCCGCATCAAGCTGTTGAAATCAAATATCTGAAAACCGATGTGCAAGATACGAAGATTTTTTACCGTGAAGCGGGCGACCCTAGAAAGCCAACGATTATCTTGCTGCATGGCTTCCCTACTTCGTCATTTATGTACCGCAATATCATCCCCGTATTGGCTGAGAAATATCATGTGGTGGCGCCTGACTTGCCTGGCTTTGGGTTTACCGAAGCACCTGACAGAAGCAAGTTTGAATACAGCTTTAAACACTTGGCCGAGGTGATGGATGGCTTTACACAAAAGCTTGGCCTGAATAAATATGCGTTGCAGGTATTTGATTATGGTGCGCCGGTGGGTTTGCGTTTGGCGTTGGCGCACCCTGAACGCGTGACTGCGATCATCACGCAAAACGGCAATGCTTATGAAGCCGGGTTGGGCGATGCGTGGGACCCGATCAAAAAATACTGGAAAGACCCGACTCTGGAAAACCGCGAGGCGTTGCGGCAGTTTTTGAAACCGGCAGGATTAGCCTGGCAATATACCCATGGCGTGAAAGACACCAGCCTGGTCGCCCCGGAAACCTACACGCTTGATTCGGCCTGGATGGCGCGCGGAGAGAATGAAGAAATCCAGCTCGACCTGTTTTTAAACTATGCCAGCAATGTGGCGCTGTACCCGAAATTCCAGCAATATTTCAGGGAGTATCAGCCACCGGTGTTGGCGGTATGGGGCAAGAATGATCCGTTCTTTATCCCTGCCGGGGCGCAAGCTTATAAAAAGGATATCAGGCAGGCAGAAGTATACTTATACGATACTGGCCACTTTGCACTGGAAACCCACTGGCGTGAGATTGCGGCGCAAACGGTACAGTTTCTCGACAAGCATGTTAAACAGTAAACCAATTTAACTTAGTGCCGGCGCGATGCGCTGGCTTTATACACATATGGCTGATTTGAAATACCTGAATACTTCTGTTGGCGGGCATTGCGCGATTGAGCTGATCAATACGCAAAAGATGGTCAATAGCGTGCTGACGGATCGTCTGCAGGATGATGCGGCGGTGATCGCCTGGGTGGAGCAGACGTTTATGCTGAAACCGGCGATTGCTGCCAAAGCATTGAATGGCGATTTGCTGGCTGGTGTGCTGGAACTGCGGGCTATTTTGCAGCGCTATTTAAGCAACCATCAGTTAGCCAAAAAAGATATAGCCCACTTAAACGAAGCACTGACAAAGTTTAAGTCTTACCAGCAACTGGTTGAGAAAGTCGGCGGGTTCGATAGCCTGCAACGGATAATCCTCGACTCAAATGAAACACTGATAGGTTTGCTTGCCGATGCAGTGGGCGAACTGATTGCGCTGGGTGATCTGGCATTGATCAGAAAATGCGAAAGCGACGACTGCGTGCTGTGGTTCTACGACACCACCAAAGGCCATAAACGCAGATGGTGCAGTATGGCGACCTGCGGCAACCGGCATAAGATCAGGAAATTCAGGGCGAAGTAGCAAAAATTACCGAAAGGTAATATTTTGGCTAACATTTATATATCACGCTTTATAATTACCTAACGGTAACTATTAATACAAAAATCAGATTTATGATGTATCATATTACCGTTAGGTAATATTTGGTAAACGTCATGCAAACTGAAAATCTGTTAACTCATCCTGTAAGAATACAATCTGCCAATGACTTAGGTCATTTGGTGCGTGCATTCAGATCATCACAAAATCTCACCCAGGCTGATATTTTAGGTTTAGCCAATACCGGCAACCGTTTTATAGTTGAACTCGAAAATGGTAAGCCAACGTTGCAACTGCAAAAAGTGTTGGATGTGCTGGATGTTCTTGGCTTGGAAATAGTGGTCCAGAAAAAAGGTAGATCCTGATGGCTGTCAGAAAATTGGACGTCTATAGAGAGGGTGTTCTTGTTGGCACGCTGCTTGATGAAACACCCATTAAGTTTGTTTACGATGCCGGTTGGCGCCTGCATCAGCAGCCGAGTGTTTCGCCGAACATAAACATTGCTCAGCTAGAACACTCCGGTGAAGCTGTGGAGTCCTACTTTGAGAATCTGCTACCGGAAGCTGGAATTCGCGATGTATTAAAGCTTAAATTCCAGGTTACCTCCACATTTGGTTTGTTACGCGCAATTGGGGGAGACTCTGCAAGTGACCTCACTATATTGCCTGAAGGCGATTCACCCCAGCCACCCTCGTATCAATCGATTACCTGGCAAGATATCTCTGATCTGTTTAGCCAACAGCCTGGGGTGATCGCCAGCATTCAAGAACAAGATGGACTGAGGATTTCCCTAGCCGGAGCTCAGCGAAAAATCAGTATCTGTATTGATGACATGGGTAATCCGTTATTGCCGTTAGGCAGCTCACCTTCTACTTATATAGTGAAACCGGACATCAAAGGTATAGAAGGCGTTTGGGCGTCTGCAATAAATGAAACCATGGTAATGAAACTCGCAGCTGCCTTGGGCTTAGGCACTGCTGAGGTTAATTACCAGCCTGCTGTGAAAGCTTGCGTGGTTAGAAGGTATGACAGATTAACCACTAGCGATGGTCAAATAAAACGATTGCATCAACTCGACTTATGCCAGCTGGATGGAAAACCATCCACGGTTAAATATGAGTCAGATGGCGGGCCAACTTTATTAAGGTGCAGGGAGTTATTGGGTAGCAATGGCGTGGGCGCAGCCGATATAAAACGTTTTATTCAGTGGTTATTTTTTAATCTTTATGTGGGCAATCACGATAGTCACGCCAAAAATCTCTCTATTTACTATCCCGATAATCAAATCAAACTAGCACCGTTTTATGATTTGCTCTCAACCTCATTTTACAGCGGTCTCTCACATACGTTTGCGTTCAGGCTTGGCGGTGAAAACAAACCTTCACATATTCAAAGGGAGCAAATCTTTGAAATGGCAACGCAGCTGGGATTCAAACCCGGATATGTGCTAAACATCGCAGAAAATCTTGCTAGCCTGATACAAGAAAAATTAGCTGAGGTTGCTACGGAAACCGATGCCATGGCTTCCATCGGCACAGAAAAGACTTTGGTAGAGCGATTGAATCACCATATCCTTAGCACTACCAAAGGATTTCAAAATCTGTTATTTACGAATAAAACATGAGCCGCAAAATTAAGCATTCTTAAATTTTTGTAGTCATTTTAATTATCTGAAATTCCGAATCTTGGTAAGCTTTCCCATTGAGGATTCTTCCAGTATTCTGGATCCATGACTACTCTTCGATCAGCTGGTAAAAGAACGTTTTCGGGATTTTTAAAGCTAATCCAGCCAATCACTTTTCCTGAATCCTCGATAATCAAGTGATCAAGATAGTAGTTAGCGGGCACACTCCATGAGTAAGATCTTTTAATTAATTCTGCCTGCCTGGTTCGGTACTCAGTTGAAAAAATATAAAGATATCCTTGATAAACATGTGTCACTTTCCAAACATCAGTAGTTTTTATTCCCGCTCTTGGTTCTTGGATAACCGTGCCTTTTACGGAGACTAAAGGTGGAGTCGCAATTGAATACGTAACCCTGTAGCGATGAAAATCTTTTGCATCTACCAAATATGATTCAGGATTTTCAAAAGTGTATTTTGATAACCCCTGTTTATCCTTTTCAGTAGCGCAGGCTGATAACATGAGGACTAATATAAGAAAAAACTTAGTAGCCAAACTGGGTAAGGTCACTTGTAAATGTCCGGCTAAGTTCATATGCACCCTATTACACCCTTGGTTACAAAGCTAGTAGTAGACAGACAGAAATCTACTGACTGAGAAAACCCTCAACGGTTTGGATAAACAATTGTGGTTGCTCCGCATGCACCCAATGATCAGTGGGCAAGCTGACGATCTCTGAATTAGGAAACTGGTTTTGAATCTCAACCGCATCACTCTCACTCACGTAATGACTACGCTCGCCGCGAATAAACAGACTAGGCTTTTCAAACTGTATTGAAACAGCAGAGATGAGCGTTGCATAATTTGCTTTCAGCGCTGGCAGGTTTATCCGCCATTGCAACTGCCCGCCGGTTTTAACCAGGTTGGTGAGTAAAAACTGGCGCACCATCAGGTTGGGGATAGACTGGTTGAGTGCTTTATCTACTTCACTGCGCGATTGCATCTGGGTTAAATCAATAGACTGCATGGCATCCATCAAGTGCGTGTGTTCATCTGCATACGCGCGCATGACCATATCAACTACGATCAGCTTGCTGACGCGTTCAGGGTATTGCGTGGCAAACTGCATGGCGACTTTGCCGCCCAGGGAATGACCGAGTAAATACATCTGCTGCAAACCCAGCGCATCACAGAGCGTTAACAAGTCTTCTGCCATTTCAGGATAGGTTTGCGAATCGCTATGCGGTGAGCGGCCATGATTGCGCAGATCGATACTGATCACCTGGAATTGCTGCGCGAAATGCCTGGCGATGCTGCCCCAGTTATCAGCTGAGCCGAACAGGCCATGGATAAGAACTAGTGGTTGGCCCTGGCCTGCGGTTTGGTAATGTAGTTGCATGCTTTTACGATGGCCGGCATGTGCCGGCTAATTGAAGTAAGTTTGCTAGATCAAGTGACTTTTTTCTTGACGGCGGCATCAAAGATTTCGTGGTTGATCGGTGATTCCAGGCGGCCGTTGTTGAGCAGCGTCAGCACTAGATCGATGGACTCTTCATTAATCACAATCGCGCCGTTCTCCACAACCAGCCCCCAGCTTTTCGATTGATTGACCTTTATCAGCTCTTCCAAAAATTTGGTATCTTTGTAGTAACCGCTTTTCTGGATGGAAGAGACTTTGCGCAGGTAATTCAGGTTGGCGCCTATATGCTCTTTGAGCAAACTGGCATCGTTGAATATCTTCAGGTCGACGAACTCCTGCAGCACCACATCACGGTTTTTCTCCATACCGGCGCGGAAATTCAGGGTCTTTTCGAATTCCTTTTTATTGGTGATAAAGGTCGTGCCTTCGTAGGTAAAGAAATCAATCTGGGTATCAATGGTGAATATCTCTTTTTCATCCAGGTCTTTGAGTTCCTTGTCTTTGAACTGGATAAAAGACACATGCGACAGCTTGGCCGCATTATTGAGTTTATTGTTTTTTCTGTAGGCGTAAATGGCTTTATCCTGGTGTTCAAGTTTGATCACCATCGCCCATGAATCCAGCAACTCTTCATATTGCTCGACTTTCGGGTTGGCGGTGCCCTTCTCTATCTCGGCCTGGATCAGCATGACATCGGTATCGGATGAGGCAATGGTCAGCAGCCCTTTATCCTGGTCCGCAGTCAGGAAATCGTAATCGTCGAGCTGGTAGTCTTTATCCAGGATTTTTTCGGTCACTGCCTGTTTGAGCTTTTGCTCCAGTTTGGCATCGGTATCTACCTTTAATACCGAATACTTCGCCTGCTGCTGGCTGAGCTTTCTTTTCACCAGCCAGAAAGTGGTCAGCCAATGGCTGAAATCACTGGCGCGCAAGGCTTGCAGGGTTTGATTCACACTCGTTGTCACTGCTTGCTCTCCTTCGTCTTTTCCTCTACCTGAGTGACAAAATACATCAGGTTGGAAAGACGCTTGATGGCGCAGTAATCACCGACCTGGAAATGTTGTTTTGAAAGGAACAGGCCCTGCCTCTCCTGCGTGCCTTCCTTGAACTGGCAGTCATACAGGCCGTAACCGGCCAGTGCCAGCACCGGGTTGACGAATACATTTTGCGTACGGTAAGACAGCACGAACATCAGGCTCAAAAATATGAACAGGCACAACAGCAGTTTCCAGTCGCCCAGGTCAAACTTGTAGAAAGACATCATGTAAGGGATGGTGTAGGTGAACATATCGCCGGATTTGTTGGAGACCCTGGAGACTTTCACCGGTACGCCCTGCTTGATATTGCTTGCGGCGCTCAGCGTGAACAACGCGCTCAGCGCAAAAATGACAGCAATGGTTAACGCACGCGCCGGATGCTCAAAGTAAAACGACTCTTCATTCAGGTCTTTGATGATCAAGATCAATCCCAATGGCGCGTAGCCGCTGATGAAAATGGCGAGTGCCGATAAAAAATGCAGTTGCATATGGCAGACTTAATAATGGATCTGCTCAAGAATACAGGCAGTTTGCATTGCAATCAACGCGTCTTTATACCAAATTCTCCGGTGATGTTTTTGCACTGCTTTTCAACAGGTTTTCTGCGCCAGGTTTAAAGATCCGCGGGCATGATTTAACAGTCAGCCCATTCCTACGTCACTATCAGAATTTGATGTATTCACGCCTTAAAACGATTTTTTAATAATGGAGGCTCCTAAATCAACTCAATAAGGAAACATCATGAAAAACACAATTAAATCTTTGTTGCTGGTAAGTGCTTTGGCTTTGCCTATGGCTGGTTTTGCTGCTGACGGCGACTCACTGGGGACAAAAGTAGAAGATTCAGTTATCACCACTAAAGTAAAAGCTGCTTTCGCTAAAGACAAAGTTGTTAGCGCAACTGACATCAGCGTAGAAACTGACAGCAATGGTATGGTACAACTGACAGGCAATGCAAAATCAAAAGCCGAAGCTCAAAAAGCTGAAAAAATCGCCAAGAGCATCAAAGGCGTTACCTCCGTTAAAAATGAGATCGTTGTTGCTAACTAAGCTTCTGCTGGCCATGCACTGACGATTACTTAGATCGCTAGACTTACACCTTCGCCACATCTAAGCGCACCACTTACCCATAGGAATTGCATAATTCCTATGGGTATTTACTTTTGGGCGGTACAAAACCGTATGCAATATACCTGCAAATCCAACACCATCCCAGTTAACACGCCAGGCATTCACGCTAAACATCGCACGGATAGCCTAACCGTCCTATAATGGTTTGAAATCAACAAGCGAGTGAGCCATGATTGCACATGCCCTGACCATCGTTGTGAATGAATTGAATCATCACCTGGTGCAGACTTACGGGGAAAGCGGGCATCATGCACCGGCCGGCCTGCGTAATCTCGCTTCCGCGTATTTCCCCTCCAAGACTGGCCCGGAATCAGCCAGTCATGAATCCATCAACCTGACGCTGGTGAATCTCGAGCAGGACAACGGATCCAGGAATCTGCCGGCGTCACGGGACCAGGCTGATCACAGCCCCCAGCCCCTGCATTTGAATCTGCTGGTGTTAGTGACTGCAACGCATGCTTCGTATGACTACGCACTGCTGATGCTGGGAAGGACCATGCAGTTTTTTCATGCGCAATCCGTGTTCACCCATCACCTGGTCAATCAGGAATCCATCAGCCGGTTTGCCCCATTGCAGCCCAGGGACAGGTTGCGTGAATTTAAATTCAGCATCGATCTGCATTCTCCGTCGCTGGAAGAAAGCCACCAGATCTGGACCGTACTGAAATCGCCCCACTTCCCTTTTGCCTTGTACAAATTACGCTTGCTCGATACTGTGACAGATGCGACTGAAATCAGAGAGGTATCCATGCTGGAGAGAAAACCGCCTTCCAGCTCAATAACCGCTAATGATGGCAACAGATAATCATGGCTGAATATAAAACTCCCGGCGTATACATAGAAGAAACACCACATTTTCCAGCATCCATTGAGGCGGTTGAAACTGCTCTGCCAGCGTTTATCGGATATACAGAAAAAGCGTTTAGCCAGGATGCATCATCATTAGCGCTGGTAGCCAGGCGCATTCATAGCCTGTCGGATTATGAACGGCTGTTCGGCGGCCCGCCACCGCAGGCAGTGACCTTATGGCTGGATGCGCAAAGTAATATTGAGGATGCCAGAGTAAACCAGGCATTTTATATGTACGACAGTCTGCGCCTGTTTTTCAGCAACGGTGGTGATGCCTGCATGATCGTATCGGTGGGCGATTACAACAGTGAAATAACACAGGAGGCATTGGCGCAAGGGCTGGCGGCAATCGGCAAAGCTGCGGAACCCACCATTATTGTCATGCCCGAAGCTGTCACGCTAGCCGATCACGGTGTGTCGCTATACAAGGATGCACTTACGCAATGTGCGGGCATGTATAACCGGATGACGCTGTGCGAGTTACCACCACACACAGTGATGCAGGGCTTTGAAGACGAAGTCGATTATTTCAGGGACCATATCGGCACCGAGCATCTCAGATATGGCGCGGCATACGGTCCCTGGCTGATCGCCTCTTTTCCCAGGGAACCAGGGCTGGGCAAGCTGACGCTTAAATGCAGGTTGGGTGATGCGGCAGGTCAGACGACAAATGAAACCGTTTTACTGCCGGAAAGCCTGACTGCTGACGCCACGATCAAATCCAAAATCAGCGATATTTACCTGATTGAGCGTGCGTGCAACTTACTCAACGACAGTGAAGCAGGTTTGCTGAAAAACGCAGTGGTGCTGGAACAGGCCGTTGCCATTCTGATAGGCAATGCATCTGATACCGCCAGTGACTACCAGGCAGGATTACAGGCACAAAGCCGCTGGTTTTTTGCGTTGCTGGACTCACTCTTGACCGTGGCTGTTGACTGCCCGGATAGCCAGCGGGTCAAAGTTGCCAGCACCATCACCGGCCAGGCGCAAGCGCGCATGGCAAATGCCCTGCGGCTACTGGTTGCCCACCATCATGCATTGCTGGCACATACCGGGATCACATTGATTGATGAGGCAGCCAGCTGCCTGCTGTTAGGGCTTAAAGACCAGACAGCCATACTGGCTTTAGGCATACTGCCCGACGTTGAAGCGCAATATACGGCTGCGCCTGCAGATATAGCCCGCGTAAGGCTGGCGCTGGCGGCCCTCGAAAGCGTGACAGGCACAGCGATAGACTGGTTCAGGCAGATCAAACTTAGCACGACAGCCACCCAACGGGCGCTGAATCAGGATCTATATGCAAGCTTTACGCTTTTCCGGACCTGGACAGACCGTTCAACCCGACTATTGAACACACTGCCACCCAGCGGTGCGATTGCGGGTATCTGTGCAAAAGTGGATGCCAGTCGCGGGGTATGGAAAGCACCGGCCAGCGTGACAGTGGCAGACGTTATGGAACCTGCCCTGCACTTTAATGATGGCCAGACGGATCAATATAATGTGCATGAATCGGGAAAATCCATTAACCTGATCCGCGAATTCCCTGGTAAAGGCACCTGGGTGTGGGGTGCACGTACGCTTGCGGGTAACGATAACGAATGGCGCTATGTGAGTACCCGCCGCCTGTTTGGCATGGTAGAAGCTTCTATTGCCAACGGCTTGCAGTCTTTTGTGTTTGAACCAAATGATGCCAATACCTGGGTAAAGGTGACGGCGTTGATCAGTAATTTCCTGACCTCGCTGTGGCGACAAGGGGCATTACAGGGCAGCAAGCCTGAGCATGCTTTTTTCGTTAATGCAGGCCTGGGCAAAACAATGACGGCCTTAGATGTGAGCGAAAAAAGATTGATCGTGGAAATCGGCCTGGCAGCTGTGCGTCCGGCAGAATTTATCATTGTCAGGATCCAATTAAACCTGCAGTGATTTCAGGGCTTTCTTCGAGGCTGAGACTGATATAAAACTGACGCTGAAATAAAAAAGGCAGCCCTATAAGGCTGCCTTTTTACTGTCTGTAAAAGCAATTATGCGTATTCAGCGACGCCTACTTTCAGGCATTCTTCAGCACAGCGTCTGCAGGCTTCGGCACACTGACGGCAATGGTCAGAAGCATGTTTTTCACATTCTGCCGCACAGGCCATGCAGATCTCTGCACAGTCCTGGCAGACCAGCTCTATGAATTCGCTGCCACGTGCAATAAAAGACGCTGTCAAACGGCAGAAATCGGCACAGTCCATATCGTGTTCGATACAACTGCGCATCATGGGGTTGGCTTCACTTTCACAAGAGATGGCACAATTTTCACAGGCATCTGCACATTTCTTGCAGAGTTCCATACACAATTTCAAGTTCTGTTCTGTCATCATATTCTCCTGTAAAACGAGTGCATTCTTTGATTAAAAAGGCTAACTGATAAAAAACTATTGGATAAAAAAAGCCTGTATTTCCAGTGCTTTACAGTCTGAAAATACAGGCGTTGGATTACTTGCCCTGCTGATTTACGTTGGTACCACCTTCAGCAGGTTTTTCATGGAAACGTTTGCTTTTTTCCATGTTACTGCCGGGTTTGGATTGTTTGGTGGCGCTGTTACCAGTGTTACCACTGTTGTTATCCTGCTGATCTTGCAGGTAATCGCCATTTTTAGTGCTATCAGGCACTGCCTTTTTCTGCTGATGGGCTGGAGGCACATCGCCAGTAGCAGGCTCGGCTGCAAAAGCGGAACCAGCCGCACACATCATCGCGCTCGCTAACAACAAGTTGAGTAATTTATTCATCGTATTCTCCTCATAGTTTTAGGTTTTGCCCTTGCAGGGGCGTGATACCTATAGTACGTAGGCCTGTTTTCTTTGTATGTAAGCAGGCCTACGAATGTCATGTAGGATTATGACGACCATGTAAATCAATCACTTAACTGTCTTCATTACCGGTCAGGCTAGTGTTATGGCTACGGATCCAGGCGATCACTTTCAGCAACTCATCCGGTGAAATACCATTATTCGCGTCTGAAGGATCCATCAGACCCTTACCTTTGGCTCCCATACCACCGTTTGTACCGTTCCACACGGTTTCAAACATGCCTTTGTTAGTCGCATCCTTGGCATAGTTATAGTTAGGGCCAGTCAGTGCAGGGCCTACCTGGCCACCGGCTTCAGGGCCGTGACACTGCGTACATGAATACAGCTGGAAAATCTTTTTGCCTTCCTTGATGGCATCGTCTTTACCAACGTAAGGGTTTTTACCGCTGGTTAAAAATTCCTTGGCGGCAGGCGTATCAAACAGCTCATGCTTGATCTCCAGTGGCGAACCATCCTGTGTTTTCACAAACTTGATGGCTTCGCCGCCGGATGCTGCCGCGCCTGAATCACCGGCTGCACCGGAAGATTCGTTTTTGTTACAGGCGGTAAGTCCTGCAATCAATACCATTACGCCAAGTCCAAGCTTTGCATTCATCTTTATTCTCCTTAGGTAGTTAAAGTGTTCCTTATGCTTTCTGCTTTTCTAAATACTGATGAAAGCATTCATCACAGAACCGATTATGAATAAAAGGCAAAGGCCCGCCCATGTAACAACGGCGTAATCTTTTGTAGGACTATTCGGACATGAAATGGTGAAAAGTGCGTCAGCGGTATCTGACAAGGATAAGAAAACACGAAAAAAACCCGGATTTCTCCGGGTCTTTTATTCTAAAACATAGCTCTAGAATCGAATGCAGCAGTTAGCCTTGCTGCTTGCTGCTTTGCTGGCGGGACTTATCCTGCTGGCTACCAGGGGCTTGTTGCTTGCCGCCTTGCGCATGCTGTTGTTGCTGTTGCTGGTCCTTGCTCAGCTTGGAACCAGATTTATCCAGTTGTTGCTGTTGTTGCTGATTCTTGTTGTTCTGAATATTAGCCATTGTTAAATCTCCTTCGAAAATAATATCAGTCAAACCGTTACCTGATTGACCTGAATGTTTCGTTTAGAAATGTAGTAACGTGAATCCATGATAAAAGTGTTTTAGCGCGGGCTTTATCGTGGATGCGCCTAATCTGCTGTCAGAATATCCAACCATTTTCTGCGCATTGAAAGTTCCCTGAGCTATCGCTCCTGAGATACTGCTCATGGCGAAGATGCAAAAAAACCCGGTGCAAACCAGGTTTTTTTGTAACGCCACTCTGTAGGCATTAGTTACCGCTATCGCCAGTCCCCTGCTGGTTGCCACCAGACATAGGCTGACTACCGGGCGCCTGGTCTTTACCGATATTGGATTTTTGCTTCTGGGCCGGATCAAGCTGTTCAATGCTTTGATCCAGGCCTTGCTGTTGTTGGTGTTGGCCTTGTTGTCCCTGGCCTTGCTGGCGCTGATTCTGCTGGGTTTGGTTTTGCTGGTTCTGGCCTTGCTGACCTTGATTTTGACTGTGGTTAACGTGATTCTGACCCTGCTGCTGTTGCTGTTGACCCTGCTGGTTCTGCTGAGCCTGATTTTTTTGATCTTGACCTGCCTGATTATTCTGTTGACTTGCCATGGTAGTTCTCCTAAATAATAAGATTCAGTCTTCTGGTTGTAATCGGGTTAGTAACAAGCTGGATCTCTGATTTTAAATTTAACCCGACTTCATCTTAGGTAAATCAATTGATCAAAGTTATCATCCACAAGCGTATTCTGCTGTCAGATTAAGTAATGTGAAGCATCATTCACTAGCCATTAATGATCTCACCGCCATTTGCATGCAATACCTGGCCAGTCATATATGAGGAATCCTGGCTGGCAAGAAATACATAGGCGGGTGCTATTTCGCTTGGCTGTCCTGGACGCTTCATCGGTACCTGGTTGCCGAATTCACTGACTTTCTTCTCATCAAAAGTTGAAGGAATCAACGGCGTCCATACCGGACCGGGAGCAACTGCATTCACATAGATATCATCAGGCACCAGTTGCTTGGCCAGTGAGCGGGTAAACGAGACCACCGCACCTTTGGTGGATGAGTAATCCAGTAATTCGGGGCTGCCGCGGTAGGCGGTCACTGAGGTGGTGTTGATAATGTGACTTTTCTCGGGCAAATGCGGCAGGGCTGCCTTCACCAGATAGAACATGGAGAAGATATTGTTCCTGAAAGTATGCTCCAGTTGCCTTTGCGTGATATCCAGGATACTTTTCTGCGGGAATTGCTGCGCAGCGTTATTGACCACGATATCCAGCTTGCCGAATTGCTTTAAGGTATTGAGCACGGCCTGCTGGCAGAACGATTCATCGGAGATATCGCCGGGCAATAATAAACATTTAGTGCCATATGATTCCACTAACTCTTTTGTCTTATGGGCATCTTCATGCTCCTCAAGATAAACAATCGCCACATGGGCACCTTCAGCAGCAAAATGCACAGCCACTGCCCGGCCTATGCCACTGTCTCCACCGGTGATGATCGCTACCTTGTCCTGTAACTTATCGCTGCCTTTATATTCGGCATCGATATACACAGGGGTAGGCGTCATTTCCTCTTCAGATCCCGGTTGCTCTTCCTGATGCTGGGGTGGATTGAGTTTTTGCTTTGCTGCTTCCATACGGTTTCTCCTTGCAACTGGCTGGCAGGATTGCTAACCAGCAAATCATTTATTACTTAATCATTTGTTACTTAATACATGTGTTTGCCTGATTACCTGTAAGCCGGCTTCAATTAAAGCCAAGCCATGTATTTTGGTAATTAATTCTGCAGGTTATTTTCCAGTGAAGTGGGCTGTAATGGCTCCCTTGGCGTCACCGGCTCTTTGGGAGGGATCTGTTTTTCGCGGTTAGGCAAGCCTTCAGCCGGAATGTCAGGTGGCACGATCACGCCCCGCTCCTGTGGCATCTTGGGCGGCACATTCACGCTATCGGAATCCATATCACATGAAGGCTTCTTGGAATTAGGTGAATTATCACAGGGCGGAACAGTGTTATTTACCGGTGGTTTATGACTGGGTTTGGAGGCTGGCTTATCAGCAGCCCAGGCAGTACTCATCAGGGAACTCAATACCACTGCCATCAACATTGATTTACGCATCATGACTGCTCCTTTTTTATTGTGAAAATAAATCTGCCCAGTTTTCAGGTTTTTTGCTATTTCACTTTGAAATGTTAGGAGTTGCCTGGTAAAACAGGCATAGGCAAAACCTGATTTCATTGTAGGAATCGGGCCTCAAACAGCGGCATGAAATCCCACATCAAGCTACGGATACCATGCTTTTTGTATATATGGAAATTATTGGGCCACAGCCCGCATCGCCAGCAGCCACGCCATTTGTCAGACCTGTCTTACAACACAATCAGTGACTGCCCTATGTTGAAAAAGCAGCTTCATTTCTACACTCGTGACTTCATTTGATAGCAATATACATGGTCGAAAAAACGCCGTTAGTTAAGCAGGTCATCTGCGCCATGCGAAGTTGCTAAAGATCACGTGTAAAAGAGATCAAGTACAAGCCTGGTGATTGGCGATAGCCAAGAGGATCAACCAAAGCCTGGTTTGTGTATTCAATCATTGATTATGTTGGAGACGGACATGCTTAGCCATTCAAAACACCTGCTTCAATTTGATCAAGCGTGGCAATTCACTGAAACCAGCCTTGCCGCTGCACCCAATGCGCTTTTCGTACAAGATGACGATGACGTGACAGAAACTTCCAAGGCGCGATTCATACTCAATCGCCTGTTCCAGGATTTCCATGGATCGTTTGCAGTACGCTTGTGGAATGGCAGCATGCTTTACATAGGCAACGATACGCCGGCATTCACTTTCTGCCTCGAACAGGCTTCGGTATTGCGGGACATGGTGTTATTCAGTGACCCTGCGCGACTGGCAGAAGCCTATTTCTCCGGCGAAGTACAGATACTCGGTGACTTTAACGCAGCTATGCAGCTGCGTTATTATTTTGAGTCTCTGTCACTGCCTTTGCATGAAAAACTTGGCCTGGTGTTCCGCGCACTGACACTGGCGGATAATCCGGCTGCAGGCTATGCTGAAAAAGATGCTCAAGACCATGCCGCAGCAGATCATGCACCATCTGATACACAATCCGCTGCATCTTCATCTACGACACTTTCACTGGATTACAATTTATCCAGTGATTTTTACCGTTTGTGGCTGGACGACAAAATGCTGCACTCGTGCGCCTTCTTTGGTGACGCCACACAGGACCTGGCACAGGCACAGCATAACCAGCTTGACCTGATCTGCCTGAAACTGCATCTGCAACACGGGGAACATGTGCTGGATATCGGTGGCGGCTGGGGTGGCCTGGCATGCTGGGCGGCCAGAAACTATGGTGTTTTTGTACACAGTATCACCCACAACCCTGAACAATATGCTTATGCCCTGGCCGAAGTGAAAAAGCAGGGGCTGGAAAAGATGGTCACTGTGGAACTGGGCCATTACCATGATCTACCGGATATCGCCCGCTACGACAAAGTAGTCAGCATTGATATGTGCGGTCAGGCGGGCCAGCAGAATCTGCCCGTTTACCTTGCCAAAGTGCATACCGTGCTAAAACCAGGCGGCCTGTTCCTTAACCATGCGGCTACTACTGAAAGCCCGGGCCGGCAACATGAAATCTCCACCGAATTCATCAACCGCCAGGTTTTCCCGGATGGCCCTCTCACTGCCCTTTCCGATATCCGCACTTATATGCAGGCTGCAAAACTGGAAGTATTCAATGTGGAAGGCCTGCGCCGCCACCAGGCGCTGACATTGCGTCGCTGGCTGGCCAAGCTGGAACAACGTCACCAGGAGATAGTGCAACTGGTCGGCGAACGCACTTACCGCATATGGCGGCTGTATATGACCGCCTGCGCGATCCAGTTTGAACAGGGCGTTAACGGGCTGCACCAGATTCTCGCCGTTCGCCGATAAAAATAATCATATAGCTTTGGAGTCAACAACATGCAAACCACACCCCCTCAACTATTCATCAGTTCGACATTGTTAGCCCTGGCATTAAGCGGTTGCTCGCAACCGGCCAAATTGCCGGAATCAGCCGGCTATGGACCTAACCCGGACCTGTCTTCTTACCAGACCGGTGTGATTCCGACCGTGAATGTGGCTAAAGCAGTCGGCTGGCCTGAGGGTAAACAACCCGTGTCTGCTCCGGGGACAAATGTGGTGGCGTTTGCGCGCGACTTGCAGCACCCGCGCTGGCTGTATGAATTACCGAACGGGGATATCCTGGTGGCAGAAACCAACCACCATGAAAAAAGTAAAGGTTTTGACCTGAAAGGCTGGATCGCCGGCATCTTCATGAAAGATGGCGGCGCAGGTGCCGAAAGTTTCAACCGTATCACCCTGCTGCGGGATACCGATGGTGACGGCGTCGCCGACCAGCGGCATATCTTCCTGCAAGACCTGAATTCGCCGTTTGGTATGGCCCTGGTCGGCAATACCTTCTACGTCGCCAACGTCGATGCGCTGGTTAAATTCCCTTACGAAGAAGGCCAGACCGAAATCACTGCCGCACCGGTCAAAGTGACTGACCTGCCCGCAGAGCGTAACCATCACTGGACCAAGAACATTCTGCCGAATAAAGAAGGCGACAAAATCTATGTGACGGTGGGCTCAAACAGCAACGTCGGTGAAAAAGGCATGGAGCTGGAGAAAGAGCGTGCCGCCATCTGGGAAGTAGACGCGAACTCAGGGCAGCATAATATTTTCGCTTCCGGTTTGCGTAACCCTAACGGCATGGTGTGGGAACCCGACAGCGGCGCTTTGTGGGTAGTGGTCAACGAGCGTGACGAGATCGGCAGTGACCTGGTACCGGATTACATGACTTCAGTATCGCAAGGCGGCTTTTACGGCTGGCCTTACAGCTACTATGGCCAGCATGTGGATGACCGCATCAAGCCGCAGAGACCTGACCTGGTAGCCAAAGCCATCCCGCCTGATTATGCGCTGGGCTCACACACCGCATCACTTGGCCTGGCCACTGCGCGTGGTAACAACCTGCCTGACCAGTTCAAGAACGGCATGTTTATCGGCCAGCATGGTTCCTGGAACCGTATCCCCTACAGCGGCTATAAAGTGATCTTTGTGCCGTTCGAAAGCGGCAAGCCCACCGGCAAGCCGATTGATGTGCTGACTGAATTCCTGAATGTGGATGGCGAGGCACAGGGCCGCCCGGTAGGTGTACTGGTGGATAAGCGCGGCAACCTGCTGGTGGCTGATGACGTTGGCAATGTGATCTGGAACGTCAAGGGCAGCAATAAAGCTGCCAAAAAGTAATACACGGGCGCACGCTGCCGCCAGGTGGGCTGTAGCGTGTATTAATGAATATGTGCGTGACTGAAATTGGATTCTGAATTGCCGAAAGATGCGCTATTGCAAGCTGTACTGGACGAGGGTGACCCGGCGTTAGAGAAACTGCACTACATCCAGGACAACACGCCAGGTTTCAGCCGGCAACGGTTCAGAGGCAAATTCAGGTACCTGGATCAACAAGGTCAGGTGATAAAAGCGGATAAACATATCACGCGCATCACCGCATTAAGAATCCCGCCGGCCTGGGAAGAAGTATGGATATGCGCCCGTAGCAATGGGCATTTACAGGCCACAGGCCGCGATATCAAAGGCCGCAAACAGTATCTTTACCATGCGGAATGGCGGCAACAGCGGGAAGCCAAAAAATATGAGCACATGATAGATTTCGGCTTGCAGTTACCCGCTATCCGCAAACATATTGCCCATGACCTGGCATCACATGGTCTGGGTAAACAAAAAGTGTTGGCGATGATGATTTACCTGCTGGAAAACACCCTGATCCGCATCGGGAATGATGAGTATGCCAAAACCAATAAATCATTCGGGCTGACCACCCTGCGCAACCGGCATGTGGATATACAGGGCAGTGAAGTCAGGTTTCATTTCCGCGGGAAAAGTGGAGTAGAACATAGTCTGAGCCTGCGTGACAGAAGGCTGGCCCGGCTGATCCGCAATATGCGCGAGCTGCCCGGCCAAGCCCTGTTCCAGTATGTGGATGCACAAGGCGAACGCCACGCCATAGGTTCAGCAGATGTAAACGAGTATTTGCAGCAGATTACAGAAGGAGATTTTACAGCTAAGGACTTCCGTACCTGGTTTGGCAGCCTGCATACCCTGCTGGCATTGAGTGAACTCGAGCCATTCACCAGTGTGACAGAGGCCAAGAAAAACATTGTGGCGGCGATCCGCATTGCGGCTTCAAAGTTGGGAAACACGCCTGCGATATGCCGCAACAGTTATGTGCATCCTTTCATTCTCGAACACTACCTGTCAGGTAGCGGGTTTACGCAGAATGTACAGGAAGCGGAATATGAGGATACCGAGCTGAATCCGGCAGAGCAATACATGCTGTGCCTGCTACAGCAAAAGGTGAAACATGCGCCTGCATAAGGCCGCAGTCATATCTTGCTACATAACAATTAGCTGATAAAAAGTTAGTGTATTGCTGACTCTCCTTCATTATTTTGGAGATGAAGAAATGAAAAACATATTGTTACTGTATGGGCATGAATTAAGCCATACCGCATTAAAGGCGCTGATCAGCGCTGATAGCACCCTGCACATGACGGAAGAAGTCGGTGATGTCAGCGAGGCGATCGCAACCATACGCAACCAGAGAGTGGACGTGGTGGTGCTGGATGTCTCTGCGCCGGATAAAAATGGCCTAGAGACTTTTTGTGACCTGAAACAGGCTTATCCCGGCATACCGATACTGATCATCAACGGCAGCGACCAGGTGGACAGGATGGCCAATTTCACGCGCCTGGGCTGCAAAGGCTATTTATCCTACACCGCCACCAGCGAACAGGTGATTCCTGCCATTAAGGCATTGGCACGCGGCCAGATCTATTACGCATCCAAAAACGACAAGCTGGATGAGCACGACAATCCGCTGTTGCACGAGCGTTTATCCATCCGTGAGCTGCAAGTGTTTTTCAAACTGATCAAGGGCCAGGCGGTCAATTCAGTGGCAGAAGAGCTGTCGATCGCGCCGGGCTCTGTCAGTGTGTTCAGGTCGAAAATATTGAAGAAAATGAATATGCATAATAATGCCTCGCTGATCCACTATGCGCTGGATCATCACCTGATCAACTAGCCACTGATCGATTAGACATGGCCTGGATTCACCCTCATTGAATCCTGCACTTTGGATTCAATGCTGGATTCAATAAGGGTTTCAAAAGATAAAAAAATATCTGCGTATTATCAGTACGCAGATATTTTTGTTTGAATAATCAGTGATCAGGATTTCTTGACTGCGTATTGCAGTTGCTCGATCGCTTCCCACGAGATCAATGAACCTATCATCACCACGGCAAAGCCCAGGCCGGCGGTACATACGATGGCCATGGTCAACGTGGCAATCGCCCCGCGCTCCTGTATGGCAAATATGTACTTCACACCACGGTACACCAGCGCAATCGAAATCAGCACGGCAACGGCGTGCACGATCACGTTAAAGCTCAGGCTAGGCACGATATAGAAAACGGAAGTCAGCCACAGCGGCGTGGTGGCGATCGCGATCATCAGTAATGCATCACTGAAACTTGGCTTGCGGTTGACCATTTCAGCCAGGTTCTGGGTGATCCATGCCATCGCCAGGATCACGCTCATCTGCAGGAAGAGCAGTTCAGCACTGATCACGATGAGCCGGTTACCAGGCAGTGAATCCATGAACTGTTTCGGGTAGTTGTGGTAGAGCCTTAAATACATCATGGCGCACGGGATCAGGGATAGCGGAAGTACATAAAACAGTAGTAACTGCATCGCACTAGGTTTCTCAGCCTTGTAGCTCTGCTCCCTGCTTTTCGGCGTCACGTAATTAAATAACCGGATGAGATTCATCATGTACTCCTTCATTGATATCAAAAATTAATTCTTTTACTGGCTGAAGTTAGGACTTAGCCATTTGCTTGGCAATTGCTGATAGCAATCTGGGTATAAAAGCTAAAAAGCCGTTAGTAGCCATTATGAAGATGTGGAAAAAAGACACCACAAGACAACGTCTGATTTAAATGTAGGACAAAACATATTTTTCCAGAGGTCGAATCCCACAAAGTATCAAGGCCGGCTGCGGCTGAACGGTCGCTCTCAAATCACACTGACAGGCAAATCAGTTGATTCCTACAGCCTGCCAACCATGCAATCCCTAAAATATATTTATCACAATAGATAAAAGGACTCTTGAGATGGAAGATTGGCTGACAGCAAAGATACTGCTGGGCATACCGGCATACGAATGGTTATATGCCGCCCTTATTTCCTCTATGCTTTACCTGGTGTTTTACAACGTCTGGCAGTTCAGCATCAGGAAATTATCCAAAATGGCAGAACGTACCGCTACCCGCATGGATGATGTCGTGATCGAAGTCATGCAAAGCACCAAGCAATTCACCATCCTGTTGCTGGCATTGTTGCTGGGCTTACATTTCCTGGACCTGCCGGTGAAGTGGGAAGTCCGCCTCAATCATATCCTGTTCATCACCATTGGATTTCAAATCGCTGTCTGGCTGAATAAAGGCGTAGGTATCTGGGCGCGTGAACACCTGACTGCCGTCAATGGTACGTCACCTGCCGCTAACCCGGTGATTACCACGGTGCTGTCCTGGATCTTCCGCGTTGCCATCTGGTCGGTGGTGTTGCTCACCATACTCGCCAACGTCGGTGTCAACATCACTGCGTTCGTTGCCAGCCTCGGTGTAGGTGGTGTGGCAGTCGCGCTGGCGGTGCAGAATATCCTCGGCGACCTGTTCGCCTCACTGGCGATAGGCCTGGATAAACCTTTCGAAGTCGGTGACTTTATTGTGTTTGGTGACGTATCCGGGGCGATAGAGCGCGTCGGCCTGAAAACGACACGCATACGCAGTATCAGCGGCGAACAGATCATTTGCAGTAACGCCGAGCTGCTGAAAAGCACTATCCATAATTACAAACGCATGGATGAACGGCGGGTGGTATTCACGTTCGGCATCAACTATGCCACACCGCCAGAGATGATCGCGCAGATCCCGCAAACCGTGCGCAAGGCGATCGAGTCATTCAATAAGACCCGCTTTGACCGCTCGCATTTCAAGGAATTTGGTCAAAGCTCGCTGAACTTCGAGACGGTGTATTTCATCACCACGACAGACTTCAATCTGTATATGGATATCCAGCAGAGTATCAACCTGTTCCTGATGCAGGAATTCCGGGCACATAACGTGTCATTTGCTTTCCCGACCATGACACTGAATATGCCAGATGTAGTGGCAGGGTATGAACTCATGAACAATCAGGCCAGGAATACGGAACCGCGAAGTTTCAATACAAAATCAGCCAGCGGCAAACCGGCGAAGAAAACTGCAAAAAAGACCCAGCAGATGAACCATTAAAAATCAGCCTTAAATACCTAACAGAGACGCGAAAAAACCATGTAAAGCTATTCCTACATGGATTTACGCTTCCCTCTGATTCAGCCGCATAAATGCGCTTGGCATACTGGCATTTCCTACTCTTAACTTGAACTTTGGAGAACAACATGGCAGATAATGACGACGTAATTGATATCCTCAACGATTTGATCGAAACCTCTAAAGATGGTGAAGAAGGTTTCCGCAGTTCAGCAGAAAATGTGGATGATCCTCAACTGAAGGCTTTCTTCCTGCGCCGTTCGCAAGAGGTAGCTTCCAGTGTGCAAGAGTTGCAGGGCCTGGTACGTTCACTGGGTGGTGAGCCTGCTGATTCCAGCACCTTGGGTGGCGCTTTACACAGACGCTGGATTGACCTGAAAACAGCATTGACCAGCAACGATACAGTCGCTGTGCTGAATGAAACAGAGCGTGGCGAAGACGTGGCTTTGGCTGCCTATCGCAAGGCAGCTGAAAAAGACCTGCCTATCAATGTACGCATGGTGGTCACCCGTCAACTGGAAGGCGCGAAACGCAACCATGACGAAGTGAAACGCCTGCGCGATGCAGCACGTGCTGCAGCTGACGTACATTAATACTCGTACACCAGCATAAAAAAGCCCTGTTTTTACAGGGCTTTTTCTTTTCCAATAATAAATATTTATGCGTTTTCCACCACTTCGGCAGAAGTACGCCAGTCTTGTTGCACCTGTTCCAGCGTGCGGTTGATTTTAACTACGCCGCCTTCTGTAGAAATCACCCAGCCTACCGGAATGTAATGGTGGGTCCCTGACTCATCTTTTTTAAGCTTGATGGTATCAGGGCCTGTAGTGTGATCCACCACGGCAAACTGTTCGGCCTGGGCAGTGATCACAGGCATATCTTCCTTGATTTCATGAGCTTCGATCATGTTAGCTTCCCTTCATTTCTGGTTGATGTTTGTTTGTTGGTAATAAGCTTCATACAAATACCAGTTTTCATTTTGCATGGCCCGCTGCAAGGCCACTAGGGCGCTATGACTGAATGTTTTGTAGGAATTCCCAGCCCGGGGTGTTGAGAACTCTTTACCCGCAGCCTCACATCAAAATCAACCTTGTCTGACATGGTAATCCTCTACTGTCCTACGGCTTTTTACTGAAGCCTTCCTTACCATGGGTGAAAGAAAAGCGTTTGATACGCGACAAACAATTACCAGGAGAAATGTGATGGCTTTATTTTACGTAAGCGCCAGCAAACCTAAGGATGACGTGCCGTTCTGGACATCCAGCGTGATCGCCCAGGACATGGAAGAAAGCTACCGCATCGGTAAAGAGCGTTTCCAAACGGAGAATCCCGATTTGAATGTAGAGGATTTCACACTGGTGGCTACTGGTGAAACAGCCGAAAAATCCATTACTACCTAGCTACACACAAGTATAAAAGTTAACTCTAACTTAAATTCAAACCTTGACCTTAGGAAAATACGAATGAAAATTCACACTCAATCTACAGAAGAACTGCGCAAACTGGGCGAGCTGATTGAAGATCTCAATATCGCCATGCTGACTTTTATTGATGACAACGGCGCGTTGATCAGCCAGCCTATGGGCCCTATAGAAATGGATGAGGATGGCAATATCTGGTTTTTCACTGACAGCACATCTGAAAAAGCACAGCACCTCGAGCAACTGAACCTGGCTTTCAGCGGTGAGCCGGATGGTATCTATGTCTCATTGTCAGGCAACGGGGAACTGGTCACCGACCAATCCCGCAAAGAGGAATTATGGTCACCTTTTGTGAAACCATGGTTTCCTGAAGGACCGGATTCGCCTAACCTGGCTTTGCTGAAGTTTGTTCCGCATACTGCAGAATACTGGGATGCACCACATAGCAAGGTAGTACGCCTGTTTGCGATGGCAGCCTCTATCGTGGCGGCAAGACCAATAGGCCTGGGTGATCATGAGCGGTTGACGCACCTGTAATATTTTCTATCGGTAAACCTCTAAAACAAAAAGCCCGACACTTGGTCGGGCTTTTTGTTATGCAAGTTAACTTTGTTCGATTACTTGTTCATGACGTACATAGTCACTTCGAAGCCGAAACGCATTTCAGTAGCAGCTGGTTTAGTCCACATATCATTCTCCTTGATTGATTGGGAGCGCATCCCTTGATGCATCTCGTTAGGTTTCACTATACGCATCTGGCAGAATATTAGCTTGCGTAGCATCCCTAAAAAAGACTCATGATTTTACGTAGCAGATTCAATAACCAGGTCAGGCCCGTCCGGTTTGCCTTGGCAGCATGCAATACAGCCAGCCCCAGCCTAGAACGCCGGCTGTCAGGGAGCCGGTCAGTATCGCCAGTTTGGACAGATTGATCGCATCGGTCATTTCTGCAAAAGCCAGGTTAGTGATAAAGATGGACATGGTGAAGCCGATGCCACCCAGCATACCCGCGCCTATGATATGCACCCAGCGTATCGCTGGAGGTAATGTGCATATGCCGGCCACGACTGACAACAAGACTGCCAGGGTGATGCCCAAAGGTTTCCCCAGTAAAAGCCCCGCCATGATGCCTGTGCTGTGGGTTTGCACCAGTAAGTCGTGGAGGTTTTCTAGCGCCACATGCACACCGGTATTGGCAAACGCGAATACCGGCAAAATAAAATATGCCACAGGTGCATGCAGGACATGTTCCAGCCGGTGTGAAAGCGAAGCCTGCTCATTGCTGGCATTAAACGGGATGGCAAATGCCAGCGCAATGCCAGCCAGCGTGGCATGCACGCCGGACTGCAGGGTCAGCCACCACATCAATATGCCGCCAAGCAGATAGAGAGTCAGCGAATTAACCTTGAGGCGTTGTAGCATGAACAGAAGTGCCAGCACGGCGAGCGCAGCAAACAGGTATGGCAGAGAAATATTAGCGGTGTAAAACACCGCGATCATCAATGCTGCACCGAGATCATCGATCACGGCAAATGCCACCAGGAATACCTTGAGCGGTAACGGAACACGTTTGCCGAGCATGGATAACACCCCCAGCGCAAACGCAATATCGGTTGCCATCGGGATACCCACGCCGGCCTGATATGCAGTGCCCTGGTTCAGACCCCAGAAAATCGCGGCAGGCACCAGCATGCCACCGACTGCGGCGATGGTCGGTAACAAGGCATTGTTGAGGGTGGAGAGTTCACCTACATAAAGTTCGCGCTTCAACTCCAGGCCGATCAACAGGAAGAAAATGGCCATCAGGCCATCATTCACCCACTCCTCCAGGCTTAAGCCTGACCAGTGGCTATGCCACAAGCTATGGTAATGCGGAGCCAGGCTGCTGTTGGCAATAAACAGAGCAATTATTGTAGCCGACAGCAGAAGTACACTGCTGGCTTGCTCCAGTGCTAAAAATCGCTGAAAAGTTTGAGTTAACTGGCGCATACAGATTATCTACTTCAGGCTATACAAAAGAACAGCCATGGCAATAATGCCATGGCCAGGTATGGAAGAAACGATGATAACGTTTATTCGCCGATAGCGAAACCCAGGCCGAACATGGTCTGTGCCTGATTGTAATCCAGCAGCGAGACACCATAACCACTGGCGATCATGGCGTAAAACTTCACACTCTCGCTCTTGAGCGGTTTGTACTGCACATCGAATTTCACATAGCCTTTGTTATCACTACGCAGGTTGTTTCTCAAGGTCACGCTGGCCGCTGTATTTTGCGCTTCATTATCCCAGCGTAAAGTCATGTCGCCATAACCCATATACTTGCTGATATTGGGGTTGTCATCCTCGGACTTCCCTTCCGGGATCCGCCACCAGGGCCTGACCAGCAGGCTGTAACGGTCATTGAGCTGCCAGCCGCCCTGCAGGTAAATACGGCTCCAGCTGCGTGAGAGCGGTTCTGAACGGCCGTTCGATTCATGTACCACGCCCAGATTCAGCATATCCGGCATCGCCGCCCATTGCTTGGGCTCACCTGGTTTGTTCAGGCCCAGGGAAAGAATAAGCTCAGGGGAGTAATTGTGGTCGCGCATAGGCCGCGACTGGCCGCCGTCATATACCTGCCAGAAGGATTGCTGCGTATAAGCACCCCATAAGCGCGCACTATGCACCCACTGGTTTTCAGGCAACCAGTCTGACAGGTTCATCAACTGGGTTTTCAGGCTGATCTGGAAGTGCAGGTCGTTATTATCCAGATTACGATCCTGGGTATTGGGTCTGGAAGGCGATACCGGCACATCATTCGGATTGGTGGAATAAGCAGCGACGACGTAATTCAGCTGGTGTGTTTCCAGGTCAGTGAAATGTAATTCGTCCTGCGGGTTCAGATGCCATTTGCGGGCAAGATAGGTCGTTTTGGCGTCCACCGTTTTCACCAGGTTCTCCTGCTTGGGAGAAAGCGCAGGTGCCGCGACTTTATTGGAAGCATATTGCGCTGCTACCTGGTCAAAACACACCAGCCGGCGGCTGGCATCATCGACAAATTCGGTCTGGCAAGTGTGCAAAGCAGTCTGCAAATCGTTGCTGGTTGCCGCCTGCGCACCTCCCGCCAACATGAAAGCAACCATGAACAGGCTGCGTCCGTAATTCTTGATCATACGTATTCCCTTATTTTTATTTCGCCTATTGAGGTTCGCCTGTGAAGGTCAATTTCGTAACGTGTATTGAGACCACTGTTTATTTTGAAAGCTTGATTGATCTTGTACGATTCTTTTAAAGCTACAGTGCCCAGAAGATAGAGTGTTTTTACGGCGCAGGGTTCATCATCGTCAGGTGTATTTGTTCTATGGCATTCAATACTTCATCGCTTAAGTGCACCGTATAGGCCGCCACATTCTCCTGCAGCTGGGTCATATTGGTGGCGCCTATGATGGTAGTGCCCATGAACCAGCGGTGGTAGACAAAACTCAGCGCCAGCTGGGCCGGTGTCAGGCCATGGGCATGTGCGAGGTTTGCATACGCTTCGGAAGCAGCCGGCACTCCTGGTTTTTTATAGCGCTGGGCATAGCCCAGGAACATGGTGACCCGGCCGGCAGCGGCCGGGTTCTTGACGTACTTGCCGCTGAGGTGACCAAACGCCAGCGGTGAATATGCGGCCAGGCTGATACGCTCACGGTAAAGTATCTCGGCCATGCCGAACTCAAGGCCACGGTTCATCAGGTTATAGCAGTTCTGCAGCACGGCAATGCGCGGCAAGCCTTGCTCGCGGGCGATGCGCAGGAACTCCATCACGCCCCACGGCTGTTCGTTACTCAGCCCGATAGCGCGGACTTTCCCTTCCCTGATCAACTCATCCAGGGCTTCGAGCTGGGCCTGGATAGGCACCCAGGGGATCAGTTGCCCTGCCTCATCGAGCTCGGCCGCCGGATCGAACTGGTATTGGCCGAACATGGGCACATTACGCTCCGGCCAATGCAGGTAGAGCACATCCAGGTAATCAGTCTGCAAGCGCTGCAGGCTATCATGCACCGCCTGGCGAATGTTCGCCCTGTCCAACCCGCTGGGGCCGCCACGTATCCAGTGCATGCCACGTCGCGGACCGGCTATCTTGCTGGCCAGCACAAACCGGTCACGCGCTTGTTTTTTGATCCAGTGACCAAGGATAGTTTCGGTGCGGGTGACGGTTTCAGCTTTAGGCGGCACCGGGTACATCTCAGCGGTATCAATGAAATTGATACCTTGTGCCAGGGCAAAATCCAGCTGGTTTTCAGCATCCTGCTGTGTGTTCTGGTCACCATAGGTCATGGTGCCCAGTGCAATCCTAGAGACGCGGATGCCGCTGTCTCCCAAATACGTTTCATCCATTAATGTAACACCTGCTTTTCTGTCGGCACCTGCATGACGATACTGGAAACGGCTTCCGGTCCCTTCTCTGCCGGAAGGACCCAGCCGGCGTCTTTACTGGCCACCATCAGCATGCGGCTGATCGCCAGTACCAGCTCTTTGTTCAGGCTCATATTCACATTGGTGCCGCCCACGCACACCAGTTGCATGCTGTTCAGCTGGTCGTTGATAGACACGAAACGTGTTTCGATCGCCAGCAGTTCCTGCTCGTTGACCATGGAATCGCGTTGCTCGTAAGCCGTATCGAAATCCAGCGTTTCCAGGTTTTGCACCGCTTCCGCTTCCTGTTCAAACTGGCGGGTGGCTTCTGCCGGCGATTGCATGCTATCCAGCAGACTTGCAGCTGCCGACACCGGCAGATGTGCTTCACGGTTGAATACCAGGAATATCTGCCGGGCGACCCGGTAAGTGATCCACACCCGGACCTCCTGCTCGTTGCTGACAGCTGCTTTTAGCAAAAGCCGGTCTTGCTGGCTGTCATACGCCAGATTGATTTGCTGCACCTGTTGGGTTTGAGCTTGCATATTGGGCCTTCCGGAAGCCAGCCTTCGCCAGCACACGCTGACAAGTTACTAAAAGCCATCTAAAAAAGATAGGCTTAGGCAGCGTTTTTATCAAAATCTTATATTTTTGAGGTCTCAGGCCACTATTCTGTTCCCCTCCACAGCGTCTTTTTAGCCCTTTGCAAAACGATACAAACCGATACAAAACAGGCCACCTGTAAACGAATAATTTTAACTATTCTTCGGTCTGAATCACTGACAGTCGTGTGTTTTGGGAGAAACCTGATGAAAATGAAATTAAGTCTGTTGACCGGGGTGCTGGTTGGCATGGCGCTGATCAGCAATGTGGCACAAGCGCATCCGCCCGGCCACCGTGGTGGCTGGCGCGGAGGCGTAGGGGTGTATTTTGGCGGGCCGTTTTATGGTCCACCGCCACCATTCGCCTATTCATACGGTTATCCATACGCTTACCCGTATGTTTATAGCCCACCACCACAGGTGATCGTGACGCAACCGCCACAGCCGCAGGTATATATCGAACAAGGTAGCGGTGCAGTTTCGCCAGCACCGGCACCAGCACCACCGGCGCCTGCCGCCAGTGCTGATAATGGGCAGAATTACTGGTATTACTGTGAGCAATCCGATAGTTATTACCCTTATGTGAAAGAGTGCCCGGCTGGCTGGAAACAGGTGACCCCTACCCCACCCCCTACCCCGGCCAGATGACATCATGAAAACTCCAGCCAAGAAACAAGTTAAGGTCATGAAACCTGTTGCCTACCTGAGTATCATCAGCGTTTCCCTGGTGCTGGCTGCGTGTGCGACTACACCTAGCGGCCCCAGCAATATGGCCCTACCTGGCACCGGCAAAGATTTCAATGCCTTCCGCAGTTCAGACTTATCCTGCAGGGATTTCGCACTGAATCAGATCGGTTCCAAATCGGTCAACCAGCAATATAACGAGAGCCTGGCGGCCACTACTGCCGTCGGCACTGTGATCGGTGCGGCCATCGGGGCGGCTGCCGGTGGTGGCGAAGGCGCGGCCATCGGGGCCGGGGTAGGCGCGTTATCCGGCGGCGCCATCGGCGCTGATACGGCTACCACCAGTGGTGAGAACGCGCAGCAGAAATATGACAATGCGTATTACCAATGCATGTACGCGGCCGGGCACAAGATACCGGTGCCGGCCAGCATGGCAAGAACGTATACACAGGATGTCACAGTGACGACACCAGGCTCAACCAGGCAAATCACGAGAACACAATCCACGACAGGTGTCCCACCGGTAAGATCGACCTATTACCCTCCACCGCCACCCCCTGGCTATCAGCGATAAGTAAACCTCCCAGGTAGTTTTCAATGCTGCCTGGTAACTTCCGGCCTTTTCGCCCTGATTGCAACCCATGCTTATGCGGGTGAATCAAGGCCAGACGGAGGCCTCACTACGACAGAGGAAGAAAACAACCGGTATACATTGGCTGACTAAAACTTAACGCAGTTGCTCTGGTCGTAGTGTCATGCGAATAATCAAACACTTTCTTATCCTCACGCTTGCGCTCTCAGTCATCAGTTGTAGCGTGGTAAAAACCGCTTATAACAACGCACCTGCACTGATCGCATGGCGGCTGGATGATTACTTTAATTTCAGCGATGCGCAAAAAGCCAAACTTAAACCAGCTTTGCAGGACTTACATACCTGGCATCGTAAAAACGAGTTACCGCGCTATGTATCGTTTTTGAATGAAGTGAATAACGACTTCAGTCATGAGGTGAGTGCACAAACAGCTTGCCAGCGCATCGAATCCATCAAATCAAATGCGCAAACACTTCAAACAAGAATCGTCCCTATCATTGTTGAGATAGGCGAAACACTGAGTGAAAAGCAATTGCAGCACTTCCAGCAAAGGCTGGAAAAGCGCAATGAAGAATGGAAAGATGAATGGTGGCAGGAAACGATCAAAGAGCAGCAAGAGGCGAGGTTGGACAAATCCAAAGACTTTGCTGAAAAGGTATATGGCGATTTAGAAGACAAACAAATCAATATCTTGAAACAAAGCATTGCTAAAAATAACTTTGATCCGGCTCTGGTCTACTCTGAAATTTTACGGCGTGACGAAGATGCGCTGAATATCCTGAAAGCACTCCGAAACCCAGCTCTGTCGAACGAAGAAAAATCGCAACTGGTACGCGCAGGTTTTGATCGCATGCAAAACAGCCCCTATCAGGCTTACCAGGCGCATATTGATAACATCACGCAACAAGCATGTGAAACCATCGCAAGCCTGCATGCAACGACCAATGCCAAACAACGCTTGCATGCGCAACAATGGGTAGACGATTACAAAACGCAATTCACCTCTCTGCAAGGCAGATGATCCTGAGGAATTTAAACCGATACCCTGACGCTGTTGTAGCAATGACAGCTTCATCAATAGCTAAAATCTGGGGAATAAAAAACAGGCACTAGCTGCCTGTTTTTTTATTTATCAGATGGCGCTTTAAATCAGCATACCACCGGAAGCTTCGATCCGCTGCGCATTCACCCAGCGGTTATTCTCGGATAACAGGCTGGTGATCATAGGGCCGATATCATCCGGCACGCCAACCCTACCCAGCGCGGTTTGTGAGGCAATGAAGGCATTCACATCCTTGTTGTCGCGTACCAGCCCCTGGCCGAAATCGGTCTCGATGGCACCTGGCGCCACTGTGTTCACCGCAATCTGCCGCGCGCCCAGCTCTTTTGCCATGTAACGTGTCAGCACCTCGATACCACCTTTCATGGCGGCATAGGCGCTGTAGCCAGGCAGCGTAAACCTTGCCAAACCGCTGGAAATATTAATGATGCGGCCACCATCGTTGATCAACGGCAGTAATTTCTGTGTCACGAAGAATGTCGATTTCAGGTGGATATTCACCATGTCATCAAAGATCTGCTCAGTGGTCTCAGCGAACGGTGCCGTGATGCCAGTGCCGGCATTGTTCACCAGGTAATCGAATTTTTCAGCCTGAAAATGTGTTTGCAGCGCCTGTTTCAAATTCACAGCGAAAGCATCAAAAGTCTTTACTTGCGCCACATCCAGTTGCAAAGCCACCGCTTTCCGCCCAAGTGCCTCGATCTCATTTACAGTTTCCTGCGCGAGGGATTGCTTGCTCTGGTAAGTCAGCACCACATCTATGCCCTGCTTTGCCATCGCCAATGCGGTATTTTTACCCAAGCCACGGCTGCCACCTGTAATCAAACCAATCTTGCTACTCATGTTGCATCTCCTAAGTTGTTGAACGAATGTTGTTAAACGATGGAATGCAGTTTATTGACAATCAATCTAAAGATAAACAAGCCAAAAATGATTATACTGTTCACCATATATGAACAATTGCAGGAAGATAAAGCATGGACAGCAGTGAAGGTTTAAAACGGTTTGTGCGCGTAGCTGAACTGGGCAGCTTCACCAAAGCGGCAGAAAGCCTTGGCCTGCCTAAAGCCAGTGTCTCTCAAGCGGTGCAACAGCTTGAAAGCAGATTGCAAACACAGCTTTTCCACCGCACCACACGCAAAGTGCAACTCACTCCTGATGGCCAGCTGTTCTATGAAAAAAGCAAAGATGTACTGAGCGAGATCGAAGAACTGGAAACGCTATTCATCAGTGATGACAGCCAGGTTTCCGGTATTGTCCGCGTCAATATGTCACAACCCATGGCGAGACACCTGGTGATTCCCGCCCTGCCCGCTTTCCTGCAACGCCACCCCAACCTCAATATCGAGATCAGCAGCGAAGACCGCAAAGTGGACCTGATCAGTGAAGGCTATGACTGCGTGGTGAGAACCGGCGAGGTGGAAGAGTCAGGCATGACCATGCGCAAGATAGGCGAAATGCAGCAGACCAACTTTGCCAGCCCTGGATACATCGAGGCCTATGGTAAACCACAGTCCATTGATGATCTCAACAATCATTACCTGATCCACTACCAGACCAGCAGCAACAGGCGCTTTGATGCATTTGAATATCTGCAAAACGGTGAACTGCACACCGTAAAAATGCAAAGCCGCATCTGCGTGAATAATACCGATGCCTATCGCGTAGCCTGTGCCGCCGGCCTGGGTATCATGCAAGCGCCACGATTCGGCGCTCACGAATTACTAAAAAGTGGTGGCCTTATGGAAATCCTGCCCGCTTACCGGGCACCCGCCATGCCTGTTTCAATCCTGTTTCCGCATCGCAGAAACCTGTCAAAACGGGTGAGGATTTTTATAGATTGGATGAGTGGAGTAATTCAGTCAGGTTTATAAATTTAATCAGGCACAAAATGCCAATTCAAACTGAACCAGACTCCTCTAGGCGCACCTGGCGCGATGAAGTTCGTACTTAGCCAGTCACCAGAGTTATGGTTATATCCATCCGGCCCAATGGCACCATTAATACTGGGCGAAAATGGATTTCGTCCTAAACGACCAGCACTAAAATATTCAGTATCAAAGACATTATTTATAAGCATGGTCGCAGTCCACTCTTTGTTAAATTTATAACTTGTTTGAAAGTTGAAAACTGCATAACCTGGCACTTTCCCCGGATTTCTTGTAGGAGGAAGTCTCAAATATGCTTGACCTGATGGATTTGCAACAGAGCCTGGGGTTCCAGGCGCAACCTGTACTGTCCTCACAACTCCAGGACGATGCTCATTATTCTCATTGCCTCTAACATAACTATCCGAATGCATGACAGTACTCAATCCAACTCGCCATTTATCTGTAATGTCATAAGCTAAACTTGCATTTAAATTGTGCAAAGATACCCCGGGAAGTGTGCTACCCGGTTTAACTGTGATTTCTCGCAAAAAGCCTGTATCTACTGCGCTACTGTTGTCATTACTGAACATTCTGAACTGATCTTCGAAAGTCGCAGCATTAAGACTGTAGTTAAGACTGAAGCTTAATTTATCCTTTTGCCCGGAAAGACCAGCTTCTATTCCTCGCCTGCGCGTTCTTCCTATAGTGTCAAAGAAACCTTGACCATTGGCGACTGATACAAAATAAATATCATCTTTCAAGTCTGTTTGGTAAGCCCCTAAATTCCACTGGATAGCATCGGTTCCAAACAGTCCACCCAATGTTCCACGCATCCCGATGTCATAACTTGTCGATCTTATTTGCGGAAGGTAGGGGTCACCTGACAAAGTTGTTGGTAAAGAGCACTCCCTATTCTCCTGCACACTTTTGTAACTGTATACTGGGTTTTCATTTGTACCGCCAGTTCTGACAAGTGTTTTGTCCAAAGCACAACCTAACTCAATAACGCTTGGTGTTCGTGTGCCTTTTGCAACGTTTGCATAAATATTCAAGTTTTCCTTGGCTTGCCAAGTTGCTCCAATAGATGGATTGAATGAGTAATAACTAAACCTCTCTGTTTCAGCAGGATCTAGAACTTGAGAGAGGTTCAGTAGACGATATCCATGCTGGTAATTAGCGCACTCCGCATCCGTTCTACAAATATCCCAGATATTTGGTTGAGAAATCAATTGATACAAATCAAAAGCTCCAAAACCATAACGTGCTGCAACAGTGTTTTTCGTTTTGGTTTGATTATAGCGTCCTGAAAAATTGAAATTCCAGCTTTCTGTTGGTTTCCACGTCTCACTAAAGTAAATACTTTTTGTAGTATTTGTGCCGCTAAAATCATTGTTCGCAACTGGTACACTAGCTGCTGTCCATTGTGGATGTAGCAATTCAGGCGCTATAAATCCATTTCGACTTGCATCCAATACACCTAGTTGTTGTGTATTTGTATAGGTAGCACTTGCTGCATCTATAGACATACCCAGCATTAATTTATGCTTTTCGAAATTCCAGTTAAATTGCAATGAAGCTCCATCAATTACTTGCTTGATTTGATTGTTAGTAATTATTGCTGTAGGAGTACCCTCCACCACTCCAGGGCCACCATCATAAAGACCGTCTATTCTCCTGATGATCGGATTACCATTTGCATCCAGCTTGACCAATCTAATGCCCGAACTGCCATCTAAATTGTTCGAAGCTAAGCATGCTTGTTGGTTGATTGGTGCCGGTACTATCATGTAGTTTTTATAAACAACGCCATTTTCAAGAGAGTAATAATAGTTATCAACCGCGAAAAATGGATCGATAGAGTTATCAGCTCCACCATTGCCGTTGTAATGGTTGTAGCTGACTGAGGCTCCCGGCTCTCCATTGCTTGAGATTGGCGGGGGGGATTGTTGCAAATCAAGCTGATCCCCCTGCGTCACAAACTCTTGCAAGAAGTTATTAGCATTTTTAAAAAGTTGCACCAATCGAGCTTCCGCAATTGGATTTGTAATAGGTTTGTTAAACACAATATTGGGAAATTGATTGTTCTGTAATGCTTGATCAAGAGTCGCTCTGTCGGTGATACCACTCTGGACAAATGGATCCATTAAATAGTCTGAAGCGTCATTCGGTGGGTCGACTGTAGTTAAAATATAGTAATCTGGTAAACCGTTTGCATTTGAAGACTTGTAAAGGCAGGTTGTTTGCTCACTTGCATCCGGAATACGCCTATCGTAGGGACCGAATTCATCCCCTGCTAAATCTGTATAAACGTCTGCCCCTTTTTGCAGCCTATCACTATTTCTGCGATAAATTTGACCAGTTATACTGAAGCTATCATCAACTTGAAAAGCACCGCTTAACTGAAACTGCTGCAGTCTGTTTTTAGTGGTATCAGGGCTCGTATAGACGCTATTTCTGTCCTGGGCGTACATTTCACTAGGTAATAATCCATTACCTACCAAATCAGTTCCCACCCATAATGTACTTAAATTTAAGTCTAGCTTATCACCTCGGTAACTTGCTTTACCAAAAAACTGATTGACCTTACTTGGTGAATTCTCACGCCAGCCATCTTCTAGGAAAAAATTACCGGCACCAAATAACGCAAGAGTGCCGTTGTTCCAACCTGCTTCCGTCTGCAATTGTTTTCTGCCAAATGAACCAGTAAGAATGTCTGCATCAAATCCCGCATTATTAAAACCATCCTTTGTTTTCATTGAAAAAGCACCACCTAATGTATTGAGGCCGAAAATTGGATTTGATCCAGGAAAAACATCTACGCTAGCTAATGCGTTCATAGGAATCATGTCCCAGTTAACCACATCACCAAAGGGTTCATTCACGCGGATACCATCAATAAAAACACTTAACCCTTGAGGAGTACCAATCTGTGGACCAGCAGTAAAACCTCGATATTGCACATCCATCTGGAAAGGGTTGCCTTGATAATCATTGACAGTCACTGACTGAAGCTTGCGGTTCATCAAATCGGTGATACTTAGCGAATGAGCCTCTTTAATTTCTTTGGCAGAGATACTTTGCACATTGCCTGGGATTTCTTCTTTAGTGAGTCCTAAGCCAGGCAACGGGCCTACCTCATAAAATCGCTTGGCGCGAACTTCGACTTTATCCAACTCTAGATTTTCCGCTTTTTTCTGCACGGCGGGTCGTGCGGTTCGGATAACGATAGTACCCTCGTCTTGTACTGCTTCAAGGCCTGAATCTTCGAGCACTCGTTTTAAAGCATCCATCTCGCCATAGTTGCCTTTGACGGGAGGCGCAGTTTTACCATTCACCAATGTTTTATCGAAGATGATATTTTTGCCGGTTTGGGTGGCAAATTGTTTGAGTGCGTTGCCTAATGGCTGGGATGGGATATTGATATTGGCGGGGATATCAGTCTTTAGCGGTTCCGCATGCGCTACACCGATGTAATACACCAAGCAAGCAAGCAATGCGGAATGCCTGCTGAAAAGATTGATTTTATTTGTTCTAAACATATTGCTACCCACCCTGAAAATGTCGTGTTACTGACTATTGACGAGGTGGGAAGCAACTCCCTGATGTGCTAAAGGTAAAAAAATGTCAGGGTTCAGCGAATCTCAAATCGGCGACTTTGAATTAGCGATCTATTACTGTGGTTTCAGTATCTGTTTCAAGCAGTTTGACTGGTGCAACCGCCGGCAAGGTTTTTATAAACTTGTTGAGGGTTTTCACATCTACCACGGCAGAAATTTCAGTAGTGGTATGCGAGTGATTCACTAATGGCGGCTGACGGTAGCGCGACAGAGTTTCAGTCACTTCACTCATAGGGGCACCATCAAAAATCAACTTACCTTGCAAGAAAGCAAAGTAATCCCTGGCCGGTTTGCTTACTTTCACAGGGCTGGCTTTAGCTTTGACTTCAGCGACCTGGCCATCAGTCAGTAGCAGATTGTTTACCTGGCCTGCTTGCAACGACTCCACCATTACTTTGCCATGATCGACCGCCACCACTGTTTTGTGGTTAATCATATTCACGACAAAGCGTGTGCCTTTGACGGTGATTTTGGCGTGATCACTTTCGACAATAAATGGCCGGTCAACATCTTTTACCACCTCAAACACGGCCTGACCATGCATTAGTTTCACATAACGCCTGTCACGGTAATACACCACTTGGGTATCACTATGCGCATCCAGTGTCAGTTTGGTGCCATCTGAAAGATAACGGCTCACCATATGGCCGGGCGCGCTGGTTTGGGCGATGGTTTCCAGCGGTTTGGCGTGCCATTCCTGCCACTGGTTAAATGCAAACACGCTAGACAAACCAATGACGACAACTGCTCCCAACTTGGCAAAAGTAGATGATTTAGCGCGCTTGCTGATGTCTTCGTCTAATTTGCGCATGCTCATCGCCTGTGAGATATGCTTGATTTGCGCAGATGAATCAAAATCACCCCATGTTTCAGCAATAGTCTGATAAGCCTGGCGATGCGCTTCAGATTCCATCAACCATGCTTCGAACCTGCTTCTATCGACGTGATCAGGCTCTGCGTCTTTCAGGCGCAAAAACCATTTGGAAGCTTGTTCCAGAATCAAATGTCGTTGGCGGCTCATGCGTCGTTTAGCAAATAGTTTTTAGCCAGAGAAATATCCACCAGCGCACGTATCATATGCCGTTCAACCATGTTGAGGCTGATTTGCAATGTTGCCGCAATTTCAGTTTGTAGCTTTTCTTCAATCCTGTGCATCCAGAATACCTGGCGGCACTTGGGTGGCAAGCAATCAATGATATTTTGCAACGCCAGCATACGCTGCCTGATATCTGCAATTCTTTCAGGGGAGTGCTGGTAACTGAGTTCGCTTTCCTGATTTATCAGATCGGTATCGTTGCCTGAAACTTCCAGGTCGACAAAATGTGTGGAATCACGGTAGTAATCCACGATAGTATTTTTAACGATTCCGCGCAGATATGCCTGCGGTTCATCAATCTGCTTCAGGCTGTTTTTAACCGCAAATTTAACGATGGCGTCATGCAATACATCATTCGCCAAGTGGAAGTTTTTTGTCTGCCCATAGATACTGCGGAATAGATCGTTATACACCCATTTCAGGTTGAGATTGCACCAATAAATTTCTGGATCTACTTTGCTTAAAAAGCTCATGGTGTACAACCATTTTGATTAAATGATGAGCCAAAGCTGCAATAATTGTGCCGCTGGATCCATAAGAAGCAACTCATTGTTTTTAATTAAAATAATTTAAATCGAGTTAGCAAAGTGGTTGTTGGAAATGTCTTTTGTGGTTTATATCAGCCACCAGCGAAACATCTGACTTTATTCGATTAAATCAAATTTCTTTGGTTGAAACTCATAACTCAACGTTACAAATGCTGACCTTGGCGCGCCTATTCCTAAAAAGCTAGCCCCTTGCCAATCCGCGCTATTATAGTTAAAACCACTTTCTCCAATGACTCCTCGAATTGAAGGTGAAAATGCGTTCAAGCCTAATCTGCCCGCACTGGCATACTCTTTGTCAAATATATTGTTTACTTGTAAGCCAAACGTCCATTCGGGAGTGATCTTATAACTAGTCCTAAGATTAAAAACTGTATATCCTGATGTTTTACCCTCCCCAAAATCAGTCCTTCCAACCGGACAAATACCTGAAGCAGGTTGTCCTGGAAGCGCCGGACAGATAAGGATTAAAGGATCAGCAGGACCTGATTGATGTTTGTTGTTTTCATTGCCTCTAACAAAAGCACTTGAATGCATAATGGCATTGAGAACGACTGTCCAGTTATCAGTAACTTCGTATACAAAATTAAAATTTAGGTTATGTAGTGGTATTCCAGGCAATTTGTTGCCAGGTCTCACCCGAATCCTTTGATATTCAGGATTCAATACATCAATAGGCTGCCCAGCATTGTTCACGCCACCATCCTCGATAATTTCCCGAGGGTCAGCAGAACTGTTATTGGGGCTAGCTAGGCTTAAGTTCGATTGAAAGGTCGCATCAGTTAACGCATAGTTAAGTCCAAATCGTGCTTTCCCAATTTTTGCCTTAAAACCCATTTCCAAACCTTGACGGCGTGTGTCACCCACATTCTGGAAAAAACTGTCTGTCGCGTTCACAGCAACAAAATATATATCGTCAGACAAATCTGTGCGATATAAAGCGGCGTTCCATTCAATACTATCGGTCAAATTGCCCCGTGCCCCAATCTCGTAACTGGTCGAACGTACTTGTTTTAAATAGGGATCTCCAGATAAAGCCCCAGGAAGAGTACAAGTACGTTGCTCTTCAATAGATCGAGGGATTTTGCTGCCTGGTAGTGGTCTTGGATCAAAAGCACAACCCAATTCAATTACAGTCGGAGTTCTTGCGCCTCTACCAACATTGCCATAAATATTTAAATTGTCTTGAACTTGCCAAGTAAGACCTAAGGATGGATTAAATGAACGGTATTTGAATTTTTCCGTTTCAGGAGGCCTAAATGTGCCGATATTTTGGCCTTGGTCAGTTGACGGAAGTGTTGCTGGGTTAAACGGTACAATATTATTTTCTAAGCCTAATGGACATTCACTGGCTTCAATTGTGCCGTCATTGTTGTTATCAGTGCATAAGTTTGTAAGGTTGAGGAAATTAAGGATTGAGTTAACATCAGAAAAGGATGTTAAAGCATTAACCGCTAGAGTGTTTTCCACTGCCGTATGATTGAATCTTGCAGCAGCAGTAATGCTTACACTTTTTGTTGGTGACCATGTTTCGCTGGCATAAAAACTTTTCGTCATTCCTTTCCCACTAAAATCATTGAGAGCTACACCATTTGCAGGGCTATTAGCGTAGTATTCCCAACCTAATAAATCTGGTGCCACAAAGCCGTGTCGATTGGAGTCTAATAAACCTAGATATTGCTTACTGTCATAAATACTGTCCGACTTATCTACTGAAACTCCTACCATGATTTTATGTTGATCTAAATTCCAGTTGAGTTGCAGAGCACCACCCATACCCGCTTGTTCGATTTGGGTATCTGTAAACAAAGCGGTTGGTGTTCCTTCAATATAACCCGTATCTGAAGTGCCACTTGCAGTTCCTGCGGCACCATCTCTAAAGATAAAATTACCATTTGAATCTACCGCTAATGGCCCTACTGTGGGAATACTCGCTAGCCCCCCCACAGAACCGATTGGATTAGTTAAACTTCCACTATTAACTGGTGTGTATAGCTCTTGGTAGTAATGATAAAAACCTGTGCTATCTGTGTAACCACCGTCTGTGCCGGCTTGTCCTAAGGCATTGTATATATTGTAACTATAAGAAGGGTTTCCTGATCCAGGGTGCACGCTATTCGAAGTTAGTATTTGGCCTATTTGACTATTGAACCCGGCTAATAAAAGACCGTAATTGGCATTAGCATAGCGCACTAATTGGTCATATTCCGAGGTAACTGCCCCATTAAATGCATTTGGGGCATTGGATTGATCTTCCTGAATATTTTCAAGATTAATAATAGGGTTGTATGTCCAGTTCCATACCAAAGCACCAGATCCATTAGCAGCAGAAACTTGAACTTGGTTTGCATTAGCTTGAAGATCAAACCGTGTACCTACCGCCAGATCTTGAAGACAAGGATCATTAATGTCCACAGGGTTACAAATTGCCCCGCTATTAGTAAGGGCGTTACCATTCGCATCTGCAGCAACGTTCATTGCATAATTGTTATAGTCAGGTTTTCCATCCCGATTGATATCTGGCAAACCAGCCAGTAGTTGCCTTGTCCGATCTCGAACAGTAGCTAAGTTTGGTCGACCTTCAGTTCCTCCAAAATTTTCATTCACATCTGAGGTGCTTGTTTTACGTTTGCTATTGCGTTTATATATTTGGCCTGTTATGTTAAATCTGTCTGTCACATCCCAAATGCCACTCAGTTGAAACTGAAAAAGATTATTTCTGCTTTCGTCGGGTGATGTGTAAACCTGCTTCGGGTTTTGATCGACCATTTGTTGAGGTAGTAAGCCATTGCCCGTGAGTTTATTGCCTGCGTATAGCATAGTTAATCCTATGCGAGCGCGATCATTTTGCCACTCTGCTTTGCCGAAAACTTGATTTACTTTACTTGGTGAATCATCACGCCAGCCATCTTCTAAGAAGAAGTTTCCTGAAAGAAAACCAGCTATTACACCATTATTATTGCCCGCGGAAACTTGTAATTGCTTACGCCCAAATGAGCCGGTCAGAATTTCAGCATCCAAAGTTTTACCATCAAATCCACTTTTGGTACGCATAGTTAATGCGCCGCCCAAAGTACCAAGACCATAAAGTGGATTTGAGCCAGGAATCATTTCTAATGATGACAAAGCATTCATGGGAATCATGTCCCAGTTCACCACGTCACCAAACGGCTCGTTCACACGAATACCATCAAGGAATACTGAAATACCTTGTGCAGTGCCTAATTGAGGGGATGCTGTAAAACCGCGATATTGTAGATCCATCTGGAATGGATTGCTTTGATAATCATTGACCGTAACCGATTGCAATTTCTGGTTCATGAGGTCAGTGATGGTTAAGGTATGTGCCTCTTTAATATCCTTAGCCGTTAACGACTGCACATTGCCTGGAATTTCTTCTTTGGTGAGTGCCAAACCCGGCATAGGTCCGACCTCATAAAACTTCTTGGCGCGAACTTCAACCTTATCAAGTTCAACACTTTTGTCTTCTGCTTTTGTGGGAATACGCTGAATATAAAGGGTCTGGTCATTGAGCTTTGCTTCCAACCCTGTACCCGCCAACAGCTTTTGCAAGGCTTCTTTACTACGCATGGAGCCACTCAATGCAGGTGCCTGTTTATCTGAAACCAGTTTGTCGTTGTAGGTGATATTCAGGCCTATTTTCGTGCTGAGCGCTTTTAGCGATGCAGCAAGTGGTTGGGCAGGTAAATTGACCGTGATTTTTTGCCCAAGAACGATCTCTTCATCTGAAGTTGGCAGTTTGGTATTCAGTTCCGCGGCTTGCGGTGTAACCGCCCAATAAAGGTTACCGGCAAAGCATGCAGCCAAGGCTGCACTCAGGATGAGTTTGTTGAATCGTTGCATCAGGACTTCCTCGATATTTCTTGGCTTGTTATTGCCTTAATGCACGAAGCGTAGAAAACCTGATATCTGGATTGCAAAAGATTGTTAGCGACTTAAGCCGCTAACTATTTATTTGAGGAAGGTTTTGTTACAAGCAGAGTGCCTTCCGGGGTTTGCCGGATATGGATATCCGCAATGCGTGGCAGCGTAGAAATAAAATTATTCGTATCCTTCACCGCGACGACAGCGCTGATATGCTCTTTCGATACCCCATCCGTCATCACCGGTGTCGGGTTGTAACGGGTGAGGGTTTCTGCAATCTCGGATAGATCCGCCTGGTTGAATACCAACGTACCGCTAGTGAACTTAAAGTAATCCTGCGCAGATACATCAGTGCGCGCTTTCAAATGCGTTTGTTTAAGCTCTGCCACCTGGTTATTCTGCAGGATGATTTTTTCCGCCCCCGTTTTGGCAGCAACCTCGACCTTGCCGTGATCAATGCTGACGCGCTCCAGCTGATTGAGTTTATTTACCGCAAAGCGTGTGCCCAACACGGTGACTTTCAGTCGGTCAGTCTCCACCACAAAAGGCCGGTCAGGGTCGCGTTGCACTTCAAATATCGCTTCGCCTTTCAGCAATGCGATGTGCCGCTGGTTTCGGTAATACTTGATTTCGATTTGCGTGTTGGCATTCAAGGTGACGTGACTACCGTCATCCAGCGTTTGCGTGATCAGCTGGGCGCGGCTAGTTTGTGATGCCAGTTGCACAGTGGGTGTGGTCTGCCAGGTTTGGTATTGCTGGTAACCCGCCCAGCCGATAAACATCAGTGCGACACAAGTAGAGATAGTGCCCACCATTTTCCGAATGGTTTTTTTGCGTTTATCCTGATTGAAAAATGCATCGGCCTGTTTCGCTTGTGCGATGGTTTTCAGCTCATGCATCGAATCTATCCCCTGCCAGGCATCACTCACACTCAGATACTCTTGTTGGTGTAACGGGCTTTGCATCAGCCATGCTTCAAACTGACTACGCTCCGGCGCATCGGGCGCTGCCTCTTGCATGCGGATAAACCAGCGGGCAGCAGTTTCACTGATTTTCTTTTGTGCGCGCATAGTTTTATTTTAGGAATTTTTCGCGGGCGGTGCGGATATCGAGCAAAGCACGGATAAGGTGACGTTCAACCATGTTCAAGCTGATCTCGAGCTGGCTGGCAATTTCTTTCTGCGCAAACCCTTCGATACGGTACATGACGAATACCTGGCGGCAGCGCGGCGGCAGGTCCTGAATGATTTGCGTAACCAGTTCCAGGCGTTGCTTGATGTCAGCCAGGTGTTCAGCGGAGACAGTCGTTGGCTCCTCATGGTCAGCCTGTTGCTGATAATCAACAAAGTAGCTTTCTTTACGGTACTGTTCCAGCACCAGGTTTTGCACAATGGTGCGCAAATAAGCATGTGGCTCATCGTCCCTATGCGGGCTGGAGGTCAGTGCGAACCTTAAAAAGCCATCGTGCAGAATATCTTTTGCCATGTGCTGGCATTGCGTTTTACGCCGGATTCCCGGAAGTAAAGTCGTATACGCCCAATGTAGATTGATACCGTGCCAGAACATCTTTGGATCTGCTTGAAATAATTAATTTGGAGATGCGCAAGATTTGTGCCGCAAAGCCAATCAATCCTTGCTTCAAGCAACAGTGCCATTTAGATACTATTTTTGTAATTCTTGAGATTAATCAGCTCAAATTAAATGGCTGTATGAAACCAAAATGGTCGAATTAAACCAACTTGGGTTTAAGCAAATTTTAACTCCCTCATAGTTGCAAAACCGTATCTGCGTGAATAATACCGACACACACCGCGTAAGCTCTATGTTTGCCCTGGGTACATGCAAGCGCCCCGATTCGGCGCTCACGTATCACTGGTCAGGGGGGTCTGGTGAAAATCCTGCCAGCTTACCGGGCTCCGGCCATGCCTATTTCAATCCTCTTTTCACATCGCAGAACCTGTCAAAACGGGTGAGAATTTTTATGGATTGGATGAGTGGTGTAATACAGAAAAACTGTAATTGCATATTCCAACCCATCAAGCTTTTTATGCTGGAACTCATAGCTCAATGTTACAAATGCTGATCTTGGAGCTCCAATACCCAAGAAACTCATGCCCTGTCAGGCAGTACTGTTATAGTTGAATCCGCTTTAACCAATGACACCTTTAATCGAAGGTGAGAAAGCGTTCAGACCCAAATGCCCCGCGCAAGTATACTCCTTATCAAAAAGATTATTGATAAACCAATCCAAGTCTGATTCCCGTTGATTTGCAAGTCGTTATCAATGCTATTACATCTTATCCGGCACAAACTGGTAACTCAGAGTAAAAAACGCTGACCTTGGGGCGCCTATACCTAAAAAGCTGGTGCCTTGCCATTCACTGCTGTTGTAGTTAAAGCCGCTTTCACCCACTACACCCAAAGTTGCAGGCGAAAAGGCGTTTAATCCTAAACGACCAGCACTTGCATATTCCTTATTAAACAAGTTGTTTACTTGCAGGCCAAACGTCCATTCAGGAGTGATCTTATAACTGGTTTGAAGGTTAAACACGCTATAACCTGCTGTTTTACCTTCACGCCAATCAGCACGGTTAAGCTGGCAGGTATACACCCCTGGGGTGTTTGTTAGGCATTGCCTTGGTATCAATGGGCTGGCTGGCCCGGCTTTGTGTTCGTTATTTTCATTACCGCGTAGAAAGGCTTCGGAATGCAGGATCATATTTAGCCTGACATTCCATTTGTCGGTGATCTCGTAGCCTAGGTTGAAGTTGAGGTTGTGCAGCGGCACGCCTGGCATGCGGTTGCCAGGTTTGACTTTGATTTGGCCATAAGTGCCTTCTTCATCAGAGTTCAAGTCATACACATTGCCCGCGCTGCTGTTGCTAGGACTGGCCAAGCTTATTTCAGATTGGAAAGTGGCATCGGTTAACCCATAGTTAATGCCAAAACTGGTTTTACCCCATTTGCCTTTCAAGCCCATCTCCAAGCCTTGGCGGCGGGTATTGCCAATATTTTGGAAATAACTCTGGGTGGCATTGACTGAAACAAAGTAAATATCATCAGTTAGATCAGTGCGGTAGACACTGGCGTTCCATTCGATATTGTCTGTCCATTGCCCCCTCGCGCCTAACTCCATGCTTGTAGAGCGTACTTGTTTTAAATAAGGGTCGCCCGACATCGCGCCAGGTAGATTGCAGTTGCGTCGTTCGCGGAAAGTACGGGGAACAAAGATAGGCGCACCTGTGACAGGGTCATTCTTATCAAACACTGGGCTATCATCAAAGGCACAACCGAGTTCGATGGTAGTGGGGGTTCTGGCACCACGGCTCAAGTTACCATACAAGTTTAAATCTTCACGCGCTTGCCAGGTAACGCCCAATGAAGGATTAAAAGAACGGTATTTGAATTTCTCTTTTAATCCAGGATCCATGCCGAGTTGGTTATTACCAAACCGATCTGTATATCCAGAACTGAGGTCAAACGGCACAATATAACCATCCAGCCCAGTTGGGCATTCACTGGCATCCACTGTGCCATCATTGTTATTATCGGTACACAATGTCAATGCATTGAGCAAATTCAGGATGCGGTTGACATCGCCGAAATTGCCCAGGCGACTTACTGCCAGTTGATTATTGACCCTGGTGTGGTTGAAACGGGCTGCTGCGGTGATATTGAGCGTTTTAATCGGCGTCCAGGTCTCACTGAAATACAGACTCTTGGTGGTGTTGTCACCTTTAAAATTATTGAGTGCAAAGCCATTTTGTTCGCTATTGGCAAAGTATTCCCAACCAAGCAGGTCTGGCGCAGTGTAACCACGACGATTTGCATCTAAAAACCCAAGATACTGCTTGCTGTCATAAGTACTGTCAGATGTATCGTAAGAAGTGCCAACCATGAATTTATGCTTATCCAGATTCCAGTTAAGCTGCAAAGCACCCCCCTTGCCATCTTGACCTATCTCGGTATCGTTAAAAATAGCAGTAGGCGTACCTTCGATGAAACCAGTTTGTAAGAAATTAGCTGCTTGCCCATATCCTGCATATTTCCCGTCGCGATAGATAGGATTGCCGTTGGCATCGACAATACACGGGGAGCCGACATTGTTCCCCGTGCTACCTAACGAACACAAGTTAGGATAATTACCAGCATTCACTGGTGAAAATAACTCCTGATAATCATGAAAAAACCCATTATCGTCAGTATATGTACCAAAAATACCGCCTGAGAGTGAGTTCTGTACAAGGTCGTAGTCGTAGCTCGGAGCGCCAGTGGTGGGATGAGGCGTGTTAGATGATTGTTGGAGCCCCCTATCACGTAAATAACCGTTTGCAGTCGTAAGTACTGCAGCTCGGTTATCCCAAATGAATCTGACCAAATTGGCATATTGTGTGGAAGCTACTGACCCATTAAATACACCCGGAATATTGGATGCGACACCAAAAAGGTCTTGATTTTTGCGTGGGTCAGTTGTCCAACTCCATACCAGATTGCCGGAACCATCGGCGGCCGCGACCTGCGCCTGGTTGGCATTGGCTTGACTACCGAAATTGGTACCATAAGCCAGATTATTAATATCAAAACCCGGGTCACCTTCGGCAATGCCGTTCGCATCGAGCGCGCGCCCATCCGCTCCTGCCGCCACGTTGTAGGCATAGTCGTTATAATCCGGCAGGCCATCTCGGTTAATATCTTGCAAGCCTGGTAGTAATTGCCGTGTGCGGTCTCTGTTGGTGGCTGATGCCGGCCTCTGTTCGCTTCCTCCGAAATTCTCATTCACATCAGAAGTATGACTTTTGCGCTTGCTTTTACGATTATAGATTTGTCCAGTGATATTGAAGGTATCAGTGACATCCCAGATGCCGCTTAATTGGAACTGCAGGAGATCATTCTTGCTTTCGTCGGGCGAGGTATATACCTGCTTGGGATTCTGGTCGACCATCTGCTGCGGCAACAAGCCGTTGCCAGTGAGTTTGTTGCCAGCATAAAGCATACTCAAGCCTAGCCTTGCGCGATCGTTCTGCCACTCCGCCTTGCCGAACAATTGATTCACCTTGCTGGGGGAATTATCACGCCAACCGTCCTCCATAAAAAAGGTACCTGCCATAAAGCCGGCAACGACACCATTATTACCACCAGCAGAGATTTGGAATTGCTTGCGCCCAAAAGAACCACCCAACACTTCCATATCTAACGATTTGCCATCAAACCCACTTTTGGTTCGCATAGCGATCGCACCACCTAGCGTACCAAGCCCAAAGATAGGGTTGGAACCAGGAAAAACCTCCAGGCTAGTTAAGGCATTCAGCGGTAACATGTCCCAATTAACCACATCACCAAATGGTTCATTTACTCGGACACCATCCAAAAATACCGAAATACCTTGAGCGGTGCCAAGCTGCGGGCTAGCAGTAAAGCCACGATATTGAAGATCCATCTGGAAAGGATTACTTTGGTAATCGTTCACATTCACAGACTGCAGCTTCGAGTTCATTAAGTCGGTTAAGCTGAGCGCGTGCGAATCTTTAATTTCTTTAGCGCTGATGCTTTGCACATTGCCTGGAATTTCTTCTTTGGTGAGTGCCAAACCCGGCATAGGTCCGACCTCATAAAACTTCTTGGCGCGAACTTCAACCTTATCAAGATTCAAACTTGTGTTTTCTTCGCGCTTTTCGATACCCACTTTTGGGGCTGCTAGAATCAATAACCTTTCACTCTCAATCTTTCCTTGCAATCCTGTGCCATCCAATAAGCGTTTGATCGCTTCTTTACGCGTCATTCGACCTTTCACAGCCGGTGATTTTTTATCGACGATCAGTGCGCTATCAACTGTGAGCGACAGGTTGGATTGGATTGAAAACTGGCGTAATGCAGCGGCCAATGGCTGCGCCGGCATATCCAGATTCATCGGGATGGAAAAGCTGTCATCCTGCTCTTTGGGGAGTTGGGTGTTGAGCTCGGCTGCGATGGCCGGGTGATTGGTAATGACACTGATGATGAACGCCAGCGCCAGATGTTTAATTGCAATTTTCTGCATGGAAAATCCGTGAGTTACAGGTCTTGATAGAGGTGTAACCGACGGACCGGCAAAACGCCTGATATGCGAGAGTTAAAAAGAAATGTAAAGAATCACCTGACTGGCTCGATGACCAATGCATCCTGCTTGTGTTTCAGGGTGACAGGCACTGAGCGTGGCAGAGTCTGCACAAAGTCTTCCAGCTCGGAGACTTTAAGCACAGCGTTGACCTGTGGCGTTCGGTCGCCAAAGAACACGGCAGTGACCGGCTGTTTGCGGTAACGGGACAGTGTTTCGGAGACTTCGAACATATCTGCACGGTCAAACACGATGCGGCCACTGGTGAAGCTGAAGCTATCGGCCGCGTTGCGATTCACCCGGGCGGGGACGGAAGATCCCTGGGAGACCTCAGCCACTTCACCGTCTTTCAATATCAGGGTGTTTTCCTGTCCATGCGCACCTGCAACCTGCACACGGCCATGATCGACGCTGATACGCACTTTTTTGCTCAGCTGGTTGACGGCAAAGCGCGTGCCGAGCACGGTGACTTTGGCCTGCTGGGTCTCCACCACGAATGGGCGTTCGGCATCCCTGGTGACTTCAAAGATCGCTTCGCCGCGCGTGAGTTTCACCAGGCGTTGGTGACGGTAATACACGATCTCCAGCGCACTATTGGCATTGGCCGTGACTACCGAGCCATCGTCCAACTTGCGTTTGACAATCTGGGCAACAGCAGTGGTTTGTACCTGGGTGGAAAGCGGTTGTGCCTGCCATTGCTGGTATTGGTTGCGACCCAGGAAGCCCATGCTCACGCACAGCAGCATGACCGCCAGGCCAGAACCCAGCTTGGAAAGTTTTTTGCGGCGGGCTGTCTGCTCGAAAAAGAGCTTTTGCGAAAGCGCGTTGGACAGATCCTTCAACCGCTCGGTAGATGAAAAATCATCCATGGTCGACTCGATCAGCTGATAGGCAGCCTGGTGCCTGCGGTCTGACATCAACCAGACTTCAAAGGTGGTCCGCTCCGGTGCATCAGGCGCAGCTTCGCGCATCCGCATATACCAGCGGGCAGCATCTTTTTTGATCACGTCATCAGGCTTATGCATTTTCAATCCACGGCGATCAGTTCGCGGGCACTGCTCAGATCGATGATGGCGCGCATGACATGACGCTCCACCATGTTTTTGCTGATGCCTAGTTTTTCAGCAATCTCAGGATGGGTGTAGCCTTCAACCCGGTACATCCAGAACACCTGGCGGCAGCGCGGCGGTAACTTTTCCAGTATCTGCTGGATCATCTCCAGCCGTTGCTTAATGTCGTTCAGATGTTCTACTGACAGCGCAGGCGTTTCCAGCCATTCACGGTTAAGCCCGACTTCAGCTTCCAGCGATATAAAGCGCTGGCTGGTGTTGAATGCATCGACGATCAGGTTCTTGGCGATGCTGCGCATATAGGCATGCGGTTCCTGGCCTTTATTGGTGCTGGTCGAGACCGTGTAGCGGATAAACGCGTCGTGCAGGATATCCTTTGCCACATGCGGGCAGGAGACCTTGAAGCGTATATAACTCAGCAGGTCGGTATACGCCCACTGAAGATTAATCCCGCACCACACCATTGTCTTTTCCATGACGGCTATGCCGCAAAATTTGTGCCATGCCTCTTAACCTAATTTCAAGCCTGTTATCAGAGTATCCACCCTGTATATTGCAGATTTCAACCACCAATCTGGTTATATACAACCAGATTGGTAACACCTAATTGCTGCCTGCGTTTAAAGACCACCAGGCTTATCAACAGCAATCCACCGGTGAACAGCAGATTGAATGGCGGTTCGGGGACCAGTATCTGGCGGTCACGCGAATACACCGTCCAGTCAATAGTGAAAGTCACATAATCCTGTGCGTAAAGAAAACCTTTCAACAATCCATATTCACTATAGAACGTCTCAACCTGGCCGTCTGGAAACATGATGAGGTCGCTGTAATGGAAAGTGCCGGTAATGGCGATCGGCTCTGTCAGTATCGCCGGGGGATTCAATGGGTCATCAAAAGACAAACCAATATCGAAGAATCCTGGCTGGAAACTTATTAAACCGCCTCTGAAATAGTTACCAGCGACGATATATAGCTGGTCTTCTAACAGTTTAAAGGCTTCGTAGTGAAGGCTAAGGGAAGAGGTGTTGTTCACAAAGGTGGATTGGTCAATATAGTAAACCCCATCCCAGGTGTTTTGCATATTCAGGAAGCCTTCATATTGTTCCTGAAATTGCTCTATCTTCGCTTGTGCACTGAAACTCATCAGTACTGCAAAACCAACCATCAAAACCTTCATTGCTTTTAAAATCATTGCCCTGCTCTCCCTTATTATTTTCAGTGAATCGTACTTTTTATCTGTATCCGCAGGTAACGAATTTTTCCCGGATGTCCGGTCGCATAAAAAAATCCCCCGCACAACCTGGAGGAACCAGCAGTGCGAGGGTTCAGGGCAAGAGTTATCATTATTGCATTCGGGAAAAGGCGTTCTGATAACCCCTGCTACATGGCACTATTTTTATTGTTATTACTTTTATTGTTATTCCAATCTGAAAGACACGGGGATGGTGATCCTGAATGTCTTCTTCCTTAAGCTTTCCTTGACACCCAGTTGCTGGATGGCTTTCTTGACCATTTTCATGGCTTCTTCATCCAGTGGCACGTGCTTGCTGGTTTCCGCCAGTGAAACATTTGTCAGTTCGCCTTTGGTGAATTGCGCCACAATGGTGACATCCCCTTCCAAGTGCCTGCGGATCGCAATCGTCGGGTACTGTTTACTCTTGTTGACCAATGAACGTAACTGCTCGCCATAATCACCCCAGGCATCCGTGTCACTGGCCGTCAGCTCATCGGTCTCGGCGGTTACAGGCGGCGGGTTGGTGGTCGCCGCGCGCGTTTCTTTGGCAGGCTCTTCTGACTGCCGGCTCTCGCTGGTCTGGGCGGTGGTATTGGCCGTAGCCGCAGGGGCTGCTTCTGTTTTTACCGGCGCAGGCTCTTTGGGAGCAGGCTGCTCTTGCACTTTGTATTCCGCATCACTATTTGGGGCTGCGAGCACTGGTTTAGGCGTGGGTACAGGTGTAGGCGTCACCTGCTTCTGCACCGGTGTCACTTTGGGCGGTTCCGGCGGCACCTCCTCTGCTGGTCTGACCTGTTCGGTAGGTGCAGGCGCTGGCGCTTTCACTGAAAACAGCTCGATCTCCATGCGCTCAGGGATATCCGGCAACTGGACCTTATTCAGGTGCGGGTAGATCACAACAACCAGTACGTGGATTACTACTGACACGATCACTGCACGCCAGACGTGATTGTCATCCGCTGGATTTACCAGCGGGTTGCCTGCACCTGCGTGACTGTAAGTGAGTGCGCTCATAGCTTAACTTGCGCGTTTACCTGATTCGGGAGACATGACGAAACTGAACTTGCTGATGCCTGCACGTTGAATCGCGGCCAGCACTTTGGCAACGATGCCATATTCAGCATGTTCATCGGCGTAGATCTCAACGGCCGGGTCCTGGCTGCGTTTAAGCGTATTGAGGTCAGCAGTGAGTGTATCCAGTGGCATTTTCTGTTGGTCCAGGAATACATCACCGGCATCAGTGATGCTGATATGGGCGGTCTTGGGCACAGTGACTGCCACTTCGGCACTGGCTTGGGGAAGCTTCACCTTCACCGCATTCATCAGCAATGGTGCGGTCACGATAAATACGGTCAGCAGCACCAGCATCACGTCTACCAGCGGCGTGACATTGATCTCGCTGACCAGGTCTTCCTGTTCTGCATCACCCAGAATCGCCATGGCTTAGCCTTCCACGCCTGATTGGGTAAGCAGTGACTGGAAGCGACTGGCGACCTGCTCCATATCTGCTCTATGGACTTTTTGCTTGCGCATGAAGTAGTTATAGGCAAGCACCGCAGGCACAGCGGTAGCGATACCAATCGCGGTGGCGATCAGTGCTTCACCAATCGGGCCTGCGACCACGTCTAACCCGGCAGAGCCGGTAGCGGTGATGGTCTTAAGCGCATTCATGATGCCCCACACAGTGCCGAACAAACCGATGAATGGCGCAGTGGAACCGATGCTGGCCAATATCGCAACCCCGCCATCCATGCGCTTTTGTTCAACATACGCTTGCTGCTTGAGGGAAAGCAGGATCACCTCTTGCCTGTCATTACGGCGTAATACCGAATTCGCCATCACTTCATTCATGGCATTCATGCCGGCATTGCATAGTCTGGCAAAGCTACTATCGCTTTGGGAAATCAGCTTGGGTAGCTCATAAATGGATTTAATCCCATGCCAATCCACCAGAAAGTTGCTGGATGCATGCTGTGTCTTGTACCAGGCCCAGCTTTTCATAATGATGATGGCCCACACAACGATTGAGAGCACACCAAGGAAATACAGCACTAAATCCACAATATCAGGTACAAGATCCATCACAGCTCCCGGAGAAAATTAAACTGATTACAATGGCCTGTTCAATACAGGCTTCTGATAAAAAACTTGCCAGGGAAAAACTCCCATCCATTTCAGGAAATTTACGTATTTACGTTTTCGCTCCCTACACTTGTTTAATCGCTGGGAAAGCAAAAACCCTGATGTTTTTAACAATTGTTTACACAATGCGAGTGGATGACTATGAATTTTGCTAGTGTTTGGGGATGGGATCAGTGAGTGGTAGGCATTTCAGATCATGATTAATCTGATCAAGACGAATTGAGCGGAACGGACTTATCCGGGATCGCGTTCCATTTTTAACAAGGCTGCTTTTCTCTGTATGCCCCAGCGATATCCTGAAAGCGACCCATCCAGCCTGACTACGCGGTGACACGGAATAGCTACCGCCAGTGTATTGGCTGCACAGGCACTTGCGACTGCACGGATCGCCTTTGGCATACCGATCAGCTGCGCCAGTTCGCTATAGGTGACAGTGCTCCCGGCAGGAATCTGGCGCAAGGCCTGCCACACCCGCTGCTGGAACACCGTGCCCTGGATATCCAGTGGCAGCCCTAATCCCAGTTTGGGTGCTTCAATAAAGCCGATCACCTGCGCGACCAGTGATTCAAACGCCGCATCCGCGCCTATCAGGGTCGCGCGTGGAAATCTGTCTTGCAACTCCTGCAACAGCAATTCGGGGTCATCACCGACGGAGATCGCACATATGCCTTTTTCGCTGCTCGCCACCAGGATGCTGCCCAGCGAACATTCAGCGACGGCGAAACGAATGTCGGCGTTTGCTCCGCCCTTCACGAATTGCCTGGGCTTCATGCCCAGGGTGCCGTTTGAGGTTTCGTAGAAACGGCTGTTCGAAGTGTAGCCGGCCTCATAAATCGCATCGGTGACTGTTGTGCCGGTGCCCAGTTTATCGCGCACCATGCGTGCCTTATGTGCGGATGCGTAGGCTTTAGGCGTTAAGCCGGTGATGGACTTGAACAGGCGATGAAAATGATAGGTACTTAAGCCGGCATGGGCTGCCAGTTGCGCTAGCGTCGGTGTCACCTCTGCACTTTCAATCAGGCGGCAGGCTTGCGCGATCTTTTCTGCATGCACGACGGACAATGCCTGCTGGTCCGGCTTGCATCGTTTGCATGGGCGGAAACCAGCACGTTCGGCGTCTCTGGCAGTGGCATGGAATGCGACATTTTCCGGCAACGGTGGCCGCGCACCGCAAGTGGGACGGCAGTAGATGCCGGTGGTTTTAACTGAGTAGAGAAATTTTCCATCCGCCGCGGGATCGCGGGTAAGCACCTGCTGCCAGCGCGGGTCTAGCGCGGTTACCCGGGAATGTTCACTGTGTTTGTTTATTGTCATCACTTAATCTTCCTTTCGATATCTGTACGATAACGGAAAGGAAGTTATTAAAAACTCCGTTGCTTGCTTTTGAATTCTGCAAAAACAGCATAGGCAGAATCGCAAATCCTGGCAAGTCGGGAAGATCAGGCAATAAAACTTCAAACACAGGCAATTTCAGATAAAAAAACGGGGCTTGCGCCCCGTAATACTTGTGAATCTGCAAGTTAACGATTTACAAGGTGGTGATCCACTGTACGACTTCTTTAAACTCTTCGTCGCTTAATTTGCCGGCGTTAGGTGGCATAGGCAATACGCCCCAGTTCCCGCGCCCGCCGGTTTTGACTTTTTCGATCAGCGTTGCCTGTACATCCTGGCCTTTGTATTTGGCAGCAACTTCTTTGAAGCCCGGGCCGACCTTACGTGAATCGACATTGTGGCAAGCCATACAGCCCGCCTTATCGGCAAGCGCCGCCGCATCAGCCAGCGCTTCCTGTGCTGTAAAGCCTAGGGCCGCGGCAACCAGCAGTGCCGCCATAGATTGCGGGATGCGGGCAAATGAAGGTAATGATTGAGTACGCATATTGAATCCTGTCAGTGATTGAATGAGCCGGTTATTGCAGTGATGGCATTCTAATTCCGGCAATCTCTATGCAATGGCAAGAATCGGCACTAGCGAAGGCGTGGATAGTAAAAAACGGCAAGACCAGCAGTCACTGTCAGTTCTGGCTGACGACAGGTATACCTTTGAATGTAGTGGCTTTTTTCAGGTTGAGGCTCATAGACAATGCTCCGGTGGAGCATTGATCCAGGCATGCGCCGCAGCGAGTGCAATCGCCATGGGTGACATAGTCCGCTTTTCTGGAAACCACCGGCGCCAGCACATGCGGCTCCGGGCAGACCTTGATACATTGCGAACAGCCATTGCATGCGCCGGATTGCGTAGCTTTGACGCGCAACTTGCCATAGCGACCAAGTTCTGAATAAAACGCGCCTACCGGGCAGATATGGCTACACCAGCCACGGCGGGTGACGAAGATATCGAACAGGAAAATACTCGCCAGCACCGTCATGCCCGCAACCGAGCTCCACATCAGTTCACGCTGGAACATGGTGATGGGATTGACAGCTTCCCAGGCCAGGGTGCCGCAGACCAATGACAGTATTAAAGACAGGATGAGTATCGATATCCTGATATCTTTGGAGAGAGTGAAATTGCTTTTGATATTGAGTTTCTGCCGTACCCAGTAGGATAAATCAGTCAGCAGGTTAATCGGGCATACCCAGCTGCAATAAAGTCGGCCGCCGAATATTGCATACAAAACAGCCACGATCATGGTACCTGTCAAGGCAGCTTGACCTAAAGGTGCACCTGCCAGCATGGATTGCAGCCAGATATAGGGGTCGGTCAGCCCTATGCCGAACCAGACACTGGAAGACAGATTACCATAGGCAAAATAATTGCCTGACGGCAGTTTTACCGCAAACGCCAGGATGATCAGTACCTGGACGATACGCCGGCTGAACAACCAGCGGTTACGGTACAGCATGGCAGTCAAGCGTCGCATAACTGGCCTTTTTACCAGCGGCCTACCGATTGTGCGCCTGACACACCCAAGCCTAGCTCGCGCGGCAACACCCGGATCGCCGCTTCAGATAACACGCAATGTTTTTCACAGGTGCCGCAACCGGTACATTTACTGCTATCCACGGTTGGGATCTGCAATAGACCCCGCTCGTTTTTAACCGGTTTTAGCGAAATGGCTTCACCTATGATAGGGCAGACACGTACGCAGATACTGCAAGTCAGGCCTTTGTAGTTAAGGCAGGTCTCATGCCCGACCAGTACTGCGACACCCATATCGGCTTTTTTGATATCGGTCAGCAAGGGACTGAGTGCCCCGGTCGGGCAGGCGCGTGCGCACGGGATATCAGTACACATGCGGCAGGGATCATCTCGCCCGACAAAATAAGGTGTGCCGGTGGGTGCCGGGTCACTCCAGGTCGCCAGATGCAAAATGTCGTAGGGGCAGGCTTCCACGCACAGACCACAGCGGATACAGGCGGCGTTGAACTCGGGTTCGGGTAGTGCGCCCGGCGGCCTGAGTACATGGGCCGCTCGTGCCGGACGTGAATCCAGCACAGCTTTGCCAAACATGGTGATGACGGTGGCCGCACCCAACTTGCGGAACACCTTAAGGAAAACTTTACGTCGTTCAGGTTCGGCGATTTCTGCTGCTACAGATATTTTGTCTGCCATTTAATATCTCCTGGCTGGTAAGGCTGGCTGAAACTGATGAAGGCAAAGAAACAGTGGAAGAAGATGAAACGGAAGCTGAGTCCTTTGCAGCATTGATAAACAATTGTGCGCGGATGATGGGGTGTATCCAGCATTGCAGGACAAACTCACCCCTGGCATCTTCAGGTACGACCCAGCTGACGGTCTTACCCGGCGTTTGTACGCCCAGGTTCACTATGGAGCCATCCGGGTAAGTGACATAAATGCTGTGCGAGATATCCGAACGGTTGCTGATCAGGATTTTGTCGCCAGGCTTCGGCACGAAATCCACCGGGGCAAACTCATGATCAGACAAGGTCATTACATGGGTTGGCATGGCCGCCTGCTTCACACCGGTAACACAGCTCACCAGCAACAATGCCGCTAGCGCCAGCAATGTGTATAACGCAATCCAGCTGGATAACCTGCGCGACAATAATGAAACATGCACTTTCATCACTTACTCATCACCATCCACTTATTCCGGCATCGCCGGGGCCTGGATATTCAGCGGTCCGCCATCCAGGCTTTTGATAAAGGCAACCAGGTCGCTTTCTTCCAGTTCTGATAGCTCGAACTTATGCATATCCTTGGAAAGGCTGGCGCGCTGGATCGCCTCACTTTTGTAATGCCTGATCACCGATGTCAGGTTCTGCATGGAACCGTCATGCATATATGGGCCTTCAATCGATAAATCGCGCAAAGAAGGCGTTTTGAAGGCAAACTGCATCAAGGTGACTTCGGGAGGCACTTTGGCGCCACGGCCCAGGTCTTTGCTCGACAAGCCAATGTCATGGAAACTGTCATCGGTAAAGCGCCATGAACTGTGGCATGCCGCACAATTGGCTTTATCCTTATTGTTGAAGATGGCAAAACCACGCTTGGCTTCTTCGCTGATGGCCTGCTCGTCGCCATTGACCCAATGATCAAACGGCGCGGGATTCGAGACCAGCGTACGCTGGAAGCTGGCCAGTGCCTGCGTGATTCGTTGCTGATTGATGGCATCATCGCCAAACGCCTGGGCAAACAGCGGGCGGTAACCCTGGATCTGGTTCAATCGGCCCACCAGGCTGGCGAGATCGAAATTCATTTCATGTGCGGTGGTGATCGGCAACACTGCCTGTGCTTCCAGTGAGCTGGCGCGGCCATCCCACATCAGTGCGCTTAACCAGGCACTATTCAATACCGTCGGGGTACGACGGGCATTTTTTACGCCGTCGGCCTGCAGTGGCAATATGCGCGCATCACTCCAGCGTTTATCCGGTGCATGGCAAGTCGCACAAGCCATCTCCCCTGCCCTTGAAAGGCGTGTATCGAAAAACAGGGTTTTTCCGAGTGCCACTTTTTCAAGTGTCAGGGGATTGGACAGGGGCGCCGGGATACTGTCTGGCCGCTTGAATTTTTCCCTCGGAGGAAGTTCGGCAGAACAGACAGTACCCATCGCCATCAGCGTGCTTGCGATCAGAACCAACTTTGTAAACAGCATTGAGTTTCTAAACAACATACTGATTTTACTTTTCAGATCAATATCAACATCGGGCTGATTGCTTGACGCAATTAGCTGGCTTTACCAACGATCGGTGAGATGGTGCAGTGGTAAGTCATTGCATCATTGTCAGCACCGAAGCACCAGACGATGTCGTTGTTGAACTCCGGACGGTAAACCGGCAACTCACCTTGTGTGTTCACGCAGTTACAACGGCCACAAGTCTGTTTACCACAGCAATCGCGGTAAGCGATCAGGTAAGTCTGCTGGTCGCCAGGGTTGAAACAACTGGCCACCCATGAGCTTGGAGACAAACTGCTGCCCGGCGGGCAGGAAGTCAACGTACCGCCGCAACAATCACACAAGTTACCGTCGATCGTACAATGGCGCCAGTAATCACATGCCCGCGGATCCTTGTCTTGCGGCTTAAAGCCAGCCCTGGTCAGGTTACCTGTGGTCGCCGCCTGTACTTCACCACCCAGGCGTGAACGACGGTCTACCGGCAACAATGGCAGCAAAGCTGAACCTGCCAGAAAACCACCCAGGCGGCCGATAAAACTACGTCTGCCGGTTTTGCTGGCAGTGGTACGAGCCAGCTTCTCGATTTTTGAGTCAAACCCAGTATTTTTTTTCATTTCGTTTAGTCTCTCCGTATTGTTCGCGACCTGGCAATCAATGCACTTTGCTCGCGGTCACTTGTTTGAATTTGGTCGCTGTGGAATCATCTTTCAGGTAATTCTGCAAAGTAGAATGGCCATGACGAATGGTTTCAAACAGGCTTTCTACATGCTCACGGGTGTTGCACAGACCTTTGGCCAGAATCTTGCCATCCTGGTCCAGCAAAACGCCGTAAGGCACTTTGGAAACCTGGTAGCGCATACCGATCTCGGCAGACACCACATACAGTTCGCCATCCAGTGGATGATCCTTCAGGAACTGGCGATGTTCAGCCTGGGTACCGTCACTGATCAGCACTACATCGGTTTCCTCAATACCCGCAACGTCGCGGATGATAGGCAGCAGTTTCTGGCAGATCGGGCAGGATGGACCGGTGAACATCAACAGGCTTGGACGGCCCGGGGTGATGGAACGACCCACCAGCACAGGCTGGCCATCAAAGGTGTTGGCATTGAAGACTGGTGAACGCTCGCCTACATCCGGACCGTTATCAATCATCATTGCACCCAGTGGTGCTGAACGCTCGTGCAGCAGACCGATCTGGCGGATCACGCCCAGCATCAGCGCGGCCAACGCCAAAAAAGAACCCCATAACAGCACATTTGAAGCGATCAAGATTCCGTTACTCATTTGAATTTCCTTTATAAATATCTAAATTGTTTTTTGCAGATGGAAAGCCAACGATCATGTCAGCACCCAGGTAGAGCAGGGAAAGCATGGCTGCTGAAGCCAGCCCGATCAGGACAGCTTCTACAGAGAGTCCACTGACTTCCAATGGCACGGCTGCGGCATACAGGCTCACTCCCGACAGCGCCAGTGCACGCAGCACATGGAACATGCCGATACGGCTCATGCTGGTCGGGCGTCTGACGCAACCACAATCGATGTGCGTGCGTCCCCTGCCGACGTTGATCGCAATCGCGATCGCAAACACGATGAACAGGCCGGCAGCCACGCAGGCGGCGGCTGTGCGTAGTGAAGGCACTAACAATGCGGCTGCACATGCCAGTTCCACCCATGGCAATAACCTGGCAAAAGGTGTCACCAGGAAACCCGGCAAAAGCTTGTAGTTAGCCACTACGCCCAGGAACTCGTCCTGACTGCGAAGCTTGGGAATTGCTGCTGCTGCGAGGATCAGCGCCACAAACAGTGACGCAAATATCGCAACGGTAGGATCATTCACCATCGAGTCCATATCGTTCTCACTTATCCGCAATGTAAATCATGGAAGGCGCGCGACCCAGTTCATCCAGAGAGCCGACCGCTTTACCGCTGACGGCATCAAAAGTGAACAGCGTTTTGGCTTCTTCAGACACCGCGTACAAGTACGGCTTCTCATCCTGGCTGACGGCGATAGAGTTGATTTCATGCTTCAGCTCGATACGGCGCAGGCGTTTGCCGGAGGTGGCGTCAACGACGAACACATAACGGCTAGGCAATTTATGTGTCCATTTTTCGCGCTGATCTGCCAGCAGGTACAACTCGTTGCGTGCTTTGTGGAAAGTAATGGTCTGCCAGCCACCCGGACGCCATTTCGCAGCCTTTTCCTTATCCGTGAACACTTCGATCGGCTTGAGGAACTCGGCACCGGACTCAGACAATTTAGCCTGGAAGATCTTGCCTTCGTAAGTCGGCCATGCCAGGTGATTGTTTGAGTTCGAGTAGTACGGGTTATTCAGCAGATACTCTTTTTCAGTGTGGAATACTTTGGTTGGTTTCTGCTTGGTTGTACCCTTGCTGTCATAGGTGAACTGCATCAGGGAACCATCCCTACAGTGCATAAAGAAGTTCTGGTTAGCCGTCGGGAATATATGGTAACAATCCGGCACATTCATGATCTTCACGAATGCCTTTTTCTCCAGATCGACCAGACCTACGCCCGGTGACGGCGAGAATTGCTGGAACAGCAGGTGCTTGTCATCAAGGCTTAAACCAGCCGTACGCTCAAAGACACCAGTCAGGAAACGCCCCTCAGGAATGTCTATATCGGCGATAGGCTGATGCGTTTGTGTGTCGATCAACTCCAGGTAGTCATCACGTTTGCCACGGGCTACGCGTGAATACATAGTGCTGGCAATGGCCAGGAACTTGCCATCCGAAGCCACCATCACATTTGGCAATTTACCGGCATCGGTCATGCCGAGTAACTTGCTGGACTTGCCATCTATCGTATAAACAGTAGACGTCATATGGAAGTTACCTGGATCCATCACGTACACACGTTTGGAATCGCTAGGGGGTGCCACTGCGATAGATGTTTCATCCTGCAGCTTGGCAGTGATCTCCGAGCCGAGCTGGTTAGGCGTTGCATCTGCCATGGCCATGCTGCTGGATAACATGAGTGCTGCCAGTACCAGCCCTCCAGTAAAGCCTTTTGCCGGCTTGGCCCGACGAATCATCGATGGATGATCGATTGTTGTCATAAATCCTCCTGATATTTTTAAATGGATTACATCTTCTGGTTTCGCGTCAGGCTTACAGCGCCAGCAGCATTAAGGCTGCGGAACCGATCGCCAGCAACAGGAAACCATCGATTTCTACTGCGCTTTCCTGCCAACGGGCCAGCCACGCTTGGACTGACTGATCCTTAACAGGTAAGAAATTAACCGCCACCGGCAGACAGCGGCCGATATTGAATACGGCGATCGCCAGGATGGCTGCCTTCACGCCGCCACTGAACAGCGCAACACCGGTCACGATATAAAGCATGGGTGTTTGCACATAGGTCAGGTAGTTCATACCCAGTGAAAAGCCATACAGCAGGCCGATCACGGAAGAACGGAAACGGAAGCGTGCATCGTGCGGTACCTGAGCGCGGCGTTGCGGGTAAGGCATGCTCAGGAAGCCGAACTGGTGTGCACCGTAAGCAATCGCCAGCACGGATAAACCGGCAATCGAATACTGTGCAGGCACTTCAGAGAACAGCAGCCAGCCGGTGAAACCGAGCATGCTGCCCAGGATCACCGCACCAATGGCATAGCCCACGGCATGGGTGAAGAAGGTAGGTGCCCAGCGAGCGACTGAACCCAGCGAATAACGGCCAGCCGGTCTGAGCAGGCTCAGGCTGGAATAACCGCAAGGTGACCAGGTAGACAGCAAACCACCGACAAATGCCAGCACCACAAACAGTGAGGTCAATGCTGCCTGCATTGCCATGGTGTCATGCATGAGTTTGCCGGCAAACACGCCTGAAACCACTGCCGTCGCCATCATCACCAGGCGCATGCCCGTGGATTGCGATTTTGAAAAATGATATGCATCAGGGACACAGGTCTCAGCTGCATGCGGTTGGGACTGACGGTGAACAGCGGCTGCCCCCATATTCATACTCATGTTTCCTCCTTAGGCTTTCTAGCCAGTAGTTGTATTGAATGAAGCGTCAATATAGCGAGCTTAATTAGTGCGCTTTAGCAAAAATCGGCATATCCCTTTTGCAGAGGATTGCTGAAGGCCATGTCATGCCATTTTTTACTATCGGAAAAAAAGCCCCCTCCGAAGTGAAGGATTTTTGGAGGAGGAAGGGGGCTATAAAAAGGCTCTTTGTTGATGAAACACGCACTGAAGAATGCCTCAGGATCTGGACCAGCCGGCCTGGCTTGAACAGCCGGACAGGCTGGGCGATTCCAAACTGCCAACCGTGTCACATATTCAGGCGTATATAGCCAAAGAATTTGTTTTCTGCGGTTTTGTAACCGTCACTGGCGACATACCAGTCATGATCTGCATCCAGGGCGATATAACTGACACCGGCATTCCAGCCTTTCACACCGGCAATGGTGAAGTCCTTGTTCAGTGCTATGGAATAGTCCGTGTAATCAGCGATATGGTAGTTATTCACCGACTGGTGACCGACGTGGATGACACAGTTGATACTGGTGTTCGGCAGCTGCGTGGTGTAACTGCCTTCAAGATAGTAGCTACCCTTGGAGTCCCCCTCGCCCATTTCGTGATGTCCTATCATGCCGTGGCCCATGGAGACGGTGTTGACGCCGAACCAGTCCGTCAGCGAATAGGAATATTTGACACTGTACTGCTTGTAATCAACGGCGATATTCCATTCCGCCACATGCGGATGCTGATGAACATAATGGTTGTTCTGCGGGTAATAATAGGTGATAAACCCTGTAGTCAGCGTCAGCTGGCTGGCAAAGGTTTTCTTTAGGCCACCATACAGATCGACTTCGTACGTGTTGCCATAAATCGCATCTTTATCGACATTAGTGTAGCCTAGCCCCAGGAACAGCCCATTGTCATGTGAGTAATCAATGGCAACCTGGAAAGCGCCGCGCCCGCGCCCGTATGAAATACCGCGGAACAGATAGTCACTGTAAATGCCGGCATTGCCGGAAAAATGATGTGAGGGCGCGGATGCCTCACTGTTTGCCATATGCACTTCATCAGCACTGGCATGGCCTATCACCGATAGCACTAGCCAACCTAAACATCGCTGTTTACTCTTTTCCATACAAACCCTCTCAAACTGTTATAAATGTTTTTAATCATTCACAACCAGACAGTGGGTGCGGTATGTATAAAATGACTGACGCCAACCAAGCAGGGCTTATTTGATGAAAAGCTGAGCAAACCCCTGAAACGCATGAAATTGATCTGCTATGGTTAAAATCATGGTCGCCGTTTCTATACCCCCTCACCAGATTCTTGTGTCCGGTTGATAAATAAGAATTGCAGCGATGCGACAATAGCTTTGTTGATAAAGAGGGTGTAGCAAGAATTGGCAAATCCCTGTTTTTGAGTTGAAAACTGCTATTGGTTATGCCATTTATTGCTATTCATGAAGACATTTCCGGTCTAAAGTAGGATTTCCAGCAGTATATTCAGAATAAAAACAATCAATCTGAGGAAAAGGACATAAAAATGTCCAAAAATAACAATAAAAACAGCAAATTAGTCCATAAATTTTGACATAACCGGACTTTTGAGAGGTATGACCAGCACACGTTTGATGGTTAATATCAGGAGCGATAACATGGGGTTTAGAGAAACATTTTTGGGGATTGACCCGTTGGGCAGTCCTGGTTTTCATATCGTAAGACGCAACACCACAGATGTCCTTGAACAGGCGGACGCCGTGCCTTTCTGGTCTCAGGACTATACGCAGCTGAGCAAGGGAACGTTCTCGGGTTCGGTGAATAGTATTAGCCATAACGGCATACAGATATTCACCGAAACGATGAACCGTGCCGTCGACCAGATCGCCAGTGCGCCGCAAGACTGTTATGTGATTGGCCTGCCTACGATCATCGAAGGTGAGGCCAGCTGGGGATTGCTGCCGGTCAGGACCAATGCCTTGATCACACTCGATAAAAATGCCGAGCTGTATTTCAAGACTTCCACCATCTCGGAAATCACCGTTGCGGTGATTCCGGCCAAGCGGCTGGAAGAATATGCAGAAAAAATCGACTGGATGGACTTTCGGAAAGTCATGAACACCATCAAACCGGTCGAACTATTGCATCCCAATGTCGCCAAGCTACTGCTGACCACCTTGCACTATGGCATGCAGTTTGATGCCGACTGTGAACAGGACATCAACTTAAAGGAAAAATGGGAAGTATACGAGGACGACCTGATGTCTGCCTGCCTGCATGCACTTTTCCATGCCAGCGAGAACACACATCCGCATTTCGATCACCGAATTCCGCGCTATATAGTGAATCGTGTCCGCAGTTCGACCCTGACCAATGCCGCTTTCCCGCTGACGATAGAAGAGCTCTGCAAGACCCTGAAAGTCAGCCGCAGGACCTTGAATCACGCCTTCATCCGCGTGCTGGGCATCACGCCGGTGACATATATGCGCAATGTGCGTTTGCAGCGCATACGGGTCGAGTTACTGAATGCATCTAAAGATGTTTTTCCAGCATCGCCCATGTTGCGACCAAATGGGGCTTCTGGCATATGAGCCTGTTCTCGCGCTATTACCGCGAGCTATTCGGCGAATGCCCTATCGATACCCTGCAAAGAGCGAAAGGCCTCAAATAGCGAATGACTCCAGGTTGTGGATATTGGAGTCACGGCTTTACTTCTTAATTTTCCCTAACCGGATGCGCCGGGCAGCACTGAGGTGATTGCGCGGTCGCGCCTGTAGATCAGCACACTGGCCACCAGCACACCCAGCTCATACAGCAGCCATAAAGGGATAGCTAACATAAACTGTGAAATAATATCCGGCGGCGTGAAAATGGCGCCGATCACAAACGCGCCGACGATCACATAACTCCTGCTTTCTTTCAGCGTGCTGATTTCCACCAGTCCCATGTAGGCAATCGCCACCACGATGATAGGCGTCTGGAACGAAACGCCAAATGCCAATGTGATGGAAACCAGGAACTCCAGGTAGTTACCTATCTCCGTCATCACCGCTACGCCAGCCGGTGCACTGCCGATAATAAACTTGAATATCACCGGAATCACCACATAAAACGCAAAGCCGGCACCAAGCAGGAACAGCACTATGCTGGACAACACACCGATCACGCTGACCAGCTTCTCTTTGGGATACAGGCCAGGCTGTACAAACTTCCATAACTGGTAAAGCGTGTTGGGTAAACTCAGTGCAATCGCAACATACAGTGCGATCTTCAACGGGATCATGAAGGGCGAAGTGACGGAAGTAGCGATCATCTGGCCGCCAGCGGGTAACTGGCTTAACAGGGGTGCAACAAAAAACTGATGCAGGGTATTCGCAAACGGCAGCGTCACCACTAACGCCAGGATGAGGCCGATGACGATATAGATGCAGCGGGTGCGTAATTCATAGAAATGGCTGAGGGTGTCGCTTTGTTCCTTGATCTCCATCGCGCTCCCCTATTTCACCAGCTCCGGCTTTTCCGGTTGCCTCTTTTCCGGGTGCGTCTTTGCCATGCCCGCTTTTGCCGGCTTACGCTTTGCTGTATTGATTTTCGCAGGGGCAGCCGCAGGTTCCTGCGCCACCATTTCCGTCAGTGGCAGCTCGGATATCACTTCCGCTTCACCTTCCAGCGTCAGCATTTTGGCCTGGAAAGCCAGTAATTTCTGCTGCGCTTCCGCCGTCGCTTTTTTCATCTGGTCCAGCGCGACTTCGCGCTCCATATCCTGCTTGATGCCAGAGACGTAACGTTGCACGCGGCCGTATAACAGACCATAGGTTCTTGCCAGTTTTGGCAGCTTTTCCGGGCCGATCACAATCAACGCCACGACGACGATGACGATGATCTCAGAAAAGCCGACTTCAAACATGCTTGGACTGATCCTCTATTACCGGTGGTTGCTCATTAATCGCTTCCTTGAAGTTTTTGACAGCACCACCGACATCGCTGCCAATATTACGCAAGCGCTTGGTACCGAAAATCATGGTCACCACAGCCAACACAATCACCCAATGCCAGATGCTGAAACTTCCCATTTGATTACCTCCTGATTGAATCTGTTGCCATCATCCTCTTTATCAGAATGCACAGTTAGCAAAAACCGGCAGAACTTGCTAACCATCAGTTTTGATAGCCTGGTCATGACATAGCAAAAATCGGCATTAGCTGACAGTGGATGCTCGGACATGCCGATTTCTGCTACGGCAAGCTTTTTGGTGTGGCTATAGTGATTTTGTAACAATTTGTTACAACTATTCTAATCATAATATTTGAGAGAGCGACACATGAAAAAATGTAATTTACTACTCGTCAGCACGTTGATGATGAGCTCAACCATGGCTTTGGCCGACATTGAGTTTTCAGGTTTTATCAATGCCACCAATAACTTTATGTACCGTGGTATTTCACTGACCAGGAACAGTGCGGCGATCCAAGGCCAGGTATCTGCTAAAGATGATTCCGGACTGTATGCCACCCTATGGGGAAGTAATACAAAACTGGGCACTACACCGGAAAGGGATGGCCCAGGCCTGGAAACCACATTCTCTGTGGGTTACAGCAACAAAATCATTGAGGATTTGAGTTTTGATGTGGGTTACATGCGCACTTTTTATCCAGGCACCAAGACCGTCGATGGTAACCGCTACGATTTCAATGATTTTTATGGCTCACTGACTTACAAAGGATTGACCGCGGGCATCTCCTATTCGGACGACTTCTTTGGCGAGACCGGTAGCGGCATTTATAGCTATGTGTCATATAAAGCACCGATTATAGAGAAATTATCCATACTGGCGACCGTGGGTCACATGAGGAATTCCAGCAGAGAATTTTTAGGTCTATTTGGTGTAGATAAATCGAATTGGACGCACTATGTTTTAGGCTTGTCTTATCCGTTGCCGCGTGACTTTGAGATCTCAGGTGCCTATCATGGCACTGACCGTAACGGCACTGATGCTTTTGATGTCACCGGCTACGGTACCAACCGTTTCGTCTTTAACCTGACCAAAAACTTCTAAGGTCATTCAAGCGGGCAATGTTGCCCGCTGCTTGCATTCATTCTTCTCTCAGGAAATCACTGAAAGTTCTCGAACCTGCGCAGCCCTGTTAAGAACAAAGGCTAGCCATTGCAAACCGTTTTAACGCGCAGGGGACTCTCTAGAAACAGTCGTGATTTAATAAATACTTCTTGTCAGGTGAATGTTTACCAATTTTCTGGAATCGTCCCAATCAGGTAATCCACAAATGACCGCACTTTATTGGTGATTGCATGCCTGTCACGGAAGCATGCGTAAAACTCCAGCGGGACAGTATCGGATCTGGTGACGTCCACTTCGGAAGCATTGGATGGAGGGCTGCCGGCCTGAAACAGTGCAATCAACTCCCCACGCTCGATCGCCTGCCTGGCGACAAAAGTCGCCAGCCGGGTGATGCCCGCCCCTTCCAGCGCCAGGCGATACAAGGAATCAATGTCGTTACAGATGATGCTGGGTTTGATCACCGGCTCATAACGGATGCCATTGCGGACAAATGCCCAATGGAATAAACGGCCATCGATGGGGATACGGAACATCAGGCAATCATGCCCGGCGAGGTCTTCCGGGTTGACGGGCATGCCTTTGCGTTGCAGGTAGCCGGGGGCTGCACAATAGACGACCGGCACGGTGGCGATCTTCCTGGCGATCAGGCCGGGCTCCAGTTGTTCCTTGAAGCGGATGCTGACATCAATATCTTCAGTGACATGATCCAGGCTGCTGTCAGACAGCACCACTTCTATAGCTAACTTGGGGAATCTACGGGCAAACTCCGGGATCAGCGGCATCAGAATATGCCGGCCGAAAGTCACCGGCGCCCCTATTTTCAGGCGTCCTTGCGGCTGTCCGTGGAATTCGGTCACGGCAGACTGGGCACGTGCCAGGCCGGCGATCAGCGGCTCCACTTCAACATAATACAGCTCGCCACTTTCGGTCATCGCCAGCTGGCGTGTGGTACGTATCAGCAGGCGCGTGCCTAATGACTTTTCCAGCCGCTGGATATTCTGGCTGGCCGCTGCTGCGGTGATTCCTTGCAGCCTGGCACCGGCCGCGATACTGCCGGCCTGTACAGCCTTGACGAAACTTTCTATGCTCCTGAGCGTATCCATTAGCTATCGACTGGAAAGATGATTCGATAGTTTAGCTTTATGATGAATCAAGAATCAAGCCTCTACCGGGTAACTGTCATTACGAATACAGTGTCACCATCAATGATGGAGGTGGTGATGAAACCAACAAACAGAGCACGAAAAATCCCGAAAAGATTCACGCCTTATGTATTTGCTTTCCTGATGGCAGGTATCATGGCTTTCCTGATGTCCATGGTGATTGTGGCGGCGAACAGCGGTATCCATCACGGATATCTATTCCAGGTACTGCATGCGTATGCGCTGGCCATGCCGGTGGCCTTTGTGTGCGTGCTGATCGTCAGGCCTGTCGTGATGCACCTGGTATCGGCGCTGGTGCATATCGATTAAAAATACTTCACCGGCTATCGTTCTTGGCTTTGAACGATAGCCGGCTTAGCAGAGTTGGCTGTTACGTAGCGAGTCATCGTTTGTAACCGACTCATACATCGAACTGTTGAATCTCGCCCGACAACAATACGCGTTTTCCTTGTTGTTTCGGCACTTGCGTCACTAGTGCCCTGGCGATTTTGCGGGCATCCACTGCTTTGTAATTCGCTGGCAACAATGGATTCAACAGCTTGCTTATCCAGATACCGATTCTCTCACCAGCACGCCTGGGCTGCTTCAGTTTTTCCCGGTCGCCTATGATCAATGACGGCCTGGCAATCACCAGCGACTCAAGATTCAATGCGGATAAGGCATCCTCCAATTCGCCTTTGACACGGTTATAAAATATGGAGGTATTGGCGTTCGCACCCTTGGCACTTACCAGGCCAACGCGTGTTGCACCTGCGGCTAGCCCGGCCTGCGCAACCGCCAAGTTTGCCTCGAGATCCACCGCCCTGAATGCAGACTGGCTGCCAGCCTGTTTGATGGTGGTGCCCAGGGCAAGGTAGATCTCATCCAGCGGCGGCAAGGCAGGGAGTGATTTGAAATCCACGACATGGGTGGTTAACCTGGGGTGTAACAGTTCTAACGGCCGCCGGCTCAATACATGTACCTCGGCAACGGAACCATCCTGCAATAAATAAGCCAATAGTGAGGAGCCCACCAGGCCAGATGCACCGGCCAGTACAATTTTACGATTTGCCATTGTTGAACCCTCCACCGAGTAAAATCCGCTGTTCCTGACATCATTTGGACATCATTACTGTATATCATGCATGCCTGATGCCGAGTCTATGGCAAAACCAGCAAATCACAAAAACATGAAGTCACAAACATCAGTCTACTTAAAAGTATCTACACCGGAATATCATTAGGAAATCAATGCCCGTTTTAAATAGTAATGCCGCGCGACTGGCCACCAGGCTAGCCTTTTTTGTAGGCGGATTTGGTCTTTCATGCTGGGCACCCCTCATCCCTTTTATGCGTGAACAACTGCATCTGGATCCCGGCATCTTAGGCAGTTTGCTGTTATGCCTGGGGCTTGGCTCGGTTTCAGCCATGGTAGTCACCGGCGCCATCAGTGCACGTTATGGCAGCCGCGCCATTATCATCCTCAGCGGCTTCACGCTGGCGATCACTGTCATGCTGCTACCGGTGGCTGAAAGCACGTTACAACTGGCGATCACCTTGTTGTTCTTTGGCGCATCCTTGGGTTCGCTCGACGTATCCATGAACCTGCATGCGGTAGAGGTTGAAAAAGCTTCCGAGCGCTCACTGATGTCCGGCTTTCACGCCATGTTCAGCGTGGGCGGCTTCGCCGGCTCAGCCATCATGACCCTGATGCTGAGCATGCACATGACTACCGTTCACAGTGCATTGGTTTCTGCCATTTTACTGGCGGTACTAATGGTGCTGACCTGGCCGCGACTGGCGCAAACACCCAGGGGCGAACATGGGCAGCTATTCTCACTCCCCAGAGGCATCGTACTGATCCTGGCGTTGTTAACCGGCATCGCATTCCTGGTCGAAGGTGCCATGCTGGACTGGAGTGCCCTGCTGATCACCGATGCAGGATTGGTGCCTACCGCGCAAGGCGGCCTGCCGTATATCGTGTTCTCCATCGCCATGCTCAGCGGCCGTTTTATGGGCGATGGATTAAGCAACCGGCTCGGCGATCGCACACTGTTGCTATGGGGCGGCAGCATCGCTGTGCTGGGGATTTTTCTGGCCGTGTTTGCCAGCTCCCCGCTCACTGCGTTGGCGGGATTCCTGTTAATAGGCGCAGGCGCTTCTAATACGGCACCGATATTATTCAGGCTGGCAGGTGCGCAAACCGAGATGCCGACCGGCCTGGCGGTGGCCGCCATTTCCACTGTCGGTTACTCAGGGGTATTACTCGGCCCGGCCCTGATAGGCTTTGTCGCACAACAAGTCGGCCTACCTAATGCCTTTATCATGCTGGCACTGCTACTCAGTCTGGTGCCAGCTAGCTCTTTCCTGATCACTAAAAATCATCCGAAAAAGTGATCCCCACTGCTGCTTTGCTGTGTATCACCTGCCTGCAAAGCAGCAACTCACTGAAGCCTGATTCCACCTCATTCAACCACCACATCATAACCTGCTGACTCAACGGCATAACACCAGCAGCGGTGCCGATAACACAGCATATCCAATGCATAATAATTTAATTTAAGTCATTGTTTTAATTAGTTTTTTATGATGGCACACTTTCTGCAATAAACAGATTGGTATCACTTCGTTTTGCGCCTGAAAACGCTCGAAAGTCTTATTCCAATCTTTCAAACAGCAGAGAGTTAAAATGACAACAAAATTAAAAATTCATCGTAAACAGTTAGCGGTTCTCACCGGGATGATCCTCAGCAGCCAGGCCTATGCAGATCCTACTATCCAGCGGGATGAAAACCTGTTCCTCAATATCGGCCTGGCTTCCCGCGTAAGCTTCAGTTCGATCAGTGATGCCGCACCAAACGGCAGAAGCCGCTCAAAAGACTTTGAGGTTGAAGAGGCGCGTTTGTACACCAATGGCAAATTGCATAAAAACGTGACTTATGAATTCAACTTCGCACGCAATGTCGCCGATGACAAGATCGAATTGCTGGACGGCCATTTAGGGTTAGAGATCAACAACTACGTCAATATTTGGGCAGGCCGCTTCCTGCCAGCAGCCAGCCGTGCATCTGCCTCCGCGCCTATGTATTCCACCACCTTTGATTTCCCGATCGCCGAGCAAGGCTCTTATGAGTTTGCCGGCCGTGATAACGGCGCGGTATTTTTTGGTTGGGACCAAAGCGCAGCATTTAAATACTATGTGTCTGCGACCAATGGCCGGCAAGGCGGCTCTAACCAGTCGGATAACTTGTCTTATGCCACCCGCCTGCAATATAACTTCTGGGATACCGAGCCAGGCTTTTATAACCTGGCCAGCTACGATGGCAAGAAGTCCATTCTTTCCGTCGGTGCTTCATACCGTTACCAGAAAGACGGCACCGGCACGATCATTAACCAGGGTGATTCCAAATACTGGAACGTGGATGCACGCCTGGAAAAACCATTGAGCAATGGTGCGGTGCTGGGCGCTGAAGCGTCTTACTACAATTACGACAACGACAATACCGGAGACACTGTGTTACCGGAAGCAAAAGGCTTTTTTGTCAATGGCAGCTACACCTTTGCCGATACCGTATGGATAGGCAAATTCCAGCCGAAAGTGATCTATCAGGAATTTAATAACGACACCACCGGCCTGGACCGCAAGCGTGTGGATGTGGGTGTGGGCTACCTGATCGATGGTGACAGCAATAAGCGTATTGATGTGTTTTACTTCCGGGAGAACCGTAATAACCTGCCGGATATCGATGGGATCAAGGCCATTTTCCATGTGGCGCATTTTTTCTAACGCATAAGAATCAACGTCTTAAAAAACGGCTTTCTGAGCCGTTTTTTTATTGCGAACGCAAGTCTATTTGCAACGAGGCAAAGTTAACTTCGTGTTGCATGCCTGCCATTCTTGCATAGGGTGAAGCACTAGTTTCGTACGGCATGCTGTATGCCTGCGGAACGGTTGGCTTATGCGCCTTCAGCAGTCCGTCATTCTGACGGAGGCCAATCCAGACAGAGTTAATGCTTAGCTTGGTTACAATCGAAGAGCCGGTGCCATAGTTAGGTAGGCTTTGCTCTTAAAAAGTATTTCTTCAGAATATTCACTTTCTATTTCGCCTCTAGGCGAGTGCCTTTCCTTTGCTTGCCCAAAGCAAAGGCACCAAAGTAAAGGGCACCCTAGCATCCGCTTGTTTCCTGCGTTGCTCGTCAAAACAAGCGGTCGCGAAACTCGACCTGGCAGCTCACACACAACGTGAGCTGCTGCGGGACTCGAACAAACGCTCCCTTCTTCCTTGTTTTGACTGCGCTACTCGGCGCGTCAGATAGGGGACCCGTTTTAACACCACCACGATGGTACTTTTATTGAATGCCGTAATTGAGGGCGCTTAGAAACTTCCAGCGTTTAGAAAAACAGCCTAACTTAGTTAGTTATTTTTATCTGTTTCAGTGCTTGAGCGTGATGCGATACAAAGAGATTCACCTATGTGGAAGCGTGTCCTTTTCATGGGCCCCTATCTGACGCGCCGAGTAGCGCAATCAGCGTGGGAGTTGTCGGCCAGCATCTGTGCGAGTTCCGCAACAAGCCACGTATTGTGTGGCTTGTCAGGGCGAGTTATGTTGGACGCCCACGTTGATGAGCAACGCAGGGAAAAAGCGGAAGCTAGGGTGCATTTCTTTTGGTTACTATTTCTTTGGGCAAGCAAAGAAAAGTAACTCGCCGAGGGGCGAAAAGCAACGGTGGATATTCAAAGAAATATCTATTAAAACCTACTGAAAGGGTTATGCCTTATCAATTGAAGTGACCAAGCTGTAAATTAACCTCGCCTGGATTCTGGCCTGCGCCAGAATGACGACCTAATTAGATTGCGCTACTGAAATAAGCTCTGACTAAACTCAGACCAGAGAAAGCTACATCTCCAAAATCATTGCTTACCCAAATACGAATCACTCAATGCCTGGCTGCTCGCTACCGTCTTCGCATCGCCATGATGAGCGATATGCCCGCTCTCCAGCACATAGGCATAATCGGCGTATCTCAATGCCACCGTGGCATTCTGCTCGGCCAGCAGGAAACTCAGGCCCTGTGTCTGCTGTAACTGGTGCACGATCTCAAAGATCTCTTCCACAATCTGCGGCGCCAATCCCATCGACGGTTCATCCAGCAGGATCAGTTTGGGATCCGCCATCAGTGCACGCCCTATCGCCACCATCTGCTGCTCACCGCCAGAGGTATAACCGGCGAGATTTTTACGTAACAACTTCAGCCTGGGGAAAAAGTTATACACTTTCTCCAGCTCCTGCGATAACACCCTGGCGGATGGGTGACGCACAAAAGCGCCGGTCAGCAAATTCTCTTCCACAGTTAAATGGCCGAAACAATGCCGCCCTTCCAGCACTTGCACCAGGCCTTGTGACACCAGTTGTGCAGGTGTGGCCTGGGTCACATCAAGGCCTCGATAAAAAATGTTGCCCTGCACAACTTCGCCACGTTGCGCGGGAATCAGGCCTGAAATGGCTTTAAGGATGGTGCTTTTACCTGCGCCATTGGCGCCCAGTAAAGCCACTATGGCTTGCTGCCCAACCTGTAGTGAAATATGTTTGATCGCAAAAATGACTTTTTCATAGATCACTTCAATATTATCCAGTTGCAGAATAGCTTCTGAACGTGGGTCGTGTTGTACTGCTGCGGGCTTCTCTATTGCCTGTGACATCAGACGCTCCTCAATTTGATTGCGAAGATAATTTTGTGAAATTACCCACGACATCAAACTAAAGAAAACAAGGATTAAGTGGCTACGAGGACAAATTGCTGCGTTGCACGGTACTCTTAACCAAGCCGTACTTTTGTACTGTCTTGATTCCTACGTTCCGTGCGCCTTGCACTTTATTCCTCTCGCTCACTTACTCCATGTTTCCTTGAACATGCATACCGCATCGGCGGTATGCATCTCCAATCAACACATAGCTGTTACTTGGCTGCTACTGTTTCCTTGCTGCAATCACGCGGGGTGATGCCTTTTTCCTTGGCGTATTCGTGGGAAGATTTTTCAATGATAGGACGCAACAACTGGCGGTCTGCCTGCACCCATTCTGAAATCACGTTCCACTTAGTGCCATCCCATTGCTGGAAGCGTACCGCCCCACCGCCTTCATGGTCAGCGCAACTTAATTTGAGCGGTTGCACCAGGCCCAAGGCACCCAGTTCAGTCAGGCGTTTGTCATCCAGTTTGAGGTTCTCAAAGCCCCAGCGCACTTCTTCACCGGTCAACGGGCGTTTGCCGAATTTGGCTTGCGCCACACGCACTGCTTCAACGTTCAGGATGCCGTTCACCACGCCCAGGTTGTAATACACATTCCCGAAACGTTTAGGGTCTTGCAGGTTGCCTTTACCGGCTTTGATCACATATTGATTGATGCCTTGCAACACCGGGAAGCTGGTGCCTGAAGGATGCGTGGTGATTGAGATAAAACCTTTGGCGGCATTACCGGCAGGCGCTGCGTCATCTTCGGAGTTACTCCAGATATTGCCAATGATATGGTTAGCCGGGAAACCGGTTTTCTGCGCGGTTTTCAACGCTACCGGGTTCATCACGCCCCAGCCTCGCAAAATCACCCAATCCGGTTTGATGCGGCGTATGGTCAGCCATTGGGATTGTTGCTCATTGCCAGGATGCGGCACTTCCAGCAAAGTGAGCTCAAAGCCATATTTCTTGGCCAGCAGTTCCAGGATAGGGCTGGTTTCCTTGCCGTAAGGTGAGCCGTGGTACAGCGTCACGATTTTTTTGCCTTTGAGTTTATCCAGGCCACCGGATTGGGTCGCAATGTAATTCACAATTGCAGACACTTCGCTGTAAGGGTTCAACTGCAATGGGAACGCATATGGAAACACGCTGCCATCCGTAGAGTCTGTGCGGCCATGATTGATGGTGATCAATGGTAATTTATCTGCGGTTGAGCGCTCCAGCGTGGCGTAAGCAATACCCACTGACAGTGGATTGGTCGCTGCGGCCGGGGCACCGTTCAAGCCTTTTTTCAGGCGCTCGTAGCACTCCACGCCTTTTTCCACCACGTACTCGGTCTCGCACTCACTCCAGGTGAATTTCACGCCATTGACGCCACCCTCTTTGGCATTCACGTATTTCAGGTAATCAATAAACCCGCCAAAAAAGCCGGAACCGCCAGCTGTGTAAGGCCCGATCCGGTAACTTTGCAACGGGAAATACTGTTCATTCGCCGCCTGCACTTGCGCCGTGACACTGGCGATGCCCAACCCTAATGCCAGCCATAGCCAGCGATGTTTGCCTAAAAACTTCACTTTGAAACTCCTTTTTTTAGAAAATATAAGAATTGTTTTAAATAATTTTTGGTTATATAAAAAAGCGTTATTTGCCATTCAACACATGAAAAATCTCCTTACTGGATTGAACGACCTTTAATTAACTCTGGGAAAGAATTAAATTTAGAAACGCAATGGCCAGACACGCAGCCGTTGTTTAATGGTTTGCCAGACCTTGGCTAACCCGTTGGGCTCTTTGATCAGGAAAAATATGATCAACGCACCGAAAATCATCTTCTGAAAATTCTCCAGCTGCCCAGGATCGATCGCGCCGGCAAACAAGCCCGATGACAGGTTCGACAGTAATACAGGGAACAGCACAATAAAGGCCGCGCCCAGGAAATTACCTAAAATGCTGCCCATGCCACCAATGATGATGATGAACAGAATTTGAAATGAGCGTGTTAAATCAAAGCCGTGCGGCTCAACGGTGCCCAGGTAGGTGAACGCCCACAGTACGCCTGCGATACCAAGGTAGAATGAACTGATCGCAAACGCCAGCAATTTGGTTTTCGGCACCGATATACCGATCACTGCCGCCGCAGTATCCATATCGCGCACCGCCATCCACTTTCTGCCCAGCTCACCGCTGACAATGGTTTTGGCTAACAAGCCCAGCGCCACCACGACGGTCAGCGTCAGCAGATAGCGCCCCACCGGCGAATTGAAATCTGAACCAAACACATGCAATGGCGGTGCAGTGATCACTCCTGAAGAGGAGTTATTTGAAAACCAGGGGAAATTGGTGAATACCCATTGCACAAAAAACTGGGCAGCGAGCGTCGAGACGATGAGATAAAAGCCTTTGATACGCAGACTGGGTAAACCGACAATCAGGCCGACGCCACCGGCAGTCAACCCGCCTAAAATCAGACTCGCAATCAACGGCAACCCTTCAATCCTCAGATTGAAGTTATAGGTGGCAAATGCCCCGACCGCCATAAAAGCCGCTGAACCCAGCGACAATTGCCCGGCATAGCCTGTCAGCAAGTTAAGACCCAGGCCGGCCAGTGATAACACCAGAAATGGGATCAGGATGGCGCTGAACCAGTAATCGTTGCCTATGGATGGCACTACCAGGAACGAAAATGCCAATAAAAGCGCGAATGCCAGCCGCTCCTGCCTGAGCCGGAAGAATCGTTTATCAACACGATAAGTGGTTACAAATTGTCCAGATTCTTTATAAAGCATCTTGCACCCTGCTAAACGCGTTCTATCGCTTTGTCGCCAAACAACCCGTATGGCCTGACCAGTAAAAACAACACGGCCAGTACATATGGAAACCAGTTTTCGATACCGCCACCGATCAGCGGACCGATAAATACTTCTGCCAGTTTTTCGGAGGCACCGACGATAAGCCCGCCGACAATCGCACCTTCAATCGAAGTAAATCCGCCAATGATCAGCACCGGCAATGCCTTGAGCACGATCAGTGATAAGGAGAATTGCACGCCGACCCTGGCGCCCCACAGGATGCCCGCGACCAGGCCGACAAATCCGGCCACCGCCCACACGATCAGCCATAAGCGCTGTAATTTGATACCCACTGCCAGCGCAGCCAGCTGATCGTCAGCCACCGCTCGCAGGGAAATACCGATGCGTGTTTTGTTAAACAGAAAGCCGAGCAAGGCGACTAAACCACCCGCAATACCAGCCGCAAATAGATCAAACTGGGAGAGCAGGATGCCGAATACTTCATAAGGCTCATCGTTGATACCGATGTCGAGCGCATGCACTTGCGCGCCCCACACTGCCTGCGCCAGGCCTTCGACGATATAGCTCAAGCCTAGCGTCGCCATAAACAAGGTGATTGGTGAACGATTGACAAGCTGCCGCAGTACCAGCACTTCTATCAACCAGGCCAGTACTGCCATAGTGATCAATGTGATCGCAAATGCCCCCCAGAAAGGAATGCCTCTTTCCACCAGGCTGACAAAAGTCAGTGCAGCGAACAGCACCATGGAGCCCTGCGCGAAATTAAATACACCCGATGCTTTGTAGATCAGTACAAAACCGATGGCGACCAGCGAGTACATCACGCCTGCCAGCAAGCCGCCGGTTAACACTTCCAGAAAAAAATTCATTGTTTCATCATCCTCTGCAAGCCTAGTGTTTAGTACCCAGGTAAGCGGCCAGCACATCCGGATTGACCCGCACTTCATCCGGCGTGCCATCACCTATCTTCTTGCCATAATCCAGCACCACTACGTGGTCTGAAAGCGACATCACCACGCCGATATCATGTTCGATCAGTACAATGGTGGTACCGAACTCCTGGCGGGTTTCTATGATAAATCGGCTCATTTCGGCTTTCTCCTCGGCATTCATGCCTGCCATAGGCTCATCCAGCAATAGCAGTTCGGGCTCTGCCGCCAGCGCACGCGCCAGCTCGACCCGCTTTTGCAAGCCATAAGGTAAATTGCCGACGATACTGTTGCGCCAGGGTTGTAGCTTGAGGAAAGCAATCACTTGCTCGGCCTTTTGCCGCTGGCTCAATGCATCCGCCGGTGCGCGGCCGATATTAAACACTTGCTCTATCCAGCTGCTTTTCACTTTCAGGTTGGTGCCGGTCAGCACGTTATCCAGCACCGACATGCCTTTGAACAAGGCGATATTCTGGAAAGTCCTGGCTACGCCGCGCCTGGCAGCCCATTGTGGATGTATGCTTTTTCTGGCATCACCCTTATAAAAAATGCGCCCTTCGTCGGCCTGGTAAACGCCATTAATCACATTCAACAATGAGCTTTTGCCGGCGCCATTGGGGCCGATCAGCGCGCAAATTTCCCCTTTGTTGACTGAGAAACTGATGTTGGTGATGGCTTTCACGCCTTTGAAGGACAAGGAAATGCCATCGAGGCTTAATAGCTGCGTTCCCTCTGTCATATAGCCGTCCTTAAGTTTTTCAGCCCAAAGTAATGCTCAACGTTGTTATGTGGCCGTGGAATCACTTGTAACGGGCTGGCCTGCCAGTCGGTCTCTTCCGGCCAGTCACGCACCTGGATACCAATCGATTTAAAGAACTGCTCTGCTTCCGCTGATAAAGGCTCGCCAACCAATAAAGGCACGCGTGCGTGACGCAAACCCAGCACATCTTTTAATGGCTGAATCACCAGCCAGCTTGCAATTGATGCTAGCAACGGCACACGCTTTTGGTAGTTATTCAACGCCCATTTAACCAGTGAAAATTGCCACGTTGCTGGCAGCGGCCAGCGCGATTGCACTAATGTATATAACCTATGATAGGTCGCCGCAGTGCCTGCTACCAAGGTTGGCCCCAACTCGCGTCTATCGGTATCCCTGGTGGACAAGTTCTCGGGGAAATTAAGCTTGAAGCCTGCCAGCAACCATGGCGAAAGCAGGTATCTGGCGTGACCACTCGCAGCAAATGCACGAGCGGCCAGTGCTTCTTCTTTATCGGTCAGTAACTCATGTACTACCAGCTGGCGGCCATTCTTCAACAATTCCGCATGACCGAGTTCGCGGTATTCCAGTTGATACTCTTCACCCAAACGGTAAAAGCGGAATGCCACGCTTTCTGGCGTTGCCACTGCTGCCAATGTGCCAGGCACCGCTTCACCCTCGGAGATGATTTTCGTATAAGCATGTATGGCAGGATGCGCGTAATCAGCCAGCCCGCGTGCATTGGCGTAAATCACCACTTGCACATCGGGCTTGGCGTCGAACACCTGGTCCACTTGTGCCTGCGCTTCTGCAAACACAAACTGCGGCCGCAAGGTATGCAGCAGATCCAGTAACTGCGGTTGTGCATACGACGGGTCTAGTGGCGCAGCAATGCCGCCCAGCCAGTGTGCAGCTAAAGAAAGCAGTAAGGCTTCCGGCCTTGGCTCGCTTAGCAGGAACAATGTATCGCCATTGCCAAACCCCTGCTGCTTTAAAAACCGCGCTGCCAGCAACACTTCGTTATGCACTGCCTGCCAGGTGTGTTCATGCCAGATACCCAGTTTTTTATGGCGGATAGCCACCTGTGCAGGCCGTTTTTCAGCCTGAACAGCGAGCCAGTCGGGTAAGGTGTCAGCAGCCATGGTTATTCCGGTATTGATCAGGCAGCTTTAGCCAGTTTTTTAGCTTCCAGCTCGCGCACCAGCGGCAATACTTTTTCACCAAAGTAAGCCACTTCTTCCTGGAAGTGCAGGAAGCCGGACAGGATCAGGTCAACGCCCACTGCCTTCAATTCAACTATGCGTTCGGCGATCTGCTGCGGTGTACCGATCAGGTTGGTTTTAAAACCATCGTTATATTGCACCAGGTCTTCAAAGGTGGATTTTGCCCAGTTACCCTCTTTTTCCGGGCTGGCGGCACCGGCATTTTTCACCTCATGACCAAAGGCATTCACTGCATCCGGGTTGGCTTTATCAATGATCTCTTTCAGCACGGCCCGTGCTTCTTCTTCGGTATCGCGCGCAATCACAAATGCATTCACACCGACTTTCACGCTGTGATTATTGGCAGCTGCCTTGGCGCGGATATCATCCACCTGCGCCTTGATGCCTTCAACGGTATTGCCATTGGTGAAATACCAGTCAGACACGCTGGCAGCATTGTCACGTGCAGCACGTGAACTGCCACCCTGGAAGATTTCCGGATGCGGCTGCTGCAATGGTTTTGGTTTTAAGGTGTAGTTGCTGAAACGGTAAAAGTCGCCACGATAGGTAAAATTATCCTGGGTCCAGATACCCTTTAAAGCCTCGATAAACTCTTTGGAACGGCGATAGCGCTCATCATGATCCAGCCAGTGTTCACCAATCGCCGTAAACTCGCCACGGAACCAGCCGGAAACGATATTCACCGCAACACGGCCTTCAGTCAGCAAATCGATGGTTGCCAGCTGTTTGGCTGCCAGCACGGGATTCCAGGGGCCAGGTAAAATGGCGGCGATCACTTTCAGTTTAGTAGTCGCCGCCAGCAAGGCATGCGAAAAAGACACTGACTCATGCTGGAACTCGGCACCATAACCGGCGGTGAAGCGGATCTGGCTCAAGGCATATTCAAAACCGGCCTTCTCGGCAATCTGTGCCAGCTTACGGTTGTAATCGATATCCCAGCTGGTGCGCTGCTCGATATTGCTGACTACCAGGCCACCGCTGACGTTTGGTACCCAATATGCAAATTTAATGTTTTTTGTACTCATCACCCATCTCCAAATCTCAAGTTTCTCTAAATTCAGGTTCTCTAAACTCTGTTTTCTATAAATACCGGTTCACTGGCCTGCGTTAAACCGCTTGCAGGCTGGCAGCCTTCACCAGCTCACGATGTTTCAATAATGGCAACGCGCGTTCAATCGCCAGTGCTATACGTGCTTTCACTGTTTCGCTTTTCACTTTGTAATTTTCAAAGTCACCTTCGGTGGCATAGACGCCGATAGGCAAGGTCAATGCCTGGAAGAAGCTGAATAAAGGCCTTAGCTCATGGTCGATGATCAGGGCATGACGTTCGCTACCGCCGGTAGCACCCAGCAGCACAGGCACATCAATCAATGCTTCGTAATTGACCAGGTCAAACAGGTGCTTGAACAAACCGGTGTATGAGGCGCGGTAAACCGGGGTTGCCACGATCAGCAGATCAGCGGTTTCAATCGCTTCGATATCTTTCTGCACTTTCGCAGGCAGATGTTTCGGGTCGAAAGAAGAAACCAGGCTGCTGCCGATTTCGCTCAACTCAATCGAGTGCAACTCAATCGGGATATGTTGGCCCAGTTGCTGGGTTAGCGCTTCTACCAGCGCGGCAGTGCGTGAAGGTAATTTATAGCTGCCTGAAACAGCAGTGACTTTTAATGGACGACTCATGTATGGCTCCTAAACTTTGGTTGCCGGCGCCAATTTGATGTGTTCAATATCGGCTAAGCCAGCTCCCTGTAGATATAGCAGCAACCATGCCAAGACTATTTTTATATATTTTTCAATGAGTTACATGAATTTCATGCAATTTAATCATGTTGAAATTTAGCAACATATGCTGATGCGCTGCTGATATAGCAGCAGGAAAACTGGAAATACAGCATCTGAAGCGTGCTTATCTAGCTAAAAACGCGCCATCTATTGCTGATTAATCAGCATCCATTCAGCAGAAAGCTGTTTCTGAAGCGCTCCCTCTTGCAGCAATATCAAACAAATACATTTAAATTCAGTTACTTATCTATTGGCATGCTAAATGCAATAAAAGTAATGACGCGTAGCGCAACTTAACAACTAAGGAAACACGGAATAAGTGACTGCGCTTTTCAATCTCCCTACTTTTACAAGGATTCAAATATGACTGCACATGCAAGCAACGTTGCGCATCTGCCCGAGAGCCTGAACCAGGCCCATGATCATCGCGGCAGGGATGCTGCCCACATCATTAAAAGTGATGCCGAAGCTATTGCGGTGGCTCACCAGGTTGCCAGTGAAATCGCCAAGGAAGCGTCAACCCGTGACAAGGAAAGACGCTTGCCGCGCAAAGAACTAGATTTATTCTCCAGCAGCGGTTTGTGGGGTATCACCGTGCCTAAGGAATACGGTGGCGCAGGCGTATCAAACAGAACCCTGGCAGAAGTGATCGCGATCATAGCCGAGGCTGACCCCAGCATAGGGCAGATCCCGCAAAACCATTTGTACATGGTGGAAGGCTTGCGCCTGGATGGTACAGACTTTCAAAAAAGATACTTCTTCGAGCTGGTATTGCAAGGCGTGCGTTTTGGCAATGCGTTCTCTGAAGTCGGCACCAAGAGCGTCAATGACGTTAAGACCAAACTGACCCCGGCCAATAGTGGTTACTTCCTGAATGGCAAGAAATTCTATTCTTCAGGCGCCTTGCTGGCAGATTGGGTGCCGGTCGTGGCCAAAAACGAAAATGACGATACTGTAGTGGCGTTTGTGCCGGCCGGTGCTGAAGGCCTGACCATTATTGATGACTGGTCCAGCTTTGGCCAGCGCACCACTGCCAGCGGAACCACCATCCTCGAAAATATTTTTGTCCCCAGCGAACATGTAGTGCCGCATCACCTGGCGTTTGACCGCCCTACCGCCATGGGCCCGGTAGCACAGATCATCCAGGCGGCAGTAGATACGGGCATTGCCCGCGGTGCATTCAAGGATACGCTGCATTTCGTGCGTAATTACACTCGTCCATGGATAGATACCGAGCTGGAACACGGCTACGAAGACCCGCATACCATTAAAGATATCGGCGACCTGCAAATCCGCATCCATGCCACTGAAGCTTTATTGGCCCGCGCCGGTGAATATATCGATGAAGCTCAACGCAATCCGAATGAAGAAACAGTCGCCGAAGCTTCCATTGCGGTGGCAGAAGCCAAAGTGCTCAGTACCGAAACCGCCCTGCTGGCAGGCAGCAAGTTATTTGAGCTGGCAGGCACCCGCTCTACCCTAGGGGAATACAATCTGGACAGGCACTGGCGCAATGCCCGTACGCATACCCTGCATGACCCGGTGCGCTGGAAATATCATGCGGTGGGCAATTACAGCCTGAACAAGGTTAAGCCACCGCGGCATCCGTGGATTTAATCAGGACGTACTTAAAAATATAGAAAAATAAACCCGCCATTGGCGGGTTTATTTTGATGGTACTTCCCGTTTGATGGATGGTTTAGGCATAGTTCTCACTTTTTAAATGCACCCTTCTCACACCAGAACTTAGTTTTTACTTCTGGCTGAGCTTGAAAGAGTAATTGAGCTTGCTCGCAGTTACCTCTGTTATAAACTTCACCATCAGTAGCATCAAACGAGGCAACGTGAATACGCATATTTTCGTTTGTGCCGCTGTTGCGATAGAGAGTAAATATTTCGTTACCAGAGTCGCAACCTGCTAGCGCGAGAAGAGAAAGGGATAGCAGAATTCGGAGAGATAAATTCATAAATACCTGGCGTTTAAATTATGGAGCCTGCTTTAGTAGGTCTTCCTTGAATGATGAGTTATGCACTTTATTAACAATTTTGATTGTAAAAAAGAAAACTATTAAAAATAAGAGCCAATTTATAGTAACTACCTCAATTTCATACTGTTCATTAACAGTGAAAGTTATAAATGATAAATAGAGAAAAAGAGTTGCGGCGATTGAGTAAAGTAATGGTTTTAAATTTAAAAATTTTGAAAGCATCGCTGCAAAAATTGCACAACAAAGTGTGGTGGGTAATTTATCCATTGAAAGAACCAAAGCTATATTGTTATTAAATGAAGATGTTAGGCATTTAGAGGCATGGATTGAAAAATCTACAGGCTCAGTAATTAGAATAAATGATAAACAAACTCCAACTACGATAGATATAAAAAATCTAATTAGCTGTTTTTTATGCATAAAGTTTGAATTAGGAAAGCCACTTCGCTTCCAATAGTTAGAACTCAAAGTAACCACCAATCTCAGCGTCATAGAAACGAGCAGAAAGTGCCTCACATAGATCTTATAATTGATATTTCCCTGTCTCCCCATACACCAGTAACTGAGATTATTCGCGGTGAGTCAGCGTCATCTTGAGCCTCTATTTCTAACGATAACAAAAGGGTTGTTTCTTTCTTAGGAAAATATTTCAGTAAGATAGCCTCAACTTCAGTTCGTGATCCAAGTGGTTCAGGAATCCAGTCTTGGGGGAGAATTTCAAACTCACGTTTTTCTCTAAAAATTATTCCAATGCTGCTCATATATTTCTAACGTCTGAACTAAGAGGGGCGCGTCAGCGCGTCCCTCTTGAATGATGGGTCAAGTAGAATTTCTTAATACGTAATCCAATATACCTTGAAATATGAAAAGCAATAATGAAGGGCAATCCTCCTATAACTATAAGCCCAACAAGTTCCTCCAGACTATTTAGAGACATTAAAAACCATAACAATATTAAATATGTAATAAAAGATATTAGAAGAAATTCCTTTGAATTACTTCTCGAAAAGATTGAAGTTCCACCGGCTAAAACACCACCTATGAAAGGCATTGTTAAAACTCCAATTAAAATAACTAACATTCCAGTCTCATCTTCATGAGCTATGGCAGCAGTTGGAAGGTAAAACATAAAAATTCTTATGAGCAGTTTACGCATAAATACCTAACGTAAAGTAGGCATCCTGAATGACGCGAAACTTTCCGTCATCGATGCTTTTCTGGTTAATGAATGACGCATTTTAAGAGCCTATCCAATTACTTGTGTATTTTTAGGCATCCTAAATCAATTACCTAAATACGTCACTAAATCGATACTCAGCATCAATAAAAAAGCCCTCTCTCAGAGGGCTTGTTAGTATCGAAAAGTGACATTAATCAAGATACTGCATGGCAGCATCGAGCAATCTTGTTGAGTTTTGTGAGGTGTCGGCTGCGCCATAATGTTTAAAATCAAAAGGCAGGTGTTGTGCGCGATAGGCTTTGAGGTCTGCAATGGTAATGACCTTCAAACCGTGTTTTCTGGCAAATCGCAACAAGTCGGGGCGTCTCGCCATGCTGCCATCCTCATTGACGATCTCGCATAGCACACCCGCCGGACTGAGACCTGCCATTGCAGCCAGGTCATACGCGGCTTCGGTGTGACCGGGGCGTTCCAAAACACCTCCTACCCTGGCGCGGAGAGGGAATATATGGCCGGGACGCAAAAAGTCGTTGGCGCGTGTGCTGGGGTCAGCCAGTTTGCGCAGGGTTAATGCGCGCTCGGCTGCCGATATGCCGCTGGTCGTTCCATGTTTGTAATCCACACTGACCGTGAATGCAGTACGAAAAGGGTCGCTGTTTTGCGTCACCATTTGCGGAAGTTGCAATTCACGCAGACGCTCTTCGCCCATGGCGACGCAGACCAGGCCGCTGGTGTGCCTGACCAGGAAGGCCATTTGTTCAGTGGTGATTTTTTCGGCGGCGATGATCAAGTCCCCTTCATTCTCACGGTCTGTATCATCGACGACAATCACAAACTCGCCATTGGCGATGGCTTCGATCGCCTCGCTGACCGCATCAAACTTCTCAGTATTATTTTGCATTTAAAACCACTCCTTACTCTTTTTTGCTCAGGTTCAACAACCTTGCTGCATTGCCATAAAACACTTTTTCCAGCACTTCATCCTTGAAACCCAGCTGGACGAAATCAGCTATGGTTTGCTGCATAGGCCGGAACGGGTAAGAAGTGCCGAACAACAGCTGGTCACCCAGAAACTTGTTGGCGGCCTGCACATAGAGTTCTGCGCCGGGCTGGAAGATGTACATATCGGGCACCAGATATAAATTCGGATAACGGAAGGCAGCGCCAACTATCTCGTTTACAAACGGGTAGTAGCCGTGGAAACAAATGATGTTTAAATCCGGATATTTTCTTGCCAGCCGTGCCACGGCATTCGGGTGCGCATAATCCAGGTCAGGCGTGGTTGGGCCGGACATCACGCACACCGGCACCTTATGCCGCTGGCATGCCTGGTAAACCGGATCAAATAGCGGGTCATCTGCAAAGCGGGCTGGCTTGCCGAAGCCCGGCTCGATGTTGATGGCTTTAAACTGGTGTTGATTGATTGCCTGATCAATCGCGGCGAGTGCGCTTTCCACACCGCGGGCTTCAATGTCTACCGACCCCAGCCCGACCAGTTTTGGGCTTTGCTTGACCAGTTGCGCGACCTGGTGATCGTCTATGGTCAGATCAGGTGTTTCGCGGCCGACCACCACTGCATAATCAATACCTGCAGCATCAATTTCCTGCAAGTATCCTTTAACGGTGTAAGAACGCCGGAAATGTTCGGGCTCCAGCGAACCTACACGCTGGTTCAACCACTTTGCGGTTTCGTAGGAAGGTGTGTCAGGCGTTGCGCCAAAAAAGTCATGCAAAAATGCAGGACGGTTACGCATATCAATGATTTTTTGTTTCATAAATCCAATTCAATAAAAGTTAGGAAGGACGCAATAAGTGAGCGAGCGGGATAAAGTGCAAGGCGTACGGAACGCAATAATCAAGACAGTACATAAAGTACGGCTTGGTTATGAGGCTGTGTTTTGGAAAGCTCTCACAACGCAGCAATTTGCTCGCGTAGCCACTTATTCCGTTCTTTCTTAAGCGTAGAAGCTAGGGGTTGGATACTTGCCGTTCAGCGCCCAATCCCCCAGGTCTTTCAGTTTGTAATCCACCGGGTCATGCAGGGTATACACCCGCAAATTGCGCCAGTACCTATCCATGCGCAATTTGGCGGTGGTCGCCCGGGCACCAGCGACTTCGAAAATCCGCGTCGTGACATCGAGGCCGGATCTGGTGGCATTGACCTTGGCCGAGAACACCGCCAGCGCAAGTTCGCCACGGGTTTTTTCGTCTAAAGAAAGGTCTTTGCCCCAGGCTTTATCGAGCAAAGCGGCTGCGTGATCAGCAAGAATGGCCGAGGCATGCAAGCCGGACCAGAACTCACCGTAATGCAGCAATGTGAACGGATCTTCGTGTATGGTTTGCGCCAGCGAACCTGACCAGACGCGGCTATTGCTGCTGGTGTATTTCAAGCCTTCTTCCAGCGCGCCTTCAGCGATGCCGATATAGATATTGGTGAATATCAATTGTGCGACCAGCGAACGCAGGCTGGCGAATGAAGAACTGAGCGGTCCCGGATCAATCAGAAGCTCGCTCTCATCCACTTGCAACTGCGTGAATTCAGCGCTGCCGCTGTCCGTCTGGCGTTGGCCGATATTGTCCCAATCCCCTTTCAGATGAATGCCTTTGCGATGGGTAGGCACCGCCGCCACCAGGAACTTGCCGGTGTTTTCTTCTATGGCAGAGACGATCATGTAATCCGAATCCATAGAACCGGAGCAAAAACTCTTCTGGCCGGTGAACTCGTAACCGCCTGGAACTTTGTGCGCGATGGTGCGGTTATCCAATGGATTAAGCGCATTGCCCCACCACAAATTGTGGCTGGCGGTCAGCTGGTAATAGTGTTGCCATTGCTGGTCACTGGCGTACAGACGGATGGAGGTCAGCATCAAAAACTGGAAGGCAAATACTTGTGCGATAGAACTATCGACACGCGCGATCTGGCGGATGATGGTATAGATCTCCTGCCAGTTGCCGCCCAAACCGCCATAGGTTTGCGGAATCAGTAATTTCAACAACCCGCTATCGCGTACAGCCTGGCGTTGCTCAAAAGGCGTGCCGCCCGCTGCATCACGCTCGACCGCGGTTTTAGCCAGATAGGCGGTCAGTTGTTGAACAACATCCTTAACACCACCGCTAAATTGAATACCATGCGCATGCAGATCAGATGAGGTGGATGAGTTATTTTTCGCGGCGTCATTAGGTAATGCCTTGCCATTCAACGCGTCGTTGTGGCGTGGGATAGTTACAAAACTCATGGATACTCCCTACGCCGCATGCTTGACTGGTTTGGCCGCACCGAATGGACCGGTCATATTGGTGTTGATACTGACCTCGGCTTCAACCCGGGATTGCACAGGCAAAAGCGGGAACAACAATTCCGCCACACGGTAGGACTCTTCCAGGTGTGGATAGCCGGAGAAGATAAAGTAATCAATACCTAGCGCCTGATATTCTTTAATTCTGTCAGCCACTTCCTGCGGGTTACCGACAAGCGCCGTACCGGCACCGCCGCGTACCAGGCCAACCCCTGCCCACAAATTGGGGGACACTTCCAGCTTATCGCGCCGTCCCTGGTGCAACGCGGTCATTTTCTTTTGCGCGACGGAATCGAAATTCGCCACTGCTGCCTGCGCAGCAGCAATCGTCTCATCCGTGACATGCGAGATCAACTCCTCTGCAGCAGTCCAGGCCTGCTCGCTGGTTTCACGCACGATCACATGCAGGCGTATGCCAAACCTGATACTACGGCCCTGTTGTGCTGCCGCTTCGCGGATCACGCGTATCTTTTCGGCAACTGCTGCCGGTGGTTCACCCCAGGTCAAATGCACATCGACATGCTTGCTGCTCAGTGCAATCGCCGCTTCCGATGCCCCGCCGATAAACAATGGTGGATAAGGTTTTTGCAGGCTGCCGGTGGGCAGGCTGGCACCTTTTACCCGCAAATAATCACCTTCGAAATCGACCACCTCTTCCGCCAGTACCGCACGCCAGATAGATAAAAACTCCTCTGCTTCAGCATAGCGCTCGTCATGGGCGAGAAAACTGCCTTCCGCCTGCTGCTCTGCCGGGTCGCCACCAGCCACCACATTGATCAACAGACGGCCACCTGAGATACGATCAAAAGTCGATGCCATCCGCGCGGAAACCACTGGCGAGATAAATCCCGGACGCACAGCGACCAGGAATTTGAGTTGTTTGGTCTCATTGACCAAGGCAGATGAAATCACCCAGCCATCTTCGCAGGAGCGGCCGGAGGGGACTAAAACCCCGCCAAACCCAAGGCGATCAGCCGCCTGTGCGATCTGTTTTAAATAAGAGAATGTTGCCGGCCTGGCACCTTTGCTGGTGCCGAGGTAACGCTGGTCACCATGTGTAGGTAAAAACCAGAAGATTTCCATGATAGTGCTTTCCTTAACTCGTGCTACAGAAGTAAGTGTCTTACTGCAAAGAGCATGCCATAAATAAAAACCAATAAATTCAGCTACTTAAATTGCATGAAATGAATGTTGCTGGAAAATCAGCACAATCTTCAGGGGTGCTGCTGTAACAGCAGCATAGTTGCTGATATAGCAGCAACTTAGATTTAGATGGAAGATTCCGGGTCATCAAAAGCTGATTGCGCCAACACAGATATATAAATATAACCTTTTGATTTACATAGACTAATTGTTATGACCAAAGGATTTCTTTGACTTACAGATACGGGAAATTGAGGTGTAGCCGAGTTGGCACAAATCCTGCTGAATACTTCAGCATATGCAACAAGCTGGATATAACTTTTGAATATAAATCAATTTGCCGTGCTGCCCACGGTGCATTTAAGTGAGGGGTTGGAGCCTTTAGAGGTAGCGAGACTGTTGGCCGACGCATTTTCGTTGACCGCGGTAGAGCGTGACCACAGAGGCGGCACGCCAAAGTTTGAACGTGATGCTATCCGTAACAGCGGCTTATTGTCTCTCATCATTCCGCAACAGTACGGTGGCTATGGCGCCAACTGGCAGGAAACCTTGCTGGTCGTGCGCGAGTTTGCCAAAGTGGATAGCTCTATCGCCCATGTGTATGGCTTCCAGCACCTGATGCTGGCGACCGTGCGCCTGTTTTCGCGGCCTGACCAATGGGAGCGCTGGTTTGAGCAGACCGCACAATCGAACTGGTTCTGGGGCAATGCCCTGAACCCGCTGGATGACAGGGCCATTTCAAAATCGTATGCGCACTGGCACGAGTTTTCCGGCAAGAAAAGCTTTTGCTCTGGCGCTCTGGATTCGGAGATGCTGATTGCATCAGCCATCAAAAAGACGGATGGCGAACTGGTGATTGCGGCTATCCCTACCCTGCGCACAGGCATCACTATCATGGATGACTGGGACAATATCGGCCAGCGCCAGACAGACAGTGGTACGGTGAATTTCGAGAAAGTACGTGTAGAAGAAAACGAACTGCTGACCGAGCCGGGTCCACTCAGCAACCCCTATGCCTGCCTGAGGCCGCTGATCGCGCAACTGATACTGACCAATATTTACCTGGGTATTGCAGAAGGCGCTTTTAATGACGCGCAGAATTACACCCTGCATGAAGCCAGACCGTGGAAGAATTCAAACGTGGCTTTAACCAGCGAAGACCCTTATATCCTCAGCCATTATGGTGAATTCTGGGTAGGCCTGGAAGCAACGCGGGCGCTGACCAACCTGGCTGCGGAAAAGCTGGACGAAGCCTGGTCTAAAGAACTGGCACTCACCGAAGAAGAGCGTGGCCTGGTGGCGACCAGCATCAGTGCCGCCAAAGTGCTGGCTACCCGCACCGGCCTGGATATCACCAGCCGCATGTTCGAAGTGGCAGGTTCCAGGGCAACACATGCAGGCTTGAGACTGGACCGGCATTGGCGTAACCTGAGAACACATACCCTGCACGACCCCATAGATTACAAAATCAAGGAGCTGGGTGAATGGGCGCTGAATGGCAGCTTCCCTAACCCTACATTTTACTCATGAAAATTATGGACAAATTTATCGAGCATCTGGATCACTCCCCTGCCGGCGAATACCGCGAGAATGAGAAGAAGCTGCTGACGCTGCCCAACTCGCGTTCGCTGACCACCTCTATCCGGGCCACGGCGCAGGTATTTGAAGATCCCAAATCCATCGCGCTGCTCAGCCGCATCAACCAGATCGCCCCCAGTGATGCGAATGTGCTGATCATAGGCGAAACCGGCACCGGCAAAGAGCTGATCGCCAGGCATGTGCATGAGCTCAGCAACCGCAAAGGAAAACCATTCGTGGCGGTGAACTGCGGCGCGTTTTCTGAAACGTTGGTCGAGAGCGAGTTGTTCGGCCATGAGAAAGGTGCGTTCACCGGTGCCTTTGTCGCCAAAGCAGGCTGGTTTGAGGCAGCGAATGGCGGGACATTGTTCCTCGATGAAATCGGCGATTTGCCACTCAATATCCAGGTCAAACTGCTACGCGTGTTGCAAGAGCGTGAAGTCGTCCGCCTGGGTGCAAGGAAATCGACACCGATCGATGTGCGCCTGGTCGCCGCCACTAACGTCAGGCTGGAAGAAGCAGTACAGGCCGGCAACTTCCGCGAAGATCTATTCTATCGTCTTAGAGTCGCCCATCTGGAATTGCCTACCCTGAGAAACCGCCCTGGCGATATCCTGCCGCTGGCTGAATACTTTGTCGGCGAATACACCCGCCGCCTGGGTTACTCCGAAATCCGACTGGATGACTCCGCCAGGCAGAAACTGTTACAGCATAGCTGGCCAGGCAATATCCGTGAGCTGGAAAATGTCATCCACCACTCGCTGCTGATCTGCAAAAACAACGTCGTGCGCAGCGAAGACCTGCACCTGTCTTCCATACAATTACACCGACAGAAATCCGAACAGCAATTGCAGCATCAGGTTGAAACCGATGTGCTGAAAGAAGCCTTTGACCAGTTATTTGAATCAGGCAAGCAGGATCTATATACCTATTTTGAAGATGCGTTTGTCAAAGCGGCCTATGACCATTGCCACCAGAACCAGGTGCAAACCGCCAAATTACTCGGCGTCAGCAGAAACGTTGTGCGGGCGAAGCTGATCAAAATGGGAGCCATCAATGCGCTTAGATGATTTGCAGCCTGCGTTAGGAGCCGAGCGGCTTACCCTGAAAGCGACTTCGAAACTACCCACGCAATATGGCGAATATCTGCTGCACGTGTTTCAAGACTCGGAAACCAATGTCGAACATATCGCACTGGTGCTGGGTGATATCACAGGCCAGAGCAACGTGTTAACGCGCGTGCATTCAGAATGCCTGACCGGCGATGTGTTTTCGTCGCAACGCTGCGACTGCGGCGACCAGTTCAAGCTGGCGCAGACGCTTATCCAGCAAGAAGGAAAAGGCGTTATCGTCTATTTGCGCGGCCATGAAGGCCGAGGCATAGGCATCACCAACAAGATACTCGCCTATGGTTTACAGGACGGCGGCTTGGATACGGTAGACGCCAACTTGAAATTGAACCTGCCGGTGGATAGCAGGAAATATGAAGCAGCTGCAGTTATTTTGAAAAAGCTCAGCGTTGCCTCAATCACCTTGCTGACCAATAGTCCGGACAAGGTTTCGTCCCTGCTATCGCATAAAATCCTGATCGACCAGATCCACCCGCTGGAGGCTGAGGCCAATGCTTCAAACCAGGCTTATTTGCTTACCAAGAAGCTGAAATTGGGGCATGTGTTGTCGCTTTGAATGCGCGAATAAACTGAACTCAAAAGTTGATAGCCTTGCACACAAAATCAGTTTCCTACCGTAAAAACGGTACCCCAATAATCACCCTGAAACTTACTGAATGGTTTTCCAGCCCACAAGATAGCCTCATTATTCAAGGCGTGGTATCCCTCCCCGTTCTGTTTGTAGCTATAACTTCCACGTTTGATGACAGTCTTGATGCTACCTGCACCTTGTACCTGGGAAAGGTTATAACCAGTTGAAATCACCGCTGCGAGATTGGCACCTGGTTCTTTGATCAGATTCCAGCGAACCGGCTCATAAGCACTTAGCATCAGAACAATTGGCTGTTCAGATTTTTTTATAATGACATTTACACCAGACGAGATTCGGTCTTTAGCTTCATACACCCCCACCCCTTCTACCCTTGCATTGACAGGTATATCGCCTAACATGCGTTTCAAGGTATTAGACATCTCCTGCCTTCTTGCTGCATTCGCGGTTGCAGAATACATTTCAGTCGCTGGCGCTGCTGCAGGTGCCTCTGCTGCTGGCGCCGCTGCCGGTGATTCCATTGCAGGTGCGTCTGCAGGTATTCCGGCAGGTCTTACCGGTACAGGAAGTTGCCTTCCTGAAGGCAGAGTATCTACATGCGGATATCTGTTTCGTTCTCTGGGCAAGATCGCTCTATACGCACTTTCATTCAATCCGATGCCGCGGGGGACCAAAGGCTGTAGCGGGACCGGGACGAATTCCTTGTGAGCACTCAGTTGCCCTGACTTCAAGGCCTCCAGCCTGGCTCTAGACAATCTTTCTTCTTGCTCTAGCGCTTGTAATTGCCTTTCAAGTTTGCGTCCTTCAATCAGATCATCCAAAGAATCACTGCGGCCCGTCTGCAAACTATCCCCAACCCATACTTTCTGATAACCCCTGCGCATAAATCCGGTTCTACCATTTAATTCATAGATGATGCCCTCGCTACCATCCACCGTTTCGACAGGCGACAATGTGGAGTCTTTTATATTGAGAATAAAGGACCGGGTGGTACCCGTTTTAAGGAAACTATGCCCATCCACCAAAATAGAATCCTCACTAAATTTGGCATAATTGGTCCCGACAACTTCCCCTGACTGCCAGTATTTTTCTTCTCCGGTTTCCATATTGAATAACATGAAATCCCTGCCAGAAACGAATACGATTGCTTTACCGTCAAGCATCAATGTGGGATTGCGAGAGCTTACATTTCCGGTGGGAGACTTTATTCTAAAATCTTTAACAACCGTTGCCTTTACTCCCTCGGGAGTCCGTGTATTCTCAATTAAAGAAAAGTCCTTATGGGATCCAATAAGTAACCGTGAGGGTGACTCACTCAAATTTAAGGCCCAGGACTGATTTCTGCCTGCAATGTCAAATGGCTTGATATTTCCCCTATTAAAGTCTACCAGTGACAACGACCCATTCTCTGTCCGGTTTTTATTGCTTCGTACCAGCGCAACCTGCAATTCGGGTAGCCAGGCGAAAATTTGATTAACGTCCCTGGCCAACCAGAGGTCTTGCCCGGATTCATTATCTATAAAGCGCAGGTCTTTATTATTTACAACAATAGCCAGCACCCTTCCATTCGGAGAAACCGAATAACCCGCGTGTGATCCTTCTGGAATGGTAGGCAGCGTTACGATTTTCTTTCCGCCCGGGATTTCTACAGAAATGAATTCACTTCTGTTACCCCTCAGAACTGCAACGCCAGCTTTAGAAGCTGACTGCCCTGTATAAACTTCAACACCATCAACGCCATGAATGATTGCTGGCGGCCCAAGTTTTATCAATGGTCTTAATGGCGGTTGAGTGAGCCGGAAACCTACCAAATTAATTCCAATGGTTTCCAGCAATTCATCATCTTTTTGTTTCAGGCAATCACGATCTATTGGTAATTGTTGTATGTGCTGAACGGAATCAAACCTGCTCAGAGATATGCCCTGGGTACAGGAAAATGCTCTCAGCATCATCTGTGAATCATAAGCGTTGTTAAATGACTCCAAGGATGAAGAGTCAGATGGAATTAATGATTGCAGAGTTTCTAACTGTATCCGGACCTCCGGCCGTGGTGGAAAAGCTTTATTCACCTTATCCGCTACACTTAAATGAATATCAAAAAACCATCCCGTGAACAGCAATCCCGCCAATATCCCAGTACTTATTAATTTATTCATATTTTTCTTTTCTGAGGTTAAGTTATGATATTAACGAACTGGAGAAAAACTGATTCTTTGAAATAAATTATTTTTTGGGGTCATGAATTAGATTCAGAATCCATTTTAAATTAATTGCACACTACGACCTCTTCTTTAATAACCAGCGCCTATTTAACTGTCCATAGCGCGAATATATTTTATTTAATAGTGCAAGGCGGCTACACACTGCAACAGATCAGGTTAAATAATTCTGTGATAAAACATCGGACACTATTTCAGTGCAAGCCAGGTTGCGTCACTTTGGCAATTTAAAAATCGTCATTCGTTAATAAGACTTTAACTATTATAAAAATCACATCTCATCAAAATGCATAAAAATCTTATAAATATCTTGCTAGTAATTCTCGGTATCGCATCGGTTGAAAAGTCATGCCTGGCTGAGGAGGTTACTAAACCGGAAATCATCAGGCTGCCCGGTATCTCCCACGTGTGGGGAGTTGATACCAAAGGCATGCCGACGATCACCTTTGAAGAGCTGGAAAACTGCATGAGTTCTGATGCGTCGTTGAGGCAGCAATTTGACCACGTCCAACTTGAAACCAAGCTGATTAACGAGGAAGTATTAAAAGCCGAAAAGATTGTCGAGGAAAATCAGAAGGTCCGTACCTCCCTGGAAAAAGAAGCGACAGATGTACAGTTGGAGATCACGGCGATGAACACACTTAATGAAAATTTCTCGAAAAGAAAGCAGGAGCTATCAGCGCTCACCAGTAAGAAAGTAGATGCACCCACGGCTAAAAAGATCAATCAGCAGGTCGAGCAATTTAATAAAGACATTATCAAATTTAACGCTGACTCAGCGACATTGAAAGAAAAAACCGAGCAGTTGAAATCCAGACAAAAAAACTTTAATGAGAGTTTGGATAGTTTAAAAATACAGCTGGATCAGTTGAACGCTAAAACCGCGTTCAATGAACAAAAAAAATCTTTTGATGCAACCCTGGTTTCTTATAAGGACAAATGCTCAGGCACACGTAAATTGGAACAATAATGTTTATGCACATCATCATTTCCGATAATTGCACTTCAATTTATCTGCATCATTTTCAAAAACAACCGTGTATCCGCTAGCCAGAGCATAAAAGTGCAAAGTGACAAATGGCAGCATAAAGAAGATTAATTTAACTGATGGCACAACTTCATCGACTTTATTTTTGGTATCGGTGTTTAGTTCAGACTTCAATATTTTTATGTGTTTCTTTTGCTGGATGAGGATACTTAAAGCATGTCCAGACTTTATGACATTTATAGCTTTTTTAGAAATCCACGCTGCTCATAATCAATAAAATCTGTCATAACCTCTATAAACCCACATTCCGGCGAAGCTCATTGACTTCTAAAATTTTTCAAGCTTAAGAACAACAATGCAAGACTTGCAACGCCAAAACTGGGATTGGTACCAAATAGTGCTTCAAAAAGTAAATGGAATAATCCAAACCGTTTTACTCGTTTTACCGTCCAGTAAACCAGGCCGAAATTTCCAGGTACGCACAGATGTATCTGCCATCTGATTTAACTTGTCATTTGAAGATTCAATGACATATGTGTCACTTACTGAACCACTCTCGTCAATCAAAATAGCAATCTCAACATAACCCAATTTTCCAACGGAGATGGGAGGTCGATCAAATTTGAGAAGTTTTGCGTCTACCCACTTTTTATAAATGTCACCACTCCTCGGAAGATTGGTTGCATCCGGAAAAATAATGTTGCCTTTGGTAAACAAGTATTTGCGTACCTCTTCCCGCACCCCAAATGAACCAACATTGATCCTCCGCTCTCTGTAAGCTTGAGCAACTTCCATGATGCTGTCGTAATCCCGTTCTGCAACGGCTGCGCCTGAAAACAATATGGATGAAATTAGAATTGATATATATCGCATAAGCATTCCTTGATGCTTCGAGACGAACGACTTTTAAATATTCTTGGCACAAATCAAATAAAGTACGCCGAACATTGATCCCACAGATAAAAGCGGGAGCATCACCGCTAAATCAAGTATTGGTTTGATGAATCTATACTTGCTATCAAACTCATATTCGTCATTAGCATTTTTATTTCCAAAAATTGAAGCTAATACAAACAAAATCAAGAAGCTTCCAAAAGTCGTTATTTGGATGAATGTCCAAAAAGGCGAACCAATTGGTTTGTTTTGGAAGGCAGAATACGTCTGGCTATCCAAAAATTGAATTGATATTAAAAATAAAACCAACCCTAATAAAATGAATAGCATTTCATAGCCATTCAAACCAACTTTAAAAACTTCATTGTTTTTATCCATAGTTAATCATCTCCAACTCTAGTTCAATCAATACGATGAATGGGCAGACTGTCATGCTGTTAATTGTAATCGGTTGAATATAACTTCAGAGCTAAGGAATTTTCCTTAAGTATCGGTAAGCAGTTTACCTCACCCCAAAACAAAAAAGACCCACATAGCGGCCAACAATCTCAGCCAGGATTACCGTCGTATCAGCCAGCCCCTGATTGTCGAGCCATGTCATCAAACGTGACTATAAGCAGGGTTTGCGACTACTGACCTGTTAGTTGCGGAATTGAGTTGAAGTTGGTTAGATAGAGAGCCTCAAAAATAGCGGAATACTGAAAACGGAATCTGAAAAGCTGCGACTTGACGACGTGACGAATCCTTTACTGAATTAGCTAAAGGCGGGTAACACTATCAGCGAAGACTCCTGCAAATGTATAAACAATTATGACTGCCAATAAACAATAAAACGAGAACAGCTGATAAAACCTTTCGTTTTGCCTCTTATCATAATGGTCGATAAAAGTGGAAAGTAATGATGCAATCACAACCAAAATACCTAACAAGGGTATTAATTTTTTATACCCATGAAAATGAGCAACTATAACCGTAGATGAATATTTTCTTCCGTATATCAAATCAATTTTGTCATGAACTATTCCATAAACCGAATACAAAATTAGAGCCAAAGAAATAGCAAGATGTGTAAGCCTAGTCCTTAATGAAATAAAGTTTGGGATAAATATGCTTGAGATTGATGGCTTTTCAGTAAAGCTCCAATTTAATGGATATTTACAGTTAACACAGCCGTCATTCTTCAATTGGTTGAAAGTACTAACTGAGTTAATGTGATTGCAAGTATTACATTTGATGACGTAATTTAAATTTAATGGTTTATTGCATTCAACGCATTGCGCCTGCTGTTTTGTACTTGCTTTGACTCCTGATCTGTTACCACACTCATCACAGACTGTTATATACATTTTGTGCATGTTGGTTTTTCTAGTAAATCAAATGGATATTCAATTGGAATCTTCAGCCTAATATATCTCACGACTACAAAACAAAAAAGCCCCAAGACATTAACCTTGAGTCTCCCGGTAAATGGTAGCGCGTCTGTGAGTCGAGATTTAAAAGACCGCTAAGCTTTGGTCTAGGTTTTGATAATTAGCTTCTCTAATTTAGTCTTATCAGGAAACTCTTTAACCTCGTATAGCTCCGGAACATAGCCTAATGGTTGAACTAGTTCCGGGAAATTTGTTAATACATCCTCGAATTTAACTTCCCCAATAAAGCTACCATTCTTACCATCGTTAATCACAAAACTGATTGTTTCTGCTTTTGGAATCCAGGAATGCACCGACTCGCTCCAAGTAGCTGTTGAAAAAAGTAGCTGAGATTCTGTACGCTCATAAAGCAGATATGAACTTACAAAAATATCTATTTTTTTTGACTCATGCAGTGCATTAATTTGTGATTTTTGCTCATCATATGATCGGTACTCTTCAATCCTGATTTGGTTAATCACACTTGCGAACTGCATTTTGTCCTCTGGGATGAAATCTTGCCAAACCCCATCAATCAAAATTAACGGTTGTCTTGATAATGGCCGACAATTTTCACTCCATCTATCAAGGTAATTATGTATGTTATTAAGAATAGTTACATCTTGCGAACCACAAATAAGCAATACTTTTGCAGCAGGCACAAATGCTACTGGGTAACCATTAACATGTAGTCCAGAAATGACATCTGTCATTAATATTCTGGCCGCGTCGTGATCATCTTCATAGCGGCTTAAATAAAACCCTTTCTCAATCTCTTCAAAGAAATTATTTTCACTAATAGAAAACAGATTTTTTTTAGCAATTGCCATTGCCTCATCTTTTGTCAAAGTCAGCTGTTCCAAAATATCACTTGAAACAATCTTAACTGTCGCCCCACTATCAATGCCTAATTCCCATACGAATGAGCTAGTAAATTCACTCGTAAAATAAGTTGGTGGAGTCGCATCAAGACTATTGATGTACATCATCCGATTCGCAATTTCCGCTTTTGACTTCAGTCTAGGAATAAGTAGATTGGCAGAATTCTCATATGTAATATCGGCTTCTTCCAATGAATTGGATATAAATGAATGCAAATACTCATAACGCTCTTGCCTAGATTTAGACTTGAGATGATTATATATATTGCCTAGATAGACAAAACCATCTTTTCCATTAAGTTGATATCGAACCTGATTTTTTTGGGGTTCATAAATCGGATTCGTACTCGAAGAAATCTTTTTGAGGGTTTTAATGATTTCTTTGGCACATGTTGACTCTGTGTATTTAAATAAACCGAAAAAACTGAATGCCATTGTTGTTATTCCTTGAGTTAAGCATTAATCAACTCATCATCAGATTCGTTGGGCTTCAAGTGATCTTGTTAAATATGGAAGTGTTATTAACTAATGGGAGAACTTTCATGAGCGTCTACATTTATCAAATTTATTGAACTGCTTCTAATTGACTTGAATATGAGCTTTTGAGAAACCACCGAACCAAGGATCAATATCTTCTTTAGAGGTTGAAAGCATCGAAGCATGGACTTCAATGCAATGCCCATCATTAGTCGCAGACAACACATGAGAATTGAATTGTACGAACTCATCATTAGGAATCGCGTAGAGAGCAATAAATGTTGTATCGTCGATTTTAGCTTTGTAAATTGACTCCTGTTTGGGAACACCCGGACGTTCAGTAAGTTTGCTGATAATTGAGGACGCACAATCTAAAGGAGCCATGCCCTTATCGGCCGTGGGGGTCATAATAGAAATTGTATAAGGAGAGACCCCTCCCATATATCGCAAATAAGGTTGAGAAACATGCAACGGATGGACTTCCATTTTCATCTGCGGAAGATTGGGTATTGTGACTTTGAATTTAGGGGAGTTTTCCTCAAATTCAAAACCCTCTGATCTGCAAACATTCGTTTGAATTAGACCTATACTGGCCAAAAGTATAATTAAGTTTTTATTTGTAACCGGATTTTTTTTGGATTTTAATATCGGCCAATGCATGTCTGTTTGCCTATTTAGATTTTGATCAATTTTTTGAAATTAATAATTCGGCTTTGCTCGTAACTCAGTTTTTCTTTAATGAAGAAACACTAGAGGCATTAACTCTGAGTAGCTCTACTAATTAATTGTCCCACTCTGGGTTACTTTTTTAACCGAGAGTACTCTATTGCCGCACCAACTTTGAATAGCCATGATTGGATACTTTGATAATTCAGCAAAAGAAAAATCAAGATGGCCCTATGAATTTATTAATGTCATCTAACTCATCTTCAGACAGCACCCCAATACTATATTTTAGCTTTAGTAACCCTAATAAATAACTGTAATGCGTTTGTAATAAATCTCTTTTGGCATTAAAAACTTGCTGTTGTGCATTAAGAACGTCTACATTGGTTCTGATACCTAACTTGAAACTTTTACTGGTTGAAGCCAATGCACTTTGAGTAGAGCGCAAAGTTTGTTGATTCGCTTGTGCCTGAGCGATGCTGCTGGTGATTTCTAAATAAGCTTGTTTGGTATCTAGTTCAGTCTTGCGCCTAGCGGCTTCAATCTCTTCTCGTGCCTTTTGCAGGTTAGCAACAGCTTCCCTGACTTTTGAACTCACTGCACCGCCTTGATAAATTGGTATCTGCAACTGTAATCCCACCGTCGTGTTATGCAAGTCATTACCAAAGCCGTTGATACCTCCATTTGCATCAGTGCGGTTATAACTGGCAACTGCTTCCAAAGTTGGCAAGTGTCCTGCTGAATTAAGTTCTACCGCTTTTGTGGCTAGTTCATAACTCAGTTTCTTTCTTTGAATCGTAAGATTGGTTTGTTGTGCTTCTTCCAGCCATAGATTCAGTGGCGGAGTTTGAGAGGTATTGGCAGTTTGGGCGACGGGAAGCTTTAATGGAATGTTTTCTTGAACACCAAAAAGACTTGCAGGGTATTGTCCCGTTAATAACTTCAAGACCTGCTTCTTATTTTCAATTTCGATGCCCGCTGCAATTTCTTGTGATTGCACCACATCAAACCTGGCTTGAGCCTCGTCTACATCCGTGATGGTTGAAACGCCATTACGGAAGTTAGCTTTAGCTTGTGCTAACTGACCTTCAATCGCTGCTTTTTGTGCCTGATTTAATACCAGTTTATCTTGGGCTAATAGCGCATCGAAATAAGCTTGTGCAGCTTTCATTAGCAGATCCTGGCGATCCTGCAGCAATAGTAAATCTGCATCATTTACCTCTAATAACGAAGCACGATACTGAACAAGATTCTGTTTACGATAGATTGGCTGGTTAACGTTTATGCCATAACTTAAAGTATCAAACCGTTCAGTAGCATTATTGTTATTAAATACCGTCCTGCCAGTATATTTAATATTGGTTTCTGAATGGTTGAGACTGCTATTCAGATTCACTGTTGGCAAAAGCAGTGCTTTGCCTTGCACTGACTTTTCCTGTGCAGCCGTATTTGCATAGCGTGCAGCTGCCCAGGTGGAGTCATGCGCTAATGCCAGCGTATAAATATCTCTGAGATTCAGCGATTGCCCAGTCTGAGATTTAGCATTTTGTTCGGGCTGATATTGTGCATAAGTCTCGGCATGCAGCCCGCATATTGAAATGAGCAGAAGAAAACAAAATGTGCGAATATTTGTAAGCATTTTTTATTAATAAACACTTAGCTGAGCAATATCAGCGCTCTCTAGCTGCTTCATGAAAAGCTTTTTTGACCGGAGACAACAGATACTCCATCACTGTTTGGTCCGCTAATTTTATTTCTGCAGATACCTGCATCCCAGGATTCAACTCAAGCGTTCTACCGTTTACTTTCAGCTCCTGCACTGAAAGATTGATCAAGGTTTTATAGCTGGCAGCCAACAGTGTGTGTGTTTCTTCTGAAGACCCTTTTCTTTCTTGCCCTTGTTCCGTGGAGTCTGCGCTAACCTGCTGTACTAAGCCATCAATCATGCCGTACTTTTGAAATGGATATGCGATCAGTTTTAATTTGACCGCCTGCCCTTGATGCACGAACCCAGCATCTTCATTTTTGATCCAGACTTCGGCATTTAGGAGTTCATGGATGGGAACTAGTGTCATGATCACTGTTCCTGGTGACACGACTGTACCGGGTGTATGTGTCGCCAAATCCTTGATAATACCTGCCTGAGGAGCTTTGAGTTGTAGCAGACCATTCTTATGTGCCTGCTTTGACCATTCTTGTTTGAGCTTTTGCTCTTCGGTAAAAGTGGCGACTCTTTCAGACTCCAACTTTTGGCGGTAATCTGAACGGATCTGCGCTAACCGCTGATCAGACTGAGCCATACTTGCACGTATGGATTGTGAGTTGTATTTTTGGGCTTCAAGATCCTGTTCGGTCTCGATCCGTAAACGCTTTTTCTCATCAATCATGAGCTGACCAGCGAACCCGTCTTTACCTAAATCTTCATAAGAGGATTCCTGAGATTTATACGTGGGAAGAGTTTGTTCAAGTTTACGTTCAATTTCTTTAGAGGCTGCCAAATCACTCAGAGCTTTGCGCTTGCTTGCTAATTCAGCTGAAACGTCATCCTGATAGGCTCTAATGTTAGCGCGGAAGACTGCATTTACTTTATCAAATAGACGAATATCATCGTCTTTACTCCGTTGCAATGTAGCACCAGTTAACTCAGCATTAATTCGTCGTAGGGTGAGATCATGATATTGCAAATCATTACGGATAGTCGCGCTGTCAGCTTCTGCAGAATGACTATCCATTTCGACCAAAACCTGCCCAGCCTTTACAGATTCTCCCTCAGACACATGAATATTTTTCACAATTCCACCTTCAAGAGGCTGGATAATTTTTAAATACGTCACCGGGATCAACTTACCTTCAGCAACAGCCACCACATCCAACTTCCCAAAGGTTGCCCATATGAAGATGATAACAATCAGAAAAAAAATTAATCCCGAAACAATGCGTGGCATTGGCGAAGGGTGGGATTGTTGAATTTGAAGTAGCTGCGGAGCAAACTTAATTGAATCCGGATGAACGCTTAAAGGCTCTGCCTGATTATTTTTCATGTATCCCACTTAATCAAATAAGTCTATGCAATAAAGAATTGCTTTGAGGATCAATAAAACTTATAAAGGTTTGAAGATTTCTACAGGCCAATTAGGCGCTAAATGAAATGCTTGAGCTGTTTGCGCCTCGGGACTGTTATTAAGAACTCGCGCCGCCAGCGAATCTGCTCCAGTTAACGAACCTGCTTTGCCATACTTATAAGCAATGTCTCCACCAATCGCAGCGCTATCACTACCCGCAGACAAATGCGCGATTAATCTAGTATCTGTCAATTGCCAGTTAGCCTTGGCTCCGACAGCATCGAATGCGGCGACAAGGCTAGAAAAGTTGAAAGTTTCCACCCGATTGTTACGCAACGTGTCCGAACTACCTAAACTAAACCCTTGAACAGCTTCGGCAATTACTTGGAGATTTACGATAGATTTGTTATTGGCCGCAGTTTCATACCAACCTTTAAAAGTAATCTGATCTGATGCTCCTACTTTAAGGATAAGATTGTTTGCGCTTTTAGTAAGGGAAATATCGCTGTATGCGAACCCGCCTCCTAAACTCAGTGTGTCATTTGAACCTGCAGAAGCAAGAATGTTGTCTGCTCCATCGCCTTTATTAAACAATATGAGATCGGAGCCCTTACCAGTAGCAATCGCATCGTTGTTTTTTCCTCCTATCAAAAGATCGTTACCATCACCAGCATTAAGAGTGTCTGCGCCAATACCACCATCTAAAAAATTATTGCCTACGGTATCAATAAGGGTATCGTTGCCGCCCATACCTTGCAAGACATCGTTACCGCCCGCTATATCGGTCAACTTATTATTAGCCGCATTTCCTAGTAAAAAATTGGTAAGTGCATTTCCAGTACCGTTGATCTGAACTGCGCCAGACAAAGTGAGATTTTCAACATTTGAAGTAGCGCCCAAAACAAAACTTACACCGCTTTGCACAGTATCCACTCCACCATTCACGGTCTCAAGAATATTGTCACTGATGTTATCTACAATATACCTGTCGTTGCCGTTGCCCCCGACCAACCAGTCGACTCCAGCGCCACCGTCCAGAATATTATCGAGTTCGTTACCAGTGATAGAATTATTTAAAGAGTTGCCCTTTCCGATAACTGCATCTACCCCTATGAGAGTTAGATTTTCGATATTTTTACCTAATGTATAGTTAACATGACTGTAAACTTCATCAGTACCTTGTTTTAAATTTTCGACGATGATATCGGTATCTGAATCGACAATATATATATCATTTCCCGAACCACCGATCAGGGTATCCTTCCCTCCCCAACCATTCAAAGTATTGTCGCCGCTATTGCCTTTGATCACATTATTTAACAGGTTGCCAAAGCCATTTACGTTTAGCGGGCCTGTAAGTGTGAGATTTTCGATGAAATTACCCAACGAATAGGTTACGCTGCTTTCTACAGTATCTTTACCGCCATCTGAGGTTTCTACTATTGTGTCAGTTGAGCCATCAACAATATAAATATCGTCGCCATTTCCACCTATTAAGGTATCGGCTCCATCACCACCGTTCAAAATATCAAAGCCATCCGCGCCGCTCAAAATATTATTATTTCTATTGCCAGTAATCCTATTGTTTAATTGATTTCCTGCGCCATTAATCGCTAGCGACCCTATCAATATAAGATTTTCAACATTATTCGTTAAGCTATATGAAATCACAGACTCTACAAGATCTATTCCCTGATTTTTTGGTTCAATTACGATATCCATTGAATCATCCACTGTGTAAATATCGTTACCTAACCCTCCTGACATAGTGTCAGCTCCTGCCAGACCTGATAACAAATTATTTGAGCTGTTACCCCTGAGAGAATTTGCCGCAGAACTTCCAATGAAAAGATCTCCAATCGAGAACTTCCTCCCATCGTAGAACTGTATAGTTTCAACTGTGTTAAGGCTTAATTTCCAGTCTTTTACAGTGACAACATCGGCCAGACTTGAAACAGCATCAATACCGTCTTCCCTGATCCCCACTGACAAGTTATTCCCAGAATACTTGATCACGATATCTGAATAAAAAACATTATTTCCCATTCTTAATACATCTCGTGCATTGCCTGAGGTAAGGCTTGCCAGTGGTTGCAGTCTATCTTTGCCGTTTAACCAAGAGTTAAAAACCACAGAGCCTATTAATGATTGTGCTAGCGACCAGTCTTCTCTTGTAAACTCCCCTGTCATCAAGGTGTAGTCGACATAGTTTATCGTGGTGTTTGTATAATCGTAGATAACATCTCGCCCATCACCCTTATTAAAAATGTAGGTGTCCTGACCCCAGTCACCATAAAGAATATCATTACCCATACCTCCGCCTAAAATATCATTCCCAGCTGCCCCATATAAAATGTCATTACCGCCGGAACCAAACAAGATAGTTGATTGAAAATTAGGCCGGATATCTGGGATGTTCACCCGTAAATTATCGTTGCCAGAGCCACCCACAGCGTACTCCATACTCAAGCTTGTGAGGTTGGTGCTAAACCCAATGTTGCCTTGTATGACCAGTGTGTCCCAACCATCCCCACCGGAAATTCCTGTTAATTTGTCTGAGCCATCAACAAAAATCGTATCATCCCCTGCACCTCCGGATATGGTATCTCCCCCTTCACCGCCTTCAAGCCAATCGTCTCCAGCCCCACCCGTAATAACATCATTACCGCCTTTTCCCTGTAACATTACCGCAGTAGTGCCTGTAGAAAAGAGTTTGTCTGCTCCAACACTTCCAATGGCGCTACTAAGTTTACTCTTAGCAACATTCAACGTAAGTCCCGATACTCCATTTGCAATTGCATATGTTTTTCCATCTGCCTTGGTTAGTAATCGATATTCAACTTTATCTTCAACTTTCCATCCATCTGCATCATGTCCCAGAGCTGTATCTGCAAATGTTGATGTTGTTCCGTCAGACCGTGTGAACTGTCCAAGACTTGAAACTTTATTTCCACCAGACGACCAATTGATACTGGCCGCATTTAAATTCAGCGATGTAATCCCTATTTCTAAAAGCGTTTTCAACTCACCTTCATCGCTAACACCATCACTATTTTTATCTTGCCATACCTTAAAATAAGCAAAATTATCATCACTTTGATTTAAAAAATTATCGTGATTTGTATCAAAAACGGCCTTTAAAGCATCTAAATCAGTATCATCTGAGCTTTCAGTCCATTGAGATAAAACCAACTCTTTAGCTCGATCAGCTTTATCGTTATTGTTGCTATCAAATATCAGAAACCCGTCATTTGCAGATACCCAACCAGTATGTGATCTATAGCCGGAGTCGGTATAGTCAAAGAACGCAGTTGATTGATCCTGGTTAATTAGCTCGATTCCATTCTGATTCAGATCTAAAACAATTGGGAAATCGAAACTGTGGTTATAAATGGGCATTACGATAATATTCTCAACGGGATCACCGACATAAATCATAATAGTCCCTGAACCTTGCCCAAAGCCGCTTATATAGGGAGACTGAATGGAGAATTCTGACTTAATAGCGGATGCAAGATTTACTCCATAACTGGAAGCTGGATTAAAAGCAGGTACATTCACTCCAACGGTGCTTGCTCCAATAAATGACTGCCCTCCCCATGATTCTCCGCCTGATTGAAGCCCTGCAATTCCTCGGACTAATGCAACAGCTCCAAAGCTGCTATTCGTTGCTGAGTTGCCATTAAAAAATGGTGTATTAACACTGCCAGACGTCAGCCCTGACAAACTGTCGCTAGTATTATTTGTAGAAGCGCCGTTAATCAAATTCGTTACATCTGTAGTTGAAATATTACCCAAAGAAGTATCAGCAGTAGTCTTGATATTAGAAATTGTTGCACCGTTGTACATGGTGAAAGTTTCCGTTACAGCATTACCTTGGTATGAAACTTGAGACGGGTGAACATTGGCCTTAGGGTCAGTCAGACGCTGAGGCTGTGAAGAATCACCAGTTTTGTAACTGCCTGAGGTATCCCATTGACGAACAAGATGACCAGATGAATCGTAACTACCAACCTCATCGTAAACAACCATTCTTTCAGTGGGATCGAATTGACGAGATGGGTCAACACCAGCAATAGACAAACCGGACAATTGGAGGAATTTGGTAGCACCTTCAAGATAAAGAGCACCCAGACTATTATCGTAACAACCGCCAACATTGCAGTGATTACCAATGACTTTTAGACTCTGAACTCCTTCCTGAGAATAATCTGTAGACTTAAACAAATATCGGTACTCGTTGCCAGCTTCAAGCACCAAAATGTTTTCTGAATTAGCAAAAGCCAGATTGCCACTCACACCGGTGGTGACAGGGTCAAATATCACGCCAGATGAGACACCGATTTCTCCTGGTGGGATTAATGTCTTGCCAGTTTCAGGATCAGTGACCCCTCTAGCTGCAATCAACTGCGAAAAAATTGCGGCTGACGCCACTCCTCGGCTGAATGCTGTGACAGCAGTTGTAATATAGTCACCGGGGTTTGCACGGACGTCTGGGTCTGAGTTATTTTGTATCCAAGAAGATGCTTGAAAATTAAAATCCTCATACATAGCCTCTGCTGCGATAATAACTTGCTTGGTAACTTGGGATGAAAGCCATGCTGAAGCTGTTAATGTTCCTTCTGTACCTGGACCAGCCTGGTAGCCAGCTTTAATATTTGGATTGGAATTCGAAGCGGATAATGCTTGCGAATACAACTGCGCAACATTGGTATTTTGTGGATCGCCATTCGAAGGTATCAAACTATTACTAGTCCCATCGAAAGCAGCAAAATATTTGAATTGATTATCCCGAATTATTCCTACTTCAGCAGTGCCGGCAATAATATCCCTTTGATCAATTGCTGCATGCTGAGCTTCTGGTGTGTTAATAAAATCGGCTTCTACTGTCATTTCGGCACCCTTATTTAAAAAGTTTATATTTGTTTATCGGGAAAAATAACTTCTGTTCTCAAGGATTGATAAGGTTTCGGCCCTATAGCAGGCATACTATTAAGACGTTTTTCTGAAGTGATTAGATATACAAATAATTCGCTTTCTTCTATGGAGAAATGGATTCGATTATTAGTCATATCTTCTGGTAAGCGATTACGCAACTCTACCTTTTTCTCATACTCTTTACCTGTACTCATAATGCGCCACTTCACATTGAGAACCCAGGCACGACGAGCTGGGCCACCAACAATATTTGTAGATTGTGGAGTCTTTCCATTAAACAAAAGCTTTTTTGAATCGTAATTTGGAGGACAGCCAGGTATGCCATATTCAACATACATTATTTCAACATCTTGATTCTCACCGTAACCACCAAAGCTAAATGCCTGATTCACTCGATTGTTGTCTGGGCAGTCAGAAATCGCTGAAATATCTGCGAAAGCGCTTTGCGAGACTGAGATAGTGAATGCTATTAATAAAGTTTTTAACTTCGTTATAAAATCCATATTTGTTCTCGATTTGGATGCTTAAAATATCTTAGGTTGGTTAGCAAAGGATTGCTTTCAGGCGATTAACTAACAGTGTTTTATCATTAAAGATTTACAAACTCAGTTTCGAGCAACCTTAAGTTTTCGTTCCAGTTTTATGATTTCATCAACTTGCAAGCTTCTAGGAAGCTGATGAGTAATAAATACAATTGTCACCCTCCCCTTAAGCTTATTTATTGTTTGTGCAACCGCTTCTGCAGACTGTGAATCAAGATTCGACACAGCTTCATCGAATATAAGAATGCCCGGCTGCCGGAGCAGCGCCCTGGCAATGGCAATACGTTGTTTCTGGCCGCCACTCAATCCCGTGCCGTGCTCTCCCAGAATCGTTTGATATGCTTGTGGAAGTTGCTCAATAGTTTCGTGAATGCCAGCCAACTGACAAGCCATGATGATTTGTTCAAAACTGGCATGCGGATTTGCCAAAGTAAGATTTTCATAAAGAGTGCCAGAAAATAGAGCAGTCTCTTGCGGCACCACCCCGAATACACTACGTAGTTCGTTAGCGCTCAGATAGTGGATATCTTTACCATCCAACTTGATACTACCCTCTTGAGGTTGTAGAAAACCCAGCATTAATTTAGTCAGTGTACTTTTGCCACAACCACTGGGACCTGTAATGACAGTACATTTATTTGGCTTGATATTGATATCCAATTGCAGATATAACCAGGGATGGTTTTCTGAATAGCGGAAGCTGATATTTTCAAAATCCAGCTGGCCTTTAAGGGTATTGGCTCGAACTGGGATCAATGAGTAAGGCTCAGTTGGTGCGTTCATTAAATCGCCTAACTTTTGTACTGCAATATTAGCCTGTTGAAATTCCTGATATGTCCCAACCAGTCTTAGTACCGGACCTGAGAGTCTGCCGCTGAACATCTGGAATGCAACCAGCATGCCTATCGTAAATTCAGTGTTATGCATCACAACCCAAGCACCCACACAGATTATGGCGAGGCTTTGCAGTTGATCTAAAGTATTGGCTGTAACGTTATAGCTATTGGAAAGCTGTTTTGCGTTGAAAGTACTCTTAAAATATGCGGCCAAATAATCGCTATATTTTTGTTCTAGCACCGGCTCCATCTGTAACGCTTTGACTGTTTCCATATTCGAGACGTACTCAGTGAGGAAAGCCTGATTTCTAGCTCCCAGCAAAAACTGCTCATTTAAACGCTTCCGAAGCAGCGGAGTCACTACAAAACTGCCAATTGTGATTAAAGCCAAACTTGCCAGGCTAATCAAAGCCAGTTGCCAGTTGTACCAGAACATGATTCCCAAAAAGACGATCAGGAATGGGAGGTCGAGGAGCAAAGTGATAAGCGAACTGGCTAAAAACTCTCGTATAGTTTCTACTCCTTGCAACCTGGCAACTACTGCACCTGTGGGCCTATGCTCAAAATAGCGCATCGGTAAATGCAATAAATGAGTAAATACTTTATATGCAAGTACTCCATCGATACGATTGCCAGTATGCAGCACAAGATACTGGCGTACCCAGCTCATCACTGCGTTAAATACCATGAAGATACTAAGAGCCATAGCTACAACAATTAGCGTACTGGTAGTATGGTGCACAACAACCTTGTCAATAATGACCTGAGTTCCTAGGGGAGTCGCTAATGCCACAATTTGAATAGCAAATGAGGCCAAGAGTATCTCCCACCATACCTGTCTATGCTTCAACAATTCTGGAACGAACCATCTAAAACCAAATTGAGGACCTGAGATGCGAGTATTTTTTGTTGGGTTTGTTATGTGTGCATGCTCTGTAAAAGAGTTAAACGCTTTGTCCTCACTACCAAAATCATTTCTGTTTGAAACAAGTATCACTTGTCCGGTTATTTGTTTAACAACCGTTGCGTATGGGATGGTTTCCGGACTTTCAGTTTCCGATTGGATCCACAAAATGCGTTCTTTATCGCATTTAAGAACGATTGCTAATCTTTTTTCAGTTTCCTGGTTACATTGCTCCAGGCTGGCTTTCAGTGCGGAATCATCCTGCACTCCAACTTTTACTGGTTGCATCATAACCAGCACCGGAAAAGCAGCAGGATGAATATTGTGTAAATCTAGTCTTTCGATCCCCACATGGAATCTGTAGGTCTGTAGGGCTACTTGTAAAGATGTAAGAGTGTATGGAGGCACGAAACTGCGGATAAGCAATTGAGCATCAAAAGGGATTTTGTGCAATGCACAAAGACTTCCCACAGCCCAGACAAAATCATTATTGCTAAGCCTCATTCAATTCACCCTGAATTTATTTTTTTGTATTCACATCATAATCTAAAACAAAATAAATTAAATACATTTTTTTACATATTTTATTAAATAATTACAAATTAATATAAAGGAGTTATTATGTAAAAGTCGGTTGCTGGGATTACGAAAATTTGAACAGTTATTTTTATCCAAATTAATTTTTAAAAATCTTAAATTCCCCTCTTGAAATGTGGCTATACATCCCAAATTAGCAATCAAGGTGCGTGAGTGCTAAAATGCGCGCTGTAGCTCTTTTTTTGTTATTTTTTATTAAAACTCTTCCCAAATAATACTTTAGGAATACAAGGAGACTTTTATGAGTATTCGTCCATTGCACGATCGAGTTATCGTTAAACGCGCTGCTGAAGAGCGCACAACCGCTTCTGGTATCGTGATTCCAGACAGCGCAACTGAAAAACCTGATCAAGGCATTGTGCAAGCCGTTGGTAACGGTAAAAAAGATGACAGCGGCAAATCTATTCCGCTGGACGTTAAAGTGGGCGATAAAGTGTTGTTCGGCAAATATTCCGGCCAGGCAGTTAAGGTCGACGGCGAAGAGCTGTTGGTGATGCGCGAAGAAGACATTCTGGCAGTTGTTGAGTAATTCTGCGGTTTGCAAACGCGCGATTGCTGCGTTGCATAAACCGTTCTGGTTACAAACAACTTCTATTAAAACACATTGAATATCAAGCATTTAGGAGAATTTAAATGGCAGCTAAAGACGTAAGATTTGGTGATGACGTTCGCCAAAAAATGGTTAACGGTGTCAACGTACTGGCAAATGCGGTACGCGTGACTTTGGGCCCTAAAGGCCGTAACGTGGTGTTGGAGCGTTCTTTCGGCGCGCCTACCATCACTAAAGATGGTGTTTCAGTAGCAAAAGAAATCGAATTGAAAGACAAGTTCGAAAACATGGGCGCACAGATGGTGAAAGAAGTTGCTTCTAAAACCAATGACATCGCCGGTGACGGTACAACGACTGCTACAGTATTGGCACAAGCGATCATCCGCGAAGGCATGAAATCTGTTGCCGCCGGTATGAACCCGATGGACCTGAAGCGTGGTATCGACAAAGCTGTTGAAGCTGCTGTTGCGAACCTGGCAGAGCAATCCAAACCATGTACTACCAGCAAGGAAATCGCCCAGGTTGGCGCTATTTCTGCAAACTCAGACAGCTCCGTTGGCCAGATCATTGCCGATGCAATGGACAAAGTCGGCAAAGAAGGCGTGATCACTGTTGAAGATGGTTCAGGCCTGACCAACGAGCTGGACGTGGTTGAAGGTATGCAGTTTGACCGCGGTTACCTGTCCCCTTACTTCATCAATAATCCAGAGCGCCAGATCGCGTTGCTGGACAACCCATTCGTGTTATTGCACGACAAAAAGATCTCCAACATCCGTGACCTGCTGCCAACCCTGGAGCAAGTAGCGAAAGCTGGCCGTCCATTGCTGATCATCGCTGAAGATGTAGATGGCGAAGCACTGGCAACCCTGGTGGTAAACAACATCCGCGGTATCCTGAAAACCACTGCTGTGAAAGCGCCTGGTTTTGGTGACCGTCGTAAAGCTATGCTGGAAGACATCGCTGTGTTGACCGGTGGTACCGTGATTTCTGAAGAAGTTGGCCTGAAACTGGAAAGCGTACAACTGACTGACCTGGGTCAGGCAAAACGCATCGAAGTGGGTAAAGAAAACACCATCATCATCGACGGTGCTGGCGACGAAGAAACCATCAAGGCACGTATCGGCCAGATCAAAACACAAATCGAAGAAGCTTCAAGCGACTACGACCGTGAAAAATTGCAAGAGCGCGTAGCCAAACTGGCTGGCGGTGTTGCAGTGATCAAGGTTGGCGCGACAACTGAAATCGAAATGAAAGAGAAAAAAGCCCGCGTTGAAGATGCATTGCACGCTACACGCGCTGCAGTTGAAGAAGGTATCGTGGCTGGTGGTGGCGTTGCGCTGATCCGTGCACGTAATGCCATCGCTAAAGTAAAAGGTGACAACCTGGACCAGGAAGCTGGCGTGAAAATCGTATTGCGCGCAGTTGAAGAGCCATTGCGTCAGATCACCCAAAACGCTGGTGTTGAGCCATCTGTTGTTGTGAACAATGTAGCGGCTGGTAAAGGCAACTATGGTTACAACGCTGCTAACGAAACCTATGGCGATATGGTTGAAATGGGCGTGCTGGACCCAACCAAAGTGACACGTTCTGCACTGCAAAACGCTGCTTCTGTGGCTGGCCTGATGCTGACCACTGACTGCATGGTTGCTGAACTGCCTAAGGAAGATGCACCAGCGATGCCGGATATGGGTGGTATGGGCGGCATGGGCGGTATGATGTAAATTCAGCGTCGCTAAAGCGGTGATTGCTGCGTTGCTTCATCCTTGCCGTACTTATTGTACTGTCTGCGGATAAGCGCCTTGCACTCACCGCTTTATTTCGCTGAATTGCCCTAAGTAGCATTCAAAACAGAACCCGCTTTGGCGGGTTTTGTCTTATATAACCAATACGAGTCACTACTCTTAGATAGAAATCCTAAATAGAAAGAATACTTAATGACTATTGAATTAAAAACCCTGACCCAGCGCCTGAGCTATATCGTGGGTGAAAACCTGGCTCACCAACTCAGAAATGACAATCTTGAACTGGACGCAGACGTGGTTGCACTGGCAGTAAGCGATGTGATGTCTGGTCAACCATCCCGTTTAACGGACGCAGAGAAACAAAGTGCGGTCGAGCAGGTGCAGAAAGAGAGCCAGGCAAAACAGGCTGCTGTACAGGAAAAAAACAGAGCTGCTGGTGTAGCTTACCTGCAAGAGAATGCTAAAAAAGCAGGTGTTGTCACGACTGACAGTGGCTTGCAATATAAAGCACTGGTAACTGGCAATGGGGCGAAACCTGTTCCTAGCGACCGCGTAAAAGTGCATTACAAAGGCACGCTGATCGATGGTACGGTATTCGACAGTTCTTATGATCGTGGCGAGCCTATCGTTTTCCCGGTCACAGGCGTTATCTCAGGCTGGGTGGAAGGTTTGCAATTGATGCAGGTAGGCAGCAAATTTGAGCTGACGATTCCTTCTGAACTGGCTTATGGTGACAGTGGCAGTGGCCCGGTGATTGGCCCGAATGCGACCCTGGTATTTGAGGTTGAGTTACTGGGTATTGAATAACCAGTCATAATCAGCGCCATAAAAAACCCGCAGAAGCGGGTTTTTTATTATCCGGACATCGTTGATGCAAGACGCGATCAAGTATGACTGGATTTAGGCTTGAATACGTAAAACAGGTTAGGCTCGCTGACAATATAGACATTGCCCTCATCATCGATGGAGACGCCTTCTGCCTGTGGCACACTATTCTGCAGGCCGTGAAAGCCTTTCCACAAGGCCAATGAGCCCAGGGTTTGTCCGGCTTCATTAAATTGCTTGAGCAATTTGGATTCATCACTCAGTAAAAAGAAATGACCGGTAGGCTCATGATAGGTGACTGAAGATAAATCTCTCAACGCCCATTTCAATGCCGGATCAAATTGACGCATGTGCTCCACCTCTATCTGGCTTTGCTTACTCATGTCCGGCTCGTACAAGCCGGTTACCGACATCACATATTTGGGATCACGCTCTTTGACGACAATCAGGCGGTGATGCACCGCATCATAAGTCACGCCTTCAAAATTCTTGTTGCCGCGCTCGTTCATGCCGAACTTCAGCAAGCGGGCATCCTTGGTCGACAGTTCACGCGTTTCAGGTTTAATCTGGAACAGCCACAATTTGCTTTCACGCTCATCGGCTACTACATAGTAATCTTTGCCTAGATGAGAAATACCTTCCAGGTCGTCTGTTCCATGCACCTTGATCTCGCGAATGGGTGTGCCATCACGGGTAAATTCCACGATCATGTCCATATCATTGAGCACGGTGAACAGGGTTCCGGTTTCATTATTGAAGGCCAGGCCAGAGGCATTTTTATACTTAGCCAGTTTTTTGCCTTCTATGGTGACTTCATACTCAGTGAGATTGAGGCCCTGGTGTTCCTGATGCTGGAACTGATGCCATAGATGCCAGGCCAATGCTTCAGCCTTCAGGACATATAGTGTGGATAAGATTGCGGCAAGCACAACCAAGGTAGTGACGCCTTTTAATACCTGGTTCTTACGAAACGACAAAACAATTCTCTCATTCATATAGCTAACCACCAGACTTTGCCAGACCGTCTTAGTTCATTATTTAAGCGCAATGACATGACAGCGGTGCGACAAGCCTGGATGGTTATGGTAATCCGTTACGGCGGGATGACCTCAACTAGAGGTCAGCAAATTCCCGACGCGATAAGGTTTTAATTGGAAAAGTATTGAAACAAGCAACGGAAAAGCAAGTTTCAAAAATACGAGGACAAACTGATCAGACAGATTCCTGACGCTGACCGCGGCCTAATAAGGCAGTCACCGCTTCTTGCGCCGTTTTCTGGTTGGTTAATAATTGATTCACTTCGTAAGTGATCGGCATTTCCACCTGGATAGTTTCTGCCCTGCGCATCACTTCACGCGCAGTGTTTACACCTTCAGCCACATGGCCAAGGCCAGCCAGGATGCTCTCCAGGGATTTGCCGGAAGCCAGTTGCAAGCCCACTTCGCGGTTCCTGGAATACTGGCCGGTACAGGTCAGTATCAGGTCGCCTGCGCCCGCCAGGCCCATGAAGGTCTCTGCCTTTGCGCCCAGGGCCATGCCGAACCGGGTGATTTCAGCCAGGCCACGCGTGATCATCGCGGCACGCGCATTATTACCGAAGCCCATGCCGTCTGAAATACCGGCGGCAATCGCCATCACGTTTTTGACTGCGCCGCCGACGGAAGCACCTATCACATCCGTACTGTTGTAGACACGCAGGCAACTGCCATGAATAAGCTGTGCCGCCTGTTGCGCCAGCTCCTTATGATTGGCTGCCAGAGTGATGGCTGTTGGTAGTCCGCGTACCAGTTCTGCGGCAAAGCTCGGGCCGCTTAGTACGCCCCAGGGATATTCGCTGCCAAGCTCTTCCTGTGCCACTTCAAACGGCAATTTTGCGGTTTGTGGTTCCAGCCCCTTATTAGCCCAGATAAAAGGCTGCTGAATCTTCAGCGCTTTCAGCTGTTGCAGGATAGGACGAAAACCGGCTGTCGGCACTACGGACAAGATCAGGTCTGATCCGTCAACCGCTTTTGCCAGGTCATCTTCAACCGTCAGTTTTTCAGGGAAAGGGAAGTCACCGAGATAGAGGGGATTGGCACGCGCTTTGCGCATGCCGGACACATGACCACTGTTACGTGCCCATAGCACGACGTCATGTTTTAGTGCGATATGCATGGCGAGTGCGGTACCCCAGGCACCTGCACCCAAAACTGCGACTTTACTCATTTACATTTATCCAGAAAAAGTAAGCCACCGGTGACTTACTTTTTTGCTTAAATAGAAAAATTAGTTAGGTGCGCCAGCCGCTTGTGCAGCCTGCTGTTGCTGTTGCAGGTACAACGCTTCAAAGTTGATCGGGTTCAACAACACAGGCATGAAACCGGCACGTGTCACCATATCGGAAATCGCTTCACGCGCGTATGGGAACAGGATGTTAGGGCAAGCTACTGAAAGGATAGGCTCCAGGTTTTCTTGCGGAACATTGCGGATCGCGAAAATACCGGACTGGTTAACTTCTACCAGGAATGCAGTTTTGTCTTCAATTTTGGCAGTCACAGTGACTTTGATAGACACATTGAAAATGCCATCCTGAACTTGCTCAACCGCATTGCCCAACTCTACGTTGATTTGCGGTGTAGTGCGTTCTGTGAAAATCGCAGGTGCGTTAGGCACTTCGATCGACGCATCATGCACGTACAGTTTTTCAATGCTGAAAACTGGACCTGCGTTTTGTTCTGCTTGGTTTTGTGGTTCCTGAGCCATGAATCATCCTTGTAATATATACGCAAAAGCCGCTATTCTAACTGGTCATCCACGGCCTGACTATGTGTTTTTTATGACGGTTTTTATTCGGATTCTGATACAGGCATCACGCCGCCAGCAGCGGATCCAGCCCGCCTTGCATATCCAGTGCATGCAAATCATCGAAGCCGCCCACATGGCGCTCACCGATATAGATTTGCGGCACGGTACGGCGGCCGGTTTTTTCCATCATTTCCGCACGCAACTCAGGCTGCATATCCACGCGGATTTTTTCAATATCGGTGACGCCTTTGCTGCGCAACAAACGTTCGGCATTGATGCAGTAGGGGCAGACTGCCGAGGTATACATCACTACTTTTGCCATGGTGACCTTTCCAACTTCTATTGACCGTTTTTTATTGAGTAACGACAGGCATCTTGGCTTCAGACCAGGCCTGCATGCCGCCTTTTAACTGATGCAATGCAGTAAACTGCCTGTCTTTGAGTGTGCTGACTGCTGAACGCGTACGGTTACCGCGCTGGCAAACCAGCAACACCGGCTTATCCTTGAATTTCACCAGTTCTGCCGCTCGCGCTGGCAACTGCGTCAAAGGAATATTACGCGCACCCTGCAAGTGGCCCTGCGCAAACTCATCCGGTTCGCGTACATCGATTATCAGTACTTGCTTGCGGCTCATCAGCATGACGGCTTCGGTCACCGATAGCAATGTGCTGCCGGCTGCTGCACGGCTGAACAGGGGCAGCAACAGCATGACGCCCGAGCCGATCGCCAGGCCTATCAATAAAACATTATCCTTTAAAAATTCCACGTGATCTTTTACCTATACTGATTGTCGAATCCGCAGTCCGCATGCCTTAGGTATGCGCCGCCTGCGGTTGCGATTATAATAGCGTAATTCAATCATCCGACGTTTCGTCACCACTTTTAAAATTGTTAGCCATGTCAATCAAACCTGTTATTTTGCTGATCCTGGATGGTTTTGGTCATAGCGAAACCACCGAACACAACGCAGTATTACAAGCCAGCACCCCCAATCTGGATAACCTCAAAAAACTTTATCCGCATGGCCTGATCAACGCCTCTGAACATTATGTCGGGCTGCCAGACGGACAAATGGGTAATTCTGAAGTGGGCCACCTGAATATTGGGGCGGGACGTATCGTTTTTCAAGACTTTGAACGCATCAACAACAGCATCAGCAGTGGCGAGTTTTTTAAATTGCCGGCCCTGGTAAGCGCCATGCAAAGCCTGAAAGCCAGCGACAAAGCGTTACATATCCTGGGTCTGCTGTCTGACGGCGGTGTGCACAGTTACCAGCCGCATATCCACGCACTGGTAGAAATGGCTAAACAGCAGGGCCTGAGCAAGGTGTATATCCATGCTTTCCTGGATGGCCGCGACACCCCGCCAAAAAGCGCTCACCCTTACCTTGAAGCACTGGAAAAACACCTGCAAAGCCTGGGAGTAGGCAAAGTAGCTTCTGTGGGTGGGCGTTTTTACGGCATGGACAGGGACAAACGCTGGGAGCGTGTGGCGGTCGCCTATGAATTACTGGTCGATGGCGTTGCCGACCATGTGGTGCCGGACAGCCTGACTGCACTGCAGCAGGCGTATGCGCGTGACGAAAGCGATGAGTTTGTGAAATGCACCGCTATCCGTACTGCGGACGACGTCCCCATCCGCATGGAAAACGGAGACGCGCTGGTGTTCATGAACTTCAGGAGTGACCGTGCGCGCCAGCTGACAGACGCTTTGCTGAACAGCGAGTTCACCGGCTTTGAACGTAACCGCGTGCCTGCTTTCAGCCACTATTTCACACTGACGCAGTACGACAAGAACCAGCGTCAGGCGCAGCCGATTTTTGCACCTTTCACCGTGCCCAATACTTTTGGCGAATATGTAGCCAACCTCGGGCTCAAGCAATTACGGATCGCCGAAACGGAAAAATATCCGCATGTGACCTTCTTCTTCAATGGCGGTGAAGAAACCGTATTCACTGGTGAAGACCGCATCCTGGTGCCCTCCCCTAAAGTGGCGACATATGACCTGCAACCGGAAATGAGCGCCTATGAACTGACCGATAAACTGGTGGCTGCCATTGAATCAGGGCAATACCAGGCAGTGATCTGTAACTATGCCAACGGTGACATGGTCGGCCACACCGGCAACCTGCAAGCGGCGATCAAGGCCGTGGAAACGCTGGATGCCTGCATAGGCAAAGTCGTGGCAGCAGCGCAAAAAACCGGCGCTGAAGTCATTATCACGGCAGACCATGGTAATGCCGAAAGCATGTTTGACCATGAAAGCGCGCAGGCGCATACGCAGCATACGACCAACCTGGTGCCATTTATCTACGTGGGCCGGTCCGGCAAGGTGAACAGTGGCGGCGCGCTGTCTGATATTGCCCCTACGCTGCTGAGCCTGATGGGCGTGCCGAAACCGGCAGAAATGACCGGCGAGAGCCTGGTTGCACTGAATGAAGCTGCTTGAGCAAACCATGTTGGTACATGCCTGATACCAGATTATCCCGCCCCGTTTTGCGCAGATTTTTATCCGCGGCCAGCCTCTATACCTTACTGATGGCCGGTGCTTTCGGTTCGATGCCGGCAATGGCTGCGGGCAGCGACAAGGCAGATGCAGCCAAAGGCGACCTGGAACAGGTAAAGGAAAAAATCCAGCAGCTGGCCAATGCGCTCAAGGCATCGCAACTGGCGAAGCAGGATGCCAACGAGGCATTAAAAGCATCGGAAACCGCCATCAGCGCCTCGCGCAAGAAACTGCGCGAGATACAGGACGCGCAGCAGGAGAACCGTGGCAAGCTGCAGGATCTGCAGAAGCAGATGTCGCTATTGCAGCGCCAGGTCAACCAGCAGCGTGAATCGCTGAGCCAGCAGCTCAACCAGCAATACCGGCATGGCAACCACAGCCCGCTGCAGATGCTGTTACAGCAGCAAGACCCTGCCAACACAACCCGCAACCTCAAGTACCTCGGCTACCTGACCGCAGCACACCAGGAACAGATCCAATCCTTGCAGGATAACCGTGACGCGGTTGAGCGTGTGCGCACCGCCACCACCGAACAGATGCAGGAAACCGACCGGCTGGCCAATCAGTACAGCGAGACCACGCACAAACTGGTCAATGAGAAATCAAAACGCGCGGAAGCACTGACGCAACTCTCCAAACAGATTGAAACGCAGGAGCAACAGCTTGTGCGCCTGAAAAAGGATGAGGAAGCCTTATCCAAACTGTTCCAGAAACTGGTGGCCGAAGCAAAAAAACGGGAGCAGGAAGCCTTGGCCAGGTCCAAGCGTGAAAAAGAAGCTGCCGCTAAACGTGCCGCTCAACTGGCACGCAAGAAAAAGTCTTCCGGACGTACCTTTGAACACTCATCCCAGGCAAAAGCAGATGCCAAAGAAGATGAAAGTGACACGGATTCCCAGAGCAGTACCGTGGTCGCCAAGAACGAGACCCTGCCTGAATACAATGCCTCAAAAGAAAACTTCGCCCAATTGCGCGGACGCTTGCGCCTGCCTGTACGCGGCGAAGTGATCAACCGTTTTGGCAGCGCGCGCGCTGATACCGGCGTCAGCTGGAAAGGCCTGTTCATCCGTGCCAGGGAAGGCAGCGAGGTGAAATCTGTCGCAGGCGGACAAGTGGTGTTCGCCGACTGGATGCGCGGCTTTGGCAACCTGATCGTTGTCGACCACGGCAACGGTTACATGAGCCTGTATGGTAACAATGAAGCGCTGTATAAATCCTCAGGCCAGCCAGTGAAAAGCGGCGATACGATTGCGGCGGTCGGTAACAGTGGCGGCAATGCAGAAAATGGCGTCTATTATGAATTGCGCCGCAATAGCGTGCCGTTTGATCCGCTGCAGTGGAGTACAGTCCGTTAAAAACTTGCAACTGTTCTTTTGCAGGACTATTTAGCGAGATATCCGATTATCTATTGCGCAAGGAATGTGCGGCACACAGTGTATTGATCGTTCCATTTGAAAATAACACCGGGTAAAAAATATAGGATCAGGTTAAACTGAATCAGAGAGTTAGGTCGATCAAACTATAAGTGCAGACATTTTCTGATGAATGATCGCGGAAGTTTTTCAGAAATGAATACAGCCGCGCACGATGACAAAGAAAGTGCGCGACTGATGGGTGATATCGAAACCTTTGTGCAGCGCATCAAGCACTGCGGCTATGATTTCGGGCGATACGTGCGCCAGGGCATCAGCGCGGAGAACTTATTCGGCTTTAGCGCCCTCTTCTCCGGGAATTTCAGGCTGAGGCGTGTTGGCGCGTGCTTCTTCAAGCTGCTTTTCCAACTCTTCCTTGGACACGGTAATGCCTGGCACACGCTCATCAGCCGCTGGCTCATAACCACCGCCTGCTGATGACGTTTTAGCTTCAGCAGGCGCGGCTGGCGCCGCTGCCGTAGGTTCAGCCGCCGGAGCTGCAGTTTCTGGTGCAGGCGGCTCTTCTTTGCCGCAAGCCACTAAACCCAACGCCAAAAAGAATGTTAGCAAGTAAGTCTTCCATTTCATAAAGTTCTCCTCTTATCACTTCTGGTTATAGTAAAAAACATTGGCTTATTCGCCAATCACATGCATCAACACCCGCCGGCTGGCAGGCTGATGTCTATGTTCGAACAGGAAAATCCCCTGCCATTGCCCCAGCGCCACCCGGCCATTCAGCACCGGTACAGACAAGCTGGTTTGCGTTAATGCGGTCCTCACATGGGCGGGCATATCGTCAGGCCCTTCGACTGTATGGATAAACAGATCGTCACCATCGGGCGCAATCCGGTTAAAAAACGCTTCCAAATCCACCAGCACATCGCTGTCATAGTTTTCATTGATCAGCAGGCTGGCAGAAGTATGCTGGATATATAAAGTCAACAGTCCGCTTTGTATGCCTGACTGCTCTACCCATTGCAACACCTGTGGCGTGATGTCATATAAACGCCTGCCTTGTGCATTCAATGAGAGTGTTTCATGGACCTGTTTCATGCTGTTCCCGTTTAGTTTTTAATTATTATTCAGATATCCAGGCCAGTTAACCAGCCAGTTTCAACTTATTGAAAACCCGGACTCATCGCGGCTACCAGTAGCGCCAGCCCATGCCGCCACCCCAGTATGGGCGGTAACCCCACGGCCCACCGTAATAACCTGGGCCATAGAACCAGGGGTCCATACTACGCAAGCGCGCAGAGTCTCGTTCACGTTTCAGCCTGGTTTCTGCTTCCACTCGGGCCTTTTCGCGTTTGTTGATTTCATCGGCAATCGCATTCTGCTGCGCCAGTGCATTCGCCTGCTGCATATAATCCAGGACGCCTTTGGAGATGCCTTTCTGGTGCCAGCTCAACACTTCTGAAGCACTGAGGGAATAACGGGATTGTGACTGCTTGATCGCTTCAATGATCTCGGCATCTGTTTTGCCTTTTTTACTCATGCTGACGATCTCTTCCAGGCTCAGGGTCGATTGTGCAGGCGGTAGCAAAGCCGCCAGCTGTTCTGGCGAAATCCGCTCGATCTGCACCGGCTGCGGGGCTTGCGTGGCACAACCTGCCAGACCGGTCAGCACCACCAGCACAGGCAGCAAACGCACAATTTTCAACTGATTCATCATATTTCCATTCTTACCCTTATAAAAAATAGGGTCACAATCATTGTGACCCTTTGTAATGACTATGGTTCGCAGACTATGCGCGATCAGGCTTTGTTGAACGACATTTTGCCAGCCGAAAAATCCACCCGTATCGTATCCTTGGCAGCGAACTGCCCGGCCAGGATTTCCCTGGCCAGCGGATTCTCTATCTCGCTCTGGATCGCCCGTTTAAGCGGACGTGCGCCATAGACAGGATCAAATCCGGCATTGGCGATTTCAGCCAGCGCAGCATCGCTGACTTCCAGTTGCATATCCATCGCTGCTACCCGTTTAGCCAGCAGCTGCAACTGTATGCTGGCGATCGATTTAACATGGCTGGCGCCAAGCGAGTGGAACACGATCACTTCATCAATACGGTTGATGAATTCCGGACGGAAGTGGGTTTTCACCTCGCCCATCACCGCCAGTTTCACTACCTGGTAATCCTGGTCTGTCATGCTTTGTATCATCTGGCTGCCCAGGTTGGAAGTCATGATGATCACGGTGTTTTTAAAATCCACCGTGCGGCCCTGGCCATCGGTCAGGCGGCCATCATCCAGCACCTGCAGCAACACGTTGAAGACATCCGGGTGTGCTTTTTCTACTTCATCCAGCAAGATCACTGAATAAGGCTTGCGACGCACAGCTTCGGTCAAGGTGCCACCTTCTTCGTAGCCGACATAACCTGGAGGCGCACCGATCAGGCGGGAGACAGAGTGTTTCTCCATGAACTCACTCATGTCTATGCGGATCAGGTGCTCTTCGCTGTCAAATAAAAAGCCGGCCAGTGCCTTGCACAACTCGGTTTTACCAACGCCGGTCGGCCCCAGGAACAGGAAACTGCCGTACGGCCGGTTCGGGTCGCTCAGGCCGCTGCGTGAACGTCGGATAGCATCCGACACCAACCGCACCGCCTCATCCTGACCGACCACACGCTCATGCAATTTATCTTCCATGCGCAGCAGTTTGTCGCGCTCACCTGTCATCATTTTGCTGACCGGAATGCCGGTGGCACGACTGACCACTTCCGCGATCTCGTCGGCACCTACTTCGGTGCGTAACATTTTATGTTTAACGTTTTGCGCGACTTCATTACCTGAGTCATGTTTCAGCTGTGCTTCCAGCTGTGGCAGTTTGCCATACTGCAACTCGGATACCCGTTGCCAGTCGCCTTTGCGGGTAGCGGCTTCCATGTCCAGTTTGACCTTTTCAATCGCCTCTTTCACGCCGGCAGAGCCGTGCACTGCCGCTTTTTCCGATTTCCAGATCTCTTCGAGGTCGGCATATTCCTTCTCCAGCCGCGCTATCTCTTCTTCAATCAGGGTAAAGCGTTTCTGGCTGGCCTCATCTTTTTCACGACGGACAGCTTCGCGCTCGATCTTGAGCTGGATTAAGCGACGATCAAGCTTGTCCATCACTTCCGGTTTGGAATCGATCTCCATCTTGATACGTGAAGCCGCCTCGTCGATCAGGTCGATGGCCTTATCCGGCAAAAAGCGGTCGGTGATGTAGCGATTGGATAATTCTGCTGCGGCAACGATGGCCGGGTCAGTGATTTCCACACCGTGGTGCAGCTCATACTTTTCCTGCAAGCCACGCAGAATAGCAATGGTGGCTTCTACCGTAGGTTCATCGACCAGCACTTTCTGGAAGCGGCGTTCCAGTGCAGCATCTTTCTCGATGTATTTACGGTATTCATCCAGCGTGGTCGCGCCTACACAGTGCAGCTCGCCTCGCGCCAGGGCTGGTTTCAGCATATTGCCGGCATCCATGGCACCTTCAGATTTACCGGCGCCGACCATGGTATGGATCTCATCGATAAAGACGATGGTCTGGCCTTCATCCTGTGCCAGCTCTTTCAACACCGCTTTCAGGCGTTCTTCAAACTCGCCGCGGTATTTGGCGCCCGCCAGCAATGCTGCCATATCCAGGCTGAGGACTTTTTTGTTTTTCAGTGAATCAGGCACTTCGCCATTGACGATACGCTGCGCCAGCCCTTCGACTATGGCGGTTTTACCGACACCTGGCTCACCTATCAATACCGGGTTATTTTTGGTGCGGCGCTGCAATACCTGAATGGCACGGCGGATCTCATCGTCACGCCCAATCACCGGGTCCAGTTTGCCGGCACGGGCACGCTCGGTCAGGTCCAGCGTAAATTTCTTCAGCGCTTCGCGCTGGCCTTCGGCTTCCTGGCTATTTACGGTGTCGTTGCCGCGCACTGCTTTAATGGCCTGTTCCAGCGTGGTTTTATTCAAACCATGCTGTTTCAGTAATTTACCGGTATGGCCTTTATCTTCAGCCAAAGCCAGCAGGAACATTTCGCTGGCAATATAGCTGTCGCCACTTTTCTGGGCGAATTTGTCGGTGATATTGAGCAGGTTGTTGAGGTCGCGCGAAATAGTGACTTCGCCACTGTTTTCACTGACTTTGGGTAATGCATCTACTGTTTGTTGCAGGCTGGTTTTCAGGCCAGTCACCTGTGCTCCGGCACGCGACAGCAAAGCGGCCACGCCGCTATCGTCCTGGTTCAACATGGCCAGTAACAGATGTGGTGCTTCTATCGTAGGCTGGTCGGCACCTACCGCCATGCTCTGCGCATCGGCGAGTGCCTGCTGGAATTTGGTAGTGAGCTTATCAAAACGCACAGTTAAACCCTTTCACACTAAAGTCATGCCGCATGCGGCGGCGGGATAACCCTATAATGCGGCGGGTTTTTGCGTTTTCAATAGCGCCAGATCAAATTTGAATCAGTTTTGTGCGTGTGGCGGGGGGTTCCTGCGCAACACTTAACTACTGGTTGAATGGCAACACCAGCAGCCCTTTATCTGTACTGTTCACTGCCAGCAGCGCCTGGCCGCGCGTATTCAGCCATTGCGGATAATCCAGCTTGCCGGCTGTGTGCGCTGCCAGCGTGGGCAGGCCCCAGGTTTTGCCTCCATCCAGCGAAGCCATGGTGAAGATATCCATACCTTCGCTATTGCGTTCCTGCCAGGCCAGCCAGACTTTATCGCCCATGCTCAGCAATGCCGGATGGCCGGCATTCTTTTTCGGGTCACCGATAGGACGTGGCGGTGTCGTGACCCACGCCTGCCCGTCCATGCGTACCAGGCGTAACCCCGGCTTGTTACCGGCACCGTCGAAATAAGCCAGGTGGTAGCCGAACCCTTCGCCTACTGCCAGCGCAGCACCGTGGTGTGGGCAACCATCGATCTTCCAGCGGCCGTAACTGGCACGGATGATCGCCGGCCTGCCCGGCCTGCCCGGCCTGGCGGATTCTGATCTGTTTATTTCTGCCATGGCATGGTCACGCTCGCTACCGGAGAACACATGCCGCCATAACACGGCGACCGTACTATCAAGTTTGCTGGTCATGGCGATGCGGCAGCATTCGCAACTGCTATCTGCCAGTTTTTTCTCGGGAGAGAAACTCTTGCCGTGGTCGGTAGAGACCGCATAATAAATGGCCGCGCCATCATAAGGCTTACCGGCAGCCTTGGCTGCCAGCAGGTCGCGTTTGTCTACCCAGGCAACCGTGATCGAATCATCGGCAGCCACTTGCATAGCATCAAACCTGTGTGTGATTTCAGCCCGGTCCTGATGCACGATATAAGGCGTTTCGAAACTTTTACCACCATCGACAGAACGCGCGAACCAGATATAGCCGGCAAAAGGTTTTTTCAGCGATTCGGTCCAGCTCAGGTAAATATTGCCATTCGGGGCAACCGCGATTTTAGGCCTGGCTTCGCCTTCCGCTGCAATTTTCATTGGTGTGGCGTTCACCGCTACGTCTTTACTGAAGTGTTGCCCGGCATCTGCACTGGATGATACCCACACCTGCCCTTTGCGGGCACGCGCCTGCCATATCCGGCCTTCGCTATCGGTCGCCAGGCTGATGGCCAGTTCGGAAACCCCATGTTCCGCGTGATGTTCGTGCGCGTTAACCACAGGAATTTGCCAGAAAAAACAGGCAATGAAGAGTGCGTTAATCAGCCATTTCACTACATTAAATCCTTACTTAAAACCAACTAAAAAAATAATTCTTTACAAAGAGTAAAGCTGCTAAAGTTAAGGGGCTGCAAGCCGTTAAACCATTTAACCGTATGAATGACGACGACCAGTCAAATAGCAATAAATATTATATATATGCAAGCAAACTTTGATCATCATAGCACAGCGTGGTTACAGCCTCTGGCGACGACCATGCCCGATATGCCAGTGCTGGCGATTAACCGCCGGGCACAATGCGTGGCTGCCAACGAAGTGGCAAAAAAGCTGCTTGGCGAAAACACCGATACCTTACCCAAGGATATGCGCCAGGCATTGGTACAGGCCATTCGTGAACAGCAGACCGAACTGACATTGCAAACCAGGCTGAACGGGCTTATCCGTGATTTCAAATGCCGCTTGCTTTATGCAAAACAGGACCGGCGTGCAGTAGGCCTGCTGCTGGAAGAGCAGGAAAACACCCTGACCCACCAGTTGCAGCATATGCAATCCATCGTGCACTCATTGATTGAAATGAGCCCCGACCTCATCTGCATCAAAGACCATGACAACCGCTGGATGATGGCAAACCAGCGCATGCTGGATACTTTCCAGATTCAGCAGGCGGATTATGAATTCCTGGACAACCTGCAAATCGCGGACACCTTGCATCCGGTGTTCCGTAACAGTTTTGAACATCACGAGCAGTCTGACCAGCAGGTCTGGCAGACACGCCAGCCTTACCATAACGAAGAACAGGTGTACCTGCCGAAAGGTGGCTTTAAAACGCTGGAAGTGAACAAGACCGCTTATTACGATCAGGGCGACCAGCCCAGCCACCTGATCACCGTGGCGCGTGATGTCAGCGAGCACAAATTTATCGAGAACCAGCTGCAGAACCGCAGTGCGGTGCTGGACACCCTGATCTCCTGCGACTGGATGCTGCACTCTTCTGAGCGCTGGCAAACCGTGGCGGAAAATGTGTTGCAACAATGCTGCCTGTCTTTCCGTTTCAGCCGCGCGGTATTACTGCAACACCACACCACCACTGCCCGCAAGAAAACTGAAACACGTTCCAAAGCCCTGTTCCACTGGGCAGTTAACGGTTTCCACCCGACTTACGAGCATTGGGAAAAGATTTCATTCCTGTCGCCGGCATTGAAACGCTGGCATGCGCTGCTTTCAAAAGGGCAGCCGGTGATGTGCGATGCACATACCTTGCCGGAAGATGAACGTTTCCTGCTGAAAGCGCATGACACCGTCAACCTGGTGATCGTGCCGCTGATGATAGACAACGAGTGGTGGGGCTCCATGGTGATCGAACGTTGTTTCGATGCCGAAAACACCAGTTCACAGGAATTAGGTTCATTGATGGCGATCGGCCGCACCTTGAGCGTGGCGATTGACCGCGAACAAACCGGCAAGAGCCTGAAACTGGCGAAAATCGCATTCGACAGCACTACTGAAGGCATCATGATCGTGAACCCATCAGGTGAACTGGTGGGTATCAACCAGGGCTTCACGTTGATCACCGGTTTCGATGAATCTGAAGTGCTGGGATTAAAACCGCAGATCTTCCGCCAGCGCCCGCGTGGTCTGTTCGGTGCACTCAAACGCCATGGCAAATGGTCAGGCGAGATCGAGAATGTGCGCAAGAATGGCGAAAGCTACACCGAGTGGATGACCATCACTGCAGTGCGCAACCACGCCAATGCGATCACCAATTACGTAGGCGTGTTTGCCGACATCACCGAGATGAAGCGCTCGCAGGTACAGCTCAACTCGCTGGTCAACCACGACCCGCTGACCGGCCTGCCTAACCGCCGCCTGATCAACCATTTGTTCACTCATGCCATCCAGCGTGCTAACCGTAACCAGCAACAGGCTGCAGTGCTGTTTATCGACTTGGACAGGTTCAAGAACATTAACGACAGCCTGGGCCACTACACCGGTGACCAGTTGTTACTGAACGTGACCGAGCGTATCCAGGCCTCATTGCGTGAGTCCGACATCGTCGGCCGCCTGGGCGGGGATGAATTCATTGTGTTGCTGGAAAACCTGCACAGCAAGGCTGATGCAGCACATAAAGCACAGGATATCCTGGAAACCCTGAAACGCCAGTTCATGATAGACCATCATGAAATATTCATTGGTGCAAGCATAGGCATTTCCATGTATCCGCACGATGCCAGCGATGTCGAAGGCCTGATCAAGGCCGCTGACCTGGCCATGTACCAGGTGAAGAATAATGGTAAAAACCATGTGTCGTTCTACGATGCTGCACTGAGCCGCAATGCGGTAGAACACTTCCAGCTGGAAACCGAGCTGCGTCAGGCGCTATCCAGAAAACAGCTGAAGATGTTCTACCAGGCACAGATCGACCTGAATACCGGCATGATCATCGGCGCCGAAGCGCTGATCCGCTGGCAGCACCCTACCCAGGGGTTGATCCCCCCCGGCAAGTTCATTCCGCTGGCGGAAGAAACCGGACTGATTCTAAGCATAGGCGAATGGGCGCTACGTGAGTCTGTGCGTCAGGCGCATGCCTGGCACATACAGCATCCTGAATTCAAAAAAATAGCTATCAATGTATCAGCTGTGCAGATCATGAAGAGCAAGTTTGCCGACACCGTTTACGGCATCCTCATGGAAAGTGATTGCGACCCTTCCATCATTGAGCTGGAAATCACTGAAAGTACACTGATGCAGCATACGCAGCATGTGGTGGATACCTTCAACCAGCTGAAAAAACTGGGCATCAGCATTGCCATTGATGACTTTGGTACCGGCTATTCTTCACTGTCGCATTTGAAGCGCCTGCCGTTGGACCAGATCAAGATCGACCGCAGCTTTGTCAAAGACTTGCCAGAGGACAAGGACGATGCTGCCATTACCAGCGCCATTTATGCGATGGCTACCCAGCTGGGATTCACCGTTGTAGCAGAAGGAGTAGAAACAGAAGAACAGGAAAAATTCTTACAGCGTTTGGGTTGCCAGACGGCGCAGGGTTATTTATATGCCTACCCGGTCAACTCGGACGACTTTTTGCAGTTACTAGTGTTAAATAATCAAAGAAAAATAAAACGCCATGCCTAACCACGCCTCCGATACTTTTTATATCGACATTGAACAGCTCCAGATCGGGCTGTATATCCACTTAGATCTGGGATGGATGGATCACCCATTTTCCATCAGCAATTTCAAAGTCACTGATGAGGCCCAGATCGACACCATCAAATCGCTGGGATTGAAACAACTGCGTTATGACCCTAGACGCAGTTCCTCCACCCCATTAAGGATGATCAGCGGCGACAACGTGCTTGAGTTCCCGCTGAAAAAGGCCATTGCCCCCAAACAGCAGGTGATAGACGATAGCCCGGCATTAAGCCAGGCGCAGAAAAAGCAGCTGGCTCTCAAGCATGCCATCACCGAAAGTGAGCAAAAATTCCTGAAAACCAGTTCGGATGTGTGGAACATCCAGAAAATGTCTATGGAGCATCCGGACCAGGCGTTCAGCTTGGCCTCCAGCGTGGTGATGGACCTGGTCGCCAGCACACTGACCGAAGGCGATATTGCCATTCATGCCATGAACGGCCACCGGATCGGTGACCAGCATTACCAGCACGAGCTGAATATCCTGGTGTTATCTATGCTGCTGGCAAAAAACCTGGATGTCAGTGATGAAGATGCCATCATCCTCGGCATGGCAGCCATTCTGCACGATATCGGCAAACGCCAGATCAGCGACAAGATCCTGCTGAAAAAAGATGCGCTGACCGTGCGTGAAACAGCGATTTACCAGACCCACGTACTGCTGGGGCTGAATATGCTGAAAGAAGTCTCTGTCCCCAGGAAGATACTGACCATCATCGGCCAGCACCATGAATTCGCCGATGGCAGCGGTTACCCCAGAGGATTGAATTGCGATGAGATAGACCCGCTATCGCACATCCTGATCATCGCAAATATGTACGATAACCTGTGCAATCCATCCAATCCGGCGCTGGCGAAAACGCCTTACGAAGCACTGAGCGTGATGTTTGCACAGCAGCGCCACCAGTTCGACCAGACTATCTTGCGCCGCTTTATCAAGTGCCTGGGCATCTATCCGCCCGGCAGCGTAGTGCGCCTGTCTGACCAGAGTCTGGCTACCGTGCTCTCAACCAACCCGCAACAGCCATTGCGCCCGTTCATCCAGATGCTGACTTATGATAGCGACGAGGATGGCGAGATCATTGATCTGCGGGAAACTTTAGACCTGAATATCATCCAGTGCCTGAAGCCTGAGCAATTGCCGGACATCATGCAAAGAATGTTGCGCCAGAAACAGCGCACCAGTTACTTTATCGACAAAGTCATCAACGCATAAACCGCCTCAAAAAGCCTGGCAAATATTCACTGAGCTTAAAGTCAGCCCGTACGTTGTGCGTACGGGCTTTAATTTTTAAAAGCCCAGGCAAGCACGATTAATGGTGATGTTCATGCTCATCGTGGGAAGAATCAGTCGCTTTAGGTGAGGTAGCCATCGCCTTGACAGTGACAGTCGCTTTCTTGCTACTCCCCTCCTGCGATACAAAACTGACAGGAACAATCTCGCCCTCTTTGATCTGGTGGTTCAGCTCCATCAGCATGACATGGAACCCGCCAGGTTTTAGCTCAACCGGCTTGCCTGCTTTCAGTTGCAAACGCTCCAGCTTTTTCATCCTCATGATATTGCCTTGCATGGACATGGAATGAATCTCCGCCTTTCCGGCAACCGGCGAACTCACTTCCACGATATCAAGATCCTTGTCAGAAACAATCGTCATGTAAGCACCGGCTACCGGCTGCCCAGGCACGGTTGGCTTCACCCAGGCGTTGGAAATTGTTACCTCAGCATGCGCTGTCACTGCAGAGCAGCTTATATACATAGTGAAGAAAATAGTCTTGATAAAGCTCTTCATGATGGTCTCTTTCTGGCTGTCGATTGCCATAAGGTGTCGAAAACAAGTGCGAATAACATTGAAGCACCCAGCAACGGGAATAACACGCCAAGCGCCACTGTGATAAGGGCGACATTCCGGGTGAGCCGGATATCCTGGCGTCTGCGCGGTGCAGCCAATCTACCCGGCGGGCGACGTTTCCACCACATAGTAAGTGAGGAAATAACCAGCATGATCAGCGCAAGGCAACCGGACAGCATGATCAACTGACTGATCAAACCATATTGTTTTCCCTGATGTACTGAGGTGCCCCACTCAGTCACTTTGGCAACCGCACCGTATTCAGGATATCCGGTATCGATCAATACTTTTCCGGAATACTGATCAATATGTACTACCCGCTCCCGGGTTGCATCGGCCGGAAATTGCAATGCGGTATATACGCCAGCAGGCCCCATGGGAAGGCGGATAGAATAACCCGACTTCAACCCCGCCAGATCAAAAATGTGACGTGCGTTATCCAGGCCAAACGGTGAGCCACTTGATCTTGCTTGGGTAGATACAGGCAATGTCGTTTTTTCCAGCGTCCAGGGTACATCACCCTGGGTCTCAAGCGGAATATCAGATTGGGGGATGGCAGCCCAGAGATAGACAGGAAAACCCAAACCATAGGCGGTGGATATTTTGCCGAGCTGCTGACCCCAGAATGCAGACCACGGCATACCGGTTAAAGCCAGGAACAGGATAACTGCACCACCGGAAAGACCTGTCAGCGCATGTATATCACGCCACCAGATACGCTTTTTAGGCGAGTCACGTACACCAATGACATTTGCATTTTTACCCCGTGGCCACCAAAGATACAGGCCGGTGATCACCAGTACCATGGTCCACCCGGCTACGACTTCGACCAGCCAGTTTGCCCATGTCCCGACCAAGGTCAGAGAATGCAGTTGTTTAACGATAAGCTCCCATTGCCGGCTTTCGGCATGTGCCCCCAGGATTTCGCCACTATATGGATTCACCAGCACTTGCACCGTCTCGCCATGGGGCTGTTTGATGACAATGCCCAGACTACGATCAATGGTTGCCGGAGTTTGCACCAGTTTCACCTCACCGGGATACTCAACTAACACCTGTTGCGACAGGCGTTGAAATGATATCGCCGGTTGCGAGGCTGGTGCGACGAAGCGTTCATCGTGATAAACCCAGTCATTAATCTCATTTTTAAAAAGATAGAGACTTCCAGTAATTGCCAGGCTTAACAATATTGGCAAACATAATAACCCGGCAAAAAAATGCCAGCGCCATATTCTTGCATAGAGCACGGAACTCACTTTTGGTAAGGAAGCCCGCCTTGTATTTTTTAATTGCATTGCATCACCATTTTTTTTGCAAGCCCGGCTATTAACTGCCGGGCTATTTGCTTAATAGTTCCAGGTCACACCAAGATAAGCGGTACGGCCATCGCCTGGTAAAAACAATGCCCCGTCTGCTCCATTCTGGTTCCTCGCCACACCGGTGGTGGCTGCATATTTCTGGTTAGCCAGGTTGCGGCCTTCCACAAACCATGACCAGTGCTGGTTGATTTTCTGGCCGGCTTTAACACCCCACAGAAAGTAACTGTCAGCATGCAGAGTCTCAGCAAAATCAACGTTATAGCGCTGAGGTGACCATTCAATGGTTGGACCGATGTAGAAGTTATCGAAGAAATCGCTGCCACGGTACACTAGTTCAGCCCTCAGTAATGAGCGTTGGATACCCGGCAGACGGTTGCTTCCATATGTAGGATCATTATCAAGTTTAAAATCATTGATCAATAAACTTGAACGCCATTGCAGACTGTAAGGCAGTCTTGCAGTCAGCCCGAACTCCAGTCCACGGTGTATGGTTTTACCTGCATTAATCGTTTGTGTCGCAAACGGCGAACCGGCTGCAGCAACCGCCAGTAACTCATCCTGCAAGCGTGCATGATATAGCGCGATATCCCAGTCGATAAACTCACTGTTGCCACGTGAACCAATTTCAAATGTACTGCCTCTCTGTGCTTTCAGGCTGCTCACCACCAGGCTGTTTAATTCGCCGAAACTGGGCGGCTCGAAACTGCGCGACGCATTGGCAAACAACTGCACTTGCGGCTGCAATTGGTATAGCACGCCCAACTTAGGGCTGGTCTGACTATAAGTCTTATCCACACTCTGGTCGCCGCTGGCAGTGATCAGCTGATCCTGCGAGTCGCGTTTGGATCTGGCATATTGCAAACCGGCAATCACTGTCCATTGCTCATCCAGGCTTAATCGGTCTTCCAGATAGGTTTCAAAGTTTGAAGCTTTCTGGTCAAAATTATTCAGTAACGCACCGCGTTTGGCATTCACATTGACAAAGTTCTTTGCATCGGTGCGTCCGCGGGTAGGCGAAAGTCCGGCAACGAATTCATTCATTAGACCGAACAACTCACCCATGCGTGACCAGCGGGCGGTAAAGCCCACATCGTTGGATACCTGGTCAATCACGCCGGTAGTGTCCCCAAAATTTCCTATCGGGTGAAACAGGCTTTTGTGTGAGTAAAACGCACCCAATTCGAGTTTGCCCTGGTCAAACAGGATAGTTGTTTTATTCGCCAGCCGGGTGACATTGATATCGCGTTGATTGATCCCCTGCCCGGGAGTGACCGTTGCCTGCCTGGGATCATCTTTCAACTGTGCCTTGGTCAGGCTGCTGGAAAGTTGTGAGTCATTGTTGACATAGCCCAGGTAAAAACGGGTTTCAACTTGGTCATTGATCTTAATGCCTACGTTACCCGTCAGGCGGTCTGCGCTTTGCTGTGCATTGTCACGGAAACTATCCGTGTGATATTTACTGGCCGTGACGAAATAATCGACATCCCCCTTCACGCCACCGGTGCTGATACCAAGGCGGGCATAGCCATAACTGCCGCCCTCAGTACGGATTTCCAGCGGCGATGCCGTGTAGCCTGTGCGGGAAATAAAGTTGATACTGCCGCCCAGATTGGTAGACCCATATTGCAAGGCATTGGCGCCACGGTAGACTTCAATATAGTCCGTCGCCATCGGGTCGATGGCAGGGAAATCAAATCCGCCATCGGCAAGGTTGACCGCAATACCATCCTGCATCAGTTTCAAACCACGTCCGTGAAACGTGCGCTGCAAGCCTGAACCACGGATAGACAGCCGCGTTTCCTCAGCACCAAAGCGTGATTGCGCCAGCACGCCGGTCGCCATGCCTAATGTGTCCTGCATATTGCTGGTACGCCCTTCCCTGACAGTCGCCATATCGACTACCGTCGTGCCTCCTGCAGTTTTCGACAAGGTTTCTTTTGCCTCCTCGAGAGATGGTTGTGTCAATGACGCTTTATTCCTCTCCGCCGTGACCTTCACTTCATCAAGATGCACAGTACCTTCATGTTCGGCGTGTGCGAGTAATGGCAAGGCGGCCAGTATGGCGAGCCCCATTTTTGTTTTATTCATATCTTTTCCCTAAACACTTTTACGAAGCCGCCAATCACTTGCGATCAGCGGCATGCAGACTGCCCATCAGGCAGCAAACACCTGCCGCGCTGATTCGTCCGGCTGCCAGCGAAGCAGCGATCCGATGTCGCAATGAAAATAAGCGCATAGTTTGTCCAGGTGCTCGGTACATGCGTTATAGGCAGGATTTTTGACGATGCGGTGCAAGGTCATGCGGCTGATACCGGTGGCATCAGCGATTTCTTTGAGGGTGATGTGGCGTTTCCACTCCACCTGCTTGGCAAATATCATTGCCTGGAGGTTGATGACGATCATAGATGACTCCTCTATGCCTGCGGACAGGCAAGACTCAGGATCCGGCCGGAATACGGTCGGGACTAGATTGAGTGTGGAGTCGGGGGAGGTCCGCGCGAGGGATGCGCGGTAGGGTAGAAACTGGCAACAACCGGCGGCTGGTATTCGCTTAGCGCGATCCCGGCCTGGGTTTGCTGGAACAGAATGTAAGCAGGGCTATGCGCCGGCACGGTCACCTGATCCAGCGCCATACTACAGAACGGGCAATGATCAAGGTGATGGCTGATAGAGACCGGTTTTTGTGACGGCTTGTAATCGATCAGCGTAGATAATTGTTTACCCTGGGTGGTCATCACCTGCACCAGCAACTTGCTGCTTTGGGTAGAACAGATCTGCCCTATGAAATTCTTGCCTTGCTGCATGGGGAAAGCCAGGCTCAAGGTAGGCACAAGGCTGACCAGCAGCATGGCCATGATGGCCAGCCGAGCTATCCAGCGCTGAGTTCCCGAGTTGTGCATCCAGCCATTCTAGCGGGAATCACGTAGAATAAGCAATCTTTGTCATTGTTCAGGAATGTTTCATGGCCGCTTCCAGCTTGCTTGCCCTTTTGGATGACATCACTACCATGCTGGATGACGTCTCGGTGATGAGCCAGGTGGCAGCTAAAAAAACCGCTGGCGTGCTGGGTGACGACCTGGCGCTCAACGCGCAACAGGTGACGGGTATCGCGGCCAAAAGGGAGTTGCCAGTGGTATGGGCGGTCGCCCGTGGGTCGTTTATCAACAAGCTTATCCTGGTGCCGGCGGCCCTGCTGATCAGTGCTTTTATTCCCTGGCTGATCGTGCCGCTACTGATGCTGGGCGGTGCCTTCCTGTGTTACGAAGGCTTTGAAAAAATCTGGCACAAACTGCATAGCAAGAGCGAGGACACGACGGATAAACAAGCCGTGCACGCAGCGATGCAGAACACTGAAACCGACCTGGTAGCGCTGGAAAAAGAGAAGATCAAGGGCGCGGTGCGTACCGACTTTATCCTGTCGGCCGAGATCATTGTGATCTCACTGGGCGTGGTGGCTGACGCGATATTGACCCAGCGCATCATGGTCCTCTCCATTATTGCGGTACTCATGACCATAGGTGTGTATGGCCTGGTGGCGCTGATCGTCAAATTGGATGATATCGGGCTATGGCTGATGCAACGTCAGGGGCAAAGCCTGCTGGCACAAGCCACTCGCAAATCCGGCTGGGGGCTGGTCCGGGTAGTGCCCTACCTGATGCGCCTGTTAAGTATCCTGGGCACGGCTGCGATGTTCCTGGTCGGTGGCGGTATCATTGCGCATGGCATTCACCCGCTGCACGCGTTGCTTGAGCAGTTCCCGCAATGGTCGCTATTGTTAAACGCAGCGATTGGCGTGGCGGTGGGTGCATTGTGTTACGCTATTATTCACCCGCTGCTGTCATTTATCAGGAAACACTAGTTTTTTTCTAACCCCTTGTTAGAATGCATAAATAAGGGGGCTGCATGATACTTTCACGCAAAGTGTTGGTTGTTGCTGTATCGGTGTTGATCATCTGCATGGTGGCTGCTATGTACATGGCAACCGGAACCTCCCTATGGCTGCATAATGTCCATTGGTTTTCTACCAATGCCGCCTGTCTGCTTTTGGCAATACTTGGCTATACTCGCGCGAACCCTGCCCATAAACCCTGCAAGCGCTGGTTTGTCAGAGGTGCCTTCGTCTACTTCACCGGCGGTCTTCTATGGTTGTTTGGAGTACTGACCGGGCAAGCAAACTTCCCGTCACAATCCGATATTTTCTATCCGATGATGGGGCCATGCCTGATCATTGCTTTTATCATCGCCTTGCGCAGCCAGCTGTCGCACTCCAAAAGCTGGGCGTTTATCATTGATGCGCTGTCATTCAGCTTCGCTATCCTCGGTTATATCCTGATTTCGTATCTGCCTGAATCCGCGGATGTGACACCCTTGCAACTGGCGGTGCTGACAGCTTACCCGGTCAGCATGTTAAGTGCTGCGCTGGTTTCTTTGCTACTGATTCCCTATTTGCGTCCGGTTTGCATGGTACCTTGGCTGCTGCTGAGTGCCGGGCTGGCGCTGGACGGCGCATGCTGGATGCAATGGAACCTGAACGCACTCAATGACAGCCCTCAGACCAGCTTGTGGGTTAACTACGGCTTTTCTGTTGCCGACCTGCTGATAGGTGCAGGGCTTTACGGCTGGCAGGTCCGCATCTCCCGGAACAGCAATTATCACCGGCAATGCCGCCGCCTGCGCAGCCTGGTACCGGTCATTGCCGTGATGTTCAGCATCTGTACACTGATACTGATCTGGTGGCAAAGTGGTCCACATCCTTATGCCTATCATATCGCCACTGCCTCGGTGATATCCATCCTTGTTTTCTCAGCCATCAGGCAAAGCATCTTGCTGCGGGAGAGCGAGCGCCTGTTACGCGCTGAAAAGCGTTTGGCAGAAAAAGAGCTCGAATACCACCAGCTGTCACGTAGCGACCCGCTCACACAATTACCCAATCGGCTGACCATGCTGAATCTGCTTGAACATGCCGTCATCAGCGCAGCCAGCGACAGCGGCATGGTGGCGTTGTTGATGATAGATCTGAAGCATTTCCAGAGTATCAACGACAGTTTTGGCCACCGCACCGGCGATCTTTTTCTACTGGAAGTGTCGCAACGCCTGCAATACATCACCCACGAACACGGCGAACTGGGCCGCGTGCATGGCGATAAATTCGCCCTGATCGCCACACGCTATAAAACTGATGCCGAATTAATGAACCTGGCGCGCAACCTGTGCAAGATCGTGCATAAACCTGTGTTGATTGAAAACCATGAGTTGATACTCGATGCCTGCATCGGTATCAGCCTGTATCCGAGAGATGCCAGCAATGCCGAACAACTGGTACGCAACGCCAACACTGCGCTTGCGCATGCCAAGCGCTCTACCCAGCACCTGTTTTTATTCTACAGCGAAGACCAGACCAAACTGGCGCAAAACCGCTTCCGCCTGGATGTCCAATTGCGCAAGGCGATCAAAAAACAGGAGTTCTTCCTTCAGTTCCAGCCTATCTTCAGGCTGGGGACGCAAACACAGCCGCAAATGGCCAATATCGAGGCATTGGTGCGCTGGCGCAATCATAAGGGCGAAGTGATTTCCCCGGTCGAATTCATTCCTTATGCAGAACAATCCGGACTGATACTGCCATTGGGAGAATGGGTGATTGCCGAGGCCTTCAGTCATCTGTCGGCACTGATGCAAAAAAATGGCCCGGCTGTCGGGCTTTCAATCAACATCTCTCCCCGCCAGTTCCGCGACCACCACCTACCCACTCGCATTGCCCAGCAACTGCAACGATACGCGATCCCGCCTGGGCAGATTACACTTGAAATCACAGAAAGCGCGGTGTTTGAGCATGAAGACCAGGCACTGGCCATACTCAATCAACTGAAAGCACTGGGCGTGCGCGTCTCCCTGGATGACTTTGGCGTGGGTAACTCATCCCTGTTCAAACTCAAGCAATTGCCGATCGACGAACTCAAGATAGACCGCGCGTTCATGGTGGATGTCCCCGAAAGCAGTGCCGATAGCGAGATTGTCAGCACCATTATTAAGACGGCAGGCATCCTGGGTATTGCGGTGGTGGTTGAAGGCATAGAAACCCAAGCCCAGCTTGATTTCTTGCGCCAGCTGGAGTGTTGTGACTACCTGCAGGGTTTCCTGCTTGGCAGGCCTATGTCCATTGAAGACATATACACCTTATTGGACAATCAGAAACCATAACCGGCAACTTAAAACAGGAGAGTTAGCGTGACGCTGATCTCACTGCCGGCTTCTGCTTTCAGTTGCTTGCGTACATCCGCTTTAAGGAACAAGGCATAGCGTTTATCTTCAAACGCAGGAAAGATAGAGGTTTCCCATGGTGTTGCCTCTCCCGCAGAAGACTGAGCCGAAACCTGCACCCTCACCGCGCCCCAGCCACGGCGTTTGGTTTGATGGTATTGCTTTAGTGTATGCACCTCTTCAGACATGGCTGCAGGCAGGCTGATGTAATGCCAGGTACTTTTACTCCCCTGCCAGCGCTTGATCACATCGCTAAATGTATAAACCAATCCATCCATGCGCACTCACTTTTGCCGGGCGGAACCGAGTGAAATCACCCGGCAGGATTCTTGAAACTATCCAATACCAGTAAGCCTACGCCGACACAGATGGCGCTGTCAGCCACATTGAATGCCGGCCATGCCCATTGCTCATAATAAAACAGCAGGAAATCCACTACATAACCCAGGGTCAGGCGGTCATATAAATTACCCAGCGCACCACCCAGTACCAACGCAATGCCAATACAGAATAATGTTTTCTGCTGATGCCTGACCAGCAGATAGGCCATCACTACTGAAGCCAGCGTAGACACTGCAGTGAAGAATCCGTGCTGCCAGCCACCGGCATCCGCTAGGAAACTGAATGCAGCACCGGTATTGTGGTATCGCACCAGGTCAAAAAAACCGGTAACAGGCACATGCTCGCCATAGACAAATGCCTGCTGGATCAGGTGCTTGGTGTAGAGATCGAGCACGATCACGATGGCACTCAGCACAAACCACGGCATTGCCGACCTTATATTACGCATGGAGGCATTACGCATACTTGCGTGCTTCGCCACTACCGAACAGGTTGCTTACACAACGGCCACAAATGCTCGGGTGCGCAGCATCGCTGCCTACATCGGCACGGTAGTGCCAGCAGCGCTCACATTTTGCATATGTACTGGATTTGACATCCACAGACACCCCGGCACCGGCTTGTTTATAGACATTGGCGCGCGATGTGATCAGGGCAAACTTCAAGTCCTCGCCAAAACGGTTCAGAGAATCAAACAGTTTGTCGTCTGCCTGGATGTCCAGTTCTGCTTGCAATGAAGACCCGACCTCACCCTGGCCGCGTTTTTCTTCGATCTTTTTATTTGCAACCTCTTCCCTGAACTGTCGCAGATTAGCCCAATCTTCCAGCATGGCATCACTTAAGCCATGCGCTGGCAAACCGTACCACTCCTCTTCAAATACAGTGGCGTCTGCCTCCAGGCCGCTAGCGTTATTCACATCCAGGGTCTGCCAGATCTCATCAGCGGTAAAACTCAGGATAGGCGCCACCAAGCGCATCAGGGCATGTGTAATGTGGTACAGCGCACTTTGCGCTGCACGGCGTGCATGCGAGGTTTCACCGCTGGTATACAAACGGTCTTTCAGGATATCCAGGTAGAAACCACCCAGGTCCTCTGAGCAGAAACCAACGAACTTCTGCACCGCCAGGTGGAATTCGTATTTATCGTAATCGGCCAGGATACCTGCCTGTAATTGCCCGGTAAGGTGCAAGGCATAACGGTCTATCTCCAGCCATTGCTCAACCGGCAACAAGTCTTTTTTGGCATCAAAATCCGCCAGGTTGGAAAGCAGGAAACGCAGGGTATTACGGATACGGCGGTAGCCATCGGCCACACGCTTCAGGATCTCATCACTAATGGTCAGTTCACCTGAATAATCGGTGGAAGCCACCCATAAACGCAGGATATCCGCGCCGTAAGTGTCCATCACTTTTTGCGGCGCGACCACGTTGCCTTTGGACTTGCTCATTTTATGGCCGGCACCATCCACTACAAAGCCGTGTGTCAGCAAGGCATTGTAAGGAGCATGGCCGTCAATGGCGCAGCCGGTCAACAAGCTGGACTGGAACCAGCCGCGATGCTGGTCAGAACCTTCCAGGTACAAATCTGCCACTGGCTTGCCAGCTGCTGCGCGCGCCTGTGCTTCTACCGCCAAGGATGGATGTTCAGAAGAACGGATCACAGCGTAATGCGTAGCGCCGGAGTCAAACCAGACATCCAGTGTATCGGTCACTTTTTTGTACTGCTCGGCATTTTGCGGCGCATGCTGGCTCAGGAAAGCAGCGCCATCCAGGCTGAACCAGGCTTCTATACCCTGTTGCTCAACCTGTTTGCAGACGGTTTCAAGCAGATTCAACGTGTCAGGATGCGGCGCGCCTATCTCTTTATGCACAAAGAATGGCATAGGCACACCCCAGTTACGCTGGCGCGACACGCACCAGTCCGGACGATTCCTGATCATCGCTTCCAGCCGCGCGCGGCCCCAGCTCGGGAAAAACTCGGTAGCATCCACTGCAGTATTGGCCTGCTCACGTAACGCTTTGCCATCCGTACCAACAGAGTTCATACCGATGAACCATTGGTGTGTCGCCAATTGCATGAGTGGCGTTTTATGGCGCCAGCAATGCGGGAAACTATGATTCAGGCGTGCCGATGCGAACAGCACGTTATTTTCCTGCAGTTTCGCCAGGATGACTTTATTGGCTTCCTGGCGGCTTAAACCACGGATCTCGACCAGCTCGACCAGCTCGCTGGTAAAGAATTTACCATCGCCACCGATCAGCACGCGCGGTTTCTCATTCGGGAAGTTGGCGCGCATCACCAGCCAGTCATCGTTACCATGGGCTGCGGCGGTATGCACCAGGCCGGTACCGGCATCGGTGGTGACATGATCGCCAGTGATCACCGGCACCTGGCGGTTATCGAAGGGGTGTTGCAACAGCAAGCCGCGCAAAGCGTCGCCCTTGCAACTGGCAATCACTGAGGTATTCTCTTCGGCATAGCGTGCCAGCGTTTTTTCTGCCAGCTCACGCGCCAGGATCAGCAAGCCTTTGCTGGTCTGGATCAGGTCATACTCCAGCTCTGCATTTACACTCACCGCCTGGTTGGCAGGCAGCGTCCATGGCGTAGTCGTCCAGATCACGGCATAAGCATCGCCATTCACCGTAACACCAAATGCCTTGCTCAAGGCGGCGTTATCCACCACCTTGAAACCCACATCAATCGCCGGCGAATTCACATCCTCGTATTCAACTTCAGCTTCAGCCAGCGCTGAGCCACAATCCACACACCAGTGCACTGGCTTGGAGCCCTGGTATAAATAGCCATTCTTATAGATATCACCAAGGGCGCGCATGATATCGGCTTCGGTGTTAAAAGCCATCGTCAGGTATGGGTGATCCCAGTCACCAAACACACCGAGGCGGATAAAGTCTTTTTTCTGCTTTTCAACCTGCTCGGCAGCATAGGCGCGGCACAGCTCGCGAAACTTGGCCGGATCTATATTCTTGCCATGGGTTTTCTCGACCACCAGCTCGATCGGCAGGCCGTGGCAATCCCAGCCCGGCACATAGGGCGCATCAAAACCGCTCATGGTTTTGGCTTTGATAATGATGTCTTTGAGGATCTTATTGACTGCGTGGCCGATATGGATGTCACCGTTGGCATACGGGGGGCCATCATGCAAAATGAATTTTTTCGCGCCCTGGCGTTTGGCGCGGATGCGCTCATACACCTTACGCTGCTGCCAGCTGGCTAACCAGGCCGGTTCACGTTTGGCTAAGTCGCCACGCATGGGGAAGCTGGTCTCAGGTAAATTCAGTTTGTATTTAGAATCTTTATTTTGGTCAGTCATTTAAAAATCTCAATATTGCATGCCCGGCTTGCGTAATGCGGGCATCCTATTTCTTGTCACTTAACAGCCCCGGATTGACAGCCTGGGACTGGAAGTAATGTTTTGCGTGTACCACGTCTGCTGCAATCTGTGCTTTCAGTGCATCCAGCCCGGCAAACTTCATCTCATCCCGCAGTTTGTGCAGAAATTCGACATGTACATGCTGGTCATATAAATCACCATTGAAATCAAACACATGCACTTCAAGCTTGAGTTTTGGAATGCCTTCCAGGGTGGGCCGTACGCCCAGATTGGCCACTGCCGGTAAATTGTTCAATTTTACCGCATAAACCCCGGTCAGTGCAGGCCGTTCGTGGCGCATATGTACGTTGGCGGTGGGAAAGCCCAGCTGCCTGCCCAACTTGGCGCCATGCACCACTTTGCCGCTGATACTGTAAGTGCGTCCAAGCAAGGTATGCGCCTTCGCAAAATCGCCTGCTGCCAGTGCATTACGCACCAGCGTGCTGGATACCCGCTCACCGTCGAATTGCACCTCCGGTAACGGGATGACATTGAAGCCGTGATCGATCAGCGTTTGTACACTGCCGGCCCGTTTGGCGCCAAAGCAGAAATCTTCACCCACCATGACCACATTGGCATTGAGCTGCTGTTGCAATGTCTGCATGAATGTCGCCGGGCTTTGGGCAGCAAAAGCATGGCTGAAACGTTGCACATACACACGCTGCACACCGAAGTCGGCAAAGTACTCCAGCTTTTCACGCATGGAAGCCAGCCGCGCCGGCGCATTCTGCGGCACAAAGAATTCACGCGGATGTGGCTCAAACGTCATCACTGCCGGCACGATCCTGTAGGTCTGTGCATAGGCGATCAACTGGCGCAGCAAAGCCTGGTGACCCAGATGAATGCCATCGAAATTGCCGATAGCGATGGCCTGCGGCGAGGAAGAAGGCGGAATATGCCGGAAAATCTGCATTATTTTGCCACCCTTTTCATAAAATCTCTGGGGCGGAAGCCAAGCAGCCCCAGCATGGCAAAATAAACCAGCATACCCATCGCTACCACTCCAGCCAGATGCAACAGCCTTGGCAACGCGGGCATGCTCAGCCAGTCACCAGCCGAGGTCGCGACAAGATGCAGCGATACAGCCATGACAGTGACCGCCACCAGTAATTTACCAAGAAATAGCAACCAGCCTTTATTAGGCACGAAAGCCCCGGACCTTTGCAGCGTCACCCATAACAAAGTCGCGTTCAAACAGGCACCCAGCCCCACTGCCAGCGCCAATCCTGCATGCTGCAATGGGGTGAAATACAGAAACAGCACATTCAAGATTTGCGTCATGACCAAGGTGAAGATCGCAATTTTCACCGGCGTTTTGACATTCTGCCGGGCATAGAAACCAGGCGCCAGCACCTTCACCATGATTAGCCCCAGCAAGCTCAGGCTGTACGCGATCAACGCACGCTCGGTTTGCATCACATCCAGGGGCGTGAACTTACCATAGTAAAACAGGCTGGCCACCAGCGGTTTCGAAAGCACGGCCATGGCAACCGCGGCAGGGATCGCCAGCATAAAGGTCAGGCGCAGGCCCCAGTCGAGCAGCAGCGAGAATTCAGCAGAGGATTTATCGACATGTGCCTTGGATAAACTGGGCAATAAGATAGTACCCAGCGCGACACCGAGCACACCGGTCGGGAACTCCATCAGGCGGTCTGCATAATATAGCCACGACACACTGCCGGTCGGCATGAATGAAGCGAATATATTATTCAGCACGATTGAAATCTGCGCGACCGACACGCCAAAAATGGCCGGCCCCATCAATTTCAGGATGCGGCGCACACCCTCATCCTGCAGGTTGAGCGCATAGCGCGGCACCATGCCTATCTTTTGCAACGAAGGCAGCTGGTAAAGTAACTGGATGATGCCACCGACAAACACCGCCCATGCCAGCACATAGACGGAGTTGTTAAAGTGTGGTGCCACAAACAAAGCGGCAGTGATAAAACTCAGGTTCAGCCATACCGGCGTGAACGCCGGCACCTGGAATTTGCTGTGCGCATTGAGCACACCACCCGCCATGGAGACCAGGGAGATGAACAGGATATACGGAAACGTGATGCGCAATAGATCGGTAGTCAATGCGAATTTTTCCGGGTCACCGGCAAACCCCGGTGAAGTCAGATGCACGATCAATGGTGCCGCCAGCATGCCCAGGATGGTGATGCCGACCAGAAACAAACCCAGCAGACTGGAGACATGGTTGATCAATGCCTTGGTGGCTTCCGGCGTGCGCTGTTTGCGGTATTCGGAAAGAATAGGCACGAATGCCTGGCTGAAAGCGCCCTCCCCGGAAATCCGGCGCAGCAGATTGGGGATTTTAAAGGCGACGAAAAAAGCATCGGTTGCCATGCCTGCGCCAAAAATGCGGGCGATCAGCGTATCTCTTACAAACCCCAGCAGGCGCGAGATAAACGTCATGCCACCCACGGTGGCCAAAGCTTTGAGCAAGTTCATATGAGGGATTCAGGCTTCCGGCAGTCTGCTAAAAAAACGCATCAGGCGGGCAATATTTGCTTTATTATTCCGCCTGCAATTTTTAATCTTCCAGAACAATTGTTCTTGAGTCGGGCGATTTTACCACGCGCCTATTTCGAATCAGCAGAAATATGATTTTCGCCTTGCAAAAACGGAGCAAAAACAGTATTATGCACGGTTTCGTATTACACCCCTTTTGAAAAGTTACAGGATAAACGAATATGGCAAATACCGCACAAGCACGCAAACGCGCGCGCCAATCCGTAAAAGTGAACGCGCACAATGCTGCGTTGCGTTCAACTTTGCGTACTGCGATCAAAAAAGTAATCAAAGCAATTCAAACTGGTGACAAAGCTGCTGCAGTTGCGTCTTACCAGGAAAACGTGAGCGTGATCGACCGTATCGCTGACAAAAAAATCATTCACAAGAACAAAGCTGCTCGTCACAAGAGCCGTCTGACAGCTGCGATCAAAGCATTGTCAGGTGACGCACCTGTTACTTTGGCTTCTGTGAAAAAAGCAGTTGCTCCTAAAGCAGCTCCGAAAAAAGCTGCTGCTAAAGCCGAAGCCGCTCCAGCCAAAAAAGCTGCCGCCAAGCCTCGCGCGAAAAAAGCTGCTGAATAATTTCAGTAGGGGTGCTTACTAAAGAGCCGGACATATGTCCGGCTTTTTTATTGCCAGTACAGTGCTCGGCATTTTTGCGGGTAAGTATTCTTGCAGGCTATTAGATCATCTCAACAGTTGATGCCAAGGAAAAATTCGCCCAGATCGATTCGCCGCCTGGTTCGGGAAACAGGTACTAACAAACCTTTCCTGACACTTACCTCCAATAAAAAAAGCCCGGATACTCCGGGCTTTTTGTTAATGATCACTCACCTATATGCAACTCACTACGCGCGACTTTGGCGGCATTCAGCACGCTTTGGGCATCTTCACCGATCACGGTGAAATGGCCCATCTTGCGGCCTTTGCGCGGCTCATGCTTGCCGTATAGATGCATTTTAAGGTTGCCATGCGCAAACGCCTTATTCCAGGCAGGCTCTTGCTGACTGCCGCTATAAAACCAGCTATCGCCCAGGATATTGACCATCACTGCATTGCTATGCAATTTAGGGCTGCCCAAGACCTGGCCGGTGATCACACGTACCTGCTGTTCAAACTGGTTGGTCACGCAGGCATCCAGCGTATAGTGGCCTGAGTTATGTGGCCGTGGTGCAATTTCGTTGATCAGTAACTGGTTACCGACCACGAAGAACTCCACACCCAATACACCCACATAATCAAGCCTGGCCGCCAGTTTTTTTGCCAGCTCCTGCGCATTGGCCTTGATCACTTCAGAACAGCGCGCCGGCGCAATGCTGACATCAAGGATGCCATTCAAATGACTGTTTTCTGCGGTAGGGAATGCAGCGACATTGCCATGCACATCACGCGCCAGAACAACTGACACTTCCAGGTCCAGTGTCAGCATTTTTTCCAGCACGCAGGTTTCCTGCTTGAAATCCTGGAACGCGGCTTTGGCTTCGGCCTGGTTGGCTACCCGTGCCTGGCCTTTACCGTCATAGCCAAACCGTGCCACTTTAAGCACGGCAGGATACATGTCGCCATCTTCCGGCAAATCACCGGCGCTATGGACTGCCACAAACGGCCCTACCGGCAAACCGGCTTCCTTGAAGAATGTTTTTTCCTTGATCCTGTGCTGGGCAATCGCCACTGCATCGGCGCTTGGATGGACGATGGTGCTATTCGCCAGTGTAGCCAGCGTTTCGGCAGGCACGTTTTCAAATTCGGTTGAAATGGCTGCACAGGTTTTCGCCATGGTTTTCAAAGCGGCGGCATCGTCATAAGCAGCACATAAATGCACATCGGCAATCATCCCCGCAGGGCTATTCTTGTCCGGATCCAGCACCGTGACTTTATAACCCATTTCGTGCGCTGCGATCACAAAAAAGCGGCCTAGCTGGCCACCGCCCAGCATGCCCAGCATGGCAGGCGGCTGGATTACAGGAGTGTTAATACTTGCTTGTGAACTCATCAAAGATCCCCATCACACCGTGGACAGATACCATTTATTATTTTGTCAGGAATCTGCGGCAGGTGTTACTGCTTGAATAAATTAAGGCTGCTCGGACAAAGTCATGGCGTGCACTTTATCGGCTTGTTTCTGGCGGAAATCCTTCAGCTTTTCTGCTAACACTGCATCCTGGTTGGCTAATACGGAGACAGCAAACAAACCGGCATTGGCAGCCCCGGCATCGCCAATCGCAAACGTCGCTACCGGGATACCTTTAGGCATCTGCACGATAGACAACAGTGAATCCTGGCCTTGCAGGTGCTTGGATGGCACAGGCACCCCCAGTACCGGCAAGGTGGTTTTGGCGGCGACCATGCCAGGCAAATGCGCAGCACCGCCAGCACCGGCGATGATCACCTGGAAACCGTTAGTCGCGGCAGATTCGGCAAACTGGAACATCAGGTCCGGCGTCCTATGCGCTGATACCACGCGTGCCTCATAAGGCACACCAAAATCCGCCAGCATTTGTGCGGCATTTTTCATCACAGGCCAATCGCTGTCAGAACCCATAATGATGGCTACCAGTGGTTTACTCATATCACAGAACCTTTTTTAGTTAACTTATCATGTAAAGCCATTACGCTTTACCGGAGATGACAGCTGCATTCTTTGTTCATTTGCTGCCATCAGCTTATTTACAAAAATACCAGACTGGTTTTATAACAACACCAGATTGTCTCTATGGATCAACTCTTTTTCTTCTACATAGCCCAGGATGTTCTTAATCTCGCTGCTGGGCTTGCGCATGATGCGGCGCACTTCATTGGCATGGTAATTTACGATACCACGCGCCCATTCCTTGCCAGCGGCATCTACACAGGCGACCACATCGCCGCGTTCGAACTGGCCAACCACTTCCACCACGCCGATAGGTAACAAGCTTTTACCGTCCTTACATAATACGCTGACTGCACCTTCATCCAGTACCAGTTTTCCACCCAGGCGCAAATGATCTGCCAGCCATTGTTTTTTGGCGATGATCTTCATCTTGCCTGCTTGCAGATGCGTACCTATGGCCTCGCCCCGGCTCAGGCGCAGCAATACTTCAGGCTCACGCCCGGAGGCGATCACCGTATGTGCGCCGCTATTGGCCGCACGCTTCGCCGCCAGTATCTTGGTGAGCATGCCGCCAGTGCCGACCGCGCTGCCTGCCCCGCCGGCCATTGCTTCCAGTGCCGGGTTCCCTGCCATTTCAGCATGCACGAATACAGCAGAGGGGTCTTTACGCGGATCAGCAGAATACAGGCCTTGCTGGTCAGTCAGGATGATGAGGGCATCGGCTTCGATCAGGTTGGCAACCAGTGCTCCCAAGGTGTCGTTATCGCCAAAGCGGATCTCTTCAGTCACCACCGTATCATTTTCATTGATGATGGGGATCACATTCAAATCCAGCAGCGTGCGCAATGTGGTACGCGCATTCAGGTAGCGCTTGCGGTCAGCCAGGTCTTCATGGGTCAGCAGCAGTTGCGCTGTATGCAGGCCATGCCGGGCAAAGCATTGCTCGTACATTTGTACCAGCCCCATTTGGCCGACGGCAGCTGCGGCCTGTAACTCATTGATCTCTACCGGGCGCTTTTTCCAGCCCAGGCGTTGCATGCCTTCGGCAACGGCGCCACTGGAGACCAGCACCACCTGCTTGCCCTGCTTTACCAACGCGCTGATCTGCTCAGCCCAGGCCGCGATGGCGCTTTTATCCAGCCCCTGGCCATTATTGGTGACCAGGCTGGAACCTACCTTCACAATCAGGGTTTTGCTATCTAGAATGAGGGAGACACCCATAGCGGAATTTTTATTATCGGTTATTTATTCGGCAACCGGCTGCGCTGGGGCCGGTTGTGATTGTGCTGCTTCAGCTTCACGTTGCACCCTGGCCTGGTCGATATGATCCATGATGGCATAGGTCAGCTCTTTGCACCCCTGCCCACTGATGGCCGAGATCGCGAACACCGGGCCGTTCCAGCCATAAGCCTTGATAAACTCGGCTACTTTGGCGGCGCTGTCCGGCAGCATGTCAATTTTATTCAATACCAGCCAGCGTGGTTTGTCGTAGAGTTCCTGGTCGTATTTTTTCAGCTCGTTGACGATGGCCTTTGCTTCCTGAACCGGATCCACCATTTCATCAAACGGTGCAATATCCACCAGGTGCAGCAACAGCGAGGTACGCTGCAGATGGCGCAGGAACTGGTGGCCCAGGCCGGCACCTTCAGCGGCGCCTTCGATCAGGCCGGGCACATCGGCAATCACAAAACTGCGGTTGCTATCTACGCGCACTACACCCAGGTTGGGGTGTAACGTGGTGAACGGGTAATCGGCGACTTTAGGTTTGGCAGCAGACACCGAGCGGATAAAGGTGGATTTACCGGCATTCGGCATGCCGAGCAGGCCGACATCCGCCAGCACTTTCAGCTCAAGGTAGAGCTCGAACGCTTCGCCAGGCTCGCCTTTGGTACATTGACGGGGTGCGCGATTGGTACTGGTCTTGAAATGGATATTACCCAGGCCACCCTTGCCGCCACCGGCGATCATCACCTGCTGGCCGTCTGTATTGAGGTCTACCATCAACTGGCCGGTTGCTTTGTCGCTGATGGTGGTGCCTACCGGCACCCGCAGCACCATGTCATCGCCGCCTTTGCCGTAGCAATCGGAGCCACTGCCATTTTCGCCACGCTGTGCTTTGAAGGTACGCGTATAGCGGTAATCAACCAGGGTGTTGATATTGCGGTCTGCCAGCACGAATACGGAGCCGCCCTTGCCGCCGTCACCGCCGTTAGGGCCGCCCATAGGCTCGTATTTTTCGCGGCGGAAAGTGGCCACACCGTTACCACCGTCACCGGCGTAGACCTTGATAGTCGCTTCGTCAATAAACTTCATATAAAAATTGCTTTACTCGTAATCTCGCATGTTTTTTGTGCTCGTTCCTTGCCGTACCATTTGTACTGTCTGCGTCACTGCGCGCAAAAAACAAGCAAGCTAACGTCGTACGCTCATTTTTCTTTAATCGTGAACTATAAAGTAAAAAGCCCCGTCAAGCGACAGGGCTTTTTACATGAATCTGCGATTAAACCGCTTCGATGCTCACTGTATGACGCTTCAGTGCGCCTTTGATAGCAAATTTAACTTTGCCTTCAACCAGTGCGTACAGGGTGTGGTCTTTACCCATGCCGACGTTTTCGCCAGCGTGCATCTTAGTACCACGTTGACGCACGATGATGCTGCCAGCGTTAACTACTGTTTCGCCGAAAGCTTTTACGCCCAGACGTTTGGCCTGTGAGTCGCGACCGTTACGGGAACTACCGCCTGCTTTTTTGTGTGCCATGTTTGATTCCTTATTCTAGCAATCTGCTCTACTCAAGCAGAACGTGCTTATTTTGCTGAAATAGTGTCGATTTGAATTTCTGTGTAGCTCTGACGATGACCCTGAGTCTTGCGATAGTGCTTACGACGACGCATTTTGAAGATCATCACTTTGTCGCCGCGGCCATGTGAAACCACAGTGGCATTCACTGTAGCACCAGCTACCAAAGGTGCACCAACCGTAGTTGATTCGCCGTTAGCAATCAACAATACTTTGTCGATCACAACAGTAGAACCCACATCACCCACCAACTTTTCTACTTTTAATTTGTCACCAGCGGCTACTTTGTACTGTTTGCCACCTGTTTTAATCACTGCGTACATAATGATGCCTTAAACGTCGCCTTTTAAAGAACCCGCAATTATACGCAATTAATTCAATAATGCAAATACATTTGCGTATGTTTTGCGGCGATTGCAGCAGCCTGATTCTTTGCACTCAGGCCGCCCGTGATTCCGGCGCCGTAGCAGCGCGCCAGGGCCTGATTATACCGTGCGTATACACCGCATACACGCTCAAAACCGCATCCAGCAAACTATCACTTAACATCGAAAAAACACCGACGGGTGCACGGTAATCCGTGATGCGGTAAAGCGGCTGCATTTCAATATTGTTCAGCGAGCTCAATGGCTGAAAATGCACATAGGCGATTTCCGCCTCTGACTGCATCACTTTCACGCTAAACATATCGCTGATGGACAATTGCAGCGTTTGTCCGTCACTCAGGCATAGCAGGTAATGCTTTTTGTTCAGGCGTTCGATATGACTGATATTTAACGTAAACATAATGTAGCGACTTTGACAAAAGCATACATGGTAAATGACACGCCACTTGCCAAACAGCCTCAGTTTGGATTTAATTTACCAGATCAGTTGCCGCCAACGCTGGCTTGGGACCACCATTGAAAAAATACGAAATCATTGCTGAAGAATTTGCCACCGCCATCCAGCAAGGCCTGCTCAAACGTGGCGATAAACTACCCTCTATCCGCCAGGTCCAAGGCTTGAAACAGGTCAATGCGTCTACCGTTTTCCAGGCTTATTATTTACTGGAGGCGCGCGGACTGCTGATGACCCGGCCACGCTCCGGTTACTTTGTTGCCGGGCCGCTGCGTAGTGAGCGGCAACTGGCGCCCGCAAGCGCTACTGAAGCAGGCTTGCCGACTACCTTGCAGGTCAGCGACCTGGTATTCACCTTGCTGGATCGCATCAAAGACCCTCAGCATGCGCCGTTCGGCTCCGCCTTTCCCAGCCCCCTGCATTTTCCGCTTTCAAAGCTGGCGGATCACATGGCCGGCGCTGTACGCCGCATGCAGCCGTCGGATACGGTCAGCGACATCGGCCAGGGCGACCTGGAGCTCAGGCGCCAGATCGCCCTGCGTTACCAGCTGGATGGCACGCATACCGATACTGATGACATTGTCGTCACCAATGGGGCGCTGGAAGCGCTCAACCTGAGCCTGGCGGCGGTGACGCAACCGGGCGATAGCGTGATCATCGAATCACCCAGTTTTTATGCTGCCTTGCAGGCAATTGAAAGGATGGGCCTGCGCGCGATAGAAGTACCCAGCCACCCGGAACGCGGTATCGATTTAAATGCGCTGGAACAGGCGATTATCCAGCACCGTCCCAAAGCCTGCTGGGTCATGACCAATTTCCAGAACCCGACCGGCAGCCTGATGCCGGAAGCCAATAAACAGGCATTGGTCGCGCTGATCACCCGTCATCAACTGCCGTTGATCGAAGATGACGTCTACCGCGAACTTTACTTTGGCAAGCAAAGGCCTCTACCGGCCAAGGCCTGGGATACCGGGGGCTGGGTGATGCATTGCAGTTCTTTTTCAAAATCGCTGGCACCTGGTTACCGGGTAGGCTGGGTCTCTGCCGGCAGGTTCACCGACAAGATCACGCGCCTCAAGATATCAACCACACTGGCAACCTCTATCCCTGCCCAGCATGCACTGGCAAGTTACCTTGCAAAAGGCGGTTACGACAAATACCTGCGCCAGCTCAGGCACCAGTTGATGCTGCAACAATTACAGTTTTCGCAGGCCATTCACCAATACTTTCCTGAGCACGTACGCTTTAACCTGCCGCAAGGCGGCTACTTTTTCTGGATGCAGCTGCCGCAACAATGCGACTGCCTGCCGCTGTTTCAGCAGGCCATCGCACATAACATCAGCCTTGCGCCAGGCTGCATGTTTTCATCACAACAACAATATGCAAATTTCGTGAGATTCAATTACGGTCACCCGCTGACCGCACATAGCCAGGAGGCCATAAAAACACTGGGCAACCTGATCTCGCAAGCCGCCAGGTAAATCTGATATGGTTTTTTAATTAAAATCTGAATCTGTTTTCACTTGTATAAACAGCCTATAGTGCGCTCGTCTAAAGTCGTTTTCGAGTGTGAATATGCAAGCCTCTCGCAGCAAAACCGTTATCCCCATCATGGCCGCCCCGGTCACCGAAAAAACCATGTCGCTGTACCAGAAAACGCCCAAGGTTTATCCGCGCACAGTGAATGGCTATTTCAAAAACTGGCGCTGGCTGATGATCTGGCTGACGCAGATCGTTTTCTACGGTTTACCCTGGCTGCAATATGGCGAACGGCAGGCATTTTTAATCGACATCAATGCCCAGCGCTTTTACCTGTTTGGCCTGGTCATTTTCCCGCAGGATTTATTCTACCTGGCGCTATTACTCATTGTGTGTGCACTCGGCCTGTTCCTGTTCACCGCAGTGGCCGGCCGTCTGTGGTGTGGCTTTTCCTGCCCGCAATCAGTGTACACAGAGATCTTTTTATGGATGGAACGCCGTATCGAGGGCGACCGCATGGCCAGGCAAAAACTGGATGCGCAGCCATGGAGCGTCAGGAAAACCGGCATCAAATTAAGCAAACATGGCGTCTGGCTGGCATTCGCCATGTTGACCGGCCTGTCGTTCGTCGGTTACTTCACGCCGATCCGTGAATTATCCCCTGCCTTGCTCCAGTTTCAGCTAAGCGGATGGGAATGGTTCTGGTTTGGCTTCTACAGCCTGGCCACCTATGGCAACGCCGGTTTTTTACGTGAACAGGTATGCAAGCATATGTGTCCATATGCCCGTTTCCAGAGCGCGATGTTTGATAATCATACGCTGATCGTGGCTTATGACAGTGCGCGCGGCGAACCGCGCGGCGGCCGCAGCAAAGGCCAGGATCACCAGGCTAAGGGCCTGGGCTCATGTATAGACTGCAATATTTGTGTGCAGGTGTGTCCGGTAGGTATCGATATCCGCAACGGCTTGCAATACGAATGCATCAGCTGCGGCCTATGCATAGACGCCTGCGATGAGGTGATGGACAAAATGCAATATCCACGTGGCCTGATACGTTTTTCAACCGCAGGCGATGCCAGCAAAGACGGATTGTTACGCCATCTCTTACGTCCGCGTGTACTGGTTTACAGTGCACTGTTTGCAGTGATATTCGGCTGGATGGTTTACAGCATGCTGCACAAACCCGACTTCAAGGTCGACATCATGCGTGACCGCAACATCATGTACCGGGAAACCAGCCAGGGTGTAGAAAACCTTTACCAGTTGCACCTGTTGAATGCTACGGAACAAACGCAGCATTATCGTATCCGTGCCAAAGGCCTGCCCGATATCAGGATAGAAAGTGAACAGTCACTCACTGTGGATGCCACAAAAGAAGCTTTGATACCGCTAAGCCTGGCAATACCTCACCTGGCCAGGAGCGGCAGCCAGCGGATCACCATTGAAGTCACCGCCCAGCCTTCAGGCGAGACTGTTTCTACCGACAGTACGTTTTATATACCGCGCTGATCATCCGGCTCAACTGCTACCCCTTGACCCGTTTCACTGGCCTGACGCCTATCTACATCGTCAGGTTCAGCACACGGGTCTTTTTTTGCGCCAGCACTTTGAGCAGCAGTTTGTAAGTATCCAGGTCGAATTTGAAGATGGTTGTTTGCGTGATCAACTCCTGCAGGCTTTCATCACTATCAGCCACGCCCAGGTAAACCCAGTGCTCAAACACATGAATCTGCCGGATATCGTTTTCCAGGTTGTATTCTTCGATCCCGATTTTGCCGGCGTATGGCCAGATCTTGAGTTTATGCGCCATCAGCGCCTGTTGCAGACGTAAGCTATGTATCTCGGCCGACTCTGCACCGCAACACACGCCCTTGCAGCGTTTCAACGGATACGCGATACAAGGGCCGGTGCCGCTCTCCAACCCTAATGCCTTCAGGCATAACTGGTGCTGCTGCGCGATCTTGCGCAAGGCTTCGGTCGCCTGGTGCCGGTTTTTAAAAGTGCCGAACAGTCTGCCCATTTGGCTGGGGTCAATGTCATTTTCCTGGATCAGCCTGAGCACCGGTTGCGCCTGCGGATCCAACTGCCAACTGCACAACTGGCGTTCACGCTGGAACTGGCGGTTATAAGCCGGCTTGTACTCCCTGACCAGGCGCGCTTCCAGTATCAGCGCGCTGAATTCGCCTGCGGTAGCTACCCACTCCAGGCGCCTGATCTCGTGTACCAGCCGCTTCTCTTTGCCGGAACCGCGCTCGGCACCAAAATACGAAAGCACGCGGGCGCGCATATTGGCACTTTTTCCTATGTAGAGCGGCAGGTCGTTTTCACCATAAAACTGGTACACGCCAGGCGTTTCCGGCAACTCGCCGATCAGGCCGGGGTCGATATGCGCCGGTAATGCAGGCGCCGCCATCAGCTTAAGTGCTGCTGCCTGAATGGCCGATTCGCCCAGGGTATTCCTTGCATCATCCAGCATCCACAACACCGCTTCCACATCGCCCATCGCCCTGTGCCGGGCCAGGCCCTGGATATTATGCCGGGCGACAATGGCATCTATGCCATGACTGAAATGCTCGGGATATAACAAACGGGATAACTTGACGGTGCATAATACTTTCTGCTGAAAGCTGATGCCCATGCGCCTGAATTCGGTTTTGAGGAAGCCATAATCAAAGCGTACATTATGGGCAGCCAGTACTGTGCCTTCCAGCAACTTCAGCAACTGGCTGGCGACATCGGCAAACAGCGGGGCATGTTCCACCATTGCATTATCGATACCTGTAAGGGACTGGATAAACGGCGGGATCGCCATCTGCGGATTGACCAGTGTCTGCCAGCGGGCTGTTTCTACACCATCATCAAAACGCACCAGCGCGATTTCGGTAATTCGGTCTTTTAACGGAGTTGCGCCTGTGGTTTCAAGGTCAAGAAAAGTAATCGAGGGCAGCATAACTTTGAAGGGTGAGTATGGGGCATCCGGCGTGCCTGACCAGGATGGCATTTTAACCTGGCTAAAACACTTTCAACCTGCCTGAAACGTTTGACTCATCGATCTCGCAGGGGTTCTGTGCCGACCTTAGCATTTATTTAACCGCGGCAGCCCTATTTATATGAAAAACTACGTAAAACAACTATAGACACTCCGTTAAATAGATGCTGTAATAATCAGATTCCATTGATGACAATTTAAAGTATCAGACATGCCGAATTTATACCTAGAAAATCAGCTTTGTTTTTCTCTTTACTCCGCAACACACGCCATACTCCGCTCTTACAAACCTGATCTGGATAGACTCAATTTAACTTACCCGCAATATCTGGTGCTGGTGGCCTTATGGCAATTCAAGGAACTGTCGATCAAGGATATCGCGGAAAAATTATTACTGGAACCGGCAACGATCACACCGGTAGTGAAACGCCTGGAAGTAAAAAAACTGACCAAGCGTACACGTCAGAAAGATGACGAGCGCGTGGTGATTGTGAGCCTGACCGAACAGGGTCAGAACCTGCGCAGCGTATTGTCTGAAGTGCAAAAACGTGTGGCCTGTGATACCGGCCTGGCCGATGAGGCTTTCCGGACACTGAACAAGACCCTGAGCGAGCTAACGAAAAACGTCACTATCAAAACAGGCGATTAAGTCATACCTGAACCTTAGCCAATACAAAAGGGAGTGACATGGTGTCACTGCCTTTTTCTTTATTTGCAGCGGCTTCAAAGCCACTTTAATCAGGCATTTTTCAACTGGCGCATGAACGCTTCAAAAGAGCCTTTGGTTGCCCGCAGCGCATGCAGTTTGCTGACTGATTCTGATAAAGAGTCACTCATCATCTCCAGCGCATCTTCATCCAGACGCAGGCTCATGGCCCCTATCTCTAACTCAATCGTGCCATGGGTTTCACAGTAATGCACACGGAAGCCGGCCTGGCCGGATAACAAAATTTTCTTACACATGGAATGGTCGCTCATGAATGTTCACTCGTTTGGTTGGTACGTTAACGGCATTGCCTCAAAGGTGCCGCCTGCCGTTCTGATTGCTCATGTTCATTCACCAGCAATGTCCATTGCACACACATACGGCGAGATACGCTGCAAATCAGGTCTGAGTCCGCATACTCTGGCGCGGTCAGGGTCTCGGCCAGGCGCAGTGCCTGCTTGGCGAGTTCGTAAGTGGGCTTTTTGATATACAAAGTGGCTACGTAAAGCAATGATGCCATGACTGACTCTGCGTCAGGCAATGCGGGATCAAAGCGCATGGTGTTGATTGCCTGCATGATTTGACCTTTCAGATACTCATTTCAATTTCGGTTTGCATCACGATTCTTGCCGCTGCCTTGCGCAGCATTTCATTGATGACGATAAAGCTGTCGGCTTCAAACTTGAGTGTGGTGCCGCCTACCTCCACTTCCACCGTATCGGAGGATTTGTGATAAAGCACTTTACAAGCTGTTTTTCCTGCCAGCATGGTCTTGCCTACTACAGTTTGACGCTTCATCATAGCTCTCCTTCTGGTTAACGATAAGTAAATGATAATTATTATCATTTAGGAAGTCAACCTTTTTATTTGTACCTGGCTATTCAAGCAGAGGGGAAAAGCGGGTAAGGGAAAAGCTTGAAGGGAATGCCAGCGCGGGCGAAATTCCTATCGGTACGCTAGCAGGAAAGCTGTTGCCTCTTCACTGCTTACCGGCTTGCTTAGCAGGAAACCCTGGATTTCATCGCAGCCGTGCGAGAGCAGAAACGCTTTTTGCTCTGCGGTCTCCACCCCTTCGGCAATCGTTTTCAATCCCAGGCTGCGCGCCAGTTGGATAATGGCAATGACGATGGCCTTGTCTTCGTCGTCAGTGGAAATATCCCGCACAAATGATTGGTCCACTTTCAGTTTGTAGACCTTGAATTTTTTGAGGTAACTGAGCGATGAATAACCGGTGCCAAAGTCATCGATGGACAAACGTACGCCCAGTTCGTCCAGCGCATCCATCATGTTCACCGCCCCTTCCGGGTTTTCCAGCGCTACGCCTTCTGTAAGTTCCAATTCCAGCGATTGCGGCATCACTTCATAGCGTTGCAGTATGCCCTGCACCAATGCCGGCAAATCAGGGTCGCGGAACTGTACGCTGGATAAATTCACAGACACGCAGATATCAGTGATGCCCGCTTGCTGCCAGCGCTGTATCTGCTGCACGGCTTGCTCCAGCACCCAGCTACCGATGGAAATGATCAGGCCACTGGATTCCGCCAGTGGAATAAACTCTGCCGGCGGCACCTCGCCTAGTTGTGGATGCTGCCAGCGTAACAGGGCTTCCACCCCGACCAGCTTCTGTGAATTGAGATCCAGCTGCGGCTGGTAATGCACGGCTAACTGCCCTGCCGGGATCGCCTGCCGCAACGCATTCACCAGTTGCAGATGACGGGAGGTCTGGATCTGCATCTGGTTGCTGAAAAAACGGTAGCCGTTGCGGCTTTCTTTCTTGGTACGGTACATGGCCACATCTGCATTACGCTGCAGGGTTTCGATATCCAGCCCGTCATCCGGATAAATGGCGATGCCCACAGAAGCGGTAATCGCCAGCTGGTACTGATCGATGACTAAAGGCTGCTCGATTGCCCGCAGCAATCTTTCGACCACCTCTTTGGCGACATCATGGCTGGCCCCTGCCAGTAAAAACACGAATTCATCGCCACCCAGGCGGCAGATAGTATCGCCAGGGCGGACCAGGTTCTGAAAACGCTTGGTCAGTTCTACCAGCAGGCTATCGCCATAGCGGTGCCCCAGGCTGTCATTCACATCCTTGAAGTGGTCCAGATCCAGGAACATCAACGCAAACTGGCCATCATTCGCCCATGCCCGTTCCATTTCCACGATCACCTGCTCATTCAGCAGGTTGCGGTTAGGCAGGCCGGTCAGCGCATCATAATTGGCTAAGAACTTGATACGCGCCTCGTAATCTTTGCGCCGGGTGATATCCCGCAGGAAAGCGCTGTAATAACGCACGCCATCGCTCTGGATCTCGATAATGGTCAGCTCTACCGGGAACTCTGTGCCGTTGTTACGCATGGCCGTGATTTCTATCGACTGCCCTAACAATTTGGACTCGCCGGAATGCTGCAATCGCTGCAGACCTTTATTGTGCGCATCACGATATACAGGCGGCACGATCACTTCTGCCAGGCTGCAGCCAATGGCATCACTGCGCTTGTACCCGAAAATCCGCTCAGCTGCCTTGTTCCACTCAATGATAAAACCGGCGGTATCCATATTGATGATGGCATCCAGCGCATTCTCCATGACCTGGTGCGCGCGCTGCTCACTGGCCAGCAGGCTTTTCTGGTACTGGGTGCGCTCCTGTTGCACGGAAAAACGGTCCAGTGCGAAGTCGATATTGGCGACCATGTCCATCAACAGGCGCTGGATATCGGGATCAAAAGCGTGTTCTTCGGAAGCATACAGGCAGAGGCAGGCGACTACTTTGCCCTCGGTATGCAAGGGCAAAAAGGCGGCCGCTTTCCAGGAGAATTCTGAAGCAGAAGCATGCCACAGGGTGGCGCCCGGATTGGTCTGGAAATCCTGCATCCAGCAAGGCTGGTCGGTGGCAATGGCAGTGCCACAAGGCCCTTTGCCATTAGGTTTTGTCGGGTCTGCAGAAATAGACACCTGATTCAGGTATTCAAGGCCGGTGCCAAATGCGGCAGCCACCCGCACCATTCGGGACTGAGGCATGACTTCGCCTACCCAAGCCAGTTTTGCGTGACCAAAATCCACAATGATACGGCAGATCTTTTCAAACAAAACCTGGCTATCATGGCTTTGTACGATCGCCTGGCTGCATTGGCTGAGCGCCAGATACAACTGCGTCAATTGCTGATGATGCTTTACAGTCTGCGACGTGCCCATCCCATCACTCCGCTATCTATACTCATTGTAAATTTCACCTTTACCCGTATATCCAGCGACTCATATTCCTAACACATGCGCCAGGGCCTCTTTACTCATATTAAGATATATTTATGCAAGGTGTAAAATGTTTCGGATACTGCGCTATCAATATAGGTGAACGGGTGAAAATCTAAGCGTGGAATATGCGTAAGAAAGTCCGGCAATTTAGGCCGAAACCTGAAACGCATGACCGGATTTAACGAATTGGCTGAAACAAAAAGGGATGAAAATCAGGCTTACAGAAGGCAAATATGCCTAGATTGCCCAGTAGATTTTTCCGCAGCCTAACAGCTTGGCCTGGTACATGGCCTTGTCAGCCGCTGAAAGTTGCTGCTCTATGCTGTCGCCTTGCTTGCAGACAGCCAACCCTATAGACGCGCCCAACTTCTGCTCGGATGCCTGTATCGTAAACATCTGCTCAAACACCATCAGGCACTTATTGGCGACCATCTCTACCGAAGCAGCAGCGTTCCCCTGCAGGTCGGAAAGCACGATCACGAACTCGTCGCCGCCTACCCTGGCCAGGGTGTCACTCCCACGGATGACCTTGCCAAGCCGGCGTGACACTTCGATCAAGGCCATATCGCCCGCCTCATGCCCGAGCTGGTCATTAATGGCCTTGAAACCGTTCAAGTCCAGGTACAGAATGGCTGTACTGGTTTTTTTTACTTCGGCGATCTCCATGGCCTGCTGCATACGCACTGCCAGTAATTTGCGGTTGGGCAGCCCGGTTAACACGTCATGGTGGGCGACATGGTTCAACTCCAGGTTTTGTGCAGAAATCTTCTGGTAGGCTTCTTTCAGCGAGCCTATCAGGTCCTCGTTTTCAAAACAGACCCGTTGCGCCTGCCGTAAAGAGCGATTGAAATGAAAAGCGACGCCTATCATCAATAAATAGAAGATCACGCTGAACACGGCCATGATTGAATCAGGTACGTTGTTACCGGATGCGAATACCACCACACTGGGCAGCATGGCCGGCAGGCTGAAGGCAAGAAACGCAGGGATGCAGGAAGCCATGGTCACCACACCGCCCATCACCATCGCCTGGATAGCGGTCACCACAATGATCACTGTCATCGGTGGCGCATCGGCGATCAGGAAACCCAGGGCACCCCAGGCCACGCCGGATAATGCCAGTGTCAGGCAATACTTATAGGCCAGGCGCGGATGAAAACCGTACTTTTCCAGCCTGTTCTTGCAGCGATGCGTCAGCCACCAGCGCAAGGCAATCACTACATAGACCAGCAACATCCACACAAAAAACAAATGGCTTTTATCAGAATCCCGCTGCGAAACGGCGATCAGCAAACCACCCAGGGCACTGCCTATCAAAGGGATATGCGAACTGGACATCAACCGTTTGAACAACGCTTCGTCAATACGACTTTCCAGACTCATGCACGCACTACCCTTTGTTTTTATTTAAAAATTTACCAAACCAAATATGCTAATACAGGCACTTTAAAATAACCAGTTCCTGAACATGGGTTTTCAATCCATTACAAATTAAACAGGGATAGCATGCTCAGCTGCTGGCTTTTGCGATGCCGGGCAAAGTGATCGTTGAAGGCTTTAATCCACGCATACAAATGATCAACAAATTTAACCGGAACTTTAAATATCATGATATTATTTATCACGGCATCCAATAATTCATTATGCCAATCTATCTAGATTCGATTTTTCCCCTTTATCCACCACTCTCCGGAGTGGTTTTTTTATGCTTGTTTGTCACAGGCAACAGGCGAAAACGGCAGGGATAGTGCGTGTAAGCCATTTCTTCATCACAATTCGCTTAGCCTGACAGACAAAACGCCACTTTAGCGGTAATATTTATCCCTTCAATAAATATAATTGCATGAATGATTGGGCATGACCTTGGTTTTACTGGCAAATTATATTTATCTCCAATTAATAATAAATATGATTACCGGTCACTGTCATGAGCAAGCATCCTGAAAAGCCATCCCACTCCCAAGGTTCCACCATAGAAGTCACCGAGTATCATCACGGTGCGATTGCCGAGCATAAAGACGATATCTTTTTTGCAGCGATTGAAAGTACCCGCATGCCGATGCTGGTGACTGATCCGAGGCAGCCGGATAACCCTATCGTGTTCGCCAACAAGGCCTTTATCTCCATGAGCGGTTATTCGGCGGAAGAGGTCATTGGCCATAACTGTCGTTTCCTGCAGGGCCCGGATACCGATCCCCATACCGTGACTTCGATACGTGAAGCCATCGCTTCGCGTACTGAAATCACCACTGAAATCCTGAATTACCGCAAGGATGGTTCTTCGTTCTGGAATGCGCTGTACATTTCCCCGGTATATAACAAGAAAAAAGAGCTGGTGTATTACTTCGCCTCGCAACTGGATGTCAGCAGACGCCGCGATGCCGAAGATGCGTTGTCACAGGCCCAGAAGATGGAAGCGCTGGGCCAGCTGACCGGCGGCATTTCCCATGATTTCAATAATTTTCTGCAGGTGATGTCAGGCCATGTAGATATCCTCAAAATGAAGATAGACAGGCAACAATCGGATGACGAATCCATGCTGCGTGGCCTGGATAGCATACGCAGTGCCGTGACCAAGGCTTCTGCGCTGACACAGCAGTTGCTGGCGTTTGCCCGCAAGCAACGCCTGGATGGCCGTATCGTCAACCTGAACAATGTCGCACAAGGCATCAGCGACCTGGTACTCAAGACATTGGGCGCAGAGATATCCTTGCAGCGCGAACTTACCCCGGATTTATACAATTGCCAACTGGACCCTACCCAGCTGGAAGCCTGCCTGATCAATGTCCTGGTCAATGCACGTGACGCCATGCCTAAAGGCGGCAAGGTGACGCTGGTGACAGAAAACGTGACGGTCACACCGGAAGATATCAACGCCTATGCCGGACTCCCGCCAGGCCGCTATGTTTCTATCGCGATCACCGATACCGGCACCGGCATTCCACCGGAAATCCTGAACCGGGTGATGGATCCGTTTTTCACCACCAAGGAAGAAGGCAAAGGCACAGGCCTGGGCCTTTCCATGGTGTATGGCTTTGCCAAACAATCCGGCGGCACAGCCACTATCTACTCAGAACTGAATGTGGGCACCACCGTACGCATGTACTTCAAGGCTACCGAACAGACGCGGCACTTTGACTCGAGCGCAGGCAAAGGCCCGGTAGATCGTGGCGGCAAGGAAACCGTGCTGGTAGTGGATGACCGGCCTGAAGTTTCCGAGCTGGCGATGGAAATGCTGCTGACGTTGGGTTATGAGGTGATCGTGTCCAACAGCGCGTCAGAAGCGATCAACATCACCAAAAAACTGATTGAAAAACAGCAACCGCCACAATTGCTGTTTTCCGACATCATCATGCCGGGCGGCATCAATGGCATCATGCTGGCCAGGGAACTGCGCAAACTGATCCCTAATCTGCCGGTGTTGCTGACCACCGGTTATGCCGGCTCACCGGACAAGGACCAGGACCAGGGTGTGGAATTTGAAGTGCTGACCAAGCCTTACAAAATGACAGACCTGGCCAGAAAAGTGAGAGCAGTGCTGGAAGGTCCTACCGTATTACAAAATCGGAAATAGCATCCGCATACCAGGGGTTCAAGACTACGGTTTTTGCTGTTGTTTTGAACTCAGTTCTGTTGAAGACTGTGGGCGACCTCCTGCTTGCCGCGCCACATCACTTCTGGCACCTCTATAAACAATCTACCCCCCTGGCAAGTCAGGACTGACTAGCCAGACTTTCTGCCAGCTTTAATAAAGCCATCTCCGCTTTTTAACTTCTGAACATTCCAATATCGAGATTTGCAAACCATAGCGATTGCTCTTGAATGGACTACGCGCTAATATTTATGAGTATAAATATACTATCGTTATCTAACTGTTTAAATTGATAAACCCTGACTCTAGGGTAACCATAAAACATTAAGAAAAAACACCCTATGAAGAAGAGACATTATGCGGCATGAGGAAATAATGGCCCTTCCCAAAAAAAATTATGATGCGCTTATCAACTCGGATAAACGGTTCGAGATTCTGGTCACTTCCATCAGTGACTATGCTATCTACCTGCTGGACCCCGACGGCCAGATCGTCAGCTGGAATGCCGGCGCACAGCGGTTTAAAGGCTATACAGCAGATGAAATCATAGGCAAACATTTTTCAATGTTCATGTCCCAGTCAGACCGCGATGCCGGCATACCCGCCAGCATATTGAACCAGGCCGCCACCAGTGGCCGTTTCGAAGCCGAGGGCTGGCGTATCCGCAAGGACGGCTCAGGCTTCTGGGCTAATATCGTGGTGGATGCCATCTATAACGATGCTCATGAGCTGATCGGCTTTGCCAAGATCACCCGTGATATCACTGAACGCAAATCCGCCCATGAAAGTCTGCTCGAGAGCGAGCGACGTTTCCGCTACCTGGTGGAAGGGGTGACTGACTATGCGATTTACATGCTTTCGCCAGAGGGCATTGTGACCAACTGGAATTCAGGCGCGCAACGGATCAAGGGTTACCTGGCAGAAGAAGTGATAGGCACGCACTTCTCCCGCTTTATGACTGCAGAGGACCTGACCGCCGGTGTCCCTGAACGCTCACTTGCAGTCGCCAGGAAAGAAGGCCGCTTTGAGAATGAAGGCTGGCGCGTGCGTAAAGACGGCACCTTGTTCCTGGCCCATATCATTATTGACGCGATACACAACAATGCCGGTGAATTGCTGGGTTTCGCCAAGATCACCCGCGATATCACCGAGAAGAAGATCGCCGAAGACAATCTCGCCAAAGCGAATGCAGCCTTGTTCCAGGCGCAAAAGATGGATGCGATCGGCAACCTGACCGGCGGCGTGGCGCATGATTTCAACAATTTGCTCTCGGTGATTTCCAATGGCCTGGAGATATTTTCACATTCCAAACTGGAAGCCAAACACCTCAAACTGGTAGACACCATGAAGCGCGCTGTTACGCGCGGTGCGACCCTTACCCAGCAGTTACTCAGTTTTGCCCGACAACAGCCCTTGCAACCCGAGCCGCACGATGCCAATCAACTGATCAACAGCTTTGAATTCATGCTGACCCGTGCCGTTGGCACAAATATTGAGATTGACTTTGAATTCATCCAGACACCGCTGCCGGTCATGGTGGACAGCACCAGTTTTGAAACCAGCCTGCTGAACCTGGTAGTCAATGCCCGCGATGCCATGCCTGAGGGCGGCAAGATCCATATCTGTTCCAGAAAGCGCGTACTAGCGAAAGACGAGATGGAAGACCTGCCTGCAGGCCATTACGTAGAAGTGAATGTCACCGATAGCGGCACCGGCATTGCCGAAGAGCACCTGCAGCATGTGCTTGAACCGTTTTTCACCACCAAGGAAATAGGCAAAGGCTCGGGGCTGGGCCTCAGCCAGGTGTTTGGCTTTATGAAACAATCCGGCGGCACGCTCAGCATTAAAAGCGAAGTGGCTAGCGGCACCACAGTCAGCATGCTCTTCCCTGCCCTCGATGATGAAACCATACTGGCCGATGCAGTCGATGAAAGCCGTGATGCCGTGCTGGTGGTGGAAGATGAACAGGACCTGTTGTGGGCAACCTCGCAGATATTCAACTCGCTGGGCTATGAGGTGTATGAAGCCTCCAGCGGAGAAGAAGCACTGGAGCTGTTGCGCCAAGGCAAAAAAATCAGCCTGATGTTCACCGATATATTGATGCCTGGTGGTATGAACGGTATAGCGCTGGCACGCAAGCTACGGGAATCGAATCCGACCATCCAGATCATTCTTGCTTCGGGTTACCCGCTGCCTGCACTGAAAGCAGAACATGGCGATCTGGATGAATTTCAATTTTTAAACAAGCCCTACAGCCTGGCAGATATCGCCAAGGCTATCAGGTCAAAAAACCACAGCAACATTTAGCACCGCAGGAGTCGAAAACCGTATTAAACTGCGCATTCAATAATAAAAAACTCAGGGAACCCGCCATGAAAATATTCGATAAAAAACGGATAAATATCAGCCAGATAGTTCTTTTGTCTGTGCTGATCAATCCTTTGTTTACCTACGCCTCCAGTGACAGCGCGAAAGTCATCTGTGCTTCCCCATCACCAAAAGCCGCGGCTAAAGCCAACGTTATCGGGCTGATGAGTATGGACGAAGTATTGCCGGAGTGTACGCAACATGTGGTCAACGCCACCATCCAGAATGTCAGCTATAGCGAAAGCGGTATCTCCCTGCAAAGCATGGGTTTCAAATGGCACGAGGCGGATACCAGCATACTCACCAATATCGGCGAAAACGCCGTGCTTTCGCTGGACGAGATACGTACTGCCAGCCAGTTCATCCAGGTGGGCAGACAGTACCTGGTCCACTTCCAGTTATGCGAAGGCACCTCGCCTAGCCTGATCAGCATGTATGCAGTAGATAGCCCGGCCCGGCACCCCAGGAAAAGCAAAGTAAAGCGGCTTAGCCAGACTTAGCCTGCCTGCATGTTCATCTGCTATGTTTGGGTGACTTGTTAAATACCGGCATCTGGATTGCTGATGCTGTTCGGGTCGCGTATCCCGGCATCGATTTCTTCACGGATGACATCGTCCGGTGCAGGCAGGTCAAAATCCGGTTTTATCGGATCAGGGACTTCGGGATCCAGCTCGGGATCGACATCATCCAGGTCACCCTCGTCACCGGTATCTTCAGCTGGGTCCAGACCGGGTGCATTGATCAGTTCAGGATCAATGGTATCGGGATCAGCAGGGTCAGCTTCGTAATCCGCAGAATTTTCCGCCGGTTGCGGCTCCGGCGTTTCAATGACATTGGTAGTGGTCGGGTCCAGGCTGCTTTTCAAGGCATTGTTACTTTCTAATTCTGATGTCAGGTCCATAGTGAATCTCCAGGCTTGTTTATGAGTGGGGAATTTACACAGGACTTTAAGATGGAACGTTGTGCGCGATAAGTGAGATGGCACTGATTATTTTGTAGGCATAACTTTTCTAATTGCATCAGCCAATGCAAATTTCAGAAAGAAAATAATGAAAACAAAACAATTGAAGATAATTCCTATTTTTCTAACCATGGTTCTCGCGGCATGTACTAACAAAGCCTGGTATGAAGGTGTGCAGGAGGGGGGCAAGAAATAATTGTCGCAGCCAGCCGCAAAGCGAAGTGGAGCCATGTATGGAAAAGCTGAATACAAAGACCTACGAGGAGTATGAGAAAGAACGTGCTGGCCAGAAGTGACTATACAAATAACGAAGGGTATAAATAACGACGGTGGCTCCCTTGTCCTGTAACGCGTTTATCCATATTTGCCTGGTAAGGTCGTCAGACTTTACAGGGAAGCGAAGCTGAGCTCTATCGAAGGAATATAAAAAAACACCCAGCGTTAACCTTGGGTCTTTCTTACAGCATGGAAGATTGATTGACTATCGGGCCATCACCGACTGGATCAGTGTTTTATTTTCCGGGGGAACATCCAGGAACTCCAGGTTGGTCCTGAACCCTTTCATGCCGCACAATGAAGAAAACACCACCCGGCAATTGAATTTGTAATGCCGCAATGACGACCCTACAAAAACCGGTACAGCCACATTGCACGTCTGCCCGGGTTTATACTGCTTGTCGGCAAACAGGCTCATACCGGTGTGCGAGATGTCATGAGTGAAGACGATATATTCACTGCCAGTACTATCTACCAACTGTGATTTCTTTTGCCAGGAACGACGGTTTGTATCTATGTTGCGCAAACTACTGGAAGACATGGATTGCTACGAATTACTTAACTATCAATATTATATGATGAATGGTTTGGGATATTAAGCACCGCTTTGTAAAGTTTTTCCAGTACACATCACTTACAGGTGGATGATTTCAATACCGCCCCATTTTTGTTCAAGGTATTCAGCAACCAGGCGGCGGTGACAGTGATGCGGGGTCGCTTCGCTGCAAAGCAGGCAGGCGCCGGCCAGCAATCTTTTATCCAGTGTGTTTTCTATCTCGCGGCTGGCCATTAACGCCAGGAACTCTTGCTCATAAACATGCCACTGCCCGCCATTGTTTTTGTAAGCAGCCAGCATTTCCTGCGTGGGAGCGGTTTCTGCCAGGTGCAGATACTCCATATTGCAGATCTCCCTCAGAAAAAACCTCAGGTCATCCCGTTTTGCAAAGCCGGCTAGCTGGGAAACATTATTCAACCGGCAATCAATCAGGCGGCTTACATCAGCCTGCCTGATCTTTGTGAAAAACGCTTCTGCATTTTTCCTGGTGAATCCTATGGTAAAAATCTTCATGAATAACTATTTACGAGCTTTGCTCGCAGTTGACTAAGCTTAGGTGATAAAGGTTGAGTGTGGAAAAATGGTCAGGAGTTCAGCTCAGGCTGTATATATCGAGCATTAAAACCAACACACAACCCGATCAGATCCGGGATTTTTTCCTGATGTGAGCGGGAATATGAAATCCTCTTTGACATTAGATTTTGGTGACTCTATATTTGAAATCACATCCATTCCTATCCCGAGGATCTAGATGACTAAGCCCGACATTCCTCCCCGAATGTCGGGCTTTTTTAATGCCAATTTTGAATGCTACATTTAATGCTATGGTGCGGCGAATGTCACGGTGAAAACCACTTCCTCGCTCTCGCTATCATAGGTATAGATGATTTCGCCGTTGTGGGCTTTCATGATTTCATTGGAGATGTACAGCCCCAGCCCCATGCCGGTTTTGTTGCGGTCATTCTGCTTGGATAAGCGCTTGAACGGATCAAACAATATTTTTGTCAGCCCGGCCTCAATCGCCTGACCCTTGTTTCTTACAGCAAGGGTGATGACTGCTTCATGCCGGTGAAGAAGGATTTTCACAGCTGTGCCTACCTCGCCATGATGGCGGGCATTGCTGATCAGATTGGCGATCACCTGGCTGATCCTGTCGGGGTCAACCAGCGTAGTGATTTCGGTAATATCGGCAATGATTTCTGAATTCGGGTAGCCGACCTGGTTCTCTTCTATTATTTCCCGCAGCAGTGAGGTCAGGTTGGTTTCTACAGGGCTTATCCTGAGGCCTAATCCGCCATCCAGTTTTGCCATATCCATCACATCGGTGATCAGGCGGTTCATCCTACCGGTCGAGCTATTGATGCGCGCACTCATCTTGGAAGACCCTTCCTGGCGCTCCATCAGCTGGTTCGCCATGCGGATAGAATTCAACGGGTCCCTCAAGTCGTGACCGAGGATGGCCATCAGCTGGGTACGTATGCGATTGTTCTCGGCACTCTTGGTATTGGATACCTTCATCAGGTCAAGCTGCAGGTCTTTCGCGGTATACAGCTCAGTTTGCGTCCATACTTCGCATTGGCCTTTGACGGTTTCTTTCCACTCATCAAAAGAGCCCCTGGGCGTGAGGCGTACACCCATCGGGCCTACCTTATACTCCTTTTCAGGGAATCCCGACCAATTGATGGTGTGCACTTTTTCCATGCGCAGATAAATGATCCAGCTGCGATGACTTCTGTCTATGCAGAACCCCAACGCGCCGGTCAGGCCATTGCCTGCTGTTTTGAAAAAGTCGGGTGCGTCCTGTATCGAACTGAACTCGAAATAATCATCCGCCAGCGTTTCTAACCAGATAACCAGTTCAGTGGTTAATTCATGGCTGACACCAACGGTATTCACCCTGCCGTTAAAGCTGATGAAAAGCCCATCGCACTGGATGATTTTTTTCAATGGCTCAGCACTTCCCAGCAATTCCTGCACAAAATCGTCGGCATTGATGAGCTTTAAAGATAGCTGGGAACGCTCTGCCGACGTCAGCACTTTCTGTTCGGCGGCGACCTTGGTTTCCAGCTGGTTAACCGTGCTACCCAAAATCTGGCAAAGCACATCACAAGCCATGCGTATGGAATACGGCACCTGTTTTGCTGACATATGGTGACAGGCAATGAGACCCCACAACCGCCCGTTAACCACGATAGAAATACTCATGGAGGCGCCCACCCCCATGTTCTGTAAATATTCAATATGGATGGGGGATACGCTGCGCAATATGCAATGACTCATGTCCAGCAGCGGCTGCCCCCCCAGGCTCAGTATTGAGATCGGTTTGCTGGCTACATCCGAGATCAGACGCAGGGTATTTTCAATATATAAACGCCTCGCCTGCGGCGGAATATCACTGGCCGGGTAATGCCTGTTCACCAGCGGTTCCAGATCTTCCCTTTTGCATTCGGCGACGATATGTCCGCTGTCATCCTGATGGAAAACATAAGACATGACCCGGTCAAACCCGGTCAGCAACCTGACTTCATTCGCCGCTGACTGCAGCACAGACTGGATGGTTTTCTGCTGGCGGATGACGTTGAGTGCTTTCTGCACCTTGACGGAAAAGGAAATGGTGTCGTCATCCGCCTGGCTGCGGATTTCAAATTCAGCGATCACGATATCCGCATACGTATGGATCACCAGGTCATAAGCTTTCTGGTAAGTCGCATTCAGTTCGTGACTGATGAGTATGGCCTGGCCTTTCCTGGAGTCTTCAAGATATTGCAGGATACAATTCGCAGCGCCTGGAATAGCATCCAGATGCTCATTGTTCAGTGAACCGGAAGGAATGCTCCCAAGCAGGCTGGCTGCATTCTCGCTAAAATAAAGCAGGTAGCCATGCTGTGAAAAGGCCAGTAAAGCCCCGCTGGGCTGGATGGCACCAGGTGTATGGATGGGCTCCTTATCGCAGTTATCTAAGGTGACCTGTGGGGCTTTAGCTGTCATTGGGTGTTGAGAGACATCTCATGCAGTTGTATATAGCGCTGGAAAGCCCATATCGAACCTTCTCGCGCGCTGGATAAGTCGTCTTCAGTCCACATATGCGTCTCCAGTTTCACCAGGAACTGTTTCCAGCGATCTTTTCCGTGCATCATCGCATCCTGCATGAATGTCACCGGCGCAGAAGGGAACAAAGCTGAAGCCTTGCGGTAAAGCATTGCTGAACCCAGTGCCGAGCCTTTGACGACATACTCAATACCCAGGCAGAATCCGGCGTTCAGCCTGATGGAGTTATCAGGGAAAGATGGCGCAGGTGATTCCTGCACATTCAAGGCCTGTAAATCGCTTGCCAGCAATCTCAGGGCAGTGGCGTTTAAAGCCAGGAGCTCTGGCGACACGAGGCTGCTGCCGTCCATGGACGCGCCAATATCGGAAAGCCAGTTTTTAAAGCCAAGCAAGTGCTGGGTGTAATCTTCCAGGGAGGGATGCGCAGAAGCCAATGGCAGGCTTTGATCCAGTTTTTTATGCAAGTCTGCCGTTGCATTTCTCAGGTGCAGCAACACCGGATTGGGGCTTGTTGATATCATAATCCGTCATATAAACATAGTATGATAGTTGCCGCAATAACTAATATGTAAAACAAATTCATATGACGAGTGCGGATACGTACTTGCTCATAAAAAGTTAAAATAAAACGTCAATCGCAAAAGAAGAATCATGCTGATTAGTCAATACCAAACACCGCTAGTCATCGTCTCCATCCTTGTTGCTATTTTTGCTTCTTATTTCGCGATCAGTCTGGCTGAAACCATCTCAAAATCATCAGGCAATATTGCCCGGTGGTGGATAGCCGGAGGAGCGCTCGCTATGGGCACCGGCATCTGGGCCATGCATTTCATCGGCATGCTGGCGTTCCGCCTGCCTATCCCCATCGGCTATGACCTGGTGATCACTTTTGTGTCCTGGGTATTGCCTGTCGCGGTGTCTGCTTTAGCCTTATGGCAGGTAAGCCTGCCGGCGTTACCTTTAAAAAACCTGGTCGGTAGTGCGATGCTGATGGGTGCGGGCATAACAGCCATGCATTACACCGGCATGGCAGCCATGCGGATGGAACCGGGTATCGTCTATGACCCGCTATTGTTCGTGGCATCTGTGCTTATTGCCATGAGCGCTTCCGCTGCAGCATTGGGGATAGCGTTCAGATTACGGCAACGAACCCACTATGCGTGGCTTATCCGAATATTGGCCGCTGTAGTCATGGGGCTGGCCATAGTTGGCATGCACTATACCGGCATGGCTGCAGCAGATTTTCCTTCGGGGAGTATTTGCCGGGCTGCGATAGAGGGCTTCAATCAGGACAGCCTGGCCCTGCTGGTCATCATGGCCACCTTTGGCATTCTGACGATTGCCATGATGGCATCTGTCTTCAATGCGAGACTTGAATCACGCTCACAAATCCTGGCACTGGTGCAATCTACGGCAGATGAGCGCCAGGAGCTATTACAGCGGGAACGGACGGCACGTCACCTGGCGGATAGCCTCAGTGTGCAAAATGAACAATTGCTGAAAAGCTCGGAAGACCGCAAGCGTCTTTACGAGACCATTCTCAGCACTATTTCCGACTTCGTGTATGTGTTTGAATTTGGCGAAGTGCATCACACATTTGCCTATGCCAATGAAGAACTCCTGAAAATGTTTGGCCGCACCTATGAAGAAACGGTAGGCAAGACTTTCCTGGAGCTTGGCTACGAGCCATGGCATGCCGACATGCACGACACGGAGATAGATACAGTTCGCAAGACCAAGAAGCCACTGCGTGGCGAAGTGTTTTTCACCGGCACGTTCGGCCGGCGCATGTACGACTATATCTTTGTACCGGTATTCGACGAACGCGGCGAGGTCAAATACGTCGCCGGTACGACGCGTGATGTGACAGACAGTTACAACGCACAGGAGCAGCTGAAGCAGAACGAAATCATCCTGAAACAAAACGAGCAATCGCTGCGCGAAGCCGATAAGCGAAAAGACGAATTCCTCGCCATGCTTGCACATGAATTGAGGAATCCGTTGGCGCCTATCAGCGCTGCGGCCCAAATCATGTCATTAAGCCAGTTTGATGAAACCAGGGTCAAAAATTCCACGCAGATCATCCAGCGCCAGATCAAGCACATGGTAGCGTTGGTGGATGATTTACTGGATGTATCCAGGGTGAACAGAGGTTTAGTGACTCTGCAAAAAACACCGCAAGACATGCTGGCCGTGATTTCAGACTCGGTCGAACAAGTGCGGCCTTTGATCGATTCCAAACAGCAGCATCTGTCCGTTCAGCTTGAGCCAGGACCGGTCACTGTATCAGGCGATTTCAAACGCCTGGTGCAGGTAATCACCAACCTGCTGAACAACGCCGCCAAATATACGCAGCAGCAAGGCAATATCACCTTGGGTCTAAAAACCGTCAATGATCAGGTGCAGATCACGGTTGCAGATGATGGTATGGGCATTATTCCCGAAGACCAGGCATTGATATTTGATCTGTTCGCGCAGGCAAAACGCAGCGCTGATCGTTCGCAGGGTGGCCTGGGGCTGGGATTGGCGCTAGTCAGAACGCTGGTTCAGCTCCATGAGGGCAGCGTCAGTTGCAGTAGCGAAGGCCTGGGAACCGGAAGCCAGTTTACTATCCTGCTTCCTTTGCAATCCCGGCAAATCGCTACAGGCTAACCATCACTCAAAAAGCGCCGGATTCCGGCTGTGTCAACCTATCCATGCTGTCACACAAGGCCTTGTAGCTTTGCAGTGGCGTTTTATCCAGGGCTTGCTGGAAGACAGGATCTTTCTGCAATTGCAGGATCACGCTAGCAAATGCCTGGCGGTAAGCTTTTTGCGTAAAATTCTCGGCACCGTATGACAGCCAGCCACGCGCTTCACCTTCACCTTTCACGGTCAATACAGGCTTGCCCAACGTCTCATTTGCGGCCGGAAGTGTATAGAGTCTGGCTAGGATCTGGCTGTGGAAAACACCTCTTTGCAGGTTATAAAACATATCCGGCACAATCACGATCAATGCCTGCCCGTCAGCCCCGCCGCTACAATCCGCTGTCTGGTAATGCTGTTCCTGAAAAGCGGCCAGACCGGCCTTTTCCGCAGCTTTACCACGATTATGCCAGTAATCGATACGCGGATTGATCAAGCGGACTGGATGCTGGTGGAAAGTGGCCGGCACCTGTATCACCAGGGTGGGTTCATCAACTGCATGAGTGATATTCAGCCAGGAAAGTACTATGAAAAATAACAGCATTTGTTTCATGCCATACTCCATGTATGCTTTGGTCAAAAACAGATCTGCTCAAATAATGAGTTGCGGATGGTTAACCGGCCCAATATCAATGCAAAAGTATCAATGAAAAAAGTCGGGTGTATTTCCTCACCCGACTTTTTATTCACACTGCAAAATGCATTGAAAAACCTTGTTCCCTCAAGTCGCAGCTAACAGTCCATTATGATCACCCAGCTCTCAGTCATCCGGTACCTTGCTTTGCTGGTCATCCGGCATGAAAGTGGAATTCGCTTCTGCCACGCCACCTCGGAAGCCGGTCTCTTTTTGCAGATCCGTCGGCGGGCTTCCTGAGTTCTCGTCATTGCTTCTATTCGGGTTCAGGCCCTGCTTCAATTCCTTTTGTGAATTAAGGACGGGTGTACTTAATGCTACCGTATCCTTGTTTCCAGTTTCTACATTCGTGGATGGATTCACAGCTTTTCCTGTAGTTTCTTCCACTTTATTTTGCGGCGCAACTATAGCCATACCACTCTCCATTTCAAGATCAATTTTCTACTGATTAATCTTAATAATCAGCGCTTAAAAGTATTATCAGAAAATAGCTGATGACAGTGTAGGAATTGCCCGGTGTAAAACCAGTTAAAGAGGGGATTAATTATCGCGAATATTAATTTCCTGCTATCCTATCTCTTAAAATTTATTATGATTTTCCATCCTCTCAAAGAATCTGAGCGTGAGTATGCAAGCTATCAGCCGTCGCAATACCCTTTCTCTGGACGCCCTTAATTTCTTTCTTGCCGATGTACGTGATGGGCTTGGCCCTTATCTTGCGATATATCTGCTTGCGGTACATCACTGGGAGCCGGTCAGTATCGGTTTCGTGATGGCGCTCGCAGGTGTTACGGCACTGTTGACGCAGATTCCCGCCGGCGCGTTGATCGACAACACCCATCATAAGCGCGCCGTGATTGTGATTGCCGCTTTGATAGTGACATCCACTTGCCTGATTCTTCCCTTCGTCAGTGCCTTCAGTCTAGTCGCCATCACCCAAACCATCAGCGCACTTTCTGCCTCGGTGTTTGCTCCCGCCATCGCTGCCATCACGCTAGGCATCACCGGTCCGCAGGCGTTCACGCAAAGGACCGGGCGCAATGAAACGTTTAATCATGCGGGCAATGCCGTGGCGGCACTGCTGGCTGGTGTTTTTGCCTATTTATTTGGCCCGATAGCGGTGTTTTATCTGATGGGAGCCATGGCGATAGGCAGCGTGATCGCTGTGCGTTTCATATCCGCGGAGGCAATAGATCACAATCTGGCACGAGGCTCGATGACAGGCAGCGAAGCGTCCGGTGCCGGACATCCTTCAGGTCTGAAGGTATTGCTCACTAACAGATCGTTATTGATCTTTGCGATCTGCTGCGCGCTGTTTCACCTGGCTAATGCAGCCATGCTGCCGCTGGTGAGCCAGAAGCTGGCCCAGATCAACCTGCGCATGGCGACACCGCTCACATCTGCATGCATTGTTGCTGCCCAGCTGGTGATGATACCGATGGCGATACTGGTTGGCTCCAAAGCGGATACTTGGGGGCGTAAACCTATCCTGCTTGCCGGCTTTCTGATCCTTCCGCTACGGGGTGTTTTATATATAGCATCTGACGATGCTTACTGGCTGGTCGCCGTGCAATTACTTGATGGCATAGGCGCAGGTATTTTCGGCGCACTGTTCCCTGTTATCGTCAAAGACCTGACACAGGGAACCGGACGTTTTAACGTCAGCCTGGGCGCACTTTCCACCGCATTTGGCTTAGGCGCGGCCCTCAGCCCGGGCCTGGCAGGGCTAGTCCTGCAACAGGCGGGATACAATGCCGCTTTCCTGACGCTGGCATTGATCGCAGCTGCAGCATTTGTTTTATTGTGGCTGGCAATGCCGGAGACGAAAGATTACGCTGAGACTAAAACCAGGAGTGGCGAAGCCGGCACCAGCGCAATCGTTTCGTGACCACGTTAAGAACATCTTCTTGCCGAAAGGAAAAGTCTCAGCGCATAGCTAATGATTGAATCAGCGCTGACGCCTCGCCTGATAAGCACTCATCAGTTATGCATTATCAAGGCAGCCATTTCGAGCAACTGCCTTTATCGACTTGCAAGGAATTTCATGGAACTTACAAATTGCATTTTCATCATATGTGCTCTTTGTTAGGAAAATGGCTTGTTTTTTCACCCCTTAGATTTCAGGTGAAATTGTTTAAACCTCGTTTGCTTCTGTCTGTAAGTTCAAATAAATATCCTGACTATTCATCTAACCCTTAACAAAGGATAAAAATGTATAGCTGGCTGCAATACAAATTTTTAAGTTTCACAATCAATGAATGGCTTTACACCGCATTAATCTTCATATCCACCTACGCAGTGCTGCTGATACTCCGCAAAATCAGCATCAAAAAAATATCCAATTTCGCTTTGAAAAACCCGAGCAAACTGGGTGACCTGATCGTGGAAGTGATGCGCAGTACCAACCAGCTGACTTTCGCATTATTTTCACTGTTGTTTGCCATGCACTTCCTTGAGTTGAACGCAAAGTGGGTCACCCGCCTGGATTATATTTCCTTCTTAGTGATCGGCATCCAGGTAGCGATGTGGTTGAGCAAGGGAATCACGTTATGGGCTAGAGCCAAAACGGTAGCCACGGATGGTTCTGCCGAAAACGCGGTTCTCACCACCATGCTGTCTTGGATTTTTAAAACGATAGTCTGGTCGATCGCCCTGCTCAGTATCCTGGCGAATATGGGGGTGAACATCACCGCTTTTGTTGCCAGCCTTGGGGTGGGCGGTGTCGCCGTTGCGTTAGCGGTTCAGAACATACTTAGCGACCTGTTCGCCTCATTGGCGATCGGTCTGGACAAGCCTTTTGTGATTGGCGATTTCATTATTTTCGGCAATGTACTGGGTACTGTGGAACGGGTGGGGTTGAAAACTACCCATATCCGCAGCCTGAGTGGCGAGCAGATCGTATGTGGGAACACTGAGTTACTGAAAAACACTATTCATAACTACAAGCGCATGGCGGAAAGAAGGGTCGTTTTTGAATTTCGCGTGACGTATGACACCAAAGCCGATGTGGTCGAAAAAATCCCGGAGATCGTCAAAAGAGCTATTACTTCTCAATCTAAAGCCAGATTTGACCGCGCGCATTTTAAGGGATTTGGCCTGAGTGCCCTCGATTTTGAGGTTGTATATTATGTGCTGGACAGCAGTTACAACGTCTACATGGACATACAGCAATCCGTCAATTTATACCTGATGCGGGAGCTGGAGGCAATGAAGGTCAGTTTTGCTTTCCCGACCATGACACTGGATTTGTCTAAAAACCCGGATTTCAAGATGCTGTTTCCCGAGAGCGCCATCAGCAATTCACTGCAATAAAGTATAGAAATCAGAATGATGATTTAGCCCGGCACACGCAATGGTTACCGGGCTTATTTCACTTCCAGGCTTAATATCGATAAGACAGTTGAGAGTTCAACAGCGAGATTGGCTTCTCGGTACGGAAATGGGATGGCAGTTCAGGCGTATACAACCTGGACTTCCTGATCTCATCTTCAACAGACTTTGAAGATAAAACGACCACCATACCCGGGTACTTCTTTTGCGTATTTAACTGCGCCTCATATGACTGATTCCCGCCAAAAAAAATGCCGGTGCATACAATCACGCTGAAAGAAATGATGAACATGCCACATACGGTCAGCGCTACAGCGCCTAATGGCAGCAGTATATTTGTCAGTGCATTCCCGTTTTCCTGCTTGTCTTTCAGCGTATTATTTTGCTGCAAGTTATTTTCCTGTTTCTGCTTTTGCCGGAACATGCGGAAGGTCTCCCTAGTTTATTCTTTGATTTTTATCAACATAATCTACGCAAGATCGTTTTCTTCAAATAAGCCGGGGGCTGAAATTCCTGTAAGAATCATCGTACGTAGAGTTTATTACCTGGCCTATGTGCGCCGGGTAAAGATGCATCAACCCGCTTTAAGGCTTGGCCAGTTGATATCCGGCGTGCCGTTCAATTCCGGCCTGGCAAACAAGAAGCCCTGATATAGATCCACTCCTATCGATTGCAACCAGCACCACTCTTCAACCGTTTCTACGCCTTCGGCAATAATGGTGATCCCAAGGGAATGTGCGCACTCTATGATGGCTTTCACAATGGCCTGCTTGGGTCCATCATGTGGGATGCCTTCAATGATCTGCCTGTCGATCTTGAGTTTTTCCGGCTGGAAACGGGAGAGCAATGTCAACCCGGCAAAACCAGCGCCAAAATCATCAATCGCTATGCTGATGCCAGCTGAGCGTAACTCTTTCAGCGCAGCTTGGAAATCCTCAAAATTGGTGATGGACTCCTCTTCGGTGATCTCGACGATCACCTGCTGCGGTGCGAATCCGAAATTGGTGATGTAAGACAAAAGACGTTCCACGGCATGGGGGATTCTTACCAGTGACATGGGCAGCAAGTTGATGGAAAGATTACACCTGCCCAGATGCATCTGCGATGCAAGTTCAAACGCATATTGCTTGGATTCAAGGTCAAACAGGTAAAGCTCTTCCGGCGACAGGCCCTCAAAACACGCTGCCGGGGAGCCGCCAGATGGGCTTCTGATCAAAGCTTCAAACGAAGATACCACACCAGTGACCGGATTCAATATAGGTTGAAAAGCAAACTGGCATGGCGCCGCGCGCTGGATATTGACCACTTTGTTGAACTGGGATGGCCTGATCTTGAACTCCCACTGATCGGGTTCAACAGTAGTATCATTATCCGTCCAGCTTGATGATGCAAACGCTGTGATCATTTTTAAAACACGGTCGTGGGAGGGCAGGCCTAAATTGGCTGGCTGGAAAGATGTACCTTTAGCGAGAATGTCATTCAAATCATCCCCATGCACTGTGTTGACATCAATCGCATACATAGACCATACGCCAAACCTCCTGGTCGGTGAATGATCTTCCATCAGTTTGACTACGTGGCGATGCCGGGTATCGGTAGCGATAGTGTCGTACAGCGATTCGATTTCATGATCGGGGCCTTCCAGGTATTGAAGGAAATAATCACCATCAAACAGGAGCACACCGGATATATCCTTTGCAGCATTTTTTTGGGATGCTGATTTCACCAGTTGGTACAGCTCCGAGGCTGAAATCTCGGCTTGTACACGGCTTTTGTAGACTAGTATCTTGAACATGGTCGTTTCAAATGCACAAAAAGTTAATCAGTTTAATGGTTCTTGCTGGAAACGCTTCTATAAGTCCTGGTCTATTCCTCCAGAATGCTCGGTTGCCCATCCACTAAAGTGATAAGACTTTTAGGCAATTCCGACTCACTTTTATGTCAACTGGTGCGTTTCCTGCACACGACAGCTGAAGCAATCTTCACAGAATTCTCCTTATTCAGTGAGTAAAGCTCCTTTGCTATTTCCTGTGAACATCAGCGGTCGTGGATTGAATTCATGATTGTCTTACTATTTTTCATCCAGGATTTTGCATTCGCCTGCCATTGGCGCATCTTTCAAATCACCCTGGCCTTTACATTGCAGCTTGACCTGCTGACCCGGCTTCAATTCAAACGCTTTTTCCCTATCGCTCACGATAAATGCAAACTGTGGCTCTTTGGCAGGATCCACGCCGCCTTTCAAGCTGACATAAGGCTCATTGATCTCATTTTTCTTAACGTCCACAATCGTGCCACTGACATTAAAAGTGATGTCTTTGAATTTATTATCCGCAGCCATCGAGTTATCAGCGTACTCCTTGGCGATCTCTTCAGCGGTAGTTTCCAATGGCGGCTTTTCCTGAATGACCTTGTTATCTGATGTTATTTCTTTTTCTGGTGGCCGGTCACAGGAAATTAAACTTAATGCCAATGCGGCTGCCAGGATTCCGGAAAAACTTTTTTGTAATTTATTCATGACTATCTCCGTTTCAACTTGTTTTGATTAGAAAGCAAAAAGCCCCAATCTGTTGATTGGAGCCTCTTTATCATCAGGCATTACTGCACGGCTGCTTCAGCCTCATACACGTCCCGCATATGTTTCACCAAGTTATGGTTACGTTTGACGCCTTCGATCTGGCGCAAAATAATCGCCCTGATATCGGCTGGAAGCTCTTCTTCCAGCGCCTTGCGGTATGCCGCCAGCGCTGCATCTTCGCCACGCTCGGTTTCATTCAGCACCGCAAGGTTGTCATTGCTGGTCAACGCTGTTTTGATATCGATCCAGCGCCTGTGGAGTATGCCGCCGATAGATGTCGAGTTCACAGGCTCGCCACCTAAAGACCGCACCATATCCTGCAACTCACGCACGCTGGCGCTTACTTCTTTAGACCGGCGCAGGAAAAAGTCTTTCAATCTAGCGTCATCAGCATTTTTTGCCGAAGTGCGAAAACCTTCTTCACCATCTTTCGATGTTTCTATCAATGCATTCAAAATTGCAATGACATCATTGTTATCAACCATTTGTGTCTCCGGATTTATTTATATTTAACTGAAGTATGGCGAATGCAATTTGCTGCTTGCATCGGGGTGTGTCTTAAATGAATGTAAGATTTCGCCTGCGTGACCAACGAGCAATGTGGAATGCATTTAATACGTATGGATAAAAAAAAGAGATTGCCTGTAGCAATCTCTTTTTGATTAACGGGTCGATGCACCCGGCGCTGGTTCTGACTCAGTCGGCTGTAATGGATTTTCCTCGGCACCGTTCGCTTTGGGGTGATTATGCTTGGCCTTGGTATTTGAATGATTATGCTTTTTAGAGTGTTTGCTGGTAGCTTTTTTAGAACCCTGCTTGCTTTGATCCTGCGCTTGCGGCGTTTCTTGTGTACCCAGTTCAGCACCATCGGTCTGGTTATCGGTATCAGCAGCATAGGTGGTCATTGCAAATGCTGAGAATAATAATGCGATCAATAATTTGCTCATATCAGCTCCTTAAAAGTGAAATTCAATGCCTGTAAGTTTTATCTGGACTGCATGGGCATTTAATAATGTATTCAGTTTTTAAGTTATCCGTGACAGTCTCATTCGAGCGTAGGAGACAACTTACTGTGGTCGTTTATTGCATTTAATTTGGAATGCTTAGCTAGGTCAGCCTACTTAAAGCAGGATGGTGGAATCGCCAGAATAGTTTTTGTAAATAATTGAGTCATAACCCATTCTCCCTTACTGAATATTCTTGCGTTAAGCCAGAAAAATTAATACACTTAATGAACAGACCTGTCTACCTACTGAAAAATCAACGCACAGCTGCAAGATTTCAAACAGGCTTGAACTGGCTGCTTTACGTGTAATTAATTTATAAAGATTTCAAGGGGAAATAAAATGAATGAAGATAAACATGCAGGTAATGTCATTTTACTGAGAACAGCAGCGCTTACATTACTGATGGGATTGGTACTTGCATGGTGTCTGGTGATGACAAGGGGTATGAAGATCCCTTACATGCTGAATATATTCACCAGCACGGAAAACCTGTTATCTGGCCATCTGGATTACCTGATGATGACCATGCTGCTCTTAGGTTTCTACGCATCAAAAATCAGATTACCCAAATTCGTGGTTTGGCCGATGGCGCTTGGTTCAGTAGGTAATCCTACGGCTTTTCTGGTGTTAGCGATTGACCCGAAAATCCATTCATTGCCTTATATCCTGTTTCTCTATACCACTTTATCGCTAACGACTTTTGGTTTCGGGATGGCTTCCATCAAAGCGCTCAGGTACTCCCTCAAATAACGTTTCTCTGATTGAAATAACAGATTTTGGGTTGATGAATGCCATGAGTATTGAGCTAAAAAACACGCGTACACAATACGGTTTAATTGCCAGGATCCTGCACTGGACCAGTGTGGCAATGCTATTAACGATCATAGTGATCGCTAGTGAATTTGCAGACAAAACTGACGGCGCGGAAAAACTGGAACTGATATCACGGCATTCTTCAATAGGCTTGATGCTACTCGTGTTGATGTTGGCGAGATTGACATGGCGGAACCTGAACCCGAATCCCATCCACTCTTACAGCATTAAAACATGGCAGAAACTGTTGGCTGTTTCCCTGCACAGATCCATATATATCATCATTATTGTGCAATGCTTTTTAGGCGTATTGCTGTTACTCACCAGCGGAGAAGCATTCCATTTTTTCGATATATTCGAGTTGCCTGCATTGCTTGAACAAGCCTCTCCTCTCCACGAGGCAGTACTAGGTTTTCATTATCTGATTTCGGTCATGATCTATCCGTTGTTCGCGATCCACATTTCTGCAGCCATCTATCATCAGATTTTTGGCTTGATAGAAGAGCATTAGCTGTTAGGAAAAATTTGGGGGTGGTTACAAAATGACTCTTGTGGCATTGCTCTTTCGATCACAACTACAAATCAAGTTTAGCCGATCAACCAAAATCTATAAGCTCTAACTAAGCTGCAACATAAAAATAAGCTTCGATTTTTCTCGAAGCTTATTTTTCTTTCTGGAATAGAGACACTACTCAACCGGTAGAGGTGTACGCGCAACCGTTTTTGGCGGACAGGATATGCCTATGATGATAGCCAGGCAATGGTAGACATAAGGCGCGATTGAAATGACGGCGAGTGCCGGAGTCAGATCGAATATGAAGGAGACTGTAGGCATGAGTACCAGCCAATGCTTGCCAATGATATCTCCCCGGATCAAACAGATCACATATATCCCTGCCATGGATATACCATAGAGAAAAGTACCGGGACCGGCAATGCCAATGTCGGCCAGGTATGTTGGCAGTATCAGTATCAGATAAAGAAGCACTAATATTTTTGTATTGGAAATTGCTTTATACATGGCCCGGATTCCCCCGTAAGCATTTCGTTATAGAAAATAACTTAAGCCATATGTTAAACATTTGCGGACAAAAAATTAGTCCCTGAAATCGCATTTAACTGTTTCCATTTGGGATACAATCAAGCCATGTATGATTTAAACCTGATGGTTATTTTTGCCAATGTGGTGAATGAGCAAAGCTTCTCGGCCGCATCGCGCAAACTGGGCATGACCAAATCTTCGGTGAGCAAGGCAGTAGCCAAGCTGGAACAGGCGCTGGGTGCCAGCCTGCTTAATCGCAGCACACGCCATTTAAGCCTCACCGAGATCGGTGCCAGCTTCTATGACTACTGCACCCGCATTACCTACGAAGCTGAAGAAGCGCATCAAATGATCGAAAGCCTGAATGCGCAACCCAGAGGCGTGCTCAAAGTGGCGGCATCCGTCGCTTTTGGCACCTTGCACATTGCGCCTGCTGTCAGCGAGTTCATGGACCGGTATCCACAATTGCAGATCGACATGACCATCACCGACCGCCTGGTGGACTTGACCGAAGAAGGTTACGACGTGGTGATCACGGTCACCCGGGACTTGCCACAAAGCCTGGTGGCCAGGAAGCTGGCACCGATTCGACGTAATCTGTGCGCCACCCCCAAATACTTCGAACGTCATGGGATCCCGGATCTGCCGCAAGACCTGGTTAACCATAACTGCCTGGATTACATACACTCCGGTGACAAAGGCTTGTGGCGCTTCAACGGGCCAGAGGGTGAGGTCACGGTTAATGTGTCCGGCAGGCTGCGCATCAATGACGACGAAGCCTTGTCACAAGTCGTTCTAGGCGGCTTTGGTTTAGCGCTATTGCCTACTTTTATCGTCGGTAAAGACTTGCAGGCCAAACGGTTGAAATCCGTGCTGTCCGAGTACATACCTATTGAGCAGCACGTCTATGCTTTGTACCTGCCCAAGCGGAACCTGCCTTTGAAAACCCGTGTCTTTATCGACTATCTGTCTGAGCGCTTTGGCGCCGAGCCCTACTGGGATAAAGACTGATCCTCCTTCAACCTTCTTGATCCTTTCTTAAAAAACACATGTGAACTGTATCCATTAAGGAAACAGTCATATTCAAATAAACAGGCTAATTTTTTCCACCCAAATCTACTATTCTTTGAATTTTCACTTACCGATTAAAAGCATTGCTTAGATGGATGGAACTATGGAATCTGCAGAACTGATACTTTCCGATAAAGATTATCGGCGCTTATCTTTACTTACTGGCGATACGTTATTAAGAGAAGAACTAGGCAGAGCAGTTGTCGTCTCGGCAGATGAAGTGCCGGACGATATCGTAAGAATGCATTCCCGGGTTGTTTTCCTGGACAAGAGTAGCGGCTTACAAAGAGAAATACAGTTATGTTTTCCTGAAGAGGCTGATATCAACGCCGGAAAGATTTCTGTCATCTCACCGGTGGGCACCGCTTTAATAGGGCTTAAAGTAGGCCACGAGATTGACTGGCCATTTCCCAACGGTGAGACCAGACTTTTGAAAGTAGTGGATGTCAGCTACTCGCCCGCCGTCGAAATTTAGCCAGCAAAAATATACCAGTAGACTGTCCGGATGAAATTTACCCGGGTCCGTATGGTCACACTGTAGCAACCATGTTTTTCAACGGTCACCTGGTATGGATTTTTATACTGGATCCTGACCAATTAATTTTTTGGAGACACTATGACTGTCGCTACAGAAAACAGAACCGAAGCTGAATCAATTGCGGATACTGAGAAAGAAATCGAACGTTTAAAAAGTGATATTACGAATAAACAAGCCGAATTGGATGCACTCCAACTAGAATTGGGTAGAGCAGCCATAAAGCTTGAGAATCAAAAAGGAAAATAATTACTTTTTGATCTGTCTGCAATCCACTTAAAAAAGGCTCCCTGAATCGGAGCCTTTTTCAATTAACTACCTGATGTATCTGGAATAACAGGTATCAACACCTTGCATCCTGTCTTAACGCATAGTCCCAGACTCACCAGGCTTAACGGCATCAGCAGTTGGTTGAGCAAAATTCTGAGGTTCCCTGTCATTGATAGGCAGGGGAATGGCCTGCTCTTTGCCTGATATGGATTCTACTACTTCGCTGACAGGTTCAGCTGCCGGAGGAATTTCGGCTTCATGCCAGCTAACCAGCACCAATCCGGCTGCCAGCAAGCCTGCCAGATAAAAAACCACGGTAGCGATCTGATTGAATCTCTTATTCGTCATACATTAATCCTGTCGGCAGACTCTTTGTTCCGTTCATCGATATTCTGCTTGTTCAATGTTCTATCCACATAACCTGTATCAGAATTACTCCGCTCATAGCCACGGGAGTTGTCAGAAGGATCCGTATTGGCCGGATCAATTGAATCCGGATTCAAAGGGTCAAGACGGCTCTCATCAATATGATGTACGCTGTGCACATTAGTATCTTTATTCAAGGCCATCATTTATCTCCTCTCAGTTTTAAATGCGGATATGCAGTCATGAAGTTTCATAATGACTGCTATCGGACGCATGTTCCATACCCACAAAACTGAAATCAATGTAGGAAAAATCGTACTATGGAGTTGAATACCTGAAAGAAAAACGAACCACCCTCCCGAAATTCGCACATTGGATATGAAAACTGTTCAGCCTGATCAGAGTGCATGAAACCCGGAAACAAAAAAGCCCAAGGTATTATCCTTGAGCTTTTTTAAAGTTACGTGCTTCTGCAGTAAACGAAGCCTGCACTATCCTTAACGTTACGACTGCCCTTACACGTTATGGCGGCGGGTTGCTACCGCACCAAGCAGCAGCAATCCGGTGAACATCATCGCGGATGTATCAGCTTCAGGAACCGGAATCGCTGTCATCCCAACGAAAGTGTAATCAGACTGGTTTGAGCATTTGTGACATGAATGTTTGGCCACGCCTGCTGCAGCCGTGAATGAGATGCTATCCACCGAACGGAAACCAAAAGGATTATTCAATTGCCAGGCGCCGGTGCCGCCATCAACCGCGCCATTACCGAGTGACAGAACAGAACCATCACCAGTCCATGTCGCTGTATGCTTGCCGGTTGCGGTCAGGTAGAAGATATCACTTCCGCCGTCAGCAAAGTTCACCAGTAATTTTGCAACTTCCTGTACATCGTTGTATTCAGGACCATCGAACAGCAAGCCGATAGTCAGTGTTGAAACGATCACCTCTTTAGAGAAAGAACCGGTCAATGTTTCATTGATATCGATTTCACCTGCAGTTCTTCCGCCAGAGATACCTACTCCGGTGATGCCACTCTGTGTTTTTTTCTCAAATGACCGGCTACCCACAAATGTAGCTGAAGTGCCATCAGAAAAACTGGTGCTGTATGATGATTGGCCGTTCACAAAATCACTTCCAAGCACAGTGCCGGTGGTAAAGGCATGTGCGGATCCAACAGCCATCGAACCTGCCAGTGCTAGGCCTAAGCTGATCCGTTTCAACGAAAGATTTTTCATTTTTTTCCTCAAAAGATTAAATATCACGATAATTATTATTCAATCGGCGGCATATCTGTATGGCCAATTCAGGCTATAGCTATCAGCTTTGAAATGCAGTTGCAGTCCATGCGCCAGTCATTTTTTTATACCAGAGGGTAAATCGATGACAGCCGGAGAGTAGACGTTAACAGGATGTGAGATTATCGGACTTTGTCCTTCCAGGGCGTAAGGTTATTCCTACAAGATCGTTCAACCACTCAAAACCTAACCTAAGCGATTGATTATTAATTGATTTAAAAGACATCCCTCTACATTGAGGTTGTTTTTGGTAACGTTTCCGGCAGGTAAATGTTTGTAATCAGCCAATATTTGAAGTCACGCGGTTTTTGCCGCCCTGCCAGCATAAAAAAAGACTCCGGGCATAACCCTGAGTCCTTTTTAAGAAGGTGCTTTCCAGCCTATTTAATAGCGGTTCAGCTTGCCGGTCGTTCAAACCAGTTCGACTTCAACCAGGTTATCGCTGAAAGTATTGGAATGCCCCATATCTCCATATTCAGCGGAACTGATACAGTTAACCGTGCCATTGTTCAGCTGGCGCCAATAGCCTAAGGTCGCCACCACGATTCCGGGATTCACATCGGTAGTTACGCGTGCCTGACCTTCAAAGGCACCCCTGTCATTGAATACCCTGACCACTACGCCGTCCTGAACGTCGCGTGCCAGTGCATCCACCGGGTTGATCATCAGGTATTGCTCGCCTTGCACGCGGATTTTGGATTCCATATTGGCATATGAAGAGTTGATGAAACCATGGCTTTTCGGGGAAATGATATTCAACGGGAACCTGGCTGCGAGCGTCGCATTAGTATCTGCTGATTCGCGGCTTGGGACGTATGCCGGTAACGGGTCCAGATCTTCTCCAGGTTGAAAGCCTTCGTACATCTGCCTGAAAGGGCCTGCGACGAAATTCTTCGCCCCTTCGACCATGAACATGCATTTACCGGTCGGTGTCGGAAAGTTGCCTTCTCTATGGGGTGCACGGTCGTCTTTAGTCCCGACATTCAGCCTGGCAAATCCATGCTCACGCATATAGTTGAGATCAATCCCTTGGCAGGCTGGTGAATTCCAGTCCACATAATTCTCAAGGCACTCGCTGTCACTCCATTTGAAATTGTCTTCCTCGAATCCCAACCGTTTTGCCAAACGGCGGAAGATTTCATTATTGGATAATGCCTCGCCGGGAGGCTCTATACATTTGGTGTTATAGGTGAGGTACAAATGGCCCCAGGATAAAATCATGTCTTCCTGTTCCGCTCCCATGGCTGCCGGCAATACGATATCCGCATAAGAAGCAGTATCTGAAATGAAATGATCGGCAACGATGGTAAACAGGTCCTCCCGCTGCAAGCCCGCTATCACCTTATCGGTTTCGGGAGACTGGGTGACAGGGTTGGTGTTCCACACCATGATAGATTTGATAGGCGTTTCCAGAGGCGTTTCGCCAAGCAGAGCTCTGCCTAACTGCAAAATGTTAACTACTGGCGTACCTTCAGGAATAAGGTCAGGCCTGCAGATCACATCAAATTTATAAGGATGCTCCCAGACCGGGAATTGCAACGCCCCGCCGCCCACATGACGCCAGGCACCGATCAGTGCGGGTAAAGAAGTGACTGCGCGTATCGCCTGGCTGCCGCCATAACTGCGCTCAAGCGCCACACCTATACGGATGGCGGCTGGCGGAGTGGAAGCATATTCACGGGCAAACAGGCGGATCTCGTCTGCGGCTAAGCCGGTTATTTCAGCCGCCCATTCCGGCGTACAGCTTTTTGCTCTTTCTGCCAGCTCGGCATACCCCACCGTATAGTTTTCGACGTAATCATGATCCACTAAATCTTCTGCTATGATCACGTTCATCATCGCCATCGCCAACGCGCCATCGGTACCCGGCTTGGGTGCGATATGCCAGTCCGCTTCTTTGGCAGTTTTAGAGGCGAAGGAATCCACTACTACGACCTTCGCGCCTCTTTTTTGGGCCTCTTTGATGATGTGCCAGTGATGAAGATTGGTTGAAACCGAATTACATGCCCAGATCACAATGAAATTGGCATGGATAAAACTTTCAGGATCTACCCCGGCGGTAGGCCCAACGGTCAGTAACCAGGCGGTGCAGGAGCCTTCACCGCAGAAGGTCCTCTCACATACGGTGGCACCGAGCCGGTTGAAAAAAGCATCCCCGCCGTTGAGGCCATGCACCAGGCCCTGATTACCAAGATAACTGACCGGCAGTATTGAGCGTGGGCCATCAGTTTCAATAAGCGCCTGCCATCGGTCAACGATGGTATCCAGGGCTTCGTCCCAGGTGATCTGCTGAAATTGTTTACTCCCTTTGGGCCCTACCCTCTTCATCGGGTGCAGAAGGCGGTTAGGATGATAATGCCGCTTTTCGTAATCTTTCAATTTCACGCATAACCCGCCACGGGTCATAGGATGGTTGGGATTGCCTGAAACCGACAGCAGCTCCCCGTTTTTGACATGGAACTGCATGGAACAGGTATCGGGACAATCATGAGGGCAACCACCATGAAAGGTTTCAATCACATCTGCAACATCATTCATCTTCCACTCCTTGAAAAGCGATCAATTGATAACAGCTAAAACAAGCAGACTAAAAAACAATACGGCAAGTAATCTATATAGGCATACTAACTTCGATTAGGAATTTTATGTAGGGTTTAATGATGAATACTCATGGAAATTAAATAGCCAGCCTTTATTTACCATGCCGGCTTATAGATAGAATGTGTTGAATACATCCCAAAAAATTAGCCCGTCTGAACGGGCCAATTACAAACCAAACTGGAATGATTTCAATTAAGACTCTGGACTTAATCCCGGAGTATCAGCTGAGGATGGACTCTGCATGGCTTGGTCATTCCTTTCCACACCACTAAAGTCTTTTGGTATTTGAGGTATATCCGATTGAGATTTCTTAATCTCGTTTTCAACATGTGCGGTAGGGGAAATAACAACTAAACCAACAGCACTGCTCCTGGACTCCAGTCCCGAATGCGTGTGATGCCCACCCGATAGTAAACCCGTGAAAATAACAACGGTCAGCGAAATCAGGAACATACCTATGATAAGTACAGCTATTGAACTGACAGTGAACAAAAGCTTGCCCATCGAAATTTTGGACAGAATATTTCTTCTCAACATGTCTCAACTCCCACTAAGAGAATTATGACTATATTTTCGATGAGAACGTCTTTTTGAGGAATTAGGTTGTTGCTGAAGTAGTTGTAAGAATGTTGAGATAGAACAGTGATTGAATGGGCGAATTAGTGGTTGGGTGAACGAATTTAAGTGTACCGAATTAGCGCACTTTATAGGCCCACCGCTCATTTAAAACCCAGGCAATCAGAACAACGTTGACTCGTTACACATGCTTACCTGGGCGACTTCAACTTTTTTCTGCGTTATCAGAAGATGAATTTTCCTCTGTTAAGTCTGGGTTATTTATAACTTCGGGATTCAAAATCGTAGAGCCGATTTGATCCGGATTATTGATAATCTCCGGATTCAGAATGTTATTTGAATTTTCTGTCATGATGATCTCCAAATTAAAACCACAAAGTGTTAAAAACATAAGTGCAATTGAGAGAGAATATGCTTTCAAGAGGTCAGCAGTTATCAGAAGAACTCTGAATGCAATGTAGGAATTCTCGGGCAGGATTTTTTACTAATAATTCATTTAAAAATCGCTGTGTACAAGTTATTTCCAAAGAAATTCACTTCAGAAAACCTGTGAGTGATTACCATTTTATCCGTACGGGCTATTGCCAAATTATTTATTTTCAATATGCTTCCGAAGCAGTTTACAAAAATATTAAATAAGGATAAATAAATGAAGAAACTATCTTTGGTGTTGGCATTATTTTTAATCTCAACAAATGTTATTGCGGCAAGCTCGGCGGGAGCATCACTAAGCAATTTTCAGCTTGATATTATTTCTGGGGATGCTGTTGTTCCTTACCTCGATACCCTAACTGTCAATATCAACAATAATATTAATAATCAATTTTCAACTAATAAACACGAATATATATACGCGGCAGGTTTACCCTTCTCAATAGGTCTGACAACCGTAGATGGGTTAAGCACAACCACAGGCGTTGCAACCGCTTCAACGCAATCACAATCACTATCCGCGAACGTTTATACTCCTGGCGGCTATGTGGTTACAGATATTTCCGGCTACATGCAGTTGGATTACAAAGCCTTTACCTTATTATCATTTAGCGCTGATGCTAGTGTTTATGGCTCTGCAGATAAAAGCAATGGAACTGATAGCTCTGACGCCTTTGTTCAAATTTTATTATCCTCAATTACATTCGATGGTGGATTTTCAAGTATTCGCATCTCTTCAGACTTAAGCTCAGGAAGCGGATTATTTGCCTCAGGAGAGTACGCAGTGTCGAAGCGTATTAAATTCTTCTTCTACGATGATAAAGACAGTGTCTTACAGTTGCAGGCCTCGGTAAATGCATCGGCACTGGCTCTCCCCTCAGTAGTTGCAGTACCAGAGCCTGAAACATACGCCTTAATGATGCTTGGATTTGGATTAATTGGCATTGCTATTAGGCGCAAAACAACAAAAGTCTAAACAACCTTGATTTTGGAAAACTTAAAAGCCCTGTTACATACGGGGCTTTTCCCATTTTGATTTTATCTAGACAGACAGATAAGCAACTTTCCTCCTGAAAAATCCCAACTCCCACGCCAAGGCAACAACGGTCACGATCTCACTCAGACTCACCCTCTTATACATCAACCTCTGATTGCCTGCTTGGCTAGAAACTTGCGAGATGGTTTTTTTTCTAAACACTTCCAGGATCTACCCCCCTGAATACGGGGTGTACAAGATACATTCAAATCAATAATACTGCCTGAAGCTGTGCCAGCTTTGTATCAATAATTTTTTGCATTTGTAATGATTGCGAAAGCACGCCGCGTCAATCAGCATCACTACAGTTATCCATAAATCTAGTGTAGTTCGTAGTGGTGCGTAGTTCATTCAGTTTTATAAAATAAACACCTGAGGAGAATGATATGAAATGGATCCCGCAACTGACTATCAACCTGACTGCAGTCGCCATCGCAGCTTTTACTGTTCCTGCTTATGCAGACTTCACTTATACAGACTTTTCTGACACTTCCGGCCTGACCCTGAACGGCACCACAACCCAGGCTGGTGATGCTTTGCGCCTCACCAACGCTACATACTGGAACAGCGGCAGTGTGTTCACCACAACGGCGACAGCACTAGGCTCGCTCAATTCATTCAGCACATACTTCCAGTTCCGGATCACAAACTCCGGCGGGGACATATCCGATGCGTCGGGCCCGGGTGCAGATGGCCTGGTATTTGTTGTGCAGACCGTTTCAAACAACGTTGGCGGTTCAGGTGGTTCAATCGGCTACGGCGGAATCAACAATAGTGTAGGAATAGAGTTTGATACTTTCGACAATGGTCCGGGCGCAAGCTTCAATGATCCGGACGGTAACCATGTGGGTATAGATATCAACGGCAATATCGCATCTGTTGCCACTACAAGCGAACCCACACTGTTTAATAATGGCAATGTCTGGAACGCCTGGGTCGATTACAATGGCGCCACAAACCTGCTGGAAGTGAGATGGTCGCAAACCACCAGCCGGCCATTCGCAGCACAACTTTCAAGCACCATTGATCTGATTGATACGCTTGGGCAAGATACCGCCTATCTGGGATTCACATCGGGTACCGGCCTAGCCTGGGGAAACCATGAGATCCTGTCCTGGGAATATCGTGACAGCTTCTCGCCTATCACCACCGTTCCGGAGCCTGATACCTATGCAATGATATTGTTAGGCTTATTAGGGATTACTTTATTACGCAGAACAGCGAATACTTAACCGGATGAATCAGCCACATAATGCCCTGCTCATTGCAGGGCTTTTTATTTATAAGACGGCTTAGTTGCTGTAGCAATTTTTCAGGGAAACTCTGGATTTCCAAGTTAACAGGCTGCTTATGCTCACTGAAGCTGAGTGACTATTTGTATGTCTGGAGCCTAGCCGGATTCTTTAGCGAGCTTCTGCGCTTCGTCAATCAAGGTGATCTGTGCGCCACTCTGAGCGGCAGCATTAGTGATCTCTAAAAGATGTTTGGCAGGAATGCCGTTGACGTTCAATGTAAAACCAAGTCCAGCATTCGCCGCCTTCAATAATTCTTCAGTAGTCTTATCATCAAAGCTCATAGTGATGCGACCTTCCATAGATCGGAATAATTACATCACTTGACTGCATAAGACCAGGATGATTCCCCGCCTGCATTAATTGCTTATCGGATTGCGGTCATTCAGGCTTGGTAAAGGAGTGTAATTTACATCTGTGGGTTTAGGCGGGCTTGAATCAAGCGGGCTCACCTGGAAGTCTTCTCTGGCCTGAATCTGGTAATCCTTGTTTGATAATGGCCTGTCACTCACAACGTCGTCAGTTTGCTTTTGTTTGGATACCGGTGCGATATGGGATTTTCTCAGATCCGCCCGGTTTTTATTCGCAGCATTTGCTGAAAAAGTAAAAGTGAACATGGAAATCAATAAGGCTATAAAAAGTCTGGTCATGATATGTTCCTCAGAAAATTTGTTGTATCCATTAAAGCTGAGGGAAGCTTTAATATAAATCAGCAGCAAGCGCATTCTTCAGTAGGAAGCGGCTGACGAACTTCAGCCAAATCATTAAATTGTTCTATCTGCAGTTGAATGACTGTCACGCTATACAATGAGACTTAACCCTGTAAGGAACCTGCGACACCAATTGTCATCACAAATAAAAGTTGTTCACTGTAAAAGTCGTGGACTTTCACTGCGTAAAAAATGCCGCTCAGGCTGATTGGTAAACGTGAAAAATATTCAACTTCCCCAGACTGCGTTCCCATTTCTGTTCTTGTATATCAGGCAGCGCCCCTGGCTGTTTGGCTCAGTGTTCGTCATCATCATGGGCGCCGCCAGTTCTGCGGTGGGCGTGCAATATGCAATGAAGCTGCTGGTGGATGCGATGGATAGTACGGCCCGGGCAAGCGCTCAGGTCTGGGTGCCGCTAACGCTCTTCCTGGTGCTGATCACGCTCGAAAACCTGTTGTGGCGGCTGGGCGGCTGGCAAGGCTCGCGGGCCATCGTCGCCAGCGGGGTGGATATCAGGCTGGACTTATTCGAGCATCTGACCGGCCACTCTATGCGTTATTTCAACCAGCATTTTTCCGGGGCACTCGGCAATCGCATCACGACGACCGCATCTGCCACCGGTGAAATATTTGCCACCCTGTTCTGGCGTATCCTGCCACCAATCACTGACTTTCTCGGTGCCATCATCGTGTTGACCACCATCCGCTGGCAAATGAGTGTGGGCCTGATGTTTTCTGTCTTTTTTGTTGCCGGCCTGCTTATCCTGTTCGGCATCCGCGGTCGAAGGTTACACAATAATTACGCCAGGCGTTCCTCGGATGCCAGTGGGAAAATGATCGATGTTGTAAGCAATGTATGGACAGTGAAAGCGTTTTCCGCCCGCCATCGCGAAAAAAGCAGGCTGGCACGGGAGCTGAACAGAGAAGCCAAATCCCACCGGCGCAGCTGGATGTATGTAGAACTGGCGCGTGTGATCCATGACATGTGCCTGGTCATCACTGGCGCAGGTATGCTTGTCTGGTCCATCCTGCTCTGGCGTTCAAGTAGCATCAGCACCGGTGATGTGGTCATCGTCAGCACGCTTACATTCAGGATACTGCATGGTTCACGGGACCTTGCGCTTGCCCTGGTCGGCACCGCCCAGCAATTCGGCATCATCAATGAAACGCTCAAAGTGATTGCCCAACCGCATTCAGTAAAAGACCCGGACAAATACGCCCAACTCAACGTAGACCGCGGCGGTATCCAGTTTAATTACGTGTCTTATACCTATCCGGATGGTCATAAAGTGTTTGACAACCTCAGCTTTGAAATCAGGCCTGGGGAGCGCGTCGGGCTGGTAGGCGCCTCCGGCGCCGGTAAATCAACCCTCATCAGCCTGATGCAACGCCTGGATGATATTCAAGACGGCCAGATACTCATTGACGGTCAGCCCATAAATCTTGTCTCTCAAGACAGCTTGCGCTCAAAAATAGCCGTAGTCCCGCAAGACATCGCCCTGTTTCATCGCTCGGTATACGAAAACATTCGCTACGGCCGCCCGGACGCCTCCAAAGAAGAAGTGTATACCGCAGCGCGTAATGCCTATTGTGATGAGTTCATCCGCGACTTGCCCAAAGGCTACAGCACGATCGTAGGTGAAAAAGGTATCCGCCTCTCAGGCGGGCAAAGACAGCGCCTGGGCATAGCAAGGGCTTTTGTGAAAGACGCCCCCATTCTGATACTTGATGAAGCGACCTCTGCGCTGGACTCCAAATCTGAAAAAGAAATCCAGTCAGGGCTGGCCTCCCTGATGCAAGGCCGAACCGTTGTCGCCATTGCGCATCGACTTTCAACCCTTTCCTCATTCGACAGGATCATCGTATTGAAAAACGGGAAAATCATTGAAGATGGTCCGCCAGAAGTGTTGCGGGAAAATGGCGGCCTGTTTGCTGAGATTTGGAATTTACAGGCCAACAGTTTGAATAAGCTAGAAACCATATGATCCTGGTGAAGACAACACTCTTAATTCTGTTTAGCGCTTCGGGATTGAGAAAAGACAGACTGCTTACATTTTTGCAAGCCGTTTTTTGTATTTGTTGTGGAGGATTGAAACCTACGAGAAATGTATTAAAGCCATGTTAAATAACTGATTTTATATACCATTTAATCGTCTTCACTTGCCAACAATCTAACTCTTTCGGCTTTTATGTTGCCGACTTAACTCAAGTTCTTTTATTTTTAAATCCTATATAGATTAAAGACAAGCCACCGACTGTCCATAAAAAACCCGCGACAAGTTGACCGATTGAATCACCAAACGCTTGTCTTGCTAGCAAAATCACACCACAAATTGCACGGCATCCTCCAAAACCATCTGGTAAAGGCTCTATTCCAAAAAAGTGTTTCAACCCAAGATAAACACCGAATCCACCCAAAAGTGATAAAACCGCTCTCAACGCCGTGTAATTTTGTTCATCTAGAGACACTCCAGATAAGCGCTTCTCGGTTTGATCCTTGATAATATTCGTAAAAGCGAGCAACACGGCTGTAAAACCAATGAAAAAGAAAGCGCCAATGAACTCGCGTGAATCCAGAAAAACTGATACCGCTAAGCCTCCTATTATGACAATTAATATTTGTAAAATAACACGTATAAGTCGCATATAACTTTATCAATCTTAAATAGGAATGCTTGGCTATGGTACGAAAAATTATCCATGATATGCATAGATAACTCTATGAGCTTTGGGTATCAGTATAATCAAACCGATACGGCCATAAGCATAGTAACTGCCGCTTTCCGTTATTGCTTTATCAACCATATTTTCAACTTCCGAATCAACGGGAATAGGAAAACCATACCGCAATAAGTATGTTCTAATCTTTGGCATAAAATCCACTCCATCATCCTTATTTGAGTCTGGGCTGCCCCATTCTTCACGATTGAATGGAATAGGAGTTTCATACCACTTAGAATAGTGTCCGCGCCAATCATTGGAATAATCGCCTTGCGGTATCAAAGACGATAAATAGTTCAGTCCACTTTGGCTTATTTGTCTCGCAGTTGAGTCTGGCAGGTCGTAAACGATGATTCCAGTTTCATTACCACCGGGACCAAAACCCCAAGACTTCTCACTCGTATATAAAACTTTTGAAACCTTGAATACTTTCGGCACGTAACTTCTGTTGAGTTTCTTTTGAAAATCATACAAATAAAGACCTAAGCTACAGACTAATAAAGTGGTAACAACAAAGGTTTCTTTCGGTGATCTAATAGCAGTTCGTATAAACCAATAAATGCACCATAGAACGAAGCCTAATATCAAAAATAGAAATATATAAAAAATCATTTTTATCACATTTATAATTGATTTCTTAGTTTACCTCACCACAAAACAAAAAGACCCAACGCGTTAACCTTGAGTCTCTCGCAGAACTGCCCACTTACAATCGAATTGACCATAAAAGCTTAATTACAACCAGGCACATGCAGGTGGATGAATCTTGGGCTTGCATTCAAAGATGCGTGTAGAAAGCTTTTGCTTGAATTCATCCAGGGACATACCGAAGTAAACCAGTGGGTAAATCTCAGCCTCATCCTTCAAAAGTAACGGATTGATTTGAGCCTGGACTGATGAAATTGACAGTATGAAGAGTGTGCAAAACAAATAAACCCATTTGAATATTTTATTATTTTTCATGTTTGATCCTTTATTATTAGATGAAATACTAAGTATTCCTTAGTATCGAGTTTATCAAAAAACTAAGAATCTCTGAGTACTTTTGAAAGTACCGAAGATTCTTAATGAGCGATGTTGTTGCAAAGAGATTGAAAGAGGCGAGATTGGCTAAGGGCCTTTCTCAAAAGAAGCTCGGCATTGCGGCGGGAATTGATGAATTTAGCGCCAGCCCAAGAATGAATCAGTATGAACGTGGCGTTCACATTCCTGACTATTCAACTTTGGAACGCTTAGGACATGTGTTGGAAGTACCAATACCATACTTTTATGCGGCTGATGATCAGCTTGCAGAATGGATAAAATGTTTTCCAAAGCTTAATAAAAACCAAAGAGAAACAGTAATACTTGAATCTAAAACTCCTGAGGCATAATAACTCCTTTGATTGTTGGTGATTAAAATTGAAATGCTGGCTAATCTTATTAACTCTTGCTTATAGCCTCTCGGACAGTAGTGCTGCTTTTGCAGAATCATCTTGCCCCAAAAGTTTCGCCAAGTTTGTTGAATTGTTTGGCGATGATCGTAGCTTTCAGGAAGCTCACACAAAATACCCGCTCAAATACATTTCTAATAATGGGCAAGGTTCCTGTATTCCAGATTGCCCAACAAAAACAGATAGTTTATCCAAGGAAAAAGCGCTGACTCTAACTGAGCCGATCTTCCCGCTTTCATCCACACAAGCAATGGGGCCGTTGATTAAGAAAATTAAAAGATCAAAAAATCAGATATCAGTCAGAATAGACAAACCCGACTCAGACAGCTTTTCATTTGAGTTTATATTTAAGCGTAGCTCCACTTGCTGGCAACTAGTATCTGCTGAAGATATCTCGATTTGATGTGCTGGAATATTCATGGCTGTTTAACCCGATGAAGAGCTTGCTGCAATAGTATAGTAACGAATCAACGTCAAGCGGCTTTCACCTCCATAATCCCAACTCCCACGCCACGCCAACATACCGGCCAACGATTTCAGCCGGGATTACCGTCGTATCAGCCAACCCCTGATTGTTAGGCTATGGCTCAAGGCGTGCGGCAATTTGTAGGAGTTTGTAAGCTTATAGAGAAGATGAATGATTTATATACAGGCCTGGCAATCTATTCTTAACCTCGTAACTATGCCGCTCTCATGCCAAACGAAAAGTGGTGTGCAGTCGCCTACAATTTCTACGGGTGAAATATTTGGAGATATTTTCACACCAAATTTATTCTCAATTGATTCAATTTTTTGCCCAACATGAATATCGCCCAGTAATTTCCATTTACTGCTAGATACTGTAGCAATTAAAACTGTTGTTTCTTGAGTTCTATTCCTAGTTAATAAATGCAGTTCTAAACCTTTCAGATGAATATGATCTACTGTACAAACTTGACCAGAAAAGTTTTCACAATAATTAGAGTCTGGAGCTGACCTCTCATTAAGTACTTTACCTAACTTACGAATCTTACTAATTGAATTTGGTAAGTTCTTTTGTAGTTCACTACAAACGTAGAATGGATCCTCAATGACGCTTGCTATAGTTGTACTTTCAGCGGCGTACAAAGTATTTGAACAGATTATCAAAAGTAAGAGTAATGATCTCATTTAAGTCACCCAAACAAATATGATATTTGCAGGATAATTATTATTTTTCATTACCGAGTTTTGGTCGGCATTCATTTGGCATGTCGGTTAACTCACATAAACCAATTGGGTAAAAGGATTTAAGTAACCCTCTGAAAACTTCTGGTGTTATAGGTGATGTTTGAGGATCAAATGACTTAACACGCTGTATACGCTGGATGACATACATGTCACTACTTCCCTTAAGCGCAATATAGATGCCTATTTCGCCTTCGCCTGCTTTCATGCCACCAATGTCCCTTGGCAATTGTCCACAACCTAATAGTGCGACATGTGCGGGAACCTCACCGAACATGACTTCATCTCCAGACATAGCTACCGATTTACCTGGGCAGACAAACTCTTTTTGCCCAGCCATTTTGCCAATAAGGCCTTTAGGTGTCGCATTTGAACTTTGTGCCAAATTTTTGAATCCTGTGACTGTAATTAGCTCTGTCCAATTAGATGGGTTTTGGCCATCTAACGCATAATTCTGACTAAACATTAACCCTTCAGGATGGTTTGCCTGCCCAGAACTAACCCGTTTCCAACCCTTAGGAAGTCCATGCACTAAGTTTTGGCTAAATATTGTGGTAGAAATAATCGTGTTATATGAAGTCGCACTCGATATCTCTTCTGAAAAAGCTGAAGGAATCGTAAGGGCAGATACGATAGTGAAGAGATAAACTTTAATTGGGAACATGATTTTTTAATAAGTGCTACTCTTTGAATGGTCTGCGTAAACTGTGCTGTAGGTGACTATACATGAAAACAGAAAGGGCCAAGGCGTTAACCTTGAATCTCTCTTAGTAATTGCCCCTTACATTCGAACCTAACGCTAACGCTAAGTCACTCCGCTTGGATAAATCTCAACCTAATGCCAAGCCAACATAACGGCCCACGATCTCAGTCGGGATTACCGTCGTATCAGTGAGCGCCTGATTGCTTGGCTATGGCTCAAGACGTGCGGCTATGGGTAGGGTTTTGCATCTGAGGATGTAATTGAAGGCATTTCACTTATCACATGGCCTACCCTCTTTCTTGAATCATGGCTCTACAATAAAAGTAGTTTGCCCCTTAAAGTGAATACATATTCATTTTCATTTTTAAGGAGAGTCCCAGCCAGCATAACGGCCAACAATCACAACCGGGATTACCGTCGTATCAGCCAGCTACTGATTGCCTGCCTATGGATCAAGACATGCGGCTATGGGTCAGCTTCGGGGCTGCGAGTGGGTTAGTTTCAAAGTCGGACGCCAGGAGCAACCGGCCAAAATCCTGAAACGCCGGAATTCTGAAAAACTGCTAAAACTGCACTTGCTGGAAAATAGTGAAAAACTGAAATCTGAAACTCTGAGTCGCCGCTCGGCATTGAGAAAAGAAAAACGGCTCACATTTCTGCAAGCTACCACCTTATTTTTTAACCGAAGTAGCAGACTCTGCTTTACTCGCTGTATGCTTAATTTCTGGTTGAACTGTTATAAAAGCTATAGGTTTTTGAGATAGGGCATCAATCTGATCACTTATTTTCCTAATTATTTGATTACCTTTAGTAACTTCCCCTACAAGAAGACCAGAAGGGTCGCTTTTAAAACTCAATATAAATGCCAAAACACATCCACTTAAGCTTACGTTAAAAATAAACCTTATCGATTGACCAACCCATGTAATGTATTTTGGTGGATACCCCTTTTTATCCAAAATCAACATTTTTGTTTGCTTGATCCAAAAAACATTAAATCTGTCTATGATAGTAGGCTCACCATCCAAGCAAGTACATCTCATATATGAATTAAGCAACGAAAAATGTCTCTTATACTTTACAAATAAATCCCGTGGATCAAGATCTTCATCAATGATGATGCCGTATTCCACTGGAGCAAAATTATCTGTTTTTGCAGGATATAAAGTAACAATAACCATACCATTATCCAATTGGTTGTAATGCAGCCTTGCTCCATCCTCGACCAAAACTCTTACGCCCCTATCAAACGGACTTATCCTTTGTGCATCAAATGGTCTATGTCCGTAAAAGACTTCGATCAAACGATCATTCGCACCTCCGTTACTACCTCTTGGAGCTACACAAAATTTGTAAATTTGGGCCACACCTGCTGCGTTCAGAGACACATTAAGAGCCTCATTAAAGAGCGCATTTGATTCTAGGGAAAAGTTCTGATAGGCCTGATATTTGAAAATTCTTTGTTTACTGTTCATCACCACCTCGAGAAATACATATCACCTAAGTGATTATGGAGCAGAGTAGAAGAAATGAACAAGCATACTGCTTGAAAATACTATGTTCAGTAATAATTGAAATACTGAAACACTGTTCAGCATCGAGAAAAGAAAAACGGCTCACATTTCTGCAAGCCGTCTTTTATATTTTGGTAGGGTGTGCGGGGATCGAACCCACGACAAACGGATTAAAAGTCCGCTGCTCTACCAGCTGAGCTAACACCCCTCATTTCGTGTCTGGCGCTTTGTTTGCGTCAAATTTGAAAGAACGCGATTATGGGGGATTTACGGGATTTGGTCAATGCTGTTTTCGCTTTTTTGTATAAAAAGTTTATTTTTCATACATCCCGTCATTTTGGCCTTTACATTCCCGGGAATTTACCACCCATCATGCCACCCATACCGCGCATCATTTTTGCCATACCGCCTTTGCTGAACATCTTCATCATCTTTTGAGTTTCCTCAAACTGGTTCAGCAGGCGGTTCACATCCTGTACTTGCACGCCGCTACCGGCCGCAATGCGTTTTTTGCGTGTGGCTTTGATGAGTTCGGGTTTGCTGCGCTCATCCGGGGTCATGCTATTGATAATACCTTCGATACGACGCAGGGATTTATCGACGTCATCGGTATTGATCTTCTGCGCCATGCCGGCGATCTGTGATGGCATTTTATCCATCAGGGAAGCCATGCCGCCCATTTTGCGCATTTGCAGCATTTGAGATTTGAAATCGTTAAGGTCGAATTTGGCGCCTGACTTGATTTTGTCGGCGACTTTTTTCGCTTCGTCGAGATCGACTTTTTTATGCGCTTCTTCAATCAGGCTCAGTACGTCGCCCATGCCGAGGATACGGCCGGCCATGCGGTCAGGGTGGAAAGGCTCCAGGCCATCCACTTTTTCACTGACGCCGATAAACTTGATTGGTTGGCCGGTAACATGGCGTACTGACAAAGCAGCACCGCCACGCGCATCACCATCGAGCTTGGTGACAATCACGCCTGTGAGCGGCAATGCCTCACCAAACGCTTTGGCAGTATTCACCGCATCCTGGCCCTGCATGGCATCTACCACGAACAGAGTTTCGGTTGGTTTTAAGAATGCATGCAGGTCTTTGATTTCGGCCATCATGGCTTCATCGATCGCCAGGCGGCCAGCGGTATCGAAGATCACGACATCGTAGTAATTCTTTTTGGCCTGCTCCATCACCTGGCCGGCGATATCGAGTGGCTTTTGCTGCGGATTACTGTCAAAGCAATCTATATCCAGTTGTTTCGCCAGTGTCTGCAACTGGGTGATCGCGGCTGGACGGTAAACGTCGGCACTCGCCAGCAATACTTTTTTCTTCTGTTCTTTGAGCAGTTTGGCCAGTTTGCCGGAAGTGGTGGTTTTACCGGCACCCTGCAAACCTGCCATCAGGATGACGACTGGTGGTACCGCTGCCAGATTGAGGCCGACATTGGCCTTGCCCATGAGCTCGGTCAGCTCTTCATTCACCACCTCGATAACAGCTTGCCCTGGCGTCAGGCTCTGCAGCACTTCACGGCCATTGGCGCGTTCTTTCACGCGGGCAATAAAGTCTTTGACTACCGGCAAGGCGACATCGGCTTCCAGCAGCGCCATCCGCACTTCACGCATGGCATCGGCAATATTATCTTCAGTTAAACGTGCTTGGCCGCGCAGGTTTTTAATGACGCCCTGCAAGCGGCCGGTCAGGTTTTCCAGCATGGGTAAACTCTCTTTAAAACAGGTCTTTGAATAAGTTGGGGATTTTACATCATGCTAGGCGAATACGCCGAGTTTTGCCATAATGCGGAGCATGATTCAACATCTTATTCCCTATCTGGTAGTCGCATTTATCTATACGGCAGTGGCGATGGATTACTGGCGTATCGCCAGGCAAAACAAGCCGGCCAGTGAGACCCAGGCGTCGTTCCGGTTGCATAGTGCCATGGTGGCGTTGGGGATCGTGTTGCATGGCTGGCTGCTGTACCGGGATGTTCTCACTCTGGGAGAGGTCAACCTGGGTGTCTATTACACACTGTCTGCCATCTTATGGCTGACGGTTTTGATCTACTGGATTGCCGACCTTAAGCATGCACTACATAGCCTGCAGGCGTTTGTTCTGCCACCGGCAGCTTTATTTGTGCTTATGCCAGGATTCGCAATCAAAGACTATTACGTAGACACAGAAGGGCTTTCACTGTTCAGCCTGCATATCGTGATCGCCTTTCTGGCCTATAGCCTGTTCACTTTTGCCGCATTGCACGCATGCCTGATGCGCATGGCAGAGCGCGCATTGCATAAGAAAAATAGCTGGCTGGCATTGCCCGGTTTCCCGCCTTTGATGGTGATGGATGCTTTACTGTTCAGGGTATTGAATATCGGATTCGTGTTGCTGACTGTCACGCTGGTCAGTGGCATGCTGTTCAGTGAAGAGATTTTTGGCAAGCCTCTGCAATTCAATCATAAAACAGTGTTCTCTATCGCCTCCTGGCTGATCTATGCCTGGTTACTGTTCGGCCGCTTCAAGTACGGCTGGCGCGGGAAAATCGCTACGCGCTGGACCCTGTTCGGTTTTGTGCTGCTACTGCTGGCTTATATTGGCAGCCGCTTTGTGCTGCATGTGGTACTGAATCGCTAATGCTTGATATCCAACTATTAAACGCACCATCATCTGGTGCGTTTTTTATTTCAGCCATGGGTAGAAATACAGCCGCTTTGTAGCGTTAACCAGACCAATTAATTCAGTGTGCGTAGCTTATGTTTACGCAATTGATATGTGGCTTGCTCCATACTGCACTTTTCCCATTTGAATGAATGTTGCTAATGTCTAATTGTCGGTTGCTGGTCAGCTTATTTTTTAGTTGTTCCGCTTATGCGCAGGAGCCGGGAGAGCTTGCCGAACCTGCGCCTGAAAATACCCCTACTCCTGCATTTCAGTTCAGCGGCTATCTTGAAACTTATTACATTCACGACTTTAACGACCCGGGTAACCATCGCCGCCCTGCGTTTGTTTACAGCCACAATGTGACTGATAGCCCCAGCATCAATTTGGCTATGCTGAAAGCAGCATTGACGACGGAGCGAGTCCGCGGCAATCTGGCTTTGGGTGCAGGCACTTATATGCGCGCCAACTATGCAGCAGAGCCGCATGGCTTACGCAATATTTATGAAGCGAATATCGGCATCAAACTTTCCACCGAAAACAACCTGTGGCTGGATATGGGCGTAATGCCTTCGCATATCGGTTTTGAAAGCGCGGTGGGACAGGATAACTGGACACTGACACGCAGCCTGATGGCGGATAACTCGCCATACTTTGAGACTGGCGCCAAACTCAGTTACATCACCCAGGATAATAAATGGCAGCTCAGCGGTTTATTACTAACAGGCTGGCAGCGTATCAATCGTCCTGACGGCAACACCACACCAGCGATCGGGCACCAGCTTTTATATAAACCGAATGACAAGGTCACCATCAACAGCAGCTCGTTTATCGGCAACGATAAATCGGATGCCCAGCGCCAGATGCGCTACTTTCATGACTTTTATGTGCAATGGCAGCTGGATGAACACTGGGGATTGATCACCGCGCTTGATATCGGCGCTGAACAGGCGGCACCGGGCAGTGAGCGCTACCATGTCTGGTATAGCCCCAATATTGTCTTGCGCTACAGCTATTCAGACCGCCTGCAATTTGCCGCGCGACTGGAACATTATCACGACAAACATGGTGTGATCATCAACACTGGCACTGATGATGGTTTTCAGACTACCGGTTATTCGGTGAATATGGATTATCGACTAAACCAGCGCATGGTCTGGCGGAATGAATTACGCAAACTGACAAGCCGCGACGCCACTTTTGACAAGGATGGCGTGCGTAGCGTAGACAATAATCTGATGGCGGTGACAGCGCTGACGCTGAGTTTTTAAATCACCGTCTGATACAAGTTTAAGAATTAAGGACTTATGGTATCCAAAGTGTCTAGCGCAAGCTGATAACTGGCCACTGATGCTCAATGGCGTAAGCAGTTAAGGTCGGGTCAGCATCCACCGCCACCGGGTTAGTCACCAGTTTCATCAACGGCAAGTCATTGTGCGAGTCACTGTAGAAATAACTGGTTTCGAAATCTGCCAGTGTCTGCCCTCTGGCGGCCAGCCACTCGTTCAGGCGTGTCACTTTGCCTTGCTGGAAGCTAGGCGTACCGCTGACGCCGCCGGTGAATTCGCCATCCACCATTTCAGGGTCGGTACCGATCAGGTGTTCAATGCCATAGGCGGTGGCGATCGGTTTGGTGACAAAGCTGTTAGTGGCAGTGATCACCATGCATAAATCGCCATTCGCCTTGTGTTCGTTCACCAGCGCCTGCGCTTTTTGCGTCATCATCGGGCGGATGACTTTTTCCATGTATCTCTGGTGCAATTCATCCAGAAACGCTTTCGGATGCTGCGCCAGCGGCTGCAACTGGAATTTCAGGAAAGCATAAATATCCAGCGTGCCATTTTTATAATCCTGGTAGAACTGCTCGTTACGGTCATGGTGTGTTTTCTCATCGAGCAGGCCTTCACCGATCAGGAAGATACTCCAGTTATAGTCACTATCGCCGGCGAGCAAGGTGTTGTCCAAATCAAATAACGCTATATTCTGCTTCATACTTTTAATGCTCTTTTTAAAATAGTTTCAAACGATCACTTCATCAGCGACGGCTTCGCGTGTCGCGGTCAGCACCAGGAACACGCCGACCAGGATCACTGCCAATGCAATGTATTCCATGATATGGATCTGCTCAGCGGCGAACCATACACCGACCACGAACGCCACCACCGGATTCACAAAGGTATTGCTGCTGGCGACCATGGGCCGCACATTGTGCAACAGCCAGTGGTAGGCCGAGAACGCCACCATGGAACCCAGCACGATCATGAAAGCAATGGCCGCCCATGACCTTGCGGATACCTGTGCCGGCCATTGCTCACCAAACGCAAAGCTGAATACGAAAGCGATCAGTCCGCCACATAACATCTGGCTGGCAGCACCCATCAGCCCCTGTGGCATCTCCATATGCTTGCTCCATACTGAACCAAAAGACCAGGAGGCGGCGGCAAACATCAACAGCAAGGCACTCAACCAATCGCCCTGCAGACTGCCGCGCGTATTCAATAACAAAACACCTACCAGGCCGATGGCGATACCCAGCCATTCTCGACGGCTGATCTTGTGACCCCACACGCTGGAAAAAATCGCCATCCAGATAGGTGCGGTGGCAATCGCCAGCGCCGCAACACTGGATGAGACGTGTAATTGCACATGCGAAACGGTACCGTTGCCCAGCACGGGCAACAACAAGCCTACCAGCGCTGCACCGCGCCATTGCACCAGCGTAGGTGCCGCATGACCCAGGGCGCGCAAAATCACGTACAGCAATGCGCCGGCAATGGTGAAGCGCAGAGCCACCATGACAAACGGGGGGAAACTCTCAATCGCGTATTTGATCGCCAGGTAGGTGGAACCCCAGATGAAATAAGTACAGGTCAACGCAATGATCACCAGCAACCAATGATTTTTTTGCGTCATCAAGACTTCACCTACCCTTTCATTGCCCTAAACATACAAATAAAAACGCTTGCTGCTAACTTCTCAGCAAGCGTTTCCTGGAACACTGATTTATCCCTGGGGGTTCAGTTTTTCCGGTTTGGCGTACAACTTGTTCAACGCATTCAGGTACGCCTTGGCAGAAGCCACCACGATATCGGTATCCGCACCCTGGCCATTGACGATGCGGCCACCTTTAGCCAAACGCACCGTCACCTCGCCCTGCGCATCCGTACCGCTGGTGATGTTGCTCACCGAATACAGCAACAGCTCAGATTCACTGCGCACTACGCTTTCAATGGCCTTGAAGGTCGCATCTACCGGACCGCCACCATCGGCTTCAGTGCGCTTTTCCGCACCATCGATACCCAGGGTCAGAATCGCATGCGGAATTTCGCCGGTTTGCGATGCCACCTGCAGGTAAGCCAGTTTGAACAGCTCGGCAGTATCCTGCACCACTTCATCGTTGACCAGCGCATGCAGGTCTTCGTCAAAGATTTCCGATTTCTTGTCAGCCAGCTCTTTAAAGCGGGCAAACGCAGCATTCAGGGCGTCTTCGCTTTCCAGTTCTATCCCCAGCTCTTTCAGGCGGGTGCGGAAAGCATTACGGCCGGACAATTTGCCCAGGGTCAGCTTGTTTGCGCCCCAGCCCACATCTTCAGCCCGCATGATTTCATAAGTCTCGCGGTGCTTGAGTACGCCATCCTGGTGGATGCCGGACTCATGCGCAAACGCATTGGCACCGACGATCGCTTTGTTAGGCTGAACCGGGTAACCGGTGATGGTGGAAACCAGCTTGGAAGCCGGAACGATCTGGCTGGTATCGATACGCGTGGTCAGGTTGAAAATATCGCTGCGGGTTTTAATCGCCATCACGATCTCTTCCAGGCTGGCGTTACCGGCCCGCTCGCCCAGGCCATTGATCGTACACTCCACCTGGCGCGCGCCGTTCATTACCGCAGACAGCGAGTTCGCCACCGCCATGCCCAGGTCATTATGGCAGTGGGTAGACCAGACCACCTTGTCGGAATGCTTGACGCGCTTGATCAGCTCGGCCATGCGCTCGCCCCATACGGCGGGGATACTGTACCCAACGGTATCCGGCACGTTGATGGTTTTAGCACCGGCTTCGATCACCGCATCAAATACCCGCACCAGGAAATCGATTTCGGAACGCACCGCATCTTCAGCCGAGAATTCAACATCCTGCGTGTACTCCAGCGCCCACTTCACCGCCTGCACCGCACGCTCGACCACCTGGTCTTCCGTCATGCGCAGTTTGTTTTCCATATGGATCTTGCTGGTGGCGATAAAGGTATGGATACGGCCTTTGGCCGCATGCCTGATAGCCTCACCGGCTCTGCGCACGTCATTCTCACTGGCCCGCGCCAATGAGCACACTGTAGAGCCTTTGATCACTTTGGCGATCTCTGAAATCGCATCAAAGTCGCCGGGGCTGGCAGCAGCAAACCCGGCTTCGATCACGTCTACGCCGAGCTTTTCCAGCTGGCGCGCTATGCGGATCTTTTCTTCCTTGGTCATTGCGGCGCCCGGGCTTTGCTCCCCGTCACGCAGCGTGGTATCAAAAATAATAATTTGTTCCATGAATTTATCCTAACCTCGTAGCCGGAATTTTACCTGCTTGGCCCACAATTGACCATAACGGCGCGGCAGGATTGCTGTATCTCTAAAAACCTGACCAATAAAAAACGCGCCGTGGCGCGTTTCAGTGTTTCAAATGGATCAGGATTTATCTTTTGCCGCCATCCGGTCACGCGCCCACAAATAGTATCCGGACAAGGTGTAGACAAACACCACGCTGAACAATACTTCGGGCGGGCTGTAAGAAATCAGCACGAATGCCAGCACCACCGCCAGGATGGCCACAAACGGCACCGAGTGCCTCAGGTTGATATCCTTGCCGCTGTAAAAGCGGAGATCAGACACCATGGAACCCGCAGCAAACACGGTCAGGCACCAGGCGATCCACTTCACCTGCACCGCTCCGAAGAAAATCTCGCGGCCATCGATATTGTATTCGTAAGAGACCCAGACAAAACCGGCCAGCAAGGCCGCTGCTGCCGGGCTGGGCAAGCCCTGGAAATAGCGCTTATCCTGGAAAGGATCATCCAGTTTGGTATTAAAACGCGCCAACCGCAGGGCGGCACAGGCACAGTAGATAAAGGCCGCAATCCAGCCCAGCTTGTTCATAGGCTGCAGCGCCCAGACATAGACGATCAGGGCAGGCGCGACGCCGAATGACACCATGTCTGCCAGACTGTCATACTCCGCACCGAATGCGCTCTGGGTCTTGGTCATGCGGGCAACACGGCCATCCAGGCCATCCATCACCATGGCAATGAAAATCGCAATGGCAGATTGCTCAAAATGCTGGTTCATCGCCTGTACGATGGCATAAAAACCGCCGAACAAAGCAGCAGAGGTGAATAGATTAGGCAGCAGGTAAATGCCTCGCTGGCGCAAACTGGTATGTTCTTCGCGGCGTGACAAGCGGGTTTGTGGTTCAGCCATAGGAGCGTTTTATAAAGGAATATGCGCATTGTTGCGGGCAATCACAAAAAATGCAAGCGCGGCCAGGTAACGAAAAAGGGTTTAGGCCAAGGCCGGACGCCTGACCCCGCTGTGCTAAAATACCGGTTTATTTCAGCTATTTAACGTCATTTTCATGCAGTTCTCCTTACACAACACCGATGGTCTCGCCAGGCGCGGCACCGTGCATTTACCTCATGGCGAAGTACAAACCCCGGCATTCATGCCAGTAGGCACTTACGGCACGGTCAAAGCCATGTCTCCGCTGGAGCTGGATGATATTCAGGCCCACATCGTACTCGGTAACACCTTCCACTTATGGCTGCGTCCGGGCCTGGACGTAGTAGCCGCGCATGAAGGCCTGCATACATTCATGGGATGGGATAAACCGATACTGACAGACTCCGGCGGCTTCCAGGTCTGGAGCCTGGGTGACTTGCGCAAGATCAGTGAAGCCGGCGTTAAATTCAAATCCCCCATCAACGGCGACAGCTGCTTCCTGACACCGGAAGAATCCATGCGTATCCAGCGCGTACTCAACAGCGACATCGTCATGATCTTCGACGAATGTACGCCCTACCCGGCCACTCACCACGAGGCCAGGCAATCTATGGAACTGAGCCTGCGCTGGGCGAAACGCAGCCGGGACGCTTTCAATGTTTATCAACAGCAGTCAATTCCGCACGCAATGACTATGCTTGGTGGCGAGGAAGAAGTTAAGCAGTTGGTAGAACAAAATTCGCAAGGTGAAACGGAAGACAACACCGTAGCAGGCGATCAGAAAAACGCCTTGTTCGGCATTATCCAGGGCGGTATGTTCGAAGACCTGCGTGACATCTCCCGACAGGGCCTGGAAGCCATCGGTTTTGACGGCTATGCGATCGGAGGCCTGTCTGTAGGTGAACCCAAAGAAGACATGCTGCGCATCCTGGCGCATACCGCACCGCAAATGCCTAAAGACAAACCTCGTTACCTGATGGGCGTAGGCACGCCGGAAGACCTGGTGGATGCTGTCAGCTACGGCATCGATATGTTTGACTGTGTGATGCCGACGCGCAATGCCCGTAATGGCTGGCTGTTCACGCAATATGGCGATGTCAAAATCAAGAATGCCACTTATAAGACTGATACGCGCCCTCTGGATGATGAGTGCGAATGCTATACATGCCAGAATTTCAGCCGTAGCTATCTGCATCATTTGTACCGCATTGGCGAGATTCTGGGTGCGCGTTTAAATACTATTCATAACTTGCATTATTATCAGTTTTTGATGCAGGGGATGCGGGCGGCGATCGAGGAAAACAGGTTTGAGGCATTTAAAGCTGAATTTGCCCGGAAACGGGCGGAGAAACGTTAAATTCAACTATCAGAGTAAGTTGATTAATCAAGTTATTTAATTCCTGTAAGTTTCCTTTTCGCCTAGGGGCGAAAGAAAATGCTGAAATATACTAAGAAATATCTACTAAGACTTACAAGAACTGCAACATTCGCTCTTCGATGTAATCAAGCTAAGCATAACCTCGCCTGGATTCTGGCCTCCGCCAGAATGACAAACTTAAGCCAGTCGCTACGCAAGCTTACAGCATGCTGTACGAAACCCCTGCTAAACCCTCTACCAGAATTCAAAACCAAAGAATTTTGTGTGAGTACACATTACATTCGCTATTGAATCGGCGTTATCAACACTCCTTAAAAATCACCTAACCCCTTTGCGCCAAAAAGCGCTTTTCATCCGCATTCCCTCCCCCACCTGCCACTCACGTTTATTCTTCTCCCTCCTGTGCTAAAATCGCGTGTTATTTCGTAGATTGATTCAGGAAGAAAGATTATGTTGATCAGCAATGCTTATGCCGCCCCTGCAGCAACCACCGACATCATGGGTTTTGTGCCCATGATCGTGATTTTCGTGTTGTTCTATTTCATGCTGATTCGTCCGCAAGTCAAACAGGCAAAACAACATAAAACCATGCTGGAAACACTGAAGGCCGGTGATGAAGTGGCAACCACAGGCGGCATCGTTGGCAAAGTGACTAAAGTAGGTGAAAGCTTCGTTAGCATTGAGATCGCATCCAGCACTGTAGTGAATGTACAAAAACACACCGTACAAACCCTGTTGCCACCTGGCACGATTAAATCCATTTAATTATTAAGTGACGGCACCCTAGTCCTTTATCCCGTATAAGAGTTTTTATGAACCGTTATCCATTATGGAAATACGTGCTGATTGGCACAGTCTTTGTCATTGGTCTGCTGTACACGATTCCCAACTTTTTTGGTGAATCGCCAGCAGTGCAGATCAGCCCGGCCAAAACCTCCCTCAAGGTTGATGAGACCCTGTTGCAGAAGGTAGAGGGCGCTTTAAAACAGGCAAACATCCCTTTTGATGGCCTTTTTCTGGATGCCAGTGGCGTCAAGGTGCGCTTTGCCAATACGGATACCCAGTTGCTGGCAAAAGACAAGCTGGTTTCCACGCTGGGTAAGGACTATACCGTTGCCCTCAACCTGGTCCCGCAAACACCGAACTGGCTGCAAAGCATAGGCGCCAAGCCCATGTACCTGGGCCTGGACCTGCGTGGTGGCGTGCATTTCCTGTTACAGGTCGACATGAAGGCTGCCCTGGACAAGGCTGCCGAAAGTACTGTGGGTGACTTCCGCATGGCCTTGCGCAAGGAAAAAATCAATTACTACGGTATCGAGCGCCAGGGCCAGGTAGTGGTGGTGAAGTTTGAATCCGAAGCCGAGGCGACCAAAGCACGCAACCTGCTGGCTAAAGACTATTCTGACCTGACATATAAGATCAGTGGCGCAGACAAGGACTTCAGCCTGACTGCCAGCATGAGTGCCATGGCGCAAAAGCGTATCCAGGAATTTGCGCTCAAGCAAAACCTGCAAACGCTGCATAACAGGATCAATGAACTGGGTGTGGCCGAGCCTATCGTGCAACAGCAAGGCATAGACCGCATCGTGGTACAGCTGCCTGGCGTGCAGGATACGGCCAAAGCCAAGGAAATCCTCGGTCGCACCGCGACACTGGAAATCCGCATGGTTGACGAAGAAAAAGCCGATATGGCGACTTTGCAGAAAGCACAGAATGGCCAGGTGCCATTTGGTGATGAGTTGTACTTTGACCGTGACGGCCGCCCGGTACTGGTCAAGAAAAGCGTAGTGCTTACCGGTGACCGCATCACCGATGCTGGCCCGGGCGTGAACGGCCAGAACGGTTCTTCTGTCGTTAACGTTACCCTCGATGGCCGTGGCGCAGGTATCTTCAAGAACGTCACCCGCGAAAACGTAGGCAAGCGCATGGCGATCCTGCTGATTGAAAAAGGCAGCACCGAAGTGGTGACCGCACCGGTGATCAATGAAGAGATCGGCGGCGGACGCGTACAGATTTCCGGTATGGCGAACGCGCAGGAAGCCACTGACATTTCATTGCTGTTGCGTGCCGGTGCATTGGCAGCGCCTATGGAGATCATCGAAGAGCGTACGGTCGGCCCAAGCATGGGTGAAGAAAACATCAAACGCGGCGTGCACTCTACGCTGTGGGGTTTTGCAGCGATCGCCGTGATGATGATCGTTTATTACCTGGTGTTTGGCGGTGTTTCCGTGATGGCGCTGGGTGTGAACCTTCTACTGTTGGTGGCGATCCTCTCCATGCTGCAAGCCACACTGACCTTGCCTGGCCTGGCGGCGATTGCGCTGGCACTGGGGATGGCGATCGATGCCAACGTGCTGATCAACGAGCGTATCCGGGAAGAGTTGCGCAATGGCAACACGCCACAGGCGAGCATCCATGCCGGATACGACCGTGCGTTTGACACCATTCTCGACTCCAACGTCACTACCCTGATCGCCGGCCTGGCCCTGTTCATGTTCGGCACCGGCCCGATCAAAGGCTTCGCCGTGGTACACGTGTTAGGCATCCTGACCTCGATGTTCAGTGCCGTTCTGGTCTCCCGCGCGCTGGTGAATATCTTGTACGGCTACCGCCGCAAGATCGAGAAATTGCCCATCGGTTAACCGCTGTCACAACATATTGAGTACAGATTATGGAATTATTCAGAATTAAAAAAGATATCCCGTTCATGAGTTACGGGCGTCTGACCACGTCGATCTCGCTGATCACCTTTATATTGGCGGTATTTTTCCTGTTTCATCGCGGCCTGCATTACGGGGTGGATTTCACTGGTGGTACGGTGATGGAAGTACATTACCCGACCACTGCCAATATCGCGAAAATCCGCGAAGTGATAGACAACACCGGCCTGAAAGACGTCACCGTACAGAACTTTGGCTCCAGCCAGGATGTGCTGATCCGCCTGCCGGTTAAAAAAGAGCTGTCGATCGCGCAACTGTCAGAAAAAATCTCGACTTCACTGAAAGCTGCCGATAGCGGTGCCGAGATCCGCCGTGTCGAATCAGTCGGCTCCCAGGTGGGTGAAGAGCTCTACGAAAATGGCGCACTGGCGTTGCTGCTGGTGTGTGCCGGCATTATGGGCTACCTGGCGCTGCGTTTTGAGTGGCGTTTTGCGGTGGCAGCCATCATCGCCAACATGCATGACGTCATCATCATCCTGGGCTTCTTCGCTTTCTTCCAGTGGGAATTCAATCTGACGGTACTCGCGGCGATCCTGGCGGTGCTCGGTTACTCGGTGAACGAATCCGTGGTGGTGTTTGACCGTGTTCGCGAGAACTTCAAGAAGATGCGTAAGGCATCTGCGGTGCAGGTGATTGATAATGCCATCACCCGCACCATGTCACGTACCATCATCACCCACTTGATGACACAGACCATGGTCTGCTCCATGCTGTTTTTCGGTGGCGAAACCTTGCATAACTTTTCACTGGCACTGACGATTGGTATTTTGTTCGGTATCTACTCTTCAGTATTGGTAGCCTGCCCGATCGCCATGTGGCTGGGTGTGAGCCGTGCCAACCTGATAGGCGACGCCGAGAAAAAACCGAAAGAAGACGAAGCAGCAGTCGCTCCTTAAGTCCTGGAAGATTGCGGAAGACAGGAATCATAAATCGGGCGGGTCTAGCAACATGGCCCCTTGACCTGTTAGTCCACGCTTTTCTTAGTCCTCGTTCCGCTTGGATTTTTAGCCACTGGTGGGTACACTAGTGGCTTCTTGTTTTTAACCCCACTCCCTTGGACAATATTCCTTTAAGCTGGCAGATCGGCCTGTTACTTCTGCTACTTTCACTGACGGCCTTTTTTTCTATCGCCGAAACCAGCCTGATGTCGCTCAACCGCTACCGCATGCGGCACAAGGCAAAACAAGGTCACCGTGGCGCCAAGCTCGCCAGCCTGCTGATCGCACAAACCGATAGGACCCTGGGTGCTATCCTTTTAGGCAACACATTCTGTATCGTCGGTTCCTCCACCCTTGAAGTGATCATTGCAGAACGCCTGTTTGGCGAAGGGGATTACGTACTGATGCTGGGCTCACTGGCGATCACCTTTGCCATCCTGGTCTTCAGCGAAATCTCCCCCAAAGTGATTGCTGCTGCCCATGCCGAAAAACTTGGCTATGCCACCAGCTACCTGCTTTATCCGTTGATCTGGCTGTTTAACCCTATCGTCTGGTTCGTTAACCTGTTTGTAAAGGGATTCGTCAAACTGCTGGGAGTAAAAGTCAATTTTGATCAGGCGCATTCAGTCACCACAGAAGAGTTACGTAGTATCGTCAGCGATGCCGGTCAATATATCCCGTCACAGAGCCGCATGATCCTGCTCAACCTGCTGGACCTGGAAGACATCATTGTCGATCATGTGATGACCGCACATACCCAGGTGGAGTTTGTGGACCTGGACCACCCGATCGACCAGATCATGGAACAGCTGGCGAATAGCCACCACTCCAGGCTGCCGGTGCGGCAGGGCGACCATGAGGATATCGTCGGCATCGTGCATGTGCGCAAGGTATTACCCTTATTGCGCGATTTCCATATAGGCAAAGTCCCTACCAAGGGCTTGTTGCAGGCGGCGATCAGCCCGCCCTATTACATCCCGTCGGGAACACCGCTTTATACCCAGCTGCAACAATTCCAGAAACATCACGAGCGTATCGCCCTGGTGGTGGATGAATATGGCGAGTTCCGCGGCCTGCTGACGCTGGAGGACATCCTGGAAGAAGTGGTTGGTGAATTCACTACGCAATCGCCGGAACGCACCAAGGATTTTCACCAGAATGAAGACGGCAGCTGGCTGGTGGATGGCAGCGGCCAGTTACGTGACATTAACCGCAAATTGAAACTCTCGCTACCGATTGACGGTCCACGTACCTTGAATGGCTTGATCCTTGAGCACTTCGAAGATATCCCGGAACCCGGCACCAGCTTCAAGATTGACGGTCACCGACTGGAAATCGTCGATGTGCAGGACCGTATTGTCAAGCTGGTTAAAATTTACCTTTAAAACCGCACCGCAGCACATCTAGCACTTGAATTTTTTCCTGCAAGGCGCAAAATAAACTTAAGAATCAGGTATGCAAAATTATGGTACGACCCAAGCGTGATGGTGATTTGGTACTGGATCCACAAATTGCCAAACCCAAGCCTCCAGAACTATATAAAGTGTTGTTGCTTAACGACGACTACACCCCTATGGAGTTTGTGGTGGCCGTGATTGAGCGTTTTTTTTCCAAGTCGCGCGAACAAGCCACACAAATCATGCTCAAAGTACATACAGAGGGCGCAGGTGTGTGTGGTGTCTACCCGCAGGACATCGCGGAAACCAAGATGCACCAGGTGCTGGAATCCGCACAGGAAGCACAGCATCCATTGCAATGTGTGATTGAAGCAGTTTGATGCCAGTGATGGCATTCTGAGAATATCGAGGGAATACAGTGACATTCCCGCGCTTCGATTCAAGCACAGCAGTGTTAGCATAGTCAGTAGGATTAGTTAAGGTGGATTCAGCTTGTGTTTAACGGGTAAACGCAAGTCAGCGATAAAGCGTTTGGCATCCATAATTGATGAATTACTCAAACGTACCATTGAAATTTTAATCATCAGGCACGATATTAGCAAGCAGACACAGAGTAGCCGTTGTACATTGATAGCATCTGTGCACACAGCGTTTTCTTAGTGTATTTTCGTAGTGTAGTGGATTAAGGAAAGTCATCATGATTGCTCAAGAACTTGAAGTTAGCCTGCACATGGCTTTTATGGACGCCAGACAAAAGCGTCACGAATTGATTACAGTTGAGCATCTGTTACTGGCTATGTTGGACAACCCAACTGCCGCAGAAGTACTGCGTGCTTGCGGAGCCAAGTTCGACACCCTGCGCAGCGAACTTACCCAGTATATCGAAGAACATACTCCCACCGTAGCCGGCACTGACGAGGTCGACACCCAGCCTACGCTCGGTTTCCAGCGTGTGATCCAGCGTGCCATGCTGCACGTACAGTCGTCCGGTAAGAAAGAGGTCACCGGCGCTAACGTGCTGGTAGCGATCTATGGTGAAAAAGATTCCCATGCGGTGTTTTTCCTGCATCAGCAGGGCGTGACCCGCCTTGATGTGGTTAACTTCATTTCGCATGGCGTTGCCAAGATCCAGGAAAGCGAGCCAAAAGCCAGCAATACCGAACAGGAAACCGAAGGCGAAAGCGTTTCTACCGGCGCACTGGAAAGCTTTACGCTTAACCTGAATGCGCAAGTGATCGCCGGAAAAATCGATCCGCTGATCGGTCGTGGCCTGGAACTGGAACGCGTGATTCAAACGCTGTGCCGCCGCCGTAAAAACAATCCGTTGTTAGTAGGCGAGGCAGGTGTTGGTAAAACCGCCATTGCGGAAGGCCTGGCTTCACGTATCGTGAACCAGGATATCCCGGAAGTACTGCAAGACGCTACCGTCTACTCTTTAGACATGGGCGCCCTGTTGGCCGGCACCAAGTATCGTGGCGACTTCGAACAGCGCCTGAAAGCGGTGATGAAGCAACTCGCAGAAAAGCCGGAAGCCATTCTGTTCATAGACGAGATCCATACCCTGATCGGCGCCGGTTCAGCCAGTGGCGGCACGTTAGATGCCAGCAACTTGCTGAAACCAGCGCTATCCAACGGCTCGCTGAAATGCATAGGCGCAACCACTTATCAGGAATACCGCGGCATTTTTGAGAAGGACCATGCCCTGTCACGTCGTTTCCAGAAGATCGATGTAGCTGAACCTAGCGTGGCTGAAACGATTGAGATCCTCAAAGGCCTGAAAACACGCTTTGAAGAACATCACAGCGTGAAATACAGTGCCAGCGCATTGACAGTCGCTGCGGAATTATCCGCCAAATACATCAATGACCGTCACCTGCCGGACAAGGCCATCGACGTGATTGATGAGGCTGGTGCTGCACAACGTATTCTGCCCAAGAGCAAGCAGAAAAAAGTCATTGGCAATAAAGAGATCGAAGAGATCATTGCCAAGATCGCACGTATTCCGCCCAAAAACATCTCTACCGATGATCGCAATGCACTGAAAACACTGGAGCGCGATCTGAAGGCGGTGGTATTTGGTCAGGACAAAGCGATCGAAGTATTATCCTCTGCCGTGAAAATGGCACGCAGTGGCCTGGGCAACGGCAACAAACCTATCGGTAGCTTCCTGTTTGCCGGCCCTACCGGCGTGGGTAAAACCGAAGTCGCCAAACAACTGGCTTATGTATTAGGTATTGAATTACTGCGTTTCGATATGTCCGAATATATGGAACGCCATGCGGTGTCACGCCTGATCGGCGCGCCTCCGGGCTATGTAGGCTTTGACCAGGGCGGCCTGTTGACGGAAGCCGTGACCAAGCAGCCATACTGCGTGCTGTTACTGGACGAGATCGAGAAGGCGCATCCGGATATTTTCAATATCCTGCTGCAAGTGATGGACCACGGTACATTGACCGATAACAATGGCCGCAAAGCAGATTTCCGCAATGTGACGATCATCATGACCACTAATGCGGGCGCTGAAAACCTGTCCAAAGCAAGCATAGGCTTTACCAACAGTAAAGACGTGACTGACGAGGCCGCGGACCTTAAGCGCTTGTTCAGCCCTGAGTTCCGTAACCGCCTGGATGCGACCGTATCATTCGGTGCGCTGAATCAGGAGATCATCCTGCGCGTGGTCGACAAATTCCTCATGCAACTGGAAGATCAGTTACACGAGAAGAAAGTCGATGTCACATTCAGTGATGAGCTCAAGGCCTATCTGGGCAGGAAAGGTTTCGATCCATTGATGGGCGCGCGTCCGATGGCACGATTGATCCAGGACACCATCCGCAAGGCTTTGGCCGATGAGTTGCTGTTCGGCCGCCTGAATGATGGTGGTCAGGTTCATATCGACATTGACGAAAACGACCAGATCAAACTGATCTTCAAAGAAGAAACCATTTCGGCCTGATGACCGGACTGGGCCGATTGTAACTATGCACCCACAGCGACATCCACTATAATGTCGCTGTGGTTTTTTGCACAGAAAAAGTGCACTCTTCCTTTCGCCTGAAGTTGATAGTCTCAAGATCACCTTCAGATATGTATTAAATCAATAGGTTACGCACGCATTCATCACTGGTACGGTAATTGCTCACTGTAGTTCAAAGATGCAATCAAGCCCGGTGCTGATTTTGTACATGCAAAAAATTTTTTATTTACTACATTTGTTGTGCCTGGTGTTCGCATTGCAGACAACTGCTGCTGAACCGGTAGTCACAACCACGCTGCTTCAAACGGGTACTGCGGCAATCGTCATGTCCAATGCCTTAGACGACACCTTATCTGCGGATTTTGGCGATGTGAGCAGTTGCGTCGACATGCTTGAAGTGGCTGAAGTCGATGTCGATAAGATCACCCTGCCTGCTTTCAGTTATCCTCTTCATATCAGCTCCGATCAGGCACCCGAACACCGTTTACCTGATTACCACCCCCTCTTCGCTTTCTGGCTGGACCGGCCGCCCCAACTCGCTTAGCACCATCCTCCCTCTATCAGCATTGTTGTTGTAGAGTGCAATTTTAATTATTAATTAAGGTGACTGTGCAATGATCGACATCAGTCATCCAAGAAGGATTGTTATGTTAAGTCAACCTCGCTGGCGTAAAGCGTGCGGACTATTGTGGGTATGCAGCCTGATATCTCCACTGGCGTTTGCCGACCCTACGTTCGACCTGAAAACCCTGCTGGATAAGGCTGTTGCCGAGAACCCGACCATGGCGGTAAGCAAGGCGCAAATCGAAGCAGCAGCAGCAGGCATCACCGTTGCACGATCATTTGCCAACCCCGATCTTGAAGTCATGGCGGGTCCGGCCAGATACCGCGGCGTACCCACACCGGGAGCCACTGAAAGAAACTATGGTGTCACCGTTTCACAACCGCTGGAGTTTCCTGGCACCCGTGCGTCACGCCGGGAACTGGCTGAACAGCAGCTTACCTACGCCGAAAAAGGCATACAAACCACCAGTTTTGATTTACGCAACCTGATCAAGCAAGCATATTTGACGGTACAGCTTCGCCAGCAAATCCTGCAGATGCTTGGCGCCAACCTGAGCATATTGCGCGAGATTCAAAGCAAGATCAAACGCAAGGTGGATGTCGGTGAGGCAGCCAGATATGAGCTGATCAAGGCAGATACGGAATTACTGGTCGCTGAACGCGACTATGCCAGCGCACAAACGCGCATTGATGAAGCCAAAGCCATTTTGCGCGGCATGATAGGCAATATGCCGGATAACTTTGACATCAAGACGGAACCGCCTGTCATCACCACTTTGCCGGATATCACTGCATTACGCCAGTCTGCGGAGAACAACCCTTATTTACAGCAACTGATCACCGCCAAGGATAGTGCCGAAGCCAGGCTGAAACTCGAGAAGGATCTGCGCTTTCCCGGGCTGACATTAAAGTCTGACTTCACCCAGGACCCTGACCTGAATACGTTCAGGGTGGGTGTCGTAGTGCCATTGCCGGTATGGAACCGGCGGGAAGGCCAGATAGCGCAAGCCGCTGCCGGCATAAACGAAGCGGATGCCAACATCCGCCTGCAACAGCAGGTATTGCGCAAGGAAATCGACAGTGCCTATCAACGCAACGTGATCGCCAGCAACCAGCTCAAAGTGTTTGAGAACGGGTTATTGCAGCAATCTGAAGCCACTCTGAGCCGTGCAGAAGCCGCTTATAAATTCGGAGAACGCGGCATCCTGGAATACCTGGATGCGCAACGCGTCAATCGTGATGTCCGACGTGACTATCTGATTGCCAAATTCGATTATTTTTTCAGTGTATTGCAAATCGAACGTTTCATCGGTTCTGATTTGGTCCAACCATAAGGGAATGGTCATGTCTCGCATTTTATTTACAACTTTGTTCACTGCCGCCCTGGCAGTCATGTCAACCGCATGTTCCGAAAAACCGGCACCAGCGCCGGAAACCAAAGCAGTGGTAGACCCAAATCTGGTGAGCATCACACCTGAACTCGAAGCCAATATCAAGACTGGCGCCGTCAGCGAAATTCAATTCATCGATACTTTACGCATCCCCGGCCGCATCCAGGTCGATGAGCAATATGAATCCCGGGCTGGCGCTTCAATCACCGGCCGTATCAGCACACTGGATGTGAATCTTGGCGATGAAGTGAAAGCCGGACAGCGCCTGGCCACTATCAAAAGTACCGAGCTTGCCCAATACCAGTTGAGTTACATTAAAGCCAGCCAGCAGGTCCAATTACAGACTAAGGCCGTTGACCGCGCCAAGCAATTACTGGAAGCGGATGTGATCAGCCAGGCCGAACTGCAGCGCCGGGAAGGCGAGTTGCACGCAGCCAATGCGGAAGTGAATGCAGCACGTGACCAGTTATTGGTTTTGGGTATGGCACCGGCAAGTATCTCCAAGCTGGGTCTGCAAAATAGCGGCATGTCTACCAGCCAGGTCAATTCCAAGATCTCCGGAACGGTCATTGCACGTAAAGCCCGCCTGGGCCAGGTGGTTGCACCGGCTGAAGAGTTGTTTGTGATTGCTGACCTGTCGCATGTTTGGGCGGTGGCAGAGATCCCGGAACAGCAGATCGCCCATATCCGCGAGGGTCAGTCACTGGATATCGAAGTGCCTGCCCTGGATGATGAAGAGCTGACAGGGACACTGGCTTATGTAGGCGACATCGTAAACCCGGCGACACGTACGGTCATGGCGCGTGCCAATATCGCAAACAGCAAAATGCTGTTAAAACCTGACATGCTGATCACGATACTGCTGGAAGCCAAACCGGAAAAAGTGATTGCGATCCCATCCACCGCCATCGTGCGTGAAAACAATGCCGACCATGTATTTACGCAGACACTGAAAGCAAAACAATACAAACTGTTACCCGTGACACTGGGCCGCACTTATCAAGGCCAGAGAGAGGTATTACAAGGGTTGCAACCTGGTGACCAGATCGTGCTGGATGGCGCTTTTCACGTGAACAACGAGCGTAAGCGCAAGGAAATGGAGTAAAGCATGATTGAATCGATGATTAGAGGCGCTCTCAAGCAGCGCCTGATTGTGCTGGTGATTGCCATTGCCCTGATCGGCGCCGGCCTGTTTGCGGTCAAGAAACTGTCTGTGGATGCTTTCCCGGATGTGACCAACGTACAGGTGATGATTGCGACACAGGCTACCGGCAAATCACCGGAGGAAGTAGAACGTTTCATCACCGTGCCGCTGGAGATAGCGATGACCGGCCTGCCCGGCCTGACGGAAATGCGTTCGGTGAACAAGAACGCCCTGTCCCTGATCACACTGGTATTCACTGACAGCACCGATGTGTATTTTGCCCGTCAACTGGTGATGGAACGGCTGATGGAAGTGATGGAGCGCATGCCACAAGGTGTGACGCCTATCCTCGGCCCCGTCTCCACAGGCTTGGGTGAAGTCTATCAATTCACGCTGGACAAACCAGGTGATGGCAAGAAAGAGCTGACGCGTGAAGACCTGACCGAAAGGCGCGCAATCCAGGATTGGGTAGTTCGTCCGTTATTGCGTGGTATTCCCGGTGTGGCCGAGATCAACTCGCAGGGTGGTTACGTCAAGCAATACCAGGTGCTGGTCAACCCTGACCGCATGACGCACTTCTCCATCAAGCTTAAAGACGTGTATGAAGCATTGGCACGCAACAATGCCAATAGTGGTGGTGGCATTCTTCCGCATTATGCCGAGCAATACCTGATCCGTGGCGTGGGACTGGTGCAAAACCTGGACGATATCCGCAATATGGTGCTCAAGGAAGAGAACGGCATCCCGGTCTATATCCGTGATGTGGCGGAAGTGACCATAGGCCACGAAGTCCGTGTCGGTGTAGTGCTGAAAAACGGCGATACCGAATCGGTTGGCGGCATCGTCATCATGATGCGTGGCGGCAATGCGAAGGAAGTAGTCAGCCGCATCAAGGCGCGCGTTGAAGAAATCAACAGCAAGGGCATGTTGCCGCATGGCCTGCAAATCGTGCCTTATTATGACCGTAGTGAACTGGTGGATGCTGCACTACATACCGTCACCAAAGTGCTGATCGAAGGCATCATCCTGGTAGTGGTCATCCTGTTCCTGTTCCTGGGGGACGTGCGTTCCAGCCTGATCGTGGTCGGCACCTTGATCCTGACACCGCTGATCACCTTTATGGTGATGAATCATTACGGTATTTCTGCCAACCTGATGTCATTGGGCGGCCTGGCGATTGCGATCGGCCTGATGGTCGATGGCTCGGTGGTGGTGGTGGAGAACGCCTTTCACCACCTGGGTCACCGCAAGGATGAAAGCAAGATCCGCGTGGTGCTGGAAGCGGCTAGCGAGGTAGCGACGCCGGTGTTATTCGGTGTTGGTATCATTATTCTGGTGTTCCTGCCATTGATGACGCTGGAAGGCATGGAAGGCAAGATGTTTGCGCCTTTGGCGTACACCATTGCCATCGCCCTGTTTGTTTCGCTGGTGCTGTCATTGACCATGACGCCGGCGCTTTGCTCCTACTTTCTAAAAGGGGGGAGCGGTGAAGATACCAAGCTGATACAAACGATCAAGAAACCTTATTTGTCCGCACTGAACTGGGTACTTAACAACGAGAAGAAAACGATTATGTTCTCGGGCCTGTTATTTGTCGGCACCATTGCATTGTTCCCGTTCCTGGGTACCTCGTTCATTCCGGAAATGAAAGAAGGCTCTATCGTTCCCGGTATCAACCGCGTCCCCAATATCTCGCTGGAAGAATCCATGAAAATGGAGAACAAGGCGATGAAGCTGATCATGGAGCAAGTGCCCGGTGTCAAGTCTGCTATCTCAGGTTTGGGACGTGGTGAAAGCCCGGCCGATGCACAGGCGCAAAACGAATCTACGCCTATCATCAGCCTGAAACCTCGCGAAGAGTGGCCGGCAGGCTGGAACCAGGATGACATCGCCGAGAAAATGCGGGAAGTGCTGGAGAAGTATATTCCTGGCGTGCAGATCATCATGGCGCAGCCTATCTCAGACCGTGTCGATGAATTGCTGACCGGTGTGCGGGCTGACGTAGCGGTGAAAATCTTCGGTGAAGACCTGGATACCCTGAAACAAAAAGCGGACGAGATTGCCAAAATTGCCGGTACGGTGAAAGGCGCGACCGAGATCAAGGTGGAAAAAGTATCAGGGCAGCAATACCTGAATATCACGATTGACCGCCAGGCGATTGCCCGCCACGGCATTAATACGGCGGACGTGCACGATATCGTTGAGACGGCGATTGGCGGCAAGATCGCGACGGAGATATTTGAAGGTCAACGCCGGTTCTCGGCGGCGGTCCGTTACCCGGAATCTTTCCGTAATAACGAAGAAGCCATCCGTAATATCATGCTGACCTCACCTAACGGCTCACGCGTGGCCCTGGATGATGTGGCGGATATTGAGGTTAAGGATGGGCCGGCCCAGATCAGCCGTGAGCTGGCCAAACGCCGTATCGTGATTGGCGTCAACGTCAAAGACCGCGACCTGGGCGGTTTCGTGGCAGAACTGCAGCAGGTATTGGGGCAAAAACTGCAACTGCCGGACGGCTATTACCTGGAATATGGCGGCCAGTTCCAGAATATGGAACGTGCGATGGGCCACCTGATGATCATTATCCCGGTGACGATCGCAGCGATTTTCTTCCTGCTGTTCTTGCTGTTCCAGTCGATACGCTTCGCCACCATGATTATCCTGGTATTGCCATTCGCGTCGATTGGCGGCGTGATTGCGTTGTTTGTCACAGGTGAGTACCTGTCTGTGCCTGCATCAGTCGGCTTTATCGCGTTATGGGGGATTGCAGTGCTGAATGCGGTGGTGCTGGTGTCTTATATCCGCACCCTGCGTGATGAAGGCAAGAGCCAGATGGATGCGATTCTGCAAGGTTGTGCCCAGCGTTTCAGGCCGGTGATGATGACTGCCACTGTGGCCATGCTGGGCCTGGTACCTTTCCTGTTCGCTACCGGGCCGGGTTCTGAGGTACAACGTCCGCTGGCGATTGTGGTGATCGGTGGCCTGATCACCTCCACCCTGTTGACTTTGATTGTGGTGCCCACGCTGTATCGTAAGTTTGAAGAAAGCAAGATAGAGGCATAATGCCGGCCAGTCAGTAGTACGCAAAAAGGACTTATTTATGAAAGAAATCAAAGCAGTCATACAGCCGGCCAGGTTGGCCAAGATACGCTCGGCATTACGCAACATCAAGGGATTTCCCGGCATGTCGGTCAACAAGGTCGAAGGTTGCGGGCATCACCTGCAAAAACCGAGTGCCGGCGTAAGGGAAGAGCTGACGGATTACAGTCCCAAGGTTTACCTGTATATGGTGGTTCCGGATGAGCTGGTGGAAGGTGTGTTGCAGGTGATTGTAGAGGTGGGGCACACCGGCAATATCGGCGACGGTATTGTCTGGGTCACACCGGTAGAGCGCATGATACGCTTATCCGAACAGATCCAGGTACTGGATTAAAGCTGGCAGCACTTAGCCTATAAAGCGCGCCAGTCCAGTCCATCCTGCTGACTGGCGATTTGCACCCAGTCCGCCGCACATTGCAACACTTCACTTAACGCCTGCCTTGCCAATGCAGGCGTATTATTTTTCTCGCTCAAATGCGCTGCCACCAGATGTTTCAGCCTGCTGTTATCCAGTTGCGCCAGTAATTGCGCGCTGGTCTGGTTATCCAGATGCCCCAGCCAGCCACCGACTCGCTTTTTAAGCGAATAAGCATAAGGCCCGGTGCGTAGCATCTCCAGGTCATGGTTGCATTCCAGCAGCAATCCATCACACCCTTGCAGCATCGCGACAATATGCGGCGTGACGCTACCCACATCTGTCAGCACGCCGAATTTCCGCACACCATCACCAAATACAAACTGGGCCGGCTCGCGGGCGTCATGCGGCACCGGGTAAGGGTTTACCTCTATGTCTTGCAAGTCAAATGCCGAATGGGCATCGATGATGTGCACGGTGACACTTTGCGACGGCAGGTAACGCTGGCACATCATGTAAGTGCCATGCGTCAGCCAGACCGGCACCTGATAGCGCGCTGCCAGCTTGAAGACCCCGCGTGCATGATCATCATGCTCATGCGTCACCAGGATGCCGGAAAGCTGGTCAGGTTGCAGGCCAAGGCGTGCCAGGCGCTGCTCTGTTTCCTTGACGCTAAAGCCGCAGTCAAGCAAAAGCCGGGTTTCCCCGGCTTCCACCACAGTCGCATTTCCTGCGCTGCCACTGCCTAACGATGCAAAGCGCACGTCAGTCCCGATTACTTGAGTTGTTCATAGAGCAGGGAAACGATACGGTTGGCCGTCGTCGACGTGTTGCGCTTGTTCTCTGGCGTCAATACATAGACATCGGTGGTGTCGTCCGCATTTTCCAGCACCTGGATATGGTACTGTTTGCTGGCTTTATCGCCTTCTGAAGTACCTTTCCAGAAATTGGTTTTATCGCCCTGCTTCACTTCTGCAGGTGTTGCAGACTTCTCATCCTCATCACTGCCCCAGAATTTCAGGCGTTCCAGCAGGCCTTTCTTCTGCTTGATCGGGTCTTCCGCATCGGTATCAGCATACCGCACATAATAAATACCTTCGGAACGGTTCTTGTCTTCGGTGACGAAACCAATGCGGTCCAAAGCCAGGCCCACACGGCGCCAGGCGCGGTCAAACGGCTCGTTCAATTTCAGGGTGACACTTCTGTCAGCTTCTTTCACCACATCGGCACGCTTGTCGGAAGCTGCCTGCGTCATCACCTGGTCGGCTTTCTGCTCATCCAGGCCCAGCTTGACCATCATACGGCGCAGTAACTCGGCATCCAGGTCGGCATCAAACTCCTGGCCGGCAGTATTCTTGTTTTCTGCCGCATTGATACGGTAGCCGGTATCGATTTTACCCAGCTGTGTATTGACATAGTTTTTACCATCGTCCGGCGCACCAGCGACGGTACGGTGCGTCATGTAGATCTCTGTAGTGCCGTCTTTCTCGCCACGCTCCAGCCGGGTACGGAATTTTCTTCTATCGGCAAAACCGGAAAGTTTATCCAGCCAGGCATCAAATTTCTCGCCATAGCCACGATTATCTTCCTTGGGTTTGATGGCATCGGTTTGCAACCATTCGGTTTCAATCACGCCGATATCAGGATTCTCCACACGTACGGCAAAGCCCTGGTCCAGCCAGAAATCACGCACGATAGGCCAGATTTTTTCCGGCGGCGCATTGACTACCAGCCAGCGCTGGTTACCGGCTTTGACCATACGCACATTCTTCATGTCGCTCAGTACCGGTTGCGGGCCATTCTGCTCTTGCGCTTCCTGGTTCTGGCTGTAAGCAGAGTAACTGGTGCTGCCCGGTACGTTGTATGTACCGCTGGTGCGCACTGCGGTCAGGTCAGGCGGCACTTCCAGAGGTTTGGAACGGCCAGCGCCCTTGTAATCAGAACTGTTGTTCAAAAACGGTATTGAATCGCAACCAGTCAAGGCGACGATCAGGCACACCAGCAGTGTACGTTGTAAAAACACATGACTCATGTAATTCATTTCCCTCAATTAAGATGCGATTTCCGCCTGGTTCATGGCGTGACGCAGCACTTCATGATATTGGGTTGATAGATTAACCAGTGGCAGTCGGATGCCAGCAGCAATCAATCCCATTTGTTGTAATACCCATTTCACCGGAATCGGGTTAGCTTCTACAAATAACTTCTGGTGCAATCCAAATAACTTGGCATTAGCCGCACGCGCACTGGCGATATCGCCTTTGAGCGCAGCAGCGCACATGTCACTCATCAGGCGCGGTGCCACATTGGCAGTCACGGAAATCACGCCTTTGCCACCCAGCAGCATCAACGCCAGGGAACTGGCATCATCACCACTGTAAACGGCAAAGTCAGCCGGTGCCCGCAGCAGCAAATCCGTACCGCGCTCTATACCGCCCGTCGCATCCTTGATACCGACTATATTCGGCACGGCAGACAGACGCAACACGGTGTCATTCGCCAGATCGCAGCCGGTACGACCAGGCACATTATAAAGAATTTGCGGGATATCAACGGCTTCAGCCACCGCTTTGAAATGCTGGAACAAACCTTCCTGCGAAGGCTTGTTGTAGTAAGGGGCCACGAGCAGACAGGCATCTGCACCCACTGCCTTGGCTTTTGCAGTCAGTTCAATCGCCTCGGCGGTAGAGTTTGCGCCGGTACCGGCAATCACCGGGATACGCTTGGCGACATGCTCCACTGTGGTCTTGATCAACAAACAGTGCTCATCGACGTCAACCGTAGGCGACTCCCCTGTAGTACCAACGATGACGATACCATCAGTACCCGCTTCGATATGAAAATCGATCAGCTTCTTGAGGGCGTCCAGATCCAAACGACCATCTTCAAACATGGGGGTTACGATTGCCACCAGACTGCCCGTTAACATACTTCTGCCATTCAATATTAAAGCGATTATTTTAACTGATTATACGTCTGAACGCCAAAGAAGCACGCTTGAATTCACACGCTCTTCCATCCGGCACGTACTCATAACGGCAAAGCCCTTGCTGCCCGATATTGGTATGGCAATCAGCTTGAATAAACATGTTGGTACTTGGGGAGACAGGGCATTTCCGCGATACGAACTTCAGTTGGGCGATCAATGGATTCGGCTATAATAAGCATATTGTGACTGTTGCTAAAAACACTGCCTGCCGACTTTATGCAAACACCCAGCCGTGACACGATTGCGAACTATGCAAGTACTTCCGGTAGCAGCATAGGCACGGATGACAGAACCATACTGATTGCGTGTATCGACGAGATTTTACCGCAAACACAATGCCGCCAATGTGGCTATGACGGGTGCAAGCCTTACGCCACAGCGATCGCCCAAGGCCAGGCGCAGATAAATCAATGCCCGCCTGGAGGGGATGCAGGTATCCGGGCATTGGCAGACTTGCTTCATCTGCCTGCCCTGCCGCTTGATACTGCTCACGGCGTAACAAAACCGAAAGCGCTTGCAGTGATTGATGAGCAACGCTGCATCGGTTGCACATTATGCATCCAGGCCTGCCCGGTCGATGCCATCCTCGGTGCATCAAAACAGATGCACACAGTGATCAGCCAGGAATGTACCGGCTGCGAATTGTGCCTGGCACCCTGCCCGGTCGATTGCATCATTATGCTGCCTGAGACTTCGCCAGGCGACACACATCAGGCTATGGTTCCAAGCAAAGCGGCAGCAAACCTGGCACGCACCCGCCACCAGAACCGACAGGCACGGCTTGCGCGCGAGACACAGCAACGCACACAAGCATACGCCAGGAAAAAACCAGTAACAGCATCTTCTGCGGAAAATCTGGCAAAAGACTCTATTCACGGCGCACCAAATGCAGAAGCGGTTAAAAAAGCCGCCATAGCGGCTGCGATGGCACGGGTAAAAGCACTCAAGCTCGCTAATACAAAGCCGGCAGACCGTGGTGAATGAATTTTTTCTGACCAGCCGGATATAACCAACCTCATCATGATCACCGTTTCCGTATGAATGCACAAAAAAGACTGGCCATCTTCGAAAGGCTGGCGATTGCTATCCCCAACCCGACCACCGAACTTGAATACACAACGCCGTTCGAATTGCTGATCGCAGTGATCTTATCTGCGCAGGCAACGGATAAAGGGGTGAACATCGCTACGCGTAAATTGTTCAAGGTGGCCAACACGCCACAAGCTATTCTGGATTTGGGACTGGACGGCCTGGAAAGCTATATCAAAACCATAGGCCTTTATCATGCCAAGGCACAGAATGTGCTGAAATGCTGTCAACAATTATTGAACAATCATGGCGGAGAAGTGCCCAATACGCGTGAAGCACTTGAAGCACTGGCTGGCGTAGGCCGCAAAACCGCCAATGTGATTTTAAATACAGTATTCGGCCAGCCGACCATTGCGGTCGATACGCATTTATTCCGTGTCGGCAACCGTACCAGGCTGGCAACCGGCAAAACAGTACTTGAAGTCGAACAGCGCTTTTTAAGCACCACCCCTAAACAATTTCTACAGGATGCCCACCATTTGCTCATTTTGCATGGCCGCTATACCTGCACAGCACGCAACCCTAAATGCGGCGAATGCTGCATCGTGGATTTGTGTGAGTTCACTGAAAAACAGTTACGCCCGGTGCCACCACCGATGGGAATTTAATCATGGCTTTATTTAATCCCAGCCGCGATGAGGTGCGTCAATTTTTCTTTGATGCCTGGACCAAATTCAGGCAACAAAAAGTGTTAACCGACCTGGAAAAAATGGCTGTGGGCATTATGCATCTGCATCCGGAATACCATGCCATCCTGGACACGCCAGAGCAGTACCTGCAACAGGCTTACTACCCGGAACTGGGTGAAACCAACCCGTTTTTGCATATGAGCCTGCACCTATCCATCCAGGAGCAGATCAGCATCAACCAGCCGACCGGGATCACACAGGCTTACGGCAAACTGTGCACCCGCTACCAGGAAGAACATGAAGCACAGCACGCCTTGCTGGAATGCCTGGCAGAAACCATCTGGCTGGCACAGCGTAACCAGTCCGGGCTGGATGCAGCGCATTACCTGCAATTGATCGAGCAACGCGCCGGCATTGCCCCATCGCCTTGAACTATGCTTCAATAAGCCTCAGGCGCCGTGACCTGAGATATGGCACAAATTTATTGTAACCAGATCACAGGACTCGCAATAAGCCGCAACCGGATTTTCGTATCGGATACTATACGTCCGCTTTTTAATTTTTGATAAAGGAACCTACTATGAGTACCCATAAAATTGCCGCTATTTCCAGTGCTGTGGCTTTGTCAGTGGCGGCTGCCGCCGCACAGGCGGTAGATAATCCGTTTGAATTAAAAACGCTGGGTCAAGGCTATCAGGTCGCAGATGCCGATAAGGCAAAAGAAGGTAAATGTAGTGCTGCCAAATGCGGTGCTGAAAAGAAAAGTTCAAAAGAAGGCAACTGTTCAGCAGACAAAATGAAAGATGGCAACCACCATCACGACAAAGCCAAAGCCGGTGCTGACGCCACTGACAAGGCAAAAGAAGGCAGCTGTTCAGCGGAGAAAATGAAAGAAGGTTCCTGCCACGCCAGCAAATAACACTGCTTACCACCCATGGCATACCTGTCTGATATTCATGGCGTTGGGCTAGGCCTGAAGCGGGAGCTGATGCTGCCGCTGCAAAAACATCATGGTCACCCAGTGCTTGAGCATTTACAGTTCATGGAAATTGCCCCGGAAAACTGGATAGACGCCGGCGGTAAATACGCTGCCGATCTCGCCTGGTTTGCCGAGCGCTATCCGATAGCCTGCCATGGCTTATGTTTGTCGCTGGGCGGGCCAGACCCGCTCAATGTCGGTTTTTTACGTCAGGTTAAGCGGTTTCTGAATGACTTCGAGATACCGCTGTATACCGAGCACTTGAGCTATTGCAGTGATATTGCAAACGGCTACATCTACGATCTACTGCCTATCCCGTTCACTGAAGAAGCCGTGCACTATGTCGCACATCGTATCCGGCAAACGCAGGATATCTTGGAACGCAAGATAGCGGTTGAGAATGCATCATTCTATGCAGCCTCGCCTGTGTCCGATATGGATGAAAGCAGCTTTATCAATGCGGTATTGAGTGAAGCTGACTGCAACCTGCATCTGGATATCAACAATGCCTATGTAAACAGCGTTAACTTTGGCTTCGATCCCTATGCATTTATTGACCAGATGCCTGCTGGACGTATTGTGTATGGCCATATCGCCGGACATTTAGAGGTGGAAGCCGACCTGCTGGTAGATACCCACGGAGAACCTGTGATCGAACCGGTCTGGCAATTACTGGATTATGCCTACCGGCAACTGGGTGTATTTCCCACTTTGCTGGAACGTGACACTCACATCCCGCCGCTAGGCGAAGTCATGCAAGAGGTTGAGCGCATTTACGATTACCAGCAAGAAAGCAAAAAGTCACAACCACCTTGGCATAGAGTTGCCTGATGCAACAGCCGTTTCAACAACATCAGGCTGCATTTAACGCTTACCTGCGCAATCCAGCACAGCAAAAAAAACCGCATGGCATAGCTGCCAAGCGCATAGGCATATACCGCGAAATCGTCTTCAACAATTTTGCGGCCAGTGTCAGCGCCTGTTTCCCGGTACTGCTTTCCATCCTCGGGAAACGCCGTTTCGTTCAGTTGCTCAGACTATTTTTTTCCAGCCATCATTTTGGCAACCCGTTATTCAGCGCTATTCCAAAAGCCTTTGCCGATTTTTTGCAGGGACTGGATTTAGCCGAGCATGGCCTGCCACCTTACAGCGCGCAATTGGCACACTATGAATGGATAGAGTTATATATCAGCCGGCTTGCAGTTGAAGCAGTGTCAACGACCTCAACCGCCACACGCATAGAGCATGCAAGTGACTTGGCAGACACTGTGCTGCAATTGCCGTCTGCACATATGCTGCTAGCTTATGATTTCCCGGTACACCTTTTATCAAAAAAACATGCCAATCTGGCAAATTCCCCTACCTACCTGCTTGTCTTCAGGACACCTGATTTCCGCATTGAATTTATGCAGCTCAATACCATTTCGTATGCTTTGCTGAACCGCATTCAATCTGAACCACTACCCGTGACTACCCACCTAATGCAACTGGCTAAAACAAAGCTGCCAGATCTACCTCAGCAAAGTGTCCATGAATTTGGCTTACAGGCTTTACATATGCTGCATTTGCAGCAGGCAGTCGTTGTCATTGAGAGCGCATAAACTGTATGTCTCTTTTTTACAACACGGCATTCTTAGCACAATTTAAGTCTAATTTGCATATGTATGCGCCTAGCCTCTGACTCAGGCAGCAATTGAAATCCAGGGGAATTTTATGGATATCAAACAGTCCAATTTACATCTAATTAGTTAGCGCGCTAATAATTAACTAACAATTTTTTTTCATCCTGAAACCTGCCCTACCCGAACTCTTCAGGGAGAAAATGGTAGAATGTCAACAAAGATTTTAAAAATATATTGAATATTGATTATGCAGAATTCACTTGCCAAAGAAGCACTTAAACAGTTCCGTATTATTTTTGGGGCTGTCAGACAACATTTCAGAGAAATTGAATCAACTTGTGGAATTTCAGGATCACAACTATGGTTGTTATATGAAATTTCGACACACCCGGAACTGGGTGTTTCAAGATTGGCAGAAAATCTCTCTATCCATCAATCCACTTGCAGCTTACTTGTAGAAAAACTGGTTAAAAAACAATTGGTCAAAAAACAAAGATTGACTGAAGACCAGCGCAAGGTGGGCTTGCTGGTAACGCCTGCCGGTCATGCCGTATTGGCCAAGGCACCGCAACCTGTAGATGGCATTCTGCCGCAGGTTCTGGCGACTATGGAAATTGATGCGCTTAAAAATCTGAAGTCCTCATTAGAACTGGTGGTTTCCAAGCTGGATAGCAAAACTGCTACTATGGGCAACCACCCCATGGCAGATTTATAACTGGTCTGAGCACTTATTAGTGCTACTAGGTTATTTTAAATTAATGCTCTAGCTATAAATTTATAATTAACCTGAATTCTAATGTCATAAAAAGCAAAAGCCGGATTCGCCGGCTTTTGCTTTCATTACTCTAGTCGCCAAATGCTGCGGCTTCACGAGCTGAAGCTTTTTTAATCACGTCAGACTTAGCAGCATTGTCCATATCCCACCATTGCTGAATTTCTTCTCGGGTTCGATAGCATCCCTCACAGAAACCACTGCTTTCATCAATACTGCAAACGCCTATACAGGGCGACTGAATAATAGCCTGATCAGACATCAATATCCTTTCGCAATCAACTCAATGCACCGTGGCAATTCTTGTAGCGTTTTCCTGAACCACACGGGCAAGGCTCATTGCGTCCGACACGCACACCTTCAGGCAAGTTCAGTGGCTGTTTTTCGGCAGTAGCGTTACCGTTGTTGCTTAAGGCATTGTCGTAGTCAGCATGCTGATATTGCACGTTGCCGACATCAGCGGCACGCATGGCTTCTTCAGCACGACGCTCTTCCGCTTCCAGCTCTTCGCGGGAACGCACTTGTACCTGCATGGTGATCCTGGTGACTTCACTTTTCACTGTATTCAGTAAAGACTCGAACAACTCGAATGCTTCACGCTTGTATTCCTGCTTGGGGTTCTTCTGTGCGTAAGAACGCAGGTGTATCCCCTGGCGCAAATGATCGAGTGCCGCCAGATGCTCACGCCAGTGATTGTCCAGGCTTTGCAGCATGACTGCACGCTCAAAATTACGCATGTTATCGTTACCGGCTAACGCTTCTTTGCCCGAGTAGCTTTCATTGGCCGCTTCCACGATACGCTCACGCAAGGTTTCTGCATGCAAATCAGGATTACCTTCCAGCCATTCACTGACAGGTAAGCTCAGGTTAACTTCTTCCTGTAATGCCTTTTCCAGTGCAGCTACATCCCACTGCTCTTCCACGCTACCCGGTGGGATAAAGTTATTGAACTGGCTATTGACGACATCTTCACGCATGGCGCGTATCGTCTGGCCTACATCCACAGATTCGAGTAACTCGTTACGCTGTTCGTAAATGACCTTACGCTGGTCGTTGGATACATCATCGTATTCCAGCAACTGTTTACGGATGTCGAAGTTACGACCTTCAACCTTGCGCTGCGCATTCTCAATGGCGCGGGTCACCATGGCATGCTCGATCGCTTCGCCTTCAGGCATGTTGAGACGCGTCATAATCGCGGCTACACGCTCGCCGGAGAAAATACGCAGCAACTGGTCTTCAAGTGACAGGTAAAAACGGCTGGAACCCGGGTCGCCCTGGCGGCCGGAACGACCACGCAACTGGTTATCAACACGACGGGATTCGTGGCGCTCGGTACCAATAATATGTAAGCCGCCTGAAGCAAGTACTGCATCGTGGCGCTGCTGCCATTCAGCTTTCAACTGAGCGATTTTTGTTTGCTTGTCTGCGTCACTTAAATTGGCATCGCTGTTAATCGCGTGAATTTCACCTTCAGAATTACCACCAAGGACAATGTCGGTACCGCGACCAGCCATGTTGGTTGCAATAGTAATCATGCCAGGACGACCAGCTTCGGCAACAATCGTAGCTTCACGTTCATGCTGCTTGGCGTTTAACACTTGGTGTTCCAGTTTGGCCTGAGTGAGCAATTGCGAAATCAGCTCTGAGTTTTCGATGGATGTCGTACCGACTAACACTGGCTGGCCTTTGGCCTGGCATTGCTTGATATCTTCGATTACAGCCTTGTATTTTTCCATACCGGTGCGGTAGACCTTGTCCATTGCATCCGTACGTTGCACAGGTCTATGGGTTGGAATCACCACGGTTTCCAATGCATAAATCTGGTTGAACTCATAAGCCTCGGTATCTGCAGTACCGGTCATACCGCTGAGTTTTTGGTACATGCGGAAATAATTCTGGAAAGTGATCGACGCCAGCGTCTGGTTTTCTTTCTGGATAGCCACGCCTTCCTTGGCTTCAACCGCCTGGTGCAAACCATCAGACCAGCGGCGGCCCGGCATCATACGGCCTGAAAACTCATCGACAATCACGATTTCACCATTGCGAACTACGTAATGCTGGTCACGGTGATAGAGATTTTGCGCACGCAGGGAAGCATAAAGGTGATGCACCAGCGTGATATTCGCCGGTTCGTACAAACTGGATCCTGCTGGCAGCATACCGGCCTGCTCGAGCAATTGTTCGGCATGCTCGTGGCCGGCTTCACTCATGGTCACGCTCTGGGCTTTTTCATCCACCCAGAAATCGCCTTCGCCCTCTTCTTCCTTCTGGCGCAGCAGCTGCTTGGCGACTTCATTGATGGCACCGTACAAATCCACGCTATGCTCGGCCTGGCCGGAAATGATCAGCGGCGTACGTGCCTCATCGATCAGGATAGAGTCGACTTCATCCACCAGCGCATAATGCAGAGGACGCTGTACCCGCTCTTCCTTGCTGAATACCATATTGTCGCGCAGGTAATCAAAACCGAACTCATTGTTGGTACCGTAAGTGATATCTGCCGAATACGCCTGCTGCTTGGCATCGTGAGGCATTTGCGAGAGGTTGATACCCACGGTGAGCCCGAGGAAGTTGTACAGCTTGCCCATCCACTCGGCATCGCGTTTAGCCAGGTAATCGTTGACGGTAACGACATGCACGCCTTTACCGGTCAAAGCATTCAGGTAGGTTGGCAAGGTTGCCACCAATGTCTTACCCTCACCGGTACGCATCTCTGCGATTTTGCCGGCATTCAGCACCATGCCGCCAATCAGCTGCACATCGAAATGCCGCATGCCCAATGCGCGTTTACTGCCCTCGCGGACAACGGCAAAGGCTTCCGGCAATAATTTCTCCAGGGTCTCGCCTTGTGCATAACGCTGTTTGAATTCATCGGTCTTGGCACGCAACTGCTCATCGCTTAATGCCTGAATATCAGGTTCCAGTGCATTGATCTGTTTGACGGTCTGCTGATACTGCTTGACCAGGCGGTCGTTACGGCTACCAAAGAATTTTTTAAACAACGAGGCTAACATGAGTCACACCGATATCCGCCGCAGCGGGGTTAAAGAAATAAACTAGGATTGTATAAGATATAGAGGCGTATTGTCTTGATTATTGCATGCCAGCGTTGAATTACTTCAGGAATGGTTCCTGAGATACTCACGTGGATCCAGCGGGTTGCCGTTCAGGCGGATTTCATAATGCAAATGTGGACCGGTTGAACGGCCAGTGCTGCCTATCAGTGCCACTTTCTGGCCCTTGATGACACGCTCACCGGCCTTGACCAATAATTTTGAATTATGCGCATAGCGGGTTTCCAGGCCGGACCCATGATCTATCTTCAGAAGATTACCGTAATCCGATGTTTGCACGGCAGTAGTGACTATCCCGTCCGCGGCTGCATACACCGGTGTGCCGGAAGCCGCCGGAAAATCCAGGCCTTCATGAAAAGCGCGATGCCCGCTCAACGGATCAATGCGCCAGCCGTAACTTGAAGAACTGTAAGCGGCTTCAACAGGGCTGCTATTAGGCAACATTTCACTCAGCACACTTTTCAGCAACAACTTCGCTTCGATCTTGCCCTGGTATTCGTCACGGAAATCAAGATCGGCCGACATCTGCTCTATGGTTGCTCTCAGATCCTCTTCAGTGAGCGGGGCATCTTTAACCAGCGGGCCACCCTGGCCTATCACTTCATTCACGGAAGTACGTTCATTAATGGGTTCGGCACTGGATTTAATGCCAGCCAGTTTGGACAAACGCTGGTTTTGCGCATCCAGGCGCAGGATACGTGCCTGCAACTCGCCTATCTGTTTGGCATAGGCGTCCAGGTGGCTTTGCGTTGAAAGCATGGCACCCCTGAGATGTGGAGGCAAAATGGCTTTGACACCCTGGGTTTTGATGACCTGTTGCGGGGTGATAAAAAACAGGGTTAACACTACCGGCACCAGTACCAGCGCCAGGATCACACCCAAACTTTCGAAAATGCCCAGCGTTTTGGGCTTGGCCATTTTTTCTGAAACAATAATGATATTAATCATGCCAGGAACTCTCGCTTTTAACCGACAATTTTACGAATCTAAAATAGCTGGTGTAGTACAATATTCAAGCATTCTGCGGACAACCACGCATTCTTCAAAATCCACGCATGTTAAAAATCAATCGGATTTTCACTCACCACAACGAGCTTAAGCCCTTGTTGCAGGAGGCCAATGACCGTCAACAATTACAGCAGTTATGGTATGCGGTTGCCCCGGAATTTTCCAAACTTTCCCAGGTGCTGGCGTTAGAACACGGGACACTCATTATTGGCGCTTATTCAGGCGCCGTTGCCAGCAAAATCCGGCTTTTGGAAACCGGACTGATAAAAAGAATCGGGGATTTTTGCCAAAATTCCCAGAAAATCAAAGGGTTAAACCTTAGCGCAATTAAGGTTAAAGTGCAAGTAAAATCTCGCCCGCCATCCAAGCATAAACGCATCAAATCCCCGTCAAATCGTGCTTTGAACACCCTTGAAGCCTGCGCCGACCAGATTGAAAACCCGGCACTTGAAGCCGCCCTACGCAACTTTATTGATCGCCAGCGTGACTCCTGACGCTGCGTTTGCCTGCGCTTTTGGACAGCTAGCGTAGGCGCATCTTACCGCTCAAGTTTCTCTCATGCACTTAACTTGTGCACCCCGTTTAAATAGTGCAATAATGCACCACCCTGTTACATTTTAATTACAATTTAAACCTCATCATCAAGGACTCATAACAACTCAGTATTCACCACTAAGTAACAGGTTAAAAGTAGTCATTACGTTCAACGCAGTTTCATCAGGAACAGGAGAACACATGTCAGTCGCAATAATGTTGGCCATAGGCGCAGCAGTTTTAGCGGTACTTTATGGCGTAGTAATGAGTAAGTGGATTTCGGGTTTACCTGCAGGCAATGCCCGCATGCAAGAAATTGCAGGGGCGATTCAACAAGGCGCGGCCGCTTATCTGGCCAGACAATATAAAACCATTGCCCTCGTAGGCATCGTATTAGCGATACTGATAGGCGTTTTCCTGGGTGCGCATACTGCCATTGGTTTTGTCATAGGCGCAGTACTCTCCGGTGCATGTGGCTTCATAGGCATGAACGTTTCTGTGAAAGCCAATGTGCGCACAGCGCAGGCAGCCACCAATGGCATAGGCGCAGCACTGGATGTCGCGTTCAAGGGTGGCGCGATTACCGGCATGCTGGTGGTTGGCCTGGGGTTACTGGGCGTAGCAGGCTTTTATTTATTCCTGGGTGCAGAGCAGGCCACCGACCTGAACCCTCTGATCGGCCTGGCTTTTGGCTCTTCCCTGATCTCGATTTTCGCCCGTCTCGGTGGCGGCATTTTCACTAAAGGCGCTGATGTTGGCGCCGACCTGGTAGGTAAAGTCGAAGCCGGTATTCCGGAAGATGATCCGCGCAATCCCGCCGTGATCGCTGACAATGTGGGCGATAACGTTGGCGACTGTGCCGGCATGGCCGCAGACTTGTTTGAAACCTATGCAGTGACCCTGATCGCCACCATGGTGTTAGGCGGGCTGATGGCAGCGGAAGCCGGCACCAATGGTGTGATCTACCCATTGCTGCTTGGCGCGGTTTCTATCGTCGCCTCCATCATAGGCTGCTTCTTCGTGAAGGCATCGCCAGGCATGAAGAACGTCATGCCTGCGCTGTACAAAGGCCTGGCTGTTGCCGGCGTACTGTCGCTGATCGCGTTTTACTTCGTCACTCAATATGCTTTTCCACAAGGCTACACACATGGCGAAGTGACCGTTTCCAGCCAGGCGTTATTTGGTGCCTGTGCCGTGGGATTGGTGCTTACTGCGGCACTGGTGTGGATCACCGAATACTATACCGGCACTGATTACGCCCCGGTCAAGCATGTGGCACAAGCCTCAACCACCGGCCATGCCACCAACATCATTGCCGGCATAGGCGTCTCCATGAAATCCACCGCCCTGCCGGTGCTTTCCGTGTGCCTGGCCATTTACGTGGCTTTCCACCTGGCTGGCCTGTATGGGGTAGCGATCGCCGCCATGGCGATGCTCAGCATGGCGGGCATTGTGGTAGCGCTGGATGCGTATGGCCCGATTACCGATAACGCTGGCGGCATTGCTGAAATGTCAGAATTACCGAGCAGCGTACGCGATGTCACCGACCCGCTGGATGCGGTGGGCAATACAACCAAGGCCGTGACTAAAGGTTATGCGATCGGCTCGGCCGGCCTGGCTTCACTGGTATTGTTTGCCGATTACACGCACAAACTTGAAGGTGCAGGCATTACCGCCAGCTTTGACCTCAGTGATCCCAAAGTCATCATCGGCCTGTTTATCGGCGGGCTGATCCCATTCCTGTTTGCAGCGATGGCCATGGAAGCTGTTGGCCGTGCCGCGGGCAGCGTGGTGGAAGAAGTGCGGCGCCAGTTCCGAGAAATCAAAGGCATCATGGAAGGTACTGCCAAACCTCAATACGGCAAGGCAGTAGACCTGCTGACCACCGCCGCCATCAAGGAAATGATGGTGCCCTCGCTATTACCTGTGGCCGCTCCTATTTTGGTCGGCCTGTTACTCGGCCCGGTGGCATTAGGTGGTTTGCTGATGGGTACGATAGTCACTGGTTTGTTTGTGGCGATTTCGATGTGTACTGGCGGCGGGGCCTGGGATAACGCCAAGAAATATATTGAAGATGGTCATCACGGCGGTAAAGGTTCTGATGCGCACAAAGCGGCGGTCACCGGTGACACAGTAGGCGACCCCTATAAAGATACTGCCGGCCCGGCGGTGAACCCGCTGATTAAAATCATCAACATCGTGGCGTTACTGATAGTGCCACTGTTACATTAAAAGCCATCACGTTAAACATAGTTCTGAAAACAAAAAAGTCGGCCTGGGCCGACTTTTTTATTCATGCGCGCCTGACTTAGAATGCAGGCTTTACTTCCAGTGCATTGTAGCGCTCTACGCCGCCGATGATCTCTGCATGCGCCTCTTCAACACCGGCCCAGCCTTCGATCTTCACCCATTTGCCTTTATCCAGGTCTTTATAGTGCTCAAAGAAATGCGCGATCATGTCCAGGCGCCAAGGCGAAACATCACTTAATGTTCTCTGGTAAGCATACAGGCCGCATACTTTCTCAATAGGGACTGCCAGCACTTTGGCATCACCACCGGCTTCGTCAGTCATTTTCAGCATGCCCAAAGGACGGCAGCGCACAACCACACCTGGCAGCAACGGCACTGGTGTGATCACCAGCACATCAACCGGGTCTCCGTCATCACCCAGGGTATGAGGGATATAGCCATAGTTACATGGGTATTGCATGGAAGTACCCATGAAGCGGTCCACAAACAGCGCGCCACTTTCCTTATCGACTTCATACTTTACTGGGTCGCCGTTGGCCGGAATTTCAATAATGACGTTAAAATCGTTCGGCAAGTCTTTGCCGCTTGCTACCAAATTCAAAGACATCTTTTCAAACCTATTTCACGAAAAGCCGCCATTATAGGCGAATAACATAAACCATTGTTTGTAAACCGCATTATTTTTAATGGAAACAGTAAGTAATAGTCTTAACGGACTACTGCACTCTTACTATTATTTGCTTAAGCCTGATCCAGAACTGACTGGTGAGATAGCCTGATCTTTGCGCGGTGACCAGCACTTGCTAAAGCTGTTGAAAGTGACTTCTTCAGCCTAAGCAAGTAGTTTGCGGTGAATCAAGCAGAAGGTACTTGTTCACGACATGCCTGCCGCACACTGACCGGGGTGAGTTTAAGTGCAAGGTACAACAGGAAAGGGATAATCACCAGCTCATCCAGCTGGCCGATGACAGGAATAAAATCCGGAATCAGGTCAAAGGGTAACACCAGGTAACCCAATGCCAGCCACAACAAAACCTTTGCCAGCCTTGGGGTTTGCGGATGCGCATGCAGCGCCCGGTAGAACGCGACTTCCTGCTTGAACCTGCCGGCCAGGGCGGCCAGCTGTGCACGAAAACTCATTATTTAAAAAATCAGTCGACCGGTCAATCTATCTGCAAAGTGCGGCCAGTCAATTTGGCGAACGCTTCCATATATTTATCAGAAGTACGTTGCGCCACTTCTGCAGGCAAAGCCGGACCGGGAGCGGTTTTGTTCCAGTCGCAGGTTTCCAGCCAGTCACGCACGTACTGTTTGTCGTAACTTGGCGGATTGGCGCCTACCTTATATTCGTCAGCCGGCCAGAAACGGGAAGAATCCGGTGTGAGCACCTCATCCATCACATGCAGCACACCTTGCGCATCCACTCCGAACTCGAATTTGGTATCGGCAATGATGATGCCCTTGGTAAGCGCATATGCCGCAGCCTGGGTGTAAAGCGCAATCGCCGCTTTTTCAACCTGGGCAGTCAATTCTTTCCCGATCAGCGCCTCCACCTGGGCGACGCTGATGTTTTCATCATGCTCGCCAACCGCAGCTTTGCTGGAAGGTGTGAATAAAGGTGCAGGTAATTGCTGTGCCAGTTGCAACCCGGCCGGTAACGGAATATCACATACAGTGCCTTTGGCCTGGTATTCTTTCCAGCCACTGCCGACCAGGTATCCGCGCACGATCGCTTCCAGGGGTAACGCCTTCAGCTTTTTAACGACTACCGCACGACCTTTTACCTGCTCGGCTTCGTCAGCGGCGACTACAGACTCTGGCGCAATGCCGGTGAGGTGATTTGGCACCACATCGGCCAGTTTTTCAAACCAGAAATTGGCCATCTGTGTCAGCATGGCACCTTTATGCTGTATGCCGGTCGGCAAGATCACATCGAACGCGCTCAAACGGTCGGTACTGACCAGCAGCATAGTGTCAGCATCAATATCGTAGATATCGCGCACCTTGCCTTGATGCAGTTTTTTCAGGCTTTTAATCGAGGTTTCCAGCAAAGGCGCACGCATAATATCTACCGCAAAGTAAAAAGCAATATTATAAATGCGCTGCCCTGTTGCGGGCGAACAATTTAGCAGTGCGCTTTAAGTGATCACCGGATCCGCAATCAGTCTCAGGCGGCCACGGCTTCCACTACTTGCTCAGACTCTTCATCCATGGCGAGCTTGGCCTTGGCCACATACTGGGACAAGCGCAATAAATTGCAGGTGTAGCCATACTCGTTGTCATACCAGCCTATCAATTTCACAAATGTCGAATCCAGCATGATACCGGCGCTGGCATCAAACACGCTGGCTGCCGGGTAACCGCGGAAGTCACTCGATACCACCTGCTCTTCGGTATAACCAAGCACACCCTGCAAATCACGTTCGGATGCATATCTCATGGCGGCACAAATCTCCTCATAAGAAGTTTCGTGCTGCAACTCTACCGTCAGGTCCACCACGGAAACATCCGCCGACGGGATACGCATCGCCATGCCAGTCAATTTCTTATTCAGCGCCGGAATAACCTTGCCCACTGCTTTCGCCGCACCAGTGCTTGAAGGAATGATGTTTTCAAACACGCCGCGCCCGCCGCGCCAGTCTTTCTTGGATGTGCCATCCACAGTTTTCTGGGTGGCAGTCGCCGCATGGATAGTCGTCATCAAGCCACGTTTGACACCAAAATGGTCATTCAATACCTTGACGATAGGTGCCAGTCCATTGGTCGTGCATGAAGCAGCCGAGACGATATCTTCACCATGATACTGATAGTGATTGACCCCATAAACATACATAGGTGTGTCATCTTTGCCGGGCGCGGATTGCACTACCAGACGTGCACCGCCAGCAATATGTGCCGCGCAGGATTCCTGTGTCAGAAACACGCCTGTACACTCAATCACCACATCGACATGATTCGCTTTCCAGTTGATATCGGCAGGATTGGCATGCGCGGTCAACCTTATCCTGTTACCGCCCACGACCAGGAATTCGCCCTCTAAATGTGCATCATGGGCCAGCCGGCCGTGCACGGAATCATATTTGAGCATATACAACATATGCTCGGGCTCTTCGATGCCATTGATGGCAACGACTTCCAGCTCGTTGAATTCAGCCTGGTCCAGGGCGGCACGCAACACCATGCGGCCGATTCTGCCAAACCCGTTAATACCTACCCGAATAGTCATGTTGGTCTCTTTCATGTTGGATAGTTATCACACAAGCAATTTTAATGCTAATTTACATATCGAAAGTTAGACAGCCGGTTTCGCCTTGAATAGAATAGGCTGGTGACAAGCTATTCCCGTAGTAAATTTCAGCAACTTTGTTGGATATTGTGTGGACATTGCAGAACAATTACTGAATGGTGTTTTGGACACATTGCCGCTGCAGATCGCAGTGATCGATGAGACTAGCAGTATCATCTACGTCAACCAGGCCTGGCGTGCATTCGGTTTGTTCTATGGCCTGGGCATGGACACCGACTGGTTCGGGATTGCCTACCTGGATATATGCCGGGCGAATGAAGATACCAACCTTCCGGCTTTAATTTCCGGCATAGAAAAAGTATTAAGTGGCAAAGTCGGTCACTTCAGCATGGACTATCTGTGTCACACACCGACCAAACAGCCCACCTGGCTGACCCTCAGCCTGCAACCCATGCAGACATCGCTGGCAGATAACAAGCTGTTCCTGCTTTCGCTGACTAATATCACACATCACAAACAGGTTGAAGACCGTATTTCGGCCCTAACCCTCACCGATCCGCTGACCGGCCTGGCGAACCGCCGCCGCCTGGAGCAGTTCATGCGCGATGAATGGTCACGTGCCATCCGTCATCAATCCAGTTTAAGCGTGATGATGATAGATGCGGATCATTTCAAACAGCTGAATGACAGCATGGGGCATGCCGCCGGAGATGAATGCCTGCGCAAACTGGCAGGCATCCTCAAACGCTACAGCAACCGCCCTGGCGACATGGCGGCACGGTATGGGGGAGAGGAGTTTGTCCTGATCCTGGGGCAGACCACACAGCAGGAAGCGATCAAGATTGCCGAACGTATCCGCCAGAAAGTGATGGAGCTTGATATACGCTTTGCCGGGCATCGCCTGATGACCATCAGTATAGGTATCGCTTCGCTGGGCAAGCAGTCACAAACCCAAAAAGAACAACATGCGCGCAACCAGTCGCTTAATTTCAGCGAAGACGGCGATTTGTTGATCGAACAGGCAGATAAAGCTTTATATGTAGCCAAAAAACAGGGCAGGAACCGGGTCGAAGTCTATGACAAACATCACCGGCTGACTGTGCCGCTTACGTCTTAAGCTGAAGGTTTAATATTGGCGCTACCAGTGCACGAGCCAGCTCCGGCAGCGCAAATGACTCACTAATTAGCGCGCTCTTCCAGGATAGCCACTGCCGGCAGGGTCTTACCTTCAAGGAATTCCAGGAAAGCGCCGCCAGCGGTAGAAATATAGGAAACCTTGTCGTAGATATCATATTTCTGGATAGCGGCAATGGTGTCGCCACCGCCTGCCAGCGTGAACGCCTTGGTTTCTGCGATCGCCCTGGCAATGGCTTTGGTACCATCGCCAAACTGGTCAAATTCAAATACACCTACCGGGCCATTCCAGACTACGGTACCGGCTTTCATGATGATATCAGCCAGCTCAGCGGCTGATTTCTCGCCAATATCAAAAATCATGTCATCGGCAGCCACTTCATCGGCAGATTTCTTGACCGCCGGCTCATTGGCATCGAACTGCTTGCCTACGACCACATCCGTGGCGATCGGCACACAGGCACCGCGGTCGGACATTTTCTCCATCAAACTCTTGGCAGTACCCACCAGGTCATCCTCACACAATGACTTGCCGACTTCATGCCCATCCGCCTTGAGGAAAGTATTGGCGATGCCGCCACCCACTACCAGCTGGTCCACCTTATCGGAAAGGCTTTCCAGCACCGTCAGCTTGGTGGACACTTTGGAACCGCCCACGATCGCGACGAATGGCCTGGCCGGTTTCAGCAGTGCTTTACCTAATGCATCCAGCTCTTCAGTCAGCAGTATTCCGGCACATGCCACTGGCGCGAATTTGGCAATGCCATGGGTTGAAGCTTCGGCACGGTGCGCGGTGCCGAAAGCATCCATGACAAACACATCGCATAAGGCAGCATATTTTTTTGCCAGCTCGTCATTGTTTTTCTTTTCGCCTACATTGAAACGGCAGTTTTCCAGCAGGATCAATTGACCATCTTCGGTACCCAGGCTATCTGCAGGCGCATTCGGTGCCAGCCAGTTCTTTACCAGGCGCACCGGCTGGCCGAGTAATTTGCTCATCACATCCGCCACTGGCTTGAGCGAGTTTTCTTCTGAATAAACACCCTCTTCAGGACGTCCCAGATGCGAAGTCACCATCACTTTTGCGCCGGCTTTCAACGCAAATTCAATGGTAGGCATGCTGGCCACAATCCGTGCGTCGCTGGTCACTACGCCATCTTTTACCGGCACATTCAAATCGGCACGGATAAATACACGCTTGCCACGCAAATCGAGGTCAGTCATTTTGATGAATTTCATTTATGTACTCCGTCGCGACAATATAAATTAAGAATTAAAAGGATGATGCCAGATATGCAAACGGGGCAGTAAGCCCCGTCTTTCATTCACTAAGCAATATGTTGTACCAGGCGTAACAGGTTACAGGTGTAGCCGTATTCGTTGTCATACCAGCCAATGACTTTGACAAAAGTCGGGTCCAGCATGATACCGGCATCTGCATCAAACACGCTGGCCGCAGGACTGCTGCGGAAATCGGTGGAAACCACTTTTTCTGAAGTGTAATCCAGCACACCCTTCAATGCACCACTTGAAGCCTGCTTCATCGCCTCACAGATCTCTTCATAGGTTGTTTCCTTACTCAGCTCAACCGTGAGATCAACCACAGAAACATCCGCAGAAGGTACGCGCATGGACATACCGGTCAGCTTTTTATTCAATGCCGGAATGACCTTACCCACTGCCTTGGCTGCACCCGTACTTGAAGGAATAATGTTTTCGAACACACTGCGGCCGCCGCGCCAGTCTTTTTTGGAAGTGCCGTCAACGGTCAGCTGGGAAGCAGTCGCTGCGTGGATAGTGGTCATCAGGCCACGTTTGACGCCAAAGTTGTCATGCAATACTTTAGCTAACGGCGCCAGTCCATTGGTGGTGCAGGAAGCGGCCGAGATAATGGCCTGGCCGGCATACTCCTGGTGATTCACGCCATAGACGAACATAGGCGTATCGTCTTTACCCGGTGCTGATTGCACCACTTTTTTCGCACCGCGGCCAAGGTGAGGCTGGCAGGTATCCTGTGTCAAAAATGCGCCGGTGGATTCCACAATCACCTCTGCGCTACCCTTGGTCCAGTCGATATTGTTAGGATCACGTTCTGCAGTCAGGTGGATACGCTTGCCATTCACGATCAGGTCGCCGTTATCGGCTGCTACATCGCCCTTGAAACGGCCATGCACAGAGTCATATTTCAGCATATACATCATGTATTCGATGTCGTATGAACTATTGATGGCGACCACTTCAATATCACTGAATTCGGCTTCCTGTACGGCTGCACGCAGCACCATACGTCCGATACGTCCGAATCCATTAATCCCTAACTTGACAGCCATCTTTTCCCCCAAAGCGTGCAATAGAACTAAAACTCAGCATTTTAACCTAAACCTCCTATACTGGACAGATTGTAAGTAGTTGATTTGATAAGCGACACTCAACTTTTATGAATGGCAATTAGCAAAGAGGTTGGGAATTGCATTTAGTTTCGCGCTATTGATTGAAATAACCATTTTAAAGAAAGCGTTTTTAAGTATGCCAGACAAAATAATTCTTGCGGGCGGCTGTTTTTGGGGAATGCAGGATCTGATCCGCCAGATACCGGGCGTGATAGCTACCAGGGTTGGCTATACCGGTGGCGAGGTGGCGAATGCAACCTACCGCAACCACGGCAATCATGCCGAGGCGATAGAGATCTCATTCGACGCATCGCGCGTCAGTTTACGGCAGCTGCTGGTGTTCTTCTTCAAGATCCATGACCCGACCACACTGAACCGTCAGGGCAATGATATGGGGCCTTCATATCGTTCGGCGATTTATTACCTGGATGATCAGCAGAAAGCAACGGCGGAGCAATTGATTGAAGAAATGGATAGCTCAGGCATATGGCCTGGCAAAATAGTCACCGAGGTGACGCTGGCAAGTGACTTCTGGCTGGCAGAGCCGGAACACCAGGATTACCTGATACGCTATCCTAACGGTTATACCTGTCACCGCATCCGTCCGGAATGGATATTGCCTCAGGATGTAGCGGAAGCGATCTAGCGTTTAGTGGAAATCACTCATTGCCCACAGTGGGCACGGGATTAGTCAGCGGTTTGCGCGGCTTGCCACCGTAACGCTTGGCAGGATGACGCAAAAAAGTAGCCAGTTCATTCAGGGCCTGTTGGTAAACGTCACGCTTGAATTCGATGACATCAGCCAGCGGCACCCAGTATTCGCTCCAGCGCCAGGCATCGAACTCAGGATGCTCGGTCGCGCGCAGTGAAACATCCGAATCGCGCCCGGTCAACCGCAACAGGAACCAGATTTGCTTCTGGCCCTTGTAACTGCCGCGCCATTCGCGTTTGATCCAGCTTGTCGGCACCTCATAACGCAGCCAGTCGCGCGTACGGCCCAGGATTTTCACGTGCTCAGGCTTGAGGCCGACCTCTTCCATCAATTCACGATACATGGCCTGCTCAGGAGTTTCACCATATTTGATGCCCCCTTGAGGAAACTGCCATGCATGCTCTTTGATACGTTTGCCCCAAAACACCTGGTTGTGGGAATTACATAAAATAATCCCCACATTAGGACGGTATCCATCACGATCTAACATAAAAACTGCCTTCAATATTTACTGCAATTTTTTCACACTTTGCAGTTTAATGAAAGGACATCCATGGCTAGCTGGCGGAAATGTCCGGCAGGCAATAAAAAAGCTCACACAAGGTGAGCTTTTTACTGCTTTATTATAGTGATCAGAGCTTACTGCGGCGCAATGTCAACACACCCATCAGCAACAACCCTGCAAACATCATGGCAGAGGTTTGCGCCTCCGGCACCGGGATCACCGACATACTCACAAAAGTGTAATCAGACTGATTGGTGCAACCATGGCATGAATGTTTGGCAACGCCTGGTGATGCACTAAAGACGATGCTATCGACCGAACGGAAGCCAAACGGATTATTCAATTGCCATGCACCTGTGCCGCCATCCACTGCACCACTACCCAGTGACAGTACGGAACCTTCACCTGTCCAGCTCGCAGTATGCTTGCCGGTCGCCGTTAAATAAAAGGTGTCACTTCCTCCGTCGGCAAAATTCACCAGGAATTTTGCGACTTCTTTGACATCATTGTATTCAGGACCATCAAACAGCAAGCCGATAGTGAGTGTTGAAAAAACGACTTCTTTAGAAAGAGAACCGGTCAGGGTTTCATCGATATCGATCTCGCCAGCCGTTCTTCCGCCAGAGATACCTACACCGGTCATTCCGTCCTGCGTTTTTTTCTGGAAAGATCTGCTACCTACAAAAGTGGCAGAAGTCCCGTCTGAAAAAGTGGTGCTGTAGCTCGATTGCCCGTTTACAAAGTCAGCACCTGTAACGGTACCTGTTGTAAATGCCTGCACAGACCCAGCAGCGGCTAACAGAGATAATGACAATATGAACCTGAAACCTTTATTAAACAGTTTTTTCATTTCAAATCTCCTCAATTAAATTAATAAATTATTTCCATGTTCATTTTAGGGTAATTTATGAATCGGGTGTTTTTCCTATCGCTAGAAACGCCTGAAAAGTCTATTATTTTCATACATTTACAAATAAACATTCTATTTGTTGCTTACACACAAATCTTTTGCGATCAATAGTGTCAACCTCATTTCATTAAAAGCGTTTTTCAGTCATGCATTCAGTTCCAGCCAGCTCTACTAACAGTTTGAAAACCATACAGCGTGAAAGATGGTTTTTTTTGCAATTCGCTATTTGTACGCTTCTTTTTTTAATTGCAAGCATCAACGCCATCGCCGGCGATCTTGCCTATATCACCAACCAGGGCAGCAACACGGTTTCCGTTTTGGATATTGAGAACAAAAAAGTCGCGCACACGATTGACGTCGGCAAAGCTCCTGTAGGCGTGGCGATCGCCAGCAAACAGCAGCGGGTTTATATCAGCAATGCCAACAGCCAAAGCGTTTCCGTGATCAATAGCCGCACCCAACAAGTTATGCGTGATATCCCGGTCAATATCCAGGCGGTCGGCATCGCGTTAAGCCGTGATGAAAAAACGCTGTATGTTGCCGATTGGGGTGGCGCGCAAGTGATTGCAGTAGACACGGCACATCCGGAAAAACAAAAAACTTTTAAAGCAGGCAAAACCCCTTCAGGCATGCTGGTGAGTGCAGACAACAGGAAATTGTTTATCGCCAACCGCGACAGTGACGATGTGACCGTGGTTGATACCCGCACGCTGCAAACCATTGCACAAGTCAAGGTAGGTATCCATCCGTTTGCACTGACATTAAGCCCGGATGGCAAGACGGTATTTGTCGTCAATGTCGTCAGCAATTCGCTGACTTTGCTCGATGTGGATTCTTTCCAGACCAGCACCATCAAGACCGGGCAGCATCCGTATGGGGTAGCGATCAGCCCAGACAGTCGCTGGGCTTATGTCAGCAATAATCACGCAGAGAGTGTGTCAGTGATTGATATTGCCAGTGGCAAAACGGTCAAGACTATTGAAGTTGGCGAATTTCCAGAAGGAATTGAATATGACAAAGCGACTCAGCAAGTGATTGTCGCCAACTGGGGGTCAGACACAGTATCTGTCATTGATGCAAAAACCAATACAGTGACAAACACCATTGCCAGCCCGAAACTATGTCGTGCGTTCGGGCAATTTATTCTGGAGGCCAAATGATAATGTGTGCTTCCTGTTCACCCTTTTCCAGTTTTTTCACAGGATTACCCATGAATTAGTCGCAAAGAGTCGTTTTTTTAGGTAAAGTCACGGGTTATTTTAAAACTCAGAAGACTGATTACTTTTAAGCTTTAAAACATCTGTAAATATCAGGAGATTGAAATGAAAAAAATATTTGGCATCATTGCCGTTTCTTTATTGCCATTGATTCCGTTGACCGCTGCTGCTCATGGTGCGGCTGCATTGCGTTTCGAAAAAACCGTTACTATCAAAGCCCCTGCGGCGAAAGTCTGGGCTTTGCTGAAAGACTTCGGTAATGTACAAGCCTGGCACTCTGGCGTTGAGTCTACAAAAACAGAGCAGAAAAAAGACGAAAACGGTGATGACACTACTTACCGCACCGTCAAGCTGAAAAACGGCGGTACCATGTATGAAAAATTGCGCTCGATCGATGACGCAGGCATGCGGTTGAAATATGAGTACATCCTGGATAAAAGCACACTGCAATTATCAAACTTCTACCCAACCGTTTCTGTCACTGCCAAAGGCAACGAAACTGTAGTGACTGTCAAAGGCAGCTACACACGTGCCGACTCTTCCAACATTCCTAAAGCGGAGCAAAATGATGATGCTGCTACTAAAGCCATCAACGAATATTTTGATCCAGGCCTGGAAAGCCTGAAAAAGGTAGCCGAATCGGGAAAGTAATCAGCCAGGGTTCTGGAAAAAGTTCGCAAGGCAACAGTAAACCCTGGTGGAAATTCTGGTAAGTCTTACGCTATAACTATTTAAGTTTTTGCAAACACAGTACAGACCAAAAGTCTGGCACTGTCACAAATAAAGGGATTGTGTACCACACAATCCCTTTTTGCTTTTATCTTCACCAAACCTCGTCTGACAAAAAACATCACTTCACTTGTTGAGACTGACAAATACTGTCATTAATGATTAGAAAATTCCTTTATGACATACATTTAGCAACTGCTTTTTAAATCGTAGAAGTAATATATAAAACTTGTTTAATTCTTCTTTTTCAACAAGTTAGAGTATAAAAAATATTGATGGCACGCCTATTGCTTAATAGCTTCCGAACACTGTTAGAAAAGCAGTGGCTGAACCATAAGTTGTTCACTTTAAAACTTGACTAAAGGAAACATGATGAAAAAACACGCACAACAAGGTTTTACCCTTATTGAATTGATGATCGTTGTAGCCATTATTGGTATTTTGGCTTCTGTGGCGATTCCAGCTTACAATGACTACGTAAAAGAAGCACATGATGGCGCATGTATGTCTGAGGCCACAGCTTGGTCCAAAAGAGCTTATACACAATTAACTTTGAGCAATCCGGTTACTGATTATACTGGTACCAATTGCAGCGCAGCGCCAGCTAACCCTACAGCCATTAATGCTACTCCATTGGTATTTACTCCAAAGACCGGAACAGGAAAAACAGTTTCTTGCCTCATGACCAATGCCGGCGCTTGCACGATGGCAGGTACAGCTACTCCCTAATATTTTGAGTATTTAACTTCAAACAATGGATTACTACCTCTTTTGCAACCGCAGCTGTAGGTAGTAATCTAATTACATACATTACTTATGCTCAACAAAAAGCCAATCACTTTTCATTTAGGTTTTACACTGGTTGAGTTGATGATTGTAGTAGCAGTGATTGGCATTCTTGCTTCTATCGCTGTTCCAAATTATCAAGAATATACTAATGAAGCAGCAGGTAACGCATGCCTTACCGAAGCCCAAGTATATGCTCAAGCCGTTTCTGTAGCTATTATCACAAATAAGCCTTCAGTACCAACGCATATAGCTTCAGCCTGCCTCCCAATTACTACACCGAGTAGATCAGCTTCAAACTTACAAGCCACACCATCTAAAGCCGGGTCTGGAATCACCATTATCTGCGATTTAAGAAATAGCCGCATTTGCACTAAGACATAAACTCGCTCTAATTTTAATTTTTAAAATACAATTTTATTTTGATAAACTTAGATGGTTATCAGAAGAAAATTTCCGTGCTAGAAAGTATTATCAAAAATCCCCAATCGAAAAGCGCTTGCATTCTATGGATGCATGGCTTAGGCGCCGACGGTCATGATTTTGAACAGGTTGTGCATATGCTGAACCTACCTCATATCCGCTTTATCCTTCCACATGCACCTTTCCTGCCGGTCACTTTGAACAATGGCTATGAAATGCGGGCCTGGTATGACATTTTTGGCTTGCAGCCAGACAGTCCTCAGGATGAGCAGGGTATAAAAAAAATGCAGGAAACGATTAATGCCATGCTTGAGGAAGAGATATCCAAAGGTATTCCTGCTAACCGCATTGTATTGGCAGGGTTTTCGCAAGGAGGCGCCATCGCGCTGCATACCGCCACACGGTTTAACCAGACATTAGCGGGCGTACTGGCACTTTCTACTTATTTACCTTTGAAAAATAAACTAGGCGAACGGCACACTGCTAACCAGCAAACGCCCATCTGGATGGCACATGGGCGCTTCGATAATGTCATCGCATTATCTACCGCGCAATCTTCACGGGAAGTGCTGGAAGATGCCGGTTATTCATTGGAATGGCATGAGTACGACATGCCGCATAGCGTCAGCGAGCAGGAAATAAACGATATCCGCAATTTCCTGTTACGCGTATTGCCTGCCTGATCAGTTTCCACGGCCTGATAATAATCCCGCAAGCGGAATAGTTTTGTTAAAATGTCAGGCGTTTTAACAGGTTGACCTTCATGAGTGTTCCAAAAAAATCTCCCGATGCTGCAAGTGAGTCGCAAACTTTTGCACAGCGCATAGCAGCGCTGGAGACCATCGTCAGGAATATGGAGTCTGGCGAGTTGCCTTTGGAAGACGCACTTACCGCCTATGCCGATGGCATGCAATTATTGCAGGCCTGCCAGGCATCACTGCTGCAGGCTGAGCAAACGGTCCTCATCCTGAATCAGCAACAGCAACTCACCCCCTTAGACCTTGAGTGATCCGCCTAACCTTCACTTACCGTCATGAGCACTTCATCATTCACCTTCGAGCATTGGGCTAGTACCCATCAGCAGCGCGTTGAGCAGGCATTAGCCGGTACATTACCCGCTGAAGAGACACAACCGGCAACATTGCATGCCGCGATGCGTTATGCCGTGTTAGGCGGTGGCAAACGCGTGCGGGCTTTGCTGAGTTACGCTGCGGCAGAACTTGCCGGAGCGCCGGCCAGCTCGGCTGACGCAGCCGCAGTCGCTGTAGAGCTGATTCATGCCTTTTCACTGGTGCACGACGACATGCCGTGCATGGATGATGACGATTTGCGTCGCGGCAAGCCCAGCTGCCATAAGCAATATGGAGATGCCACTGCCTTGCTGGTTGGTGATGCACTGCAATCCCTGGCGTTCCAGGCGATTGCCGATGCCAATGCTCCGCAAGCTTTGAAACAGGTGCAGCTATTGGCGCAAGCCACCGGTTCGCGCGGTATGTGTGGTGGCCAAAGCATTGATTTGCAAAGCACAGGCAAGCTGTTAACTCGCCCAGAGCTGGAAACCATGCATCAGTACAAAACAGGCGCACTGATACGCGCAGCAACTTTATTGGGTGCCTTCGCGGCGGAAAACACCAGTGAACCGCATATCAATGTATTGCATCAATACAGCGAGAACATGGGCCTGGCATTCCAGGTGGTGGATGACATCCTTGACGCCACAGCCGATACGCAAACCCTGGGAAAAACCGCCGGCAAAGATGCCTTGCAGGAAAAATCCACCTATGTGAGCCTGCTCGGCATAGCTGAGGCGAATGCATTGGTGAAAAGATTGTACGAGCAAACCTTGCAGTCACTGGACGGGTTTGGCACACAGGCTGAGCCACTGCGTGGCATCGCCCGTTTTATTTGTGAGCGCCCATTCTGATCATGACTTCCCTGCTGTCCCGCATAGAATCCCCAACCGACCTGCGCATGCTGGACCGGTCACAGCTGAAAGCACTGGCAGCAGAATTACGTGCCTTCCTGATCCTCAGCGTCTCGCAGACTGGTGGGCATTTAGCCTCCAACCTGGGCGTTGTTGAACTGACTATTGCCTTGCATTATGTTTTCAACACACCGGATGACCGCCTGGTGTGGGATGTCGGTCATCAAACCTATCCGCACAAAATCCTGACCGGGCGTCGTGATGCGATGGCAAAACTGCGTAAAGCCGGCGGTATCGCAGGGTTCCCCAAGCGTGATGAAAGTGCCTACGATACCTTTGGCACCGGCCATTCCAGCACATCGATTTCAGCTGCGTTAGGCATGGCGGTAGCCGCCAAAGCACTGGGTTCTGACCGCCGTAGTGTCGCAATCATCGGCGATGGCGCGATGACGGCCGGCATGGCGTTCGAAGCGCTGAACAATGCCGGCGATATGGACAGCAATATACTTGTGATCCTGAACGACAACGACATGAGCATCTCCAACAATGTCGGTGCGCTGAATAATTACCTGGCACGCCTGATGTCGGGCAAGCTGTACGACAGCGTACGCCGCAGCGGGAAAAAAGTACTGGACATCATTCCCCCGGTAAAAGAGTTCGCGCGTCGTGCCGAAGAGCATGCCAAAGGCATGGTCACCCCCGGCACCCTGTTTGAAGAATTCGGGTTTAATTACATCGGCCCTATTGATGGCCACGACATTGCGACACTGGTAGATACCTTAAGCAATATCCGCCAGTTACAGGGCCCGCAGTTTCTGCATGTGGTCACGCAAAAAGGCAAAGGTTACAGCCCGGCGGAAGATAACCCGAACAAATATCACGGCGTCAGCAAGTTCGATCCGCAAAACGGCCACTGCCTGGCATCGAGCGAGCGCCCTACTTATACGCAGATCTTTGGTGACTGGCTGGTGGATATGGCGGCGGCCGACAGCCGGCTGGTGGGCATTACGCCTGCCATGTGTGATGGCTCTGGCCTGAACCGGTTTGCCGAGACTTTCCCGCAACGTTATTTTGATGTCGGGATCGCTGAGCAGCACGCACTGACTTTTGCTGCCGGCATGGCCTGCGATGGGTTAAAACCGGTAGTGGCGATCTACTCGACCTTTCTGCAACGCGCGTATGACCAGTTGATCCATGATATCGCGCTGCAAGAACTGGATGTATTGCTGGCGATCGACCGCGCCGGCCTTGTAGGTGCCGATGGCCCTACCCATGCAGGCAGTTTTGACCTGAGCTTTTTACGCTGTATCCCCAATATGGTGATCATGGCGCCCGGCGATGAAGATGAATGCCGCCAGATGCTGACTACCGGCTATCAATATAATGGCCCGGCGGCTGTACGTTACCCACGCGGCGGCGGCATAGGCGCGACTGTTTCGGCAACACTGGAATCGCTGGAAATCGGCAAGGCCCAGTTGGTCCGTCAAGGTAAAAAAGTCGCCATTCTCGCCTTTGGCAGCATGCTGCATCCGGCGTTGCAGGCAGCCGAGACGCTGGATGCCACTGTGGTGAATATGCGGTTTATCAAACCACTGGATGCAGCCATGGTACTTGAAATTTCCCGCACGCATGACCATATAGTGACTATAGAGGAAAACGCGATCATGGGTGGCGCTGGAGCTGCGGTGATGGAATGCATGCAAGCACACCAGATCGTGAAACCTGTGTTATGCCTGGGCCTGCCTGACCAGTTTATCGAGCACGGTTCACATGAAACTATGCTGGCCGAATGCGGTCTAGACAAATCCGGTATTTGCTCGGCTATTGAGAAATTAATAACCGAGTAGTATATTCAACCATTTATCAAGTCGCGGGCAATCCCGCTTTGGAACCCTGATGAACCAACCCGTAATCCCTGCAGTGATTGAAGACGTACAAAATACTCCTGACGTGCGCCGGCTGGACATTAACAAGGTCGGGATCAAGTCTATCCGTCACCCGGTCATCGTCAAAGATAAAACCGGCGGCGAGCAGCATACCGTGGCCGTGTTTGATATGTATGTGCACCTGCCGCATAACTTCAAAGGCACACATATGTCGCGCTTTGTTGAGATCCTCAACATGAACGAGAGCGCCATTTCGATTGATTCGTTCGAAACCATTTTGCGCCAGATGGTAGAGCGCCTGGAAGCTGAATCCGGCTATGTAGAAATGCGCTTCCCGTATTTCATCAACAAGGCTGCCCCTGTTTCGGGTGTGAAAAGCCTGCTGGATTATGAAGTCACCTTTATCGGCGAGATCAAGAATGGCCAGTTCGAGATCACAGTTCAGGTGATGGTACCTGTTACCAGCCTGTGCCCATGCAGCAAGCAGATTTCAAACTATGGTGCCCATAACCAGCGCTCACATGTTACCGTCACAGCCCTGCTGAATGAATTCATGTGGCTGGAGGACCTGATCACCCTGATTGAAGACCAGGCTTCTTGCCAGTTGTATGGTTTGCTAAAGCGCCCGGATGAAAAATTCGTGACTGAGCGTGCTTACGACAATCCTAAATTCGTAGAGGATATGGTACGTGATGTGGCAGCACAATTGAATGAAGAGAAACGCATTGTGAAATACGTGGTGGAATCAGAGAACTTTGAGAGTATCCACAACCATAGTGCTTACGCTTTGATTGAGCGCGATAAACGCACCAGCTGATTCTTATCAGCAAGCAATAAAAAACAGCCCGCATGCGGGCTGTTTTCACATCCAGGTATTGTTAATGGCTGAACATGCCTTTACGTGCATACGGTTGCGACAATTGCAGCCCGAACATGACGATCAATGCGCCCAGCAAAGGGAATAAAGCCGCCAGGGTGAAAGTGAGCTGCCCGCCCAGATATTGCAACGCGAACCCGCCCAGCAAACCACCCAAGGCACCACCGATGCCGTAAGCGACACTGTTGTAAATTGCCTGTCCTTTTGCCTGGTGACGGCCAGTGAAATATTGCGTGACCACTTCGACCGCAGCCGCATGAAAGCTGCCGAAAGTAAACGCATGCATGGTTTGCGCTATCAGCAACAATGCCAGCTGGTCCGGCACCAGGCCCATCATGGAGAAACGGACCACACCTATGAGCAAACTGGCCACCAGTATCGTTTTCAGTTTGAAACGGGACATGATCCATGGCATTTTCATAAAAATGCCGATCTCGCATAGCACACCCAGTGCCCACAGCCAGCCTATCATGCCTTTGCTATAACCATGCTCAGCCAGGTAGATAGAGTAAAAGTTATACATCAGGCCATGTGCGGTCACCATCATGGCACAGCCTACCAGTAGTGAGATCACTGCAGGCTGTTTCAGTATCTTCCAGACGGAGAACTCATCATTGGCGTGTGGCGGCACGTGCGCTTCGGGTAATCTCCAGGTTAATCCGAACAACACACATTGCACCGCCAGAATAAACCACAGCAGGCTTTTGATGCCAAACCAGTCAGTCAGGTACCCGAGCAGCACCGAAGCCACGATAAAGCCCCAGGAGCCCCACAAGCGGATCTTGCTGTAATGGCCATTGGTGGTTGCAAGATGCGCCAGCACCAGCGACTCGGACAATGGCAAGGTTGAACTGGTGAACAGACTCAGGGCAGCCATCACGATAAACATGGTCATGAAATCATGTGCCCAGAAGATCGCGGCAAAGCCGAACAAGCCAAGGAAAGCAGTGGTACGTATCCAGCGCACACGTTGCCGGGTGTGGTCAGCCAGCCATCCCCACAGATTAGGCGCGATGATCCGGCTTAGCTGAAACAATGACATCAGGATGCCGATATCTGCCGGCGAGAACGATTCCGAACTCAGGTACAAGCCCCAGAAAGGGACAAAGGCACCGACGAAAAAATAATAGATGAAATAAAAACGCGAGAGATTGAAGTGTAAAGCGTGACTCATGACATGCTCGCGTTAAGTAGGATATTGATGACTCCACTCTGTAGCGATCAAAGAGTGGAGTTTAATGGCATGATTATTTAAATACTTACAATACCGGAACGCTAGTCTGCACATCGGCATTCTGCGCGCGATGCCGTAACGCATGATCCATCAGCACCAGTGCCAGCATGGCTTCGACAATAGGCGTTGCCCGTATGCCTACGCAAGGGTCGTGACGGCCTGTGGTTTGCATCATCACCGGCTCGCCTGCATGATTGATAGAGCGACGCTCCTGCGGAATACTTGAAGTCGGCTTGAAGGCGACATTCACCACGATATCCTGCCCGCTGGAAATACCGCCCAGCACACCACCGGCATGGTTGGAAGCAAAGCCTTGCGGTGTCAGTTCATCACAATGCTCACTGCCCCGCTGCGCGATGGAAGCGAATCCGGCACCGATCTCTATGCCTTTGACGGCATTGATGCCCATCATGGCATGCGCAATATCTGCATCCAGGCGGTCAAAAATCGGCTCGCCCAGTCCTACTGGAATATGCTCGGCAACCACGGTGATCTGCGCGCCCACAGAATCGCGTTCACTGCGGATCTGGTCCATATAGGCTTCCAGCTGCGGCAGGATCTCGATATTCGGGGAAAAGAACGGGTTGCCTTCCTGCGATAATGCATCCCAGCTGATGAATGGCACTTTTACTTCGCCCAGCTGGCTCAGGTAACCGCGGATCTGCACGCCATACTTTTCTTTCAGCCATTTCTTGGCTATCGCACCAGCCGCTACACGCACTGCGGTTTCCCGTGCGCTGGAACGGCCACCTCCGCGGTAATCGCGGATGCCATATTTTTGTGTATAGGTGTAATCCGCATGTCCGGGGCGGAAAGTATTCATGATCTTGCTGTAATCCTGCGAGCGCTGGTCGGTATTGCGTATCAGCAAGCCAATAGGGGCGCCGGTCGTTTTACCTTCAAATACACCTGAAAGTATTTCAACCTGGTCAGCTTCACTGCGCTGGGTGACATGGCGGGAGGTACCCGGTTTACGTCTATCAAGGTCTATCTGCAAATCGGCAGCGGATAATTCCAGCCCCGGCGGACATCCATCGACCACCCCACCGATGGCAGGTCCATGAGACTCGCCGAACGAGGTTAAGGTGAACAGCGTACCAATGGTGTTGCCAGACATGCGATTCTCTCATCGAATAATTTTGCCTATTTTATCATAGACTGCCATGCGCCCTGCCTCCGCCTTTCCGTGTATACGCCTTGCCGTACCGGATGGCTGGCTTGATTTCCGCATAACGAACGCTTATGCTAAACCCGCACTGTTTATTCGGATAACCATGGCCAAACGCAAACACTCCCATCGCAAGCAAAGACTGCTTGGCACTGCCGGTTCAGCAACGCCTGATGCTGAGCCAGTTGAAAGCAAGCCCGCCTGCATACACAAGATCTGCTACAACGCGAATGACATAGAATCCAGGCAACTGACCATGCAGGAGATTGCGAACTGGCAGGCACCGCCAGGGCATACTGCATGGATCAACGTGCATGGCGTGCTGGATATCGCATTACTGCAGGCAGTGGCAAAGCGCTTCAAGTTGCACCCGCTGGTGCTGGACGATATATTAAATACCGAACAGCGCCCCAAGCTGGACACCTATCCTGATTACCTGTTCCTGGAAACGCGCCTGTTTTACTACGACGCCGACAGCATGAGTGTCAGCTCAGAACAAATCAGCATTGCACTGGGACATGAATGGCTACTTAGTTTTCAGGAACGGCCATCAGGCAGTTTCGAACCGGTACGTGAACGTCTGCGCCAGGGCCAGGTACTATTACGCCAGAGCGGGCCGGATTACCTTTGTTATGCTTTGCTGGATAGTCTGATGGAGCGCTATTTCCAGGTACTGGAAGCAATCAATGAAGATGCGGAGCGGCTGGAAGCGCATTTACTGGACCAGCCTAGCCCGGAAGATTTACAGAACATACACAGGCTCAAACAGGTGACTATCCAGTTACGCCGCGCGGTATGGCCGCTGCGTGAAGTGCTGAACAGCCTGATCCGTAACGAGCATGGCTTTTTCAGCCCGCAGACGGTACCCTATTTGCGAGACCTGTATGACCATACCGCGCACTTCACCGAATCGCTGGAAGCGATACGAGACATGTTAAGTGGCTTGATGGATATTTACATGACCAGCATCAGCCAGCGCGTGAACCTGGAAGTACGCGCCCTGACGGTGGTAGCCATGCTGTTCATGCCAGCGACGCTGATTGCCGGTATCTTTGGTATGAATTTCAACGAGATGCCATGGATCAATGACCGCTATGGTTTCTGGTGGGCACTGCTGATCATGCTGGGGATTGCGTTAGTGATGTTGCTTATGTTCTGGCGCCGCCAGTGGCTGGGCAGCCGTCACCGCCAGCTTAACGCTTAGCGACTGCGTTGATACGCGGTAACTGCCTGACCACATCCTGCAATTCGAAATACAGCGTCATATAGTCACGGGCACCGGGGGTTGCGGCATCATACTCATATATATGCTGCCCCATGCGTGCGCATTCAGCCAGCGCGGCATGTTCTGAGATCTTGGTGAGCAGCACTTCGTGACTAAACAGCCGGCGCATCTCCTGCTCCACTTCGGCAGTCATTTCCTTGCGTTTGTCCGCTCTTGTCAGCACATAACGCCGCTGTATCCGGCGCTTTAAGACCGGCTCCAGTGCATTGAGCGCCTTATCGACCTTCACTGCCGAATGTATGGATAAATAATCTGCCGAGACCGGCACCAGCACCAGGTCACTGGCGAATACTGCACTCAGTGAGATCACGCCTATCCCTGAAAAACAATCCATCAGCAGTGTGTATCCGGCATGTGTAGCCTGCAATTTCTTCAGGCCCTCGCTTAATCGTTGCAAAGTCGCCGGGCCACGGCCAAACTGCGAATCCAGGTTCATCAGCTCTTTATTAGCGGCAATCAGCGACAAACCGTTACGTAAGGGCTGGACTAGCTCTGCCAGCGGCGTTTCTGCCTGGTAAAACCTGAACACATGCTTTTGCATATCCAGGCCAATATGCTTGTAGGTTTCTGTCAGTTGCGCCTGCGGATCCATATCCATCACCAGCACCTGCTGCCGCTGCCGTTGAAAGGCGGCTGCCAGGTTAAGCGCGGTAGTCGTTGAACCTACGTCTGCTTTAGAATTAAAAATAGCTATTTTCAACATGATGGGTAATGCAGGATCAGCTTTTTTCTCAGATTCTGTTGTGATTGCTAATCATCATAAACGATGTTGCAGCCAGAGACCACCCCGCGCTTATTAGCTGAGGGGCATGATACGAGAACCACATGAAAATAGCGGACAAAAAGAAACCCGCTAAGGCGGGTTAAAAGGGGGTTTGGATCAGGAGGAAATCAATGCTAGTCGTTGACAAATCAACCAAGCTAGCCATTAAACAAAACATTTTGTGTTCCGCTTAAAGATGGCTCTAGTTTAGGAGAGAGTTATTGCAATTATTTGACCAAGCTGTAACTGAATTGTAAAAGTTAAAATTTAATTGTTATTAAATTGTAACCAATACATTTAGCGCGCTTGTGAAAAGGAGCAAGCAGATAGCAGAAGACGGGTATTTGGCATTTTACCGCCAATCTACCCGTCCATAAAGCAGTTGCGATCTAGCTAAAGAAATCGCGTGCTTTATCTACCCAGCTTTTATTTTTCGGGCTGTGCTTACCTGCATCTGCCTGGGTACTGCTTTCAAATTCGCGTAGCAGTTCTTTCTGTTTTTCAGTCAGGCGCACCGGGGTTTCGACCACCACGTGTACCATCAGGTCTCCCAGCTCGCTGGAGCGTAAGGGCTTGATGCCTTTACCACGCAGGCGGAACACACTTCCGGTCTGTGTTTCGGACGGGATCTTCATTTTGGCAGCGCCATCCAGTGTCGGCACTTCGATTTCACCACCCAAGGCAGCCGTGCTGAAACTGATAGGCATTTCACAATGCAGGTTTGCGCCTTCACGCTGGAATATCGCGTGTTCTTTGAGATGCACGACAACGTATAAATCACCAGTTGGTCCGCCATTGACACCAGCTTCACCCTCGCCACTCAGGCGGATACGGTCACCTTCATCCACACCGGCCGGTATCTTCACGTTAAGGGTCTTGTTCTGCTTGACGCGACCTCCACCGTGGCAGGTCGGGCATGGTTCTTTCACCATCTTGCCGCTGCCATGACATTTAGGGCAGGTTTGCTGTACAGAGAAGAAGCCCTGCTGCATACGCACCTGGCCATGGCCGTTACAGGTGGTACAAGTCACTGGCGAAGTACCTGGGCGCGCACCTGAACCATGGCATGTCTCACAGTTAGTCTGCACAGGAATACGGATTTTAGTCTCCGTCCCTTTGGCGGCATCTTCCAGTGAGATCTCCAGGTTGTAGCGCAAATCAGCACCACGGTAGACATTCGAGCGCTGGTTACGGCCGCCGCCACCACCGAAGATGTCGCCGAAAATATCGCCAAACGCGTCACTGAAATTACCTGAGTTAAAGCCGCTGAAGCCACCACCGCCCATGCTTTGATCCACACCGGCATGGCCATACTGGTCATAAGCGGCACGTTTTTGCTCATCGCTTAATATTTCGTAAGCTTCTTTGGCTTCCTTGAAGCTTTCTTCGGCTTTCGGGTTATCCGGGTTGCGGTCAGGGTGATACTTCATTGCCAGTTTCTTGAAGGATTTTTTAATCTCCTCGTCACCCGCATCGCGGTTCACGCCCAATACTTCGTAGTAATCTTTTTTTGCGGCTGCCATAGTTATTCCGTTTTAATGCGCTTGCACCATATGAACAAACACACTCGCAGGGCGCGAAGTGTGTTTGCCGGTATCATAAAGAAGGGCAAGTGTTGCCACCCGCCCTATCGCGTTAGTCTTTCTTCACTTCTTCAAACTCGGCATCTACCACGTCGCCTTCCACCGTTTTTTCACCTTCAGGTTGTGCGCCACCTTCGGTGTTGGCCTGTGCCTGTTGCTCGGCATAGACTTTCTCACCCAGTTTTTGTGATGCTTCCATCAAGGCATTGGTTTTAGCTTCAATCACCTCTTTGTCATCACCATCTTTGGCGACAGCTTCCAGCTCTTTTACTGCATCTTCAATCTTGGCTTTTTCATCGGCTTCAATCTTGTCACCGTGTTCAGCCAGAGATTTCTTCACGCTGTGCAATACGCTGTCAGCCTGGTTACGGGCATCCACCAATTCGCGCAGTTTTTTGTCTTCGTCAGCATATTTAGCCGCATCTTCTTCCATGCGCTGAATTTCCTCTTCAGACAAACCGGAGTTAGCCTTGATCGTGATCTTGTTCTCTTTGCCGGTAGCTTTGTCTTTGGCAGACACATGCAGGATACCGTTGGCATCGATATCAAAAGTCACTTCAATCTGCGGCATACCGCGTGGTGCTGGCGGAATGTCACTCAGGTTGAACTGGCCCAGGCTCTTGTTGCCGGAAGCCATTTCACGCTCACCCTGCAGCACATGGATAGTCACCGCATTCTGGTTGTCTTCCGCTGTAGAGAACACTTGTGATGCCTTGGTAGGGATCGTGGTGTTTTTCTTGATCAGCTTGGTCATCACGCTACCCAATGTCTCGATACCCAGTGACAATGGAGATACGTCCAGCAGCAACACATCCTTCACGTCGCCTTTCAACACGCCACCCTGGATCGCAGCACCCACTGCTACCGCTTCATCCGGGTTTACGTCTTTACGTGGCTCTTTGCCAAAAATCTCTTTCACTTTCTCCTGCACTTTTGGCATACGGCTTTGACCACCGACCAGAATCACGTCAGAGATATCTGAAGGTGATACACCCGCATCTTTCAATGCAGTTTTACATGGATTGATCGTGCGCTCGATCAGGTCTTCAACCAGTGATTCCAGCTTGGCACGGGTGATTTTCACCACCAAGTGTTTAGGGCCAGTCGCATCTGCCGTGATGTATGGCAGGTTCACTTCAGTTTGCTGTGCACCTGACAATTCGATCTTGGCTTTTTCAGCCGCCTCTTTCAGGCGTTGCTTTGCCAGCAAGTCGTTACGCAGATCCAGACCGTTTTCCTTTTTGAACTCATCTGCCAAAAAGTCGATGATGCGGTTATCAAAGTCTTCACCCCCCAGGAAAGTGTCGCCGTTGGTCGACAATACTTCAAACTGGTGCTCGCCATCGATTTCAGTGATTTCAATGATAGACACGTCAAACGTACCACCACCCAGGTCATACACCGCAATCTTGCGGTCACCTTCTTGCTTGTCCAGGCCAAATGCCAACGCAGCCGCGGTCGGTTCGTTGATGATACGTTTAACGTCCAGACCGGCGATACGGCCCGCATCTTTGGTAGCCTGGCGCTGGCTATCGTTAAAGTAAGCCGGCACAGTAATCACAGCTTCAGTCACTTCTTCGCCCAGGTAATCTTCGGCGGTTTTCTTCATTTTGCGCAACACTTCAGCAGAAATCTGAGGAGGCGCCTGTTTCTTGTCGCGCACTTCAACCCACGCGTCGCCGTTGTCTGCTTTAGAAATCGTGTAAGGCATCAGATCGATGTCTTTTTGCACTTCTTTTTCATCAAAGCGGCGACCGATCAAACGTTTTACCGCAAACAATGTGTTCTTAGGGTTAGTCACCGCCTGGCGTTTAGCCGGTGCACCAACCAGAATTTCGCCGTCTTCCTGGTACGCAATAATAGATGGCGTTGTACGCGCACCTTCAGCGTTTTCAATCACACGTGGTTTGCCACCTTCCATCACGGCTACACATGAGTTGGTGGTCCCCAGGTCAATACCAATAATTTTTCCCATTCTTCGCTTCCTTAAATTTTATTAATCACATTCATTGTTAATCAAAACCTCATGTTTCGATAATTGGGATGCCTGAACATATTTCAAGTCCCTACTTGCAATGTGGTGTAATGTGGTTGTTGGATTATTTTGCTGCTATCACAGTGACCAGCGCCGGGCGCAATACACGCTCATTTAACGCATAGCCTTTTTGCAGTACGCTCAATACCGTATTAGGCTCGCCTTCGGCCGGCACCATGCTGATCGCCTGGTGCTTGTTCGGGTCGAATTTCTCACCTACCGGATTGATTTCCGCAATATTGAATTTCTCAAAAACGCCCAGCAATTGCTTGGCGGTTAATTCCACGCCGTTTTTGTAACTTTCCACATCGGCATTCTCAACGGCCAAAGCTGCATCCAGGCTGTCTTTGACTGCCAGTAATTCACCACTGAATTTTTCCAGTGCAAACTTGCGTGCTTTATCAATATCATCCAGCGCACGCCGGCGCACGTTTTCGCCTTCAGCCTTTACATACAACACTTGCGCTTTGGCTTCTTCCAGCGCGGCTTCCAGCTCGGCAATACGTGCCTCATTACCATCAGTTTGTGGTGGATTTACCTCGTTGACAGCTTGCTCGTCCGGCGCTGACTCTACGGATGTTTGTGGTTCTTGCATGATGATCCTCTATAGAATTCAAGACTTTTCGTTTTAAGATTTCACAAACATGGGGATGTCCCTACTGATTTCAAGGGTAAAAAAACGATTTATCTGAAAATTGAATGGCTGCGATTGCGTGCCAGTGACAATGACTAAGCTGTGGCCCGGTTGACTGCTGTCTGAACCGCTGAAATATCCGGGATTTGCTGTTTACCACCTAAATTAATCGCCGTTGCCTTGCGTCCACCGGCAACACCGGTTAATCCTGGATCAGTATCTGTATATAAAGCCACGACTGGAGTATCCAGTGCGGCCGCCAAATGCGACAAGCCGGTGTCTACACCCACCGCAAATTTTGCCAGCGGAATGGCCTGCGCTAATTGCTGCAAACTTAATTTAGGCAATACCATCGCCTCGTTTATTGGTGCTTGCGACACTTGTGTCTGATTGACTTGCAAAGCGATACGCTCTGCGCGCGCTTGCTCTTCAGCTGAAGCCCACGGTAAACACATACTCAAACCCTGTGCAGCATAATGTTGCCCCAGTGCCACCCATTGTTGTTCCGGCCATAACTTACTATCCCGGCTGGTCGCATGCAAAGCTATCCAAAACCTGGTTGGCAATTGCAATGCTTCAGGCAAATCAGCAGCCATAGACTTAGCACTTTTTAAACCGTAATCAGGTAAATCCTGCGGTACTGCGTAGCCTAGACTCAACGCCACCAAAGTACGGATACGCGTCACCGCATGTTGCTGATACGAGACAGCAAATTGATGCTGGTAAAAACGGCTCGCCAATGGCTCACGGATAGATTGCGCATCGTAACCATACAGCGGCCCACGAGCCCATCGGGTCATCCAGGCGCTTTTAACCAGGCCTTGTGCATCAATCACCGCATCATATGTATGAGCGGCGATAGCTCGTTTAACTGCGCGAATCTCACGCCAGGTTTGGCAGCTTAGCAAATGCTTGCGCCAGCGGCGTATGGCAACTGTAAATACCTGCTGAACATGGGGATGCAAGCGCGGAATATCGGCAAAACTCTCTTCTACCATCCAGTCGATCTGTGCCTCCGGAAAATGCTGCAATATGTCATGCACAGCTGGCAGCGCATGGATCACATCGCCCATGGAAGTGGTTTTGACAATCAGAATCCGTTTCATGGCCGCCATTTTCGCATACAATCTCGACCATGAAGTTTGCTTTTCTTATATTCAAATATTTTCCATATGGTGGCATGCAGCGCGATATGTTGCGAACTGCCCAGCAATTAATCAAGCAAGGACATCAGGTTGAAGTGTTTACCATGTCCTGGCAAGGAGATATGCCACCAGATATTAAAATACATCTAATGCCAAAAGGCGGCTGGTTAAACTACCAGCGCTATCAGAAATTCATTGACGCTGCCTTTGCGCAAATCCACCAAAATCGGTTTGACTATATAGTCGGCTACAATCGCATGGCAGGGCTGGATGCACACTTCGCCGCCGATCCATGTTTTATTGAACGTGCGCACAAACAGCGTAGTTTCTGGTATCGACTGTTGCCACGATTCAAATGGTTTGCAGCTTGCGAGAAAGCTATTTTCTCGGCTGAGTCGAGTACTGAAGTCCTCATGGTTGCGCTGACAGAAAAGCCTATTTTCCAGCACTGGTATGCTACACAAAGTGCACGTTTCCATTACATTCCACCATTTTTATCCAGTGACCGCTTTCAATTACAGAACCGTATTGAAATGCGCACTTATTTACGCCAGGCGTTTCAGTTTGGAATGGATGACTTTGTCTACCTGCTTACAGGTTCCGGTTTCCATATGAAGGGATTAGATCGCGCGATTATCGCATTGGCGGCATTACCAAAAGCAATATTAGCCAGTACACGTTTGATCGCAGTCGGGCAGGATAATCCCCGCGACTTTGAAAAACTGGCGGAAAAGTTAGGTGTGGCGGCTAATGTAGTGATTTCCAAAGGCCGCACAGACATCCCTCAATTAATGCAAGGCGCGGATGTCTGTATACATCCTGCGAGACGCGAAAATACTGGCTTGGTGATCCTGGAAGGAATGGCCTGCGGAACCGCTATGCTGGTTACTGACACATGCGGTTATGCCCATTATGTACAGGAGGCCGATGCTGGCATCGTTGATTCATCCCCTTACGATCAATCCCGATTCAATGGTCTATTTTCCGACATGCGCCTGAGCGATCAATCTGCACATGCCGAATGGGGGAAAAATGGCCTAGAAAAAGCACAGCAGTTGATGCAGGAAAATGACGGTAGTGCTGAAGCACGGATATTAATAGATTTGGCGAAAAAGAAAACATCTCGCCAGCCATCATAAAGCAGTCACTTTATTTCATTGCTTGGGCGTACCTGGCATAAATGGCAGATTGCGCAATTTATCGGCCGCCGCTTTGCTATCTTCACTGCGTTTCAACGCGTAAGCTTTGGCTTGTTCCAGCAAGGCGGCAGATGGCAAATTAGGATCATCCGGCAAGGCTGACAGCTTTTCAAAACTCTCCTCGTAAGAATTAGCGACTTCCTCATCGATCTTGGTCGCCAGTTCGTCGAAGCTGATACTGCCTTCACGCCCTTCAAGCATCAGCTTGTTCCACTTGCGGTTGGCCTGCTGGTCTGTGAGGTTGAATTTTTGTACTTGCTTGCGGATAGCGAGCTCTTCGTGCCAGCGGTATTTTGGTTCCGGCAAATGCGTCAGCAAAACTGCGATAGCAATCAGCCAGCTCAAGCCACTGAATAAACGCCATTTTTGCAGATGCGGGTGATGCGTTTCACTGGCCGGTAGCAATAATATTGCGCTAACAAGCCCGGTCAGAAAGCCGCCGATATGCGCCGAGTTATCAATACCAGGGATAACGAAACCCATGATGATGGTCAGTGCCGAGAATGCCAGTGCACCAAAAAACAGCCAGCGGAATTCCACTTGTTGCATATGGTGCCTGGCGTACCAGACATACACCAGCAGCGCGCCGTAGATACCAAAAATGGCGCCGGAAGCGCCACCTGAAACGGCCTCATTACCCTGTATCACCAGCGATAACAGGTTACCTGCAATGCCGCTGACAATATAGATACCCAGGAATCGCGCCGGGCCAAACATGCGTTCGACCAGCTTGCCGCCATCCCATAAAGCCAGCATATTCATGCCCAAATGCAATGCGCCGAAATGCAGGAACATGGCTGAACCCAGCCGCCACCATTGTCCATCCGCCGTAGCGGGCGCAAAGTTGGCACCCCAGGTCAACTGCACATTATTAGGCGAATGCCAGAAGCCGGCACCGCCCCATAGCATGACAACAAACACCAGCAGGTTAAGCGCAATCAACACCTTGGTGACTGGCGGCACGGGGGCACGCATGCCAATCTGGCTCAGGGGAGAATGGCCTGTTTTTGACTGTTTCACCATCTAGGTTTTTTGTCCTTGATAAGGCAAATGCAAAACGGGTGGCTGTTTTAACCAGTTAACTAGTGTTTGCAGGTTTTCTTGCTGCATATTCATGCCAGGATCGATCTGGTTGGCTACCCAGCCACAAAAAGGAATCTGTTGCTGCTCCAAAACCTGCCTGGTCAGCAACGCGTGATTAATGCAGCCAAGGCGCATGCCCACCACCACCAGCGCAGGCAATTCGAGTGCTTGCAATAAATCACCCATGCTCTGCGTTTCATTGAGCGGCACCAGCAAACCGCCTGCGCCTTCTACAATCACCACATCTGCCAATTCAGTCAGCGCAGTATAAGCAGTCTTGATGACATCCAGCTGAATCTCTACACCTGCTTGTGCCGCCGCAATATGTGGGGCAATAGCCGGCTGAAAACAATAAGGATTGACCAGTTCGGGCGGTGCCTGCACATTTGATGCAGCAGTCAGTTGTATAACATCTTCGTTTTGCCAGCGGCCAGCTACCCACTCGCAGCCTGATGCGACGGGTTTCATCGCCAACACTTTCAAGCCTTGCGAGGCAAAGTGCTGCATCAGGCGCACCGTCACCGTCGTTTTGCCGACGCCGGTATCGGTGCCGGTGACGAAGAAATGGCGCGGCAACGAATTAATTGTCATAGCCTATTCCGATGCGCCTTTGCGCGGCATCAGCTGTATCGGGCTGGTACCCGGTGCGGTATAAGGCTGGCTGCCTGTCCAGGCATGCACAAACACGACTTCATAGGTGGCAGGCAGTTTTCCCTGCTGCCGAAACGCCTCGTAACCTTGTCGAAGTTTTTGCAAAAAGCCTTTGCCGGTCAGTCCCTTGGGTCGTCCGGCGGTCGCATTATGTGCACCGATGGCCTTGAGGTCGCGCATCACCGATTCCACGCTATCGTAAGTCAGCGTGTAATGCATCACATCCAGCACCGGCGCATTGAAACCGGCACGGGTCATGGCGTCGCCGATATCGTGCATATCGATGAAACGGCTGACATGGGTATGGTCCGCGCCTGAGGCGGCACGCAGCTCCTTCAAGGTGTCCGGCCCCAGTGTGGCGAACATCAGCAAACCATCCGGCCGTAACACACGGCGGAATTCCTGCAGGGCGGCATCCAGGTCGTTACACCATTGCATGGCCAGGTTGGACCACACCATATCGACACTGCCGGTGGCTAAAGGAAGGGTTTCAATATCCGCACAGACAAAGCGTGGTTGTGATTGCCAGAACCGGTAACGTGGAAACAGTGTTCGCGTGCGGGCCAGCATGCCTTCGGCGATATCCAGCGCGATGCCTTGGGCTGACCTATATTGCTTGAGCAATGCGTATAAGCCATGACCGGTGCCGCATCCGGCGTCTAGAATCACTTGCGGTTGCAGTTTGACTACGTCAAGGCGGCTGAGCATTTCTTCCCGCACGTTGCGCTGCAAAATGGCAGCGGCATCATATTGTTTTGCCGCACGATGAAATGCCTGCCGCATGCGCGACTTGTCTATCAGGTAATCATCCTGCATTTAGCTCTCCGCGACAGTGCGCACAGCGGTTTCATCCGCCATAAAGGTCTCCACCGCCTCACAGAAAGCATCTGCATGCGAGAGGAATGGCGCATGCGCAGCGCCGGCAATCACGCGCAATTTTGCACGTTGCAACTGCATGGCCAGCCAGTGTGCGGCACTGACCGGAGCCAGGGTGTCACGGTCACCATGGATGATGAGGGTCGGATGAAACAGCCTGCCTACTTCTTCGCGCAGATCCGTTTGCAGCAGGATATCCAGTGCCAGGTTCAGGCTTTCCTGTTTAGGTACCGGTTTGGCAGAAAAAGCGATGCGGAGTTGGCGTACCGTACTGCGCGCGTCTTTTGCATGCATGCATTGCAAGGTGAGGAAATTGATCAGTGTGGTCTGAAAATCTTTTTCAAAGCGCTCATTGAATTGCTGGAAATGCCGCGCCTCGATGCCATGCGGCCAGTCCGGTTTGCTGACAAAACATGGGTTGTTACCCACCAGAATCAGTTTCTCGACCCGGTCCGGCTGGTTCAATGCGATACGCTGTGCGACCAGACCACCCAGCGACCAGCCCAGGATACTGGAAACACCGGGGATTTCCTCGGCGATGGTTTCAGCCAGGCTATGCAAATGGTAAGGATAAATCGCGCGGCTTTGCCCCATGCCTGGCAGATCGACCAGGAACAAACGGTAGTTGGCGGACAGGCGTTTGGTGATACGCTCCCAGACGGCGCTGTTCATGCCCCAGCCGTGCAATAGCACCAGCGGTTTGCCCTGGCCCATGATTTCTATAAAACAACTCATGCCTGTTCCCTTGCCGGAATACTCCGCTCGGCTTCATGGATGGCATCGATCAGGGCGCGTACATCCTGTTCGCGGTGCGTGGCAGAGAGTGAGATACGCAAGCGCGAGCTGTTCACTGGCACGGTGGGCGGGCGGATAGCTGGCACGAGTATGCCCTGCGTCTGCAAATACTGGCTGAGCGCCAGCGCCTCAAAATTATCACCTACGATCAAAGGTTGTATCGCCGTCTCTGATGGCAGCAAGTGCCAGCGCGTAAGTGATAACTCACTTTTTAGCAGGTCGATCATGGCAAACAATTGCTGCCTGCGTGCATCGCCATGTTCGATCTCGTGCACGGACGCCAGTAACGCTGCCGATAACGGTGGCGGTGCAGGCGTGGTGTAAATATAGCTATTGGCATGCTGGATCAGGTAATCGATCACCACCTGCTCGCCTGCTACGAATGCGCCGGCGACACCGGCGGCCTTGCCCAAAGTACCCATCATGATCAGGCGTGATGAGCGCAAGCCCAGATGCTGCAATGTGCCCCGCCCCTGTGGGCCCAGTACGCCAAAACCATGCGCATCATCCACATAAAGGTAGGCATCATAGCGTTCGCACAATTCAAGATAGGCTGCCAGCGGTGCGATATCACCATCCATGCTGAATACGGCATCGGCCGTCACCAGCTTATGCCGCGCTGTGGAAGCTTGCAGCAGTTTTTCCAGTGCAGCCACATCATTGTGCGGAAAGCGGTGATGGCTGGCGCGCGACAGAAATGCGCCATCATTCAGGCAGGCATGGTTAAGCTTGTCGGAGAATACGGCATCGTCGCGGCCCATCAGGGCACTGATCACGCCGATATTCGCCATATAGCCGGTTGAGAACAGCAACGCTGCCGGCTGCCTGACAAAATTCGCCAGCGCGTGTTCCAATTGGTCGTGATAGCGGTGGTGACCGGTGATCAGGTTGGAAGCGCCACTGCCCACTCCCGCTTCAGCTGCGGCTTGTTGCAACGCCGCTACCAGCGCAGGATCATTGGCCAGCCCGAGGTAGTCGTTGCTGCAAAATGACAGGAACTGCTGTCCATTAGCGGTGATGTGCTCCGCCTGTGGGGAGTCCAGCAGGCGGCGCTGGCGGGTCAACCCCAGGGTTTTACGCTTTTCCAGGTCGGCGTGTAAAAAATCCAGCATGCGTGACTACTTAGATTTTCTTAAGGCCTAGTTTGGCAAACAAAGCATTATCGGCATCTGCTTCAGGGTTACCGGTAATCAGCAATTTTTCACCATAGAAAATACTGTTGGCACCGGCGAGGAAGCATAATGCCTGCACTGCATCACCCATACTCTGGCGACCGGCGGACAGACGCACAAAACTGGTCGGCATCGTGATACGGGCAGCAGCGATGGTGCGCACGAACTCTAACGGATCCAGGGGATCGGTGCCATGCAAAGGTGTACCTTCCACTTGTGTCAGCAGATTGATAGGCACGCTCTCCGGAGGTTGAACCATATTGGCCAGTTGCGCCAGCAATCCTGCGCGCTGGGCACGGTTCTCACCCATGCCTATGATTCCGCCAGAACACACATTGATATCCACATTGCGTACGCGGTCCAGGGTATCCAGCCTATCCTGGTAAGTACGTGTGCTGATCACATCGCCGTAATACTCGGGAGCAGTATCCAGGTTGTGATTGTAGTAATCCAGGCCAGCTTCTTTTAACTGCTCGGCCTGGCCGTCTTTCAGCATGCCCAGGGTGGCGCAAGTCTGCAAACCCATGGCTTTCACTTCAGAGATCATTTTCAGTACCGGCTCCAGGTCTCGCTGTTTAGGGCCGCGCCAGGCTGCACCCATACAGAAACGGCTGGCACCGCTCTCTTTGGCGGCTTTCGCTGCAGCCACCACATCATCCAGCTTCATCAATGGCTCGTTTTCCACTTCGGTGTGGTAACGCGCCGCTTGCGGGCAATAGCCGCAATCTTCAGAACAGCCACCTGTTTTAATCGAAAGTAAGGTACTTACTTGCACGGCATTAGGATCGAAATTCGCGCGATGCGTCGTTTGTGCCTGATTCAGCAAGTCATTGAATGGCAGATCGAACAGTGCCATGATATCCTCAACCGACCAGCGTTCAACGGTAGGATGTTCGCAGGCACTGGAGGCCCTCAGGCCATCGATATTGATGATAGATGTTTGCATATCGCTGTTGCATGCGCTAGAAGAAGTTTGTTGTTCCATGGTCATCGAAATCTTTATTTGCAGGAGGATAAGGATTGAATATTAACTAGGCGGATTATAGGTTGTTTACCCTGAGCCGTGAAAATTTTTTACAATAGATTAAATTTTAATCAAATCAATCCTGTAAGCAGGTTACAGGCGTGGATGCAGCAGCGTTTGCCGTGCCCGCTCTGCGATGCCCCCGCTGAAAAACCTGACTCTTTAAATCCGCATGTACCACTTTGTCATGCCTGTGCAGCCTCATTGCCGTGGTATACCTCTTCACGCTGCCCGCAATGCGCGCTGCCCACTTTTTCCGCCACACATTGCGGCACCTGTTTGCAACACCCGCCTGCGTTTGACATTACCCTGTCACCTTTTCGCTATGCTTATCCGCTGGATAGATTGCTGCAACAATTCAAATATCACCAGCAATTACCCATAGGCAACATACTGGCGGCGACTATGCTGCCTGGCTTACCTGCCCTGATGGCGAAAAATACACCTGATGTCATGCTCGCCATGCCCATGCATGCGCAACGGGTGCGGCAACGGGGATTCAATCATGCGCTGGAACTGGCAAAGCATCTGCAATCTTTCTTGCAGCTCCCGCTGGAAATAGAAGCATGCTCCCGCCTGGTGGATACTCCTTCCCAGGCGGGCATGGATATGAAAACCAGGACCCGCAACTTGCGTGGCGCTTTTGCCTCAGCGAAAAACTGGGAAGGCAAACATGTCATGGTGGTGGATGATGTAATGACGACCGGCGCCAGCATGCATGCGCTGGCCAAGGTATTAAAAAAATCGGGGGCCGGACGAGTGACGGCATTGGTGCTTGCCCGCACGTTGAAAAGTACAGACGGTTGAACTGACCGCCTGAAATCAAGCCGGGAAGTCACCGACAAAAAATGGCATCGAAATTAAATGATTTCACCTCCCAAAAGTGAGAGGTTACTCGGCCAGTGCAGGTATAGGCCCGCCCAGCTGGCGGATACGCTGGTTAACGAACTCAGCCAGGCGTTCACTTAACGGCAAACCTTGCACTGACTGTAATTGTTGCAATGCCTGTGCATTCTGGCCGCTTGCCTGCAATGAGATCGCATAAGCCACCACCCATTGTGCCTGGTTGGGACGCAGCACGATCGCCCGTTCGAAATAAGGCAAAGCTGCCTGGTGCTGGCCCAGCTGCTGATGCGCCATCGCCAGCATCCACTGGCTTTCTGCATCGCGTGCCAACGTATTGGCAACCGGTTTCAAGGTCTGTAATACCGCTTCCGGCTGGTTATGCGCCAGCTGCCATTTCGCCAGCGATTTCGATAAACCTGCTTGCTCCGGGTAGCGCTTGATCCCCGCCTGCAGCACAGACACGGCTTCTGCCTCCTGCCTGGTTTCAAACAGGTAGGCAGCCAGTAATTGACGGGCATCTTCAGATTGCGGATAGGTCACCAATGCTTGCCGCAAAGTCGTCAGCGCTTCACTGAGACGCCCTTTTTGTTCGTGGTCGATGGCCTTTTGTATCAGCAGGTTGACCTCCTGCTCCGGACGCACATGCTTGTTCACCGTGCCATTGGATTCTGCTGCGGGCGTTTCAGCCGATTTGTTTTTAACGGCACTGGCGGATGCCAACGGTGGTTCGATCACAGAAACCACTGCCGAAGAATTACTTTCTGCCGGTTTGATAGAAAACTCGCCTTCAACCTGAGGCGCAGCTTCAACCCTGGCAGCAGTTTGTTTGGATGCAGAAGCGGCAGGTGCAGTTTTTTGGCGGATCGCCGGCCTGGTCACAGATTCAGACAATTCTGCCTGCCACTCGCTAAAAAGGGATTTGGTTAAATGTGGCTGTGCATCCACGACTGGCGTTGGACTATTCGCCGGTTGCCGATCTGCATCGGCTGTGGATTCTTGTGCAGGCAGTGCTGTCACTGGCGGTTTGGCCCGGGCTTTAGCCGCAACAGGCTTGGGCTCATATATGTTACCCGGATGCAGTCTATCCAGAGCCGAACGGTAGAATTCTGCCAGCTCATTCCATTTGAATGCAAGCAGAGCCAGCAAGCCCACCATCACCAGCAACCATAACAGGCGTTTGAGCCATTGCGCGGAAGCAGAAGGCTGATACGACAATACCGGTTTCACCTGTTGCCCGGCCCAGCCCTCATTGGTGGTACCGCCCTGGCGTGCTTCCACATCTTTCAATACCTGGTTAATTAAACTCACTGCTACTCCCCAATACCTAGCGGCCTACACCGGCCAGGGCTGTATGCACAGCCAGCCACCATTTGAATCCGTGGCTCCACCAGCGGTGTTGCGCTTTTACGCTGGCTTGTGTATCCAGGATAGCGGCTTTTACATCTTCTGCGGATACGCCTTGCTGCCCGCGGCCAAATGCTGACAGCAATGACTTATGCGCAAGGATATTCAGCAGCCGGGGAATGCCATTCGCATAACGGTAAAGCAAACGCATACTGGCTGGTGTAAACACCATGCCACCCTGATACCCGGCCACATGCATGCGGTGGTTCAGGTAAAAACCCAGCTCCGACCATTGCAAGCCTTTCAAATGATACTCAAAGCTGATGCGTTGGCGTAACTGACGTATCGACGGATGATTGATGCGCTCTTCGAGTTCCGGCTGGCCGAAAATGACCACCTGGATCAATTTGCGTTTTTCGGTTTCCAGGTTACTGAGCAGGCGCAAGGCTTCCAGGGTTTCCAGTGGCATGGCCTGCACTTCATCCAGGCAGACAATCACATGCTGGCCTTCTTCGGCATAGGTAAGCAACTTGCGATGCAGTGCATCTATCATGTCGTGATGGGTGAAATCCGGCTTGAAAGCGACGCCGAACTCGGTCGCCAGCGTCATCAGCAAGGCATGCGGATCAAGATACGGGTTGGGGATGAATGCCACTTTGCAGCCTGGTTCAAGCGCTTTCAGCAGGCGGCGGCACAGTAGCGTTTTGCCGGTGCCGACCTCGCCGGTGATCTTGACAAAGCCTTCCCCTGACTGGATCGCAATCAGCAAGGTGTTCAGCGCCTCTTGCAAACTGCGCGTCGCGTAATAGAAACTGGTATCCGGGGTGATGGTGAATGGATACTCTTTCAACCCAAAATGCTGCAGGTACATGCCCGCTCCTAGAAGCTCTCACCTTTCAGTTTATCAATACGGTCCTGGCTGTTAAGCATATCCTCTGCCCAGTTATCGCCACCACGGACTACTGTAGATTTTAGCAGGATAACCAGCTCCGTTTTACGGGTGATTTCACTTTTCTGGCGGAACAGGTTGCCCAGGTACTTGATGTCCCCCAGGCCAGGTACTTTGGTGCGTGTGTTGTCGATAGACTCGGACATCAACCCGCCGATTGCGATCACATTGCCATCCCTGGTACGCACGATACTATCGGTTTCGTTAATATTGGAAGAGGCTGTCGGGATCGTATATACGCCACCGTTGGCACTGGACAATGTCACGGTGCGGTTCACCTGCGTCACATCACTGACGAACGGGTGTACGTGCAGGATGATGTTGTCATTCTTATCGATCTGCGGTGTCACATCCAGTGAGATACCTGAGAAATAGGGTTGTAACTGGATATCCGGTGTCACGATCGCACCGCCAGTCGTGGTGGTCACGTTGGTTCTGACATTAGTCACAAAGAACGCATCGTTACCAACCTTCAATACCGCTTTCTGGTTATTGATGGTGGCGATACGCGGGCTGGAAAGCACTTCCACATTGCCCTGTGTCTCCAGGAAAGTCAGCAAAGCCGAGAAGCCTTTGCCCTGCACGGCAAGCGCAAATACCGAACCACCCAGCCCGATAGCAGAATTGTTATCCAGGAAACCAGGATTCGCTGCCGGCGAAGTAGTGAGATTACCATCCGTGATATTGCCGGTGTCACCGTTGACGGTGCTGTTACCACTCACATTACCGAAGGTCACGTCACGGCCGCGCATGAACCTCGCTGCAGACCAGTTGATGCCCTGTTGTGAATCCTTATTCAATTGTACTTTGAGGATCTTTGCTTCCAGGATCACCTGGCGGTCCACCGTCACCTGCATCAGGCTGAGGAACTTCTCCACCTGGCGGATCTCCTTAGGCATGGCTTTGATCATGATCAGGCCGGATTGTGAGTTGATCACCACCTTGCGGCCACCCTCTTCACCGATCATGCTATTCAGCGAGTTGGCCATTTCGCCCCAGAAATCATTATTGGTACCCATGCTGACATCGGAAGCATACACCTGCAGATTGGCAGAGCCACCACCAGATGCAGCTGGCGCACCTACAGCGGTGCCTCCTGAAGCTGCAGCCGCCTGAGCACCACCAGCACCCGGGCTACTCACAGTCCCGGAAGTGACTTTAGTGGCTGAGGTGCCTTTACGTGCACCGCTGATATAGTTCACCTGGAAAACACGTGTCTGTATCATTTGCGGCTCAACAAAAATCTGCTTGCCGTTCATTTTGTACTCGTAGCCATACAAGTCACGCAGGGCATTCAGCGCTTCGAACAGTGTCACATCGCGAAGATTGATCGAGATATCACCTTTCAGCTCAGGACTCAGTGCGATGCTGTAAGGGCTGCCAGACACGATACCCATCAGTACCTGCGACGCCGGCGCTTTGTTGACTACCAGGTCGAATCTTGGCTCCACACGTTTGGCCAGTGCTTTAGGTGGCTCGATTTTGAGAGGCTCGAACAATTCATCGGTCACCTCTTTAGGTAGCGGTGCTACCTGCCCCTTTGCCTGGGCTGCAGATTTGCTCAGCTCACTCTGAATTTTAGGGTTGATGGACGCATTGCTGGGCGCGAACGGGTTGCTGTTGCAGCCCGCCAGCCCGGCACCGATAATCACCACACCCAAGGTATTCACAAAAGTTTTCATAGCAGTCTCTCAATATGTTTTATCCCGGCTGTTGAACATCTCAACATCTGGATACTTATTACTTTATTTCTTTGCCTTTTTTGGCTTTCTGGCTGTTTTAGCCTTTGTTTTTACCGGCGGTTCAGTGGGTACGATATAACTGGTCAAACCCAATCCAATCACTTTTTTCTCGCCAGCTTTACTGACAAACACTGCCTGCTGGTTTTTTACTGAAGTCAGCTTGAACCCGCTGTAACTCTCACCTAGTTGCACCATCTGGCCATTGACTACAGCGAATCCGCTTTTGCCGTTGTTTTGTACAGCGCTCAGCTCCCATGGCTTTTCTGCCTGCGTTTCTGCATTCGGCAAATATTCCATTACCGCAGGCGGCGGCTTGGTAGGATCTACCACCTCTGCATTAGCAACGCCCTGCATAAGCAATAACATCCACACTACTTTTACAAATACGCGCATGCTAAATCCCCAACCATGCATTCTCGCCACTCAGGGTATATACCTGAACGGTCAATTCACTTTCCGGATAGTCGGCCTTCAATTCAGCGTTCTCCCAGGCCACGCGCTGGCCGATCGCTTTCAAAGACTGCGCATAAGACATCAGTGAAAAATATTTACCTTTCAGCCTGACTTTCACCGCATGCTGGTAAACGTGTGGTACGTTTTTCCAGATATCCTCAGCCGCCGCATCTTGCGTATTATTGCCGGCAGGTGCCTTTTGTTCCTGAACAAGTTTTCTTTGCTTCTCGATAAAATCAGCCACAGGCAGGGATTGCATTTCAAGCACTTGCACATCGGTATGTTTTTGCAACAACTTCTTCAACAACAGCACCATCTCCTGAGGCGGCACCATATATGACGAAATCCTGACCAAGTCGGATGACTGGTTGGCGATTTTGGTATTCACTGCATTTATCTCGCGCTGGATCGCGTTGCTTTCCGGCTTGGGTGCAGCCTGACTGGCGATGGTGGTCATTTGCTCGGTCAGTGTCGCCGTATCATTTTGGATCTTAGTAATCTCTTGCTGGGTACTGGCTAACGCTGCACGTTGCGGTTCCAGCAAAAAAGTATCCATCAGGCCGACCACGGCAAACAGGCCGGCGCCAAAGATCATCCAGCGCTCGCGCTTTGAAAGCGCCAGCCATTTACTATTCAGTGTATTTAACTGTTCGAATCGCATCAGGCGTTTCCTATGGCTGTTTCACTGGGGGTTCTACAGGGGGTTTCACCTGAGGCTGCCCGGACTGATTAACGAAGTCATCCCAGCTCATAGCACTCACCGGCTTGGTTTTATCCTTGAGCTCCTGGCCTTTTACCTCAAAAGCATAGACGGTCAGCTTGATGTTCTCAGTCACAGTAGTTGGCGCTGTGACTGCAGCAGGGCTGGGTGACGAAGTGACAGTCGTGCTGGTAGTAGCAGATGTACCCTTGCCTGCAGGCGCGGGCACTGCTACCGGGGCTGGCGCTGGGCTAACAGCAGATGTACTGGCGGTAGTGGTGGTTGTCACCTGTTTTTGCAACTCAACCTGCTTGAACTGCAAACCGGAAAACTGGGTGCCTTCAAACACTTTTTGTGCGGACAAGAGATCAAGGTACAAAGGAATATCTTCCGTTTGCAAGGCCTGGCCAGAGAGTGAGACATTCAGTGCTGCAGGCTCAATCCTGAAACCGGTCAACCACACGCCGGATTGCTGCTGCGAGGCCAAACCACGCATGTAATCAATCAGGTGATAGGCACTCTCGGAGATGGATTGCTGGAAAATCGCCAGCATCTGCGATTGCACCTCAAAGCGGTTATTCAGGCTTTTAAGCTCGGCTTCCAGCTTGCTGTTATCTACCGGCACAGCTTTCCTGGCAAACTCCTCAACCTTTTTTTGCATGCTTTCATACTTGGTCACATTCTGGCTGCGCTGAGCCAGCAACTGAGCGTTTTCAGATTCGATACCGGTGTAAAAATACACCATGACAATCGCAGCCAGGGCATAGATCGCGGCTACGAAAGATAGCGTGAACCAGTCTTTAGACTTGACCAGTCCGCTTTCAAACAGGTTGACTTGCTGACTCACGCGGCAGCCTCCTGGCGCAGGGCTGCACCGAGAGCCGGCAGCAACATCGCCTGTTTCTCCAGGCTGGCAAAGTCCTGGTTAGGGGGCAGATCTACAATATCTTCCAGATTGAATACATTGACCGGCACATACAGGCTGGTGCTCAGTCCGCTGACCAGGTAATCACGGTTGGCGACCGGCGCGACCACCAGACGATTGAGACTCAGGTATGGAAACTGGCGGTCAAAGCTATCCAGTGAGCGCTGCAATTCCAGTACCAGCTTGTCGAAATTGCCCTGGTACAACTCGCCCCTGTCATTCAGGAAATCCCTGTCCAGCTCGATCAGGCGTGCATGATACAACTCGCCTTTGGCAGTGAATGTCAGCAGGCAACCTCTGGGCAGCATGGTCAGCATGACCAGTGCGCGGCCTTCGGTCTCCAGCAATTGGGCGATGTTACGCTGCACCAGCGCATGCACATCGATGGTTTTCAGGTTGAAACCGGCTTCGACGATCTGGTTACCGATCTGGGTAACAATGGCTTTCTTGGCGCATATCGCCAGCATGGCCTGCTGACGGTTAGAATATGAAGGGTCTACGGGTACATCCACACCATCGACAACAGCCTGCTCTACAGAATAATCCAGCAGATCCTTCACCTTCCAGCGCAGTGCCTGCTTGATCTCGGATTCAGGCATGGTCGGTTTTTCGATCTGCAATACATTGTATTGGTCAACATTCAGCATCACATTACACGGCATGGCCTTCAGGTCATTTTTGGTCACAAAATGACGTAATGTGGACGCAGCCTGTAACGGCACCTGCTGAATGGCGGCAAGTGACACTGTTGGTTTAGCGCCATCCAGCCCGGGCGTAAGCGCCACGGTGCTCACATGCATATCAGTGAAGCTGACCCCCACTTGCTGCTTGTTCTTTTGTCGTTTAAACCAACTCATATACACCCATTTGCATGAATAGTTAAATTTTTATTTAAAATCAAGGCACAAGAAAGAACTTCTAAAGTTAATCATAAAACAATGCCATAGGATAAGCCACATATTTGGCAATCACAGTACAAGTCACGTAACTTAAATCTTCAACTGTGGTATTTGGTTACAAAAACTGTCAGTCACCATGGCTTTTTATTACAGATAGCAACTTTAGTGCCTGCCAGGCAACTTCAATCCGTTGATTAAAATAATAAAACCACCTGTTCAGGTGGTTTTATTAGAATCAGAAGTTTTCCCGCATGTAGATGATGGGGGCTTTGTAAAGGCCAAAAGAGGCGCGGCCCAATGGGTCCGCAGTTCCAAACCACGGGAGCGAGCCATCTAATGAGTTAATTTCAGCCGCACCAATACATACTTTTTCTGGCGGCAAAGGTGGAGCCGCTTTTGCGCTAAGATTAATCTCCAGATCGACGCTCCCAGTATTTGGTGTATTACCCGACACTCTGGGCGCACTTAAACGCATTTTAAGCACACCATCATTCATGGGCGTCGCGACACTCAATTCTGTTTCGCACGCATTCAAATTGCCCCTATAGGTTTTCATCACAAATGTTTGCAAAGGGATATCAGTGCAACGATCACCTAAACTTCTGACATAGGCGCTACCATTCCAGAACTGCGCTTCAATAGGAACTGACAACGGCAGCAACTCTGAACCATGTGCAGGTGGAATCGCGAGGCGTCCATATCTAAATGGAACCCCTGGTGTTGTTGTAATTGTAGTTGCGAGTTCTGAAGTAACTCCATCGTCATCAACTGGCTTAGTAGATACAACGACATTTTGTGGGGCTGTATTTGAAGATGGACGGGATAGTTGGAGCTTTGCACTAAGACTTGCAACACCCTTATCCCATATGGCTGGCAGTGCAGCATTATCACTCTTAGCAAAACTGGGCGTAGATGGACTAGCACTCAATGCGGCTCCATTAGGAGCGTCTGAAGAAAAATGGTATGCATCAAAACTGTTTACATTCAGCTTCGCATAATTATTGACGCTTCCGGAAACATATTCACCGGTGTAGTTTTGAGTTGTTGCATTAGAGAAATTTTGTGCGGTGATCTTAAAAGGAACTATGAAACTTGGTATCACAGCTGTATGTTGTCCATAATAAACAAAACTCTCGCAAGCAAAGTGATCAGCAGTTCCTGGAGTTTCAACAAAGTGATCAGGTATAAATCTGCCGAAATAATCGCTTTCGGTCAAATTACCAATTTTGCATCCATATTTTTTGGGAATCACGCCTCCACCATCCGTATTGAATGCATTGGTATTATCACAATCTCCATTAGCATCTACTTTGGTGAAATCATCATCGTAAACTTGTTGCATTTTAAATTTGAAGTAACCCACTTCACTGTATTTAAAACCATTTTCAGAACTTACACCTGACGTCGCAGCTGGAAAGCTTCCAGTAAGAATGCCAGTACGGGGCGCATTCGGATGAGCTGAAAGGGGCTGATTATTATTTTCATAAGTAAATTTTGGCGTTCCGCTATACCCGGCTTCACCTGTCGAAACGGTTAGATTGAAAGGATTAAAACCGGCTTTAAATACTGGAGTTGCAATGGCCGAAGGTGTATTAATAGAAGCTGTTTGCACGGCTTGCATTTTTGGCTGAGTTAAAACTGAATTAACAGTAAATGAAACTGGTCGTACAGAAAAATTATCTGTAGAACACCCTGCTTTATTTAAATTAGTGTCTGTGACTCTACATCTTAAATTTGGATAGGCTCGGGGTATATCTGTACCAACAAATGAAACGGTTTTTTTACCTGCATCTGTTGATGCAAATGAAATTGTCTTGCTGGCTACAGCTGTAAGACAACTTTTGGTATCATCACTAACCACCAGCTCAACCTTTACAGCATTTGTGTTCGAAGCATAACCAGTGGCTTTGGCACCTCCGGTTGCCAAAGCATACACATCCAGATCGAAGGCTCGACCAGCTAATTTGGTATAGATTGGGTTTCTCGTATTTGCTGCATAGTTAATTCCACTTTCCATACACTCAAACGTGTTCAGACATGGCGTGTTTGTGAAAGTAAAACTGCAACTTTGTGTATTTGTAGCACTGTTCCAGCATTTGACTCCGCTCAAGGGTGCTTTGGTTAGTCCACTTGCGCCAAGCGTATACGTGGCTGCCGAGCTGCCGGTTAATGAAACAATATCAATAGGGGCTTCCCCGCCGACCCTAAAGTTAGCATCAGGTGTAGCTGTCACTGTTGGCGAGGATGGGGAGACGGTCAGGCTACCTTCCAAAAGTCCAGTAGAGACAAGCTGATTACTTGGGCATGGAACTGTAGATGACAAACATGCCAACACTTGTATGTCAACAGGACAAAGTGTGGCGGTGCCTGGATGACGAATTTCAAGATGGTCATAGTTTGGCACAAATGTTGAGCCGATGACAAAGTCATAACTAAATGTATAGATGCCCGGTGCGGTAAAGTCATACTCAATTGCAACACCTGTATCCTGATAGGTAGTTGTGACTGAGTCGCTTAAAGAAGCCGTTTTGCCAATGGCGCATGCGTTACTGCTCGAACTGCTCCAGAATGTATTCCAGAATCCTACACAGTAATGATCAAACTTATCATTACGCTCTCGAAAAGACTCAACTATATCAAGGTTAGCTGGTAGTGAATTGCTGGAAGGACAGTTTCCTGAGACTAGAGGATAAGTACCGACCACCTGCTTACCGTTAGTATCCACATAACGGACTCCACAACCATTATCGCTGCCTCCAAGATAGGTATCAATCGCATGATAATAACGAACTGGGTTATCGCTGCTGACAGGAAAACCTAAGGGCACTACCAACGTGACTTCTGCGGTTACATAATCCAGCGGATAAGTATATTTCCAGTTTATCGTCAGAGAAGGCCCTGCAACCAAAGTGCTATATTGTGGAGTACCAGCCTTGTAGGTCGTGCTTTGAACAACACCTTGCGACAAAGTAGCGGGAGTTGGAGTGGTTAAACTTGTATTTGTGTAGTCGCTAGAGACTGTGTAAGCAAAATGGCGAGCACCATAAATAATCTTATTCGCCCGCAGGTAGATACCGTTATCTAGGTTATTTCTTCCATTAGTAGATGTTGGTAATGAGTTTTGCTCATATAACTGGCCTTTAACGTCTCCATTGGTATTTGGCTTCACAATCTGCATTTGTGCGCCTTTATGGATGTATATCTTCAAACCATTGCTGGAATCAGAACCTCCATTCGAATTTAAAATTACATCATCTGGGGCAGCCGCTAACACACTATTACTGCAATATGCCAACAAAAATGCTATTAAAAAACGCGATGATTTTGTGACTAATTTGTACAAGATACTTCCTTAATCTAGTTGCATTCTTCACCAGGGGGATTGTTGTATCTGCATCTGCTTAGTTTGACTGTAATTCGACGCTCAATGTAATCTTGAGACCCTGCCACATTCACCGAAGCAGTGGCAACGATGTTGTAAATACGGATATCCTGTGTCGTACCTTTGTCTGTCCAATCTGTATAGTTACAATCGAGCACGATATTAAAACCATTGATAGTAAATGGCGACGGTACAACCGGACAAGTTGCCATGTTTGCGGGCGTTAACACCTGATATGCTGCCCACTCCGTCCCTGCCCTTGCCGCCAGATATGCTTGCGATCCTTGCACATCCTGGATAGCTCCCATGTTAGCAAGCACTGCCAGCCGCATGGCATACCCGACCAAAGTTGCCAATATGACCAGTAGAAATATTGCCATAGGCAACATAAAACCTTTTATACGATAAGCGAGGGATTTCATGGCGAATTCACCACATTGATCAGGTTGACCAATCTTGCCACCCCTCCATTTTTTGAAAGCTCCAGCTGGGCAGTCATCACGCCAGTATGTTGCATCACCCCTGCACTGTAGGTGAAACGGCAGCCTGTGACATCTCCTACTACCACATTGGCATTGGCTCCGTTAAAGTTGGCTGGGTGTGCTGAGGGAATCGCAATATTCCTCACCATCAATAAACGCCGGTTGGCAAGATCACATACATAAGCAACTGCGCCATTCACAATATAAAATCGGCTACCTGGGGAAGGCAATTTGAAAGGGGTTCCAGCATATTGCAATTGATTCAGATTGTTACCAATAGCAGAGATGCTGCGTATAGTATCTCCATCGTACGCATCAGCTCCTTCTATACCGAGATTGTAGATCACCAACTGATCGTTCGCGTCCACATTCACTGCATCTCCAAGTACCCGCAAGGTATTCGAGCCAAAATCATCTTGTTGATAGCGACCGCCAACCTTAATAGGCACAAATTCGACGTAATCACCATCCATTGATACCCATACACTATTGGGCAAGGCATTCCTGATATCACGCGACATGCGCCGCAATGGAACATCGGCACGGTCTGCAAGCTCGTAATAAGCTTCGGAATTGAGATAAGCCATGATCGAATTACGGATAAATGTCGAAGAAATACCACCCAAAATGGCAGTGACCGTAATGACAACGACCAACTCTATCAGCGTAAAACCGCTCAATGGTGCACCTGATTTTTTAAACTTTCGGCGCATAGCGAACCTTGAAACCTGTCAGCTTGATAGTGGTATTTGCTGGACCAATGACAGTTACCTCGATTTTTAGAACTGCATCGGCAGGTAATCCCGCAAAAGGCCCCGCGCCACCTGCTTGTGCAATAGCGACTGCAGCATTGTAAGCCGTCAAACCAGGGATAGAAACATTGCTTCCTATCCGGCAAATACTCGCACACCCGCCACCTGGCATGGTGAACCCGCCATAATCGGCTACATTATCGAAAGGATTTGTAGCATCGTAACGACTCTCTCCCGCAGGCGTAGGTCCGTTAACATTATTCTGGGAAGTCGTACAATTACCGTAGCCCACTGCGGTTGATGCATTTGGATCGTCGGGATCACAGAACGTGAAAGGCATTTGCTGGATTTCCTGCATCAGCGATTCGGCGATCGCAATCGCCTGCTTACGTACTAATGGGTCTGCAGAATGTCCGCTCATCCAGGCCAATGCCCCAACGACACCTGCAATTGCGGTCGTGACAATCACGATAAAAACAACCAATTCCACCAACGAGAATCCGCGACTGTAATTTCGAGAGTGGATAAATGCTGATTTTTGGTTATTTCTTATCATATATAGCCGTAACAAGCTGACTAAGCATTAGGTCAGCGGATATAACCCGTATTAGCCTCAATATTTATAGCAACTTCTTGAGTTGCATTTTTCCTGTTTATTACCGTATATGTGGCCGACACATTGGGTGAAGCCTGTCCTGAAGCTTCAAACCCCAAAGTGTTAGGAGGAGGCGTAACCCTAACATTTTTGGAAAATGTCATCACGTATCCCGCCCCGGTTTCAGGATTAACAACTGCCAGCGTTGAAGGACAATTGGGGTCTGCTGTAAAACATAATTTAACCGTATTGGGCTGTGCCACATTATCTGTAATGACAAAAACTGATCGTCGTTGGGCGATTGCAGTCTTTTGCGCATAGCGCAAGGTAGAAGAAAGCAAACCCGCGTCACCGCGGGTTTCGAAAACGTCACTGCTTGCAAATCTGGGCGCCGCTACTGCCACCATCACGCCCATTATGGCAATTACAACAACCAGCTCAACGAGCGTAAATCCTTTATAGTTCATGTCCTACAGTTTAACCACCACAATTTCCAGCAGTGACATCTGCAACGTTTACAATGCCACTCACAGGGTCGTAAACAATTTTACAAGTTGAAAATCCTGCAGCAGAAAATGTTGCGTAATCCGCTGTGGTATAACTTGTTGAATCTAATGTCTGCATGGCTCTACCTATTCCAGTATCACTTGCCGCTGGATAACCACTAGCATTTAAATTAACGGTAACGTTGTCCATTTGTGCCGTGAGATTACTGGCATTAGCCCCGGACGCCATCCATTGAGCTCGTGCCAAACTTGCTGCAGACCGCATCGAAGCAGCAAGCCCCTTCATTGAGGCAACGCGTGCATTTGATTGCACGTTAATAAATCTTGGCAATGCTGTTGCTGCCAAAATACCTAACACCGCAATTACAACAACCAACTCAACTAAAGTAAAACCCGCTTGTTTTTTCATTCCCAAGACTCCTAATCAAAAATTCCCTGCCTTTATTCTCACAGTGACAGGTTCAAACTGCGTTAATGTAGACCCAGCAATAACTGTGCCAGACAATTTTGGTCATAATTAAAAATTTTTAACTTAAATAGATTATCTCGTCAAACTTTTCTGACTTAAAACTTCTTTCGTCAGCCATTTTTTAGCATTACTGAGCTCATATCCCAAATCGGAAGAAAAACTCCTAAGGCCAAAACCAAAACCAAAGCACCCATAAACATAATCATGATGGGCTCAATCTGAGCTCCTAGGGTTTTAACGTCATATTCCACGTCAGCTTGATACATATCGGCAATTTCCTGCATCAACTCGTCCAGCGAGCCTGACTCTTCACCGATGGCGATCATCTGCAGTACCAAAGGGTTAAACACTCCGGTTTGCGTTGCAGTCCTTAAAATCGTCTCGCCGCGCTCGATGCCTGCAGACATGCTGAGGATTTTGATGGAAATATAGTCATTCTCTACCGTCTGCGATACCAGGCGCAAGGCGCCAAGAATCGGCAATCCGCTGCGAGTGGAAAGTGCGAAGCTACGCGCAAACCTGGCCATGGTGCCTTTAAATATAATCTTTCCGGCAATTGGAATGCGCATTTTTATACGATCCCAATTTGCTCTACCGGCCGTAGAGCTGATATACGATTTAAACATATAGCCTGCACCAACTACCATTGCAATCAGCACATACCAGTAGTGACGCATAAAACTGGAGAAAGCAATCAGGATTTTGGTGATGAACGGCAAGTCCGCATGCATGCTGGCGAATACTTTTTCAAACTGGGGGATCACCATGATGTTAATTACAATGATAGCGATCGCCATCGCCGTCATCACAAACATGGGATAACGCAATGCAGACTTGATCTGCCCGCGCATGAAGCGTTCGAATTCGATATGCTCTGCCAGCCTGAGGAAAATATTATCCAGGTTACCGGTAGTTTCACCGACACGTATCATGCTGATATAAAAGTTATCAAATACTTTCGGGTGTTCAGTCATCGCCATCGAAAGCTCACGCCCGGCATCCAGGCTTGTTTTTAACTGCCCGACGACCTGAGCCAGCTTAGCGTTGCCTACTGAACTCTGTATCCCAGTGAGTGCGCGCATAATCGGAATACCAGCCTTCAGCAAAGTAAACATCTGGCGGCTGAATAACATGACATCCAGGCTGCTGACCTTTTCTTCAAACAGGTTGAAAGCTACCGCTACTGCAGCTTTTTGCTTGATTTCAATCGGTGTGATTTTTGAAAGCATTAGGGCGCTGCCTAATGCGTCCAGATCCGAGGCTTCCTGTGTACCTGAAACCATCAGCCCATCTTCACTACGCCCTTTGTATTCAAATATCGGCATAGTTTTTATCCTTCAAACTGGTTATCTACACGCATAATTTCGTCCAGTGTGGTTTTACCCTGCAAAGCGAGCTGCAAGGACTGATCTCGCAAGGTTTGGCCTTTAAGCTTTTCGCGCGCTTTAGTAATAAAGATATTGGTATCTGACATGTTGGCTGCCAAAGCAAGGTCATTGGTCATCTCAAGCAACTCATATAAGCCGACCCGGCCCAGATAGCCTGTACGATTACAATGTTGACAGCCTTTACCATGCTTAAAAAAAGCGGGAATTTGTTCTGAAGGTAACACCTGACGTAACCAGACAGTTTCATTTTCAGTCGGGGCATGATCTACTGCACAATGCGGGCAAACCAATCGCACCAAACGTTGCGCCATCACTCCAATCAATGACATCGCCACCATAAAGCGCGGCACACCCATATCAATCAGACGCACCGGGGCTGTTGAAGCGTCATTGGTGTGTAATGTGGATAATACCAGGTGACCAGTCATGGAGGCGCGCAAACCGGTTTGGGCGGTTTCTTCATCCCGCATCTCGCCTACCAGCACGATATCCGGGTCCTGACGCAAAATGGCACGTAGCAGTTTGGGGAAATCCAGCTCGATCTTTTCACTGACCTGGGTCTGGATAATGCCTGGCAAGCGGTATTCAACCGGGTCCTCTACAGTAATCACCTTGGTTTCAGGTGTATTGAGTTCACTCAATGCAGAATAAAGTGTGGTTGTTTTACCGCTACCAGTCGGACCGGTAACCAGCACCATACCACTGGGCCGATTGATCATTTTACGGAAGCGTGCGAGTAACTCTGGTGGCATACCCAGTTTATCCAGTTGGAAATGCGAAGTGTTCTGGATCAGCAACCGCATCACTACGGTCTCGCCATATTGGGTAGGCATGGTGGAAATACGCATATCCACCGCGCGGCCTTTGACGGTAAATCCGAAACGGCCATCCTGTGGCAAACGTTTTTCGGAGATATCCAGGCCGGCCATGATCTTCAGGCGCATGATCAGGGCGGACACGATCTTGATATCCGCCTGGGTCTGGAAGTGCATCACGCCATCGATACGGAAGCGGATCAGCAACTTGTTCTCTTGCGGTTCGATATGGACGTCAGACGCACGTACCTGAACAGCATCTTCAAAAATAGTCTGTAGCAGTTTCACTACCGGCGCATCATCGATACCCAGGTCTACACCCATCAGGCTGGCGAGATCGACATTGCTGGCTGCCAGGTCTTCCTGCAGCTCTTGCGCCAATGACGAGATCTGTTCGGTTTGCCGGTATGAACGGTCTATCGTCTGCATCAGCAGACTTTCCTGCACGACTACGATATCGATGTCGCGTTTGAGCAGCCTGACCAGTTCGTCATAAGCATAAACATCGGATGGATCGACCATCGCTATCAGGAAACTGTTCGGGCGCTCTTCCAGCAGGATCGCGCGGAACCTGCGTGATTGTACTTCCGGCAGTTTCTGGACCTGTTTGGCATCCAGCTCGTACTGACCAAGATCAAGGAAAGGGATATTCAGCTGGTGCGCGACCGCCTCAGCGATCTGCCGTTCGTTGGCAAAGCCTTTGTCGGCAATGACACGGCCCAGACGACGTCCGGTCTTGCGCTGTTCTTCGAGCGCTTGATCCAGTTCTTCCTGGGTCATGAAATTCTGTCTGACCAGAATCTCACCTAATCTGATTTTTTCGGGACGTGCCATGGCGTTTTAATTATTTAATAGATACTTTTCGTTCTATCATATCACCAACATTCTAATCCGACGTTTTTAAACAAACCGCAAAAAATGTTTCATATCGTGCTTTTTGAACCAGAAATCCCCCCGAATACGGGAAATATCATACGTTTATGTGCCAACGCCGGGGCAAAACTGCATCTGGTGAAGCCGTTGGGCTTTGAGTTATCCGATAAACATCTCAAACGTGCCGGACTCGACTACCATGAGTACGCGGAACTAACCGTATATGAGGACTGGGCAGATTGCACAGATGCATTGCAAGGCAAACGCCTGTTTGCAATGACTACTAAAGGCAGCACGCGCCATACCGACTTGCACTTTCAGGACGACGATGTATTCGTTTTCGGCCCTGAATCACGTGGGCTGCCGGAAGATATCCGTGCACAATTTGCACCTGAACACAGGGTCAGGCTGCCTATGCTGCCGCATAGCAGAAGCTTGAACTTGTCTAATTCGGCAGCCATCCTGCTTTATGAAGCATGGCGCCAAGCCGGTTTTCCAGGCGGCGCTTGAATAAGCGGCATCTGGAAAAAGAATAAAAAAAGCCCCGATTAAGGGGTAAATCGGGGCAACAGGCCTCATCGTAAAGGCTTCCGCTCAGGGAGGAAAGAAGCGGAAAGATGATTCATCATCATCGTACTGGTATGAGTACACACTGTTAAGAAAGTTCAACACAATTTATTTATGCTCATGAATATAGCTTTCGGCTCATAGTCTTATCGGCTGAAATGCAGCAGCATGCGATAATAATGCCATGCAATCTGAAATCAATTTATTACAGGGCCTGAACGACAAACAACTGCAAGCGGTGACCCTGCCGCATGTCTCTGCGCTCATCCTGGCAGGTGCAGGCAGTGGCAAGACGCGGGTGCTGACTACCCGCATCGCCTGGCTGATCCAGACTGGCCAGACTTCACCGATGGGCATCATGGCGGTGACCTTTACCAATAAGGCCGCCAAAGAGATGCTGACACGATTAACCAGCATGCTGCCCATCAATACGCGAGGCATGTGGGCAGGCACCTTTCACGGCTTGTGCAATCGCATGTTGCGCGCCCATTACCGGGAAGCCGGCTTGCCGAGCACGTTCCAGATCCTGGATACCGCCGACCAGCTCTCCGCCATCAAACGCGTGATGAAAGTCATGAATGTGGATGACGAAAAGTATCCTCCCAAGCAAGTGATGGGCTACATCAACGGGTGCAAGGAAGAAGGTTTACGGGCAGATGCAGTAGAAGCCTATGACGGCCACAGCCAGAAGCTGCGCGAGATCTATGCCGCCTATGACCAGCAATGCAACCGCGAAGGCGTCGCCGATTTTGCCGAGCTGCTGTTGCGTTGCTATGAGTTATTGCAACGCGAGCCGCACATACGCGCGCATTACCAGCAGCGCTTTCAATATATCCTGGTGGACGAATTCCAGGATACCAACCGCTTGCAGTATTTATGGCTGAAACTGCTGGGTGGCGCGCATAACAGTATCTTTGCCGTGGGTGACGATGACCAGAGCATTTACGCCTTCCGCGGCGCGCGTGTCGGCAATATGGCGGATTTCCAGCGTGATTTCCAAGTCGAGAACATCGTCAAGCTGGAAGAGAACTACCGTTCTCATAGCAATATCCTTGATGCCGCAAATGCCATCATCAGCAATAACAATAACCGTCTTGGCAAGAACTTGTGGACCTCTGCCGGGAAAGGCGAGCCACTCCGCATTTATGAAGCCTACAACGATACCGATGAATCCCAATTCATCGTCGATGAAGTGAATATGCTGCAAAACGAAGGTGTGAGCTTGGGTGATATCGCCCTGTTATACCGTAGCAATGCCCAGTCACGCATACTGGAACACTCCCTGTTTTCGGCCAATATCCCTTACCGCGTTTATGGCGGCTTGCGCTTCTTTGAACGCGCAGAGGTCAAGCATGCGCTGGCCTATCTGCGGCTGATCGCCAATGCCAATGACGACACCGCCTTGTTACGTATCATCAACTTTCCGCCTCGCGGCATTGGTGCCCGCAGCCTGGAGCAATTGCAGGAAGCCGCACGCCAGAACGAATGCAGCTTATGGCAGGCAGCGACCAACAAAGTCGGGGAAGGCAAGCTGGGTAGCAAAGGGCTGGACGGTTTTGTTGCCCTGATACGCCATATGATAGACCAGACCTATGGCATCACCCTGGGCGAAATGGCAGAAATGGTCACCACCCTGAGTGGCTTGATGGCCCACTATGAAAACGACAAGGAAGGCGAAGACCGGGTAGAAAACCTGCAGGAACTGGTCACTGCCGCCGTCGCTTTCAGCAAACAGGACCTGGGTAATCACCATAATATGGAAGAAGATGCCGACCTGCTGACCCAGTTCCTTAACCATGCCAGCCTGGAAGCCGGTGACCATCAGGCGGATGTCGGTCATGAAGCCCTGCAACTGATGACAGTGCATGCCGCCAAAGGACTGGAGTTCCACAGCGTCTTTATCTGCGGTGTGGAAGAAGGTTTGTTTCCGCACGAACAGTCTGCGTATGAAAATGGCGGCCTGGAAGAAGAACGCCGCCTGATGTATGTCGCGGTCACCCGTGCCCGCCAGCGTTTATATTTAAGTCATGCGCAAAGCCGCATGTTGCATGGACAGGTACGCTATGGCATCGCTTCGCGCTTTATCGACGAGATTCCCGAGGGACTGACTAAACGGCTTAACAGCAAGCCTGCTGCCAAATCATATGCCACAGGCGGGCAATATACACCGGCAAAAAGCACGCAGGCGACTTACCCGTTTAAAATCGGCCAGGGTGTGCGTCACGGCAAATTTGGCGAAGGTGTGATCGTCAGCTACGAAGGAAATGCCAGCGACCTTGCCGTGAAGGTGAATTTTGGAAGCGCAGGATTAAAAACGCTGATGCTGGAATATGCCAAGCTGGAAAAAATTTAAGTTTTATAAATGACAGTAAATAAAAACGCCTGCTCAATGCAGGCGTTTTTCATGGTCGCGCAGCGCAAACTTAGGCGTGCACTACTGGCGCAGCCCTGAATACATCTTTGTAGCTGATGTACTGGAATGCAAACATCAAGGCATTGATGACCAGCAAGGCAGAAAATACCAGTAATGGCATCAGCAGTTCCGCCAGCATTGGGATAAGAGCGCCAAGGATCCCGATCACCAGGCCCAGTCCCAGCATCACCAGCAGCATGCCCAGTGTCATCACCAGCCAGGATACGCCCATAGGAATGGTGTATTGCAGCATGCCGGCAATACTGGATTTGATGGCTTTGGGTAGCGCATAGCCGTTTAAGGCGATCAGCATGGGCGAGAACCAGGTAGCGATAAATAAGGGCAGCAGTAACAGCAGGACTTTCACGACGAATGACAGTGTGTTTTCCAGAAACTGCGTCATTTGCGATTCACTCATGCCGGCCTTGGTCGGTGCATGCGCAACCAGCGCAGCCAGTTCGCTACTCAGCAGGTAAGTTGCCAGCACCGCATAAATCAGGCAGCTGACGCCGAGCAGCACCAGGGTTTTGAAATGCGCCTGCAATTGTTGCCATACTGCACCTGGCACCATTTGGCCTTGCAGATCCACCTGCCGGTAAAGCATGACGACAAATGCCATGCATGCCGGCCAGATCACCACTGACAGCAAACCGAGGAAACCCAGTAGCGGTAAGGAAGGTAATACCATGAAGATCACGATATAGGCCAGTGACCACAGCATCCAGATATGCGGTTGCGTTTTAAACAAGGCCAGACTTTCACGCACCCAGCGCACGCCCTGTTGGGTTCCGGTTTCTGTCATGTTTCTCCCTTTTTTAATATTTTTAAATTAACACTTTACGATGCAGCAGCACGCGTTCGAAATGTGCCGGATCTTTGGCATGCGTCAGCTCACCTGCGACTGGAAAGTGAAAATCATACAGGCGGGATAACCAGAAACGCAAGGCGGCACGACGGAGCAATGCAGGCCAATGCGTTTTTTCAGCCGGCGTGAACGCCCGTACCGACTGGTAGGCATTCATAAATACGGCCAGTTTCTCATCGACGAATGCACCATTGGCATCTACGCACCATTCATTGACGGCAATCGCTACATCATAGGCCAGCACATCGTGGCACGCATAGTAGAAGTCGATAAAACCACCCAGGTTGTCACCGTCGAACAGCACATTATCGCGGAACAAATCCCCATGGATCACGCCATGCGGCAAATCAGATAGATCCAGGCTGTGCTGGAACTCCAGCTCTTCTTTCAGCAAGTGCTGCTGCACCGGTGCCAGCCTCGGCATCACCTGCTGCGCCGTCATCGCACGCCAGCCCTGCCCGCGCTGGTTGTGCGACTGGCCATTGAAATCCAGCCCGGCAAAATGCATGCGAGCCAGTGTCAGTGCCACTGCTTCAATCTGCGCCAGGTTAGGGTTGCTGACATCAGTGCCTTTCAGGCAACTGACCATCAATGCAGGCTTGCCATGTATACGGTGCAGCGCTACGCCATTGGTGTCTGTGATGGGCCGCGGGCACAACACGCCGTGCCGTGACAGGTGAGCAAGCAGATGTACGAAATAAGGCAACTCGTCGAAGTCATTCTTTTCGAACACCGTCAGCACAAATCGCGCCTGGCTGGTTTCAACAAAATAATTGGTATTGGTGATACCGGCAGCGATGCCACGCAAAGTCTGCAATTCGCCAACGTTAAACGGCGCCAGCCACTGGCGCACCTCTTCCAAACTCAGGGTGGTAAAAACAGACATGTGATTTACAGGCCCGCCCGTTTCGGGCAGACCTCAAAGATTAGAATTAGAATCGGAACAATGTCCACTTAGGTACAGATAGCGGGCGGGTCGGGCCATCATTCACCCAGTCCCCGTCACGGTCTTCACGGTGCAGGTAATATGGCTTGCCGCTGGGAGGGGTCACTTTAATCATATAGACGTTGCCATTGATGCTGTATTCCTCCACCTGATTTTCGCCATCCTTGCGTTTGTTGATGGTCGGTTTGTCTATCGGCTGGCCCTCAATGATCTTGGGAGGGGAAGGGACTTCCTCCAGTAACTCTGCATCGCCTGGCGCTGCTGCCCAAGCCGGTATCGCAAAACCGGCAGCAACCACTACAGCCAGTAAGAAACGGGGAAAATCACGCATGAAAGGCTCCTTAATCAGTGATTGCTATTCTAGCAAAAAGCCGCCTCTAGGCGACAACTGCAACCACAATAACCGCGAATATAAATAGTCAGATGCGTTAAATACACAGATGCTGCACATATACACCATCATTCCAGTATCGAATGCAGATTCCAACCCTACAGATAAAGCTGCATCTTGCGTTCGGCCGGTGTCAGTTCAAAGCCGGTGGTTTCGTAATGCTTGAAGATGGCATCGACGATTTTCTGCGGCTCATCAATGATCTGCATCAGGTCCATATCAGCGGGAGAAGCCATACCTTCCGCCACCAGCGTATCACGTAACCAGTCGACCAGCCCTGCCCAATACTGGCTTCCCACCAGTATGATAGGCAGTTTGCGGGTTTTGCCGGTCTGCACCAGCGTGATCGCTTCCATCAGTTCATCCAGCGTGCCGAAGCCGCCAGGCATCACTACAAACGCACTGGCGTATTTCACGAACATCACTTTGCGCATGAAAAAATACTTGAAACTGATACCGATATCCTGGTACGGATTACCATGCTGCTCGAACGGCAATTTGATATTGAGGCCTACGCTGGCACCACGCCCTGGGAAAGCCCCTTTGTTGGCTGCTTCCATAATGCCGGGACCGCCGCCGGACAGGACGCTGAAACCGGAATCCGACAACAGCCGTGCGATCTCTTCGGTTAGCAGGTAATAAGGATGGTCCGGTTTGGTACGTGCGCTGCCAAAAATAGACACGGCAGGCATGATAGCTTTCAGGTTTTCGGTAGCGCCGACAAACTCGGCCATGATCTCAAACGCGCGCCAGGATTCCTGGGTCACATCATCGCCGTCAAGTAATTCCGGCTCCACCATACTTGGCAGCTTTTGGCTGGTCATACATCTGTCCTTCTGGTTTTAAAACAAACAAGTCACAAACAAAATTAGTGTACATGAAGTCGCTTTGAATTGCGTAAAATACACTATTGAATTGATTTTTTAGCTTCACCCTTTTAATTTAGCTCCGTTCAATCATTTGCATCAGCCGCTTGAGTCGGACTGTCAAATTCTTAAGAGAATACAATAATGAAAACCCTACTTTTGGTAGATGGCTCCAGTTATCTTTATCGCGCTTTTCATGCCATGCCGGATCTGCGCAATTCAGCCAATGAGCCGGTAGGCGCTATCCAAGGCGTATTGAACATGCTGCGCCGCCTGCATAAAGACTACCCGTCTGATTACAGTGCCTGTGTGTTCGATGCCAAAGGCAAAACATTCCGCGATGATTTGTATCCGGAATATAAAGCCAACCGGGTCAGCATGCCGGATGACTTGCGCGTACAGATCGAGCCTTTGTACGAAACCATACGCGCCATGGGCTGGCCGCTGATTATTGAAGACGGCGTAGAAGCAGATGATGTCATCGGCGCCCTGGCCAAGCAGGCGGAAAAAGAAGGCATCAGAACGATTATCTCCACCGGTGACAAAGACATCACCCAGCTGGTGAATGAGCATATCACCGTGGTCAACACCATGCGCGACGCCTTCCGCAAAACGGATGATGTGCTGGATATCGCAGGCGTGGAAAACAAATTCGGAATTCCACCGAACAAGATCATTGATTACCTGATCCTGGTGGGTGACACCTCAGACAATGTGCCCGGCGTGGAAAAAGTCGGACCGAAGACGGCAGTGAAATGGCTGACAGAATATGGCTCACTCGACAATATTGTCGCCAATGCTGACAACATCAAAGGCGTGGTCGGTGACAACCTGCGCAAAGCCCTGCCCTGGCTGCCGACGGCGCGCGAGTTGATTACCATACGCTGTGATATAGGCGTTTGCGAACATTTTGATGACTTGATTCAGCAAGCGCCGGACAAGGAAAAGCTGCTTGCCCTGTTCGATCATTTTGAATTCCGCACCTGGAAGCGCGAGCTGGACAAAATGTCTGATGGTGACACTTCCGCTGAGGCTTCTGGATCACCGGCTGCCACCACTTCTGCTGGAACGTCATCTGTTCTGCCTTCTGCAAAAGCCAAACCGGATTACATCGCTGACACCCGCCGCCAATACCAGGCGATCTTTACAGAAGCCGAGCTGGATAACTGGTTAGTACGCTTGCAGCAATCGGAACTGATGTGCTTTGATACCGAAACCACCTCGCTGGACCCGCTGCAAGCGAGGATAGTCGGCGTGTCATTCAGCGTCACGCCTGGTGAAGCCGCTTATATCCCGCTGACGCATGATTACTTTGATGCACCAGCACAGTTGGGCCTGGATGCCACGTTGCAAAAACTGCAACCCATCCTGGAAAACCCGGCGATAAAAAAAGTCGGGCAGAACCTCAAGTACGATATGCATGTGCTGGAAAATCATGGCATCCGCCTGCAAGGCATCACCCATGACACCCTGCTGGAATCGTATGTGTTCGAGAGCCACAAAGGCCATGGTATGGATGAACTGAGCGAGCGCCATCTCGGCATCACGCCTATCCCGTTCGAAGCGGTGGCAGGCAAAGGTGCCAAACAGGTCAGCTTCAACCAGGTCACCGTCGAACAGGCTACCGAATACTCGGCAGAAGATGCGGATATCACGCTGCAATTACATAAAGCGCTTTATCCGCAGGTGGCAGAATCCTCAAAACTGGACTTCATCTACCAGCAGATAGAAATGCCCAGCATGCAGGCCTTGCAGCGTATGGAACGTCATGGCGTGTTTATCGATAGCCATATGCTGAACCGCCAGAGCAATGAAATCGGCTTACGCCTGATGGAACTGGAAAAACAGGCTTATGAACTGGCCGGCCAACCATTCAACCTCGGCAGCCCCAAACAATTACAGGAGATACTGTTTGGTAAGCTGGGCATCAAGCCCCTGAAGAAAACCCCTTCCGGCGTGCCATCGACCGATGAAGATGTACTGCAGGAACTGGCGCTGGATTACCCCTTGCCTAAGTTGCTGCTGGAATACCGCGGCCTGGCAAAACTGAAATCGACCTATACCGACAAACTGCCGAAAATGATCAACCCGGTGACTGGGCGGGTGCATACCAACTATAACCAGGCCGTGGCTATCACCGGACGCCTGGCAAGTAGCGATCCTAATTTGCAGAATATTCCTGTGCGTACTGCCGAAGGCCGCCGCATCCGCGAAGCCTTTATTGCACCATCGGGCAGCCATATCGTATCAGCAGATTATTCACAGATCGAGTTACGCATCATGGCGCATCTCTCGCAGGATGCCGGCATGCTGAGCGCCTTTGCCAACAATGAGGATATTCACCGCGCCACCGCGGCGGAGATTTTTGGCGTAGACAAACAGGCGGTGGATAACGAACAGCGCCGCTATGCCAAAGTAATCAATTTCGGCCTCATTTATGGCATGAGCGCATTTGGCCTCGCGCAAAACCTGAATATCGAACGCAGCGCTGCGCAAAGCTATATCGAACGCTATTTTGCGCGCTACCCCGGTGTGCGCCAGTATATGAGCGAAACACGCGAGCTTGCCAAACAACAAGGCTATGTAGAAACCATTTTCGGCCGCAGATTATGGGTGCCTGAAATCAACAGTCCTAACGGTAACCGACGTGCAGGCGCTGAACGTGCCGCGATCAACGCGCCCATGCAAGGCACCGCGGCCGACCTGATCAAACTGGCCATGATTGCCGTGAATAAATGGCTGGCGGACGAAAAACTGCAAACCAAGCTGATTATGCAGGTGCATGATGAACTGGTACTGGAAGTGCCTGATGCCGAACTCGAACTTGTCAAACAGCAATTACCGCTGCTGATGCAAAGTGTTGCCACTCTGGATGTACCGTTGCTGGCCGAGGTTGGTGTCGGTAGTAACTGGGAAAGTGCACATTAGGTTTTGCATATGTTAAGGTAATGCTTCATTCAACTAAAAAAGGGGCGTATCACATGAAATCATCTCTCGTTATAGGCATTATCCTGATTGCACTGGGCACAGCCGGCCTGTTCTACAAAGGTTTCAGCTATGAAAGCAAAGAGACTGTAGCCAAAATCGGTTCGCTCGAAGCCAGCGCAGATGTCACTAAAGACGTTGAAATCCCGCAAGCGTTAAGCATCATCCTGATCGTGGCCGGTGCAGCGATCGTTTTGGTAGGTTTGAAAAAGTAATTCAGTTTCAAAAAGTAGTTTAAGGGAATCGTTTTAAAAGTAATTGTTAATCTGTAGGAGCAAGAAAAACCTTATCAGTCTTTTCTGACAGGTTTTTCCTACACTTTCCGACAGATTCAGAAATGAGCGCATATTAAGATGGCGACACGTTTGATAACAACAATGAGGGAACGGTTATGATTTGGACTATTGTGGTAGGTATCATTGCGGGTTGGTTAGCTGGCCTGATCATGAAAGGCGACGGCTATGGCCTGATCTGGGATCTGATCCTGGGTATCGCAGGTGCGGTTGTCGGTAGCTGGCTGTTTGGCTTGCTGGGTTTGAGCGCAAGCGGCGGTTTGATCGGTAGCATCATCGTTGCAACAATTGGTGCAATATTCCTGATATTCCTCTCGCGCGCATTGCGTAAAGCCTAACGTTACATCGTTAGCTTACATAGCGAGCAAGAATGGCGATGACTCAACAGTCATCGCCATTTGTTTTCTGGCTTTGGAAGTATGTGGACATCGATTGCCTTGATATAGAAAGATCATCCATAGCCAGTTGTATAATATTCCGCAATTAAACTCTCAAGCCTGGCCTAGCATGCAGTCCTTCGGAATATATATCATTGGTGACGAAATATTGTCCGGCAAACGCCAGGATGCGCACCTGAGCAAAGTCATCGCCCTGCTTTCCGCGCGTGGCTTACCTTTAAGCTGGGCTTACTTTATTGCGGATATTCCCGAGCAGATCACCAGCCACCTTAAGGCCAGTATGGCGCGTGGCGATGTGGTGTTCAGTTTTGGCGGCATAGGCGCCACGCCGGATGACCATACCCGGCAATGTGCCGCGGAGGCGGCAGGCGTTGCTATAGAGCGGCATGCCGGTGCAGTAGCGAATATAGAAGCTCAATACGGTGCAGGTGCTTATCCCAAACGGGTGCTGATGGCGGATTTCCCCAAAGGCTGCGAGCTGATCCCCAACCCGGTGAACCGCGTGGCAGGTTTCAGCATACATCAGCATTATTTTGTTCCCGGCTTTCCGGAAATGGCGCATCCCATGATCGAGTGGGTGCTGGATACCCATTACAGCCACCTGTTCCATACGCTGGACTACCTGGAACAGGCGATCGTAGTGACTGAAGCCGGCGAAAGTGACCTGATTGATTTGATGAACAGCATGCTTGCGCGCTACCCGATGCTGAAATTATTCAGCCTGCCACGTACCAACCAGCGCCGCACCACTGAAGTGGGAATGAAAGGCGAAACCAGTCTAGTCAAACAGGCCATGCTGGAGTTGAAAACCGGCGTGAGCGCTCTGGGTTATCCCTGGGCGGATGTGCAATAGTTGGATAGTCAATCAGCCATGAATTGCCGTCCGCAATGCGGTGCGTGTTGTATCGCTCCTTCTATCCACAGCCCTATCCCCGGAATGCCGCATGGCAAACCGGCAGGCATTCCCTGCGTACAACTGGATGAAGATTACCGCTGCAAACTATTTGGCAAGCCGGAACGTCCGGCATTTTGTGGCGGCCTGCAACCTAGCCTGGAAATGTGTGGCGCACCTGAGCAGCCGCGCACTTATGCCATCGCCTGGCTGGATGCGCTGGAATTCGCCACACAACCAGGCCCCTGATTGTTGGGGCTACAATCTGCGATAAGCCCAGCGCAGCATGCCCAGGCCGACCAGTATCATCGGCAGGCACAGCCATTGGCCCATGCTCAAACCTAGAGATAACAGGCCTAGGAAACTGTCCGGCTCACGCGTGAACTCGACCAGGAAACGGAAACTGCCGTATGCCAGCAAAAACATGGCAGACACTGCACCAATCGGGCGTTTCTTAGCGGCGAATAGCCATAAGATCAAAAACAGGGCGATGCCTTCCAGCGCAAACTCATATAGCTGTGAAGGATGTCGCGCCACCATATCCACTTGAGGGAAAACCATTCCCCAATCTGACCCGGTGGGCCTGCCCCATAGCTCTCCATTGATAAAGTTCCCCAGGCGGCCGGCGCCCAAACCTATCGGTACAAGTGGTGCAACAAAATCCATCAGTTGCAGCCAGATCACACCGCGTTTACGCGCGAATAATGCCATCGCTACCATCACGCCGATAAACCCCCCGTGGAAAGACATACCGCCCTGCCATAAGGCAAAAACCTCCAGCGGATGCTGCAAGAAATACAGTGGCTGGTAAAACAGCACATAGCCCAGGCGGCCACCAAGCACCACACCCAGCGCTATATAAAACAGCATATCGTCGGGGTCTTTATGCTGCCATGGAGAATTAGGATCAATCTTTTTCAGGCGCTTCACCTGATATTGCCCAAGCCAAAGACCACCAAAAAAGCCCACCAGGTACATCAGGCCATACCAGTGAATACCAAAACTGCCGATTTGCAACGCGATAGGATTAAATCCGGGATGGATGAACATACTTAAAAGAGGTTAGTTAGTAAAAGGTGCATTATACCCGCTGAATACGTTCAGTCATGCCGGGTAAACTGTATAGGCTTCATTTGCCAGACAGCCAGCGCACTGATGGCTGCCATTGTGGACATATAAAAACCTACCCAGGGCAAACCACCCTGCTGCACTAAAAACTGCGCAACCGCTGGCGCAAACGAAGCGCCAAGAATACCACCCAGCTGATAAGCCAAACCAGCGCCACTGTAACGCACAGCCACCGGAAATTGCTCGGGCAGGAAGGCGCCCATAGGCGCGAATGTCACGCCCATTAAAAATAGCGCTGAAAACAGGAACAATACGATCAACAGCAGATTCCCACTACCTAGCATGGGCGCTAGGGCGAAGCCTAATACCAGTGCCAGTAATTGGCCGATCATCAATACCGGGCGCCTGCCAACACGATCAGCCCACCAGGCAGCAAATGGTGTCGCCACTGCCATGCCAACCACTGCAATGCATAGCATGCCCAGGAATACGGGGCGTGAAATATGTAATGCCTGCGTGCCATAGCTCAAACAAAACACCGTTGCTGTGTAAAAGAGGTGATAGCACACGCCCATCGCCAGAGCGCCCAATATGATTGACCTGCCGTGTTGCAAGATCAGCGTTTTAAGTGGCCAGCGATGGATATGCTGTTCTGACTTGGCCTGCGCAAACGCTGGCGTTTCTGCCAGTTTGAACCTGACATACAGGCCCACCATCACCAGCGCAGCACTGATAATAAAGGGCACCCGCCACCCCCACGTGACAAACTGGACGTCGGTCAGGCCCAGGCTTAAACCCAGAAAAGTCAGCGTCGCCAGTAAAAAACCGATGGAAGGTCCTAACTGTGGAAACATGCCATACCAGCCACGTTTACCTTCCGGCGCATATTCGGTTGCCAGCAAAGCTGCACCAGCCCACTCACCGCCCAGCCCAAGCCCCTGAGCAAAGCGCAACACACACAGAAATATTGGCGCCCACATACCTAATGTGTCGTAACCGGGTAACAGCCCTATCAAGAAAGTAGAACCGCCCATCACCAGCAATGAGGCTGCCAATGTGGATTTACGCCCACTCCTGTCGCCAAAATGACCGAACAATAAAGCGCCTAAAGGGCGTGCGATAAATGCCAGGCCAAAGGTGAGCAAAGCATTCAGAGACTGTATCGCCGGAGCACTGGCAGGAAAAAACACCTCGCCAATCACCAGCGCTGCCGCCATGGCATAAATATAAAAATCATAAAATTCGATGGCAGTGCCTATAAAGCTGGCAAAGGCAATGCGTGACATGGACGGGCTATCAGTTTTTCTATTCATACTCGAATAATAATGCATAGTAAAACTCTAATCACATTGCAGTTTAATAGTGATGAAATTTCTAATTTAGAAAATTATTGAAGTAAAAATATTACCGCACTTTTAAATGTTATTTTTTGTTAAATAGACATTTAAAATTGATATACTAACCAACTCCACTAGCCACTAAATGGAGATGAATGATGTTTTTTAGAAAAATAGATAAGTCATCTAACTCATCTGGATTGATAGACACTTCTGATGAAAAAATCAGGAAAGCTTATTTCTCAGGAATCGCAATTGGTATTGCTATTGGCATAGGATTGCATGGTGCCATATCAGGCTTGCTACATTAGCAACATTCGAAATTACAGCCGTATGCGAAGAGCAGATGAATACAGCTACTCATAAATCTTTAAGTTTTTCAAAAGCTGCCTACAAAAAACCGGGTAGCGTTTTTCCGCTATCCCGGTTTTTACAGGCATTGAAAAATGAACAATTACTTTTTGTAATACTCTTCCTGTTTGACGCTTTCCGGTTTCCAGCCACCACCCAGTGCCTTGAATAAATCGACAGTGGCAATCAAGGTGTTTTGACGGCTTTGCACCATCGCTTGCGTAGCTTCGTTATGGTTACGTTGCGCATCCAGCACTTCCAGGTAGCTGGTGTAACCGGCCTGATAGCGGTTTTGCGCCACTGTCAGGATATTGGCAGTGGTTTTTTCCTTGGACTGCGCCAGTATTTCCTGTTCGCGATACTGGCTGGTATTCGATAGCGCATCGCTTACTTCTGTAAATGCAGTCTGCAAGGTGTTCTGGTAACTTGCCAGCGTTTGTTTCTGCTGCGCCGTGGCCTGCTCTTCACGCGCTTTCAGGCGGCCGCCGTTGAAGATAGGCAGGTTGATATCCAGGCCCAGCGACCAGACACGGGCCGGAGATTTCAGCAGGTTGTTCAGCGCTATACTTTCAGCACCATAGGTACCTGTCAACGAGATACTAGGGTAAAACGCTGCGCGTGCAACACCAATATTCGCATTCGCCGCAATCATGGCTTGCTCTGCCTGGCGTACATCCGGACGGGCTTCCATCAATGCGGAAGGCAGGCCGGTTGGCGGCGTGAGCGGTTGTGGCATGGCCATCAGGTCGCCTGCGGGGATCTTCAAACCCAGGTCAGTGGTTAACAATCCAAGCTGGTGCTCGCTTAACGCACGCTGCCTTTTCAGTTCCAGTGCCTGCGTCCGCAGTGTGGTCACTACCAGCTCTGCCTGATGGGCATCCAGAATGGTAGCCACGCCACCTTCAACACGGCGGTTTGCCAGATCGAAACTGTCTTGTGCCGTTTTCAGGTTTTGCTCATTCACACGTAACTGCGCATCCACGCTGCGTATCATCAGGTAGTTATTGGTCACCAGACTGGACAGAGACCAGGTCACAGCCTCTTTGGCGTAGCGGGTCGCCAGCAACTGCGCACGCGCTGCTTCATTTGCACGACGCAGCTTGCCCCAGAAATCCAGCTCATAACTACCGTTCAAACCGACTTTGTAGGTTTTACGCGGGTTATCGCCAAACACCGGGAAAATCCCCGATTCGGTCACCCGGTTACGTATGCCCGAGCCTGTCGCAGTCACGGTAGGCAACAAGCTGGCACCACTTTCACGCGCAAAAGCATCTGCTTCTTCGATGCGCGCAACAGCGGATTGCAGGTTGTTGTTTTTCGCCAGCGCGGTGTCTACCAGCTGGTTGAGCTGGCTGTCATTGAACAATGTCCACCATTGTTGCAATGCCAGTTGTTGTTCTTGGCTCAACTGGCTAGCTTCGCCATTGTTATATTGCGCAGGTACAACAGGCTCAGGACGTGAGTAGAACGGCCCCAGCACCTGGCAACCTGCCAGTGACAAAGTAACTAATCCAAGTACTACAGAATGTTGCAATGGTTTCAATGTAAATTTCATTGTCGGTTTCATACCGATTCCTCTTCTTCAACATGACCGTGGTGACGCACTTTTTTCTCGTTGGTCAACCAGGTAAAGAACAATGGGATAAAGATGGTGGCAATAAAGGTTGCCAGCAACATACCGCCGAACACGCCGGTACCCATGGATTGACGCGCTGCCGCACCTGCACCGGTCGCAAATACCAGTGGAATGATCCCCAGCATGAACGCCATAGAGGTCATTACGATCGGTCTGAAACGCAGACGCGCAGCTTCCAAAGCAGCTTCAGCCAACGGCATGCCTTCTTCCATTTTCTGTGAAGCGAACTCCACGATCAGAATGGCGTTTTTCGCCGCCAGCCCGATCAGCGTGATCAAGCCGATCTGGAAGTAAATGTCGTTGTTCATGCCACGTGTCAGCACGGCGATCAAGGCACCCGTCATCGCAAACGGAATCGCCATAATCACTGCCAGTGGCAATGCCCATGTTTCAAACTGCGCCGCCAGAATCAGGAATACCATCACCGTTGCGAAAGCAAACGCAACCAATGCAGCTGAACCGGTACGGTTTTCCTGGTAAGCCTGGCCGGTCCAGGCAATCTGGTAACCATCAGGCAGGTTCTCTTTGGCGATTTTCTCCACCAGTTTGATCGCATCACCCGAGCTTACGCCAGGTGCACCACTACCAAACACTTTGGCGGACAACAGGCCGTTGTAACGTTCAAGCTGCTCGGCACCCACGATATTGCTCACCTTGCTCAACGCTGACATCGGAATCATATTGCCGTTAGGATTGTCTTCCGTCGGCTGGCTACGCACATAGACTTTACCCAGGTCTTCCGGCTTCATACGGTAATCGGCTTCAGCCTGTAACTGTACACGGTAAGTACGGCCACTGCGGTTAAAGTCGTTCACGTACAGCGAACCCATGGTACTTTGCAGCGTCGCGTAGATGTCCGCGATTCTGACATTCTGCGACAGCGCTTTCGCTTCATCCACCTCAATAAACAACTGCGGAACAGTCGGTCTGAAGAAGCTGTTGATACCGGTCAGCTGCTGGTTAGCGCGCATTGCATCCATGAAGTTATTCATGACTTGCGCCAGCTTGATCGGGTCGGTATTGCCCTGGCTTTGTACATACACCTCAAAACCACCGGCTGAACCCAGGCCACGGATCGCTGGCGGGTTAACCGCAAAGCCCATACCATCAGGCTGGCTCATACCTATGCCGATCAACTTGCCCACCATCTGGTCAGCATTGGTTGTACGCGCATCCCAATCGGTCATACGCACAAACATGGTCGCCGCGTTGGTTTTGTTGGCACCTGTCAGCAACTCAAAGCCATTTACCGCAAATTCATGCGCGGTGGCCGGATCTTTAGCGACTGCGGCACGGATGTTCTCGGTCGTCTGTGAAGTACGGCTCAAGGTCGCGCCATCAGGCATTACCACGATACTGATCACATAGCCCTGGTCTTCCGGAGGCACGAAACCACCCGGCACCGCACGGAACAGGAAAATCATAACCGCTAGGAAGCCGGCAAACACCACGGCACCAATGATTTTGTGATGCAGCGTCAGGTTGACGGTGCCCGTGTACAGATTGGTCAGTCGGCCGAATCCGCGGTTAAATGCCCTAAAGAACGCATTTTCATGGTGGCCGCTTTTCAGGATCATGGCGCACAGAGCCGGCGTCAGCGTTAACGCAACCACCCCTGAAATCACCACTGAAATAGCCACTGTCACCGCAAACTGACGGTACAGCTCACCCGCGATACCGCCCTGGAAAGCCACCGGCACGAACACAGCACAAAGTACCAGCACAATCGCAACCACCGCAGCCTGCACCTGGGCAATCGATTTGATTGCCGCCTGCAGAGGATTCAGGTTCTCTTCCTTCATCAGGCGCTCAGTGTTTTCCAGCACCACGATCGCATCATCCACCACGATACCGATGGCGAGAATCATCGCGAACAGCGTCAGCAGGTTGATAGAGAAACCAAAGATATACAGACCGGCGAAGGTACCCACGATAGAAATCGGCACCGCAATCATAGGAATCAGCGTTGCGCGCCAGCTTTGCAGGAACAGGAATACCACCAGTACCACCAGAATCAGCGCCTCACCAAAAGTGTGGAACACTTCATCGATAGTCGCTTTCACGAAGTCACTGGTATCGTAAGGGATGTTGTAGTCCATGCCTTCCGGGAATTTGGCTTTCAGCTCATCCACTTTTGCTTTGATCGCTTCCGCAGTCTCCAGCGCGTTGGCACCGGTTTGCAGAAAGATAGGCAAAGCTACACCAGGCTGGCCATTCAGCGCAGAGGCCACATTATAAGTCTGCGCACCCAATTCAATCCTAGCGACATCTTTCAGGCGCAGCACACCATTCGGGCCTTGCGCACGGACAATGATATTGCCAAATTCTTCAGGCTCGATCAGGCGGCCTTTGGCAGTCACGGTAAACGATAATTGCTGTTTGGAAGCAGTAGGTTCCGCACCGATCTTGCCCGCGGCATATTGCGCATTCTGCGCGTTGATCGCGGCTTGAATATCACTGGTAGAAACACCCAGTTGCGCCATACGGTCTGGACGCAACCAGATACGCATGGAGTAATCCTGACCACCGAAAATGGTCACATCACCCACGCCTTTAATGCGTTTGAATTCATCCAGCACATTCAGCGTAGCGTAGTTACTCAAGAACAAGCGGTCGTGCTCTTTTTTCTTGGAGATCAGCATCACCACCAGCAGAATGTCGTTGGAACGCTTCTGCACCACCACACCGTTACGGCGCACATCTTCCGGCAATCGCGGCAGGGCGATGTTTACGCGGTTACTGACGTTAAAGGTCGCCTGGTTTACATCGGTACCCACATCAAATGTGGCAGTGATGGTCAGCGTGCCACTACTGTCAGAGCTGGAGTTGAAATACAGCAGGTTTTCCACACCGCTTAATTGCTCTTCAATCGGCCCCGCCACTGTTTTGGACAGTGTTTCGGCACTTGCGCCAGGATAGCTGGCGGTAATCAACACGGTTGGCGGCGCAATCTGCGGATACTGTGCGATCGGCAATTTGAATGCCGCCGCCAGTCCTGACAACACGATGATGATAGACAGCACGCTGGCAAAAATCGGGCGTGTGATAAAAAATCGGGTCATATCGTTTTTCCTGAAATCGGCCTGAACATGATGAGCTCAGGCCGTAAATAACATGGTAAGCGTAAGAAAACTCGTGATCGTTTTTCCCCGGCCTTAGGATTTAGCAGGCGCAGCCGCTTTCTCCTGACCTTGTGCTGGTGCTGCATCCGGCGCATGCGGAGCAACTGGTGCGCCAGGACGTACTTTGATCAGGTTATCCAGGATCACCTGGTCGCCCGCTTTCAAGCCGTCAAGCACACTCCAGCGATCCTTGAACCAGCCACCTGCAGTAATCGGTCTTGGGTTTGCAACGGTTTTGCCTTCTTTGTCTTTTTCAGCTACAAACACAAACTTGCCCTGCTGCCCCGTTAACACCGCAGTCTGCGGAATCAGGAATACACCATCACGCTTGCCAGTGGTCAAACGCACGCGTACAAACTGGCCTGGCAACAAGGTTTTGTCAGGGTTCTGGAATTCTGCACGCAATTGTTGAGTGCCGAGTGCCGGGTCGATCTGGCTGGCTGAGAAGTTAATTTTTCCTGACAGTGGATATTCAGTCTCGTCAGCAAGGATCAGACGCACATCCTGCACTTTACCCGGGGTTAAATGACCGCCCAGGCTTAGCAAATCAGATTCAGACAAACTGAAACGCACCCAGATCGGCGACACTTGCACAATGGTGCTCAGCAAAGTGGTATTGGCACTTGCCAGGGCACCTTCAGAAAGTATAAAGCGGCCACCGATTCCGCTTTCCGGAGCTTTCACATGCGTATAAGACAAGTTCAACTCAGCTTCACGCAGCTGCGCCTGATACTGCATCATGGTGGCAGTGGCTACTGAGTTATCTGAAGTCGCATTATCATATTCACGCTGGCTGATCGATTTAGTTTCCAACAGACCTTTCAGACGTTGCGCTTCACGTGCCGTTTGCTCTATCCTGGCTTTTTGCTGGGCAATCATCGCCTTGGCCTGGTCAACTTGCAACTGGAACGGCATAGGGTCGATCAGGAACATATCCTGGCCGGCCTTGACTGATTCACCTTCCTGATACAATCGTTTAAGTACGATACCGCCAACGCGCGGACGCACTTCAATCTGCTTGGCACCTTCGGTCTGCGCTACTACTTCAGTCTGGATAGGCACTGTTTCTGCTGTCACCGATTGTACGGTCACCGGCATGGCCTGCATGGCGCCGGCAGCAGGCGCCTGTTGGTTGGAAGATTTTCCGCAAGCACTTAATACAACGCCCAAGGCCAGTAAAACTAATGCACGATGAGGTTGGATACTCTGTGAAATCAACATGTTATCCCTTAAAAATTTTTAAAATTTACTTGATTACATACATACTTGGATGTATATTATATACAAACAAGAATGTATGTAAATGGGTTACGCAAAAAATTCATAATTACACATGCCATTCCCCGCAGTTTAAAACGGCAATTATTTATATATTATGGAGTGATGCCTAAGCATGGTACGTAAAACTAAAGAAGACGCCGCAATTACCCGTCAGCGCATCATCAGTGCCGCGCGTGAGGTGTTCCTGCAAAAAGGAGTTAGCCGCACTAGTCTGGAACATATTGCGTCTGACGCTGGCGTAACACGTGGTGCCGTTTACTGGCATTTCGCCAACAAGGCAGAACTGTTCCACGCGATGCGCGAGGAAGTTTACCTGCCCCTGATCGACCGTATGGACGATACCTTATTAGGCAACACTGACGGCGGCAACCCGGACCCCTTAGGCCGCATCCGCAAACACCTGGAAAACACCGTTCAGATGCTCAGCGAAGATCAAACTATGCGTGAGACATATGAAGTAATGATGACTAAGTGCGAGTACGTAGACGAGTTTGCCAATGTGTTGAAATCCATTCTAAGCAATTGCAGCGAATTAATCCACAAAATAGAGCTGGCCTACGCCAAGGCACAGGAAATGGGCCAGGTTGGAAAGCAACTGACTGCCGCTGAACTGGCAATGGATACGCACCTGTTTTTCTCAGGCCTGTTACATATGTGGGTCAAAGATACCGAAGGGTCATTATTCCGCGATAACGCTTTACAACTGATAGACACACATATCAAACTGCGTAAAAAATAAGCAAATTTGCTGTAAACAATTCCCTCCCTGCCGATTTGCAGTTAAAATAGTCAGTCTTTTCACTGACTTATCAGAGCCTACTGATTCTCATGCAAATCGGACCCCACCTCTTAAAGAATAACCTGGTTGTCGCGCCTATGGCTGGCGTCACCGACCGCCCATTCCGCATGTTATGCAAAAAAATGGGCGCCGGATTGGCCGTGTCCGAGATGGTCACTTCCAATTCTTTATTGTATGGCAGTGAAAAAACCAAACGCCGCGCCAACCATGAAGGCGAAGTCAGCCCGATCTCGGTACAGATTGCCGGAGCCGAACCTGCCATGATGGCCGAAGCCGCCAAACACAATGTAGATAATGGCGCGCAGATCATCGATATCAACATGGGCTGTCCGGCCAAGAAAATCTGTAATGTGATGGCGGGTTCTGCACTGCTCAGGGATGAACCGTTGGTAGCGCAAATCCTGAAAGCCGTCGTGAATGCTGTGGATGTGCCGGTCACCCTTAAAATCCGCACTGGCTGGGACAGGCAGAATAAAAACGCCATCATGATCGCCAAAATGGCGCAGGATATTGGTGTGCAAGCGCTGACTATTCATGGCCGTACCCGTAATGACCTTTACCACGGTGATGCTGAGTACGACACCATCGCCGCCGTTAAACAGGCAATTAATATTCCGCTGATCGCCAATGGCGATATCACCACTCCTGAAAAAGCGAAATTCGTTCTGGATTACACCAAGGCCGATGCCGCTATGATAGGTCGTGCCGCACAAGGCCGGCCCTGGATTTTCCGTGAGACCGAGCATTTCCTGAAGACCGGCGAGCATATGTTGCCGCCTACCGTGGATGAGATCCACCAGGTCATGCTGGAACACCTTAACGATCTGTATGCTTTTTATGGTGAATTGACCGGCATGCGTGTCGCCCGCAAGCATATCTCCTGGTACACCAAAGGCCTGGCAGGTTCTGCCGCTTTCCGCCACAACATGAATACCTTGCAAACCATTGATTTGCAACTCAGCGCCATCAATGACTTTTTCGCCGAACTCAGAGCTAAAAATGACAGGCTGGTATACGCAGAAGACAACGAACAAGAAAGCGACCAGGAGCTGGCAGCATAATGCAAACCGATAGTAAATTAAGTCTCGCCGTGCGCGAGTCTCTAGATGAATATTTCACCCATCTTGATGGCCAACCGCCACATGCCATTTATGACATGGTATTAAGCTGTGTTGAAAAACCCATGCTGGAATACGTATTGAACAAGGTCGGCGGCAACCAGAGCAAAGCCGCAGATATGCTGGACATCAACCGCAACACCTTAAGAAAAAAAATGGCCGCTTACGGCCTTGAGTGAAAACTCCCTACCCGGCTTAGTTATTCAGCCACCCGAATTTTTTAATCAAGTTACTTCTCACATTAAATACCATGACAATCAAACGCGCGCTTATCAGTGTTTCAGATAAAACCGGTGTGCTCGAACTGGCACAATCCTTACAGCAACTGGGCGTAGAAATTCTTTCTACCGGCGGCACCGCCAAACTTTTCCGTGACAACCAGGTTCCGGTCAAAGAGGTCAGCGACTTCACCGGCTTCCCGGAAATGCTGGATGGCCGCGTAAAAACACTACATCCGAAAGTGCACGGCGGCTTGTTAGGCCGTCGCGACCTGCCGGAACATGTGGCCGCCATGCAGGAATATGGCATCGAGAACATCGACCTCCTGGTAGTGAATCTTTATCCGTTTGAAGCCACCGTCGCCAAAGCTGACTGTTCGCTGGAAGACGCGATTGAAAATATCGACATTGGCGGCCCGGCAATGGTGCGCTCTGCGGCTAAGAACTGGAATGACGTTGCAGTTCTGACAGACGCTGCGCAATATGCAGAAGTCACTGCCGAACTTAAAGCCAGCAACGGTTCAGTTTCCAAAGCGACACGTTTCAAATTATCCGTGGCCGCATTTAACCGCATTGCGCAATATGACGCCGCCATCAGCAACTATCTGTCAGCCATTGATTTTGTTGAAACAGAATCTGCCGGCAAACCAGTGTTAAGCCAGTTCCCGGCCCAGATGAACAGCAGCTTCGTTAAAATGCAAGACTTGCGCTATGGTGAAAACAGCCATCAGCAGGCGGCGTTTTACCGCGATCTCTACCCTGCCCCAGGCAGCCTGGCCACCGCCCAGCAATTACAGGGCAAAGAATTAAGTTATAACAACATCGCTGATGCAGATGCCGCATGGGAAGCAGTGAAATCATTCAACACCACTGCCTGTGTGATCGTGAAACACGCAAATCCGTGTGGTGTAGCTTTAGGTATCAACCCGCTGGAAGCTTATAGCAAAGCATTAAAAACTGATCCGACTTCAGCATTTGGCGGCATTATTGCATTCAATACGACCTTAGATGGCGCGGCTGCCGAAGCCGTTTCCAAACAGTTTGTTGAAGTGTTGATTGCGCCAGACTTTACGCCAGAAGCCCTGGCGATTTTCAGCGCCAAAGCCAATGTGCGGGTGCTGAAAATTGCATTGCCTAAAGGTGGCAATAACGCATGGGAGCAAGGCCGCAACGCGGTGGATTCAAAACGTGTGGGTTCAGGCATTCTGTTGCAGTCAGCTGATAACCACGAACTGCAACTGCCGGATATCAAAGTCGTGACCAAGCTGCAACCAACCGCGGAGCAATTGCAAGATTTGCTGTTTGCCTGGAATGTGGCGAAATACGTAAAATCCAATGCCATCGTGTTCTGCGGCAACGGCATGACCTTGGGAGTGGGCGCAGGCCAGATGAGCCGCGTGGATAGCACCAAGATTGCAGCGATCAAGGCACAAAATGCTGGCCTGAGCCTGCAAAATTCAGTCGTCGCTTCCGATGCTTTCTTCCCGTTCCGGGATGGCGTGGATGTATTGGCCGATGCTGGCGCCAGCTGTGTGATTCACCCTGGTGGCAGCATGCGCGATGAAGAAGTGATCGCTGCGGCTGATGAGCGCGGCCTGGCGATGGTCGTCACTGGCATACGTCATTTCAGACATTAATTTGATTCGTCCATAAGTAGATGAGAAATGAAGGTAGAAATATTTTTCAGCTTTCTCTGTGTGCTCTGTGGCTATAACTTTAGGTAAGTGAATTATGAAAATTTTAGTGATTGGTTCTGGCGGTCGCGAACATGCCCTGGCCTGGAAAGTATCACACAATAAAGAAGTCAGCCGTGTATTTGTCGCGCCTGGAAATGCCGGTACTGCCACCGATCCAGCCATGACCAATGTGCCTATCACCAAGATTGATGAACTGGTGAAGTTTGCGCAAGACGAACAGATAGCACTGACGATTGTTGGCCCTGAAGCACCGCTGTCACAAGGCGTAGTCGATGCCTTCCGTGCCGCCAATCTGAAAATCTTTGGCCCGACCAAAGCTGCGGCGCAACTGGAAAGCTCGAAAGACTTTGCCAAAGCGTTTATGTACCGCCACAATATTCCTACCGCTAAATACCAAACATTTAGTGATGTAACTGAAGCGCATGCCTACATCGATGCCAACGGCGCCCCTATTGTGATTAAAGCCGATGGCCTGGCCGCCGGTAAAGGCGTGGTAGTAGCCATGTCATTGCAAGAAGCACACGCTGCAGTGGATGCCATGCTGTCTGATAACAAATTGGGCGATGCCGGTGCGCGCGTCGTGATTGAAGAGTTCCTGGATGGTGAAGAAGCCAGCTTTATGGTGATGGTTGATGGTAAAAACATCTTACCCCTCGCCACCAGCCAGGACCATAAACGCCTGCTGGATGCTGACCAGGGTCCAAACACAGGTGGCATGGGCGCTTATTCCCCTGCACCAGTGGTGACGCCGGAAGTGCACGCCAGAGCCATGCGCGAAATCATTATCCCGACCGTGGAAGGTATGGCTAAAGATGGCATTCCCTACACTGGCTTTTTGTATGCAGGCTTGATGATTTCACCCAACGGCGAAGTCAAGACCCTGGAATTCAACTGCCGCATGGGCGACCCGGAAACGCAGCCGATTATGATGCGCCTGAAATCCGACCTGGTCGCATTGGCTGCGCATGCTGCCGACGGCACGCTGGACCAGGCAACTGCCGAATGGGATAGCCGCTTTGCCTTAGGCGTAGTGATGGCGAGTGCAAATTACCCTGAAACACCTAAACTCGGCGATGAAATCACTGGTTTGCCGCAAGATGTACAAGATGGCCACGTATTCCATGCCGGTACCACATTGAAAGATGGCAAAGTGCTTACCAGTGGCGGACGCGTTTTGTGCGTGACGGCATTGGGAGATTCGGTGAAGTCTGCACAGGAATCAGCTTACCAGATCCTTGAATCCATTAAATTTGAGGGCGCACAACACCGTAAAGATATTGGCTACCGCGCCATTAAAGCCAGCTAATCATGACAGAGGCTATCCAACCACAAGCCGTTTATGATTTCCTGCAAGGATTGCAGGCACGCATCGTCGAGGCGGTTGAACTGGTGGATGGCAAAAACTTTTTGCAGGATAGCTGGCAACGTCCGGAAGGTGGAGGCGGTAATTCCTGCCTGCTGGAAAACGGCAATGTATTCGAGCGCGCAGGGGTTGGTTTCTCGCATGTATTAGGCAACAAACTCCCACCGGCAGCCAGTGTTGCGCATCCGGAAGCAGCCGGCAGACCATGGGAAGCCATGGGCGTGTCGCTGGTATTCCATCCGCATAACCCTTACATCCCCACCGTGCATATGAATGTGCGCTTTTTTGTTGCCAGGGCGCAAAATGAAGGCGAGCAGGATATCTGGTGGTTCGGCGGCGGCATGGACCTTACACCCTATTACGGCGACGAAGAAGACTGCATCCACTTTCACCGTGTGAACAAAGAGGCGCTGGCCCCGTTCGGCGCCGATTATTACAGCAGGTTCAAGCAAGCCTGCGATGAATACTTTTTCCTCAAACATCGCAAAGAACCACGTGGCGTTGGTGGCGTATTCTTTGACGATTTCAGCGAACTCGGCTTTGAGCAGAGTTTTGCCTTGCAACGTGCGGTTGGCGATGCGTTCATACAGGCTTACCTGCCAATCGTGCAACGACGTAAAAACCAGCCTTATGGCGAGCGCGAGCGTGATTTCCAGGCTTACCGCCGTGGCCGTTATGTCGAATTCAACCTGATCTTTGACCGCGGCACTATCTTCGGTTTGCAGTCCAATGGCCGTACGGAATCCATCCTGCTCTCGATGCCGCCTGTTGTGAAATGGCGCTACGACTGGAAACCTGAAAACGGCAGCCCTGAAGCCAAACTCTATACCGATTTTTTGATTGAGAAAGACTGGGTTTAAGCATGCAAGTATCAATAGAAGCCAGACAACGCGCCCAAGCCCTGCTGGACTTTATTGATGCCAGCCCGAGTCCATGGCATGCAGTAACCCAGGTAGAACAGGCCCTCTCTGCGCAAGGTTTTACCCAACTGAATGAAAGTGATGCCTGGCAGCTTGCTCAGGGCGGCAAATATTATGTGGTGCGCGATGGCGGCTCTATCATTGCATTCGTACTTGGCCAGGCAGCAATTGCAGAATATGGATTCCGCATTGTGGGTGCCCACACTGACTCACCCGGTTTACGCTTAAAACCAAAAGCGGCCTACAGCACCGAAGGTATCGCGCAGCTGGGCGTAGAAGTTTACGGCGGGCCAATTTTAGCCACCTTCACAGACCGTGACCTCAGCCTGGCTGGACGCGTGATCGTTAAAACGGCTTCAGGCTTAAGCTCGCATCTAATTAAGCTTGATCAGCCTATCGCCCGCTTGCCCAACCTTGCGATCCATATGAACCGCGAGGTCAATGAAAAAGGCCTGGCCTTGAACAAACAAACAGGCTTGCCGCTGATTTTCGGCCATGCCGCCAACAGTGAAGCCGCCAAACAATTACTTTCTGATACTCTGGCTAATAGCTTGCAAGTAAACCCCGCCGATATCTTAAGCTGGGATCTGGGGTTTTATGACACGCAACGCGGTGGCTTCTGGGGTATAGAACAAGAGTTTATTGCCAATAGCCAGCTGGACAATCTGGCCTCCTGCCACGCCGCGCTGGAAGCATTGATCAGCACCGAAAAGCCGCAGGCGACCAGTATCTGTGCATTATTTGATCATGAAGAGGTCGGCTCAGAAAGTGCGACCGGTGCAGGCGGCAGCTTTTTACTGGATGTGATGGAGAGAATCTGTCATTCACAAAACCTGACGCATGAAGACAAGCTGCGCAGTTATTCGCAAAGCTTTTTTATCAGTACCGACATGGCGCATGCTTTTCATCCTAACCACGCCGGCAGTTACGAACCTTGCCATCATGTGCAGGTAAATCACGGCCCGGTGATTAAAACCAATGCCAACCAGCGTTACAGCACTAATGCAGCTACAGCGGCGCGCTTTATCCAGCTGTGTGAACAGGCTGAAGTGCCTTACCAGCAGTATGCGCACCGCACCGATCTTGGTTGCGGCAGCACCATAGGCCCGATCATGGCAGCGCAACTTGGCATCGCCACGGTGGATGTCGGCAACCCGATGTGGGCCATGCACAGCATACGCGAAAGCGCTGGCGTGCTTGATCATGGCTATATGATCGCCACATTGCAGCAGCATTACGCCAGTTGATCACCGCGTTAATATTTAGAACTACATCTATAGCTTTCCAGACGACCAGCCAAAGTGACTAATCTACCACTTTGGCTGCTACCAACGAATAATCCCGCAAGCCGCCCTCGCCAGCATTGACGCTGGTACAACGATTGCTTTACCCTTGTAGCAGAAGGGGAATTTAGCAATGTTAAAACAACTATTACGTAAAAAACCGATTCAACCGCATGCGCATACCGGCCTCAGAAAATGTCTGACCGCATTTGACCTGGCATTGCTTGGCATAGGTGGCGCCATAGGCACAGGTATCTTTGTGCTGACCGGCATTGCGGCAGCGACCCAGTCAGGCCCTGCTGTGGTGATTTCATTCATTATTGCCGGGATTGCAGCAGGTTTTGCAGCCCTCGCCTATGCAGAACTGTCCTCCTCGATTGGCGGTTCAGGCAGCGCCTATGGCTACAGCTATATCGCCTTTGGCGAGTTTGCCGCGTGGATGATGGGCTGGATGCTATTGCTGGAATATGGCGTAGGTGCAGCAGCGGTGGCAAATGGCTGGGCGGGTTATTTTGTGAATACCGCCACTAACCTTGGCTTTCATATTCCCGAACACCTGACCAAAGCGCCGGTGCTCGGTGGCACCATCAACCTGCCTGCATTCGCGATCATCTGGATTCTTACGTTATTGCTAATGAGTGGCGTAAAGGAAAGTGCGCGCGCCAACAATATCATGGTGATCATCAAGCTTTCCACCATCGTGACTTTTATTGTGCTTGCTATCGGCCATATTAATACTGACAACTGGCAACCATTCATGCCATTCGGCTGGTTTGAAACGCTGGATAATGGCAAAAACATAGGCGTTTTTGCTGGCGCATCGCTGGTGTTTTTTGCCTATTTTGGTTTTGATGCGGTGTCTACCGCAGCCGAAGAATGTAAAAACCCACAACGGGATTTACCGATAGGCCTGATTGCTTCACTGCTGTTCTGCACTATTATCTACATCATCGTCTCGGGTACTTTAACCGGTGTGGTGCCTTATGCGGAATTAAATACTTCATCACCCGTGGCTTATGCGCTGACCAAACTGGGATATCACTGGTCCTCAACCCTTGTCGCTACCGGCGTGATTGCCGGTTTGATTACGGTTCTGCTGGTGTTGCTGTATGGCCTGACGCGGATTCTGTTTGCCATGAGCCGCGACGGCCTGATCTCCCCTATTTTTTCGGAAGTGAATCCGGATCGCCAGACACCAAGCAAAATCATCCTGATGTGCGGCTTTGTGGTGTCTATCGTAGCTGGCTTTATACCGTTAGGAGAACTGGCAGAAACCGTGAACATTGGTACATTAGCCAGTTTTATTATGGTGTGTATCGGCGTGATTCGTTTACGGATGACGCATCCGGATCTGGCGCGCCCGTTCAAGAATCCGTTCAACCCGCTCATCCCGGTTGCCGGGGTGGTTGCTTGTGGTGCCTTGATGTCATTCCTGCCAGCGGAGACCTGGCATCGTTTTATCACCTGGGCGATAGTAGGCGCAGTTTTCTATTTTGTCTATTCTATCCGTCACAGCAGACTGGCGCGCTAGGTCTAGCGTTTGATAAAAACCTTTTCTGGGAATCAGGGTAATAAAAAAGCCGACTTAAAAGTCGGCTTTTAGTTTGCGCTACCAAGTATTACAGTGACAGAATCCAGCCAACAATGGTCTTGATGTCTTCGTCTTTCACTTGTGGGCTGTTAGCTGGCATAGGGATATTGCCCCAAACGCCGCTACCGCCTTTTTTCACTTTTTCAACCAGCTTGGCTTCAGCTGTTTTGTCGCCTTTGTATTTTGCCGCAACATCTTTATATGCTGGACCCAATACTTTTGCATCAACACTGTGGCAAGCTAAACAGCCGCTTTTTTGTGCCAATGCTTTAGCTGCCGCTGCGTCAGCAGCTTGAGCGTGACCAGCCATTAGTAAGATGGCTGCTGTGATTGCAGAAAATAAAACTTTCATGCGCACTCCTTGAATATCTTTAAAATAATAAATCCCCAATGCAATTTTCATGCATGTGGCATCTTACCTGACCATCGAAATTCCACAAGTATGAAGCTGTGGAATTGCTCAGGCTAATCAAATATTTTCAATTGGATTGGTATTTTGCCAACAGGGGTAAAACGCACGTGTCGTGAATGCGTTGACACGCGCATTTTGAAGGAGATTTACAGCGTTTCGATGGAGTATTCAGCGCTTAAGGTATGCTTGCGGCCAGGGTTGATCACCACCATATTATCGAGCGCATTGGTGGTTTCCACACAAATGGTTTTACGCCACTCGTCGCCTTCGCCCATATCGCCCATACTGCCGGCTTTTTCAGCACCCGGGTTCCATACCACAGTGGCATCACTGCCCGATTTAGCAATATGGATGATACGGTTGTAGCCGCTGTCATGAATCGCGCAGTCGGAGCTGTGGTGAACGTACACACGGTCATACTCACTGCCATTAAACACCAGGGCATTGTGCTCTACATTACGCTCATAATCTAACAGCTTGTCGAGGTAGACACAGTCTTGCATGCCGGTGATCTTGATATTGGAGATATCACTGACATTGAAATAGGTATGGAAAGCTTCACCAATGACAAACGGATGTTTGGCAAGATTGGTGGTCGCCAGATCGATACGCAAACGACGACCTATGGTAATGGTCAGTGTCAGCTCATAAGGATAGGATAGCTGGCGTTGCGCTTCTGGCGTTTGTTGCATCTCGAGGATGATACGCGTCGCACCGGTAGGCGTGGCATCAATATCCATCACGCGCCATGGAATAACACGGGCAAAACCATGCGGGCACAAAGTACTGTCGGTTGGGTGTGCTCCAAACCACGGCCAGCAGATCGGGGTACCGCCACGGATGGAGCGGCCTTTCACATACCTTGCATTACTGGATAACCACAATACAGGATCAGGTAAGAACTTGGGCTGCCATTGCATGACGTGGGCGCCTTGCAAGGCAATTTTGCCGGTCGCCAGCGGGTTATCGATTTCCAGGTACTGCAAACCATTTTCATCTTGCAACTGGTTGACGTGCGCATGCAGTTTCATGCGCTTTGTCATTTCGGGTTGACCATGCTCCAGTGTTGCGTGTGCGGTCATTTATTTCCCCTTTCAATTTGTGACACATCTCTTACTGCACCCTTTGCGGCACTGGTGCTCATGGCTGCATAGGCACGTAGCGCTGGCGATACCACACGCTCACGGTTCAATGGTTTCCATGCATCGCGGCCTTTGGCTTCCATATTGCCACGGCGATGCGCCATTTCTTCATCGCTGATCGCCAGGTGTATGGTACGGTTAGGGATATCGATCTCGATGATATCGCCTTCCTGTACGAGACCGATCGCGCCGCCTTCAGCCGCTTCAGGTGAAGCATGGCCGATACTCAGGCCTGAAGTACCGCCTGAGAAACGACCATCAGTCAGCAAAGCACATTCCTTGCCCAGGCCTTTGGATTTCAGGTATGAGGTCGGGTACAGCATCTCCTGCATGCCTGGGCCGCCACGCGGGCCTTCATAACGGATCACCACCACATCACCGGCTACCACCTGGTCAGCAAGAATACTTTCCACTGCAGCATCCTGGCTTTCATAGACACGTGCACGGCCAGTGAATTTGAGTATACTGTCATCCACACCGGCGGTTTTCACGATACACCCATCCAGCGCGATATTGCCGTATAACACGGCCAGACCACCATCCTGGGAATAAGCATGTTCCTTGTTCCGGATACAGCCGTTCTTACGGTCATCATCCAGCTCTGGCCACAACATGCTCTGACTGAAAGCAATGGTGGTAGATATGCCGCCAGGTGCCGCACGGTAAAACTTTTTCACTTCTTCGTCTTGCGTAGTGACGATATCCCATTTGGCTAAAGCGTCACCCATCGTTGGGCTATGAACGGTTGGCACATTGGTATGGATGACACCGGCGCGATTGAGTTCCGCCAGGATACCCATCACGCCACCGGCACGGTGTACATCTTCCATATGGTATTTGCTGGTGGCAGGCGCCACTTTAGAAACACAAGGTACCTGACGTGAAATGCGGTCGATGTCACGCATAGTGAAATCAACACCGGCTTCATGTGCAGCTGCCAGCAGATGCAAGACCGTATTGGTAGAGCCGCCCATCGCTACATCCAGGCTCATCGCATTTTCAAACGCACGCATGGTCGCGATATTGCGTGGCAATACTGAGTAATCATCCTGTTCGTAATGACGTTTGGCCAGTTCAACAATCAGGCGACCTGCCTGCAGGAACAATTGCTTACGTGCAGCATGCGTAGCCAGGGTAGACCCGTTACCTGGCAAACTCAAGCCCAATGCCTCTGTCAGGCAGTTCATCGAGTTGGCGGTAAACATGCCGGAGCATGAACCACAGGTAGGACAAGCTGAACGCTCAACTTCTGCCACCTCTTCATCACTGACATGGCTGTCAGCCGCTTCCACCATGGCATCAACCAGGTCCAGCTTACGTACATTGCCTTGCCAGTTGACCTTACCGGCCTCCATCGGGCCGCCGGAGACGAACACGACCGGAATATTCAGGCGCAAGGCAGCCATCAGCATACCCGGAGTGATTTTGTCGCAGTTTGAGATACACACCAGCGCATCGGCACAGTGTGCATTGACCATATATTCCACGCTATCGGCGATCAGGTCGCGGCTAGGCAGGCTGTAAAGCATACCGCCATGCCCCATGGCAATACCGTCATCCACTGCAATGGTATTGAATTCTTTGGCCACGCCGCCGGCTTTCTCGATTTCTCTAGCGACCAGCTGGCCCAGGTCCTTGAGATGCACGTGCCCAGGTACAAACTGGGTGAAGGAGTTTGAAACAGCGATGATAGGCTTGGAAAAGTCTTCATCTTTCATTCCGGTCGCACGCCAAAGCGCACGTGCACCAGCCATATTTCGACCCTGGGTAGTCGTGTGTGAGCGGTATTTAGGCATCTGAAACACTAGGATAATCGTGAGTGTGATATTTTAACCGAATCCGACCCGCCATGTGTGCCTGAAACAGCTTTGTTACATTACTGCGCGCATATCAACAATTGTAAAGATTGATTCTGCGGCTTGAGGCGTCAAGGGAAAACAGCCGTTTTGCTACGAAATCTGCTCTAAGACTCCCGCTTTATGATTAAGGTGGAGCACCTTGATGACAATCCTCAGTCGGACTTAAAGGGGAGTTGCTGCATCAAAGAATCAGCAACAACGCTTGATCCCTTGCCACTTTTGATCCTGCCATTGCTTGAAAAACTCAGCGCGTGACAGCGGAGAGTGGCATTCAGTGCCATCGGCATGATGTTCGGCATGCTGCGCCAGGTAACGCTCATACATATCATCGCCGGATAATTCACGGATTCGCTGCCAACCTTGCTTGAGCCATTTCATATATTCCCTTCCAGCTTAAATCTTGCCTGATACATATGCCGTTGGCACAAAAGGCGTTTCGGTAGAAGGCAAGACTGGCTTGCCGGCAAAAAAGCGCCAGCTCATGACCAGCATATCGATCACCACGACCCACAACACCGCTACAAAGAACAGCGTCAGCCAGGCATCAAGTTGCTGGTTGAAGATCAACTGCGGTGCGACTGCAGCTTTGTCAGCCGGTAATAATCCGCCAGCCAGTTTGGCCGAGAGATCATTCGCTGCGGCAAAAAACCCTACCCGGACATCATTGCTGAAGATTTTTTCATAAGCCGCTGAAGTAGTGATAATCACCAGCCATAGTAAAGGCAGACCGGTGATCCATGCTTTTTTGGCTTTACCGGACTTGATCAGAATACCAGTGCCTATCGATAGTGCTATCGCAGCCAGCATCTGGTTAGAAATCCCGAACAATGGCCAAAGGATATTCACGCCACCATTCGGGTCAATCACGCCGATATAGAGGAAATAACCCCAGCCAGCCACCACCAGCGCACTGGTGAAAATCACGGAAGGCGTATAAGAAGTTTCGCCCAGTTTGGGATGCAGATTCCCTAGCATATCCTGCAGCATAAAACGACCTACGCGGGTGCCGGCATCCAGCGTCGTCAATATGAAAATAGCCTCAAACATAATGGCGAAGTGGTACCACAGCGCCAGTAAATGCTCGCCGAACACCGTGCCTAGAATGCTGGCCATGCCGACTGCCAGACTAGGCGCTCCGCCGGTACGGGCAAACAATGTACTTTCGCCCATCGCGCTCGCCAGATGCTGCATTTGCTCAACCGATACCTGGTAACCCCAGCTGCTGATGGTATTAACGGCATCGAGCGCTTCCTTACCCACCACGCCGGCCGGGCTGTTGATGGCGAAAAACACACCAGGTTCAAGAATAGTCGCCGCGATCATCGCCATCATGGCTACAAAACTTTCCAGCAACATGGCGCCGTAACCAATCATGCGGATATCGCACTCGCTGGTAATCAGCTTCGGTGTAGTACCACTCGCAATCAGGGCATGGAAACCGGAGATCGCCCCGCAGGCAATGGTGATGAATACAAACGGAAATAATTTGCCGCCGAAAATCGGGCCTGTGCCATCAATGAATGGTGTGATCGCCGGCATGCGAATATCCGGCCGCAACCATAAAATGGCTATCGCCAGCATCAACACGGTGCCCAGCTTCATAAAGGTGGACAAATAGTCACGCGGCGCCAGCAACAACCATACCGGTAACACGGCAGCAGCAAAACCATAAGCGATCACACTGAAAGCCAGCGGCAATCCTTCATGATCAAACATAGCGGCAAGAACCGGATGCTGATCTACCCAGCCCCCCAAAACGACTGAGCCCAGCAACAACGCTACACCCAGCAACGAAGCTTCCAGCACGCGCCCTGGCCGCAAATAGCGCATATACACGCCGACGATCATGGCGATAGGAATCGTAGCTGCCACGGTTGAAGTCCCCCACGGGCTGTGTTTCATGGCATTCACCACCACCAGTCCCAGCACGGCGATCAGGATGATCATGATCATGAAGGTGCCGAACATGGCCGCCACGCCACCAATGGCGCCTATCTCATCCCGCGCCATCTGCCCCAGGCTGCGGCCATTGCGACGTGTGGAAAGAAACAGCGTCACCATATCCTGTACTGCGCCGCCTAAAACCGCGCCTATCAATATCCAGAGCGTGCCTGGCAGATAGCCGAACTGTGCCGCCAGCGTGGGACCTACCAGCGGACCTGGCCCGGCAATCGCCGCAAAATGATGCCCGAATACCACCCAGCGGTTGGTCGGCACGAAGTCCCGCCCGTTATTCAACCGCTCGGCGGGCGTTGCGCGCGTGGCATCCAGGCTCAGGACGCTTGCGGCGATCCATGCCGCATAGAAACGATAAGCAATGACATAAATGCAGACAGCTGCGGTGATCAGCCATAAGACATTCAGTGTTTCACCCCTGGATAATGCTATCTGCGCTACGGCAAACACACCCAGCAATATAAGTATCGCCCAGCCGGCAAGCCCGAAAAGACCTTTCATAGTGATTGATTCTTCCTGATTTAATAATTTTTCTAAATTTTCAAATACCTGCATAAGCTTACAGGCATGACTGGCAGTCTGGTGCAACCGCACTGCGATGGTGCGAGAAAAACAAATACGCCATGACTACCCGACTGTGATTATTCGGGCAATATACCTTAACAATCATACACTTACAATTAAAGGTTTAACTGGCATGCAGATTGCTAAATTGAAGTGAGCATTAAATTTAATTTACTTTTGGATAAAATGAGACCGACTACACCCGATATTTCAATGTCTTCAGGTGCCTCACGCCACTCTTTGTTGAGCCTGGAAGAGCAAAAATTGGTCGATGGTGCCCGGGATATCCTGATGCGACAGCGCGCCCTGAATGAAGAAGAAGCGTATTCTTTATTATCAGAAATGGCAGACAAGCGTAAAACGGGTATGGCCGACATTTCATTGCAATTAATTAATATCACCAAACGCTTAACTGTCTAGTTTTACATACTGTCTCTGGCGTTAAAGCTTTCTCAAAAGCCTTTTCCATCTGTCTAGCCATACTCTTCAGCCTCTTAAAAAACTCGCAGACCCTCTTGCAAGAACAAAAGGGTTATGTATAATGCGGCCTTCGTTACAAGGCACGGGTGCTTAGCTCAGTTGGTAGAGCGTCGCCCTTACAAGGCGAATGTCAGCGGTTCGACCCCGTTAGCACCCACCACTCCCCTGCCTAAGATTCAAACCAATAGTTTCACCTCCAAGCTTCAAATCAACCCCCGCTCGCTGAATGAAAAAGTGTCCTGACCGGCCACAATGATGTGATCCAGCACCTTTACATCCACCATACTTAGTGATTCTTTTAAAGTTTGGGTAAGCTGCTCATCGGCACGACTGGGCGAAGCTGCGCCGCCGGGATGGTTATGGCTGAGGATAACAGCGGCGGCATTCAGATCAAGCGCTCGCTTCACGACTTCACGCGGATAAACACTGGTTTGCATCAGACTGCCTTCAAACAGCGTTTCATAAGCAATCAACCGGTTCTGTGCGTTTAAAAACAAGATGCCGAACACCTCGCGTTCCAGATGCGATAACTGCAATTGCAGATAGGCTTTGACTTGGGCAGGTGAGTTAAAACTGTCTGCCTGCTGCAAGGTTTCGCCCAGCGCACGCTTGCTCATTTCCAGCACTGCCTGCAACTGGCAATATTTACTGATACCCATGCCATGCACCTGTTGCATGTCGGCGATATTGGCTGAGAAGATGCCATTCAGGCTTTTAAAATGCTGTAGCAGATCACGCGCCAGATCTACAGCAGTTTTGCCTACCACACCTACCCGCAGGAAAATTGCCAGCAATTCGGCATCTGATAACGTGACTGCACCGGCACGCAATAACTTTTCGCGTGGGCGTTCCTGTTCTGGCCAGTCAGTGATTGCCATCGTTTTTCCTTTGTGTGGTTATCTCGCCCAGCCGATTTCTCTGGAAGTTGGCCGGCCTATGATGGTTTCCTCCAGATTTCTGGCCATGCGGGCGCGGTTTTCAGAAAGCGGGATCTTGCCGGCCATAATCTCGGCTTTTTTCTGTGGATAGAGGGGTTGTACGTATGGCTCAGCAAAGCCCTGCGGTAGCAAAGGTGCATTGGTGCTTAGATCATATTTGTCGGTAGCACTGAGGGTATGCAGTAATTCATGTGCAATGACGACGGTGTTAGCCGCATGCTGAGCTTGAGTTGCAAACAGATTGACGCGGCCAATACGCCCTTTTTGCAAGGCTGTTGAGTGTAATAGCCGGTTATGCTTTTCAACATCGTGATACAACAAATACAGCTTGATATCGACTGGCACGCCCAGTGTTGGCTGATGCTGCCAGGCGAACCAGCGGAACTTCAGGCTCCACATAATGATTTCCAGATAATTTGCGCTGAGGGCAGGTGGCGGTGGAGGGATATCCTTAATACTCGGCCCTAAATAGAAGGTGATTGGCCGTTGTAAAGGCAGCTTATATCTGGCTGCCTCGTTGGAAAAATACTGCTCAATAACGTCGAAATCTTTATCACGCAAAGTAGAAATATAGGTATCTACCTCTACTGTACCATCCGCATTGATGGGATACAAAGCCACACGTAAAGGCTTGTGCCACTGTAATGCCTGATACTCGCCCCACATCTGCATAAGCGCCGTGAGCACAACTGCAATCCAGAAAAATATTCTAATTATTTTCAGCATTCATCAAACCTTAACCATTACCACATCTTAACATGTTTAAAGATTATGCCTATTACCTGCGATTCCCAATGCGCAGGCTTGCAGTTAAAATAAGCATATGAATAGCTCCCCTTCCCAGCCACGTCATTTACTCATAGGTGTTACCGGTGGTATAGCCGCCTACAAAACTGCCGAACTGATCCGCCTGCTGGTCAAGCAAGGATATACAGTTCAGGTAGTCATGACGGAAGCAGCTACGCACTTCATCACACCAACCACATTACAGGCGCTCTCCGGCAACCCGGTGTTTATTGACGGCTGGGATCAACGTATCGCGAATGCGATGCCACATATAGAGCTTAGCCGTCCGGCAGATGCGATTCTGGTTGCGCCGGCAAGTGCTGACTTTATTGCCAAGCTGGCACACGGATTTGCCAACGATTTACTTTCTACATTATGCCTGGCACGTGAGTGCCCACTATTAGTAGCACCCGCCATGAACCGGCAAATGTGGGAAAATCCCAGCACACAACGCAATATTGCGCAATTGCTTAAAGACCAGGTCACTGTATTAGGCCCAGCCAGTGGCGAGCAAGCTTGTGGTGAAGTCGGCCAGGGCAGAATGCTGGAACCTGAAGCGCTGCTGGAAGGCGTTCAAAGCCACTTTACTCCCAAAGTGCTGGCTGGTAAAAAAATTCTGGTGACCGCCGGTGCCACTATGGAAATGCTGGACCCGGTGCGTGGCATCACGAACATCAGTAGCGGTAAAATGGGATTCGCATTAGCTAAAATAGCCACGCAAATGGGTGCAGAAGTGACTTTAATCCATGGTCATGCGACTACAGAAAGGCCAATGGTCAGCCAAGCGATCTATGCCGGTACAGCCGATGACATGCACCAGAGTGTGATGCGATATATCGCTAACCAGGATGTATTTATCGGTGTGGCGGCGGTAGCGGATTACAGCCCGCTGGTCTCCGCCGATCAGAAAATAAAAAAAAGTGAGGAAACACTTACTATTCAATTAAGAAGAAATAAGGATATCCTGGCAGAGGTGGCTTCATTACCCAAGCCACCCTACTGTATCGGCTTTGCAGCAGAGACCGAGCAGGTTTTAGAACATGCCAGACAAAAACGGCTGGACAAGAATATCCCCATGATCGTGGCAAACCAGGCAACTCTCGCCTTTGGCAGCGATACCAATAGCGTGACTATCATTGATGAGACTGGTGAGTATCCGCTGGCAACCGCCGATAAAACCACGATTGCGACAAAAATTTTAACGCATCTTACACATCGCTTTAAATAATCCGTTTGAATACAGGCATCGGCCAGTATTTTCATGAAAATACTGAGAGGCTCAACCTGACAAAAAGCTTACAATCGCGCCATTTGATTCCCTACAGTATTGAGTAATGTATGCGCGCTTTTGTATTTCGTTTAACGCCAGTATGCTTGGCGATCTCCTCCGCGTTCGGCGGATCATCTTTGGCTGAGGCAGAAGAAGAAAAAACTATTACGCTTTCACCGATGGTAGTCACTGCTACCCGCCAGGCGACAGATAGCTTTGACCTGCCAGTGGCAATCGATGTGGTAACAGAAAAAGATATCAAAGACGGGCAATTGCAGATGCAATTATCCGAGAGTTTGATTCGCGTACCCGGCATTACAGCCCAAAACCGTACACAGCAATCACAGGATCCTCAAATTTCCAGCCGCGGCTTTGGTTCTCGTTCATCATTTGGTGTGCGTGGTGTGCGCGTTTATGTAGATGGCATTCCATTGACTATGCCGGATGGCCAAGGTCAGCCGGGCGTTGTTGACCTTTCCGCAATCAAAAGCATAGAAGTCATGCGCGGACCTTTCTCCTCACTTTATGGCAACTCATCTGGCGGCGTCATTCAAATGTTTACAGCTGACGCACCAGCCTCTCCCACAATTGGAGCCACTACCATGTTTGGTAGTTACGATACCAAACGAAATGTGTTGGAAGCCGCAGGCCAGTTAGAAGGCTTAGAATATTCATTGAATGTATCTAATTTTGAATCTGATGGATATCGTGCGAATAGCAGTAGCAACAAGCAAATGGCGACTGCCAAATTCCGATTTAATCTTAATGAAGATACTCGGGTTACAGCACTAGTTAACTGGTTTGATCAGGAAGCACAGGACCCGTTGGGACTTAATAGAGCGCGTGCCTTCTCAAGTGCCACCCGGGACAAGGTTGTTCCTGCTGCATTGTTTGCCAATACCAGTGTAAAACGCGACCATACACAAGTTGGTTTTAACATTGAGCATGCGCTGAATGAAAATAATAGAATCAGCTTCATTCCTTATGTTGGCACCCGTCGAAATGCTCAAATATTAACGACTACGGCAACTGCCACAACGCTGGGAGCAACTAACGCCAGACTCAGTGAGATCGAGCGTGAATTTTATGGCGCGGATTTGAGATGGGATAACTTCGGGAATGTGGGTTCTTTACCTTACCAAATAACCCTGGGACTTACTTACGGTAAATCTACCGATGACCGTAGAGATACCAATGTTTTGGCTTCAGGGGCGCCGGCCAACGTTCAAAATCGACTTGAACAAAACATCTCATCCAACTTTGATCAATATATTCAGGGGAAACTTAGCATCACACCTACTATTGATTTGCATGCAGGTGCTCGACACACGAAAGTTAAACTTGAAGTACAGGATGACTTCACTACTGGTGCCGGATCAAATGGCAACAACAGTGGCTCTGCTGAATACCAAAAAACTACACCTGTTATCGGCGTAGTCTGGAAAGCCACTGAAAAATTGAACCTTTATGCCAATTTCGGTAAAGGGTTTGAAACACCCACCTTTATTGAAGCTGCCTTCGACAATGTTACTGGAGGTGTAGCTAGCAGACCAAACCTTGCGCTAAAAGCTGCTGAGAGCCGCAATTTTGAGCTGGGAGCAAAAGCTTTTCTTACAGATTACATCAGAGCAAACCTAACACTATTCAAAGTGGATACTGATAACGAAATCGTTACCCGTCAGACCGTTTCAGGCCGATCTAGCTATCAAAATGCAGGTCAAACAAAACGTACGGGGATCGAAGCCTCAATCGATGCTAACCTTGACAATAATTTCACTGTCTTTGCATCCTATACTTTGCTGAATGCAAAATTTGAAGACCCCTTCGTTACCGTCATTAATGCAGCTGGCGCAACCGGAACGGTAAATTCAGGCAATAGAATCCCTGGCACATATAAATCACAAGTTTATGGCGAGGTAGCCTGGAGATATCCGGCACTTGGATTCTTTTCAGCGCTTGAAGCAAGACATAGTAGCGAAGTCTATGTGAATGACATCAATATTGATAAAGCCCCTTCATACACTACTTACAACATGAGGGCGGGTCTGGAACAAAATCTTACCAACTGGAGATTCAAAGAGTTTATTCGTCTCGAAAACATTACTGATAAAGACTACATAGGTTCAGTACGTGTGAATGATGGCAATAGCCTTTTCTTTGAACCTGCTGCTGGCCGCAATTACCTGCTCGGCCTCAGTGCTCAATACAAGTTTTAAATCGCATCATTCTTCCAAGCCAGCATTCGCTGGCTTTTTTATTCCCAGCTAATTATCGCGCATAGTGATTTTGCTGCGCGTTTCATGTTTTAATAGCGCAACCTTTTTGGAGCGACCGGCATGTCAATTACTGTAGACCTCAAAATCCTGGACCCGCGCTTGCATCACATGATGCCAACGTATGCGACACCCGGTTCGGCAGGCCTGGATCTACGCGCCTGTATCGAGCATACACAAACCATACAGCCGGGTGAAACCATTATGATCCCCACCGGCATGGCGATACATATCGACAACGCATATTACGCAGCCATGATTCTGCCGCGCTCAGGCCTGGGGCATAAGCATGGGATTGTGCTGGGCAACCTGGTGGGATTGATTGATTCGGATTACCAGGGACAACTGCTGGTTTCGTGCTGGAACCGCAGTAAAGAGCCGTTTATCTTGAACCCGATGGAGCGCATCGCGCAGATGGTGATTGTGCCGGTGGTGCAGGCTGATTTCCATATTGTGGATGAATTCACGTCGAGCGAACGCGGCGAAGGCGGCTTTGGCAGTACAGGAAAGCATTAATCAGCAAAAACCATAACAAGTGCTTGATTTGGGATTGCTTTTCATTCTATAATCTCGCTCTTTCTGAAAAAGATAAAGTATCTGGAGATAACCATGGCACGTGTATGTCAGGTAACCGGCAAAAAGCCGATGGTGGGTAACAACGTTTCTCACGCACAAAACAAAACAAAACGCCGTTTCTTGCCTAACTTGCAAAACCGTAAGTTTTGGGTTGAGAGCGAAAACCGCTGGGTAAGCCTGCGCATTACTAACGCTGCTTTGCGTACTATCGACAAAAATGGTATCGACGCTGTGTTGGCTGATCTGCGTGCAGCTGGCGAAAAAATCTAACTCGCGACATCTAGTCTGCAAAGGATATTATCATGCGTGAAAAAATCAAATTGGAATCAAGTGCTGGTACAGGTCATTTTTATACCACCACTAAAAACAAACGTACTATGCCTGAGAAAATGGAGATCAAAAAATTTGATCCAGTTGCTCGCAAGCACGTAATGTACAAAGAAACTAAATTGAAATAATTTATTTCTTACCGTCTTAATAAAAAAGCCTGCTTATGCAGGCTTTTTTATTGGCTGGAATATCCTGATCAGTGATTAAATTATGCATCAGCTGGAGGCGTATTTAACGCAGCCTGGCCTGAAATAATACGCACTTCCTGCTGAGGATATGGGATCTGGATATTATTCGCTTTAAAGCGCTGCCAAACCTCATAATAGAGTTCGCTTTGCAATTTGGCTGTTGCCTCTTCCGGGTTAATCACCCCGACCGCCAACTGCAAATCTATACCATTCTGGCCAAACGACTTGATCGTCACCTCAACAGCGCTTTCATCCCTGATGGTACGTTCATGCGTTCTGCCAGCTTCCGCCAGCAATTTAACCGCCAGGTCAAGGTCACTTTCATATGAAATCTGCACTGAAACCGGCACCTTCGCTTTGTGTGCAGCAGAGGTGTGGTTGATCACTACATCTGTGATAATCGTTTCATTAGGAATAATAAATTCAGTACCATCCAGCTTTCGCAAAATAATATAGCGCGAACGCAACTCCTGTACGATGCCATAGTACCCACGAATAGTCACAATATCGCCCATATGCAGCGACTTATCCATCAGGATAATAAAACCGCTCACATAGTTACTGGCGATTTTTTGCAGACCAAAACCCAAACCTACACCCAAGGCGCCACCAAAGACCGACAACATTGTTACGTCAATGCCTACTGCTGACATGGACATCAGCAACGCAATCACAATCGCAACCATACGTACCAGCTTGACCATGATCACGCGCCAGTTACTATTGATATTGCTTGAGGCCATTAACCGCAGCTCTATCATACGGCTAAGCCACAATGCCACCAGCATGGTGACCACAATGGTCAATGCGCCTTGTATCAATAACAACAGATCCAGCTTTTGTTTACCGACACTGAACTTCACATCCGCCAGTATTTGCAGTAGCGGATCCAGGAAGCCACTGATATGCAATGCGACGACGAACCAGACTGTCCAAGTGATCACACGCTCAAACGAGTGCAACCATGCGCTGGGAGAGAACACGTAACGCAGTATGAACACCACACTGCGGATGATGATCATGGCCAGCAGCATTCTGATGATCAGCTTGAGCAAGCCTACGTGCATCCAGCCTTGCAATGAAAAGCGGGCAACCAGCAACATCAGGAATGCGACAAACGGGAAGAATAAGCGCTGAATGCCGCCCAATAGGATCTTGTAGACCACATTGACTTTGCCAGCCTGGATTTGCTTGCGCAAATGTAAATTCAGCAAGCCACTCACCCCAAGGATAATGCCGATCACCAGCAACTGCCACAGCGTAGCGACAGTGGTTAAATCCTGAACAATCTCTTTCCAGAGAACATTAATATCGTTATCCATTTTTTTTACTTATAACAAGAAGATAGTAGCCAAGCCAAGGAAGATCAGGAACCCCCCGCTGTCTGTGATAGCAGTAATCAGGACGCTGGAGCCCACGGCCGGATCCCTGTCCAGTTTATTCATGACTAAAGGAATCACTACACCTATCACCGCTGCCAGCAAAAGATTCAAAGTCATCGCCGACATCATCACCAGTCCAAGTGCAGGGCTACGGTATAACCAATAAGCGATCAGCCCAAGCACACTGCCCCAGACAAGCCCGTTCATCAACGCCACACCGACTTCTTTTTTCAACAAAGACTTCATGTGATAGCCTGAAATCTGGCCCAGCGCCAAACCGCGAACGATCATAGTGGTTGTTTGATTACCTGAGTTACCGCCAATACCAGCTACAATCGGCATCAGCGCAGCCAAGGCAACAATCTTCTCGATACTGCCTTCAAACAACCCAATGACACGGGATGCAACCAAGGCAGTCACCAGGTTGATCGCCAGCCAGGCCCAACGGTTCTGCACCGACTTCCAGATAGAGGCAAAGAAGTCTTCTTCTTCGCGCAGACCGGCCCAGGACAGCATATCGGCTTCCGCTTCTTCCCGGATGATATCCATGACGGTATCAACAGTGATACGTCCTACCAGCTTACGATTGTTATCAACCACCGGCGCTGTCACCAGGTCATAACGCTCAAACGCCATTGCTGCCTGGTCAGACATATCTTCCGGATGGAAGACCACAGCATCGGTGGACATGATGTCGCCGACCTGCGTCTCTGGGTCATTCAGGATAATGCGTTTCAGTGGCAGCACGCCCTGCAGGATATCGTCACGGTTAATGACGAATAACTTATCGGTATGATCAGGAAATTTAGGTAAGCGGCGCAGGTAGCGTAACACCACTTCAAGGGTGATATCGTCACGGATGGTTACAATATCAAAATCCATGATCGCACCAACGGTATCTTCAGGATAAGAAAGTGCAGACTGCAAACGCTCGCGATTCTGCGTATCCAGGCTGTACATCAAGTCCTGCAATACGTCCTTGGGCAAATCGGGCGCCAGGTCAGCCAGTTCATCCGTATTCAGCTGTTCTGCAGCAGCCAGCAGCTCATCGCTGTCCATATCTGCGATCAGGGTCTGACGTACTGCATCAGAAGCCTCAAGCAGAATTTCACCGTCGCGCTCTGCCTTGACCAGGTCCCATACCATGAGACGGTCATCCAGCGGCAGTGACTCGAGAATATAGGCAACGTCGGCCGGATGCAGCTGATCCAGCTTATGCTGAAGAATGTTCAGATTTTGCTTGTGGACAAGAGACTCCACCAGGTCATGGTTAGGCATATCCTGCTTATGCACAACATGCTCAACCAGCTTGTGCTTGCCCAGCAAGTTAATCACCTGCTGCAATGTTTCGCCCAGGCTCTCCTTGCTTTCATTCACCTTCTCATCATGTTCACGAATATCTGTCATGCTTCTTCCAATGTTGAGCAGGGTTTATTTTTTACAGGTAATATTGTACAAAGCGTTGATGACACTACCTAGCGATTTATGCAGCAGCAATTGATTTTATATGGCACTTCGGGTTGCCACTTGTGTGAAGACGCAGAGCGGGTTTTGCAGTCTCTGGGGCTTACCTATGAAACGATGGACATTATGGATGACAATCGCTTGCTGGAGAAGTTTGGAACCAGCATTCCGGTATTGCACGCTGTCAATTCAAGAGAAACATACTTATATTGGCCATTCGATGAAAGCCAGGTGGGCATCTGGCTGAACGGCGCGTAAAGCATTGAAATGCCATTCGAATTTTAAAGCACAACTTCAGTGATAATTGGCTGAAATCGAATGCACAAAGCAAAAAAGCCAGCAATGCTGGCTTTTTTTGTTTGAATCACCTGGCAGGATTTATTCTGCAGCTGCTGGTGCTTCAGCCACTTCCGGGCGGTCAACCAGCTCGACGAATGCCATAGGAGCATTGTCGCCGTTACGGAAACCACATTTCAGGATACGCAGGTAACCACCATTGCGTGCGTTGTAACGTGGGCCCAGTTCACCGAACAGTTTGCCAACGATATCACGGTCACGCAAACGGCTGAATGCCAGGCGACGGTTTGCCAGAGTAGGTGTTTTACCCAAAGTGATCAAAGGCTCTGCATATTTACGCAGTTCTTTTGCTTTTGGCAAAGTAGTCTTGATGACTTCATGACGCAGCAAAGAGGCCACCATGTTGCGGAACATAGCAGCGCGGTGGCTACTTGTTCTGTTCAATTTACGATTGCTATTACCGTGACGCATAGTAATTCCTTAAGTATTTATCTTATTAGAAATTAAGCTTTTTCCAAGCCAACAGGTGGCCAGTTTTCCAGCTTCATTCCCAGTGTCAAGCCTTTGGAGGCCAACACGTCTTTAATTTCATTTAATGATTTTCTGCCCAGGTTCGGAGCTTTCAACAGCTCGTTTTCTGTACGTTGAATCAAATCACCAATGTAAAAAATGTTTTCCGCTTTGAGGCAGTTAGCAGAACGTACTGTCAATTCCAGATCATCGACCGGACGCAACAGGATAGGATCTACTTGTGGTGCTGCTTTTACTTCAACATCAGCTGAAGCACCTTCCAGGTTGGCAAATACTGACAACTGGCCGATCAAAATACGTGCTGCATCACGAATGGCTTGTTCTGGCTCGATGATGCCGTTGGTTTCAACGTCCATGATCAGCTTGTCCAAGTCAGTACGTTGCTCAACACGTGCACTCTCAACATGGTAGCTCACCTTGTTGATCGGGCTGAAAGAAGCATCCACCATCATGAAACCCAACACGCGATCTTCATCGTTGGCTTTCTGGCGGGCAGGAACAGGCTGATAACCACGGCCCATTTCCACTTTCACTTCCAGGTTCAACTTACCGCCTTTGGTGATATGTGCGATCACGTGATTCGGGTTAACGATTTCAGCATCGTGACCAACTTCAAAGTCACCGGCAGTGACAACACCTTCACCAGACTTGCTCAACACCAGAATGGTTTCGGTTTTATTGTGCAGTTTTAATGCAACACCTTTAAGGTTCAAGAGGATATCAACAACATCCTCTTGCACACCTTCAATAGTGGAGTACTCATGTACCACACCATCGATTTTTACTTCAGTAATGGCGAAACCTGGGATAGAAGACAACAATACTCTTCTTAAAGCATTACCCAGTGTATAACCGAAACCACGCTCCATTGGCTCTAAAGTCACACGGGCGCGCAGAGGGTTGATTACCTCTACGTCAACAACACGTGGCTTTAAATATTCTGTAGGGCTATTTTGCATATATTTCCTTGGAGTAATTGGGTATAAACAAATAAACCTTAGTCTGGACTAAGCGATTACTTAGAATACAACTCAACGATCAATGACTCATTGATGGTAACTGGCAACGCATCACGCTGAGGCTTAGCCTTGTACATACCACTTAATGCCTTGATGTTGACGTCCAACCACTCAGGAAAGCCACGTTGCTCAGCTGCTTCAGCGGCAGCTTTAACACGCAATTGCGATTTGGCCTTTTGAGAAACGCTAATCAAATCACCTGCTTTAACCTGGTAAGAAGGAATATTCACACGTTTGCCATTTACCAGAATACCGTTATGGCGTACAACCTGACGAGCCTCAGAACGCGAACCAGCCAGCCCCATACGATAAGCAACATTGTCTAAACGTGATTCCAGCAATTGCAACAAGCTCTCACCGGTAATACCTTTTTGACTATCTGCTTTAGCGTAATAAGCGCGGAATTGGCCTTCCAGAACACCATAAATGCGACGCACTTTCTGCTTTTCACGCAATTGCACGCCGTAATCAGACACACGTGCAACACGGCGCTGGCCGTGCTGACCAGGAGCGAAGTTACGCTTTTCGATTGCGCATTTGTCTGTAAAGCATTTTTCAGCTTTCAGAAACAGCTTCTCACCTTCACGACGGCACTGGCGGCATTTAGGGTCTAGATTTCTAGCCAAAATATTCTCCGTTAATCGACTCGCTGAACATCAACATCAGCGAAAAGAATTAAATCCTGCGCTTTTTAGGTGGTCGGCAACCGTTATGTGGCACTGGTGTCACATCGGTAATGCTAGTAATTTTAAAACCGGCTGCATTCAATGCACGTACAGCAGACTCACGGCCTGGGCCTGGGCCTTTGATACGCACTTCCAGGTTTTTAACGCCAGACTCTTGTGCAGCTTTACCAGCTACTTCAGAAGCCACCTGTGCTGCAAAAGGAGTACTCTTACGTGAACCTTTAAAGCCCTGGCCACCTGAAGTAGCCCATGACAATGCATTACCTTGACGATCTGTAATTGTAATAATCGTGTTGTTAAAAGAAGCGTGTACGTGGGCGATACCCTCGGCAATATTCTTTTTAACTTTTTTTCTAACGCGTACATTAGCTTTAGCCATGTTGTACTGTCCTTAATATCTACTAATGTTCAAAGAGATTATTTAGCTTGCTTGATGGCCTTGACAGGACCTTTACGCGTACGCGCATTAGTCTTGGTACGCTGACCGCGCACTGGCAAACCGCGACGATGGCGGATACCGCGGTAGCAACCCAGGTCCATCAAACGTTTGATGTTCATGGTCACTTCACGGCGCAAGTCACCTTCAACAGTGAACTTGGCAACTTCGTCACGCAACTTTTCCACTTCCGCATCGCTCAAGTCTTTAACCTTTGCCGTTGTCAGTACGCCAGCGGCTGCACAGATTTTTTGCGCAGTATTACGGCCGATACCGTAAATCGAGGTTAAAGCAATTTCTGCATGTTTGTGGTTTGGGATATTTACCCCGGCAATACGAGCCATACTTAAACTCCAATAATCAATCGTTCATCACGATTAAACTTGTGCGTAGAAAGAAAAGCCGCATATTATATCAGCCATTCCATACCCTCACAAGAAATTGTTATACCAATTAACCTTGACGTTGTTTATGACGTGGGTCTGTACAAATAATACGAACAACACCGCGACGTCTCACGACTTTACAGTTACGGCACAATGTTTTAACTGATGCGCGAACTCTCATCTTATTTCCTTTAGTTAATTCACTTACTTTGTGCGGAATGTCATTCACACACGGGTTAAATCATTTAGCGTGATGTTTAAATCACACCGCTAATCGGCAAAACCTTATTAGCGACCAGATCCCTTGAAGTTTGCCTTTTTGAGCAAGCCTTCATACTGCTGAGACATCAGGTGTGATTGCACCTGCGTCATAAAGTCCATGGTGACCACTACAATAATCAGCAAGGATGTACCGCCAAAATAAAACGGTGTATTAAACTTCAGCACCAGGAACTCAGGCAACAAACAAACCAGCGTAATATACAATGCACCGATCAATGTCAGGCGGCCCATGATGCGGTCAATATATTTAGCAGTTTGATCACCAGGACGGATACCAGGTACAAACGCACCACTCTTCTTCAGGTTATCTGCCGTTTCTTTAGGGTTAAACACCAAAGCCGTATAGAAAAACGCAAAGAACAAAATAGCTGCTGCAAACAATAAAATATACAAAGGCTGACCTGGCGACAGTTTGGCACTGACATCCTTCAACCAATACATATGTTCACTACTCCCGAACCAGCCAGCCAGGGTAGCAGGGAACAAAATAATACTTGAAGCGAAAATCGGCGGAATCACACCAGCCATATTCAACTTCAAAGGCAGGTGAGTTGATTGACCGCCATAAATACGGTTACCCACCTGGCGCTTGGCATAGTTCACGGTGATCTTGCGTTGACCACGCTCAACAAACACTACCAAAGCGGTGACTAAAATCACTGCCACAAACAGGAACATCACTAACGGAATAGAGAATGCGCCGGTTTTTGCCAAATCCAATGTGCTACCGATCGCATGCGGCAGACCAGCCACAATACCGGCGAAAATGATAATCGAAATACCATTACCGATACCGCGCTCAGTGATCTGCTCACCCAACCACATCAAAAACATGGTACCTGCAACCAAAGTCGTTACCGCAGTAATGCGGAAAGCCAGACCCGGATCCAATACCAGGCCAGCCTGACCTTCAAGTGCAATGGCAATGCCCAGTGCCTGGAATGTCGCCAGCAACACAGTGCCGTAGCGTGTGTATTTAGTAATCTGGCGACGGCCTGCTTCACCTTCTTTTTTCAGTTGCTCTAACTGTGGCGAAACCACGGTCAGCAACTGCATGATGATAGAAGCTGAAATGTAAGGCATGATCCCCAGTGCAAACACGGTAAAACGTGATAATGCACCACCGGAGAACATGTTAAACATGCCAAGAATGCCATCCTTTTGCGTGTCAAACAGTTGCTTCAACACGGTAGGATCAATGCCTGGCACCGGAATATGAGCACCAAGTCGATAAACGATCAATGCCCCCAACAAGAACCACAAACGGCTTTTTAATTCACCAAGTTTGCTGACGGAACTTAAAATATTATCCTGTGCCAAACTGATACTCTCTTATGACAACAATTAAACTTCGAGTACTTTGCCGCCAGCGGATTCGATGGCTGCTTTAGCACCTTTGGTCAACAACAAACCTTGTACTTGCACTTTAGCAGTCACTTCACCGGACAGGTAAACCTTCACTGCCTTGGCTGAAGCTGGTACCAATTTAGCTGCTTTCAAAGACAAGATATCAATGACTTCACCTTCAGCCAGAGACAATTCGCTCGTACGGATACGTGCTGTGTCATCACGGGTCAAAGAGTTGAAACCACGTTTAGGCAAACGACGTTGCAAAGGCATTTGACCGCCTTCAAAACCAACCTTGTGGAAACCACCGGCACGTGACTTTTGACCTTTGTGACCACGGCCACCAGTTTTACCTAAACCGGAACCAATGCCACGACCTAAACGACGACGTTCTTTCTTAGCGCCTTCTGCAGGCTTAATCGTGTTCAATTGCATTATGCTTCAACCTTTAAAAGATAGCTTACAGCATTGATCATGCCGCGGATTTCAGGCGTATCTTGCACTTCAACAGTGTGGTGCATACGACGCAGACCCAAGCCACGTACTGTTGCTTTATGCGCCTCAATACGACCAATTAAACTTCTTACCAACGTTACTTTTAAAGTAACGTTCTCTTTTTTCGCTTTAGCCATGATTAACCTCTGATTTCTTCTAAGGTCTTGCCACGTTTAGCAGCAATTTCAGCTGGTGTGTTCATGGATGCCAGACCGTTCAAAGTAGCACGTACCAGATTGTAAGGGTTGGTAGAACCAAGACTCTTAGCAATCACGTTAGTGATACCCATCACTTCAAAAATAGCGCGCATCGTGCCACCAGCAATAATACCGGTACCTTCGGAAGCAGGCTGGATCAGTACTTTAGCAGCACCGTGTACACCGGTAACCGCATGATGCAAAGTACCGTTTTTCAGGTTTACTTTAACCATGCTGCGGCGGGCTTCATCCATGGCTTTTTGTACAGCCACTGGCACTTCACGTGCTTTACCTTTACCCATGCCAACAGTACCATCGCCATCACCAACTACGGTCAATGCAGCGAAGCTCATGATACGACCGCCCTTAACCGTTTTACTTACACGGTTAACAGTGATCATTTTTTCACGCAAACCGTCAGTTTGCTGCTGTTCAAAATCTTTAGCCATTCTTATCTCACCTATTAGAATTTGAGACCATGTTCACGAGCCGCGTCAGCCAAAGCTTTAATGCGACCGTGATACTTGTAACCTGAACGATCAAAAGCAACGTCAGTGATGCCGGCTTTTACAGCTTTTTCAGCGATACGTTTGCCAATCAAGGTTGCAGCTTCGATGTTGCCACCATTTTTCAGTTGTTGACGCACATCAGCCTCAACGGTAGATGCACTCGCCAATACGCGATCACCCGTTTCAGTAATGATCTGAGCATAAATATTGGTATTGGTGCGATGTACACTCAAACGTGTAACTTTTAACTCGGCGATTTTGGCACGGGTTTTACGTGCTCTGCGCAAGCGGTTATTTACGTTTTTCATTGAATTTACCTTTAATATTGATTCACTGTTCAGGCTATTGTCTAACCTATAAGTGCTTTACTTATTTTTTCTTGGTCTCTTTAATGACGACCACTTCATCCGCATAACGAACACCTTTGCCTTTGTATGGCTCTGGCGCACGGTAACCACGGATCTGCGCTGCGACCTGGCCAAGCACTTGCTTGTTAGCACCGGTCAACACAACTTCTGTTGGCGTAGGTGTCTGCACAGTCACGCCTTCAGGCATTTTGTGGTTGATAGGATGTGAGTAACCTAATTCAAGATTCAAAGTTGAACCTTGAGCATTAGCTTTGTAACCCACACCAATCAGTGTCAATTTACGGGTAAAACCAGCTGAAACACCTTGCACCATGTTTGCCAATAAAGCGCGCACAGTGCCAGACATTGCTCGCGCATGCTGTGTTTCATTGTTGGCCTTCACCAACAACTGTTCACCATCGCGAGTCACAGAAATATCCGCTGACAACGCTTGGTTTAATTTACCCAAAGGACCGCTTACTGCGATCTCAGCAGGAGAGATCACGACTTCTACTTTGGCAGGAATCGCAATCGGATTTTTAGCAACACGTGACATATCAAACTCCTCTTAAGCCACGATGCACAGAACTTCACCACCGATACCGGCAGCTTGTGCTTTACGATCAGTCATTACACCGCGTGAAGTAGAGACGATAGTTACGCCTAAACCATTCATCACACGTGGGATGTTTTGACTACCTTTATAAATACGCAAACCTGGCTTAGATACACGCTCAATCTTCTCAATTACTGGACGACCAGCGTAGTATTTGAGGCTGATGTTCAAAACAGGCTTACCTTCGTTGGCATTCACATTGAAATCTTCAATGTAACCTTCGTCTTTCAGTACGTTTGCAATTGCGCCTTTAACTTTAGACGCAGGCATTGATACTGTAGGCTTATTCGTACGTTGCGCGTTACGAATACGGGTCAACATATCGGCAATCGGATCACTCATACTCATGTTCTATTCCTCCGTTACCAGCTGGCCTTGGTGACACCTGGTACATGACCAGCCATCATCAACTTACGCAACTCATTACGTGCGATACCAAATTTACTGAACACACCACGTGGACGGCCAGTCAATGCACAACGGTTACGTGTACGCACTGGGCTGGAATTACGTGGCAAACTTTGCAATTTTGAACGTGCAGCAAAACGATCTTCAACGCTTGCAGATTGGTTGTTGATAATTTCAACCAGTTCAGCACGCTTGGCTGCGTATTTTTTTACGGTTTCGCGACGCTTTTGCTCGCGCTCTGTCATACATACTTTTGCCATGACTTAACCTCTAAATGGGAAACTAAATGCAGCCAACAGTGCTTTTGCTTCTTCATCTGTTTGAGCTGTCGTGGTAATGGTGATATTCATGCCGCGCAATGCGTCGATCTTATCGTATTCAATTTCCGGGAAAATGATCTGTTCTTTAACGCCCATGTTGTAGTTACCACGGCCATCAAAGGACTTGCCTGAAATACCACGGAAGTCACGAATACGTGGGATAGCCACAGTAATCAGACGATCCAGGAATTCATACATACGCTCGCGGCGCAGCGTGACTTTGCAACCTACAGGATAATCATCACGGATCTTAAATGCAGCCACGGATTTCTTTGCCTTGGTCACTATAGGTTTCTGACCAGCAATTTTCTCCATATCGGAAACTGCATTCTCCATGACTTTCTTATCAGCCACAGCTTCACCAACACCCATGTTCAGGGTGATTTTTTCGATACGTGGCACCTGCATTGCAGATGTGTAACCAAATTGTTCAGTCAATTTGGCTACTACTGTATCGTTATAGAATTGTTTTAAACGTGCCATATGTATTCCTATGCGTCGATTGACTCGCCGCTAGATTTGTAAACACGAACCTTGCGACCATCTTCGAGTACTTTAAAACCAACACGATCAGCTTTTTTAGTTGCAGCGTTATAAAGCGCAACATTGGAAATATCCAAAGGCATTTCCTTGCTGATGATGCCACCAGTAACACCACGCATAGGGTTAGGGCGAGTGTGCTTTTTAACCACATTCAAACCTTCCACCACTACATGGCCGGTTGGCAAGACGTTTAAAACAGTACCTGTTTTACCTGCGTCTTTACCTGTATTCAAAATGACTTGGTCACCTTTGCGAATTTTGCTCATTTATCGTCTCCTGCCTATTACAGCACTTCAGGCGCTAATGAAACGATCTTCATGAAGCGCTCACTACGCAACTCACGTGTCACCGGGCCAAAAATACGTGTGCCAATCGGCTCCAGCTTGTTGTTCAACAAGACTGCGGCATTGGCATCGAATTTAACTAAGGAACCATCAGGGCGACGCACGCCTTTGGCGGTACGTACAACCACAGCGTTGTAAATTTCACCTTTTTTGACGCGACCACGTGGCGCAGCATCTTTCACGCTGACCTTGATGATGTCGCCAATGCTGGCATAACGACGCTTGGAACCACCCAAGACCTTGATACACTGTACAGAACGCGCACCAGTGTTGTCGGCCACTTCAAGCCGAGATTGCATTTGAATCATGAGAAATAATCTCCAACTTAATCCGTTATAACCACTACCGGCCGTTTGCTTTCGCAATTTTCGGCCAATAGACCACGGTCAGTATTGGGGTGCCAGCTACATGCCAACTAAGGCGGGCACCGAAAAGTCCAACATTATACAACCAAAAAAACGCTTGTGACAAGCGCTTTTCGGTTATATTTTAAAGCTTTGCTCGAGGTTAATCTTACTTAGCTTCGATTTTGCTTACTACCCAAGATTTGGTCTTGGAATATGGGCGTGATTCAGTGATCGTTACCAAATCGCCTTCCTGGCATGCATTGCTTTCATCATGCGCATGGAATTTGTTTGATTTGGAAACCACTTTACCAATCAGAGGGTGTTTCACTTTACGCTCGACAAGCACAGTCACGGTTTTATCCATTTTGTTGCTTACGACGCGACCAGTCAAACTGCGTACCACTTTCGCTTTTTCAGTCATCATGCCTGTTTCGCCTTCTCAGCCAACACGGTCTTAACGCGAGCTACATCCTTGCGCACTTTACCCAGCTGATCTACCTTGTTCAATTGTTGAGTTGCCAATTGCATACGCAATGAGAATTGCGCACGGCGCAACTCAACCAACTCATTGTTCAGCTCTTCAGCTGACTTTGCCCGGAATTCTGAAGCTTTCATTTAACTACTCCTTAACTGCCAATTTGACGTGTCATGAATGTAGTTTCAATTGGCAACTTAGCAGCAGCCAACCTGAAAGCTTCGCGAGCTAACTCTTCGCTCACGCCATCCATCTCGTACAACATTTTGCCTGGCTGAATCTGAGCGATGTAGTAGTCCACGCTACCTTTACCGTTACCCATACGTACTTCAGCAGGTTTCTTGGAAATTGGCTGATCAGGGAACACACGGATCCAGACGCGGCCACCACGTTTGATGTGACGAGTCATCACACGACGTGCAGCTTCGATCTGGCGTGCGGTCAAACGACCACGACCAATCGCTTTTAAACCAAATTCACCAAAGCTTACCTTGTTACCAGTAGTCGCAATACCTTTATTGCGACCCTTTTGCATCTTGCGGTATTTCTGTCTAGCTGGTTGCAGCATCTTTAGCCCTCGGCTTTCTTACTTTTTTCTCTGGCTCAGCATCAGCAACTGCCGCGTTAGCCGCGTTGTCACCAAAAATCTCGCCTTTGAATACCCAAACTTTAATTCCGATAATACCGTAGGTGGTAGAAGCTTCTGCCACACCGTAGTCGATATCAGCACGCAGTGTATGCAAAGGCACGCGGCCTTCACGGTACCACTCGGTACGTGCAATTTCGATACCGTTCAAACGACCGGAACTCATGATCTTGATGCCTTGCGCGCCCAAACGCATTGCGTTTTGCATTGCGCGCTTCATGGCGCGACGGAACATCACGCGCTTTTCCAATTGCTGGGCAATGGATTGTGCGATCAATGTCGCATCCAGCTCTGGCTTACGCACTTCTTCAATGTTCAGGTGGACAGGCACGCCCATCAAACCTTGCAGAGAAGAACGCAAAGACTCAATGTCTTCACCTTTTTTACCGATCACAACACCTGGACGGGCGCTATGGATAGTGATTTTCGCGTTTTTAGCCGGACGCTCGATGATGATCTTACTCACAGCAGCGCTAGCCAGTTTCTTGTTCAGGAACTCGCGCACTTTGATGTCGCCTTGCAACATCGCAGGGAAGTTCTGGCTATTTGAGTACCAACGTGACGCCCAGTTTTTCTGAACGCTCAAACGGAACCCAATTGGATGAATTTTCTGTCCCATATTATTCCTTTGAGTCACCGACCGTCACATGAATGTGACATGTTGGTTTCGTAATACGACCAGCGCGACCTTTTGCACGTGCACGGATACGTTTCATGACTATGCCTTTGTCTACGTAGATTGAAGTCACCTTCAATGCGTCAACATCAGCCCCATTGTTATGCTCGGCATTGGCAATCGCAGACAGAACCACTTTTTTGATGATCTCTGCACCACGCTTAGGCGTGAATTCCAGGATATTCAAAGCGTGATCAACTTTCTTGCCACGTACCAAGTCGGCCACCAAACGCGCTTTTTGCGGAGAAAGGTGTACGCCTTTTAAAACTGCAGTAACTTGCATATCAGCCCCTTACTTCTTCGCTTTTTTATCAGCCGCGTGCCCTTTGAATGTGCGGGTTAACGCAAATTCGCCAAGCTTGTGACCAACCATGTTTTCAGAAATCAACACAGGCACATGTTGTCTACCGTTGTGCACTGCGATGGTTAAACCAATAAAGTCAGGCAATACAGTCGAACGACGAGACCAAGTTTTGATTGGCTTTCTATCGCGGTTCGCTGACGCAGTTTCGACTTTCTTAGCCAAGTGAGCGTCCACAAATGGACCTTTTTTAACAGAACGTGCCATAGCGATTACCTTACATTTCTCGGACGACGACTTACGCGCATGTTATCAGTACGCTTATTCTTACGTGTACGATAACCCTTAGTTTTCTGACCCCATGGTGAAACCGGGTTCATACCTGCAGCAGTACGGCCTTCACCACCACCGTGCGGGTGATCAACCGGGTTCATCACCACACCACGTACGGTTGGGCGGATACCACGCCAACGCATCGCACCGGCTTTACCGATAGAACGCAGTGAATGCTCTTCGTTACCCACTTCACCCAGGGTTGCCTTGCAGTCAACGTGAACGCGACGCACTTCACCGGAACGCAAACGCAACTGAGCGTAAGCACCTTCACGGGCCAGCAATTGAACTGAAGTACCGGCAGAACGTGCAATCTGCGCGCCTTTACCTGGCTGGATTTCGATACAATGAATCGTGCTACCGACCGGGATATTGCGCAAAGGCAATGCATTACCAGCACGGATAGGCGCTTCTGAACCGCTTACCAGTTGCGCACCTGCAGCAATGCCGCGTGGTGCAATAATGTAACGACGCTCACCATCCGCATAGCACAGCAACGCGATGTTTGCTGTACGGTTTGGATCGTACTCGATACGCTCAACAGTTGCAGGAATACCATCTTTGTTACGACGGAAGTCGATCACACGGTAATGCTGCTTGTGACCGCCACCTTGGTGACGGGTTGTGATGCGGCCGTTGTTATTACGACCAGCATTTTTACTTTGACTTTCCAACAGCGGCGCGTAAGGCTTGCCTTTGTGCAAATCAGGTGTAACAACCTTCAATACACCACGACGACCGGGGGAAGTTGGTTTGACTTTAACTAATGCCATGTCTTCTCTCCTTATTCGCCAGCTGCAAAGTTAATTTCTTGACCTGGCTTCAGGCTAACGTAAGCCTTTTTCCAGTCACTACGCTTACCCATACGACGGCCAGCGCGCTTTACTTTACCTGCAACGTTAATCACAGATACAGAAGCCACTTCGACCTTAAACACCAATTCAACAGCAGCCTTGATTTCAGGCTTGGTTGCATCAGTGCGTACTTTGAAAGCGATTTGCTGATGCTTGTCAGCAATGAAAGTCGCCTTCTCGGTAATTTGTGGTGCCAAAATCACTTGCAATAAACGATCTTGAGTTTTGGTTGCTGCGGTAATCATGCCAAGATCTCCTCAAGTTTTTTCACTGCACCGGCAGTGACCAAAACGTTAGGGAAACGCACCAGGCTAACCGGGTCAGCAAATTGCGCTTCAACTACCAATACGTTTGGCAGGTTACGGGAAGACAAGTACAAATTCTCATCAAAACCATCAGTCAACAGCAACACACCACCGTCGATACCCAATGCATTGATTTTTTGCACGAACTGTTTCGTTTTAGGTGTATCAACAGTGAAGCTGTCTACCACTCTCAAACGATCCTGACGAACCAATTCAGACAAAATAGTCTGCATGCCGGCACGGTAAGCTTTACGGTTTACCTTATGGCTGTAGTTTTCGTTAGGGCTGTTAGGGAATGCACGACCACCTCCGCGCCAGATAGGGCTGGACGCCATACCTGCACGCGCGTTGCCCGTACCCTTTTGCGCATATGGCTTGTGGGTAGTATGGGAAACGGTAGCACGTGTTTTCTGGGCACGGGTGGCTGTACGGGCATTCGCCATGTACGCTACTACAACCTCATGCACCAGGGACTCGTTGAACTCACGACCAAAAGTTACATCAGACGCATCCACGCCTTTTTTAGCAACTTTGCCGTTCTGATCGATTAACTTCAATTCCATTATTTAGCCCCTTTCGCTTTGATGGCTGGACGTACAACTACATTGCCACCTTTAGAGCCAGGTACGGAACCTTTAATCAATAACAGGTTACGCTCAACGTCAACACGTACGATTTCCAGGTTTTGGGTAGTAACTTTAATGTCACCCAAATGGCCAGGCATGCGCTTACCAGGGAATACTCGACCCGGATCCTGCGCCATACCGATAGAGCCTGGTACGTTATGTGAACGTGAGTTACCGTGAGAAGCACGGTTAGAGGAGAAGTTGTGACGCTTGATCGCACCGGCAAAACCTTTACCGATGGAAGTACCTGTCACGTCCACCAACTGACCAACAGAGAAAATATCAACAGTGACATTTCCACCTACCTGGAAGTTGGCCAGAACATCTTCAGCCACATTGAATTCTTTGATACCAGCACCGGCTGTTACGCCAGCTTTGGCAAAGTGACCAGTCAACGCTTTGTTGATACGGCTAGCACGACGCTCACCGTATGCAACCTGCAGGCCTGTATAGCCATCAGTTGCAACTGTCTTAACTTGTGTCACGCGGTTTGGAATCACTTCCAGCACTGTTACAGGAACGCTTGCGCCTTCATCTGTAAAAATGCGGGTCATGCCCACCTTGCGACCAATAAGCCCTAAGCTCATGATCAGTTCCTTATAATAGTTAAAGTGGACGATTACAATTGACCGTCCACCGAAAAGCGCGGATTATACCGAACTATTCTTGAATTGACAATAGCCTTTGTTTTGAAAGGCTATTTATCGAATATCAGCTTTTGAATTAAAGCTTGATTTCTACATCCACACCAGCTGGCAGATCCAGTTTCATCAAAGCATCAACTGTTTTGTCTGTTGGATCAACAATATCCATCAAACGCTGATGTGTACGGATTTCAAACTGGTCACGGGAAGTTTTGTTCACGTGTGGAGAACGCAGAATGTCAAAGCGCTCAATACGTGTTGGCAATGGCACCGGACCTTTAACAACTGCACCAGTACGTTTAGCGGTATCCACGATTTCCAAAGCAGATTGGTCGATCAAACGATAGTCAAATGCTTTCAGACGGATACGAATTTTTTGAGCTGCCATGTTTATTCCTTAAAAAGAGCAAAAGCGGCAGGAAATTCCTGCCGCCCATAAAAATAAATTACTCGATGATTTTGGCTACGACGCCAGCACCAACGGTACGACCACCTTCACGGATAGCGAAGCGCAGACCGTCTTCCATCGCGATTGGCGCAATCAGTGCCACTGAGATGGATACGTTGTCACCAGGCATCACCATTTCTGTACCTGCCGGCAATTCAACCGCACCAGTCACGTCAGTTGTACGGAAGTAGAACTGTGGACGGTAGCCGTTGAAGAATGGTGTATGACGACCACCTTCATCTTTACCCAACACGTAGATCTCAGCTGTGAACTTGGTGTGTGGCTTGATAGAACCTGATTTGGACAATACCTGGCCACGCTCAACTTCTTCACGCTTGGTACCACGCAACAGTACACCTACGTTGTCGCCTGCCTGACCTTGGTCCAGCAGTTTACGGAACATTTCAACACCGGTACAAGTTGTTTTCAGTGTTGGCTTGATACCTACGATTTCGATTTCGTCGCCGACTTTAACGATACCACGCTCGATACGGCCTGTTACTACAGTACCACGGCCAGAGATAGAGAATACGTCCTCTACCGGCATCAGGAATGTACCGTCGATAGCACGCTCTGGTGTCGGGATGTAGCTGTCTAATGCGTCAGCCAATGCGAAGATCGCTGGTTCGCCGATTTCTGATTGGTCACCTTCCAGTGCCAGCTTAGCGGAACCTTTGATGATCGGGGTGTCGTCACCCGGGAAGTCATACTTGCTCAGCAAGTCACGCACTTCCATCTCAACCAGCTCCAGCAACTCAGCATCATCAACCATGTCAGCCTTGTTCAGGAACACAACGATGTATGGAACGCCAACCTGGCGGGCCAACAGGATGTGCTCACGTGTTTGTGGCATAGGACCGTCAGCAGCGGAACATACCAGGATCGCGCCGTCCATCTGTGCAGCACCGGTAATCATGTTCTTAACGTAGTCAGCGTGACCTGGACAGTCAACGTGAGCGTAGTGACGTGTCGCTGTCTCGTACTCAACGTGTGCTGTGTTAATGGTAATACCACGTGCTTTTTCTTCTGGAGCAGCATCGATCTGGTCGTAGGCTTTCGCTTCGCCACCGAATTTCTTAGTCAATACAGTGGTGATCGCCGCTGTCAATGTTGTTTTACCGTGGTCAACGTGACCAATCGTACCAACGTTCACGTGTGGCTTGGTACGTTCAAATTTGCCTTTTGCCATGATGTTTTCCTTTTAATTAAATCTTTAGTAAATCAGTTATTTTTTGTTGATGATTGCATCAGCAACGTTTTTCGGCGCATCAGAGTAGTGCTTGAATTCCATGCTGTAGGTTGCACGACCTTGTGACAAGGAACGTACCACAGTGGAGTAACCAAACATTTCCGACAGCGGCACTTCAGCTTTAATCGCTTTACCGCCACCAGGCATGTCATCCATACCCTGGATAATACCGCGACGAGATGACAAGTCACCCATCACATCACCCATGTAGTCTTCAGGCGTTTCAACTTCAACCGCCATCATAGGCTCCAGCAACACTGGATCTGCTTTACGCATACCGTCTTTGAAACCAATGGAAGCCGCCATTTTAAATGCGTTTTCGTTCGAGTCAACGTCATGGTATGAACCATCAAACAACGTAACTTTTACGTCCACAACCGGGAAGCCCGCCAGGATACCTGCAGGAATAGTTTCACGCAGACCTTTTTCCACCGCTGGGATGAATTCACGCGGCACGGTACCACCCTTGATCTGGTCAACGAACTCAAAACCTTTACCAGCTTCGTTAGGTTCCATTTTGAGCCATACGTGACCGTACTGACCCTTACCACCGGACTGCTTAACGAATTTACCTTCAACTTCAACAGATTTACGGATCGCTTCGCGGTATGCAACCTGAGGTGCACCAACGTTAGCTTCAACGTTGAATTCACGACGCATACGGTCTACCAGAATTTCCAGATGCAATTCACCCATACCGGAAATAATGGTCTGACCAGACTCTTCATCTGAACGCACGCGGAATGAAGGATCTTCTTGTGCCAGACGGCCCAATGCCAAGCCCATTTTTTCCTGGTCGCTCTTGGTTTTTGGTTCTACAGCCACGTGGATCACCGGCTCAGGGAAAACCATACGCTCAAGAATGATAGGCTTGTCTGGTGAACACAAAGATTCACCTGTAGTTACGTCTTTCAGGCCAATACAGGCGGCGATGTCGCCTGCCAACACCTCTTCAACCTCTTCACGGTTGTTAGCGTGCATCTGCACGATACGGCCGATACGCTCTTTTTTACCCTTGATAGAGTTCAGAACGGTATCCCCCTTGTTCAGCACGCCTGAGTACACACGGATAAATGTCAACTGACCAACGAACGGGTCTGTCATCAATTTAAACGCCAATGCAGAGAAGCCTTCTTTGTCATCAGCTTTGCGGCTGGCTGGCTTGCCGTCATCATCTTCACCAGTCACATCTGGAATGTCAATCGGAGATGGCAGGAAGTCAACAACCGCATCCAACATACGTTGAACACCTTTGTTCTTAAATGCTGAGCCACACAACATAGGCTGGATTTCACCAGCAATAGTACGTGTACGAATACCAAAAACGATGTCTTTTTCGTCCAGATCACCATTTTCCAGGTATTTGTTCATCAACTCTTCACTGGCTTCAGCAGCGGACTCAACCATCTGCTCACGCCATTTAGCTGCAGTCTCCGCCAGATCAGCAGGAATATCACCGTAAGTGAATTTCATACCTTGCGAAGCCTCATCCCAGATAATGGCTTTCATTTTGATCAGATCAACCACGCCAGTGAAGGTATCTTCACGACCAATAGGAATCACGATAGGCACAGGGCTCGCACGCAGGCGAGTTTTCATCTGGTCTACAACTTTGAAGAAGTCGGCACCGGAACGGTCCATTTTGTTTACAAAGGCCAGACGAGGCACTTTGTATTTGTTGGCCTGACGCCAAACAGTTTCAGATTGTGGTTGTACGCCACCCACTGCACAGTACACCATGCAGGCACCATCCAGCACACGCATGGAACGCTCTACCTCAATGGTAAAGTCCACGTGCCCCGGGGTATCAATAATGTTGAATCGATGCTCAGGCAGGGAAAGGTCCATACCTTTCCAGAAACAGGTAGTCGCCGCAGAAGTAATGGTGATACCACGCTCCTGCTCTTGCTCCATCCAGTCCATGGTGGCTGCACCATCATGCACCTCACCAATTTTATGGTTCACACCGGTGTAGAACAGAATACGTTCTGTAGTGGTTGTTTTACCTGCATCAATGTGCGCAGAAATACCAATATTACGGTAGCGTTCAATAGGGGTTTTGCGTGCCACGATAGTTTACCTTTGCTATCAATTCAACTAATTATTAAAGAACGAGTCGTTTAATTAAAAACGGAAGTGTGAGAAGGCTTTGTTTGCCTCTGCCATACGGTGAACTTCTTCACGTTTTTTCATTGCTGAGCCACGACCTTCAGAAGCTTCGATCAACTCGGCTGCCAAACGCAGACCCATGGACTTCTCGCCACGCTTACGGGCTGCATCACGCAACCAGCGCATTGCCAGCGCACTACGGCGGCTTGGACGCACTTCAACAGGCACCTGGTAGTTTGCACCACCAACACGGCGGCTTTTCACTTCAACAACAGGACGCAGATTATTCAACGCTGTGGTGAATAATTCCAGCGGGTCCTTACCGCTCTTGCTGGCCACCTGATCAAAGGCACCGTAAATGATACGTTCAGCAACAGATTTCTTACCACCTGTCATCAGCACATTTACAAACTTGGACACTTCCTGGCTACCAAATTTTGGATCCGGCAAGATTACACGTTTGGGGACTTCTCTACGTCTTGGCATATGATTCTCTTTTCATTTAAATTTTTGCTAGCAATTACACTCGCAAGGCATTTCAGCCGCTATTAAAAAATGGACAACCCGTCCAGGCAAAGCGAATAAATTACGCTTTAGCTTCTTTAGGACGCTTGGCACCGTATTTGGAACGGGCCTGTTTACGGTCTTTAACACCAGCCGTATCCAAGCTACCACGCACCATGTGGTAACGCACACCTGGCAAGTCTTTTACACGACCGCCGCGCAGCAATACCACGCT